>Ga0209319_1000071_pt1 | contig 190182 bp, 147 predicted proteins | sample RifGroE2_FD_184000 | JGI IMG/M metagenome (GOLD analysis project Ga0209319, IMG submission 184000) | Groundwater microbial communities from Rifle, Colorado - Groundwater E2 (SPAdes) (version 2) | ecosystem: Environmental > Aquatic > Deep subsurface > Groundwater | place: Rifle, Colorado... | reverse complement strand
TTTTTCCATCGAAATTTTGCTTTTTGAGCTCGATTTTTTTGTTTCTTTGAGTCTTCATAGGGTCTTTGTTTAAGTTGAACATTTAAAAATTTGTAGCAAATATAATTTGACTACTTGTTGCAACTTCCTCAAAGACCTTTTTTATTACATGGATACTCATCAAAAACCTTCAAAGCATACAGCTAGTCCGCCAGCCGACGATTCCATGTCAGCAATGCTTTGTAATCAACCACTTCTTGCTGACGATAAAATGTCGGCAGTGCTGTATACTATGGCAGGTTGAGTTTGGATGGCAAATGACTGAATTTGGAGAGCCCATTCTTAATTAAAGTAACTTTGTAAAAATATTTAAGAGATTGTGTTAAAGCTCCCTTATCAAAACAACTATATGAAAACAAATATTTTTCTCTTGCTGGTCTTCTTTTCTTTTGCCACATTGAGTGCACAAAACCTAAGTCTGAATTACTATTCGACCGGCACAGGCACAAACCTGACTCTTGCCTATGCCAAAGACTGGGAAAAGAATGAACTTGGATTCGGTCTTGGCTATAATATAAACAGGATTGCTCATCCGGATGACAAAGGACATATTTTTTATAAAAGACTTTATGCAACTAAGCCAATACATCATGTCAATTTGAATCTGTTTTGGCATCATCGCATATTTTCTGAAATGCAGCATATTAAACCATTTCTTTTTTACGACTTACAAATGACATATTCAACAACAAGAAATAGGTTTTTTGTACCATATGGTTTTGACTCAACAATAGTATCTGATACACCTGAAGGCAAGATTTTATACCGGGAAATGATTGACTTTTTCGGGCCATTTATATGGATTGAAAACAATATCGGAGTTGGATTTCAGGTTGATATTACTGACAAATGGTTTATTCAGCAAAAATTTGGTACTGGTATCCATCTTATTCATGGATCAGAACGTAGACTCCTTCCCTTCAGAAAAACACACTGGGAATTTGTCGGACTCCTCGATTGGTCAGTTGGAATCAGGTTTTAAATCAAATCTCACATTCGACCATGATGGATTATACTCAGCCAACTCTTCCATGTTCTCCTGCGTCGGACTATGGAAGGTTGGTTTTCACCACGGCTTTGCCGATGAACAAATATTTTTTTCGGTCGTCGAGGCGCTGGCATAAAACACGGGTGCGCTGCAGCGAAATTTTGCGGTAGGTTTTTTCTTTCCAGACAAATTCAGCACCATCGGGTAAATCCTTTACACGGGTTTCGCCTTCCTGAATATCAATTTCCGCCTCCGTGTTTTCGTAGGTCACGCGCGGCTTTTCGAGCTGATATAGCGCTTCGGCTTTCCATTCGGGCGCGAATTCATACATTGCCATCACAATGCGCAATACCATTTTGAATGCAAATTTCCATTCCTCTCCATGTGCCTGTGCGCGGCGTCCATACTCACGCCACACCATGGCATGCGCCAGTTCGTGGCACAGAATAATCATGAAATGTCCGAGTGGTAAATTTCGTCGCACATACACCCGCGCAGGCACTTCGTTTCCTTTCACCAGAAAAGTTCCGTAACGATGTTTAGATTCTCGTTGAAAATAAAATTCAGTATTGAGCCGCGTAGCTGCATCATGCAAAAACAGGTACAGCTGTCGGTTGTAATTTTGCACAAAAAACGTTGCCGAAATGGGTTTCATCGTGACTCCGGAAAATTCGCTTAATCAAGTTTAAGAACAGCCAGAAATGCGCTCTGTGGCACTTCGATATTTCCCACCTGACGCATGCGTTTCTTTCCTTTTTTCTGCTTTTCGAGCAGCTTACGTTTACGCGAAATGTCACCACCATAACATTTGGCCGTTACATCTTTTCGAAAAGCCTTGATGGATTCGCGCGCAATAATTTTGGCTCCAATAGCGGCCTGTATGGCAATATCGAATTGTTGTCTCGGAATCAGATCCTTTAGTTTTTCGCACATGCGACGACCAAACGCATAGGAATTATCTTTGTGAATCAATGTAGATAAAGCATCGACCTGTTCGCCGTTAAGCAATATGTCGAGCCGCACCAGATCTGCTTCGTGATAACCACATTCGTGATAATCGAACGAGGCATATCCTTTAGAAATACTTTTGAGTTTGTCGTAAAAGTCGAAAACGATTTCCGCAAGCGGCATTTCGAAGGTTACCTCCACGCGGTCGGTCGAAAGAAAAACCTGATTTTTGAGCATGCCACGCTTGTCAATGCAGAGTTTCATAATGGAACCAAGATACTCTGACTTTGTAATTACGTTGGCGTTGATATACGGTTCTTCGATGTAATCAATTTTTGTAATATCCGGAAGTCCGCTCGGGTTGTGCACTTCAATGAGTTCCTGTTTGTGTGTGTATACTTTATAGGAAACGTTTGGGACCGTCGTAATGACGTCCATATTGAACTCGCGGTCGAGCCGTTCCTGGATGATTTCCATATGCAGAAGTCCCAGAAAACCGCAGCGGAAGCCAAATCCGAGGGCAGCGGAAGATTCCGGTTCAAAAGTCAGCGAGGCATCATTTAGTTGTAGTTTTTCGATGGATTCGCGCAGTTCTTCATAATCATCGGCATCGATAGGATAAAGGCCTGCAAACACCATGGGCTTTGCATCTTTGAAGCCTTCAATGCCTGTTATGCAGGGATTATCGACCTTGGTAATGGTATCGCCTACCCGCACTTCGCGAGCGACCTTAATTCCTGAAATGATATAACCCACATCGCCGGCCGATAGTTGAGCTCTGGGTTCCAGCTTCATTCCCAATGTTCCGACTTCATCGGCGCGATATTGTTTTCCGGTGCTTATAAGCTTTACTAAGTCATCGGCTTTTACTGTGCCGTTTTTAATCCGGAAATAGGCAATAATGCCGCGGAAAGAATTATAAACACTGTCGAAAATCAGCGCCTGGAGCGGACCGTCAGGGTCGCCATTGGGTGCCGGCACTTTATTGATAATGGCATCGAGAATTTCCTCAACACCCATTCCTGTGCGGGCACTGGCCTCGATAATGTCTTCGCGCGGGCAGCCTAATAATTCAACAATCTGATCTTTCACTTCCTCCGGCATGGCGCTGGCCATATCCATTTTGTTGAGGATTGGAATGATTTCGAGATTATGGTCGATCGCCTGATAGAGGTTTGAAATAGTCTGGGCCTGAATTCCCTGAGTAGCATCGATTACGAGCAATGCGCCTTCGCAGGCGGCAATGGCGCGTGACACTTCGTAAGAGAAGTCAACGTGACCCGGAGTGTCAATCAGGTTCAGCTTGTATTTCTGACCACCGCGCTCAAAGCGCATCTGGATAGCATGGCTCTTGATGGTGATTCCTTTTTCGCGCTCCAGATCCATATCGTCGAGCACCTGGTTCTGGAATTCGCGTTCGCTCACCGTTCCGGTGAATTCCAGCAGACGATCAGCCAATGTTGATTTACCGTGGTCAATATGTGCAATAATGCAAAAGTTGCGTGTATTCTTCATAATCGGGTGCAAAAGTACGATTTTATGTGCTAATGTGCTAATGTGCTGATATGAAAAATGTGAAAATGCGCAGCTTCGCTGATGTGGAAATGTGAGAACACCATGTGTTAAAGAATTTGAAAGTGTGCTAATTTGCAAAAGTGGAAATATGAGATGATGTCTTTTGTCCTTTCACCATTATCTTTTCGACAGGCTCAGGACAGAGCTTTTATCTTGAGAGGATGTGCTAATTTGGAAATTATGTAATTTGATAATTTTTAAAGTTCTAAAAGAAATGCAACTCAGCTCCTTCTTCAACCTCTCTGCGTCGCTTAGCGACCTGTGTGCGTTGAAAAGTGTGAAAATGTGGTGATTTGGACAAACAATTTGTTTCTCTTGTAACTTTGTAACGATTCCCGCTTTCAGCGTGATAAATTCCACGCATAACGGCTCCCTCTCCGCCGCGGCGAACAGCTTGATAAATTCCACGCGTAACGGTTGCAGGGATTATTTCAAAACAAAGCTCACCGAAACAATGAGTCCCATATTGGTCGGATCAAATGTCATTTGCTGTTTTGTATAGGGGCTTGCATAATCAGCATTCAGTTCATTGTTGAATTCCGTAATATTCACCTTCCAGAACGGCAGCGTGTAATACGGGATCAAATCGAAATTAAAACTATCTTCCTTCCCAAATGAAAGCATGAAGCGTGCACTTCCGGACAAAAGAAATTTATCAATTGTGTTAAAATATTTATCGTAGGGTCCATCACCGATTTTATATTTTCCATAGAACTGATCCATATTGAAACTGAATCCGGGACCAGCCCTGAAGCCATCGGCATGAATCAGATTCAGATTGTAGAAAAAGCTGAAACCATCATGCGAAATTTTTACTTTTCTGAAATATTCAACTCCGAGTGAATCCATTCCGTTTCCTTTGCTTTTGAAGCGGTGCAGATGCATATCAAAACCGAAAGTACTCCACGTATTGTTTACTTTACATCCGAGGATAATGCCTCTGGAAATCCCCGGAGCTTCCAGCGTATTGTCGGGAACAAATGCTGGCTCTAAATGATAATCGTTGAAATCGGATACAACCAGATCAAAAGGGGCAGTATTCTCATATTGCTCAAAGCTGTAGCCAAAGGTGAACAACATGGTTTGGCTGTAAGACAGTGAACCGGCGAAGAACAACAGAAATAAGAAAAAGAATGTTTTATATTTCATATTCTCTGGCACTTGTCAGAACACCATCTCAGGCGCAATTTCTTCGATTTTGCGACTGGCATTCATCACACGATAGCGAACGTAATATTCAAACATGCCTCCGCCTACGATAATATCTGTTATCACTACATTGCTGTTATCAACTTTCAGCGTCACGACATCGCCGATTTTATGCGGAATCACAATGCGTGAAGAATCGCGCGTATAGCCAGCTTCGACAAGTCCGCGATATTTTCCGAGATGATTTGCAATTGTACTGAGGCTGTCAATGGTTTTGTTTGCCTGCGTCAATCGGGTAATTTCTTGCTGATATTTCTGCTGCATTTCTGCCATGGCTTTCTGGTGGCGCTGATTGGCTGTGACGTTGAAATAAATCAAAACACCGATAAGTCCGAAAAGCGCTATGATTCCAACTATGCGCCAACCTTTGGAGCTTCCTTTTTTTTCTTCAGGATTATTTATTACGGGTGATTCCATGACAATTATTATTCGTTTGAACAAATGTAAGAATTCTTTTTGTTTGCGTCTGATTTTACTATCTTTACATTTCAAAATTATCATCATGAACGATTTCAATAATCTACCATTGCTACAACAAGCCGATCTGAAGGGAAAAGTAGTATTGGTACGCGTTGACCACAATGTTGTAAAAAAAGGTATTATTCACGATCCCTATCGCATTGATGCAACGCTGGGAACGTTGTATTACATTGTTTCGCGCGGCGGTAAACTGATTCTGATGACTCATGTTGGTCGTCCGAAAGACAAAAAAACAGGCACTATCAACATCAGCCCGGAGAGCTCGGTTGAGCCCATTGTTCAATATTTCGAAAACAAGCTGCATGTGAAATTTGCCATTCCTGAATTTTTGCCCGATGGAGATAAAGGATACAGAGGTATTGAAACTTCGGTTAACCACCTCATCCGCGATCTGCGCGAAGACCGAATCGACGGCATTTACCTGCCCAATACCCGCTGGTTTTCGGGTGAAGAATCCAAAGGAGAAGATGCCGATCATTTTGCCTATCAACTTGCCGGCCTCGCTGACATTTTTGTCAATGACGCATTCGGATCGTGGCAGCCACACGCCTCCACGGTAGGTATCACAAAATATCTGCCTTCCTACGCCGGTTTTTTGATGCAGAAGGAAATTCAGAATCTCGACCGCATTTTCGCGCCACAGAAGCCATTTGTGGCTGTGGTAGCGGGTTCTAAATTCGACACCAAAATCGACAGCCTATTTACGTTGCTCGAAAAATCGGATTATCTCGTGCTTGGCGGCGTAATTTACAACGCCTATCTCTGCGCCAAATACGGTTTTGAAATAAAAGGACTCGAGGCCGATGACATTGAACATGCCCATCGCTTTGTGGAATTTTCTTCAAAGCATCCCGGCAAATTGGTAGAACTTCCATTTATTGTGGAATCCGACACCATCGAAGGTCGCATGGACGGCCAGTTTCGGACACATGATATCCGCACACTAAAGCCAGGAACAAAACTGAATTATGTTCTCGATGTGGCGCGCGAATCGTTCAATGAACAAAGTGTGTTGGATATTTTCCATGGCGCGCATACTATTTTTGTCAACGCTGTAATGGGCTTCACGCCTCATTTTAACGAAGGCACTATTGCGCTGGATGAGCTAATCGATAAAAATATAAATGCCGTGAAACTCTATGGCGGCGGCGATACCATGCAGGAACTGAAACGATTGTTGCCCGGACTTTATATCATGGCCATTGACAATCCGAAGTATTATATTTTTACCGGAGGCGGCGCGGTGCTGAAAGCCATTGAACAGGGCACAGCGTATGGGCTGGAGCCGGTGAAAGCGCTCATAAGTAGTGAGGAGTAAGTAGTGAGGAGTAAGTAGTCAGCTGTGAGTGGTTAGTTAGGTTGAGGATGAGGTTGAGGTTGAGCACCTTCGGTGAGCAGTGAGCTATGCTGAATACTGGTAGAAGCTTTGTTCATAATTCACGTAAAGCGACCTGAGTGCGTTGAAAAATATGAGCGGTAGCAAAAAAATAGTGCATCTTGCTTAGAAAATTCACTATTACAGAAAGAATCACTTCTGAAACCTAATTATTCATTTTGCTTTTCACAGCTCCGAGCAAAAACTGAAAATATTTATTCCTCTGTTTTTCAGCCATACCACTGAGTTGCGTCGATTTACGAATAAGACCATTAAGCCAGTCGCGTGTTGCAGAACAGAAAACTTCGTCGGCAGTTTCAAGGGTATTGAACGTTGAATGACGCAGAAACACTTTTTTATTTTTACCAATCGATGTATAAATGCAGTTATTCCCAATTTCAATATCGCAGAGATAAAACGTAAAATTATTGTCTCCTGCATGATCTTTTCGCTTTGTTCCGGACTCTGTCATAGTGCGGATTTCAGAAACCAGAAGCAATAAATCTGCATATAATTTCTGCGATGTTTCGCTGTCTTTAAAGAACCCACTTTCTGAATAAAAATCAATTTGTTTCAGAATGCTGTTCAACGTATGTTCGCTCCAGATTTCGGTTGAAGGTGCCATGCGATATGCTTCCAGAATTTCCTGTCCAGCAGTCATGAGCACATCAGGAGCAATTTCATCTTCAAAAAAACCGTGCTGGTATTCCAGAACATTCATAACCGAACGCATCCAATAGTAGCATTTAAACCAGGCCAATTGCGGAAAAGCAAAGAGCAGAAAAAAAGGAATATCGTCGGCCACATAAATAATTTCGCTGTCTTTTGCGCTTTTCAGCTTCTGCAATCCATCGCGAATGTGTTCGACAAACTGCTGAAATCCCATGGCTTCATCGCCGGGCAAATTGTAATGAAAATGCACCGATTCGCCCTGAGCTGAGCAAAAACTATCAAACGAAATATGAAAATGATTGCATAGTTTAACGATTTCGCTGAGCGAAAATTCTGTTTCGCCACGCAAGCGCCGGTAAGCACTATCGATGCTTAATTCGAGCTGATCGGCCAATTCATTCACCAGACTATGTCCGGAAGGAATTACAGCGCGCAGCGAATCTATAAATGCGTCCTGAGTATTGTCTTTTTGGTTCATTATTTTCGGGGTAAATCATTAAACCTACCAAGTAGTTTTTGCGAAATATGCAAATATAGCAATTCCGATTTGCAAAAATCGCAAATTATTGACAAGCGGAAATCAATACATTCCGCATTTTGGCGATAAACGCATTACATTCATTTATTGATGCGGGTTTCCGTTTTGATTAGGGCTGCTGCCGGTGGTAATTTTACTTCATCAAACTTCAAAAACAATCGTCATGAAAACAAAAAATTTCTTCTTCGCCATTTGCCTGTTTGTTGCTATTAATCTTGCTCCTTATATTACTCCTGTGCAGGCACAGGAAAAAGTAGCCATCCTTAATATATACACCAACCTGCCGGGCTACACTTCGCTTACAATGGGCAATCTGTATCGCATTCAGCTGGCAAAAAACAGCAGTCTTTCGGTCATTGATCGCTGGGACATGAACAACTTAATTACCGATAAGAAAATCAATCCGGAATGCAACAATACGCAGGGACTTACAGAAATCGGGAAAGTGATAGGTGCCGATAAAATGATTACCGGATCTGTTGAAGCTTTCAGCAATAACACCATAATGGTCACCGTTCGAATGGTTGATGTTGATTCGGCCAAAGCAGTAAAAACAGTTGTAACAGATTACATCTATAATCCGGCTGAAATTGTTGCCATGATTGATCTTTCAATAAAAGAGCTGCTTGGCATGACCCTCGATCAGAATCTGAAAATAAAACTCACCGATAAAAACGCATTTGCCAGTGCGCAGAATGTTCGCAGCGGCCGTTTAAATGCATCCGGGCCGAGAATTGGGATGACCGTTCTTACGGGTGATCAGGCAAAGATTTTTGGTCAGCCGCAGCAACTTGGAGGATTCGATGGTTATCCTGCCATGTTTCAGTTCGGCTATCAGTGGGAAGCTCAGTATTTGAACGAAGGGGCATTTCAGGCATTATTTGAATTCATTCCATTGGTATCAGGGCTTGATCAGGGCTTATTTATTCCGTCGTTCACACTGATGAATGGACTTCGCAACAACCGCTCCGGATGGGAGTTTGCGTTCGGCCCCACCATTGTTGTAAGTAAAAAAGCTGACGGATATTACTCCGAGGGAATATGGCACCTCCGGTCAGAATGGACTGATAGTCTGCCAAACCCAAACTATCTTGTATCGCGCACCGATAGCCGGGGAAACTACAAGATGACTTCGGGATTTGTTTTCGCATTTGGAAAGACATTGAAAAGCGGCAACCTGAACATCCCGGTGAATTTGTATTTCATTCCATCAAAAGAAGGCATGCGCTTCGGAGCTTCGTTCGGATATAATTCAAAGAATCGCTAAATAAAAGACAAGGTATATCAATCCCGACCTTCATGCTTAATCCCGCTGTCATCCTGAGCGGAGTCGAAGGACAGACAGCAGGGTTCAACACCAAACAAATTAGACCTTGATAAAAACAACAGCTATGAAAACAAAAATAATTTCCACCATTATAGCATTTGCACTTATGATTGTGATTTCATCGTGCAATACATTAAGTGATCATTCAGAATTCAGATATCTGAATAAGGTACCAGTATCAAGCTTTCACGATGACACAACCAGTGAAATTATGAAAATTGCGAGTATTGAAAAAACAGATTCTTCAAAAATTTTATTGGATGTACCGAAGCAGGAAAATTTCGTTGTGTGCAACAATCACCCGGTTGTACATTTGGAAAAAGTAGAAAGTAAAAAGAAACCGGTAAAAGAAATCTGGTCGAAAATTTCTGTAAGCAGCAAACAGGCAATCAATCTTGCAAAGCCGGCAATTGCGCGATACAAAAGCTCCTGTGAAACATCAGCACAATCCGCAAAAGCCGATAAAGGAAAATCGTTAATGATAGCAACCATTGTATCGGTTGCCCTGATTGCAGGTTTTGCTGCAGCATGGGGATCAGGTGGCGCATTGGTGGCACTGATGGTTTTCGGTCCATTTATTCTGCTGGCATTTTTACTGATTGCGCTGTTGCCTGATAAGCAGAAAGCCACACATGAAACGGCATCTGCAGCAGAAGAAACTGACCGGGACTCCGCCTTCATTTATGAAAGCTCGCCAACCGGAACAACAGTAAGCAAACCCACCGAAAATTCCAGTTCAAAACCGAAAAAGGAAAAATCCACACCCTGGGGTTTGATCGCCATTGGCGGCGGAGTGCTGCTTTTGACAATGATTTTCGGGTTAGGCGTTTTATTGCTGGCAATGCTTTTCGGAATTGTTGCCGCAGTTATTGCCGCAGGAATCTGGCTTTACAACAACCTTCTCGATAATAATCAATAAAAATTCCGCCTTATGAAAACAAAAATAATCCATTCCGTAATTTTCATTCTTTGTTTTAGCATGTATGGCCATACACAACAGGCCAAATATTATCGCGAACTGGAAGTTACCATTGTCGCCACCGAAAACTACGAGGAGTCGCGACAGGCACTGATGAAGCAATGTTCCGGAGAAAACTATTATTTGGTTTCATTGAGCGAAATTAAGGATGGGAGCAGTCCGGCTTCAACCTGCATTGAGTTCTTTACTGACGAAGCTGGCTTCCAGTCTACAGATACTTTGCTGGAAGAACTCGGGCATATTTCATTCAAAAAATCCTCACTTGTGCCGGCTGCAACAGATTTAGATACGGCATTTTTAAAACACAGCATGGATCAGAATAATGCGTTGACATCTGCATTAATTGCTAAAATCGCCGAAATGCCAGAATTAATAGACATTTTGTACAAAATTGACGTCCTTCGGAAAAGAAACAAGCAGATTGCATTTAACATCATGATGTTGGAACAAAACACTTCACTGACAAACCAAATTGTTATTCGCCTGTCTGAATGACACTTAAGCACGGCAATGAATGAATAAATTGCGATTGAACCAAAAAACACAACAGCTTAAAAAAGCAATGCATATGCAACTATTAATTCGAAAAAATTGTATTATTGTTGATTAAATCAAAGTTACCCCCATGAAGAAGATTTATTATTTATTTTTTCTGATCGCTTTCATTGCAATCAGTAACGGCACAGAAGCGCAGGTTCAGCAACAGAGCCAGGTGCAACCACAAATTAATCAAGGGTCTAATGTTGTCTATCCGGTTCGGTGTTGGTTAACAAAACCCATTCATGAACTTACAAAAGAAACGCCCTGGGAAGAGCCGGATTTTAATGCTAAGCCCTGGGTATCACCTGATCGTAAGAACAGACCACGTCAGACTTTTATTTACTCAGCCGCAGATGGTCCTGAATACGGCAACGATTCTTCCATCATTCAGACTGAGATGGGAAAATACAATGCCACTCAGACAACCAAAGCCATCATTAAAAACTGGGCTGGTATTCAAAGCACATCATTTCCTCCCGACCCAACGGGCGCTGTAGGGCCCAATCATTATATTCAAAGTGTCAATGCCACTACTGTTCGCATTTTTGATAAAAACGGAGCCACCATTGAAAGTTTTCTCATGGGAACCCTTTTCGGCGAAACCAGTAATGCTGGCGACCCCATCATTATGTATGACCGCTTTGCCGATCGCTGGTTCATAAGCCAGTTTGGATCAAGCAATGAAATATTTATTGCTATTTCGCAAACCAACGATCCCACCGGTGCATATTATGCCTATGAATATGTTTCTCCTCAATTCCCGGATTACCTGAAATTTTCGATCTGGCACGATGGTTATTATATGACATCGAACCAAAGTACCGACAAAGTTTATGTCTTTGAAAGAAGCGTAATGCTTACCGGCGGCGCCGGAGCACGCGGAATTTTTCAAACTTTCACAACCGGTTCTGTTTCGGCATTCTTTGTTCCACTGCCAGCCGATGCTGCCGACAATCAAACCCTGCCAACAGCAGGAACACCACTGCCGTTTTTTGCTTACTACGACAACGCCTGGGGTGGCGGAGTTGATGGTATAAAAATCTGGAATGCTACTACAAACTGGACTACCGGGGTACTCACCATTTCAGCTGCTACACAAATTAACACAAGTTCTTTCGATGCTTCATATGACCCATCCTGGGACGATGTTCCACAACCCAACGGTGTTGAACTCGACGGAATTGGAGGAGTACTGATGTATCGGGCTCCATGGCGCTCGTGGAGCGGTTATAACAATGTTGTTTTATCATGGGGAGTGAAAATTGCAGAGACACCAAGACAACGAGCCATCATGTGGTGTGAACTACGACAGATTTCAGGCGTGTGGAGTGTATATCAGCAGGGTATTTATGCCCCCGATACCCATACCCGCTGGATGAGCAGTGCCACCATGGATGACAACGGCAGTATTGGTCTTTGTTATGCAAAATCCTCAACTACAATTTTCCCGGGATTATTTTACACTGGCCGGCTCGCCGGAGACCCGCTTGGAACCATGACGCTGACCGAAACTCAGGCAGTTGCAGGAACCGGGTCACAGTCTAGTTATAACCGATTTGGAGATTACTCACACACAGCGCTTGATCCAGATGGAATCACTTTCTGGCATACCGGCGAATATGTAACCACAACATCGGGGCAAGAAACACGCGTGTATTCGTTCCAGATTCCTGCAGGGCCGCTGGCACCGGTAGCCAATTTCACTGCCGATGCAACAGCTCCGTTTTGTTCAGGCACAGTGCAGTTCACCGATATGTCGTCCAACATACCGACCTCGTGGTTATGGACATTTGGTGATGGACAAACATCCACATCGCAAAACCCATCGCACACTTATGCCGCGAGCGGAACATATAATGTTTCACTAAAGGCAACCAATGCACTTGGCAACAATACAATGACCAAGACGAGTTATATCACCATCACGTTGCCGACTGCTGCCACAGCAACCGGTGCATCGCGCTGCGGTACAGGAACGGTCACTCTGACTGCAACTGGTGCAAATACCATTAAATGGTATGACGCCGCAACTGGTGGAAATCTTCTTGGAACCGGCACCAGCTTTACAACACCAAGTATTAGCGCAACAACAACCTATTATGTAGAAAACAATATTCCGGAAACATCGGTTAATGTTGGCCCGGCTCTTTCGGGGAGTACGACTACCGCCGCAGACTATCTCATTTTTGATGTGTATGAAGAAATGACGCTTGTTTCTGTTGTTGCTCAAAGACAAACGAACTCTACTGTGACTATTTCTTTACAAAACAGTACTGGTGCTACCCTTCAATCAACAACTGTAACCATTGGAACCACGGCAACAACCGTTCCCCTCAACTGGGTGATACCTGCCGGAACCGGCTACAGACTTGTTACTCCGGCCAGTTCGCGATTGGTTCGATTGACCAGCGGCGTTACTTATCCCTACACACTTTCAGGAATTGTGAGTATAACAGGAAGTAATTCAGGTTCGACTGTATATCCATCCTATTTCAATTGGACCGTTCAAGGCGCAGGCTGCTCACTTTCACGTGTACCGGCTGTTGCTACCATTAATACAACCGTAACCCCTTCTGTGGCAGTAGCATCATCAGCTACTTCAATTTGTTCCGGAACCGGTGTTACTTTTACCGCAACGCCAACCAATGGCGGCACACCGACTTATCAATGGCAGGTCGATGGTGCCAATGTCGGAACCAATAGCGCAACCTATACCAGCAGTGCATTAACAAATGGAGATGTTGTAACCTGCATCATGACATCGACTGCATCCTGTGCAACACCTATCACTGCTACATCAACGGGAATTACAATGACGGTTAACCCTGTTGTTACTCCATCTATTGCTGTGGCCGCTTCGGCTTCATCGATATGCGCTGGAACCAGTGTGACTTTCACAGCTACACCCACCAACGGCGGAACACCTACTTATCAATGGAAACTCAATGGAAGTAATGTTGGAACAGGAGGCGCAACTTATACCAATGCTGCGCTCACTAATGGTAATATTATCACTTGCGTAATGACTTCGACAGCAGCATGTGTAACTCCAACAACGGCTACTTCTACAGGCATAACCATGACTGTCAATCCAGTTGTGACACCTTCAGTTGCTGTTTCTGCTTCAGCAACAAGTATCTGTTCGGGAACCAATGTTACTTTCACGGCAGCCCCAACAAATGGCGGAACACCGACCTATCAGTGGAAACTTAACGGAGCCAATGTTGGTACTGGTGGAACAACGTATTCCAATGCCGCACTGGCTTCTGGCGATGTGGTTACTTGTGTGATGACATCGACGGCAACCTGCGCAACTCCCGCCACGGCCACTTCGACTCCCGTTACAATGACAGTCAATACTGCGGTTACTCCTTCAGTTGCTGTCAGCGCTTCAGCAACAAGTATTTGTTCCGGAACCAGCGTAACATTTACTGCTACGCCGACCAATGGTGGAACACCAACCTATCAGTGGAAACTCAACGGCGGCAATGTCGGCGGCAACAGCCCAACCTATACCAACGCAGCACTGGCTAACAGTGACGTAGTAACCTGTGTGATGACCTCCAGTGCAACCTGTGCTTCACCGACCTCAGCGACTTCCACGCCAGTCACTATGAGTGTGAGCACGCCAATAACCGCATCTGTTGCGGTCGCCGCATCAGCAACAAGTATTTGTTCCGGAACCAGTGTAACTTTCACAGCAACCCCAACCAATGGTGGAACGCCCACTTATCAGTGGAAACTCAATGGCGCCAATGTCGGCACAGGCGGCACAACCTATACAAATGGGGCTCTGAACAATGGTGACATTGTCACTTGCGTGATGACATCGACAGCAGCCTGTGTAACACCCACAGCGCCTACATCGAATCCGGTAACTATGACTGTAAACACAACGGTTACTCCGTCTGTTGCCGTTGCAGCTTCGGCTACCACCATTTGTACAGGCACCAGCGTTACTTTTACGGCAACACCGGCCAATGGAGGAACACCCACTTATCAGTGGAAACTTAATGGCGGCAATGTCGGTACCGGGGGTACAACATACACCAATGCTGCTTTGGCCGATGGCGACGTAGTCACTTGTGTGATGACATCAACCGCTACCTGTGCTTCTCCCACATCAGCTACATCGACTCCAGTTGCTATTACAGTCAGCACGACGGTTGTTCCTTCTGTTGCTGTTGCAGCATCAGCTTCAACCATTTGTTCCGGCACCAGCGTTACATTCACAGCAACCCCAACCAATGGCGGAACACCGACCTATCAGTGGAAACTCAATGGAGCTAATGTTGGCGGCAGCAGCCCCACTTATACAAACGCCGCCCTGAACGACGGGGATGTTGTCACCTGTGTTATGACATCTACGTCTTCGTGTGCATCACCAACCACGGCAACCTCAACACCGGTTACAATGACCGTCAGCAGTTCTCTAATACCTGCAGTTGCTGTTGCAGCTTCGGCTACAACAATCTGTTCAGGAACCAGTGTAACTTTCACGGCAAGCCCAATCAACGGTGGAACACCAACCTATCAATGGAAACTTAACGGAACCAATGTCGGCGGCAACAGCGCAACATATACCAATGCGGCACTGAACAACAGCGATGTGATCACCTGCGTGATGACGTCAACCGAATCATGTGCATCACCCACTTCGGCCACCTCTACACCGGTAACCATGACAGTCAGCACCGCGGTTGTACCTACTGTTGCTGTTTCAGCTTCTGCAACCAGCATTTGTTCGGGAACCAGTGTTACGTTCACGGCAGCGCCCACCAATGGGGGGACCCCTGCTTATCAATGGAAACTCAACGGCTCCGATGTTGGCACCAACAGCCCATCATATACCAATGCAGCTCTGGCCAACGGCGACATTATTACCTGCGTAATGACTTCGTCAGAATCATGCGCCACACCAACCAGCGCTACTGCTACACCAATATCAATGACGGTAAACACGACTGTTATACCATCTGTTGCTGTTGCGGCATCTGCCACAAGCATCTGTTCAGGAACAAGTGTTACATTTAATGCAACCCCGACCAATGGCGGAACTCCTACCTATCAATGGAAGTTGAATGGCTCCAATGTCGGCCCAAACAGTGCAACATATACCAATGCAACATTGAACAACGGCGACGTAGTCACATGCGTAATGACTTCAAGTACCACATGTGCTTCACCAACTACCGCCACATCAACTCCAGTTGCCATGACGGTTAGCACTTCGCTTGTCCCTTCTGTAGCCGTTTCTGCCACATCGAATAGTATTTGTTCCGGCACCAGCGTAACATTTACAGCGGCACCAACCAACGGTGGAACACCTTCTTATCAGTGGTTGCTCAATGGCGCAAGTGTTGGATCTAACAGTTCAACTTATACAAATGCATTGCTGAACAATGGTGACGCTGTTACCTGCGTCATGACCTCTTCCGAATCATGTGCATCACCTGCCACCGCAACCTCACTACCTGTAAACATGACGGTCTCCAGCTCCTTAACACCTACTGTTTCTGTTTCTGCAACTGCAACCAGCATTTGTTCCGGGACACCTGTAATGTTCACAGCAATACCGGTAAACGGCGGAACTCCAACTTATCAGTGGAAATTAAACGGAACCAGTGTTGGATCGAACAGTGCGACTTACAACACTTCATCATTAAACAACGGAGATGTGATTCTCTGCGAAATGACTTCATCAGAATCATGTGCAAGCCCTGCAGTTGCCGCATCCGGTACCATCACAATGACCGTTTCAACATCGGTAACGCCCACAGTTTCGATTGCAGCATCAACCAATTCCATTTGCTACGGAACTCCGGTGACTTTCACAGCAACACCGATTAATGGCGGTACTCCTTCTTATCAGTGGACTCTCAATGGCGCAAATGTTGGCAGCAACAGTCCAAACTTCGCAAGTTCAATGCTTCAGAACGGCGATGTTGTCACCTGCACCATGATTTCAACAGTTAGTTGTGCCTCAGCTTCAACAGCCAGTTCAAACAACATAGCAATGATTGTAAATCCTGCAGTCGCACCTTCTGTTTCCATTACATCTTCAACCAACGGTGTTTGTGAAGGAACTGCTATTACTTTTACTGCAGCTCCGGTTAATGGTGGTTCACCTTCGTATCAATGGTTAGTCAACGGCGCAAATGTCGGCAGCAACATGGGTACATTCACCTCCACAACACTCAGCGACGGAGACATCGTCAGTTGCGTAATCTCATCAACGGCACCATGTGTTTCACCTGTAATGGCTACTTCCAATACTGTTGCCATGGAGATTTATCCCAACCTGACACCATCTGTTGCCATAGCTTCACAACCGACAGGAACCGTTTGTCCGGGAACAGTAAAAGAATTCACAGCTGTTGCTACCAATGGTGGAACTGCTCCAACGTATGAATGGTTTATTGATGGCGTTTCTGTCGGAACCGGATCCACCCTTAATGGCACCTATTCAAACGGCCAGGTGGTTTCATGCACGATGACCTCTGCACAACCCTGTGTAATGCCAGCCATCGTTGATGCTAATCCGATAACAGTAAGCACTTACAATGTAACCGCTGTAACAATAAGTGACAACGGTGGCAGTCTGACTTCATCTTCAACTTATGGAAACCAGTGGTATGAAGAGACCAGCGGTGTTGTTGTTGGAGCCATCGGACAAACATTTAATCCATTGACCAACGGTGTGTATTATGTAGTTGTCACCGATGCCAATGGCTGCACCTCCACTTCAAATTCTATTGATTTAATTCTTGAAAGCATTGATGAAAACGGATCAGCTTCAATTTCATTCTTCCCGAATCCTACCAGCGGGAATCTGAATGTTACTTTCATCAAAGCAATCAACAACGGCACGCTGAAAATCGAGAATGCAATCGGCGAACTTGTTTTCGAAAAGAATATCACCCAGACTGCCGGCAGTGTTATTTCAGTTGATTTCGGCGCTTACGCTCCAGGTTCTTATTTCGTAACCGTAAAAGATGCGGAAACTGAAATCAAAGAGCAGGTTATCTACGAAAAATAACCAGCATTGAATATTTCTTTAAAGAGCCTCAAAAAAGAGGCTCTTTTTTTTGTACTAAAAATCTGGAGTTAAACTTTATACTTTTTGCCATTTATCTAATCTAAAACCAAAATGTTGTATATTTACCTCTCGTTTTGTATTTTTCAAGGTTACACTTTTCGTTCAAACAAAAAAAACACCATATGAAAAAGCTCTTCTTTCCAGCTGTTTTAATAGCACTGGTGCTTGTTTTCGCCTCGTGTCAGAAAGACAAGGACGGAGATGACACCAATATAAACTTTGGCTATGTCAAAGGTAAAGTGTACACCCCATCCGGAGTTGCGGTTCCGGCAGCCAACGTTTTTGTTGACCTGAATGGAGAAATTTACATTGCCAGGACCGACAAGAATGGGTATTTCTACCTTCGTGCTCCTGAAGGAGAACAGGTATTGAATGTTCAGGGTGGAGACGGCAGCATTTTCAGGGCTCAGTATAATATTGAAATCAAAGCTGACGAAGTAACCACCATTCCCGACAATGTATTGCGAATTACCCAGGCTGTCGAATTGGCCTATATTCCCGGTGCTTATGATCAGATCGAGACCATTCTGATTGACTCGCTCGGATATTCAGCTGACTTGCTTGCAGTGACCGACCTCAACAATCCTACATTACTCGCATCCTACGGAGCAATATTCCTCAATTGTGGCAAGCCAGATGCGATGGATAGCGCCAAATACGAAAATCTGGAAGAATATGTACTGAACGGTGGCAATCTCTACGCATCGGACTGGGCAGTTGAATATCTCACCGGCGACGGAAACTTCCTGGTCAATGCCAGCCAGCCTTTCGTTATGCATGAGCATAAACTCACCCATGCTTCCAACCCCAAATCGGGTTGCATGAGTCCTGAAGTTGGCGGCTTTATTGACGATGCTACGCTTTGCACGGACAAAGACGGCCCATCATCTATCCTTTATCAGGTTGATATTGTTGACACGCTGATTCAGGCCTTTCTTGGCAAAACCAAAATTGATGTTGAATATGACCTTGGTGCATGGGAAGTGATTAAAGACCTCACTATTCCATGGGAAGTGCTGATTCAGGATCCTGTAACCTATGGTCCACTCGCGGTTCGCATGAATTTCCCAACTCAGGCCAGCACACGTGCTCAGCTTGATCAGGGCTGGGTAACCATTTGTCACATTCCTCCGGGAAATCCCGCAAACATGCACACCATAACCATTTCGGTGAATGCATTACCGGCGCACTTAGCACACGGTGATTATGTCGGCAACTGTGTTGGCGGTTCAGGTACCATCTATTATACGACCTTCCACAACCATGTTCAGGGCAATATTGGACCAGATGTATATCAGATTATGCAGTATTTCATTATGAATCTGTAAATAAAAAAACATTACAAAAAAGGCTTCCGCTTTGGGAGCCTTTTTTTATTTAATAGCTATGAAAAACATTATAATTACGGGTGCAACTTCGGGCATCGGCTTTGAAACTGCCCTTGATCTGGCTTCGCGCGGATGGAAAATAGGTATTGCCTGGCGCAATGAAGAAAAAGGATTGGCTGTTATTGAACAGCTCCGGCAAAAGTCAAAGAATAACAACATCTCGGGCTATTTCTGTGATCTTTCATCCTTTGAATCCATCAGAAACTGCAGCGAAAATATTAAAAAGGATTTTCCAGTGATTGATGTTCTGATCAACAACGCCGGTACATGGGAAACCCAGTTCACAGAAACCGCTGACGGAATAGAACAAATGTTTATGGTCAATTTTCTGGCGCCGGTTTACTTTTCAAAACTGCTGCATCCTCAATTGAGAGCATCGGACAAAGCCAGAGTTGTCATGGTATCAAGTGCTGCCCACATGATGGGAAAAATCAATAAAGATGATCCTGAGTCACGCAACAAATTCAAGCACATCAGAGCCTATGGCAATTCGAAATTGAACATCCTGCTGGCAACAAAGCTTCTTGCAGCTGATTGGGCAACCGACAACATTAAGGTCAATGCGCTGCATCCAGGCGTTGTCAACACCAGGCTTTTTGACAAGTTTCCTGGCTTTTTGAAAGGACTGACCAAACTCATCACCATTTCGCCTAAAAAAGGAGCTCAAACCAGCATTTATTTGGCTGCAGAGCCTGAAGGTGGGCTCGTTAGCGGAAAGTATTTTGCCAAAAGTAGGCAGAAAATGGCATCAGCAAATGCTGAAAATTCAGAAAATATTGAATGGATTAGCGAACTGTTGAATCAATATTTGAGCAAAAATTTAAAACGCTTAAATAAACAACAATCCGATCTGAGTCAAATCAAATAAAAACAACTCCGCTTCGCTCACCTGCACTTGTTTCCCACTGCTCATCTGTTTGAGCGTGACTGTGCCAGCTGCTTTTTCATCAGGGCCCTGAATGAGCGTGTATGGAAATGCATACGCATCGGCATAGGAAAATTGTTTTTTCATTTTGGCAGCTTCGGGATACACCACGCATGCAATGCCGTTTTCGCGCAGTCTCTTCGCCATTTTCATTAAATCTGCCGCACTGTCTTCACTGAAATTAATCAACAAAATATCAGCAGTTCGACCAATGTTTTCTGGAAAAACATTCAGTTCCATCATGACATCGTAAATACGGTCGGCACCAAACGAAACACCCACGCCCGAAACTCCCGGCAGGCCGAAAATACCCGTCAGATCATCGTAGCGGCCTCCTCCGCAAATGCTTCCCATGGCGACATCGCAGGCCGATACTTCGAAAATAGCACCGGTATAATAGCTCAGCCCTCGTGCAAGACTGACATCGAATTTCACCTGTGACTTCAATTCAAGCGCATCGATAAAACCAAGCAGTTCTTCCATTTCAGCAATTCCCTTCAACCCTGTTTCGGAAACAAGATGTTTCTTCAACTGTGTCAACATAGCTTCGTTGCTGCTGACCGGCTGCATGATGTCCATCAGTTTCTGCGGAACATCGCTCGGAAAGCCGCGCTCAATCAGCTCTTTGCCGACACCTTCCCATCCGGTTTTATCAAGCTTGTCGAGCGAAACCGTGAATTCAACAAAGCGCTCGCTCACGCCCAACGCATCGGCAATGCCCTGCAGAATTTTACGATTGTTGATTTTTAAAACTACGTTTACACCTAGTTTCTGAAAAGCTGAATCGAGAATATCCATCAGGCCTGCTTCTTCCATTTGACTACGGGTGCCGATTACATCTACATCACACTGATAAAATTCGCGGTAACGGCCTTTTTGCGGGCGATCGGCTCGCCACACAGGCTGCATCTGATAGCGGCGGAACGGAAATGACAGTTCGTTCTGATTCATCACTACAAACCGTGCAAACGGCACAGTAAGATCGTAACGCAAACCTTTTTCGGAAATATGTTTAATGACCTCGCTACTGCTGTGTTCTTTTTCAACAGGAACCGAATTCATGAAATCGCCTGAATTGAGTACACGGAAAATCAGCCGGTCGCCTTCTTCGCCGTACTTGCCCATTAATGTGGAAAGCTGCTCCATCGAAGGAGTTTCGATGGGCTGAAATCCATGCTTTTCGAACACCGAGCGCAGTATGGAGAAAATATAATTCCTGCGCGCCATCTGCGCGGGAGAGAAATCACGGGTGCCTTTCGGAACGGACAGAGCTGCCTTTGCCATTGAAATGTTTTTTGCGAAATTAGTGAAAATAGAGGAACCGGAAAAATACAAGGTCAAGGTTAAGGTTGAGGTTAAGCTGCCTGCAGCAGGAAATACAAGGTTAAGCGCAAGAACTCTGAACAAAGAACATGGATTTTTATAGTAAGAAGTAAGTTTGAAGTAAAGATCCTTCATTATTCTTACTTCCTTGTTCAGTGTTCAGAGTTCATGAGTGCCGAGATCTCCCGGAAAACAGCAGCTGCACCTCCGCTTTTTCTTCCGCGAATTATTCACCCATTATATCATTTTCATTCGTGTACATGAGCTCAGCGACTTTCAGTCGCTTCGGTTAACGCCAATTTTCGCGAAAAAATTTAGCTCCCCTCAGCAGGTCTTATTAACGCTAATAGAATCAGTCTTCACCAGCGGCGAAGGCTTATTCAGTGGGGTGCAGCATGAAAGACGACGTTGCTTTTCGGGGAGATCCTACCTCTGCGCAAGCTGCCAGGAATGTGTGCTGGTTTCAGCTTCGGCCGGGAACTTAGTACGTATTGGTGTTTTTGTGGCGACATATAGTGCAAAAAAAATGGACATAGAGTTTTTCCATATCCACTTTTTCGCCAATGAACACATTTCGATTTTCTAATCTCTCAAAACGCTGAAACGCTGCGCAGGATGGCCATTTACGAACAGCAGATACAAACCGTCTGAGAAGTTGCTGATGTCAATACGATTTTCATTCGATTGCAAAATGCCACTCTTTACCTCTTTCCCTGATGGATCGAAAATTTTATATTCCTGATCTGACAGCGATTGATTTGAACTGACTGTGATGAATTCTGCTGCGGGATTTGGATAAACTGAAACTTCTAATGAATTTGAAATTTCTTCTACTCCAACCATGGTAAACAGAGCATTGATTTCTGTGGTATCCAAAGCTCTATCCCAGAAACCAAGGTCGTCAATTTTACCTTTCATGTACTTTGAGGAGCCAGCACCTGTGTGTTTTCCAATATTAAAACCTGTGTTGTTAAGAGGAAATGAGCTTCCAGGAATATCAAAAACGGAATATAAAAATTCATATTTAATACCATTAACATAATATATGGTACTAATATTATCAAATGTAACAGTTATATTAATCCAAGTATTAGTGCTTGTATATGCACTATCTGACTGATAATACCAAGCTGCATCAGAACCAACTCTTAAACCCTCATCATATGTACTATAAATAGTGAATTTGGCATTATCATTACTTCCAATTTCTCCAAGTCCAAGAATATAACTCTTTGAGATATCTTCGATATAAACCCATGCACTAACAGTAAAGGGTCTTTCTACAAAAGGAGCAGCAGGCACCCAAATGTAATCGCTGGTACCATCAAAAGAATAAGCACAATCAGCACTACCAAATCTATCAGATGTCAGAGTGGCTCCCATATTCATGCCATTATTAGAACCAACAACATCATTAGCATTGCCAGTAAAAGGATACCAACCAACAAGACCGGTGGTGGGAACATAGGAGGGGATTTGGGCTTGGGCTGAAAAGCCTAATGAAATTAGGGTGATTGTGAGGAGGAGTAGATGTTTGTTCATGGGTGTTTATGTTTTCTATTTCTATATTTTCGACTTTTTACAAACAGGTTGCTTAATGTGAGAAAAATCCAAGATCCCTTGGTGTATAAATGTTGCTCCAACAGACCTATGATAAGCTTTCAAGTCCCTTTTATCCCTGTAAACAAAAAAACGAGCATAAAAATATTTAACATTCTCCGGATTGTTATCATAGCTCCTTTTTATGGGGATTTCAAATATTAATTGTTCATCTGCTATGTTTACATTTTCATCAGTATAATAATTCAATGGAATAAACGCAAAAGTGTCGTCATAATACAAGTCTTGATGTTTTAATTCGTTTAAATAATTGGTATATTTAAACGATTTGTTAAGGTTGGTATTTATCGCTTCAAGCAAATCTACATTACATTCAGTAATTACAATAAATGCACAATCAATATCTCTATCGTATTTTGTTGGATTAGATAATTCAGTTCTGATTTTTTGATCCTCACCAGAATTTAAAACGCAAATATTCAATTTTAAATAGTTCATCTGCTCATCTCGATCACTATAATAAAATAGAAGCACACCAGCAAGAGTTATTAATACAACCCAAATTAAATGAAAAAATTCAACAGTCACTGAATTCCTATTTATAGACAAGCTTAAAGTAACAACATTGCATAAAAATGTCAATATTATAATGGCAACGACCCCTGCAATAAGAAAATGGTAGGCCTTAATTCTAGGTGGAATAATACTTTTTCGACGCATAATAATGTTTACATTACATCATCCTTGAAGGCCGTTTATTAAAAGGTTTCCAGACTCCATTTTATCACATTTTTAGAACCGATAGTTATGTTTCGCAACAAATATAAAAATAAAATTGAGAGAGGCAATATAATAATCCTTTTTTTCGCAAGAAATAATCAGAATTTTGATTTTTCACACAAATAATGGAAGATTAAAAAGATATTTTTCTGAAGAAGCTGGGAGACAGAATTGTCGCGTTCAGGAAAGAAAGGAATTTATCTCAGTCCAATCTTGCCTCGCTGATGGACAGCGAGAAACCACATGTCCGGAAACTGGAAAAAGGAAAACGCAATGCAACGGTTTCAATAGGTTGTCTCAAACTTGCTGGTTGTTTCGACATTCCACCGTTCCGGCTTTTTCATTGGAATTTGTTCATGTTTTTAAGCCGGAACATGGAACCCACCGGCATCAAACACTATCGTGTTTGATGGGTGGACAAGCCGTCGAAACAAGTAGCAAAAACAACGGTTCCATGTCCTGCATCTCCTCCGTCGCTTTCGGACGGTGGAATGTTGTTTTTGCACATTTCAAGTTTTAAGGCATCCTCTGCTTGGCGTGAGCGTTTCGGAGCTGGTGGATGTGGGTGTGTAATTGCGATTATTTTGTGATCTCTTTTTTAGTAAATCTCCCCGACATTTTACCGTCAGCAAGAAGAGGATGGCCATCACGCATGCTGACGTGGAATCGTCGGGGAGTTACATGCATGCACCCAACGATTCCGTGTCCGCTCCCATTCGCAATTAATTGTCTCGCGGACGACAAAATGTTGGGTGATTATCAGCCCTATTTCCTTACAAACATCCGCTTCAGCCGCGGCTCAGAAAAGGCAATATAAATAAGAAACACCATCAGCAGGAGTGTGTTGAAAACCAGTCGCTGTGCGACATTGTCGGCGAAGAGATATTGCGTGGTGTACACCGAAACGAAATACAAGGCAGCACTTAAAATCATGTAAATTAAAATACGCTTCATATCGTAGTTTACACGATAATATTTTTGTCCGAGGAAATAAGAAATAACCATCATCACTGCATAGCAGGCAAAGTTTGCCCAGGCGCTGCCCATGTAGCCGATTACCGGAATCAGCGCGATGTTCAGCCCAACTGAAATCGCAGTTCCAATCAGACTTATATACGCACCGAACCGCGTTTGTCCGGTGAGTTTATACCAGATGCTAAGGTTGTAAAATACACCAAGAAAAACATGACTGTAAAGAAGAATAGGTACAATTTTCAATCCGCTGTAATATTCTTCACCGACAAAGTATTTCACAATATCCATATACAGAATGATGGCCAGAAACATAACCGTCATGATGATCACAAAATATTTCATCACATCGGCATACGTTTGTTTTGCATCGGCATCTTTCTGTTTCGAAAAAAAGAATGGCTCTGCCGCATAGCGGAATGCCTGTACGAAAATGGACATCACAATGGCTATTTTAAAGCACATTCCATAGATTCCAAGCTGATACATTGCTATATCTGCGGGCAATATATATTTCAATAAAATACGATCAACCGTTTCGTTGGCAATGCCGGCCAATCCAAGAATCAGCAGTGGTGCGGCATACGAGAGCATCCGTTTCAGTAGTGAAAAAGAAAAACCAATGCTGAATTTGAAAAAATCCGGAATAAGCAGAAGGAAGACTACCACAGAAGCAATAAGGTTTGCAACGAAAATATGTCCTACAACCGGCTCTCCGTCGCTGATCCACGATAATGCTTCCGGTCCCCATGAATAATTTTTATACAGGTAAGGCACCAGTAAAAGCAAAATAAGATTCAGTCCGATGTTTACAAAAATGCCGATCAGTTTGATGATGGCAAAGCGCATGGCTTTGTTTTCGGCGCGCAGCTTTGCAAACGGAATGCTGGTAAAGGCGTCGAGACCGACAATTAAAGCAAAGTACTGAATGTATTCGGGATGATCGCCATAACGAAGCATGGATGCAATTGGCTGAGCAAAAATCAACGCCGCTGCGATAAACAATGCACTCGTTATGAAAAGTGAAGTAAGCGCGGTAGAATAAACGCGGCTTTTATTTTCTTCTTTCTGATTGAAATTGAAAAAAGCCGTTTCCATTCCATAGGTCAGAATGACGATGAAGAATGCGACATACGCATACATTTCGACATACACGGCCGATTCTTCCGGAAGAAAAACGCGGCTGTACATAGGCACCAGAAAATAATTGAGCAGGCGGCCTACAATGCTGCTGATGCCATAAACGGCTGTTTGTCCTGCTAAACTTCTGAGATTACCCACAACAAATTATTTACCGCTCAAAAGTACAATAATTCGCAGCACAAAGTCACTCCTTTTTTTCTCCGCGAATTCACGCAAATGAACGAGAATTCAAATCAACAGAAGAAGACTGCAGTATAAAAAGAGATCCCGGCGCAGTGGCCGGGAACTTAATTCTTCTTCTGTTGAGTTTCAAAAGTACCAAATGAATAAAACCACTACCCCAGATACGTCTTTAACAATTTGCTTCTCGAATTATGCTTCAGGCGACGCAGTGCTTTTTCTTTAATCTGGCGAACACGTTCGCGTGTGAGATCGAAATGCACTCCGATTTCTTCGAGTGTCCAGCTGTGATTAACACCAATGCCAAAATAAAGATTGATAATATCTCTTTCTTTTTCGCTGAGTGTTGCCAGTGACCGTTCGATTTCGCGTGACAAACTTTCACTAATCAGATTCTGATCGGCACGCGGAGCATCATGATTAACCATCACATCGAGCATGCTGGTAACGTCATCACTAACAATTGGAGCATCGACCGAGACATGACGCCCTGACAAGCGCATTGTTTCCATGACTTTATCTTCAGGGAGATCAAGACTAAATGCAATTTCTTCAGCTGAGGGCGGACGTTCAAAACGCTGTTCCAACCTCGAAGCTTCTTTTGAAATTTTATTGAGCGATCCAACCTGATTCAGTGGCAGACGGACAATTCGCGATTGCTCTGCCAGCGACTGCAAAATCGATTGACGGATCCACCACACAGCATAGGAAATAAATTTGAATCCGCGGGTTTCGTCAAATCGTTGCGCAGCTTTAATAAGGCCGAGATTGCCCTCGTTTATGAGGTCGGGCAAACTCAGTCCCTGATTTTGATATTGCTTTGCAACGGATACAACAAATCGAAGATTGGCACGTGTCAGTTTCTCAAGGGCAATCTGGTCGCCCTGTTTGATCCGCTGTGCCAGCAGCACTTCTTGCTCGGCAGTAATAAGTTCCTCTTTCCCTATTTCCTGAAGATATTTATCAAGTGATGCTGTTTCGCGATTGGTAATGGATTTCGATATCTTTAGTTGTCTCATGCTCAAATTTTGTTAAAAAGCTGATTTACAGCTTGTTATGCGTAATTCGGAAATAGTTTACAAAGGTAATACATTTTTAGTCAAAAACCTAGGCATTTGGCTGTATTTAACAGCCTCACAATCCAAATCCATAATATGCTTTCATTCCATTTGGATAGACGCCCTCTATCAGCACACCTCCGGTTTTTCCTGACAATGCACTTTCTACATCCTCTATGGAATAGATGACTGTCTGATCGATTTTGGTCACAATGAAACTTTCTTTGATTCCGGCATTTTTCAATGCTCCATCGGATAAAGCAGAAATCTGAACTCCGTTGTTCAAACGCAATCGGCTTAAGATTTCCTGATCTGGCGAAATAAAAGTTGCACCCATAAAGGTCGAAGTCGCTGGATCTTCTTTTTTCAGCAGCGACTTTTCGCCCCTGCGGTTTAGTAGTGTTACAGGTTTTGACAGCACCTTACTGCCACGCTCGATTTCCATAATTACTTTATCGCCCGGATGCTTTTCGGCTATCAGCTCCAGCAAACGGCTTGAACTGTTTACTTCGAGTCCGCCAATCGCAAGAATGACATCTCCGGTTTCAATTCCGGCTTCCATGGCTGCCCCTCCTTCACTTACTGAAGAAACATAAACCCCTTTCATACTTGTCAGCCCGTACTGCTTGGCAGTGGCAGCGCTTATATCCACAATGTCGGCTCCCAGATAGGCCCTCTGAACCATCCCATATTCCTTCAGGTCAAAAACAACCTTGCTGGCAATATTCGAAGGAATGGCAAAGGAATAGCCCGAATAAGAGCCTGTGTTGCTTGCAATGGCAGCATTAATTCCGATCAGCTCACCCTTTGTATTCACAAGTGCTCCGCCGCTGTTTCCTGGATTTACTGCCGCATCGGTCTGAATAAATGATTCCACCGAACTTCCACCACCCAAAATATTTATATTTCTGGCTTTCGCGCTCACAATTCCTGCCGTAACAGTACTTGTAAGATTAAATGGATTTCCGACCGCCAGCACCCATTCGCCGATTTTCACCTGATCAGAATTTCCGAAATCAAGAAACGGCAGATTATGCTCCTCAATCTTTATCAAAGCCAGATCGGTAGTTGGGTCAAGACCTATGACAGTAGCTGCAAACTCTCTTTTATCGTTCAGCGTCACCGTAATTTGTTCAGCATCCTGAACTACATGATTATTTGTGACAATATAACCGTCATCACTGACAATTACGCCACTGCCTGTGGCATTTATCGGATATTGTTGCGAGAAAGGCTGCATATTGAAAAAATTATAAAAGGGCGCAAAGAAATCATCGTAATACGCATTCTTTTGTGTAAAGGATGTCTTGATGTGAACCACCGCGGGGACGGCCTTTTCAGCCGCAAGCGTAAAGTCAACCGGATCGCTGGTTATCAGCTTTTCCGCTGGCTCTGCCAGTACAAAACCTGTTGACAAAAGCAAAAAAATAATTCCCGTCATTAACCGGGTCGCAAATTCTTTCGTTTTCATAATCGTTCGTTTTTTCATTACTTTTCAAAATCTGTTCCTTCCGGAATCACCATGGTTAACGAAATTCTTTGGTTTTTATTGTGTTTATCAGCTTTTCAGCGATGTCAAAAAAAAATTCCAATAGAAAATAAATGTGTAATTTTGCAGGACAAAATGACAATTTGTCACTACAGCCATTCTGAATTCTATGACAGGGGAAAGCACCAAAAAACACCACAGACATCCAGCGCGATCATTCATTACGGGAATGATTATGGGTGCTGCTATTTTGCTTGGCGCGTACTTCACCTATCTGCTTATAACCAACGACGAACAGGAAGTCATGAGCAGAAAAACGGCGCTTGTCAAGAATGATTCAATTCCACCACTCTACAATCTGACCGGTTTTCCACGGGTGCTTTTTGACAGCTCGCTACAGTCAATTGACAGCGTGTATTATCGCAATAAATGGAACCAACTTATTGAAATGAGCGGCTATCGCGAAATGGACTCGCTGTTCATCGATTCGGTGATTCGTAAAATGTATTTCGATTCAATCAAATTTGCATCTGATCTACCTGCCGATACAATTATACTTCAAAACGACCGGCTGATCGCTACAAAAAACATAAACGTCAGTGTTCAGAAAAAGCTTCTTATAAACGAAGACTCTTCCGGTACAGAGTATATTTATTCGGATGCAAAATTCGTTATTGAATTCTGGGATTCTCCAATCAAATTCAGAGGATTCAAAAGAACTGGAAACCACGTGGTGCTTTTCGGCTTGAATCCAAAAAATACTACAGCTTTTCTGCAGATTGACAACATTCTTTATGTTCGCGAAAAACAGCTCTGGTATTCTGTTTTCAACTCCCCGGAATTTTTAGCCCTGACTCCCGTCACATCTGCACAGACGCTTTCGAGAATCGAGGCCGCTCAAAAATAAAACCAGCAGAATGAAAACAGCCTATAAATTTCACGGTGCCGGAAACGATTTCATTCTTGTTGACAGCTTTAGTGAAGAAAAAATATTTACCGAAAAAGAAATCAAAGAGCTCTGCAACCGCCACACCGGAATCGGGGCAGACGGTCTTATTCTGATTGAAAAATCTCCGGCCGCATCCTTCAGGATGATCTATTTTAATTCCGACGGCAAAGAAGCCGAAATGTGCGGCAACGGCGCTCGTTGTGCTTTTGCTTTTGCCTTTTCAAAAAAATACTGCGACCACAAAAGCACTTTCGAAGCGAGTGATGGCCTGCATCAAGGTGAAATTGTGCTTGAAAAAAATGCAGAATGGGTTGTCAGAATCACTTTACGCGTTAGTGCAGCACCCACTGAAATAAAAGACGGATCCTACTTTGCCAACACCGGCGTTCCGCACAACGTTAGAATTATAGATGAACTAAAAAGCATTGATGTAAAATCGGACGGATCTCTGCTACGGCACAACCAACAACTTTTTCCCGACGGAGCCAATATCAACTTTGTGCTGATCAAAAACAACGAGTTGTTCATACGCACCTATGAGCGCGGAGTGGAAGATGAGACTCTTGCCTGTGGCACCGGAATCACTGCTTCAGCCTTGGTGGCAAATAAATTCTATGGCATTTCTTTTCCTGTGACCGTACATGCTGTTGGCGGTCTTTTGCGTGTGGATGAGCAGAACGGTTTTCTGTGGCTCGAAGGGCCTGCACGTCACGTTTTCACATCAACTTATTTATGATCTGTTATGCTGAATGGATCCATTGCATTTCTGAGGACACCCGACATGTCAGATATTCAATTCATGTTGGATATTGAAAATGATGAGCGGTACTGGCATTTGAGCGGAAATAATTCGCCTTACAGCCCCGAAGATATTGAGCGCTTTGTAGCTGACTCTGCATCCAATCTTGAAGCAGACCGGCAATTACGGCTTGTCATTATTGAAATAGCATCTAAACAAAGAGCAGGACTGATCGATGTTTTCGATTATGACTCCATGCACAAAAGAGCTGGCGTCGGTATATTTTTGAAAGAAGAATTTCGCAACAAAGGCCTGGCTTCTGATTCTTTGCGGGTTCTGATACAGTATTTGTTCAAAATCGTACAGCTGCATCAGGTGTGGTGCAATGTGCTTATTGAAAACACTGAAAGCTTGAAACTATTTCTCAACGCTGGTTTCGAACAAACCTGCATAAAAAAGGAATGGGTATTTCACAACAAGGTTTTTCACGATGAGGCCACTCTTCAATTAATAAATCCTAACCACCGGATATGAAAAAGAAAATTTTAATTGTTGTATTTTTTGTATTGCTGATTGCCGGCACTGCGGCAGCCTGGTTTGTCTATTCAAAAGCATTCAGCAACAATGTAAATCTGAAAGCAAAAGCCGAAAAAATAATTTATTTACCAACCGATGGCAACATCCAGAACCTGTATGATACGCTGCAGAAATATGAAATTCTGAAAAGTTTTTCTTCCTTTAAAATGCTGGCTGGTTATAAAAATCTTGAAAATAAATACAAGCCCGGCCGGTATCTGATCACAGCCGGCATGACCAACAATGCGCTGGTGAACATGTTTGCGAGCGGCCGACAGATTCCTGTGAAAATTACATTCAATAATATCCGAACGCGAGAAGAGCTTTCAAAGCGCGTTGGGAGCCAACTTGAATGCGGCGAAGAAAGTCTTCTGAAAACTCTTACTAATAAAAATACAGCTGAAAAATTCGATTTGAATGAAGACAATTTTCTGGTTTTGTTTATTCCAAATACTTATGAGCTTTACTGGAACACAAGCGCAGAGCAGTTCATCGACCGCATGCATTCAGAATGGGAAAAATTCTGGACTGCCGACCGGATGAAAAAAGCAGAAAATATCGGACTCACTCCGGCCGAAGTATCTGTACTGGCCTCCATTGTGAAGGGCGAAACAAATAAGAGCGATGAAATGGATGAAATTGCAGGCGTCTATATCAACCGTCTGAACAAAGGCTGGAAGCTGCAGGCCGACCCGACCGTTGTTTTTGGCATCGGTGATTTCACCATTACTCGGGTACTAAAAAAACATCTTGAATTCGATTCTCCATACAACACGTATATGTACGAAGGACTACCGCCGGGCCCCATCAATTTGCCAGATGCAACAGTGATCGACAAGGTTTTAAATTACACTCACCACGACTATATGTATTTCTGTGCCCGGGAAGATTTCTCAGGCTACCATAATTTCGCAGTGACCTCCGCACAGCACAGTGCCAATGCCCGCAAATATCAGCAAGCCCTGAATATATGGGAAAAGAAGAAAAGGGCTGCTGGAAAATAATCATAACGACCAACCTCTCTGCGTCGCAGAATGTGCCCTGAGTGCGTTGGTCCCGGAATATTTCCACAACGTAGAAAGCTCGCTTCACGAGAAACGTGACACAGCCGTGAGGCGCTCAGGTCGTGGAAATGAAGTATATTCTAGTGAAGCACACTTTAAGAATAGTATAATTCAATAGCTACATCAACAAAGGTGTTGCTCGAAGAGTGAACCCTTGAGTTAAGTAGAATTAGCTGAGCCCGATTGTTTTATTCAGCGCCATTTCGCAGCACTTCGAGCGCTTTCTCAGCAGCATTTTGTTCGGCGCCCTTAATGCTATAGTCAATTCCTCTGCTGCGGGCCTCTCCATTGATTCTGGCTTCACAAACATATTGTTTTTTGCGTCCGGCCTGAATTTCTTCCACAATACTGAAATCAAGACTCGATTTTTCTTTCTGGCAAAATTCAATGAGTTTGCTTTTAAAATTTGTTTCCGTGTTAATAAATGCATCAACATCTATGCGCCTGCCGAAAATAAAATTAATCAGCAGGTTTTGAGCAAAAGAATAACCTTTATCAAGATATACAGCGCCAAAAAACGCCTCCAGCGCATTGCCGGTATAGGCATTGCTGACAGGAACACTGCTCATGGTTACAAGACGTCCAACTCCAAGTTTTTCGGCAATTTTATTGAGTGAGTTACGGCTTACCACGCGCGAACGCATTTCAGTCAGATTTCCTTCATCGGCAAAAGGGAACTTTTTAAATAAAAAATCGGCAACAATCACACTGATGACAGCATCACCCAGATACTCGAGCCGCTCGTTGGATATTTCGCGGCCATTGCGTTCTGCGTGGGCCGATTTATGCATAAATGCAAGTTCATACAAAAAAATATTTCCGGGCCGAAACCCGAAAATATTTTTTATACTTTTTGAAAGTTCGTTAGCGATTTTCTTTCTGAAAAGTCTCACTATTCATACTTTTTGAACGCAAGGCAAACGTTGTGACCACCAAAGCCGAAAGTGTTACTAAGGGCATAAGTGATGTTACGTTCTTTCACCTTGTTGAAAGTGAAATCAAGGGCAGCAATATCCGGATCATCGGTGAAATGGTTGATGGTCGGAGGGATGATGCCATTTTTGAGAGAGAGAATCACGGCAATCGCCTCAATAGCGCCAGCTGCACCAAGCAAGTGTCCGTGCATTGACTTCGTTGAGTTGATCGATATTTTGGGTGCATGCTCACCAAAAAGCGAAACAATCGCTTTTGGTTCAGCAATGTCCCCAACAGGGGTTGACGTTCCATGCGTATTGATATGCTCGACGTCCTGCGGGGTGATACCTGCATCTTTGATGGCAATCGACATTGCAGCCTTGGCTCCTTCACCTTCCGGATGTGGAGCAGTCAGATGGTGAGCATCGGCCGAAAGGCCAAAACCAACCAATTCTGCATAGATTCTTGCGCCACGTTTTACTGCATGGTCATAATCTTCAATAATAACTCCGGCACCGCCTTCACCCAGAACAAAGCCATCGCGGTCCTTGTCGAAAGGACGTGAAGCCGTTTTAGGATCATCGTTGCGGGTTGAAATTGCATGCATAGCGTTGAAGCCTCCGATACCGCCTTGATTGATGGCAGCTTCGGAGCCACCGGCAACCATTACATCAGCGTAGCCGTGACGAACAAGCATTATGGCATCGGCGATTGCGTTGGCCGAAGATGCGCATGCTGAAACGGTGCAATAATTAGGACCTTTAAGGCCGTTAATCATACTGATGTGACCGGCAGTGATGTCGGCAATCATTTTAGGAATAAAAAATGGATTGAAGCGTGGAGTACCATCACCTTTGGTAAATTCGGAGATCTCTTCGTAAAAAGTTATCAAACCGCCAATACCACTGGCCCATACAACACCAATGCGTGAACAATCCTCTTGCTCTAGGTTTAAACCTGAGTCTTTAATGGCCTCATTGGCACTTATGATTCCGAACTGAGAAACCAGGTCATATTTTCTAACCTCTTTACGGTCAAAATACTTTGATGAGTCATAATTCTTTACTTCACAGCCAATCTGTGTCTTGAATTTTGATGCATCGAACCTGGTAATCGTTCCGGTACCACTCACTCCGTTGTGTAAACTGTCCCAGAATTCCGGGACAGTGTTACCAATCGGAGTAATTGCGCCAAGGCCAGTTACAACAACTCGCCTTTTATTCATCAAATACTGAATTTACTTTTTGTTTTCTTCAATGTACTTGATCGCTTCACCTACGGTGCCGATCTTTTCTGCCTGGTCGTCCGGAATCTGGAGTTCGAAAGCTTTTTCGAATTCCATAATCAATTCAACCTGGTCCAGTGAATCAGCGCCCAGATCATTTGTGAAACTGGCTTCTGGTTTAACTTCTGCTGCGTCGACGCCTAATTTGTCAACAATAATGGCTTTTACTTTTTCTGCAATTTCTGACATGTTTTCCTGATTTTAGTAAAACAAGCTGCAAAGTAACTACTTTTAATGTTCATAGCAAAATTTACCTTGAGAAATTATACTTAAATTGATCTCAACTTTTTGATTCTGATGGATTTGTAGTTTCGTCTTTATTGATGTACCTTATAATTACAAAACGGGGTAAATTGTTGCCAATCTACCCCGTTCCGTTATTAAATCATTCTCTAATTCTTGATTATCAGTCGGTTAAAATATGTTTTATCGCCGGCGTCAATCCTGAAAAGATAGGCTCCCTGAGCCCGGCCATGCAAGTCAATGACAATTTCCGATTGTTCTGAGTACATGCGCCAGAGGATTAGCCTGCCATCTGCATCATACACATAATAGTTGCCCGAAACAGGAGTTTGTCCCATTCTGATAGTGAATACACCTGACGAAGGATTTGGGAATATTTCAGGCTTACTTTCAGATTCATCAATGGAAGTGAGAACATTCACGATAGCTCCACTGCTGGTAACGCTTCCACAGGTGCCGGTAACTGCACAGGTGTATGTGCCGAAGTCAGATGCTGAAACATTTAATATCTGAAGAGCAGCACTCGTTGCCCCTGAAATGTTTCCACCATTAGAAATATTCACATTGTTCTTCTTCCACTGATAGGTCAGTGACCCGCCTGAGGCTCCTACAGTCAACGTAATATCATCACCTTCATTGGCATTTATACTCACGGGCTGTGAGGTGATTGAAGTTGCTGCATTTATTGTCAAAACCGCACCATTACTGGTGTCGTTTCCAAACGAATTAGTAACGACACAACGATAAGTAGCGGTATCACCAGCGGTCACCGACGCAATTGTATAAGTTGAAGAAGTGGCTCCGGCAATGTTTACGCCGTTCTTCTGCCACTGGTAACTGATGGTCGGATCTCCTGAAGCTGTTACAGTAAACGATACAGCAGTTCCCGGGCAGACCGATGTGCTGGCTGGATCTGTTACAACCGCTGCAGCGGTGCCGGCAGCCACCGTTGAATTGAATTCAAGGTCATCCATCCAGAACATAAACATATCAGTCGTTACGTGGCGAATAGCCAGATAAATTGTTTGATTGTCATACGTCGAAAGGCTGTAAGTATGCTGGGTCCAAGTAGAAGGAGCTTCAACAACAGATGATAGTGCCGTAAAACTTGCAGGCTGATTGTCGGTCGTTGAAACCATGATCTGATATGAATCATTGCCCCAGGTGCTTGGTTTTGGACTGAGTACCCAAAGCGAGAAACTCGAGTTAGTTCCCAAAGCCATGGCCGGAGAAATGAACCAGTCGTCGCTGGCCGATCCATCTGAAGGACAAATGGCCATTCCACAACGGGAGCCACCATGAGCCACATCGGTCTGTGCAGCTGTCCATCCGGAGGCAACCGGATTCATACACATGTAGGCAAAGGCTGTTCCTTCTCCCGTAAATGTGGCGTCACCACTCGAATAAGTTGCAAGGCCATCTACATCTGAAGTGGTCCAGGGGGCAAAGGATGTTGTATAATCTGTGGATGATTCAAAGTCAAGGGTGAAAGGATAAGTGTTTGTTCCAGATGCAAGTGTTGTTGCATTATCGGTAACACCCGTACTCCAGGTATAACTCCCGGTATTGCTCCATGCCTTGTAATAATAAGTTGTAGATGGATTAAGTCCCGTGTGGTTGAAAGAAGTTGCCGAACCATAATAAATCACATTTCCGCCACCGGTGATGGCGTTTCCGGCTGCATAGGCTGTTCCTGTCACAGGAGTTCCAAAAGTGTTGGTTGTATTCCAGGCAACAAGCACGGGATTGCTACTGCCGTTCAGCACCCAGCTGAGGTCTATCTCAGAGGTTGAAACCGCAGTTGCATTGAAGTTGCTTACATCTGTTGAAGCTCCTGCCGGCAATTGGAATGAATAAATACGTGTTTCCTGACCGCTTGTTGATGCACAATACTGACCGGTATGCCAGAAAGTGATTCCATCCGGATCGAGCGATGTCTGCGAGTAATCGCCAAAACGGTTTGCCCCGCTTTGTGATGCATTTCCGGCAATGGCAGTGGTTTCTGCAAAAGTCATTGTTCCCAGCGGATCCGAAGCCAGACGGCCAGTATAATACAATCCAGGAGTAAGGGTCGTTGATGATTTTGCATAACAAAGTGCAATACTTCCATTGTCATCCATGGCAGCGCTGCTCATCCAGCGGGTATCGCTGTCAGGCTGATAAATTCCCTGCTGATACATGCTCCATGTGCCGGATGTCTGGCGTAGTTCGCACCAGTAGATTGCTCTGACGCGCGGTGTGTTCGAAATCAGCACGCCCCAGGACAAAACAACACTGTTATGGCTTGACCATGAACGCCACGGAGCCCTGTACATCAGTACGCCGCCAATACCATCCAGATATTGGCCATTGGGCTGCGGAACATCGTTCCAGCTTGAATTATACGAAGCATCGAATGAATTTGTATTTACTGCAGTTGGACCTGTAATAGTAACCGAAGGAGTTGTTCCCCAGCTGGTTGTGGCATTCCAAATTTTAACTGCATCATTTCCGGTTCCCCAGGCATTATCAAAATAACTAAAGAATGGCAGCGGTGTTCCGGCTGCAGGCAATGCATCGTCATCTGCTGCATCGGCAGGCAGTGGAATGAAAAAAGAAGAAACTGATCCAGTCGAAAAATTGGAATAGGTCATTCGCGCTGATGTATTTCCGACAAGCATGGCTGTTCTTTCAAACACATGAATTTTGTCTGTACTCTGATTCGAAGTCATATAATAGCCATCGTGCCAGATCGAAAACTTGAGATAATCGGGGAAATCATCAGAAGTATATGTGTAAGTATAGTAATTGCCTGTAGGATCATTAGTCTGAGAAATGGCAATGTAAATATTGTTTGGAGTAGAACCATACGGATCGGCAAACTGGCTCAGGAACCAGCGATCGGCAAATTTGTCGTACATTACAATCGGATCTCCTGCATTGGAAGATGATCCCCAGAGCGTTGCGAGCTGGAATGTTTCCAACGCAGTTCCGGTCTTGTTGAAAATCCTGACTGTTGTAGCATTAACAATTTGTATATAATGATTCGGGCCAACAGCACCAGTCGGATCGGGCGGATAAGCTGAGCTTGTAACGCCCGCCCAGTTTGTTAAGGGAGCCTTATTCGCATTGCTTCGGTCACCCATTTTTGTTTGAACTATCGCCGGATCATTTCCGTACTCAGGACCATCTTCGACTGAGTAAACAAAAGCCTGTGCCGGCCTGTTTTTCCGGTCAGGCGAAATCCATGGCTTTGTGTTGAAGTCCGGCTCCACATAGGGATGCTCATCTACCAACTCACTCAATGGCCGGGTCAGAGTGAAAGATGTTGGATACATAAACCCGGTCTCCGTATTGTTCGGGCGGGAATTAGTTTCGCTTTGCGCTTTCAGAAACGTTCCGGACAGCGACAAGCACATCGTGAGAATTACTGATAAAAGGTAAACTTTCATGGGGCTTTGATTTTTTCTTACTTAACCAGACAAATTTCAACCGCTTTGGTTGGCTCGCTGAATATAAATTTTCCGGAAATATAAAATCAGCTGTCCGTTTTATTGCTATTTTTGTTCTTCGCAAAATAATAAACCTCCCTTTGTGTTATTCACACATTGCTTACGGAAATTATTTTTAAACAACTGTTAGCTCTTTTTGTTCATGGATATTTATCGTCGAAAAAAATTCTGGAAGTGGGGGTTGTTCTTCATCGGGCTGCTGATCGTAAGCGCGTCGCTCATGTTCAGTAATAATCTGGTGAAAAAAATTGCTTCCGACGAACGCAAAAAAGTAAAAATATGGGCTAATGCCATTCAGCAGAAAGCCAATCTGGTCAACTACACGAACGACTTTTTTAAAAAAATAAAGGAAGAAGAACGCAAACGTGTTGAAATCTGGGCCGAAGCTACCAAAAGGCTCATCAATGCCGGCATCGACGAAGACCTTAGCTTCTATACGCAAATTATCGCTGGCAACACTACAATCCCGGTGGTTCTCACCGACGAAGAGAAAAATATTATCGCAGTAAAAAATGTCGATTTTTCAACCGATACCATAAAAAAACTTGATGGCAGAAGACTGAGCGATTTCTCAGTGATAGAGCCCATTGTAGTCAGCTATGGTGAGTTTGTAAATTATCTGTATTTCAAAGAATCGCTGCTTTTCACCGAGCTGCGAAACGTGCTGAACGACCTCACAGAATCTTTCTTCTCCGAAGTTGTTGTAAACAGCGCCAGTGTTCCTGTGCTCATTCTTGATTCTGCACGCACAAAAGTCTATTCCAGTGGAAATGTCAACAATGAAGTACTGAATGACCCGGATGAACTTAAAGAGCTGATCAAAACTATGGAGGCTCAGAATCCGCCAATTATCATCGAGTTCGAAGGCCAGGGGAAAAAATACATTTATTACAAGGATTCTTATCTTCTCACCCAGCTTCGCTATTACCCTTTTGTATTATTACTTGTTGTAGGCGTATTTCTTTTGGTCGCATATTTTTTGTTCAACACCACTCGAAAAGCCGAACAAAACAAGGTTTGGGTGGGTATGGCCAAGGAAACCGCGCATCAGCTCGGAACCCCCATTTCATCCATGCTTGCATGGCTCGATTTTATCGAAACCGATGAAAAAAATAAAGTCTATATCGATGAATTACGAAACGATATACAACGACTGCAAGACGTTACGGCTCGTTTCAGCAACATTGGTTCTGCGCCGGAATTGCCTCTTACATCGCTGACAGAATCTGTATATAATTCTGTCCGATATATCCGGGCACGTTCATCCAAAAAAGTCAGCATTAATATTTTGTTTCGCGAGAATGATTCATTGGCCCTGCCTCTCAACGAAAATCTCTTTGGCTGGGTAATGGAAAACCTGCTGAAAAATGCCATTGATGCAATGGAAGGCGAAGGTTCAATAACTATTTCACTCCACAACGCGTCGCGTCATGTTATGCTTGATGTGTCTGATACCGGAAAAGGCTTTCCAAAATCACAATACAAATCGGTTTTCCGTCCCGGCTTCACAACAAAAAAACGCGGCTGGGGGCTGGGACTCACTCTTTCGAAACGTATTATCGAAGAGTACCACAAAGGCAAACTGTTTGTCCATTCATCCGTTCCCGGCAAGGGAACAACCTTTCGCATTGTTCTTCCTCTGAAATAAATTTCTTGAGTCTTCTCTGAAAATCCCGAGGATGTCTTAAAAAGAAATCAGGTGCAAAAACAACATTCCACCGTCCAAAGCGACGAAGTCAGGCCCAACTCGAAGAGGCGCGGAGCTGAGGGACATGGAACCGTTGTTTTTGATGTTGTTACGACGGTTCCATGTTCCGGTTCAAAAGCATTGCGAAAAACCGAATCACAAGACGGAACGGTGGAATGTCGTAACAATCGGCAATTTTGAGACATCCTAGGGAATGAAGAGATGCAAAAATCGATAAAATTTATTGAAGACGCGAATACTGCGGTATGCACATATTTGGCCAATGGAAAACATTTATCCATAGACCTGATCAAACAGTACGAAAAGTGTTTTATCGTTCTGAAGAAAGAGCAGAAAAATCGGTTTAATCCTGGGAAATAAGCCCCTGCTCTAGCAGGCTACTTCCTCATTGATTAAAACCCGGTCATAGAATTTATTGAATGCATCAATGTAATTCTCCTCGCCCTGGTATTCGAGCATTGGCAGCTTGCTTTTCTTTGCGTAATCAAGCACATCTTTGCTTACATCGGCTGATCCAACAATAATTCCATCTGAATAATCAATGGCCGTTTTCATCCAACCAAGATAGTTGCGGTCTTTCTTGAGCTGAGGCAAACCAGCAGCTGTGAGATCATCCATGATAATATTGGGAACAACCTGCTCTGACAAATATTCCGAAAAATGATCGTCATAGAGCGATAGAATGATTTTGCTTTCTGAAAATATAGGGTGCTTTTTATATACTTTTTTTACATAAGGAGCTATGAGAGCGGTCATCCAGCCATGGCAGTGGATAATGTCGGGAGCCCATCCAAGTTTTTTTACTGTTTCGAGTACGCCTCTGTTAAAAAATACCGAGCGGGCATCGTTATCGTTATAAAAACGATTGTCTTTATCGTGAACAATAAATTTGCGGTGAAAATAATCTTCGCTGTCGATGAAGTAAACCTGCATTCGTGCCTGTTGGATACTTGCAACTTTGATGATAAGCGGGTGATCGGAGTCGTTGATAATGATATTCATCCCGGAGAGGCGAATCACCTCATGCAGCTGATGTCTACGCTCATTGATACATCCGAAACGGGGCATAAATGTGCGGATCTCTTTTCCTCTTTCCTGGGTACCCTGCGGCAGGTGCCTGCAAACATTTCCCATTTGGCTGTCCCTTAAATACGGGGTGATTTCCTGAGATACGTACAGAATTTTTGCTTTCTCCATAACAATGCAAGGGCTAATAAATAATATGCAAAGTTACGATTTTTTTCGCATATATATTAAAAAAAGAGTTTAGTTTTGTACTTTTTTTCGTCTGATTATGAATATTTTCCGCACAATTAAAGAATACAAAGACTGGCGTAACGGATTAACAGATAAAACCACTATTGGCTTTGTTCCAACCATGGGATTCCTGCACCAGGGCCACATTTCGCTGGTTTCTGCCTCTCTGAAAGAGAATGATGAAACCGTTGTGAGCATTTTTGTCAACCCCACTCAGTTTAACAATCCGGAGGATCTTGTAAAATACCCCAGAAATGAAGCAAGGGACCTGGCTATGCTCGAAAAAGCGGGAGCGACGGCTGTTTTCATACCGACCGTTGAAGAGATGTATCCCGAGCCGGTTACCAGAACATTCACATTCACTGGTATCGACGACGTGATGGAAGGAGCTAAGCGACCCGGGCACTTCAACGGAGTTGCCATGGTTGTTTCAGCGTTATTCAGCATTGTTGGGCCTAATATCTCCTATTTCGGAATGAAAGACTACCAGCAACTCCTGATCATTCGGAAACTTGCAGAAAATGATTTTCCACTGATAAACATTAAGGGAATGCCCATCGTGCGTGAAGACGACGGACTGGCCATGAGTTCTCGCAATTCAAGACTTTCTGAAGAAGAACGCGAAATGGCTCCTTTGATTTACGAAGTGTTGAAACGATCCAAACAGCTCATTCAGGAATTCCAACCCGACGAGGTCTGCCGGCACTGCGAGCGCATGCTCGCAGGAAGCGGAATGATCGAACCAGAATACTTCATCATCGCCGATGCACAGACCCTGCAACCGCTGCAAAAAAAAGAAGATGCAAAACACGCCATGGCATTTGTGGCCGCTTGGCTTGGCAAGGTAAGACTCATTGACAATTTCGAATTATTTTAGTACTTTTGCATCATGAATATACAGGTGTTGAAAAGCAAAATCCACAAAGCAACGGTGACTGAAGCCGATCTGTATTACACAGGAAGCATCACCATCGATGAAAACCTGATGGATGCTGTTGATTTGATAGAATTTGAAAAAGTTCATGTGCTGAACATCAATAATGGTGAACGTCTTGAAACTTATGTGATCAAAGGTGCCCGCGATAGCGGAACCATTTGCATGAACGGCCCTGCGGCACGAAAAGTGGCTCCGGGAGATACCGTTATAATTTTATCCTATTGCTCGCTTGAATACAATGAAGCAAAAAAATTCAAACCGGCTATCATTTTTCCAGACAAAAACAACAAACTTTAAGCGTTGAAAAAAACGGTGCTTAAAATCATACAGACCGCAGCCTTCATAGGCTTGGGTGTATTTTTCATTTTCTATTTCTGGGATAAACTCGATGTTGAACAACAGGAAAAAGTTGTCGACAATTTTCTGAAAGCAAATTATTTCTGGGTATTACTGGCCCTTGCAGCCGGCATTCTGAGCCATATTCTGCGCGCAGCACGATGGAATCTGCTCATCGATACCATAGAAAAAGCGCCGCCTCTTAAGCAATCTTTCTGGTCACTCATGGCTGGTTATCTGGCAAATCTTGCGGTTCCGCGTCTGGGCGAAATAACGCGCGCAGTGCTGCTTTCAAAGCAATCAAAAATACCCTTCGACAAACTTTTCGGGACGGTCGTTGCTGAACGAACTTTCGATTTTTTCTTCTATCTGGCATTGTTTTTTGCCGCCATAGCCATCTTCTGGAACAATGTCAAAACATATGTCACAGAGCGAATTATGGGTGGTTTTACCGAAAAAACCAGTTTGTTTACCGTATGGAAAATATGGCTGATTCTCGGCATTCTTTTAACACTGTTTCTTTTGTTTCTTTGGATACTGAAAAGATTTCGGCATAAACCGTTAATTCAGAAAATCCGCAAGATCATCAAAAACCTGATGACTGGATTATTTTCAATTTTTAAATTGAAAAAAACCGCACTGTTTTTTGTTTACACATTTTTGATCTGGGTCATGTACTGGCTCATGGTTTATCTCATGTATTTCAGCATTCCGTCAACATCCGGACTATCGGCTGAATCGGCCTTCATGGTTCTTGTTTTCGGAACAATCGGCATCATCGTTATCCAGGGCGGCATCGGTATTTATCCTTTGATTGTTTCTGAAGTACTGCTGATTTACGGTGCAGAAATTACGGATGGATTCACCATTGGATGGCTTTCGTGGACCGTGCAGACCATCATGATTCTTGTGATGGGAATGATTGCTTTTGTCATGATGAGTTTTCAAAAAACCAAAAAAGATGGACTTCCGGAAATTGATTAGTGAAAAAGTCATGACGCGTGAACAGTTGATTCAGCGAGCGAATACGTGGAGAACTGAACGTCAGACCATCGTTTTTTCCAACGGCTGCTTCGATATCATTCATCCCGGTCATGCTCTGTATCTAGCTGCTGCGGCCGCTCTCGGCAGCAGACTCGTACTCGGCGTCAACACCGATGATTCCGTAAAACGTCTTAAAGGCGCATCAAGACCCATCATTTCGGAAAACGAACGTTGCCTTCTTCTCGCATCATTTCAGTTTGTAGATGCCGTTTGTCTCTTCGATGAAGACACTCCGCTGCAACTTATTGAATCAATAATTCCGGACATTCTCGTTAAAGGGAAAGATTACACCATTGACCAGATTGTTGGTGCAGATGTGGTTTTGCAGCATGGCGGAAAAGTTGAAACCATCGAACTTGTAGAAGGATTCAGCACCTCATCGCTTATTGAAAAAATTAAACGGATTTAGCTTTCAATTGTCAGTTCTCAGCTCTGAGCAAGATCTAAGTCGTTACGTGTGACAATCGTGGAATTTATACCGCTGAAAGCGGGAGTCGTTACAAAATTCACTTGTAATTCAGAACTATTGTGGCATCTCAATTATATCACATCGCCGCACTTATCACGTTTTACGTGAAGTCGCACATTTCCAGATCCTCTCAAGACAAAAGATAAAAGGACAAGGACAAAAGTGATCATCTCATATTCACACATTCGCGACCGTGTCACGTCTCACGTGAAGTCGCACATCTTCACATTCTTTAGTATATCGTATTTCTGATTTCGTATTTATAAAAACTTCACCAGCGTTATTCCTTCGCCACCAAACTGCAGCGGAGCGTCATCAAACTCAAGCATATCCTTGTATTGCCGCAAGTGATTGCGGATTTCTTTTCTCAATATTCCGAATCCTTTTCCATGAAGAATTGAAAAAGATCTCACTCCCGTGAGCAAAGCTTCATCGAGAAATTTATCCAATTCCGTTATTGCTTCAATAACATTTTTGCCACGAAAATCAAGTTGATAAACTGCTTCTTTTTTTTCAGAAATAATATTAACTTTTTTTCGGGAATTGTTTTGTTTCTGTTTTTGCACTGCAACTGCTGAAAGTCGCGCTGCATCAACCGTCAGCGATGCAAGCTCAAACTGCACTTTTACTTTTTTGTTTTTAATTTCAGTAATTATTCCGGTTTCAGAGCCATCATCCAGTCGTACAAAATTCCCTACGACCAGCGGCTTTTTAGGCACATCATCTGCTTGATTCGTTTTCGTCAGCGGCAATGGTTCAATCGGGTTTTCCTTTGCTTTTTTCAACGACGCAGCTTTCTTCTCAAACTCAGTGCGGATGGCTTTCACTTTGTCATTGGCAGCTTGTTCCTGCTTGATATCGCGAATGGTTTTTTCAATCAGGGCGTTTGACTCCGCCAATAAATTTTTCGCTTCACTTTCGGCCTTCGAAATTATTCGATCACGATTCTCAACAATACTTTTATTAAGCTTGTTGTATTTTTCAATCAGTTCACTCACGAAATCTTCAGCTACTTCCAGCTCCCTGCGACGATCTTCGAGTTTCAATTTTTCGTTTTCAAGATCCTGGATCATCTTTTCCATTTCAATCCTGCCCTTGCCAATCCTGGCTGAAGCATTGGTCATGACATCTTCGGGCAGTCCGATGGATGAAGCAATTTCGATGGCAAATGAACTGCCGGGTTTGCCCGTTTTAAGCTTGTAGAGCGGCTTTAGCAGTTCATTATCGAAGAGCATGGCGCCGTTTATCACCCCATCGTGATTTGAAGCAAACATCTTCAGATTAAAATAGTGCGTTGTAATTACACCATAAACTCCATGTGCGTTGAGTATTTCCAATACCGATTCTGCAATAGCTCCACCACTTTCCGGCTCTGTGCCGCTGCCGAACTCATCTATAAGCACCAGACTATTATTATTTCCACGCTCCATAAACATTTTCATGTTCAGCAAATGCGATGAATAGGTGCTTAAATCATTTTCGATGGACTGCTGGTCACCAATATCAGCAAAAATATCACAAAAAGGAAATAGCGTTGTGCCTTCTGCGGCTGGTATCAGAAAACCGCACTGGAACATGTATTGCAACAGTCCGGTTGTTTTCATTGCCACCGATTTTCCACCGGCATTCGGACCGCTGATTATTATCATTCTCTGTTCAGGACCTAATTCGAGATCAAGCGGTACTATTTTTCTTCCTGACTTTTTCAACGATTCTTCGAGAACCGGATGCCGGCCCTGCATAATCGTGATTCTCCGTTCAGTAGAAATAACCGGCATTATAGCATTCTGTGAAACGGCGAGTTTAGCTTTACCATTTATAAAGTCGATGTGTCCAAGAAATCCGATATGCTCTAGTAATTCCGGAATCTGTGGCCTTATGCGGTCTGCAAGCCCGGTGAGAATTTTTGTAATCTCACGCTTCTCTCCAAATTCCAGATCCTGCACTTCGTTGTTCATCTCAAATATTTCAATCGGTTCAATAAAGACTGTTTGTCCCGTTGCCGATTCATCCAGCACAACGCCTTTAATCATGCGCTTTTTCGATGCGTTTACCGGAATTACCAAGCGACCACCACGAATACTGAGATTTACATCTTCGTCCACCTGACCTTTTTCTTTAAGACTTTTCAGCATAGACTGAATTGTCCTTTCAATCTTTTTGCGCTGTCCCGTAATTTCATTTCTGATTTCAGCAAGACGCTCCGAAGCATTGGAGCGTATTTCGCCATTTTCGTCCAGCACATTGCCAATTCTGGTTGCCAGCGATCCGTCAAAAACAATGCTGCTGATCCATTCTTTCAGCAATGGCGTCTTGTCTTCATTTCGCGAAAATAATGCTCGCAGATCCAACAGCTTTTCGATTATAAAAGCGATTGATTGCAAAACCGGAATTTCCACTACGGTCCCTGATGTTTTCAGATACTGAAGCTCCTGGCGGAAATCGTCGAATGCAAGAGCAGGAACGCCGCCAAGAAATTCATTAATGTATTTCATTTCAGCTGTCAGGCGAAGACTCTTTTCAATGGCTTGCGAATCATCGGTAAAAAACGCACTCTGTGCCAGTTCGCGGCCCACTGGCGTATAACAATCATCCAGCAATTTTGCTCTGATTTCCGAAAAACCCAAACGGGATTCTATGTATAAATAATCTTTCAAATCAAATTACTGATTAATCCACATTAAAAACACAAGACCATAAGCCACTGTTGCAATACACATCCCAATCTTGATCAGCAGTTTATTCTCGATTTTTTTTGTTTTGTTTACCAACGCAAGTATCGCAAGTGCCAGCAACAAATACATGGCGGCTATATATTCGGTCGTGCTGTTCTGAACACGTAAAAAATGGTCAGTTTTGTCCCCAATCACTTTGTAGGCGGAAATATAACCCACTATTGGAGTAACACGCAACAGGACCGAGTCTCCGACCGGCAATCCATTAAGCAAATGATCTTCGGAGAGTGTCAGTTTTTTACCGCAGGCAATAAAATATTTATTATCGGAAATAACAATGCTGCATTCCTGTATCTTCTTTGGAAGGAGACTATCTGTAATAAAAAACAATGCAATGCCAATAAAAATAAAATTTACCCAGGCCGGCCACAAAATTTTATGCATGGGAGTAGATTCAAAAGCATCGCTTTGCTTTTTGAATTCCTCATACCTCATACGTGCATAGGCCTTTGCTCTTTCCCGTGCCAGGTCTACAGGTGAAGCCGGTTTTGTATAACTACGCTGCTTTTGTTTTCTTTCTCCAATCAGAATCTCATACGCTTCAGTAATTCTGATAAACTGTTCCGCCGCATCAGCAGCTGGATTCATGTCGGGATGAAACTTCCGGGCAAGAAATCGGTAAGCCTTCTTTATTTCAGTAAGCGTGGCATTTTCAGGTACGCCAAGAATATGATGATATTCCGACACAGTTTGGATTGCGATTAAGTAAACTGTTCGCCTTTTTCAATCATAACATCGTTCACATACTGACGGATGTTCTGCTCGTCTTCTTTTTTGACAACCATCAGAATATTATCAGACTCTACAACAATGTAATCATCGAGGCCCTGCAACAACACCATTTTTTCCTGCGGCATGTGTACAAGACAATTTCTGCAATCATACATCATTACATTCTTGCCCACAATGGCATTTCCGCTTTGATCGCGCTGGCGGTTTTCATAAAGAGAACCCCAGGTGCCAAGGTCACTCCAGCCAAAATCAGATGCAACAACATAAACATTATCGGCTTTTTCCATTACTGCATAGTCAATGGAAATATTTTTACAAAGCATGTAGGTTTGAAAAATAAAGTCGGCTTCATCAACCGTACGATAGATTTTTTCTCCTTTTGCAAACAGCGCGCTCATTTCCGGAACATATTTCTGGAAAGCATCAATAATGCTTTTCAGCGTCCACACAAAAATGCCGCTATTCCAGAGAAAATCACCGCTTTTAATAAATTCCTTTGCAAGCTCAAGTTGTGGTTTTTCGGTAAACGTTTTCACTTTCTTGATTCTTGAGTCCCCTTCCAGCTTTTGTCCTTCAAGATACTGAATGTAGCCGTATCCGGTGTCGGGACGAGTAGGCATTATACCAAGCGTCATCAGCCAGTCATTGTGCTGCGAGGCTGTGGCAGATGATTTCAGATGGTCGATAAATGCATCTTCATCAAAAATGATATGATCGGATGGACAGACAATCATCGTTGCATCCGGATCGAATGAATTTATCCGGTACGCAGCATAGGCAATACAAGGAGCAGTATTTCTTCTGGAAGGTTCCGACAGAATGTTTTCCGGATTTATGAGTGGCAGCTGCTTTTTAACCAGCTCAACATAATTTTCATTGGTTACTACTAAAATGTTTTCAGCAGGACAAACTTTCAGCAGTCGATCAAACGTAAGCTGAATCAACGTCTTGCCCATTCCAAGCACATCAATAAACTGCTTTGGCTTCAATGTCCGGCTCATAGGCCAGAAACGCGTTCCGAGGCCACCGGCCATAATTACACAATAAATGTTTCCCGTCATTACTTCCAGTCTTATTTCTGCAAAAATAGTCATTTTTCCTGTTTTGAACGCAGAATACGCCAAGATGGACAGGGTCAACGCATTTAAACACACAAAAATCCTTCTGAACCCTAGTTTATTCGCGCATTAAAACATTTTTGCAAGGTGCTCATGAGCTCAGCGCATTTCATGCACTTCGGTTCACAGAGGAACTCAGAGTGTTGCACAGAGTGGAATTTAATCCGCTGTGGTGGATCGGAGTATAAAAAGCAAAAGCTGATTGGAAAGGACACAACGTAGTTGTGTTGATCAATTACAGCATATCGAATTCTGGAAGCGCGCTTTCAAATTCACTTTGCTGTAATTGATATCGGCTTTTGCCCGATTAAATCAACTCTGTGTTACAAAGGTATGCCATATCACAATCAAAAATGCGGACAGGTTCTGCACTTTTTGGGATTGTATTTCTTCTCCGTTTTACACGCCGAAGCTGCAACCGATAAGGCCAGAATAAGAAGCAGCATGTATAAAACCGATTTTCTTTTCATTGAGTTTAGTCCCTTAGGCAAAATTAACTAATTTTGTAGAGTGTGGATGGATTCTCTGAAAAATTAACGTGAAACCAACCGCATTATTCTGCAACAAAACTTTTCATACCAGAGAAAATGAAAATACTGGTTTACCGCATAAGTTCCATTGGAGACATAATCCTGACAACACCGGTGGTGCGTTGTCTGAAAAAACAGCATCCCGATGCTGAAATACACTATATCACCCGAAAGCGTTATGCTGAAACAATGTCGTCGAATCCTTACATTTCGAAGCTCTGGTTGGTGAAAAAATCACCGCTCGAAATACTGGATGAACTGAAAGCAGAGAAATTCGACTACATGATCGACCTGCACCGAAACTGGCGTAGTCAGCGACTTATGGCTCATTTGAACACCAAGTACTACACCTTCAACAAACTGAACATCCGGAAATGGATTTTTACTAAACTAAAAATAAATCTGCTGCCTGACATTCATATTGTCGACCGCTATTTCAGGGCTGTCAGAAAACTACAGGTGGTGAATGACGAAGAAGGCCTTGATTTCTTTTTTCCAAAAGATTATAATCCGGAAATCACAAAAAATCTTCCTGACAAATACATTGCCCTTGCAATTGGAGGGACATACGCCACAAAACGATATCCGGCTGAACAAATTATCGAATTTGTGAAATCAATGTCTCTTCCTGTCATTCTGCTTGGTGGTAAAAGCGAAAATGAAACGGCCGGACTTATTGAAAAAAGTTGTTCTGAAAAAATTATTAATCTCTGCGATAAACTTTCCCTCACTGAATCGGCCGCAGTAATTGGTAAGTCAAAAATTGTGATTTCAAACGATACCGGAATGATGCACATTGCAGCGGCCCTGCACAAACCGCTCATCAGCATCTGGGGAAACACAGTGCCTGCTTTTGGCATGTATCCTTACTTTCCCGAAGGTCTTGAAAACAGATCGGAAATCGTTGAAAACAAAAATCTGCGCTGCCGGCCATGCAGCAAACTGGGTTATAAAAAATGTCCAAAAGAACATTTCAGATGCATGAAAGATATTTCGCCAATGCTGGTTGCTGAAAAAGCCCGCAAATTTATTGGCGTGTAAAAATGAGAATGTCGTGAAACAGCATCATCGATTCAATCAACCCTCGTGGTGATAAGGCTCATTTCGCATAATAGACAACGCCCGATAAATTTGTTCAGCCAGAATTAATCGAACCAGTTGATGAGGAAATGTAAGCTTTGATAAAGCCCATGTTTCATTTGCGCGCTGCTTCAGCTCATCGCCTGCACCAAAAGCACCTGCGATCACGAACACAATTCTGCGCGCACTTCCTGTATCCATTATTTTGCGAATATCCTGCGAAAAAGCAAGACTGGTGTGCTGTTTGCCCTTTTCATCCAGCAGAATAACGTAATCGCCCGGAACAAGTGCTTTCAGTATTTTTTCGTTTTCAGCTTTGACCATGGCTTTCACGTCGGGAATATGCTTTACATCCGTTGTTTCAACAATTTCCCATGGAAAATATTTCTGGATTCTGTTTCCATAAAAGGTCAATCCCTCCGAAACAAAGCTGACGCGCGTTTTCCCCGCTGCCAATAGAGTTAATTTCATAATACGGGCTGAGTTAGTTTCAAAAATTGTATCTTTGGCTTAGATTTTGACATCGCTGAGGAAAAATGCAAAATAATGAAATATTTTTTCATTCTCATATTAAGTTTTTTCAGTTTACAGGGATTTTCGGTGAATAATGACACTTTGAAAATTCCTGATATTTATGAAGTCAATGATAAAATTTCCGATGCCATTCGCTCAGGCGATGCCTCTCAGCTTGCCGCTTGCTTTGCTCCTACTATTCAGCTCAGTGTTCCCGGCAAAAAAGGTGATTTCAGCCGCACACAGGCTGAAATAATCATGCGTGATTTTTTCTCACAATATCCTCCTTCTTCGTTCACCGTAAATTCTGAAGGAAAAACTTCAGGCACCAATTATTACACATTGGGCTCTTATGTTTCCGGCGCAATCCGCTTCAAGGTTTATTATGTGATTCAAAAAGCGGATTCAGAAATAACCCTTCATATTCTCAAATTCGAAATTCAGTAAGATGCATAGCAGCCTGTCGATTGAACAAATCATTGATTTTGCATTAAAAGAAGACATTGGTCCCGGAGACCATACAACGTTGAGCACTGTTCCTGCCGAAAAACGTGGCAAAATGGCCCTGTTTGTAAAAGAAGAAGGAATTTTGGCTGGCATCGATCTTGCCCGGCAGATTTTTCATCATTATAATCCTGATATCTCTATGCAGATCATTTTGCGCGATGGCAGTGCGATCAGCAAAGGTGATATTGCTTTTTTGGTTGAAGGCCCCGTGCAAAATCTACTGACCTGCGAGCGACTGGTTCTGAATTTTATGCAACGCCTCAGCGGCATTGCCACTCAGACAAGCAAGATGGTGAAAATGCTCGAAGGCACCAACACCAAAATTCTGGATACCCGCAAAACGACACCGCTGCTTCGCGAACTTGAAAAAATGGCGGTGCGGATAGGTGGTGGCCACAATCACAGATTCGGATTGTTCGATATGATCCTGATCAAAGACAACCATGTTGATTTTGCCGGCGGAATCACAAAAGCATTGAATCAGGCAAAGCAATACCTTGCAGACAAGAAACTGGACCTCGAAATTGAAATCGAAGTCCGCGACATGGAAGAACTGAAAGAGGCGCTGGATGCAAATATTGCAAGCCGCATATTGATTGACAATTTCAAACCCGACAAGATGAAAGAAGCCGTTGCTTTTGTAAACGGCCGTGTAAAAACTGAAGCCAGTGGCGGAATTACCATCGACAATCTTCGGGAATATGCTGAAACCGGAGTTGATTTCATTTCTTCGGGAGCGCTCACGCATCATATAAAGAGTCTTGATTTAAGTCTGAAAGCACTTGACTAACGGCAACAATAAAAAGCGGATCCGATTGTCTGAGCTTCCTGTATATGGCAGGATGATCAATTATTCCAAAAACCACAAATTCCCGGGAAGCGAAGGTAGAAGCATCTATTCGGTGATGACTCTGGTAATGGAAGGATTTAGAAATTCTGTTCTTGCCATGAGAGCATCGGCACTTGCCTTTAAATTCATGATGGCAGCCATTCCTGCGCTCATTCTTGTCAACACGGCCCTTCCCATTCTGCTTCCGGATGAAAGCAAAGACATTCTTATTTCTATTTTCGGGACATTTCTTCCCCGGCAAATTTTCGCTTCAATTGTAAAACCAGTATCTGAGGCAGCATCGGGTTTTGCAGGCAGCGTTATCTCTGTAACTGCTATCACAACATTGTATTTTGCAGTAAATGGCATTAGAGCAAGCATTGTAATATTCAACAATTCATACCACACGCGCGAAAACCGCCCTTTGCATAAACAATTTGGAGTCGCTTTTCTGCTTGTTTTAATTCTTCTGCTGCTGGCCATGGTTGCGGTTCCGGTATTTTTTCTAAATCAGGCTGTCATCGACTGGCTGCGCGAAAAAAACATTCTTGGTCCTTTCTGGTCGGCGAGTCTTGTATTCATAGTCAAATACACTTTCTTTTTTCTTTTTATCACGTTTATTCTTGCAGCCATCTATTATCTCGCTCCGGCAAAAAAGAAACGTTTTCATTTGTTCAGCCCGGGAACGCTGATGGCGGCATTTCTCACGGTGATTGCATCTATCGGTTTTGATGCATTCATTTCAAGTTTTACAAGATATGAAGATGTGTACGGAGGCATTTCGGCTCTCTTTATTCTCATGCTTTTCCTTTTCATTCTATCCATGATATTTCTCATTGGTTTTGAAATCAACGCCGCGTTGTATTACGGCATCTCCAATGAAAAAGAAGACACACACTCCAATCAAATCTGATTCCCATGCTGGAAAAATACTCTACCAACGCACCTGCAAACGCTGAAAAAACTTCAACAGTCAATGAGACTGACCGTCTGGTTGAAAAATTGCGCGAACTGCAATCGGTGCTGTATGCCGAAAACAAACACAGCCTGCTTGTAATACTGCAGGGCATGGATGCATCGGGCAAAGACAGCACCGTGAAGCATGTTTTTGGAAAAATAAATCCAATGGGCGTGCGTGTAACACCATTTAAAAAACCAACGACTGAAGAATATGCGTATGATTTTATACGCAGGGTTCATAAGCACACACCCCCAACCGGGAAGATTCACATTTTCAATCGCTCGCATTACGAAGATATTTTAGTTCCTGAAGTTCACAAATTGTATCCGGCCGATAAAATAAAACGCAGGTATGATTATATTAATGGTTTTGAAAATCTGCTGAATGACAGCAACACGCATATACTGAAGTTCTATCTTCATATTTCCCGCGATGAGCAGGTGAAGCGTTTCAGCCGCAGGCTGACAAAACCCGATAAACATTGGAAATATGATCCGGCCGATATTTCAGAATCGCGCAAATGGGATGAATACATGGATGTGTATGAAAAAATCTTCAAAAAATGCAGCCCTGAAATTCCCTGGATAATTGTACCTTCCGACGATAAATGGTACCGCAATTATCTGGTGGCCAAACACGTTGTTAAAGCACTGGATGCGCTCGACATGAAATATCCCAAAGGGTTTTTTGATGACGAAAACAATCGCATCGAGGCAGAAAAAGCACTCGAAGAGTACAAAAAACGATGATCAGATCAAAACAGATTTTTTAATTTTACAAAAAAATCCCATGAAATACTTTTTTGCAACCACCATCATTGCCGCATTGTTTCTGAGTTCCTGCGGAAATTCCGAGAAAAAGGAAAAGGAAGAAATGAAGGCTTTTGAAGACAGTATTAAAAAAGACACCAGCGTAAACTCGTCAGTGAATGCCGCCAACGATTTTTTGAACGATACAACCGTAAGTGTGGACTCTGCTTCGAATACAAAGAGTAATCGCTAATTGAATTTTTTGGATTGAAAAATCCAGAAAATAATTCACTGAAGGGCATCTCTAAAAACCCATTTTTGTCACATTGAGTCCTGCCTGCTGTCCCTCGACTGAGAATACTTTTCTTTTGCCCGCCAAAAGAAAAGTATCAAAAGAAAAACTCGTCGCTTGAACATTTTGCGGGAAATCGATGAACTGCCCCCCACAGCCTGAAATAACTCGCTGCATGGAACATCTTCTTGAATAAATCAGCTCAGACAGATTTCAGGCATCATGCCTTCGGCGCCCGCCCTTCTCTTCATCGATTTCTGATCCGCAAAATGTTATGCGACATCCCAAAGACATATGTTGAAAATCGCTCTGTTTTTTCTTGTTTTTGCTATCAAAAATCAGCCATTAGTACGGTGAAAAGTGAAAAAAACGATTCTAAACATTCTGTTATCAGGCAGTCGAAATTATTTTAGCGCAATAACGATCAAAGCTGTCAAAAGTCAGGACATTGAGCCCTGCGTTCCGCAGGATAAACTCCGTCGAAATATTGATAGCGGGGTAAACTCCGTCGAAATGTCGACAGCTGGGTAAACTCCATGATCAATTCCGCCTAATCGCCTGTTTTAATCAGGGATTTCATTTGCGTCGTGGGTTTCTTATGAAATCAATCATTAATATTACGGCAAATGCTGCCAGCGCCGAAACGGCAGCATACAGAGCAACCTCAAGGATTGCCTGCATTGAAATAGTAGCGAAAATGGGGTTGAAGGAAAGCGCTTTTCCCATTCCCCCGGCCATCCCTGATGCCGTTGATACAATCGAATTTGTTTCGTTCTGTGACATATCTTTGCGTTTTTGCCCAATGTCGGGCGGTTAGTGATACAAAGATGTGTCGGGGTGCGGGGTGTACTGGTGCAAAAGTTAACCAACCAGGGCGAAATGGTGCATTGTTATAAACCAGCAAGTTGTTTCTGGACCTAATTTCAGCTATAAATATTTTTTGACGCAGAAAATAAGATTTGCATTGACTCAATTGCTATATTTGTGTTGCGTTTGCAGGACGTTGTGCTTAATTGTGACTACCAAATACTAATCAAATGAGATTTGAAACTAAAACAGAAAGAACATTAAAAACAAATTAAGAAATTAATGAATGTCAAATTTGAGAGAGAGTTGAAAAGTGATAGATTAACCATTAAACCAGGAATGATTTTAATAATAATTGGAGCTGTATTTGGTTATATATCATTTATAATTCAGTATGATCCATTGTTAAAACTGATATGTGCAGTAGTTTCTGGCAGTTTAATAATCATCGGCATTATTTTATCTCAACGAAAACAGTCAATTTGTCTGACTAGTAGTGAATTGAAAATTGTTACAACCATATTAAATAATCAAAAAGAAAAATCATATTTATTAAATAAGATTGAGAATTTACAATATGAAGAGAATCTCAAGTCAAATGTATATACTTCAAAAGGACAAGTCAAGGTGATGGGAATAGATGTTACTCCCGAGAGCATGAAAAATCATTATTATCACAAAGAAATAATCAGTTTTGATTATGAAGGAAGAAGCATTGAGATTGGAAAATGGAAGAAAAAATTTGATGGTAAGATATTGTATAACATGATTAAACAAATAAACAACTAAGCACAACACTCAATATCGCCAATAAAGGTTTCAGTAGTATGCGAAGGGTTGTAGCCCGCTTCAACATTGCATACATCCTGACCAGAAATTATTAAACAGAATATTACATTTATATGATGGTAATTGCTATATTTGTGGTGCGTCTGCGGGACGTTATGCGTCATTTTAGGACAACCGACACCGACAGAATAAAATGCTAAAAAAGTCTTTTAAATATCTACTCATAGCGACAGTAAATTTAACCGTCTTGACTGCTCTACTTGCATTTTGGACAGACGAACTTGAATTAATATTCAACGACTTGGTTAGACCATTGGGGTTTTTAAAGATACTCGGCTTTACAGCACTTGCACTTATTGGTATGCGAATACTTATTTTCTACTTCCGAAAGAAAAATATACAAGCGACACGGACCAAATTAAAATCAGCTATTATTCTGACAGTTTTAATCTCATCATACTTGTATGTTGACTATTCCATAAAGTTTGTAAAGAATGTAATCATAAACCGACAATTTAGAAGTGAAATTGCTGACAAAATCAAACCGGCAAATGGACTTGCTAACGGGACAACAGCAGAAAATTTGACAATCAGAGAATATCAAGAAATTGCAGGAATGAATTGGTTTCCAAAACTGCCAATTGAAGCAACGAACATTATGTATAATTATCAATATGATGGTTTCTTACCCGACTATTCATTCTCTTTGGCATATGACCTGCCAAAGGAAATGAAAGTTGAGACCATAAATTATGAAAGCGGAGACTTTACAAAGTCTCAGACATTTGAAATTATAGACAATAAAAAACGAGTGACTTACAATGAGAGTGAGCGATAAAAAACGAACGCATAACAGCACCTACAAGAAATTGGCGGTTCAGTGGTTTAATGAAGTTTTGTGCTCCGAAACCCGCCCGAACGCAAAGCCCAAAAACGTTATTCAGCACGCAAAGAAAACACAGTCGAAAATTAAAACAAGGGAATCATGATTGGCAAGTACAAAGGACATTATCAATATGATAATCAAAAAATCCAGAAGCAATTAAAACATGATCTGACTTTGTTTAATCTTGAAATAACAGAATTTGAAAACGGACATTTTAACGGATTTGTTGAGGATGATATTGATACTGGAGGTACACCCGGGAAAGGTATAATAAATGGTGAAAAGAACGGGAACGAAATCACATTTATTAAAGAAATGCCAATAGCTAGTTTTTTGATTAATGGGAAAATGAAAACATATAATAAAAAACATCCGAAGATATATTATAAAGGAACAATAACAGATGATAAAATTGAGGGTTTTTGGAAAATAAAATTTGGTGTTTTCATGAACGGATTAATGATGTTAATAGGTGTAAAGACAACAGGAACATGGCAAATGGGCAAAAGCAAAGCCGCAAATCGTTAAACGTCATTCATATTTTACAACAATCAAAAGGAACATAACATGAAAAATTCAAAATTGAACAATTGCTATCTATACGTATTGGATACAATGGCCGATTGGGAGATTGCTCAGATTACCGCGGAACTGAACAGCGGAAGATTCCTAAAAAACGGGAAAGTAACTATCCGGAAGGTTTCTCAAAGCCTGAATCCTGTAACATCAATGGGTGGAATGAGCATTACTGCAGATTTGAAACTATCTGAAGTTGAATTTTCTGATGGTGATTTGCTGATTCTTCCTGGCGCGGATACATGGATGGAGGAAGAGCAGAAGAGTGTAATTGAAATAGTTGAAAACCTGATTGACCGCGGTGTTATTGTGGCAGCAATATGCGGTGCAACAGCTGCATTAGCAAATGCTGGGATTTTAAATAGCCGAAAGCACACGAGTAATGGCAAAGGATTTCTGGAAATGATGTGTCCTGAATATAAAGGACAAGATAATTATATCGACTGTCCGGCAGTGTGCGACGGCAATCTGATAACAGCTTCCGGATTGGCACCACTGGAGTTTACATATGAAATCTTGAAGAGAACCGAAGTAATGAAGGAAGAAACAGTCTCGGCCTGGTACAAGTTGTATAGTACGAAAGAGTCAAGGTATTTCTTTGAACTTATGGAGTCAATGAAGTGATATTGAACGCAGGGTCTATTGGTGCAAAAGTTAACCAACCAGGGCGAAGTAGTGCAAAGTGTTACAAAGTTGGGCGAAAGTGAAATGATTTTTATGAAAACAAGCATGTATCTTGAATAATAAGCTCTGGTTTGATTATTCAACTATTATTTTTTTTGAGAAAGAAATTTTGCTGTTTTTAAAATTGAGAACGTAAAGCCCTTTGAAAGGGATGCTGATGCTTTGGCAAGCTGAATTCAGAGTTCCGGTTGAAAGGACTTTTCCGTTAAGATCAAGTATGGAATATTGTAAAGGTAAATACCCTGATTGACTAAGCTCAATTTGAACTAAACCATTGCAAGGATTGGGATAGATAAAGCAACTAAATTCGTTAAAGTCATGAATTGAAGCAAATCCAGATGTGTTGGTTTTAATAAGATATATTTCATTGTCTGCTGAAAAACTATAGGTAAATCCTAGTATTACAAACCCATTATCAATGGACTGAAACACCTTCCGACTCCAGTCATTTCCACTGCCCCCAAAGGTTTTTGTCCATAGCGTGTCGCCGTTGAGATTTATTTTCATTAAAAGAATATCAGAACTAACCAACTTTTCATCTGATTTCAACATGGTCTGGTCTGAAATTCCAAATGTGCTGTTGAGCTTTTTTGCTGAAAAATCTTTTATTCCTGATACAATATAGTTACTATCACTAGTCTTCCTGATACATGCAGCTCTTTCATCTTCACCCCGGTCATATCTCTTTATCCATTGTTGAGTTCCAGTATTGTCTGTTTTAATAACCATTGCATCTGTTTCACCCGTAGGGTCTTCAATAGAACCGGCCAAAACATATCCATTATCCAAAGTTGTTTCAACAGATGATACAATTAAGCTGCTTGTATCATTTGCAATTTCAGTTGTCCAGGTGGTGTCGCCAAATTCATCTGTTTTAAGAAGCCATATATTGCTTTTTTGTGCGGAACCCTGATTCCTTATCATTGCCGCAAGGAAATAGCCATCATCAGGTGTTTGCTTAAATTCATTTATATCATTAATCTCCAGTTTTTCATAGTTTTTGCTCCACGACAAATTACCATTTAAATCTGTTTTAATCAAATAAACTGATGAAAATACAGTAGCATAACTCATGGAATAACCAACAAGTGCATAACCATCACTTGTCTCAATTACATCATAAGCTTCATCTTGTAATGTGCCGCCAAAAGTCTTGGTCCATAATGTATCACCAACAGAGTTTATTCTGATTAAGTATGCATCCAATTGCCCTGCGCCGAAACTTTCAGTACTGCCTGCAATAATGAATCCGCCATCAATTGTTTGTCGAATAGCAGTTCCCCTGTCAAATTGAGCACCTCCATATTTTTTTGTCCACAATGTATCACCGTACTCATTAGTTTTGATAAGATATACATCGCCGTTGATGTCTCCAAAACTTTTAGTCTGGCCGGTTATAATATAGCCTCCATCAGTGGTTTGTTGTACATCTCCGGCAATATCATCACCACTTCCCCCATAATGACGCTGGAACATAATCTGGGCATGGCTTGTATAAAGAATTGCCATGAATAGCAGTAGAAATACACCTTTTTGTTTCAACTTTCAAAATATTGTGACCAAAGATATTAAATTATATTACAAAATATTATATTTTTCATGAATGTTTTCTGAACCAACACACACCGTTTTTAATCTCAAATAATTCATTCAGTCCTTAAAAAGAATAGTTGAAATCAATATTTCAAAAACAGGTAAACCCGTTTTTCGAATGGTTTTGTAATTGGCACTTTGAAATAATAGATATATTATCTATACAGATTATATTTCAATAGTTTTCAATTGAATTTTATCATGAAGACCAGCGTACTGGGCCTTCAATGAAAACTATTGAAATTAAACCTTCTAACAAGGCTATTACCCGGTTTCTTTTCTATCGGTTTAAGCCACCTGCGAAAAGTGTTTCGGCTAACCCCATATTCCAGGGCTGATTCTTTTACCACAAACTGTGCAATGCCCTAACCCGACCTGTTTCGAAACAAACATTAGGGCACTTCTAAAAACCTCATTTTGTATGCAATCAACAAGTCTTCTCACGATTTAACAAGGTTGACATTTAGTTGATTGCAGCGATATTTCGACGGAGTTTACCCCGCTATTCATCCTTCGACTCCGCTCTGGATGACAGCGGCGGGGCTCAATATGACAAAAATGGGTTTTTAGAGATGCCCATTAATTGAAATATTCCAGCGCCTCTTTCACCATGTTATCATTGTGAATGATTATCTGGTAGTACGCTTCGATACCGAATAATTCACGCGCGATATTGGCTTTTACAAAAGCTTCCCCGGTAGCTTTATCCTGTGCTGCGACGGTCCCTGAATTAATTCCTCCCGCAGCAAAAACTGCATTGGTCACTACCTCCGGAACCTGAAATCCGTTTTTGAATTTAGCGATATCAGGATATTTGGTTTTTATGCTTTTTCTGTTACCATCTACAAACTGAAAAACCAATTCGAATAGTTTTCCGGATGAGAAAAATCCGGTTTGAAAACCCTGACTCATTGTGTAATCATGCAGAACAAGTGAGTCCGGAATAATGCCGCCTCCGCCATACACAGGACGACCTTTGCTGGTGCGGTAAACCAGCGTGTCATTCTTTTTCAGATTGTATTCGCGCGCTGCAGAATCGTTGAGCATAAGCGACTTGTAGAAATCGAGATAATACTCTTCATATCCTTCTTCGTATGGGCGCTGAATGCAACGGCCACTGGGTGTATAATACCTGGCCACGGTTAAGCGAAAAGCTGATCCATCCTTCAGTTCATGCTGTTCCTGTACCAGTCCTTTTCCAAACGAGCGACGCCCGATGATGAGTCCACGGTCATTGTCCTGAACAGCACCTGCAAGAATTTCGCTGGCCGAAGCAGAAAACTCATCAATCAGAATCACAACCTTACCATCTTCGAAGCGGCCACCATTGCGCGAATGGTAAAACTTATCCTTTCGGTGTAATCCTTTTGTATAAACTATGGTGCTTCCTTCGGGAAGAAAATCATCAGCAATATCAACGGCATAATCAAGATATCCGCCACCATTGTCGCGCAAATCAAGAATCAGGTTTTGCATGCCGGCAGGCTGCAACTCATTCATGGCCTCGACAAATTCATCATAAGTAGTTGCGGAAAATGAATTCAACTTAATGTAACCGGTCGATTTGTTTATCATGAAAGCCGCATCCAGACTATTGAGCGGAATAACATCACGGATGATGGTGTAATCGCGCAACCCTTTAACACCTTTTCTGAAAATGCCCAGAACAACTTTGGTTCCTTTCGGACCCTTCAGCAATTTCAGAACATCATCGTTTTTTATACCAATGCCCGCCACTGTTTTTCCATCCACTTTTACAATACGATCGCCGGGCATGACGCCTTTACGGGCACTGGGACCGTTGGCAATAGGATCAATAACGATGATGGTATCTTCTTCGATCCGAAACTGCACTCCAATTCCTTCAAACGATCCGCTGAGCTGATCATTAACAGCATCCAGCTCAAGTTTCGGAATATAAACCGAGTGCGGGTCAAGCTTTTCAAGCATTCCCGCGATGGCATCATCAACCAAAGCGTCATATCCTATGCTGTCAACATAGTTGTCATACGCATATTGAATGACTTCATCAATTTTGCCCTGCTTCTGAGTAGAAGTTTCGGACCTTCCCGAAAAACCGGAAAGAAAATATCCGCCTGCCAATCCTGCAGCAAGCAATAAAGCGTAAATGAGCGGTTGAAGTGGTTTATGCATTGCGGGAATCTCAGATTATTTCTTTGGCTGCCAGTAGCACATCTTCGGTGATTCAATCTTGCCACTGGTCTTTAGCGTTTTCATTGCTTTGTCAACTTCTTTGCGATCGATTCCTGTTGCTTCAGCGATCTGTCCGGCCGACATGGCTTTGCCACCTTTATTCATGGCGTCAAGTACTTTTTCTTCGGTTGTCATAACAATGATTTTTTGATGATTTACAAAGTTACACTTTCTTTGGTCTCAGTTTCTCCGACAAAACATTTATCAGGTTTTCTGCAGGAATCCGGATCTGCTCCATGCTGTCGCGCTCACGAATGGTGACCGTATTATTTTCCATTGTTTCATTATCCACCGTGATGCAGAAAGGAGTTCCGATGGCATCCTGTCTGCGGTAGCGGCGACCAATGGCATCTTTTTCGTCGTACTGCACCATAAATTCCTGACGAAGATCCTCCACGATTTTCATGGCGACTTCCGGCATACCATCTTTTTTCACCAGCGGAAGCACAGCGGCTTTGATGGGGGCGAGAAAATGCGGAATATGCAAAACGGTGCGTACAGAGCCATCTTCGAGCGTCTGCTCTTCGAACGCATGACTGAAAACAGCCAGGAATGTGCGATCGAGACCTATCGAAGTTTCTACCACGTAAGGCACATAGTTTTCGTTTGATTCAGGATCGAAATACTGAAGTTTCTTTCCGCTGAATTTCTGATGCGCGTTTAAATCGAAATCGGTACGGCTGTGAACACCTTCCAGTTCCTTGAAACCAAATGGAAATTGGAATTCAATATCAGCAGCAGCGTTGGCATAATGCGCCAGTTTTTCATGATTGTGCCAGCGATATTTCGAAGCCGGAATACCCATGGACATATGCCATCTCATTCGCTCTTCGCGCCATTTTTCGTACCATTCCATTTCGGTTCCGGGCTTCACAAAAAACTGCATTTCCATCTGCTCGAATTCGCGCATGCGAAAAATAAATTGACGAGCCACTATTTCGTTGCGGAAAGCTTTGCCGGTCTGTGCAATTCCAAACGGAATTTTCATGCGACCGGTTTTATAAACATTCATGAAATTCACAAAAATTCCCTGCGCTGTTTCAGGACGAAGATAAATGGATTCGGCCCCTTCGGCAACTGATCCCATGCGGGTTTCGAACATCAGATTGAATTGTCTGACATCGGTCCAGTTGCGTGAACCGCTCATTGGGCAAACGATTTCGAGATCAACGATAAGTTGACGAACACCTTCAAGATCGCCGGCTTCGAGCAAAGTAGCCATTTGATGCACGGCATCGTCGCCTTTTTTCCGGTACTCCAGCACGCGTGGATTGGTGCTGCGAAACAGAGCTTCGTCAAAAGTATCACCAAAACGTTTCTTTGCTTTTTCTATTTCTTTTTCTGCTTTTTCGAATTGCTTTTCCGCATAATCTTCAATCAGCACATCGGCGCGATAACGCTTTTTGCTGTCTTTGTTATCGATGAGCGGATCGTTGAATGCATCGACATGGCCGGATGCTTTCCAGGTTGTAGGATGCATAAAAATAGCCGCATCGATTCCAACAATATTTTCGTGCATCTGCACCATGCTTTTCCACCAGTAGCTGCGAATATTGTTTTTGAGTTCCGAGCCATACTGACCATAGTCGTACACGGCACTCAGTCCGTCATAAATTTCAGAAGAAGGAAAAATAAAACCGTATTCCTTGGCATGGGAAACAATTTTTTTAAAAAGGTCGTCGCTCATGGGATGTGTTGTTTAATGAGGGTGCAAAAGTAATAAATATCGCATTGCTATTGTGGACATTCCTTTTTTTGAAGTGCTGCGCTTTTTTTGATCACGGATGTGTCTCACCCAACTATTCCATGTTCTTCGCGTTGCTCTGAACTATGAAATGCTGGATGGCTGCGGCTTTTAGAAAAGAAAACGTCGGTTTTGTCCGGAAACACAATAAAAAAATACGTATTTTTGAAAGCTGAAAACCTCAACTACGCCTATTAAAGTATGACAACAAGTATTATTATCACACTTTGCGTTCTGATTCTCATATCGTATATTTTTGATCTCACTTCAGCAAGAACAAAAATTCCGTCCGTTATTTTACTGCTGCTGATTGGATGGCTGTTGCGACAGATTGCCATTCAGTTTAACATTAACGTTCCCGACCTCACCGAAGCACTTCCGGTGATTGGAACCATCGGGCTTATTCTCATCGTGCTTGAAGGGTCCATGGATCTTGAATTGAACCGGTCGAAAAAAAAGGTTGTAATACACTCCACGCTGATGGCATTCTTGCCAATGCTGATACTCGGAGCCGGGCTGGCAATCATTGTTCAGAATGTAACGGACGTTTCGTTCAAAACTGCTCTGATAAACGTTATTCCGCTATGCGTGATCAGCAGCGCCATTGCAATACCCAGCGCACAATTGCTCAGCAAAGCCAACAGAGAGCTGGTTACTTATGAGTCCAGTCTTTCCGATATAATCGGAGTGGTTATCTTCAATTTTGTTGCTCTGAATGACAGTTTCGGCTGGCTCACATTCGGAAACTTTTTTCTTCAGATACTGATTACACTGGCAATTTCATTTGTTGGGATCATGGGCCTTTCAGTGCTTTTGCATTCAATTACGCATCATGTAAAGTTTGTACCAATCATCATGCTGATTATTTTGCTATATGCTATTACAAAAATTCTCCATCTGCCCGGACTCATATTTATAATGTTGTTTGGAATTTTTCTTGCAAATCTTGAACTGTTGCGGAAGGTGAAATGGGTAAAGGTTTTTCACATCGAGTCGCTAAAAAAAGAACACCTGCGATTCAAGGAAATTGTTGCTGAGGGATCCTTTCTGATCAGGACTTTGTTTTTTCTTCTTTTTGGTTTTATGATCGAAACTGAAGATCTGCTCGACACCGAAAGTCTGCCGTGGGCCATGGCCATTACCGCCGCGATTTTCATCATCCGTTTGGCTTTCATGAAGCTGTTGAAAATAACCGAAAAGTCCATTTTATTCATTGCTCCGCGCGGACTCATTACAATTCTTCTTTTTCTGTCTATTGCACAGAGCGACAAAATTGGTCTGATCAGCACTTCGCTCGTTATTCAGATTGTGATAATCACAGCGCTGTTTATGATGTTCGGTCTGATGCAAAACAAAAAAACAAAAGCAAAACCGCATGAAACTCCTGCAGAACCAAAGCCTGAAGAGCCAGCCGGCAATGCAGCACAATAAACCACGGCAATTCGAGTTATTTTGCTAATTTTGCATGCTTAATATGAATAAGGTGATCAGATTCAAACTCAACAAACTTTTGCCAAACACTGTTTTTGCAATTCTTATTGCTGCCGGCTTTATCCTTTCAGGATGCACCGCCGATGAGCAGCTGGGACTTGACATTCAGCCACCCGGCGATGAACTCAATGCTGTTAAATCAGATACGTTTTTAATCACGGCCTTTACCCGACTGGCCGATAGTGTGAAAACGGATGAAACAGCCGTAAGTCTGGCCGGTTATTATACCGACCCTGTATTCGGACCAACCAAAGCTTCGTTTTGCACCCAGCTTCGCCTGTCAGGAACCGATGTTGATTTCGGCAACAATGTGGTGATCGACTCCGTGATTTTACATCTGGAGTATTACAACATTTACGGGAACAATAAACAAAACAACAGGATGACCTTCAATGTGCACGAGCTAAAAAACTCCATTTCGCCCGACAGCTCCTATTACGCCTTTTCGCCCATTGAATCAGGCCAAAGGCTTGGAAGCATTTCGTTTTTGCCGAACAACAATGACAGCATTTATATAGACGGCGAAAGACTTGGACCGCAGCTGCGGATTCCGCTGGATAAGAATCTGGGCAAACGCGTTGTTGAAGCATCCACCATGGGGGCTTTGTCATCAAATGCAACCTTTGAAGAATTCTTCCACGGAATAAGTGTTGTCCCCACATTGGAAAACCAAAACGGTTCAATCATTTCTTTCGATGTGCTTTCAGCCAATTCAGGCCTTTCGGTTTACTATCACAACGACACCGACACGCTTAGCTATAAGTTTAATATCACTATGGCTTGTGCCCGTTACAATAATTTCAACCATTACTCTTTTGCCGGTGGCAATCCCGATCTCCTTGCTCAGGTGAACGGCGATACAGCACTGGGTCAACAAAAACTATATCTTCAGCCACTCGGAGGAACAGAAGTTGTACTAAAATTTCCCGACATTGAATCACTCAATAGCGCATTCTCGGTGATTATAAACAGGGCAGAGCTTTTTATTCCTGCCGACCAGTCAGATGTCACCAATGAGAATTATCCGCGACCAGTCAAACTGGCGCTGGTAGCACTTGACGAAGATGGAGATTATGCATTTCTGAGCGACAACACTATAGATGCTGAAACATACGGTGGCTTTTATGATGAAAATCTTGGCTGTTACCGTTTTGTGATTACAAGACACATGCAGGACTTAATTACCGGGGGGAAAACGTCCTATGGATATGTACTTATGGTCAGCGGCACGTCTATTTACGGCAACAGGGTTATCCTTAACGGCCCCGACAACGCCAATCCGATGAAACTTGAATTAACATACACTTTGATTCAATAAAATCAATAAAACTTATCTGTTATGTGTGGAATTGTTGGTTATCTGGGGCCACGTCAGGCCTATCCTATTCTGATTAATGGTTTACATCGTCTTGAATACCGAGGTTATGACAGCGCCGGAGTTGCTCTGGTTAATGGCGGCCTGCGTGTTTTCAAAAGCATGGGAAAAGTCCGTGATCTGGAAGAATTGGTTAAAAATGAGAATCTAAGCGGAACTATTGGAATCGCTCATACACGCTGGGCCACACACGGTGAGCCCAACCAGGTGAATGCACATCCGCATGTTTCTCCTTCCGGAAAAATGGCTATGATTCACAATGGAATTATTGAAAATTACGCCATTCTGAAAGAAGAATTGATTAACCGCGGATATGAATTTAAAAGCCATACAGATACTGAGGTACTCATTCATCTGATTGAAGACATTCAAATAAACGAAAAAACAAGTCTGGTCGAAGCTGTGCAAATCGCTCTCAGTCAGGTTATCGGAGCTTATGCCATTGTAATCACCTCGCAGGATAATCCCAACATGCTCATTGCTGCAAAAAAGGGAAGTCCCATGGTTATTGGCATTGGCACAGACGAATTTTTTATTGCCTCCGATGCAACTCCCATTGTTGAATACACTAAAAACGTTGTTTACCTCGAGGACGAGGAAATTGCCATTCTTGAACGTGGTCAGGAACTGAAGATCAAAACAATTAAAAATATTGATAAAACTCCTTATGTTCAAAAACTTGAGATAAATCTGGGCGCCATCGAAAAGGGCGGATACCCTCATTTCATGCTCAAGGAAATTCATGAACAACCCAACTCTATACGCGACTGTATGCGTGGTCGCCTTTCGGCGGATCAGGGAATTATTTCTTTAGGCGGAATTGTTGACTATGAGCAGAAACTCTGCAATGCAAAACGAATCATCATTGTTGCCTGCGGAACTTCGTGGCATGCAGGTCTTGTGGGCGAATATCTGATCGAAGATCTGGCCCGCATCAACGTTGAGGTTGAATATGCTTCAGAATTTCGTTACCGCAACCCTGTGATCACTGAAGACGACATCATTATAGCCATCAGCCAGTCGGGCGAAACCGCCGACACCCTGGCGGCCATCAAACTTGCAAAGTCGAAAGGCGCCACCATTCTGGGAATCTGCAATGTGGTCGGCTCCACCATTGCCCGCGCCACCGACGCCGGAAGCTATACTCACGCCGGACCCGAAATCGGGGTGGCCTCCACCAAAGCATTTACAGCTCAGGTGACCATTCTTACGATGCTGGCCCTGATGCTTGGACACCAGCGCGGCACCATCAGTAAATCGAAATACAATCAGTATATTCATGAGCTGGACCGCATTCCCGAAAAAGCTAAAATCACGCTCGATAAAGCGCATGGCATTATTGAAAAAATTGCTGAACAATACAAAGATGTTCGAAACTTTCTGTATCTGGGACGCGGATATAATTTCCCGGTAGCCATGGAAGGCGCACTGAAACTCAAAGAGATTAGTTATATCCATGCCGAAGGCTATCCTGCTGCTGAAATGAAGCATGGTCCCATCGCGCTTATTGACGAAAAAATGCCGGTGGTTGTAATTGCGACCAATCGCGGAACTTACGATAAAGTTGTATCCAATATTCAGGAGGTGAAAGCCCGCGCCGGAAAAATCATTGCCGTTGTTACGGAAGGCGATACTGCTGTAAAGGGAATGAGCGATTATGTGATGGAAATTCCTGAAACCGAAGAATTTTTGGTGCCGCTGCTGGCCACTATTCCGTTGCAGCTGCTGGCTTACCATATTGCTGTGCTGCGGGGATGTAATGTTGATCAGCCGCGCAACCTGGCTAAGTCGGTCACGGTGGAGTAGCGCGCAGAGAGACTTTACACAAGCATCGCGCAGAGAACGCAAAGACGCAGGGAAATATTACTAAAGTTTCGCGCAGAGAACGCGGAGGCGCAGAGAGATTTTACAAAAGTCTCGCGCAGAGAACGCGGAGGCGCAGAGAGATTTCATCTTCCGCGAATTATTCACTCATTATATTGTTTTCAGAGGTGTTCATGAGCTCAGCGCCTTGCAGTCGCTTCGGTTACGCTAATGAACGCGAAGGAATCATCTTCCCTCAGCATGTCTCTTATGAACGCTAATGCGAATCTTCACTTCATCTTCGATGAAGCTTGATTCTATGGGACGCGCAGAGAACGCTGTGACGCAGAGAAATATTACATAAGTTTCGCGCAGAGGGCGCAAAGACGCAAAGAATTTTGCCACGAAGGCGCGAAAAAGAATATTGAACAAGGAACAAGGAAGTAAGAAGTAAGTTTGAATTAATGTGTAATGTAGCGTTCTCACTTCCTTGTTCTTTATTTCTTGTTCCTTGTTCGCCCGGGCTCGACCTAAACTTCGGTTCGAATTCAATACAGTTCTCGTTCAAGACAAAATTCTCATTACCCGATTTCCGGAACTCCGGTATTTTATTAAGGTATGTCCACAATAGCCTAATCCGATCGATGTGTTAATTATTTTCGGAAAATTTTTTAATCTTAATTAATAGTTTGTAATAGTGTGAATTTTGCTTATTCGTGTAATAAATTTTCAAACAGTGCGAGAAAAGACTATCTTTTATAGTATAAAAACATATGCTTAGTAATGTATTATTAGTAAATTGCGGACATATTTTCTGTGTACAGGTTAAACTTTTTCGGAATTGTCTAATCTTACAGAAAATTTACAAATTTAATTCGGGGGAATTAATGGGGGAATCTGTTATAAGCTTTTGTTCTTGGCGTTCAAATCCGACTAAATCAAGTTGGAAAGAGGAGCTTTGTCAGATTTCTTTTTATTCAGTTCCAGCAATTAAGAAAAAAATCAATCAGTTTGGTTATTGTTTTGAAACACAAGCTTAACAATAGAATGAAACCCGGAACCGACCAGATAAAAGAAAAACATTGATATGAAAAAACTAATTACACTTTTTTTGGGGCTTATGCCTTTTGTGCTTTTTTCTCAAGTTCAATTAGTAAGTTCTGATGCAACAAAATTTTATCCCGACGATACGCGTATTACCTATATGCAATTATCTCAATATCCGGTTGATGTTGATTTTTTGAAATTTATAGAATTAGAAGTTTTATCAAACACTTCGATACAACGTTTTGTTTTGTCTAAAGATGGCAAGACCTGTTTTTTTCAGGCTCAAAAAGACATTAATGAAGAGATGATTGTGGAAGCTATTAATGATGCGTATCATCTCTATTTTACGACTCAGGCTCCCAAGCTTAATGAAGAAGTTTCAGACAAGCCAGTTGCAAATCAAGGTTCTAATGATTTTAAAGAGCGTGGGGTTTTAAATGATTATTACATCTGTTGGTTCACTTTGGACATGACTGATGATAACGATCTGGTAAAGGATATTATCAGCGTATTTAAAGAAAGTGATTTTATCAGCGATGTCAATTACAACGGGAATTCTTCTTTCGAAGTGTACAGTAAAGGAACCATCTATCCTGATGAGATTGAAGCCTTGCTTGAAAAATGGGGCATTACCATCCAAAAAGAAAGTTTAAAATAGTCAGAAGACGTAACAATTCAAGACATGAAAAAATTATATATTTTCACCATTCTCGGTCTTTTAGGACTTTTCGCATTTGGGCAAACAACAGTAACATTCACTACTTCCGGTTCATGGACATGCCCTGCCGGGGTGACTTCTGTAACCGTTGAATGCTGGGGTGCCGGTGGTGGTGGTGGATATGGTATATCTACTAAAGGTGCAGCTGGCGGCGGCGGCGGCGGCGGCGCATATGCATCAAGCGTAGTTTCAGTAACTCCTGGGAATTCATATACAATAACGATTGGGGCTGGCGGCAGTGGTGGTACATCTACCGGAACTGCAGCTATAGCTGGAGAAGCAAGCTCTTTCAACACAACATCAGTAATAGCAGCGGGGGGGGGGGCTGGAACAGGTGTTACATCAAATACGTCCGGAGGCGCTGGAGCTGGTGGTACAGTAGCCGCTTCAACCGGCTCAACAAAATACGCCGGAGGCGCTGGAGCTGCCGGAGTTAACGGAACAGCTTCAACTTGTGGTGGTGGTGGTGGTGGCGCAGGTGCAAGCACTAGTGCCTCTGGTGCTTCTGCCTCATTAAGAGCTGGTGGTACCGGAACTGCCCCAGGTGGTAGCGGTGGTTCTGGTGCAGATAATGCTGCTGGTACTGCAGGATCAACTTATGGAGGTGGCGGAGCTGGAGGTCATAGAAATAACACTAGTAATGCTGGAGGTGCTGGCGCAAGCGGATATATAAGGATTACATATACACTCCCAGCTCCAGCCAATGATTTATGTGCAAATGCAACAGCTCTACCGTGTGGCACCACAAATCTTGCTGGCACAACCGTCAACACCGTATCCGAAACTGCAGGGACAGGCTGTACAATGTCCACCTATGGCGTGTGGTACACATTTACCGGAACAGGAACCGATAATACTATTTCAGTTACTACAACCGCATTTGATGCTGAAATGGCCATTATGAGCGGCACATGCGGCAGTCTTACAAATATTGCATGTAAAGATGCTGCCCTTAGCAGTGGTACCGAAACGTATACTTTTACCACTACATTAGGAACAACCTATTATGTTTATGTTGGTTATTACGGAACAGGAACCACAACCGGTGATTTTACAATTTCCAGGTCCTGTGTTTCTCCCTGTGCAGGTACGCCAAATGCTGGCACGGCATCCATTAGCTCTGCGACAGGTTGTGCATCAACCAACTTTACATTATCAGCTACTGGGCTAACCGCAGATGGTGGAATTACTTACCAGTGGCAATCCGGAACGTCTTCAACGGGACCATGGACAAACATTGCCGGTGCAACAAATTCAACATTGATCACCTCAGCAACAGCGAATACATGGTATATACTTGTAACCACGTGCACAAATAGTAGCTTAACAAATAATACAAATGTTGTTTCTTACTCTATTGTTGGAGATCTTTGTTCCTGTGGTGCATATCCTTCGAATTATGCATCCAATGTGGCTGATGAAGATATCGGTAATGTGACTGTCGGATCACTGAATAATACCAGTGCTTTAGGAGCTGTTGCAGGAGGAGCCGGATCAATTGCTTTCCGATACAGTAATTATACAGGAATAGTTGGAGCACCAAATCTCCAGCAATTAGCTACTATTAACTTCAGTCTTAGCTCATTAACAACAGGCTCGAATTACAATAATGGTTTTCAGATTTACATTGATTATAACCAGGATGGGGATTTTGCTGATGCCGGAGAACAGGCATACAGTTCTGCTGCAAGTACTTCGGGACCACATACAGAAACAGGGAGCTTTGTTGTACCGTTTTCAGCAACATTGGGTATTACAAGAATGCGTGTTGTTTGCGTAGAAACAACATTCCCTTCTGTAAATAATTATGCTCAGTCAACAACGTACTCATATGGTGAAGCCGAAGATTATTGTGTAAATATAACAGCAGCAACGGCTTGTACAGGCACTCCAAATGCAGGAACCGCTACTATCAGTTCTGGGTCAGGTTGTGCGGCGACCAACTTTACGCTATCGGCGACAGGACTTACAGCGGCTGGGGGAATTACGTACCAGTGGCAATCCGGAACATCTTCAACAGGACCATGGACAAACATTGCCGGAGCAACAAGTTCTACATTAACAACCTCAGCTACAGCCAACACCTGGTATCAGCTTGTTACTACTTGTGCTAATGGTGGCGGTACAAACAATACAAATGTTGTTTCATATACTGTTGTTGGAGATATTTGCTCGTGTGGAGCATATCCAGCCATTTATGCCTCAAGTACTGTTGATGAAGATATTTCTAATGTTACAGTCGGAACTTTAAACAACTCAAGCACCCTTGGCGCAGTTGCACCAGGTGCTGGCTCAATTGCATTCAGATATAGTAACTATACAGGGTCTGTAGCTGCTCCAGATATTCAACAATTGGCTACAACCAATTTTAGTATCAGTTCATTAACAACAGGAACATCCTACTCACATGGCTTTCAAATATATATTGACTACAATCAAAATGGAGTATTTGAGACTACAGAAAGATGTTATTCATCTGCCGCGAGTACATCCGGGCCACATACTGAAACGGGAAGCTTTGTCGTTCCGCTCTCTGCATTAACTGGTATAACCAGAATGAGAGTTGTTTCCCAACAAACGACTTTTCCAACTGCAACAAATTATGCGAGTACAGCCTATACCTGGGGAGAAACAGAAGATTATTGTGTAAATATCACAGCAGCTCCACCATGCTCGGGCACTCCACTGGGAGGCACAACTACCGCATCCAGTACAGCATGTGGCCATACAGGAGCAATCAGTGTTACCGGCTCCACCGAAGCAAGCGGATTAACATACCAGTGGTATTCTTCTCCTACTGGTGGCGCACCCTGGACATTGATTCCGGGGGCCACGGGAGCTACATATACTCCAAGTGTTTCAGGCCTTTATTATTATAGGGAAATTAAGTGTACTTCAAGTGGTGGTACTGCAAATTCATCATCTTTGCAGTACATCACATCTGCTCCATCTAACGACGAATGTGTCAATGCCACCCCATTGACCGTAAATGCAGGAACAACCTGCACTGTGGTAACCGCAGGAACTGTCCAATGCGCCTCAGCATCTGCTCAGACGAATTCCTGTTCCGGAACAGCGGATGATGATGTATGGTTCAGTTTTGTAGCAACAAACGCGTCTCATACCATCAGCTTGTTGAATATCGCTGGTTCCGTAACCGACATGTATCATTCAGTTTATAGTGGAACCTGCGGGTCATTGACCAATATAAAATGCAATGATGCCGATGTTAGTACTATATCAGGATTGACTATCGGTGAAACGTATTATGTGCGTGTTTATACATATATCGGTACTGCTGGTCAAACAACCACATTTAACATTTGTGTTTCAACATCAAACGTGGTTTCGGTTGTTGGGTCAAGCACCTGCGAAAATGCTGTTGCGTTTTGTGCATCAAATGATAGCCCTGGTGTAACTTTCGATATAACAAGTGATGCTGTGCCCGCCCCAGCTGGGCAGTGTACCTATATGGAGAATCCTTCATGGTGGTATATGCAAATATCTCAAGACGGAGACTTAGATATGACCATTGCAAGTTCCTGTGGTGATGTGGATTTTTCATGTTACGGACCATTTCCTAATGTAACTTGTTTGGCTTCCGATTTAACCAATACTACTCCAAGTGAGCTTTTTGACAATGCTTTCCCCGAGTACCACAGCACTTACAATCCAACATCCGAAGCTACAACAACAATTTCAGAGATCCCATTATGCGAGATAGATGTACTGGCCTCGCCATCCGGCAATTTGGTTGATTTTTCCGGAAGTCTCTCTGCAACAGAGTATCTTCAAATACGCAATGCAGTCGTAGGTGAATACTATATTATAATAATCGGCAATTGGGCTGGTTGTGCCGGAACGGTATCATTTAACCAGACTAATTTCGGGGCTCCAGGTGCAGGTGCAGCAGATTGCAATATTGTTACTCAATGTAATATTACCAGTATAACTGCAACCACAACAGAAACTGGTTCCACATACACGGTTTCGGGTGATATTAACTTTATCGATCCTCCAGCAACTGGCACATTGAAAATTTGTGACGGTACAGTTTGCCAGACTTTTACAGCACCATTCACCAGTCCTCAGGCATATACTTTAACAGGGTTAATACCTGATGGTTTGCAACATCAACTAACAGCTACATTTTCTTCAACCACCGTAAATTGTGAAAAAATATCGAATTACACAGCTCCCCCAAGTACCTTGCCGGTCAACCTTTTAAAACTCTATGCAAGCTGCCAGAATTCAACCGCTGCTGTTTATTGGCAAACAGCCTCTGAAACAAACAATGACTACTTTCTTGTAGAAAAACGCAAAGGCGAAAACGAGTTTTATGAAATTGGCAGAATTGAAGGTGCCGGAAACTCAAATAGTTTAATAGATTATTTGTTTATTGACGAAAACCTGTGGCAGGGAGATAATTACTATCGCTTATCCCAGGTAGATTTTGATGGTACAACAACAATTTATCCGATCATCACGCTTAATTGCGACAACTACACCGAAGTGCAACCTACCATGCAAGCGTATCCCAATCCGTTTGTAGACGAAGTCAACGTTGTGATTCAAAATCTGGACGAAGGTGAATTTACGCTGGAAATAATTAACGAATTAGGAAAGGTTGTTTATCAAAAGAAATGTATCGCCAGCAATTCGGAATTCCGAACATTGTTAAATCTATATAATCTGCAACCTGCAGTTTATAATTTGCAATGTCGCTCTCAGAAAAATGTTCTGACTATTCGGGTAATAAAAAAATAACCGTCAACTAATTGGATTTGAACATCGCAAAGCCTAATCACGAAATCAATTAAATTGGGAAATTCATTTCCAAATTCAGGAAAAGTTACTCCCAGATGAAACGTATTAATTCAAAAAAGCCGCTTTATAAGCGGCTTTTTTTATATCTTTTTGGGCTTCCTCATATCACAAACTTCTTCCGATCAAGCAAAATCGATTCATCTTCGTAAATGCGAACTTCGTAATCGCCCGAAGGATAATTGGTCACATCAAGATCAAGCGTCCAGGTATATCTGCCTATGCCATGAATGGTGGGTTCCATCATGGTTTTGATGAGGCGGCCAGCATTATCGGTGAGAATAATTGTAACGGGACAGTTGTATCTTACATAATACTGAATATCGCCACGAATGCGGGTTACAGCACCGGTAAAAACAACGGTTGAATCTTCTTTGTATTGCACCGTTGCCCATGGCATTTCTTTTCCTGTAAGTTCGCACAGCATTTTGCGCAAAGCAAGCGTTTGTTCGCGTTTGCCGCAATCTACACCTGCGATGTCATGCCCGTTAGAAATCACCCACACCGCATGTTGTGTTGCATCCTCAGGAAATTCATTCTGATTGATAAAAGTTGCAAGGTTCACCCATTTCTCAGGAGCCATGTAGCCCGGACTGTATTTCATTTCTTTGATAGGTGCTGAGTTGTCGCTCTCACAGCAAAAGCCACGGATTTTCACTTTCACTTCGGAATTGGGCGCTATTGTAACAAAATAAGCTTTCACAATGAATAAATCCTGACATCGCGCAGTGTCTGCAATAAGCCTGCGTCCGGGCTCGACAAGAACATTCATGGGCTGGTTGCTTTTGTTTTTCATGGCTGCTTCAATAAACATCCCTCCGGTATATCCCAGATATCTGGCTGAAAATTCGAAGCCCGGATTCTCAAGACATTTTCCAAGAGGAGTGTATTGAACACCGCTCTGGTTCTGCGAAACGACAGCTCCAATCATTGAGCAGATCAGAATAAATAATACAGCTATTGATTTCATTTTGGATGGATTAATGCAAGTATAACGATTTTTTGAATGGAGATATTATATTGTGGCGCAAGGCTCTAAACGATTTACAAAATCAGTCGCAAGAGTTATCGCGATTTGAAATTTCTTCCCGACGATTCCAGGTCAGCAGGTCTGTTTGTCAACCCTTTCATGCTGACGCTAAAATGTCGGAAAGTGCACCCAACATTTTGGCGTCCAACCGACCTGCATAGAGAAAAGGAATGGACACGGAATCGTTGGGTGCTGGTGAAAAACAATTTTCAGGACAACTAATAATCACTCCATGCTGAATCATCCGAAAATTTCGCCTTGTGAGCATAAATGAAGTTCTCTTCAGAATCAAATAATTTAATGATTTGTCTCGAATTGCAGAAAACAGAGCTCCCTTTTAATATTTCATTATACGATGACCAGTAGTACAAATCAGGGGTGGGAGTTATCCGATGTTTAACCGGGTTGTTGTGAATATAAAGAATCAGTTCAATTAAATAATCATTGTTTTCAACAAGTCTTCGTTCGATTCCTCGCTCGAAAAGCACTCCAGTTCTTTTGTATTTAAAATTGAAATATTTCGAGTAGGCATCAAACATGAAATTAAGCATTCGCAGAGGATTTGGGCTTATCTGATATTCTTCAGGTATATCATTTCTTTGAAAAAGTCTCCACTTATCACTTAAATCATTTGCCCATCGGCTTCGTTTATCGAAGCAACCAATTTCCTCAAATCTCTTAATACGTACACAAAAATGATAGTGATTCTTCATCAAACACCAAGAAAGTGTTTCAAGAAAAGGATTTGCATATATTAAATACAACTCAAGAAAATGATTGTAGTCATCCTCTGATTTAAACAAGTCAATCCCGTCATTTCCTCTGTTGAAAACATGATAATATCTGCCTGCCACAAATGGCTCTTTCATTTCATTTTATTTAAACAAAACTACATAAAATCTGTTACTTCCCGACGATTCCAGGTCAGCAGGTCTGTTTATCAGCCCTTTCTTGCTGGAGTTTACCCCGCATTTGGCGGGGCTAAAATGTCGGGATGCTGTTGTCGCCGCGGCGGGGTCCAGCGCTAATGGGCGCGTGACTCTGACGCGTGACCATGATCTTAGACTTCTTCTCGACCTTTCTATTCCGTTTTCTCCGGCTTATAACCTGACTTATTCAGAATTTCCTGTGAATTGTTGTTTTTCAGCAACTGCTCGAATGTTACGTTTTTGTTTTTCGCCATATATGAACGTACAATCTGCCATCCGATATAGCGCCCGATGCGGGGTGCGCTGTTGTTCGAAAAAGCACTTGTGAAAGGAGCTTCGCCGATAAACTTATTGATTTCGCGCATTTCGGTTGAATGAAGAAGCTTTTTCTCAATAAAAAAGCCCCATACATTTCCCTGATTTTTCTCGGCCCAAAACAGCTGCTGCCCTGTATATCCAATACGAATAGAATCGGCAGCGGAAGGAACTGTCACGTCGGTAAAATAAAGCAGTTTTCCTTCGTACACCATTTTATCCAACATCGATTTGCCGGCAGGACAGTTTTTTTCAAGATATGCTCTGCAGATTTCCGTTGCACATTTAATAACCAGATAATCCTTTGTCATTCGATTCGAAATATACTGAGGGATACCCCACATATTGTAAACCGGATATTTTTCGCCCAGAAAAAGATCCAGCGCAATCACAAGATTATTGTCTGCATATTTCACCGGCAATTCAATATCGCCGCCCGAAACATACGTGTACACCGTTGGAACAGTCCAGGAGGGAATCAGATATTTAATCCGCCTGAAAGTCATGGTAAGCTCCGATTCGAGCCATGCGAGCGAAGGATATTGTTTCATGGCTTCGCGATACAACGACAGAATGGTCGGATCTTTCAGGTATTGCTTCATATAGGCAATATTCATCGGATCGTTTAAATCTTCGGGTGAATAAAAAAAGCTGTATTTATCCTGCATGTTTACGAGTCCTTCCTTCAGACTGTCAACAGGAATGGCAAATAAATCCTGTTCGTAGCGATTGATGCTCACTTTTATGAATGAAAGCGAATCCAGTTTGCTGTCGGAAACTTCACGATCAAATTCCTTTTTCTCGCGCTTACAGCCACAGCTTGAAAAACCCACAGCTATGACCATCAAGCCAATGATTAACAACAGATTGGGAGTCGCTGCAAAAATTTTTGCCTGTCTCATAATTTTATTAACTTTGTACTACGTTGAAAATAAAACCCAAAAGTATGAAAAAGATTGTATTAGCTCTGATTCTTTTATCCGCATTTGCATTTGTATCCAATGCTCAGAATGAAAAATTCTTCCGTTTCGGATTACATGCAAACACAGGCTTGGCTTGGATGAAACCAGATCAGGATTCACTCGAATATCAGGGAATGAAGATCGGAATGGGTTGGGGATTTATCGGCGAACTTACCATTGCCGACAACTTCTCATTCGCTACAGGTTTCGATGTAAATTACATGGGTGGCAAACTTCAGAAAATTGGTGTGAACCAGATTTATCCTCCCGACACGACTGCAGTCTTTTCTAAACTAACATCAAATTATCGTTTTCAATTCCTCGACATTCCGTTGACATTAAAAATGAAGACGAACGAAATCAACTATATTACATATTTTGCACGCATCGGTGGATCTATCGGTATTTGCCTCAACGCAAAAGCTGACATGGAATACAGCCCACTGAGCGGCTCTCAGATGCTTTCGCTCAACGATCAGGATCTGAAAGATCAACGCAATTTCTTTCGCGCAAACTTCCTGATTAGCGGCGGACTTGAATATTCACTCGGTGGAACAACCAGCGCACTGGCTGAGTTGTCATTTGTGAACGGTCTCACCTACCAGCTCGAAGACACCAAATCTGTGGGCAACTACATCATGCTGAAATTCGGCATCATGTTCTAATAAAGAATTTGTTTACACAACATCCCGGTTCCAAAGAATCGGGATTTTTTTTAAGCAGACCATCATGAAAATCGCTCTCTGTCAAACAAACACACATACCGGATATTTTGAATTCAACCGGAAAAAACTACTTGAATTCATTGATAAAGCAAAACATGCCGGCGCCGATCTGGCCGTGTTTCCCGAACTTTGCATCTCCGGTTATCCCGCACGCGATTTTCTCGATTTCGACGATTACACCAACGCTTGTTTGCGTGAAGCAAATGAAATAGCAATTCATTCCAATGATATTTCTGTGATAGCCGGCTGCCCTACTTACAACAACACCGGTCGCGGAAAAATGCTCTTCAACTCAGCGCTGGTAATGCAAAACGGAAAAGTGGAAACAGAGATTCACAAAGCGCTGTTGCCAAACTACGACATATTTGATGAGTACCGCTATTTCGAACCAGGTCGCGATTTTTCATGTGTAAGTATTTCAGGAAAGAAGCTTGCAATTACGGTTTGCGAAGACCTTTGGAACATTGAAGGAAAGCATTTGTATGTTTCTGATCCGATGGAAATGCTTTCAAAAGAAAATCCCGACGTGATCATCAATATTGCTGCATCACCCTTTAGTAGCGGACAATTCGAAAAGCGACTTGAAGTTTTTCATTATCATTCCGCGAAATATAAAATACCGGTGGTGTATGTAAACATGACCGGGGCGCAAACCGAGCTAATCTTCGACGGCCGCTCCATGATTGTCTTTCCCGATGGAAGTTATAAAGTTTTGAATGCTTTTGAAGAAGACTTTTTTATTTTCGACACCGACATTATTCCTACGGTACAACAAGAAATAAACAAAAACAAAATAGAGCTGATACACGATGCGCTCGTGTTTGGCATCCGTGAATATTTCACCAAACTTGGTTTCAAAAAAGCAGTCCTTGGTTTATCAGGCGGCATCGACAGCGCAGTGGTGGCCTGTCTTGCGTGCGAAGCACTCGGGAAAAAAAATGTCGATGGATTACTAATGCCTTCTGAATTCAGCTCGCAACATTCGATTGACGATGCGGTAAAACTGGCACAGAATCTTGGAATGCGACATGAAATTATTTCAATCGGAAAATCATTCGACGCTGTAAACGAAACACTGAAGCCGGTTTTCAAGGATCTGCCTTTCAATATTACCGAAGAAAATATGCAGGCCAGGCTTCGCGGTTTATTGCTGATGGCATGGTCGAATAAGTTCGGAAACATTTTACTGAATACATCCAATAAAAGCGAAGCAGCGGTAGGTTACGGAACACTGTATGGCGACATGTGCGGCGGGCTGAGCGTGATCGGCGACCTGTACAAAACGCAGGTGTATGAACTCACCGCCTACATCAATCGCGAAAAAGAAATCATTCCTTTAAATACAATTACCAAAGCACCATCTGCGGAACTCAGGCCTGATCAGAAAGACAGCGATTCGCTACCGGACTATAACATTCTTGATGAAATTCTTCGCTTATATATTGAAGAAATTCAAAGTCCTGCAGACCTTATATCGCGCGGCTTTGACAAAGATCTTGTGGCGCGCATCTGCAAAATGGTGAACACCAATGAATACAAGCGATACCAGTCTCCGCCCGCACTGCGTGTGTCTTCCAAAGCATTCGGCATGGGAAGAAGGATGCCACTTGCTGCGAAATATTTGTCGTGATTTTTTTCGTTACACGTTACGGTCGTTACGCGTGGAATTTATCCCGATGAAAGCGGGAATCGTTACATGTAGCATTCAGTTCAGAGAAGAAGCTTAGAACTTCTTCAACCTCTCTGCGTCGCGAAGCGACCTGAGTGCGTTGAACTTTGAGCACCGCATGCCGCAAGCGTATACGTCGCCTTTATGAACCTGATACTTTACGAACTTTCAACTTGCGCAGCGTTGCGCCCCACATGCCACTCACCGCATGCTGCATACCGATTGCCCTGTGCGTTGCGCGTGAGCGGAATTCTTCCTACATCAAACAATATTTCAAAAATCAGATCTAAAATCACATATCAAAAATCTGATTTCTCAAATCTACACCTGCTCCACCGATTTAATTTCCGGCAACACTCGCAACATGGTTGCTTCGACACCATTCTTCAATGTCTGAGTAGCCATAGGACAACTATGACAGGCGCCTTGTAAATGTACATACACCACGTTGTCATCGGTCAGACGGTCAAAGGCAATGTCACCGCCATCAGCCTGCAGATAAGGACGAATTTGTTCAATAACGTTTTTAACTTTTGTCTCGAGTTCTGTGTTCATGTTATTCTGTTTTACTGATTTTTCACTTCAACAATTTTTGTCGGCTCCATGGTCGCATTTCGGATTGCAACAGCCTGAGCGGTGTTCTGAGCCATGCTCATAAAAACTTTTTGCAGCGGATTGTGGTCATCGCAAACGGCAGGAATACCTTTGTCGCCGCTCTGACTCACGGATTCGACAAGCGGAATTTCGGCCAGTAAGCGGATATTGTTTTCAGCAGCCAGTTTGCGCGCACCTTCTTTTCCAAACAAATAATATTTTTTATCCGGTGTTTCGGGCGGACTGAAAAAAGACATATTCTCAACAACACCCAATACAGGCACATTCACCTGCTGATCAACAAACATATTTAGTGCTCTGCGAGCATCTGCCAGAGCCACTTCCTGAGGAGTAGAGACCACAACGATTCCAGTTACACTGTAATTCTGCACCAGCGTCAAATGAATATCACCCGTGCCGGGAGGCGTATCAAAGATGAGATAATCTAGTTCGCCCCAATCCGTATCGTTCATGATTTGTGTGAAGGCACTTGCAATCATAGGGCCGCGCCAGATGAGCGCTTTGGACGTATCGGTAAAAAAGCCCATCGATACCAACTTAACTCCGAATTTTTCGAAGGGAACAATAATTTGTTTTCCATCTTTTTCAATCACCTTCGGATGCTCATGCTGCACACCAAACATTAATGGAATGCTGGGGCCGTGAATATCACCGTCGACCAGACCAACTTTGGCTCCGCTGCGTGCAAGGCCGGCAGCCAGATTCACAGCCACAGTCGACTTCCCAACTCCGCCTTTTCCTGATATAACAGCAATAATATTTTTGATGTTTTCGTGTGCGGGTTTTTCTTTATAGCTGGTAACTTTCGCAGAAAATTTCACCTCCACCTCTGCATCCGGATACACAGCATGAATAGCCGAAACACAATCTATTCTGAATTTCTCTTTCAGCGGACAGGCCGGTGTTGTTAGCACAACGGTAAACGACACTTTCGCATCAGAAATTTCCAACGCATCTATCATGTTAAGTGTTACAAGATCCTTTTTAAAATCGGGATCAATAACAGTTTTCAGCGCGCCTAAAATTACTTCCTTTTCCATGGTCATTCGTATCAGAATTCTATGCAAAGGTACGAATTCCCAGGTAAAACAAAACGGCATGCAGCAAGGCCGCAGATGATATAAAACAGCTTATACTTTCGCCCGAAAACGGGTACAAAATATAAGCTGTTAAAATTTATAACTGATACTAAAAATCAGCTTGTTTAATTCTTACTAATCCACAATTTCAATTCTTTTGATTTTTTCTCCTTTTGAATTTCTGCAGCGGATCAGGTACACGCCTTTAGCATAAACGCCCAGACTCAGCTTAAGTTTTCCTTCATGTGATTCTTCAGAAGAATATAGTACCCGGCCAAAAACATCCGAAAGTTCAATTACGACATTTTCATTTTCCGTAAAATTCCATTCAACGAAAACATCTGATGATGCGGGATTGGGATACACCTGCATGAAATTCATTTCTGCATTGATGTCGTTTATTCCGTCAATATAAGACACAACAAAATCAAATGTAGTATCACACCCGCTTGGCGTGGTAACCGTTACCGAATAATTGTCAGGTAAAAGTCCGTAAACATCTTCGGTAAATAACCCGACTGACCACTCGTAAGAAAGAATCACACTGCCTGCTGAGCTCATTTCAATTGCGCCATCGTTGCAGGTTGCACAGGTGGCCTGGGTAACAGTACCGGAAACGGCGGGCCAAACAAATAGATCAGAAGTCCATGCAGCAGTAAAACCAGCCATTTCTACCGACGCGTCCGAAGTTAATAAGATAAACATCGCGCCGGATTGAGCTGTCAGCGCTGATGGAACAACGACACCCGAAAATCCTCCCAGCAAAATGCCGGAATTGTCTATGCCATCATAAACATAAACACTGTCGAAGTTGTCCTCCATTTCGAATGAATCAAAGGTCAGAACAATGGTATCAGCACAAGGCGGTTGAATCAAAAATCCACAATTCAAATTACTGCTGTAATTGCCGTTCACTCCTCCATCATCAGTGAGTGTGCCGCTTTCGAGAATAGATAAAGAATTTACACAAACCGCCTGACAATAAATACTCTGATTAATAATGACGGTGTCTGTTATTACAGGATTCAGCGGATCGTTGGAAGAAATGGAATTATAATATTCATAAAATCCAACCACAGGTTCACTATTAAATACAACGACAACAATCTGAGTATCGCCAGGAGCCACAATGCCGGCAGACGGCACAAAAACCGAGCTTCCGTTGCTGATGCTCCAGTCAAGATCTCCGGTGCCGTTGTTGATTACATAGATTGTGTGTGTGATTGAAGTGTCGCAGGTAGCAATGGTATATTCCGATGGAATCAAAGGCAGAACTTCAATTTCCGGAGATGTCTGCACAACAATTGTCTGAGTAGTTGTATCAGCTCCAACACAATTTGATGCAATCAAAGTTACGGTATATGTTCCCGGAGTATCGAATGCATGAGTTGCGGATTGTGTTGTATAATCAGTTGTCGCATCACCATCCACATCCCAAAGCCAGGCAGTTGCATTTGCATCCGTGCTTGTGAAAACGACGTTGGAATTCATTGGCGGATTATTGTCTGAAACTGTAAATACTGCAGCAGGAGGGGTCGTAATCAAAACCGCATTCCATTCAGCCACAAATCCTGCAATTTGATTGAAAGCATTGGTTGTAAACAATAGGAACATTGAGCCGGAATTAGCTGTCACTGCAGCAGGAATAGTCGTTCCGCTAAAGGTGCCAAGTAAAACTCCAGTTGTGTCGGTTCCGTCATACACTTTCAGATTATCGCCCCAGCCCTGTGTTGCAAAGCTTGTGAAAGCAAGCGTGACAGCATCGGCACAATAAGGCTGAATTAAAAATTCACAGGATTCATTTGGACTGTAATTTCCTGTTGGGCCACCACTATCTGAAATTAATCCGGATTGCTGTGTTGAAGCTGTGTCTGTACACATGACAAACAAACAGTTTGTTGACTGATGTAAAATGACAGTGTCTGACAAAACAGGGCTCAAAGAATCATTGGAAGAAATCGTATTGTAAAATGAATAATCTCCCGCCGTTGCCGATGCCTGGAAAATCACGGTTACTGTTTGAGAAGAACCTCCGGCAATTGTTCCGGAAGCCGGCACCAAAGCATAGGTTCCGTTGGTTCCGTTCCAGACAAGATCTCCTCCGCCATTATTGTAAATTGTAAAAGTGTGTGTAATTTCTGTACCGCAATCGGAAATTGTGTAATCCGTTATTGAGTCGGAACTCAACGCAATCTCAGGCCCCGCCTGAACAACAATCACCTGTTGCGTTGTATCACCACCCAGACAATTCGATGCAATCAATGAAACAGTGTATGTTCCGGGAGTTGTGTATGCATAGCTTATATTCTGTGTTGTGTAGTCGGTCGTTCCGTCACCATCCACATCCCATTGCCAATCGGATGCATTGGCTTCTGTATTTGTAAAAACAACATTCACTCCCAGGGCCGGATTGTTGTCCGAAGCTGTGAAAGCGCCTGTAGGAGCGGATGTGAAGAGATCGGATGACCAATTGGCAATAAAGCCTGTGTTGGTAATTGTAGAATTACTCGTAAACAAAACATACATTGATCCTGAGTTTGCTGTTACAGGAGCAGGAACATTCGTCCCGGAAAATGCACCAAGCAAAGTACCTGTTGCATCTGTTCCATTATAAACTCTCACAAAATCAGATCCTGCCTGCGTTGCAAACGAAGTAAATGCCAGCGTTACAGCATCTGCACAATCGGGCTGAATCAGGAAGCCGCAATTCATATTATCGCTATATGGGCCTGCAGCGCCACCATTATCGGTCAACTGTCCGCTCACCTGAACTGAACCGGTTACAGAACACATCAGGTTTAAACAGTTCATGGTCTGATGCGTAATCGCAGTATCTGTCAAAGTAGCCTCGTCTGCATCGTTTGACGAAATGATGTTGTAGTAAAAATAATCCCCGGCCAGTGAAGAAACAGGAATTGTGACAGTAACGAGCTGCTGCGCACCCGAAGCAATTGTTCCGGAAGACGGCACCAGCGTTAGTAATCCGCTAGCTCCGGTCCAGACCAGATCTCCGGTTCCTGTATTGAAAATTGTGAAAGAATGTGTAGCGGAAGTATCACAGTTCGTCAAAGTGTAATGTGTTATTGAATCAGAGCTGAGCGAAATTTCCGGCGCACTCTGGACAATAATTGTTTGCGTTGTTGTGTCAGCCCCATTGCAGTTCGAAGCAATCAAAGAAATTGTATAAGAACCAGGAGAAGTGAAAGTGTTAGAGACACTCTGCGTTGTACCATCGGTAATGCCATCGCCATTAAAATCCCAGTTCCAGTCAAAAGCATCTGCATCCGTATTTACAAATGAAACAGACGTGTTCAAAGCCGGATTATTGTCAGAAACAGTGAAGGCAGCTGTTGGAATTGTTGTAAGAGGAATGGTGGTCCAGTTTGCTTCAAACCCGGCCGCAGTCCCGTTTGCATTGCTGACAAACAGAAGGAACATTTGTCCTGAAGCGGCAGTGAGTACTGGCGGAATTGTCGTAGCAGAATATGTTCCAAGTAAAATACCAGTAGCATCATGACCGTCATAAATGCGTAGATTATCATTGGTCGATGCAGTCACAAAGCTAGTGAAAGTAAGAATCACAGAATCTGCACAATCAGGCTGAATGAGGAATCCGCAGTTCTGATTGTTTGCATAATTGGCTGTGGGACCGCCTGAATCAAAGAGCACTCCGCTTGTTTCGGTGGTCTGGGCATCAATACAAATACTGCTGCAATTCAAAGTATTTTCGACCACAAATGATGTATCAAAAACGCATCCCTCAAACGATGAAATCTGAACGGAATAATTTCCGGCACCAATTCCTGAGAGATCTTCGCTTGTCGCACCATTACTCCAGTTGAATGCATACAGACTTCCGCCTGAAACAGAAATATTTATTCCACCATCTAAAAAATTGCAGGCATCATTTGTTATAGAAACGGAGTCCATTTCCAGACTTCCATTCACTACATACGATGAAGATTGGGAACAACCAATTGCATCGGAAACAGTAACAGTATAAAAACCAGTCGGAATACCAATTATGTCTTCTGTGATGGCTCCGTTTGACCAGATAAATGTGTATATACCACTGCCACCAATGGGTTCAATGTAAATTTCTCCCTGACTCAGAGCGCACGTTGTATGGACAACACTGTCGCTTATAATTGTCAATGAGCCGGAGTTTTCGGACACATAAATGGCCGAGGATGCGGCGCAAGCGTTGGCATCGGTCACTGTGTACGTGTAGTTGCCGCTTGTCAAACTGTCAATATCTTCCGTCGTTTCACCATTTGACCATGCATAGCTGATCGGGCTTACACCGCCAGTTACCATGATGTTGATGCTTCCAAGATCGTTGTTGCAGAATTCTTCGCTCATGGCATAGGCAACATTAAGCGTTCCAGCCGTATTTACAATTACAACCGGAGCTGAGGACACACTGCATCCCGATGCATCAGTTGCTGTGCAGGAATAAGTTCCTTCATTCAGGTTGTAAATATTATTTGTTGTTTCTCCGTTTGACCACAGTATAGCATAAGGCGCAGAGCCACCTGTAACGCTTGACATGATTTCACCGTTGTTCTGATTGCAGTACTCATGGTCATAATCAAGAATGTTTATGGCCAGCGTTCCGGCAAGATTCTGAACATTGAAAACCGGCGTTATCAGCTGACAACCGGTGCCGCTTTGTGTAACTGTGCAAGTATAACTTCCTTCAGATAATCCGGTCAGATCCTGCGTTACAGCACCGCTTGACCACAGATAAGTGTAAGTTCCGGTTGAAAGATTAATGTCGATTGAACCCTGATTGTTGTTGCATGTTTCGTTCATCACATATTGAAATGTGAGCGACATTCCGCTTGTTTCATTGATTACGTTGAATGATGCATTTACCGAACAATTGGTCTGATCAGTAACTGTAACAGAATATATTCCTTCTGAAATACCGCTTAAATCCTGGGTTACAGCACCATTACTCCAAAGGTAAGAAAGTGTTCCGTTTCCGCCGGATGTTGATATGTTTATCGAACCATTGTTGTTTCCACAAACTTCGTTAACAACAATTGGATTTGTAATTAATAAATTTCCCGCATTGTTTACTATCGTGTATGAACTTGTCACACTGCAATCTTCAGCATCGGTAAGTGTTACTGAATATGCACCTGCCGGCAGGTTGCTGAGCGACGATGTCGTTGCACCGTTGCTCCAGTTGTAAAGAATCGGTGCGTTGGAACTAAAGGCAGAAATGCTGATGGAACCGTTTGCATTGCCGCAGGTTTCCTGAACTACTGTAGCATTGTTAATTGCAAGATCACAAGCAACAGAACACTGTCCTACAATATTCATTACCGTCACGCTTTTAACAGCAGTACAGCTATTGGCATCGGTTACGGTTACTGAATAAGTGTTTTGAAATAAATCAGTAAGATCTTGTGTCGATGCACCGTTTGACCATACATACTGATATGGCGAAACACCGCCGGAAACTTCAAGATTGATTTCCCCTTCCATGTTGCCGCAGATTTCATTGATAACTCCCGATGATAATATAATTGGATTGGCCGGCATCACTTCAAAAGTTTTCGAGGTCACACAACCGGTAGCAGCAGTTACAACCACGGTATAAATTCCGGGTGAAAGGCTGGCAACATCCTGCGTTGTGGCTCCATTACTCCATGCATATGATGTAATAGTCTCCGAGACCGAAATGTCAATGGCTCCGTTATTCTGGCCAACGCATGGCTGATGAGTAATCACTTCAGTTACCACGGCACCTGCAATGTTTGAAACCGTAAATACACCAATAGTGTTACAGTCGTTTGCATTCGTAACCGTTACGGTATACACGCCTGCAGCCAGATTACTGATGTCTTCGGTGACAGCACCATTACTCCAGAGATATGTGAAAGGTCCATCCGGGCCGCTGACAGTGATGTTGAGAGCACCAGTGTTTGCTCCGCAAGCCGGGCTGGTTGTAGCAACAGTGATAATATTTGAATCGGGTTCATTCAGTGTCAAAGTATTTCCCGAATTCAGGCTTGTGAAACTGATAGTCCAGTTGAAAATCCACCCGTTATCCTGTGGATTATGATCTTTAACCCAGATTGTCCAGATACCATCCAACGGAACTCCAACCAGATTCATGAATGATTCATATGGGGTGTATGAGCCGGCAGGAAGATAATTGTCGGTCAACACCTCGCCCAACAAATCAGTGTAAGTATAATTGTAATTTGATTGTTCATCAACCATGGTTCCAAACACCGGATTATTTGTAAAACAATAATCGTATCCAACTCCGGCTGTGGTATCCGTATTTCCGCCATCGGTGGGACCTTTGGCACATGGTTCGCCCATATTTGTATGTCCGCCATCTGCATTGTTGAATCTTTCTTTCAGAGTTAGCTGAGTTCCGTTTGGTGCTATCAAAACGATCTCAACCTCACCCAGCGCCGAATGTTCCATGTTCAGACACAGCGACTGCAGCTGACTTGGATTTGTGAGCACAGCTGCCCCAAATCCGGTAATCGGAATAGATGTGGTATACACGTTTCCATTTCCATCCGGCAGAAACGTAGCACCAGCATCATACTCACCGCTGATGACTTGTGCATCGCCATTGCAACCGTAAATATCGTCAACAAACACTTCATAGGTTCCGGCCTGGAGATAATCAACCGGCAAGTCAGTGGAGAGAACTGTCAGTGAGTTGCTGAGTGAATCCACTATAGTTAATACATAAGGTTGGAAACCGCCTGTGATGGCTGCATCAATCTGACCACTGCTGTCGCCAGCGCATCCAAGATCAATTCCCGCCAATGAATAATCTATCGGCTGCGAATCATCAATAAAAAGCTGAATGGTGTCTTTTTGGCCGCATGCAGTGGGTTCATAAACTAAATAAATTATTTCCTGACCTTCTGTTAGTCCGTCAGCAAATGCATCAATAATGATGGTAGCACTGGATTGTCCGGCAGAAATTGTTATATGGTCCTCAATCTGATCATAGTCCACGCCGTTGATAGCAGAACCAAGAATTTCATAATAAATTGGAATATCATACGTGTAAACACTATCCAGCTGAAAAGTGAAACTGGCCTGAATACAGCCTTCCAGCGCGGTGTTGTCAACAGTCGGTGTTGTGGTGATTGCGCTCACATTTCCCTGCACCAATGAGTTTTCCTGAAGAAGCACCCATGAGTCATAGGCCTGATCCGATCCGTCAGCAATTACAAGACGCAATGTGTAGTTTGAACATGGAATGAGTCCGGACGCAACGGCTTTCATTTTTGTTGTATAGCCATCAAACTCCACATGATTTGTCAGCATTCCCAATTCATTGTCATTATAAAACTGCCAGAAACTTCCATTGTTTATGGAATTGATGGTAACAGGGACGTTGGTGGTAGGTACCACTGCAAGATTTTTTTCGCCAACAATTCCGGGGCCGCTGATATAAAAAGCAAACACATCGTTATACTGCGTGTTTACAAATTCATTGTATTCTTCGGATGCAAAAATATAGCTGAACTCCACATAATCGGACTGAACCTGAAAGTCGAATTTCAACTCAACCCTGTCGAAGGTGCTGTACCCTGCCAGCGCAGTCAGAGCTGCATCACCCGGCTGATTCATGGATGATGAAGTGTTTTCGCTGCTATTCGGGCCCACAGCATCGGCAGCATTACCAGTTGATAAAATCACGCCCGATGAAGTTTCAAGCATACCTCCGGTATAAGTAAAATAGCCCGATTGCAATGTGCTGCCAAGAAGTGTCGCATTGTACACGGAAATATTCTGGCCCGCAAGATATTGCGCCAGCACCGTTGCGTTCGACTGAGCAGTAACACTAATCTGGGCAATGCTGCTCAGACTAAAAAGAACACAAGCTGCAACAAAAAAAATCTTTATTTTCATAAAACTGAATTAGAGTAATCATCCGGATTAAAATCGACCTCCCTGAAAATAATCAGAAATAACACAATGAATTGCTTGCAAAGGTAATTATATACCTTGCAAACACAAAACAGGCCTCCATTGCTATAATGCTGGAAATAAACTGTCAGGTGGGCGGTCTTTAACCCAATAAAGACCAATCCTGCTCAAAGTGGTTGCACCTGCAAAAGAATAATTTAAGGTGAGGAATTTCCTGACTAATTTCTTATCTTTGCAAGTCCATGAAAAAAGATCAGAAAATCATTATAAAAGGCGCACGGGTAAACAATCTGCAGAATGTTTCCGTTGAAATTCCGGCAGGGAAGTTAACCTGCATTACCGGACTTTCCGGTTCCGGAAAAAGTTCGCTGGCGTTCGATACACTTTTTGCTGAAGGTCAGCGCCGATATGTTGAAAGCCTGAGTTCCTATGCGCGTCAGTTTCTGGGACGTATGCTCAAACCCGATGTTGACATCATTGAAGGCATTGCTCCGGCCATCGCTATTGAACAAAAATCGTCCACTCGAAATCCGCGTTCAACAGTTGGAACGGTCACTGAAATTTACGACTATCTTAAGCTTCTGTATGCGCGCATCGGCCGCACCTATTCTCCCGTAAGCGGTAATGAGGTGAAACGTCATCAGACAAAAGATGTTCTCATTTATCTGAAAAAACTTCCTGCCGGCACCCGCGTATATCTCATTACTCCATATGCAGTTCGCGAAGGGCTGAGCCTTAGTGAAGCACTTGCCCTCAGTTTGCAGCAAGGCTACTCCCGCATGCTTGTTGACGGTGAGACTATTCCCATTGAAACGCTACTCGAAGAACTGAAAAAGAAAAAATCGGCAATAAAATCAGACAGACTATATCTGATGATCGATCGCGCAGTGACAACGGAAGACCCCGAAGAAATTGCGCAACGCCTTTCACTGAGTATTGAAGCAGCCTTCACTGAAGGAAGCGGAATCAGCATTATCTATTCTGAAAACGACAAACATTACGAATCGTTTTCAAACCGCTTCGAAGAAGATGGAATTTCTTTTGAAGAACCGTCAGTCAATTTGTTTTCATTCAATAATCCCTACGGTGCCTGCCCCACTTGCGAAGGATTTGGAACCATCATAGGCATCGATCCCGATCTTGTGATTCCTGACAAAGCACTATCCGTTTATGATGGCGCCATCGCTCCATGGAAAGGTGAAAAAATGAGTGAGTGGCTGAACGATTTTCTCAATGTGGCCTGGGAATTTGATTTTCCTGTGCATAAGCCATTTTGCGAACTCACCGCCGCGCAAAAAAAATTGCTTTGGACCGGCAACAAACATTTTGAAGGCCTCGATGCATTTTTCAATATGCTTCAACAAAACCTGTACAAAATACAATACCGCGTCATGTTGTCGCGCTACAAGGGACGTACAGGTTGTCCCGACTGCCGCGGAACGCGACTTCGCCACGATGCATCCTACGTGAAAATAAACGATCAATCTATTTCCGATCTGGTGCTGATGCCTGTCAGAAACCTGATTGAGTTTTTCAACAATCTGAATCTATCTGAATACGATGAAAAAGTTTCTCATCATATTTTGCGCGAAATAAATTTCCGGCTAAAATTTCTTAGTAATACAGGACTGGAATATCTTACGCTGAACCGGCTTTCAAATACACTTTCCGGCGGTGAAACACAACGCATAAACCTGGCGCGCGCACTCGGCAGCAGTCTGGTGGGTTCAATGTACATTCTGGATGAACCCAGTATCGGACTGCATCCGGTCGATACCGAAAAACTAATTAGTGTGCTGAAAAGTTTGCGCGACATGGGCAACACTGTAATTGTTGTTGAACACGATGAAGACATTATTCGTGCGTCGGATTTCATAATTGACATCGGACCCGGCGCTGGCCGCAATGGCGGGCACATCGTGTTTCAGGGCACTATGCAACAGCTTATGAAAAACAAAGACAGCTACACGGCTAAGTATTTCAGAGGCGAAGACCAATTGCCATCGAAAGAAAAAACAGTAAAGCCTAAATTTTTTATTGAACTAAAAAATGTTGAGCAAAACAATCTGAAAAATATCAGCGTAAAAATTCCCATCAATGCCATTACTGCCGTGACCGGTGTGAGTGGAAGCGGAAAATCATCATTGGTCCGGCAAGTGCTGTATCCAGCACTGCAACGCCATTTCGGAAATTATTCAGAACAAGGCGGAAGCTTCGGATCCATTGATGGTGACATCCATTTACTCACCGGAGTTGAAATGGTGGATCAGAATCCGATCGGTCGCTCTACCCGCTCTAATCCGGCCACCTACCTGAAAGCTTTTGACGAAATCCGCGATCTTTTTGCATCACTACCGTTGTCAAAACAACGAAATTACAAACCCGGATTTTTCTCTTTCAATGTGGAGGGTGGACGCTGCGAAATGTGTCAGGGCGAAGGAACAATAACGGTCGAAATGCAGTTTATGGCTGACGTTCATCTTGTTTGTGAAGAGTGCGAAGGAAAACGATACAAATCTGATGTACTTGATGTGCAATTTGCCGATAAAAGTATTTCAGACATACTGGATTTGACCGTTGAAGAAGCATTAAAATTATTCAGAGATCAGATAGACGGAAAATTTGGAACGAATTGCAAACGCATATGCGACAAAATTCAACCGCTTGCCGATGTCGGCCTTGGATATCTTCAGCTTGGACAATCCAGCAGCTCGCTCTCAGGTGGCGAAGCACAACGCATTAAGCTTGCTTCATTTCTTTCAAAAGCACTCCCCAACGAATCAATATTGTTCATTTTTGATGAACCAACCACAGGCTTACATTATCACGACATTCAGTATTTTTATCAGTCCATCACAAGACTTATTAATGCAGGCCATTCGGTAGTTCTTGTTGAGCACAATATGGAACTGGTAAAATGCGCCGACTATATTATCGATCTGGGTCCGCATGGCGGCGATCTTGGTGGCGAAGTTCTTTATCAGGGACCTATTGGAGGAATCAGAAAAATAAAAAACTCTGCAACGGCATCTGTTATTTCAAAAAAATTACCGGAATGGGAAAAATGAGTTCTATCGGAAAAGCTTATAAATTCAAGGCCCTGAAAGTGTATGCAAGCACTGAATGGGTGCTCGATGGGAAAAAATACAGAAAGGTTTTCGAAAATCTTGAAACAACTTATCTGTATGCTGAACTTAGTTTCTATAACAAACTTTTTGACGAAGAAGACTGGACTGCAGAAATCAATCTGAAATGTTTTTCCAAAGACACAAAGGGAAATAATAAAGAACTGTGCAACATTGTGGAAAAACTCGATGTGAGTAAAGAAAAAAACGAAATCTATTTCCGTCAGGGATGGGGTGCAGAAGCCAACGGTTCGTTCTGGAAACGCGGAGACTATTTCTGGGAAGCCTGGATTGAAGGCGAAATGGTTGGTACCGCTGAATTTCACGTGGAAGGGGAAGGCCTCGTAACACAGGAAAATAATCCATATTTCAACCTGCAATCCATGCGCGTTTTCGAAGGTGGGTGGAATTTCGTTGATGAAAAAGAACGTGTTTATCTGAAGCAATTTTCGAAAACGGATACCAAATATGTTTGGGTGGAAGTGACTATCGAAAACAAAGCAGCTCAACCATATTACTGCGAAGTGTTTTTGTTTTTCTACGACAAGGCCCGTCAATTGAAAGGCACGACCAGCATGCTCAATTATGTGAATTCAAGCGCCAATGCAAAGTTGAGTTTCGCTACGGGATGGGGCAACAATACTGGCGGTGACACCTACAAACAAGACTTGTACTACGTCGAAGTCGTGTTCATGGAAAATCTGCTCGGCACCATCCCGCTGCATTTCGAAGAAACCGCCGAAGAAGGAGATGTCGAAGTTTTCGCTCCGGGACTGATTCAGAACAATGCTCTTGTAAATAATGCAGCAAAAAAAGAAAACATTGAAGAGGTGCTTGCGGAACTCGATCAGCTGATCGGACTTTCATCTGTAAAAAAGCAAATTCGCGAGCATATCAGTTACATCGACTTCATCAGTATCCGCAAGGAGAAAGGGTTTCAGGATTCCGACAAAGTGAGTCTGCACAGTATTTTTACCGGCAATCCCGGCACAGGAAAAACAACGGTTGTCAATTTGCTTGGACGAATTTACAACACAATGGGGTTGCTGTCGAAAGGTCATGTGATTGAAGTAGGTCGCGCAGAACTGGTGGCCGAATACATCGGACAGACCGCGCCGAAAGTGAAGAAAAAAATCAGCGAAGCTCAAGGTGGAATTCTGTTTATCGATGAGGCCTATGCGTTGTACCGCAAAGACGATGAAAAAGATTTCGGCCACGAAGTAATTGAAATTCTCATCAAGGAAATGTCCGATGGTAAAGGCGATATAGCCATCATGTTTGCAGGCTATCCGAACGAGATGCATGATTTTCTTTTCTCCAATCCCGGATTGAAAAGCCGCATCAATTATTCATTTCACTTCGAAGATTATCTGCCGGACGAGCTCTTGAAAATTATTCATCATTATGCAACAAAGAAAAAACTGATCATTTCGCCGGAAGCAGAAAAAGAAATGAATGATTTTGTAATTGCAGAATACCGGAGTCGTGACCGCACATTCGGAAACGCCCGCATGGCCTTGTCGCTGGTAGATGAAGCGAAAATGAATATGGCCCGCCGCCTGATGCTCAAGCCAAATGTGAGAGATCTGAGTGAAGATGAATTGTCGACAATCCATCTGAGCGATGTGACTGAAATCAGATCGCGTGAAGTAAAGAAAAAGCTGAAACTGGCTGTCGATGAGGGTTTGCTCAATATCGCCCTCAACGATCTGAATCATTTGGTTGGACTCAATCTTATCAAAACCGAAATGAATGAGTTGGTGAAATTGGTCCGCTACTACAACGATCTCGGAAAAGATGTTCTGAATAAATTCTCTCTGCACACAGTTTTCACCGGAAATCCGGGAACAGGCAAAACCACCGTAGCCCGCATCATTGGCCAGCTTTACAAGGCACTTGGCTTACTTGAGCGTGGACATGTTGTTGAAGTTGACCGATCGGAACTCGTAGCTGGATACATTGGTCAGACTGCTATTAAGACACAGACAGTGATTGATAATGCCATGGGCGGCGTGCTGTTCATCGATGAAGCATATGCGCTCACCGATAATGGTGGCAACGATTTCGGGAAAGAAGCCGTGGAAGTTCTGCTCAAAGAAATGGAAGATCATCGCGGCGAATTCGCTATCATTGCCGCTGGATATCCCGGACCGATGAGTAAATTTTTATTGTCGAATCCCGGCCTCAAATCACGCTTTGACAGGGTGCTGAATTTTCCTGATTACACCGAAACCGAGTTGCTCGATATTGCCAGAGGCATGTTTGAAACCGAAGGATTGCTGATGGATTCCGATACTGAAAAACATTTTCTGACACTGATTGCCGACATGCTTAAAAAACGCGATGAATATTTCGGCAATGCGAGAGAGATCCGCAAGATCACCCAAACCGTCATCCGACGCCAGAATCTGCGACTCGCCTCGATGGAAAGCAGCCTGCGTGCGCCACAAATGATTGCCACCATCATCAGGGAAGATTTCAACGACATTGAGTTGCCCACCAGCACACAAAGCGGCAGCATTGGTTTTAAGCGGAGTGAAACAAACTCCTGAACAAAGCCCTCAAAGGGTTTGAAACTTAGCCCTCGAAGGGTTTGAAACCCTTCGAGGGCTGGGTTTCAAACTTTTTTCCTTTGTCTTTCCATTTTTTCTAATTTAGCGTTTTCGAATTTTCACAAAACAATCTAACCCAAAACAAAATGGCAATAGTAATAAACGGTCAGGGTCTGACCATTGAAAAACTGGTGCAGGTAGCACGTAAAGGCGAAAAAGTTGAACTCCATCCCGATGCAGTGAAACGCATCAACGCTTGTCGCGCCATGGTGGAAAAGAAACTCGAGGCTGGCGAAATTATGTACGGCATCAACACCGGGATCGGTGAATTTTCGGAAATGGTTCTCAACGAAGAACAGATCAAAGAATTTCAGAAATACCTCGTATATAATCATGCTGCCGGTATCGGCGACCCAATGCCCATCGAATGGGTGCGGGGCGCAATGGTTGGACGAATCAACGTTCACGCTCACGGAAACTCGGGCTGCCGCCTTGAAATCACACAGACGCTGGTTGACATGCTCAATAAAGGCGTGACTCCAATGGTTTGTAAAAAAGGTTCTGTTGGTGCCTGCGGCGACCTTGCCCCTATGTCGCAGATCGCGTTGCTGATGATGGGCGAAGGACATGCATATTTTGAAGGCGAACTGCTCGAAGGTAAAGAAGCGCTGAAACGCGCCGGTATTCCCGTTCCCGGCCTGATGGCCCGCGACGGTTTGGCTACCATCAATGGTTCAAACGTACTTACGGCTATGAGTGCCATTTTCCTGTACGATGCCAATCGTTTTCTGAAACAGGCCGAAATTGCCACAACCATGTCGCTCGAAGCGCTGAAAGCCAACTTTGGACCTTACAATCATAAAATTCATGAAGTGCGTGGCTTTGCCGGAGCCATCCGTTCTGCAGCTGCCATTCGTAAAGTGGCTGCCAATGGCGATTTGATGGAAAAACGCATGAAGGTAAAAGTACAGGACGCTTATTCTATGCGCTCAACTCCGCAGGTAATCGGTGCTGCACACGATGCATTGAAATATGCCAAATCGCAGGTTGAAATTGAATTGAATGGTGTTGGCGACAATCCTATTTTCTTCCCCGAAGAAAATCTGCAGCTGTCAGGTGCCAACTTCCAGGGCTCACCGGTAGCGGTTCCCATGGACATGGCCGGATATTGCATCACCATGGTTTGTGTGCTTTCAGAGCGCAGAATGAATCGTTTGAACAATCCGGCGCTGAGCATTGGACTTCCACCGTTCCTCAGTGAAAATCCCGGACTTTTCTCAGGCCTTATGCTGAGTCAGTACACTGCCGACATGCAGATTGTTGAACAGCGGATTCTTTCGGCTCCCGCATCAATTCAGAGTATTCCGGCAGCTGCCGATCAGGAAGACTTTGTTTCGATGGGTATGAATACAGCTTTGAAAAATTTCCAGATCATGGAAAACGCCAATGGTGTGTTGGGAATCGAATTCATGGCTGCCGCTCAGGCACTCAATCTCCGCAACAAACTCGAGACTCCGTACAAATGGGGAACCGGCACCGAAACGGCCCATAAAGTAATCCGCAAATATGTTGATTACCTTGAGATTGATCGCCCGCTCTATCCTGATCACAACAAAATGAAAGAACTGGTGAGTACTGGTGAGATTCTTGACGAAGTTGAAAAAGTAATCGGATCAATTGAATAAATAATTTTACCTGATGCAGCCATCTTTCCGAAGCTGCATCCGGATTCTCATTAAACTATAAAAACTATGAACGCACAAAATGTCGACATGTTTCTGATGACAAATGCGAAATTTTTCGAACCGCATCAACTTGGATTTATCAGAGAAAAATTGCTCGCCATGGATGACTCGAAATGGATTAGTATTCAGGCCCTGCAGCTACATGATCCAACGATGATTCTTATCGTTTCGCTTTTTGCCGGCTCACTCGGTGTCGACCGTTTCATTCTTGGAGATACCGGACTGGGCGTTTTGAAACTGCTTACCTGCGGTGGATTCGGCATCTGGACAATCATTGACTGGTTCACCATCATGGGTCTGACCCGTCAGAAAAACATGGAAAAATTCCAGATGTATCTCGGATACTAAAAGTATTTTGAAAAACATTGCTGTGACACCCGCGGCTACAGTTGAAAAGAAAAAAAGAAAATTCTATTTTTTCGCAGCTGCTGCATGTCTGCTGGGTTTTTGCTGGCTAGCATTTTTAAGTGTTGCAGAAAAGCTTTTCGGGATCACTGATTTAAAAGTGTGCTATTTTCGAAACGTAACCGGCATTCCATGTCCTTCGTGCGGCTCCTCACGGGCCGTAGAATCACTTTTCCAGGGCGATTTAGTTGCATCTGTTTTGTTCAATCCGTTCGGGATTGTTATTGCTGCCATCATGGTTGTACTACCGTTCTGGCTGCTGTACGACGCAATCTCCAAAAAGGCAAGCCTTTATTTGTTTTTTGAAAAAACCAACCGTGTTCTTGGACAAAAAACGGTTGTGATTGTCCTTGTCTTAATTGTATTGCTCAACTGGGGTTGGAATCTTTTCAAATATTGCTGAGATACTGCTTGAAATTGCACATTGAACCGTAAGCCATAAACTGTCTCAAAATAACGAGTTGTTACGACATTCCACCGTTCCGGCTACAATTAACCCACGAAGAGTTCGAAACTCTTCGTGGGTTTTCTAAACAGGCCAGAACATGGAACCGTCGTAACATCTGCAAAAACAACGGTTCCATGTCCTTCAGCTCCTTCGTCGCTTTCGGACGGTGGAATGTTGTTTTTGCTCCCGATCGCAATTTCAGACAGATTCCTTCATTACAGAACCACAGATTTATGAGATGTTTTTAAAAAAAATCTGGTCCTGTTTGACAATGAGTCAGAATTATTATATATTTGCTTCTTTAACATAATTAACCATGGAACAGCAACCCAACAATTATCAGGATCCCAATCAGCAGCAAAACTATTATCCGCCACAACAACCGCAGATGACATGGGAAGACGTGATTAAAGACCACATTGCCAAAACACGTGGCTGGATGATGTTTATGGGCGTGTTTAATATTGTGATGGCTGCTTTATACACCATTATGACATTTGGTATCGGAATTCTTTTCACATGGATTCCGTTTATTATCGGACTTTTCCTCATCAATGCATCTAACCGCGCAAAAACATTTCTGATGTCTGGCTCCCAGTCAGACTTAGCCGATTATCACAAACAAGTGAAAAACTTCTTTGTCACCAGCGGAATTGTTATGATTGTCAGTCTTGCACTGATGATTATTGGTGTTATTATCGCTCTGGCAGTTGGTCTCAACTACAGCAATATGGATTTTTCAAGAGGTTTCAATTTCTAAAAACTAAACACTAACTTAAAACCCTAAGCCTATGATCGCAATGATTCTCGTTTACCTGGTTATCATGATTTTTCTGGTAATCGTTCCAATGTGGAAAATTTTCACAAAAGCTGGTCAGCCCGGATGGGCAGTTCTGGTTCCCATTTACAACATTTACGTGATGACGCTGATTGCAAAAAAACCAGCATGGTGGCTGATCATTATTCTCCTCGTTCCCATCGCCAACTTCATTTTCTTAATTATGCTGCTTCACGCTATCAGTGTTAATTTTGGAAAAGGTGTTGGTTTTACACTTGGATTGATTTTCCTGTCGATTATTTTCATCCCTATTCTGGGTTATGGAAGTGCACAATACAATCCGCCGGTAGAGCCAGTAGCACCGGTATATCCTAGTCAACCAACTATGTAATTGAATTAAAACTGCCTTCGGGCAGTTTTTTTTATTTTTTTTGTTAGCTTTGAAGTCTAAATATTTACCATGACCTTCAAATTCAAACCTTCGTTGCTGGTTAAAATTCTGTTTTTTCTAACCGGAATTATCTCACTGTATTTCTCTTATATTTACATTGAGTGGATGATTTTTGAAGAAGCAAATAAAGCCATGTTTTCTTCTTTTCTTGATGGCGCATTAAAACGTTCTTTTAAGATGGACTTTGCGCTGAACGACAGCAAATACTACATGATTGTCGCTGTCGGAGAATTGTTCATCCTGATAAAATGGCTTGGTTCATTCATCATGTTTCGTGGAAAAGCCTGGGGTTATATCTTATACGTAATACCAAATCTCATACTGCTCGCCTGTATGACCGCCTTTATAATCATGTTCGAACCAAACGTAAATATTATTGGAATTCTGAGCGGAACCGTTGCTTTCATCATTGCCTATACCATTGCTCTTATTATGATAATAAAACGGAGAAAAGCTTCCAGAAAAATGCTGGTTGCCGAATAAAATCTGCGAAATCTGTGGGCGGAAAAATAGAGAAGCCGCGAAGGTTTTCCGGGAGATCCCGGTTGCGTCAAATTAGCTACAACTCAAACAGGGACCGGGAACTTCGTACTCAGGAAGTTTTGTGCTTTGGTGGCAACACCTCCGCGCTCCGTTTGTCAACAGATTAACCACATGAGTGCAATAGCACTGGGACAAGGTCACGCGTCGGAGACGCGCGCCCAATGTGTTTCAGATTTATTTTGTGTCATAGTGGCCATCAATCTGGGCGCGCGTCTCCGACGCGTGACCAATGTTGTTCATAGCGCACAAAAAAACGGCGCCCGGAAAAACCGAAACGCCGTTTATAGTGATTCTGATTTTAATTACATCAGTGCTTTCCGCCACAGCCCTGGCCTGAACCGCTTCCAGCGCCGGCTCCACTGCCTTTGCAGCCACTTTTGCTTTCAGTGCCGCCTGAATCCTTACATCCACCAGTGCTTTTTGTGCCGCCCGGGCAGCATCCACCGATAGTCTTGGCCTGATAGCCGAGCTTCTGAATGCGCTCAACAATTACATCAGCGCTGGTTTTCTTCGGGCTGAACTTTACAGTGACAACTTTCGTGTCAACATCAGCAACAGCTTCTTTCACTCCTTTGACAGAAGCCAATTCAGCTTCAATTTTCTGCTTGCAATCACCGCAATGCAGATTGGTCTGGATTTTAATTTCTTCCGTTTTCTTTGGTTTAACCTTCGTTTCGGTCTGGCCAAATGTAATCATCGGCAATACAAAGAGGGCTGCCGCAACCATTGCAAAAATGCGTGTTTTCATAATTCTCCTTTTTTATTTGTTTTTGTTTGAGTCGATTCTTCCTATGGCGCAACTAACGTAGGACTTGATTTTCCTGCCCGTTGAATTTTCACCTGCCTTCGGGTATCCAAGCGATCTTAGCTTTTCAGCAAATTCATCCATGCGCTCGTTGTTGCCGTCATATTCAATGGTAACACTTGATGTCTCATGATCAACGATGACGTTGTTCACACCTTCCATCGCGGAAATGCCCTTGCTGATTGTGTTTGCACAACCATGGCATTTCAGGTTTTCTATTTCAATTGTTGTTTTCATTGCTAGTCTTTTTTGTTGAATCTGATTTTTACTCCTGCATAAATCTTCCTGCCCATCACCGGACCCCATATAACACTGCTGTCGAAATACTGACTATACGGCTTGTCAGCAGAGATGATGGGATGGTGTTGCTTGAAATCAGTGATGTTCTCAGCTCCTGCATAAATCGTCCAACGTTTAAAGTTTCTTGCAAGCTGCAAATGTACAATAAAGTGTTCAGGAGAGTATTCATCCAGCTGATACGGTGCAGGAAACTGGCTGCGGTCTGGCAGTCGCGACTTTCCGATAAACTGCGCTGTCGCATCGGCCTGCCAGCGCTTCATGTTACTTGCAAAAGCCAGGGTAACCAATCCTTTGTAATTGCTTACAAGCGGCTTCTGCTGAAATTCTCCGTTTCGCTCCGACTGTTTCACATCGTTATAACGGAAAGCAGCGCGGACTTCAAGATGCTTAAGCACCGGATAGGAAACTTCTACCTGCGCATTGTGCGAAAACGATTTACCATTGAGATTGTAAACATAAATATTCGAAGTGTCCGATTCCATATCAATCAACATCTGATGCTGAAAATCGGTTTTGAAATATTCAAGCGACACCATCAATTCTTTTCCCAACACATCAAAATAACGCACCAGTGTTGCTCCGTAATTCAGCGCCTGCTCAAGTTCCGGTTCATCCAGAAATACAATTTGACTGGCTGAGGTCAATAAAGAAATATTCTCGGGAATCGCATACGGAGAGCGGGATCCAAGTCCAGCTGAAGCTCGAATGGTGGTCTTTTTATTCAAATGATATTTTACGTGTAATCGAGGTGTTGTTATTAATCCAAAGCGGTTATTGTAATCCTCGCGCAAACCCGCCATCACCGTAACTTTTTCAGGAAAAGTATAAGTGTATTGAAAAAAAACACCCGGCACCACTTCTTCGGTGTTCCAGGAACTGTCGTTCATCGTTTCCGATACATTGTCGTAGATGAAATTGAAGCCTGCATCATACTGATGTTTGCTGTCTTTAAATTCTGAATGAAAAATAAAATTCGAATAAAAAGATTTCTGCAAACCGCTGTACGCCTTGTTGCCAAATAGCATTTCGAGTTCATGCACTGAAAAAGAATTAATAAAGCCAAAACTGGTTCCAGCCCTTTCTTTGAATACATATCCTGTTTTAACAAACGCCTCTCCTCTGCGGTTGGTAATGTTGGATTTCCAAAGTCCTTCGGGTGACACCACGAAAAAAGGACTGCCGCTAATCTGGCCCCCGGCGCGGGTTTCGTCGAGTATACGCATGCCCCATCTCATCTCAAGTCCTTTGGGGCTGAAGTACTGCCAGAAGTTGGCAACATTGATCTGATGGCCCGTATTCATATCTTTAAAGCCATCTTTGTTATGGTCAATTTCAGTGTTATTAAACGAATAATGACCAAGCAAAATAGTGCTTAGCTTTTTGTTCAAATCGGCGGCCGCATTGAAATTGAATTCGTGTCGGCCGGCATCATTGAGATAATAATTGAAGAAGAGCTTTTCCTTTGCTTCCGGTTTTTTAAACTCCGCATTGATTTGTCCTGTAATGCTCTCGTAGCCATTAATTACAGCGGAAGTTCCTTTGGATATCGAAATGGAATTCATCCACGTGCCCGGAATGTATTCGAGTCCAAACGCAGATCCAAGGCCGCGCATAAACGGAATATTCTCAATCATCAGCTGACTGTAAACTCCATTCAACCCAAGCAACTGAATCTGTTTAGCACCACTGACGGCATCGGTGTAATTCACATCAACCGAAGCGTTGGTTTCGAAACTCTCAGACAAATTGCAACAGGCTGCACGCTGTAATTCTCCACTGCCAATTTCCTGAGTCCACAACGGATCCATTCTGTCAAGATGCGACCCGGAGCCATTTTCAACGATATCAACCTGAGTCAGCACATTGCTTTCCTTCAGAACTATTTCAGCGTTTTTTTGATTGAAATCCGTCAGTGTATCGCTCACATAACCAACATAAGAAACTATAATTCTAACGCCGGCAGGCGGCTCTGCAATTGAAAAATTTCCCTGCATGTCAGTTACAACACCAAGCTCTCTGTCAGACCAGTAAACATTGGCAGCAGGAAGCACTGTTCGCTTCCCTGAATTGTCTTCCCCAAACACCACTCCAGTCACCTGAGAATGCCCGGTAAGATATATCATGGCCATGGCCATGAACAATAAAATTGTTTTTTTCATTAAAAATCTGTTTTGTTGTTTTTAATCTGCTTGTTTTACACAACAGAACAACAATCAATCTTTAATGAATGTAGTTTTACAACTGTGGATTTGCCTGAATGTTCAGGCGGCGACGTATAATCGGTGAATAAATATTCCTCCGGAATTTTTTGATTCAGTGCGATAAATAAAATGGTCGCAGTAATATTAGAAAGTGTGTTATCAGCATCAATGACCGGTCGGTCATCCGTATTTGAAACATTGTCGATGGTGCGAATAAATAAATGATTATTCTCGCAGCATGAATTCGTAGTTTCCATATGATTGCAGCAAGCTGCAAGGCAATCTTCGTGGTGCTCTCCTGATTCATGCTCGCACGATTCCGGCGATTGAAACGATACCATCGTTACGCCGGTATCATGGCACATGTGTTTGAAAATATTGAAGCCCCCGGTTGATAAGATCATCAGCGGGATTAACAACAGCACAAAGAAAGTGTGCAACATTTTCATATTGCAAAGGTACAAAACTTATAATCAAATCTTTGATTTCAGACCATACCAGGTCAATGATATTTATCAGCTTTTACTTCGTGATAAACAGCAAAGTACTTGTCGACATTTCTGGCCAGATCATACGCAAAAGCAGATCTGTCGCGGATATCCGCAGCACTGAAATCAAATGCTGCAAGTCGCTTGCAAGCGGCCTCATATTCTATAATCGTTGTAGTATTCACAACAACTCCGAATTTTTCATCTTCAATAGTACCAAGATCACCAACGCCGGCATTGCAAATTACAGGAACACCCATTGCAAGCGATTCTCCGAGCTTTATTGGAGAAGATGCCTTTTTGCTGAATGCTGGTTTAATAAACATAACACTAAAATCCGCCAGCGAAAGTACATGCGACATTTGACTTCTCGGAATTCGCTCCAGAACAACAATTTCTTCAGGATATTTAAGCTTCATGGATTCAACAACCGGATTTTTTTCATTGATGCACAAAACAAACTGAGAATGCGGAAAGTTTTTTCTGAACACATCGTAAAAATCGAACATCTCCTGCATCATATACCAGGTGCCGGTTGATCCAACATACATCAACGTTTTTCCGGATACAGCAGGCACCTGAACCTTTAATCTGAATTCGTCAATCGAATTTTTATCCGGCTTTGTGAAGTGCGCATAATCAGCGGCACAGGGAATAACATGAATTTTATTTTCCGGCACGCTCCATTCTTCGCACATAAGCGATTTGGCAGCATGCGTTAATGAAATGATGACGGCAGATTTCTTCAGTAATGTTTTTTCTTTTCTTTTAAAGTAGCTGTATATTGTTTTATACAACGGATTCCGCATATTCCATATCCGGCCGTCGACGCGTTCGTCAGCCCAGAATCCGCGCATATCAAATATAAACGGGATATTTCTTTTTCGAAACAATTGCAATGCAGCCAAAGCCGAAATATAGCTACGGGCATGTATGAAATCAATTGCATTCTCATTGCATATTTTTTCGCACAAAAGCTTCATTTTCCGCAAATCAAGCGTAGTGGAAACTACCGGTGGGTTTTTTGTGTAACTGCACGGATACCACTTTACTGACAACCCATCAATCTGTGCCCTGACAACGGCTTCGCCCGACTTAAATTTATCAGCTTTTTCAAAACTGATCAGAAAATATTCGATGTTTTTTTTCGAAAGTTCCGCAATATATGGAAGCACCTGCGAAGCTCCCACCGGGTCGCACATGCCGTCGTAGCTGATGTATATTACTTTCAGCGAACTCATGATAATTTCGGAATTTCAATGTCGCTATGCTGTTCAAGATAATGACTCAATACAGTGAGAACCCATACGCGGTTGTAGTACCAGTCTACCTTTCCCGATTTGTATTGTTTGACAATATTCTGTACAAAACATTTTGGAATCGCATCAAACAAACGCAGACCAGATTGTTCAAGATATTTTTCGGGCAAAAATGAAAGATCTGTTTTCAGCCAACGCTGCATTGGGACAGAGAATCCTTTCTTCGGTCGTTCGAACAGTTCGCGTGGGACATATTCCGCCAGAATTTCCTTCAGCAACAATTTGGTGTTTCCATTTTTCGTCTTGAATTCCATCGGCAAATGGAGCGATGCTTCCACAAGCCGGTGATCGAGCAGTGGTGGCCGAACTTCGAGACTTGTGAGCATGGATGCGCGATCAATTTTTACAAGCAAATCGTCTTTCAAATAATGCGTAAGATCGAAAAACGCCTGCGATGCAGCCGGCGAAAGATTAAGATAAGCGCGGCTCACTTCCGGGAAATGCTCAGGCATTGAAAACTTCAGCGAATCCAGTTCCCAGGATGGAAACAGGTTTTGCTCTATCGAGAAAATATTGGACTTGAAATGTTTTTTCAGCGCAGAATGAAAAAACTGATAATGTCTTTTGCTTCGTTGTTGCAATCGAGCCATGGGTGATCCCATCTGCACCCAGAAATTACTTAATCGTTTTGCCCAGACATAAGAACCATAGCCCTGAAAGAGCTCATCGCCGCCATCACCGCCCAGTGCTACAGTTACATGTTGCCGCGCAAATTTCGAAATGATGTACACCGGAAAAAACGAAGAATCCGCCAGCGGCTCATCCATCTGCTGAAGCAATGGCAGCGCAAGATCGAGCATTGCTTTTTCATCAGCCGCCATTTCATAATGCTCCGAATTCAGATGCTGTGCGATTTTCCGGGCATAGGTGCTTTCATCGTGCAGCGCGTCGGGCGACGACACCGTGAAAGTTTTTATTCGTCCCGATGCCCGCGAAGCAGCCACAGAAGCCACCAGACTACTGTCGATGCCACCACTCAAAAAAACACCCAGCGGCACATCGCTGATGAGCGAATCAGTAACAGATTCCTCCAACAAATTTTTAAATCTTTCAGTTGCTTCGGAAAAAGAAATATCCTCCGTCTGGCCCGCAAAATCTTCCGGATTCCAGTATTTTGTCAGCGTCAGATCAACGCCGTTCCACACGCCATAATGCGCTGCGGGAAATTTTTTCGCTTCATTGATTACGGTATGCGGCTCTGGAAAATATCCAACATGCAGATACAACGGAAGAGCACCCGCATTAAAAGTTTTCACCGATAACGCTTTCATCAGACTTCGCAATTCAGACGCGAAGCTCAAATTCGTTTTTTGTTGAGAATAAAACAACGGCTTAATGCCAACACGATCGCGAAACAAAAAAAGTTTTTTCTCGTTCCGGTCATAAACCGCATAGGCAAACATACCATTGAGCATTTTCACCGACTCCGGACCATAAGCGGCAAATAATTCCAGCACAACTTCAGTGTCCGATTGTGTTTTGAATCCGTTGCGACCATAGGTTTCCGGAAAATCATTCAGGAGTTTCTGCGCCAGCTGTTTGAAATTATAGACTTCACCGTTAAAAGCAATCACATAACGGCCACATGCTGAAACCATGGGCTGATGCGCCGCTTCGGAAACATCAATAATTGAAAGGCGGCTGTGCGCGAGCGACATCTGACCTTCGGTCCACTCCGCATGTGCATCCGGCCCGCGATGCTGCAGCTCCGCGTTCATTGCTGTAATGCGCTGACGAAGCAGTTCGTCCGACGAAAATATTCCTGCAATTCCACACATAGATGCAAAGATATAAAAATAGACAAGTTGAGTCAAGGTTGAGGTTAAGATTAAGGTTGAGGTTAAGGTTAAGGTTGAGGTTGAGGTTGAGGAGCGAAGTTCAAAAACAGACAAAAAGTCCATTGAAAGAACTACTCCGCCTTGCTGAGTAAACGCCGTAGTTCAAAATGAATAGCGGCGAGCCCCGCCGCTGTCACATTGAGCCCTGCCTGCTGTCACACTGAGCGGAGTCGAAGTGACAGTAGCAGGATAAACTCCGTCGAAATGTCGACAGCGGGGTAAACTCCGTCGAAGCACGAACAGCGGGATAAACTCCATCGAAGCGCAAAATTGCGGGGATCCGCGAACAATCGCACGATGCACCAAAATACAATAAGAAAATTTTCAGATTAAAAAAGAATTTCAATTCCAGAACACCGCGATCCAGGTACAGGGCGGATCGACAGAGGTGAATGCAACTCGGTGGCGTTCGTGAGCAAATATGGTAAGCATGTCACCTTCGTTCATTTCAACACGCCGGTCATTTTCGAATTCGATAATCGCATTACCTTTAAGAAGCACTACTGTTTCGTTTTCATTCTGATCGAACCAGCCTTCAGCGGGAGAAGTATGACCCGAAGACATTATTTTTTCGACCCGAAAACCCGGTTTTTCGACCAGCGTTTCGTAGTATTCCTTTATTTTATCCCAACCCGGGGCATCATAAATATTTTCAAGTCGGTTGTTTTCCATAGACTCTTCACTTAAATAACATGCGAAGTTACATATTTTAAAATTCGCATTCGTTAAATATATTGAAACGGATTGGAACTCAGAGGTCACGCGTCGGGAGACGCGCGCCCAATACGGGGTGCTGGTTTTGTGTTCTACAAATGAGGATTTGAGCCGGAGATCACGCGTCAACGTAAAACGTTGCAAGCAGGAGACGCGCGCCCAATTATGGATTGATATTCTCCGATTGGCGAAACACTAAATGATTCCCGACATTCCACCGTCCGATAGAAAAGAGGACATGTAACCGTCGGGAATCTATGTATAAGCATAGAATGTTATAATGCGATCGCAGCTTATTAGCACAGTGAATATGGAGCATGGAAATGAGTAACAATAGTTATCGCAAATATGAAGGAAATTAACCAAGCAAAGTTCACACTGCCTTCTTCCTTCAATTTACTTGTTCCTTGCTCAGTGTTCGATGCTCAGTATTTCACTTCACCCTTCCTTGTTCCTTGTTCGATACTCTATTGGTATACATGATACGATGTTCTCAAAAATTTGTGACTTGGGGTCTAAGTTACAAAATTCCGGGGCAAAACAGGGTCACTTTTTTAACAATTTTACAGGTTCCGGTACAAAACAAAAGGGCTATAGTGTTCACTATTAACGTTTTTCAAACTTTTTTTATTAAACGGTATTGGTTAATAAAAAAATCTTCTTACCTTTGCAGCCCGAATTGAAAAATGGGCCTATTTCTCTCTAAAACAATTGTAATGGACACGCTCAGTTATAAAACGAAATCAGTCAACAAAGCCAACGCTAATAAAGAGTGGGTTATTGTTGACGCTACAGATCAGACTTTGGGACGCTTTGCCGCAATGGTGGCATTCATGCTCAGAGGCAAACACAAACCCAGCTTCACTCCGAATTCGGATTGCGGAGATAATGTCATTGTCATCAATGCTGAAAAAGTGATGTTGACTGGCAAAAAGCTGACAGATAAGGAATATGTGCGTCATACGGGATACCCTGGTGGACAGCGCTTTACCAATCCTGCTGATTTGCTGAAACGCAAACCCGAAGCCGTTGTTGAAATGGCTGTAAAGGGCATGCTTCCAAAAACAAAGCTGGGCGCTGAATTGTTCAGAAATCTGTATGTTTATGCAGGCACAGAGCACAAGCACGAAGGCCAGCAGCCCAAATCGGTGAATATTAACGAAATCAAATAAAGGACATGTCTGAAACTCTGACCTTAGGAAGAAGAAAAACAGCTGTTGCCCGTCTGAGACTGAGTTCCGGAAACGGAAACGTAACAGTCAACGGCAAGGATTATAAAATTTATTTCCCGCTCGAAACTCTTCAATATATTATTGATCAGCCGTTCATCATTACCGGTACCACTGGAAAATATGATGTGAGAGCACTGCTCGATGGTGGCGGATACAAAGGACAGGCCGAGGCTCTGCGTCTCGCCATTTCACGTGCCCTTGTGGAACTCAACGAAGAATATCGTCCTGCACTGAAAGAACAGGGATTGATGCGCCGCGACCCACGTATGGTTGAGCGTAAAAAACCTGGTCGTCCAAAAGCAAGGAAGAGATTCCAGTTCTCTAAACGATAGTCTGCATAAGACATCGCGTTTAGTATCCAAATTGCTGAGACCGTTCAAAACGCTACTCAGCAATTGCTTTTTCAAACAAAAGGAATGTAAACAAATAACACAAATCTAAATGTCAAACTTATCTTTTGATCAACTGCTCGAGGCCGGCTGTCACTTCGGTCACCTCAAACGCAAATGGAATCCCAACATGGCTCCTTATATTTTCATGGAGCAAAACGGAATTCACATCATCGACCTGTATAAAACCATCGCCAAGCTGGATGAAGCAGGCGCTGCTCTGAAACAGATCGCAAAATCAGGACGCAAAATTCTCTTTGTAGGAACAAAGAAACAGGCAAAGGAAATCGTTGCAGAAGCTGCAAAGAATGCCTCTATGCCTTATGTGGTTGAACGCTGGCCGGGCGGTATGCTCACCAACTTTGCCACCATCCGCAAAGCCGTGAAAAAAATGGTCTACATTGATAAAATGCTCAACGACCCATCTTTCACAAGCATTTCAAAACGTGAACGTCTGCAGATTAAACGCGAACGTGAAAAACTTGAAAAGAACCTTGGTTCAATCGCCGACCTGAACAAACTGCCTTCAGCACTTTTTGTTGTTGACATTGCCAAAGAACACATCGCTGTTGCCGAAGCTCAGATCCTGGGTATCCCAACCTTTGCAATTGTTGACACCAACTCAGATCCGAAAAAAGTTGACTTCCCTATTCCCGGAAACGATGACGCAGGAAAATCAATTTCAATCATTCTTCAGGAAGTTGTTGGTTTTATCAACGAAGGTCTCGAAGAAAGAAAAATGACAAAAGATGTCGAGGCTACCGAAGAGCACGAAGAAGAATATGACAAGGACGGCAACCTGATTGAAGCTGCTGGTGAAGAAGAAGACGGATCCGACAAGCCAAAACGCAAACGCGTTCTCAGCAAGGCAACACCTAAAGGTGGCAACCGCAAAACCAATATTGAAGTAAAAGACTAAAATTTCAGAAACATGGCAAACATTAGTGCACAAGACGTATATAAACTCCGCGATTTAACCGGAGCCGGTGTGATGGATTGTAAAAATGCCCTCGTTGAATCAGAAGGCGATTTCGAAAAAGCCATTGAAATTCTTCGCAAAAAAGGACAGAAACTGGCCGTTAAACGCGCCGACCGCGAAGCCAACGAAGGCTACGTGATTGCAGCTGTTGACGATACCAATACCTTTGGCGCTGTTATCATGATGAACTGCGAAACTGATTTCGTTGCTAAAAACGACGATTTCGTGTCTGCCAGCAAATCATTTGCTGACGCCGCTATCGCTTTCAAACCGAAAAACATCGACGAACTGAATGCTCTCATGATCGACGGACGCAGCATTGCAGACCGCGTGACTGATCTCGTTGGTAAAATTGGTGAGAAGATCACCCTTACCCATTACGATTGCATTGAAGCTCCCTGTGTTGTGATGTACAACCATTACAATCATCGCATCAGCACCCTTGCTGGTCTGACCGAAGGTGGCGAAAAAGTAATCGAAGCCGGGAAAGACGTGACCATGCAGATTGCATCGATGAAGCCTATTGCAATTGACAAGGACGATGTTTCGGCCGAAACCATTGCGAAGGAAATCGAAATCGGAAAAGAACAAGCTCGCCAGGAAGGCAAACCGGAAGAAATGCTTGAGAAAATTGCTCAGGGCAAACTCAATAAATTCTACAAGGAAAGCACCCTCGTGAATCAGGATTACATCAAGGACGGCAGCATGACTGTAGCTCAGTACCTGAAATCGGTAAGTCCAAATCTGAACGTGACTAAATTCTACCGCTTAGCTTTAGGCGAGTAATCGCTTCAAGTCAAAATAATGAAAAGCCATCCAAATCGGGTGGCTTTTTTATTAATTTTGAAGCTGGAATTTTTTCGGACTAAACGTAAGCTCAATGAGAATTATCGCCTTTATCATATTTGCATCTGCAGCAATTCTATGTTTCAGTCAGCCCGAATACACACACAAACAAAAAATATTACTGCAGTCCGATGATGAATCTCTCCAACTCCACTGCAAAAAGAACAAGTTCATCGTATCCTTCAATCCAGCCGATTTGTCTTACGCCTTTTCTGATGAAAAGAAAAGGGAACTTGATCAATTTTTAAATCGTAATGACACTATTGAACTTGACTCGTTAATCGAAAAAGCAACGTCCATTGTGCGCGACACCAATATGAATTTTTGCAGTATCCGCTTCAGCACAGTGATTTCGAAATGCTTTCTGAATGGCAGTATTGCCGTGAAAAATACTGACACCAATGTGTTTCTGAAAAAAATATTTGCACTTGTCGATGACCGCATGAGCTGGATGCTGGTGAATTATTACTATTTCACCGATCCAAAAAAGTCATCTGTAATTTTTGAATACAGCGATGTTTCGTTTGGCTGCCCGGCGTTTTAGCATTGTTTTTTACAACTTTGTTCAAAAAATCAAATCAAGTTCTGTTATGCTGACAGATTTGTGTATTTTTGCCATCAATTAATTTATAACGTACATGAAGCAAATTTTTCTTGTGTTACTGCTGACATCATTCGGGTACCTGCTGCTTGCTCAGGAAAATGAAAAAAAAGCCCTTGAAGAGCTTGATGCCTGGAGTAAAGAATTCTACGACGCGCTGGATATTTACAACGAAATAAAAGACAGCAAAGAAGAATCAACGCAGCTTTGTGACAAAGCGCGCGAAGCATATCGTCTTTTACAGTCGTCCATTCAACATTGCGATGCTGCCAGAAAGCTTCAGCCGGATTTTTCGAAAGACATTGACATGTATCTCGCGGATACTTACCTGACCATTGCCTGGTTCAATTTAAGCAAACACAAATGCGTTCAGGATATTTTCACCGACGAGTTACTGAACACCTATGTAAACAAAGCTCTTGCAATCAGACCTACGCAAAACACCATTTTGCTGAGCGATATGATACTGGATTTTTATAAAGCAGAAGATTTAAAAAACAGCTATTCCAATCTCGTTTATCTTGGATTTTACAATGGTGGTAAACAAAAAAACAATGACTACCGGCGCAAATATGGGCTCGAATATATCAGCTTGATGAAAGAGGAACTCGGAAATGATTTTGTCAGAATCATTAGTAACGATTCCGCTAAAAAATATCACTTTATCCGAGTAAACAACATTCTGATGAATTCTGAAGAATACCTGAAAGATCAGGAATTATTGGAATCTAAAGTTCTGATGATGGAATTATATGCAGCCTGGCTGGCAAACAAAAAGCTGAGTATGCCCGATGCTGAATTCTCAAACACTGATGTCAAGCGACTTGAAGCAGCCGACGTTATTCTGAAAGACCTGAAAGATGACGGGTCATCGTCTTTCGTTGATCAGCAGCTGATGCGCCTGTACAATGCCAACATGCTCATGAATGAAAAGAAAATCGCGCACAACTACCTCACCGAGGCCAAACTGCATGATCACTCTGTTATTGAAGAGTTGTATGATTACATTGAAAAAACAAAAGCCTGGCGCGATGAAACCTCGGTCACAGAAGATCGCTCTACTGCTAAAGACCGCATCAGAAAAGCGTGCAATCTGATCTTTGAAAAAATGAGTGAATACAGCACTTCTGCTGATTATGAAAAACTTCTTGCTTATTATCAATATATCGATGACAGCAATGGAGTCACTACGACTGAACAAAAAATTGCAGAGAAAAAAGAACAAGAGGCAAAAGAACTACGACGCGAAAAGCTACGCAACAACTGGGGCCTGTGTGTTGGTGTTGCCCCCGGCAAACTCATCTGGCAGTCAAAATACAATCAGCTTTCGTTGCATGCCGATTTGGTCACAGCCGGATTTAGTCATGGATTCCGATATTGCACCTACGATATGTACACCGATAAAAGTCGCTTTGGCGCGTATGGGGTTGATGACGGTGAGCCCGGCGACAACAACACCTACTCAGGCTGGGAAGGTTCGTGGTGGATAAATCTCAACAGTGTTAACGGCAATGAAATTATTAATGTGGGGCCATTCATTGAATTTCGTTATGGTAATTACGAGTTCCTCCCTGTTACTACATCGGTTGTTGATCGCGAAACCAATGCCTTCACTACTGAAACAATCGATCCAATCGGAAAGCGTTTCGATGTCACATATGGAATGAAAGCTACAGCCTGGTTGCTTCATCGAATCTATTTCCAAACTGTATTTGGATTAGGTCTTGGATATCGCTGGCTCGAAACAGGATTTGATAGCGAAAAATATTATCTCGAAAACGTGAACTTCGGCGATGAGCGCTGGCCCAAAGTAACTGTGCCTTTCAGAGTCGGGGTAAGGGTTGGCATAAAACTATTCTGATGATTTTTTGACAGTTGTTGCTGCTGATAAATGTCACTATTGCATTTATTAAGGTAATTTCTGACTACATTTACAAGAAAAAATGGAAGAAGATATTATCATTTGCAATTGCAACGAGATTTACAAAAGCGAAATCGTAAAAGCCATTAAAGAAAAAGGGCTTAAAACCGTTGAAGAAGTTGGAGAAGCAACTACGGCCGGCACTGTGTGCGGATCATGCCAGGACGACATTCAGGAAATCCTCAACGAAATCAACAAATAATTTATTACAGACAAGTTGTTGATTTGGCACCGAAGTCGAAGACAGCATCCAGTTCCTGCCACATTTCATCAAATTCTCCCTCCACTTTCAGCGCGTAGCGAAAAATTGGATATTCGCTGCTATAGCGCTTATACAGAGATATTGCCCGTTCACCCTCTCCCTTTTTAGAATTGGATCCGTTGGCAATTCGGTCACACATTTTTAGAAATGTAGCTTGTTTGTTTTGCCAGATTTTCGGCAGTGTCTTAAACAGAATTTCCTTCTTGTCCCAACCGCGCTCGTTCGATACACGCAGCACCAGTTCTGCAATACGGAGGTTGAACATTGACTTAAGCATCTCTGGAGTTGTATCGGTATCTTCTACCGAATCATGCAGGTATCCGGCAGCAATCACGTCTTCATGACACTCTTCTTCCAACAGATAAATGTACTTTTTGATCACCTCCACTACTTTTTCCAAATGCATAGAATATGGAGCAGAGCCATAGCGCTGACTTTCAGAAGGCCTGTTGTGTTTCCAGTACGCGTACTCTCTTGCCTTTTCAGACATGGACAGGATGTTTCTTTCTTTCATAAAAACAACTTTTTCTTCTTAGGTATAAGACGAAATACAATTTACAAAGTAAAATATTTTTTCGTTGGGTGTAATCTTTTATAAATATACGCTGGGCACAGTCTTTTTAGAATAAACTGATGGGTTTGGCCTGGAGACTGAACCCAACCAGTATTATCTCTGACTGCTACCAATGGACATATTAAAACAATCGTTTTCTTTTGCATTGTCTGAAAAAAAGGATAGGAAAAGAAACACGCGCATCGTGCGTTTTAAAACACGACGTGTGATTTTTCAACAACCATAAATCAGCAAAAAATAATCATGAAAACTGTTATATCAGAGCTTGATGATTTTGTAATCACCAAGTTGTCCAGAGCTGGTTATAACACGACAATTATAAACACCTTTCGCCATGTCTTCGAGACTGAAATCAATTCTGTCAGAAAAGACCCCTGCCACATGTCGGATTAATGTTCCTGACATATTGAAGACACTTATTGAAAAAATCATTTCTCCTCCTGGCAATACAACTGAAATAATTTCATTTGCCGGATTCGGGAAAATTCTGGCAATCACAACTGAAGGATTCTGTTCAATCCCGGCATAAATAATCCCATCTGAACCAATGATAAAATCATACCCGGAATAATGTCCTTTTGTTCCAATGGTAATGTAATACATTGACGCAAGCTCCATTCCAGCAGTATCAATAAACAGCATGTATGAGCCGGCATCAACATTCTCAAACATATAGTAACCCAAAGAATCCGTTCGTGTGAATGAGACCAGAGACCCGTTTAAATCTGTCAAAAAAACAGACATATAAAACACAGGTTCGCCCGAAAACAGGTTAACATGACCTGAAATTGAATCGGTTCCCGACATTTGCTGGGATTGTAAAAATAAAATATCAACAGGGTTTATGATTGTGTCATCGACTATATGAAAGACCTGAGCAGAATCCCACCGATAGGCATTTTCATAATATGTTACCGGCAGCATCATATACGATGATGAAAGGACAAATTCACCGGTATCAATAGCTGACACCTGATAATTTCCTGCAGCGTCTGTTAACGCACTTCCCCTCAAATAAGCAGCACCATCTTCCAGCTGAAACAATTTGACCAACGCTCCATCCACTGGAGAGCCTCCATAAGTGACTTTTCCTTTAAAAGAAGATGCAAAACCGTATGATTCAAGATCTGCTGCAAACAAGACCGTGCTGCCAATTGTATCTATATTCATGGTCCCTGAAGGCAAGCTTAAATTAAACTGAAAATAACCGGATACAAAATACTTGTTGTTTCCGTAAGGTAATACCGTATTTATTCCAGCCCAATCATATGTGGAAGATCCAGAAGCAGCCCAACTTACATTAAAAGCTGTATCCATCTCAAATGTGAAAAAATTCCAATTGCTGGTGAAATTCAGCTGTATAGTGTCCAAAGTAAGAGAGGAGTTTGTCTCACCTGAAACAATCAGTTTATCATCAAAGCCATTTGTAAGATTAGTCACAATTTGATTTGATAATGCCCCGTAAGAATGAGCATTCAACGGTGTTCCTGCAGTATCATATACAAATATTCCGATGTCTGAACCACCAACTGATGTTAATGTAGAACTCCCGAATGAAAGGCTCCCTGAAAAACTTCTGCCAACGTAAATTCTGTTATCTGTTCCAAGGCATTGTGAGTTACCCCCGATCTGCTTACTCCAGACCGACATTCCGTCAGGAGTAAACTTGTGTATATCATAACCACCTGTATAGTATGATCCAGCAACATAAACATTACCGTCATTATCCGTAAACATATCAATGGGTCTGGATTCATTGTATGAAAAGACACCAATGTTCTGCAACCAAATGCATTTCAGAGGATTAGTTGAAAAAGCCGCCAAAAAAGGCTCTGGATCCCAGCCCATACCACCAGGTATTGAATCAAAAGACATTCTAAGACCACAATAACCTGATATATACAACGTGTTATAATCCGGGCTGAAACAAACCTTTGTCGGCTGCACATGGCTGGGAGCGTCGATTGTATATGTACACCAGACAGTATCTACATTGCGGTTCGGATCAAGCCTGACAATAAACATATTTGAGCTGTATATTCCATTATTAATTATTGTAAAAGTATCGACGGTCAAGGTATCATCAAATGTTCCGAGGAGATAAAGACAATTATTGTCATCCGAAATAATATTTGTGACAGTTTCATTGCCTGAACCATTGAGCTGAAAAAACCACAAAACATTTCCGGCATCATCAAGCTCTGCGCAATAGCCATCTATTCCCGCAACAGCGTTAGCAGAAAGCCCGTTCTGATAAAATGTGGTGAATCCTCCTCCGGCATATTTTCTATTTAGATGATCCACATAAATTGTATTGTTGTTGCGCGGATTGTCAGACTGATTTCTTGGCAGTAAATAAGCATTGTTATAAACCATGTTTTGAGAAACTGCTATTACTGACAAAACCACAAACCAGAGAAGCAAAATAAAGTTCTTCATAACATTTTTTTGCAAATATAATTAATCTTCATATAATATTACAGGGAACACCTCTCTCAAGCGGCATTCCCTGTAATTAATGCTTTATTCAACCACCTTCACTCTGATACCTTCGCTGTGGCTTGAGAATTCCGGTGCATACATGCATTGAATTGTCGTTATTCCATTGCTGAAATCGCCGGCATGAGTTGTAAACATTGAGTACTCAAACACGTAAGTGCCTTTCAGAAGATTATTGAAGAAGAAGTTGGTTGCTGCGTCGCGTGTGTTTTCGAAATACCAGAGTCCGCCCTGATATTTGGTTGTACTCAGCACATTCACCGGCTCCATGCACGATGCACGCATATCTTTCATGTGCACATATTCCATTTCGCGGTCAACACGAATTTCAATTCTAACTTTAACTTTGTCACCGACTTTCAGTGTTGCATTGTCGCCGATTGGCTCCATACGTGGACCGGTTGGACTTTGGCGCTCAACAAACAATTGCTTTTTGATGCTGATTGGCGTTTCGTGCGGAGTAATTTTATCCAGGTCTTCAAAATACTGCCAATACACAGCACCCCATGCAATTCCGCTGTCTTTCTTGGTTACCTGAATTTTTCCCATGTCGGGTTTCACCTGATCGCCGGTCCATGCTGTCTTGAAATAACCGGTTCCTGCTTCAACTTTACAATTGTCAATCTTATAAGGATCGATCACTTCGTTTCCGATTTTTACTTCAACAATTTTGTCGGAAGCAAGCAAATTAAATCCGCGGATCAGCAATGCATACACCGCATCAACAGTGGCTTTAGTTGATTTCCAATCCTGAACCTGTTTTTGTTTGAGCAACCAGATTTTCAGTTCTTCAACAGCCGTTGCGTCATTGGCAACTTCACTGAAAACCTCCACCATCAACGCCTGTGACTCTATAGGAGCTTCCCACCAGTAATAGCCACCTGCAAATTCGCGCCAGTACATTCCCATTTCATCTGAGTGAAGCGAAGTCTCTTTCAGCGATTTCACAATGTCAGCCGGAATGGTTTTATCAGCGTAACGATTAAGAGCAAGCGCGATCATGCCGCGTCCGTAAGTAGAAAAAGATGTCCAGTAGGTCCTCGCCTGCGCAAAGAAATAATCGAACGCCTCCTTGTTTCTTTCACTTACAGCATAGTTCAGAAAATAACTGCGCGCATAAAGATAATGCACCTGAATGTAGCTGATATGCTGCTCGGTTTTATATTTCGGATAATACTTTTTAATGTTAACCAGATCTTCTCTGATGCGGTCATCGAGATAATAAACCGCTTTCGAAACCATGTTCTCAATGCGGCTGTTTTCCTTGATTTCACGAATTCCGAGATGATCGAGTTTTCCGAATCCGGATACAATATGCTGAGTGATATAACGATCGTCAGGCATTCCCTTATACCAGGGAAAGCCACCATTGGAAGCCTGCAATTTGATGAGCAGCGTTTCGGTGCGACGTTGTTCCTTCGCCATTCTGTTCAGATCGAACAGCAACCCAACACGTTTTTTGCGTTCGCTCTCATCCTTTGCATCCAGCACCCACGGCGTTTCTTCGAGCACCAATGATTTCAATTCCTCATTTTTCTCCAAATTTGAAAGGAATGATTCCGGTGTCAGATTTTTCCAGGTGTCAAAAACTTCTTTGATTTTCGGATAGCTGTTGGCAATGAATGTGGCAATCGTATTTGCATAATAGCGACTAAATGTTTGCTCACTGCACTCATACGGATACTCCATAATATATGGCAGTGCCTGCACAGCATACCATGCGGGATTGCTGGTGAATTCAAGGGTGTAGCGATGACTCACCAGTGTTTTTGAATTGCCGCTGTTCACGAGTTTATCAAATGTAAAAGTCTTTGTTTCGTTTCCGCGAACAGGCAACGGCAATGATTCAGTAACCAGCATGCGGTTTGAAAGAATCGGCAACGACATTTCTTCACCATCGGTGAATGCACCGGATTTTGCTTTTATCCGATAAGTAACTGCTCCGATTCCAAACGGAATATTGAGTTCCCATGCAACTTTTGTGCTTTGTCCTTTCTTCACACTGAAAGTCATTGAGTTTGCAGTCAGGCCAAACTTTTCAGCAATCGATAGTCCTGTCAGCGGATCGATGAGTTCAAGCATAACAGTTCCATCCATGTCTGCTTCGCTCAGATTGGTAATTTTTGATGTGAAAATAATTTTATCTCCTTCGCGCAGAAAGCGGGGTGCAAAGGAATTTATCATCAGCGTTTTTTGCGTAACAAGATTTTTTGTAATCGAACCGGTCTTTAGATCTTTTGTGTGAGCGAGCCCCATAAACTTCCATTTGGTGAGCGATTCGGGCATAGTGAACTCAATTACCGTTTCTCCGTTTTCGTTGGTACGCAGCTGCGGAAAGAAAAAAGCCGTTTCGCTGAAATTCGTACGCACCGCAATATCACTCATGTTTGCTTCGCCGCCCTTATCATTGCGATAATCTCTATCCACTTTGAGTCCGCCTTTGGGTATTTCGCCATCTTCATCCATCGATTCTTCGAGCGACATTTCCGCTTCACCAGCAACGAGCAGATCCATGGCAGCCGGCGCATCTTTTTTGTTTGCTGCTTTTTCTCTCGTGGCACCAGTTGATGTAGTCTGACAGGCCATTGTAACAACACCTGTATTGTCAGCCATGTCTCCACCATAACCATCGTACCCATAGGAATAATAACCATAGGAATACAATGGAAAACTAAACCATTTGAGCTTGGGCAGATAGATATTTTGATTGTAATAATTGCGCGTATATGCAAGGGAATACTGATAGGAAGATTTGGTTGTGAAATTCGAAGAAGCATCCCAGTTGCGATAACTGTAATAATAGCTCAGCAGACTTAGATACCAGCTATGACTTTTATATGCATCGAGAGAAGCATCGTACATACCGGCCATAAGTTCTGCAAGTTCTTTGTCGCCTTTTTTATTTTTAATAATGATTTTCCATTTTTCCGCTTCGCCCGGCTGTAGCTTGTCGCGGAAAGATTCAATTTCAATATCAAGTTGCTTGTTGGTATGCGGTACATACACATTCACTTCGCCCGAATAGAAACGATTTCCCTTTATGCAAACCAAATGGATGGCAAAGTTTCCGCGATGGGCCTCGGTTACAGGAAACGTCAGCAGCTTCTGTTCATTGTTCAGTGTGTACCATTGCGCGCTTACAATTTTGTTTTTGTGCTCAACTTCAACCATTATCCGCGTGTCTTCACCATAGCTTCCAACAAGGATTGAAGCCGTTTCTCCGGGCTCACAGGTTGTTTTTACTTCATGCACATAAAACGCCTGATTGCTGCATGACTTTTTTTCCGATGGAATATAATAATTGAAGTAGCGCTGATATTCGACATTTTCTCCAAACGCATCCTTTGCAGTAAGAACCATCATAAACGGGCCCTGTGTGCCAGCCAGGACACTGTCAATGTTTAACAACGAGTCTTTACCGGTATTGAAAAGATGTGAATAAATCAGCTTTCCTTTTTCCCAGTTCGAAGGATTGTTTTCATCAGCAAATTCGCCGAAAGGGAACTTATTCAAATACTCATCTTTCGATAAAGACTTGTATTCAGGTTGTGCGAGCAAGCGCTGACTGATTATCCTATCCGGAGATTTTAAAGTGTAAATCAACATCGTAACTTCCGAAGGCACCGTCTGACCTGACAAATTTTCTGAGCTTATTTCGTAGTTTTTAATCCCACCTTTCACAACATCCTGCGAAATGTTTGAGCCAAGGATTAACGCTTTGTATCCGGCTCCCACCCATGTATTTCCGGAACGTGTTTCGCCATTGATGTCAGTCACATCAGCATAAATTGTATAATTAAAAACCGGCAGATAATCCTTGCGGATCGACTCGTCGGGAAGCGCCGTAAAATCAATTTTAAAAATTCCGTTTTCATCCGTTGTTGCTACGCCGTTTGCGATTTCAACCTGCGCTGAATATGGCATCGAGAACTGCCACCAGCCCCACCAATACGGAAATCTTGCATTGCGCACAACACGGTATTTCACCTTGGCGCCATCGATATTATTGCCAGCGTAGGCAAGCGCTTTACCGCTCACAGTCACCTTTTCATTCAAACGATAGGAGCCCTTGACCGGGTCGAACTGCACATAAAACTTCGGACGCTTGTATTCCTCCACGCTGAAATACCCAGTACCGTAACCGTTGGTAATTCTCATGTTCCCGGTTATTCCATTATCAGGTGCAGTGAATGAACCCGTAAAAGTACCGAAGTCATTTGATGTCAGCTCAACCTGGCTCACCACCTGATAATTGGCATCGTAGAAAGTGACAGTCGATTTTGTTCCAGGCAGAATACTATAATTGTTTTCTTTGTCGGTTTTCAACATGATACCCTTGAAATAAACGGTCTGACCGGGGCGATAAAGACTGCGGTCTGTAAAGAAGTATGAAACCGTTTGTCCGTCGTTGCTGTAATCATAGGGCGGATACATGTAAAAAGTCGTGTAAGGGCAATAGCGATCACCGTTGTATGACACATCTGCATACATGTAGCGGTAATCCGATCCTTTCGGAAGTGTACCCAGGAAAGCTTTTCCGTTTGCATCGGTGGTCAGCACCTTGTATTTATTATAAACATACTCCCGTGTGAGGTAATTGTATTTCTCATAAAACACGGCTATTTGCGCGCCAGCCAATGGTTTTCCGGAAAGCCGATCAGCAACAAGAAATGTCGTTTCCTGATTGTTGTAATCCTGCATCAGATACGAAATGGATGTTGACCACAACGAAGTGTAACCTACCCATCCTTTGGCCAGACTAAAATCGGCAGAACTGGAATGAAGAATGATGTAATAACCTGAATTCAAACCTTCGAAAACCACATTGGTGCTGTGATTCTGATGATCGCCCGGATCATTCAGCTTTACTGAAAATTCTTTAACGGGCGTCAGCTTCGAATAATATTCAATGATTTCTTCATAACTCATTTTATGGTCCAGGTCTCGGTCTTTGTCATGATCAATTTTAATAACTCTGAACCAGGTTTCAGCGGTATTTGAATACGACAGAATTCCTTCAAAAGGTTTTCCCGGATAGGAAGTGTTTTCGAAACTCAGCGTCACCGAAGGAGTCAGAATAGTTTCCTTCAGCACATTGCAATTGTTGGCTCCGCGCGTTCCCGGATAATCACGGATGACTTCATTGATATATTCCAGCGCCGTGTTGTAATGCCATTTATATTGAGGAGCCGTTTCGAAATGATAGCGCGATGCGAGTGAATTGTAATAGACGGCCAGCGCATAACCCGTTTCCGCCTGGTCTTTTTTCCCAGAACTGGCTGCATGCAACTCTTTGAGAGCATTCAGATACAGAGAGTCCCTGTCCGGCATTATGCATTTCGATCGCATAAAGGAAAGCCGCTGCAATTCAACGAATGTAAACACTTCAGAGTCTTTGTCTTTCTCATGTAAGCGCGTCAGGGTTTGATAAACCTGCGTGGCGTAAAACACAAACGATGTCGTATCGTAGGCAGAGACTTTCATTCCTGCAAAGCTTCGTCCCGGAAAAAAATAGTCCTTACTGTCAATTTTAAATACACGAGCTGGTTTTGTAAGAGCTGTTTCTTCGTTTGTAAATCTCGAAATGGCCATCCAACCTATCAGATCGAGCATGGTGGGCGAATATTGCAGATAGTCGTAATAATCAATGATGGCCTGATATGAATTGAGTTTCACTTCTGCCAGTTTCTCCGGCTCCTTCAATGCCTGATCGTAACACCATTTCACTTCTTTCACAAGTCGGTCAAGCGTCCATGTTTTAATGTCTTCGTTGTCGAAATTATCGGTGGCCGTGCGCTGATAAAATTTGTAGCGATTCACGGTGTAATAATTCCAGTACATTTCACCAAGCATGGCATACATCAGTGGCTTGGCAGGAAAAACTGCTTTTTCGATTTCCTTCTTCAATTCCGAAATTGAATTTTCATAATAGTCTTCCTGATACTGCGACATAAGCGTGATGCGGTAAATCACAGACTTGATTATCTGCGGACTGTTTTTTTCGGCAGTCGCTTTCGCATAAATCTTTTCTACTTCAGTCATTGCTGATTGCGGCAGCGATTTCCCGATCAGACTGTCGGTGGTTTTCCATAGCTTTTCATATGCTGCTTCGTTTTGCGAAAAGGCCGGAATTGCCGACATCAGAATGATCAGGCTCATGAACAAATAGGTGCTTTTCATATTTTGGGCATTATTAAACTTTTTCTAGATGCAAAAAAGGAAATTCTTCACATCAACAATTAGTAAAGATAGGAGATATTTCACAAATAATCAGTGCGTGCATATGTTTTAGCATGAATTTAAGGTCAAGAACAAGGTCAAGGTTTAGGTCAAGGTCAAGTGGCGGAGCCTTCAAGAAAGCTGCAAAGCACCAGCAGATGCGCCTCCGCCTCCTGCGGAGTAAACTCCGGTGCAAAATACATTAGCCGATGGCTGAGCCTCAGGTAAAACGTGCGCAGCACCCATAAAGGATGTCGGAGGTAAGAATATTTCACGAGTCAGCGTAAAACGCTGCATGCAGGAGACGCGCGCCCCAATTCAGATCGAGTGAGTAGTTCCGATAGCAATAGAAAGAGAGCGAAGCCCCCGGCGCCATACTTCTTTCGTTGCGCGCTATTGCAGCTCATAAGCGCCCAGATCTGGCGCTGTACCAACAATACGCGGATTGCCGGTAATATCTGTCATAAGCGTACCGGTGATTGTTGCATCGCCAGCATCGATGGCTGCAGATCCTGAGTTGATACTAAATATTGTTGAGTCTGCAAATGCAGGATTGGCATTTCTGATGCAATCTGTAAAGCCGCTCTGGGTAACACTTAGCGTGGTCTTGATCAAACAATGATCGAACGAATAATTAAACAATCCGCCTGAAGCACTTTTATCCAAAAGCAATTCATCAGCATTGGCACCATAGAGAATGCAGTTGCCGAAATAAGCATTGGTGAGATCGCGATTCTGTATGTTTCCATAAACGTCTTCATAGTAATTATTCAGCACAATGGCTGATGCACTGCGGGTTCCGTGCGACCAGTAGTTTCCCATGGTACAATGACGAAAATCGTAATTTCCGCCGATATTCAACAAAACCGAGAAATAGCCGGCATTTCCGAACACACAATTTTCTGCTTTCACGTACGATCCCTGTGCAACAAAACAGGCCGTTGACATGTTATCGATGATGGTGTTGGTGATTGTAAGCGTAGGATTGACCGAAGCGCCAAGTGTATCGACATGTACGCCGATGCGACCGTTTCTGATGATGGCATAATCAATCACATTGTCTTTGCTTCCTGCTGAAAGCCAGATTTTGCCCCACATTCCGGGCAGGTCTTTGTAATAATCATCGAGGCGATCGCCCTGAAAAGTCACTTCATTATCTTTCGCACCATATATCTGGAGCGAGCCGCCGTCATAAACCCAAAGCACGGCATCGTTGTGCATGTACACGTTGGTTCCGGCAGAAATTGTGAGAACGCTGTCTTCATCAACGACGGCATAACCATAGACCACATGCGGCTTGTCGCTGTTCCACACGCCCGAAACCAGCGAATAAGCCGGCAAATACTCCGTTTCAGGATGATCGGGAAAATGAAAATAAGCATCTTGTCCACAAGCCACCAGCTGAATTTTCTGATGATTTCCGTTAATAATGAAATTGATCGAATCCTCTATCACAACAGGGTTTGATAAATTATTCGGATCGACTGTTACTTCAGCAAAAATAAAAATACTGTCTTTGGGTCCAATCTCAACATCCGAAAAAGATGTTCCTTCCTGCCCATTGACATTGATGCGGAAATTGCTGTTGCTGCCTCCGCCAAGTGATACCGACGAAATGCTGATGTAGTCATTGCTGTTATTGAACACCCTGGCCGACAATGTCACACTGCCAACCGTTGAAAAAACGGTGTCGAAATAAATAGTGTCTGCCGAAAACTCCAGTCTGAAATCAGGATCATCGTTGAACTGCTCGTCCTTTCTGCAGCCAGCAGCCAGCAACAAAACACAGAGGGTGAGTAATGGTATTATATAACGGTTCATCTTCATCAATGATATTAATCAGATTAGAAACGGAGATTTGCCAAAATTAGTATTTTTGCTGAAAACAGCGCATATGAAGTCTTTGTGGTTATGGATTCTGGCCATTATTCTCGCAGTCTCGGTTATGGTATATCAGCGCATGACCGGGCCCACAACACCGGTACGCGGCAGTGTTGAATATCTTGGACAAACCGTAAAATATAAAATGCTTCGTACCTGGGGTGGCAGCGATGGTGCGCGAATCGAAGTGAATACAAGCGATCCCGACGCAGCAGGAATTGTTCAGTATCGCCGTTTTCGGAGCAACGATGAATGGCAGGTGCTAGTTCTCAAAAACAGCAATGGCGCGCTGACAGCAACGCTTCCAGCACTGCCTCCTGCCGGAAAAATGATGTATCAGGTATATCTTATCGAAAAAAACAAACAAGTAGCTTTAACTGAAGAACCAGTCGTTCTGCGCTACAAAGGTGAGGTGCCTTCGTGGGTGCTGATTCCGCACGTGATATTTATGATTTTATCCATGATTATTTCTATCCGCGCAGGACTGGAAGCCATCAAACGCCGCAAACAACTGGTGAGTCTGACATTCTGGTCAATGATCACTTTGCTTGCCGGAGGGCTTATTCTTGGGCCCATTGTTCAGAAATATGCTTTTGATGCTTACTGGACTGGCTGGCCATTTGGCCATGACCTGACCGACAATAAAACAGCCCTTTCATTTATTCTGTGGGTTGTTGCTTATTTCATCATCCGCAGAAATCCTCAAAAACGAGGATGGGTACTGGCTGCATGTATTCTGCAATTGGCCGTTTATCTCATTCCACACAGTGTGTTGGGATCTGAAATTGATTTTACCCAACCGCAATAATATCAACTCTAAACAATGAGTATAACTCTGATCATTTTAATTGTTACAGTTGCAGTGTCACTCATTGCCATGAGTAATCGCGCGATGTTTGCAAATCTCCTGTTTTATCCCTGGGAAATCAAGCGCGAAAATCAGTGGTATCGCTTCATTACACATGGTTTCATTCATGCCGATTTTTTCCACTTGTTTGTAAACATGTGGGTTTTGTATATTTTCGGTGATGTGGTTGAAAATTCACTTAAGCTGATATATGGCTCCGAAGGCGCTTTGTATTTCATGTTGCTATACTTCGGAGGTTTGATTTTTTCGTCGATGTACTCCTATGGCCGCCATCTGAACAATCCGCAATACTCTGCACTGGGCGCATCAGGAGCCGTTTCCGGGATCACTTTTGCGTACATTCTCATGTATCCCATGTCTGGACTTATGATTTTCCCCATTCCCATTCAGCTGCCTGCCTTTGTTTTCGGAATTCTGTATCTGATTTATTCATGGTACATGAGTCGCAAAGGCAAAGACAACATCGGACACGACGCACATTTTTTCGGTGCCGTGTACGGAGTGGTTTTCATGATCATTCTCGATTACCGCTTTGCGACTTTGTTTTTGAGCAATTTTATGTAGGATGGAAATGGTCACGCGACCAGAGACGCGCGACCAGACCAAGGTTAAGCACCTTCGGTGAGGCTTTAGGCGTTAGGCATTAGTCGTTAGGAGTATGGAGTTAGGAGTATGGCGTTTTGCGCTTTGCATTGAGCGTTGTGCATATCACTTAACGCGTGCAAGCGAAATAACAACAACGCCTGCTACCGTGAGCAATCCACCAACAATCTGAATCATGTCAGGAAGATTATGCAGCACCAGAAATGAAACAAGCATAACAAAAAATGAACGGCTGGTGCTCAGAATGGACCATGTGGAAACTTTCAGGCGCGCGAGGGCATTGTATCCGGCAAACGCTGAAATCACAGGCCCCATGAGCGCTCCAATAGAAATATATATAATTGTTTCCACTCCAATATCGAGCGAATAGTCATAGATAAAAGTAAAAATAATTGAAAATGCAAGCAGAAAAACAACGCGGTTCATGCTTAGCACAATGGGATGATAATTCCGGATCCGGGTTTTAAGAATCACCTTTCCACCCTGGCTGATAAGTGACGAAATCAGAATAATTCCTGCACCCGAAAAAAGAAATCCGGCCCATGTAAAGTCGCTCCGGTAGCCGATCAGCACAGCACCTGCCAGTGTGATAATAATTCCAACGCCTTCGCTCAGCGAAAGTTTTTCCTTAAGAAAAAGATATCCCAGAACAACTGCATAGACCGGACTTATGTTGGTCATAAACGAAACCAATGACGGATTGTCGGTTTTATCAACCGCTTCGAACCACATAATCGTTGCCGTCATATCAAGAATTCCGACAATGACCAGAAACAACAGGTACGACCCTTTAATTTCAAATTTAGAATATGTCCCGGGTGCAAGTAATGAAAGAAAAAGATTCCAGATCAACCCGGCGGAAAACCAGTAAACACCGAAGACAGGGAAAGGAAGATCCTGAAGAAATATTTTTGAAAAGATGTAAACGCCCGTCATGGCGAGCACGTCGGTCATGGCAAATGCGATGCCCTGATTCCGAATGCGCCTTGGGATAGAGCTATTCACAAATCAATCCTTCAATGTTGGGTGTTTGCGGTAGAAAGCGAGGAAATTAGCAATTTGATCTACCGGAATTTTTTTGCCTATAATACGTTTTTTGCTGTCGAGTACATAAACGACCGGTGTTGAAAAAATATCATACAAATCATGGAAATTGCCTTTTGCCGTGCGCGTTCCATTTACATTAATGAAAGCATCCATTTTCTTTTCTATAACATAGTTTCGCCAGGCTGTGAGACTTGTGTCGGAACAAACGGAATACACTTTTAAATCCATTGTATCTTTCACGTTATTGTAATACTCAACCAGTTTTGGTGTTTCAGTTTTGCAATGACCGCACGTTGGATCCCAGAAATAAAGGATTGTGAATGCTGCCGGAATGGAATGCATTGAAATCAGTTGATTGTCGAGGCCCAGTAAAATAAGCTCAGGAGCGGTTTTCCCAATCAGGTTGGGTTTGAGTTTATCTGCGTGTTCCAGAATTTTTTTATTCACATTTTCCGAAACCCAGGTTGCATCGCCCGGACGATAAACCTTGTCGGCTATAAAAACAAAAACAGCATCCATTCCCATCACCTGCGAGGTTTCGTAGTAATGTGTAAGATACCAGACCGTGTATTTAAAAACCTCTTTATTGGGACGGGTTTTCTCAATGATCACATCAATTTCTGCAATCAATGTATCGGGAATCTGCGGGATAATTTTAGTGAGGTACTGATCGAGTTTAGCATGATAAATAGGAGTCCGCAATAATCTGTCGTCGGTAAAATCGTACATGTCCCAGAAATGTGCGCGATAGTAACGATAGGCAAAAGTAGAATCTTTGCGTCCGTTTGACAGCAGCGGGGCTTCGGGTACTTCGGGTTCGCGGGAACAATCAAATATTTTTGCGATAAGCGACTTTGGATTATCCTTAATAAACTTGTTTTTGTAATCAGCCACTTCTGTGTTGATATCCTTCATTTGCTGTTCAATGATTTTCACCGAGTCCGCTTTCCCTGCATCCTGTAAGCGTTTCATTGATTTGCCAAGCGCATCGATTTTTGTTCCGCGGTCCGCAATAAAAACCTTATAGGCGAACCAAAGGGAATTTTCGGCAGATCCTTTTGCGCGAACGCTTTTCACCAAATCTGCAGTGTCGGCTTCAATCGAAAACTCGCGTTCTTTATCCAGAACAAACTCAATGAAATTTTTGTTTGGAAGCACAATAAAATATATGCCGCCACCTATGGTGTCTCTGGTTTCAAACACGCCTTTGCCGGTTTTATCCAAAGCGATGGTATCTCTGACATATTGGTATTTTCCGTAATAATACCCTAAAAGCAAGGTGTCATCGGCTAGGCCGTTAACTTTAACGGAAATTTTGTATCCCTGTCCGAAGGAAAGTGACAAAACTGTCAGTGACAAAACTGCAAAAAGAAGAATTTTTTTCATGGCGCCGGATTAATCAAACTCTGTTCCAGATTGTTCAGATAATTGTTTCTTTTCAAATATATTGTGCAGAACGGGAAGCAGGTTGGCTGCATGAGCACCCCATCGCTCATTAAACCAGAGCTTCAGACAATACACTGCCCCAGCCTGTTCTGCTTCAATTCCCTTGGTGTACGCAATCAACCCATCCTTCAGGTCCTGATAAATGTCGGTCAAACATTCAGCTATGCTTTTTTCCTCAGGCTCCTTAAGGTCATGATTGAAAACGTAGAATTTCTCAAATTTCTTCAATTTGTTGCGGACATCGTTGAAGATAATTTCATAATTTTCTTCGGTCACATAACGTTGCATATCTCCCTCTTCGGCTCCTTCAGGAGCACTGATCATGCAGCCCTTGATATAAAGCAACGGCATAATTTTCCGCAGAAATTCAAGAACTTTATCTGGCTCGAATCCGGAAATATTTTCCAGCAACCAGCAGTATTCGTTGGCAACAGCCATGAGTTCCTGAACCGAAGTATGTTGAATGTTTTCTTCTAACATCGAGTTTTATGAATTACAAAAATACAAAATCAACTGCACATAAGTTTGTATCCTTGTCCATGCACGTTGATAAGTTCGATTGATTTGTCCAGTTTCAACATTTTACGCAGTTTGGTGATATATACATCCATGCTGCGCGAGCTGTAATAGTCGTCCTTGCCCCAGATCAATTCCAGCGCCAGTTTTCGGTCTGTTATGCTGTTTTTGTTTTCCGCCAGAAATTTGAGCAATTGTGCTTCTTTCGACGTCATTTTCACAGATTCTTTCCCGTCGCTGATGGTTTGCCTGCTATAATCGAACACAAGTTTTCCCAGCAGGAGCGGCTGATCGGAATCGTGCTGAATATTCACCGAGCGGTTTATGAGTGCGGTAATACGTGCGAGTAACACATCCATGCTGAAAGGTTTGGTGATGTAATCATCGGCACCAATTTCGAATCCTTTCAAAATGTCGTTTTGCATCGATTTGGCTGTCAGAAAAATGAGCGGCAATGCAGGTGACAAAGATTTCAAATCAGCTGCAAGCGAAAACCCGTCTTTTTCGGGCATCATCACATCAACCAGCGCCATATCAATTCCTGTGCTCTGGTTGTACTGCGTCAATGCTTCGACACCATTGCGGGCCAGCAACACTTCAAACCCCTTGGCATTCAGAAACGACTGAAGGATGAGCCCCATATTTACATCATCCTCGGCCAGCAATATAAAAATCTTATTATTTTTCATGCAATACAGGAATTTTTATGGTGAATGTTGTTCCCTTACCCATTTCACTGTCCACGTTAATATGACCTTCGTGACTTGAAATGATAGCTTTCACATAGCAAAGACCAAGTCCGAAGCCTTTCACGTTGTGAATATTTCCTGTCGGAACCCTGTATAAGCTATCAAATATCTTTTTCAGCTCTTTTTTTTCAATTCCGATTCCATTGTCGCGAACAGATATAACAAGGTGTCCGTTGGTGTTTTCAGTCCGTACAAAAATTTCAGGATGATGTGGTGAGTATTTAATAGCGTTGTCGAGCAGGTTGAATATTACGTTTTCGAAATGTACCGGGTCGACTTCAGCAAAATAATTTTCAGCATTCAGACTGGTGAAGACATCTCCCTCTTTCTGATTCACCCACAATTTAATGTTGTTTACGGATTTTTCTATCAACCGGTGGATATCAGTTCTTTCCTTTTTCAGATCCATTCGTCCCCGGTCGATAATGGCGGTCTGCAGAATTTTTTCTGCCATGGCAGCGAGCCGTTTGTTTTCTTCGGCAATGATATTAATAAAGCCAGTCTGTTGGCCGGCATCGAGTGCTGCAGATTTATCGGAAAGCATTTCACAGGCCAGCGAGATGGTCGAAATTGGTGTTTTTATCTCGTGGGTCATATTGTTGATGAAATCTGTTTTCATCTCCGAAAGCCGCTTCTGCCGCAAAAGATTGAATAAAATAAAGAAAAAAGACACCGCAATGAGGGCTACCAGAAACAAGCTTAGAGAAAGCATTCCTGAAACTTCAGAATAAATATAATTTCTCTTGTCAGGAAAATAAAGCATGATGTAATCGGGCGAAGAAAACATGTCGCTTGGGAAAAGCCGGTATCCGAAATTTGAGTTTCGAAGCTTCTCTTCGTATCCAGGAACGCTTTGCATGATTACCGTGTCACGCTTTGAGCTGTAAATACCAAAGACAACATCGGCCACGATACCACGAAATGCGAGTTCCGCACGGATCATTGAATCGAGAGATACTGAATCAATGCGACTTTCAACCGGAAAGAAGTGATTAATGTTGAAAAAGTCTTCCATTACATCGCCGATAAGGTATGTTCTGCGTAGAAAGCGGTCCACATTGCGATAGAGCTGATCCATTTTTCGCTCCTGAATGGTCTGGAGGTCTTTCTGTGCTTTAGCACGTTCCAGCTTTTCAATAAGGGCAAACGGCAGCTCCATGCGCAATAATGAGTCTGCCTCCGGAATTATCACGTCTGTTTGAATCTTTGAGGTGTCGATGTTTTTCAGATACTCTCCATATTGATTCATAGCGACTTTTTCGCTTATTTCATTTCGCGTACGGCGAATAATACTGTCGGTTCGCATACTGTCAATACCAATCTGCTGAAGTGAGCGGAACAATTCCTGATTTAAGGAGTCTAATGTATTGATGAGTTCCTGTTCACGCGAGAATGATTTCAGCTTTCTGCGCACCTGCGATGCCACCTCGTTTTTTTCCATCTGAAAAACGATTTTCGACATCACATCATTCACATTCCTGTCGAAAGTAGCCTCGCTGGCATTAACGGCTGTTCGTATATAATAATATTGAATGACCGCAATTCCAATCAACGCCACCGCCGATACTGCAATAATGATTGTCTTTAGCCTGTTTTCCTTACTCATGATGCGCGATTAACAATTATTAACACTTCTTAACACCCATTAACAAGAGAGACCCTGCTTCCAACATATCTTTGTGGAGTAAAATCTGATTCACACACACGTAAAAATATTTTCAGGTTTTTGGTTTATTTATTGGTTTATCACAAAATGCAGGACGCCACTCCTGCATTTTTGTTTTTATATAGTTTGTACCTTTGACCATTGCAAGCACAAATGTATGAAAACAAAAGCGGATGTAAATTTAGTGAAGAATTTTATATCTGAAAAAGACTTTTCGGATATTGAGCCGGCGCTGCAAAAGGCCCGTAAATCACTTCTTGAGAAAACCGGGGCTGGAGCTGAGTTTACGGGCTGGGTAAACTGGCCATCATCCTTGCTTGACTCAGGCGAAATTATCAACAGAATTGAAAAAACACGCGAACGGATCGCAGCATTTGATCCCGATGTAATTGTTGTTATAGGCATCGGAGGCAGTTATCTGGGAGCCAGAGCGGTTTATGATGCACTCACACCGCCCATTGGCCGGTGCAGACCGGAAATGATATTTGCCGGCCACCAGCTCGACGCTGATTATCACGCATTGCTCTTGCAATATCTCCAGGAGCGGAATCCCGTAGTGGTTGTCATTTCAAAATCGGGGACCACCACCGAACCGGCAATTGCCTTTCGGCTCATCCGCACGCTGATGGAGGATAAATATGGCGACGACGCCAATCAACGAATTATCGCCATTACCGACGAAAAAAAAGGCGCTTTGCGCTCTTTGGCCGATTCACAAGGTTATGAATCATATATTATTCCCGACGACATCGGTGGCCGCTTTTCGGTTCTGACGCCAGTCGGGTTGCTACCTCTGGCACTCTGCGGCTTTTCGGTGCGCGAACTGCTGCAAGGTGCAGCCGAGTGTGAAAAAGAATTGTCATCGTTCGATTCAATAAAAGATAATCAAGCCATGCTCTATGCTGCCATCAGGCAGATTCTATACCGACAGGGAAAGAATGTTGAGTTATTGAGCACCTTCTGTCCGCGTTTATCTACACTAAGCGAATGGTGGAAACAACTGTACGGCGAAAGTGAAGGCAAGGAGCAGCAGGGAATTTTTCCGGCCTCGCTGGTGTTTACAACAGATCTGCATTCGCTCGGACAATTTGTTCAGGATGGAAACCGCATTCTTTTCGAAACTTTTCTGTCAGTCGGAAAGCCGGAAAAAGACATCGAAATACCAGTGCTGAACAGCAACAGCGACGAATTGCTATATCTCGAAGGCAAGAAAATGAGTTATGTGAACCGCAAAGCCGAAGAGGCAACAAGGTTTGCCCATGTGCAAGGCGGGGTGCCGGTTTTGGCACTCGAAATGCCGGAACTGAGCGAATTCACTCTTGGCGAAATCATGTATTTCTTTGAATTTGCCTGCGCTCTGAGCGCTTACACGCTTGGAGTAAATCCATTCGATCAGCCCGGTGTGGAGGCCTATAAGCAGAAGATGTTTGAGTTGCTTGGAAAGAATAAGAAATAGCGAAGTTGAGATTATGTCACGCGTCGGGAGACGCGCGCCCAGGTTGAGGTCAAGGTGAAGGTCGAGGATGTTAAAGTTTGTAAAGTTCATTAAGTTTGTAAAGTTGAAAGGCTACATAAATAATATAACTGTGAAGGCAAGACAATTAACCATGTTGCATTTTTTCTATGCCCTTGGCGTTTTGTGTTTATTCTCAGCTTGTGCGACCGTTGAAAAACCCAATGGCGGGCCGTCGGACAGAACAGCGCCCAAAATGGCTGCAGCTACACCGGCGGACTCCGCGGTAAATTTCAGCAGCAATCAAATTGTTTTGGAATTCGATGAATTTGTAAAACTGAACAATCCGAACAGTCAGGTGCTCATCAATCCTTTTCCGCAGGAAAAACCAGCGTTGACCGTACAGGGAAAAAAAGTAAAAATTGAGCTTAAAGATCCGTTGTTGCCAAACACCACTTATCATATTTTCTTTGGCAATGCCATTCAGGACATCACTGAAAATAATCCGGCAGCTGGACTTGATTATGTTTTTTCGACAGGATCGTTTCTCGACAGCTGCTCGCTGAGCGGATTTGCCGGAGACGCTTTCACTCAAAAATTTACCGACAAAGCATGGGTAATGCTGTATAAAAATCTGAGTGATTTGCGCGACACATTGCCCGTCTATATTTCGCATGTTAACGACAGAGGCGCTTTCAAGTTCAGAAACGTTGCGCCCGGAACGTACTATCTGTGCGCTTTGGAAGACAATAATTCAAATTACAAATTTGATGTTCCCGACGAAAGAATTGCATTTTTCACGGAACCATTTGTTTTGTCTGCTGAAAAAGCCACCATTGATTCTGCCAATCTATATCTGTTTACAGAAAAGGCCACCATTCAAAAACATCTGAAAACAGAAATGATCCATTATCACACTGTGCGATCATCGTTCCGCTTACCACTTGAAAATCCAAAAGTCACTATTCTCAATAAAAAAGGTGAAACAACTTTTGCATGGAATGAAAAAAAAGATTCAATAGTTTTCTACGTAAAAGGGACAGAAGCTGACTCGCTTAAATACATCATACAGGATGGAACATTCAGTGATACATTGGCGCAGGCGCTGAAGTTTAAAGGACGGCAGAAGGATTTTTCAACTGATACATTGCTGCGGTTATCATCCTCGGCGTTGCTTGAAAAAATTGCTCCCGGAGAGGATTTTATATTGTCGTGTATGATACCGATCGAAGTATGGGACACCTCAAAAATCATCTTTGCGCTGAACAAAGACACACTTCCCGCCGTTTTTACAAAAGCTGATGAAACGGGCCAACGCTGGAAGCTGCAGCACCAGCTGAAGCCAGGCGACAACGCTGTGCTCATTATTAAAAAAGGTGCTGCCACCGACATTTTTGGATATAAAACAGACAGCACAAAAATCAGTTTCAGAATGATCGCTGAAAATGAAGTCGGGACGCTGGTGATTGATTTAATGAATCTGCCCGGCAAGCCATTGATTGTTTCAGCAAGCACCAAAGAAAAATCATACACGCAGGTATCAGCGCCCGAAAGCGATAAAGTTATTTTCAAAAACATGCTTCCCGGAGAGTACGAATTAAAAATAATAGTTGACGAAAACGAAGACGGAGAGTGGACTCCCGGGGTTTTCGATCAGCGGTTGCAGCCAGAAAAAGTATTCACAATCCCCCGCCCCGTACAGGTGAAAAAAAGCTGGGACTCGAAATTGAGCTGGAATCTGGAGTATTGAAAATCAACAGAAGAAGGTATTAAATTCCGGTCGCTGTCTCCTTCGATACGCCGCAAGCTATTTACTTCCAAAGAGCTATGAGAGCGGCACTCAGGATGACAGCAGCTTTTGAGTCATTTTTGATTTAGGTGGAAACCCTCGCTTTGTACGGATTTCACTTACTCAGCAAGCGATAATTCGACGCTGAATGTTGTGCCGGAATTTTCAATTGATTCAAACCATATGCGGCCTTCGAAGCCAGTGACAATGTTTTTCACCATGGCGAGACCCAGTCCGGTTCCTGACGATTTCGTTGTGAAATTTGGCTGGAAAATTTTCTTCTTTTGTTCCTCCGACATCCCGGTTCCGTTGTCCTGTACAACAACCAGCGCTTTCCCATCTTCAACTTTAAGCGTCACGTGGATCATGCCCCTGCGCTCAGGAACAAAGGCCTGCTGCGCATTTTTAAGCAAGTTGTTGAATACCCGCAGCAACTGACTTTCGTCGGCATACACATAGAGCGCAGTATCAGGGAGCTGCAGCGTGATGTCGTAATCTTCGCTTCTGTATAAAGTAATAACACTTGACAGCACATCGTTGAGACAAATTTTCACCACCGTGGATTCGGGCATTTTTCCAAAATGCGAGAAGGCTGTTGCAATATCACTTAAACTATCGATTTGCTCAACCATTGTCTGCGAGTAGCGTTTCAGACGTTCATTGAAATCTTCCGCTTTATCGTTCCATGCCTTTTCGAGATACTGCGTGCTGAGTTTCATGGGAGTGAGCGGATTCTTAATTTCGTGTGCAACCTGCTTGGCCATTTCGCGCCAGGCCATTTCGCGCTCCGACTGTGCCAGCAACTCAGCTTTAAAAGCCAATTCTTCGATCATGCGATTGTATTCAAACACCAGGTCGCCAATCTCATCGCGACGCTTCCACTTGATTTTTTCGTTGGTTGTGCCCAGTTTAATATTCCTCAATTTATCCTTGATCAGTCGCAACGGTTGAGTGACATAATTAGACACAACAACCGTGATGAGAACTGTAAGTAAAATGATCAGCATGTAGATATTGATGAATGTGCTGATGAACGAAGAAATCTCTCTGCTGAGCTCATTTTCACGTGCAAAATAAGGAAGATTCAGATACGCAATATTTTCATTTCTATCGTTGCGCACCGGAATATATACTGACATGAAAGCCATTTCGCCAATGTGTTCTGTGATCAGCAGAAAAGAATGATTACGCTGCGAGAGCATGGCAAACGCGCCTGCACTCATACGATCAGAAATCAGCTGCTTGTCGAATATCTGCGGACGTGTAGTTGCCAGCAGCTTTCCATTGAGAGAATACACATTGAGATCCGTGAAAAAAACCTGACTAAACTTCAGCAATAATTCCGTAACATATTGATCATCGCCCGGTGAAAGCGGACCATATTGCGAGAGTTTATGTTCTAATTCCACCACAAGCGAATGGGCTTTTTCGCTCACAATTTCTTCATTCTTGCTTTTATTAAGACTTCGCAGATTGAGTACCGATATCATTCCGGCCACGAAGAAAATAACGAGAATAATCATAATAATCATCCACTGCAAACGCGAAGAAAACGAGACTGCCAGTCGAATTCTGAATCCAAATACCCGACCTGCAATCAACATGAAACAAACAGCGAGCAAGCCGAAGAAAAGCAGAATGTAGCTGAAAGGCGCCAGTGAAGAAGGTATGTCTCGATCGCTTTCAGTAATGATCAGCACAAGCCGGTCAGAAACTGTCAGCTTAAAATGTATATAGCCATTTTCGTGAATGACCGTTTCATCAGGCATTGAATTGAACAGAGCACTTATGCGCGTCGGATAATTGAATTTTCCGTAACGCGAAACGAGCCCGTCGTCGAGATATCTTGCGTATGCAATATTGGACGGAACTGTTTTTATTCCGCTGTTTACATCAACGAGCAAATCGGGATAGCCCAGACCTTTTTCGTATGAGGCAGGAATCAGTTCCGCGAAGATATAGGATGTATCGCCCGGAGCTTCCAGTTTTATTTTGCAGAGATAATATCCTCTTCCGGTTCCGTCATTAATAAAAACCACATTATCGGCAAGAGAAGGAATCCCGGTTCTGAAAGAAATATCGTCAAAAAAATCAATACAGGAAACGTTGGTGTCTGCAGGCTGTATCAGGATTTCTTCGCCTGAATGACACCAGGTCGTCTGCAAAAAATATTGTCCCAGATAACCATTGAAATATCTGCGTTTCAGATATTGAGTTACATTGAAATCTTTTATTTTTTTATACGGATCATTCAACAAAACACTATCGCCAGAAATTTCAGGAAGCAAGTCACCGAGAAATTCTTCCGTAAGCGGATCCTGTTCTGTCGCAAGATTGAGCGAAAGCAGTTTCAGCTGATCGTATTGTTTTTGTTGTATCGCATAATTGAGCGACACCGTTGTAATCCCTGCAGCCAGCACAAGATTGAGCAACAAATACACCGTCCGGTTGCTGTACATGTGGCGCGAAAAAACAAACTGCATTATGAGCAGGTATGCAGAAATGGACAAAAACAACCAGACATTGAGGCCTGCAAGAAACGAAACAACAACTCCAATTGACAGAAACACAAGCGAGATCAGAAGCCATGTGCGGAAATACAGACGCAGACGACTTACCAGCGAAATCATAAGATAATGCAACAAAATAATGCAGCAGAATAAAAGGAAGAGCGTAAAAAGCATGAGCGCCGAGCGAATGTCGAGCGACAGAATATTATTGAACGTGAAATTGATTGACGTGTTAAAAAGAAAAGCGTTGATCCCGGAAATTACAAAATACGCCAAAGTGGCTGTACACGCATAAGTCACAAAAAGAAAAGCAATGCGTGGAAAAACATTTTTTCGTTTTCTTCCGGCAAGCAAAAGCAGTTCGCGACTAAAAAAAGAAATCCAGGTTACAAACAGAAAGGCCGCCATCAGGAGCGGTGCCAGCTGCGGAAATCTGCTGGAAAAAGCAAAAAAAGCAGGATTATTTACACTCAGTTGCTCATAGATCTGAAGCGACAAAAATTCTTTTCCAAATAAAAATAAAATCAGCGGAACTATTGCAAGATAAAGAAGCTTGAGCCAATAAAACTTCTTCAACAAAGATGCGCGTTCAGCAACGGCGTAAAACGCCATAGCAAGCAATACCAGCGAAAGAAATAAAAGCAAAACCACCGTTATATCCTGCACAGCAGATAAAGGTTTGTCTTCTTTGTTGAAAACAACAGGAATCGGATTTGTAATCCCCTCAACCGAAATCAAGGTGTCTGCTTCATTCTTTTCTGCTACAATGCTGAATCTGCAATCGCTGCACAGATTCGGACTCACACGGCTGATGAGATAACTATTCTGATAAAAATAGCTGCTTTGCAATAGCACCAGCGCGTAAAACCTATAACTCCCTTCTTGAATACTGCGAACAAGATAATAACCATTTCCGTCGAAAACGATGCTCCCCGAACGCAGCGTGTCTGCGCTATCTGGCAACGGTGTCCGGTTGTCGCTCCAAAAGATTAGAGAATCGTGATGATTAATAAAAATTGTGGCATTCAGCGATTCTGCTTTTTTACTAAACGATCCAATGGAAAGCATCGAAAATGGATCATCCAGATACATCGGATTTGAAGCCCAATTCAGCAAAGAATCTGTTTCTGAAATTGTCTCCTCCAACCCAGAGCTAAACAGATCGATCTGCTTTTCCGAATTGCGGAGATTTCCGGCAGGAATAAAATAGATAATAATCAGCAGCACTGCCGAAAGACAGAGGAACAGAACTGGTGATAATTGCCGGAGTTTTTTCAGAATCATGCTGAGAGATGTTATACAAACCTACATTATTTTTCTGAAATATCAATAAACATCACGAACCGTTTTTTCAACCACACACTTTGCAGCAAGGCAATTACAAGCCAATATTCACCGTATGGTAGTATATCAGCGCCATCAGAAAATAACGCGGAATGCGAAGTGATGACCACAGCAACATCCTTTTTGTTGGATAGTTCATCATTCCGACGATCGCCATTACCAACGTGAACGGCAGAGGAGTCAATGCTGCAGCGGCAACCAGCCAGCTACCCCATTTCTTTGTATTGCGGATATACTTTTCAAATCGCAACGTAAAATATGCATTCACTTTTTTATTTTTCCTGATCAGCTTTCCGAAACCAAAAGTGAGAATACCGGCCAGATATGACATGCTTGCAAGTATAAAAAGCGCCAGCCACTTATATTCAAGTCCTTCGCTCCAGATGATAAACAAATCAGAAGGAATCAAACCCAACAAAAGTTCAGCTCCAAATGCGACCAGAAACACCAGCCATCGCGGCACATGGTTAACCAAATAGTCAAATGTCGCGTCGATATCGAAAATGGTTTTCTCAGCAATAAGAACCAACCCCACTACCACTGCAAGCAGAAGAAGAAAGTTGAGCATGCTCTTCCCAACCTCAGTGTAGAATCCTGTTCTTTTGAAATAATGATAACGCAAGCGCCATCTTCGCAAAAATCCACCTTTTCCCATTTATAAGAATTTAGGCAAATATAATACAACCAACGCTAATCGGCAAGTAAAACAACGATGGCATCCTTAATATTTATCAGGCCAGCCATGTCGGCAGTCAAAACGACAATGACCACAATCATTACCCACCGAATAATTTCTGAGCCCCTTTTTATTGCCATGCGTGAAGCAACAAAAGCTCCAATCACATTTCCGATTGCATGAATGAGTCCGTATTTCCACATCACCTGATCGTTGATAATGAAAATGATGAGTGAAAAAGGAACATACAGCATCACCAGCAGATTTTTCATCACATTGGCTTTCATCAGATCAAGACCCAGTCCCAGCACTATGGCGGCCAACAAATAATATCCGACACCCACATGCAGAAATCCGCCATAAACGCCAATTACAAAAAACAACGGATAATTCCATTTTTTCACAGGCAACTCAAGCAATGCAGCATTACCTTTCAGCCACAACGAAGGTTTGAACAAAATAAAAGCAAGCATGATGATCATGATGATCACAAAAGCGTAACGAATAATATCTTCGTTCAGTTTTACAGCAATGAATGACCCCGCCACAGACCCGATGACCGTTGGTATTCCGACACGTAAACTTTTTTTCCAGTCGACGAGGTGACTGTTCTGAAAACTTGAAACCGAGGTGAGTGTCTGAAAAAACACCGCCAGCCGGTTGGTACCGTTGGCCACTGTAAGCGGCAATCCGAGCCATGTGAGAACCGACAAAGAAATAATGGTTGCTCCGCCCGCCATAGTATTGATGAATCCGACAAGCAGTCCGGAACAAATGAGAATAACAACAACATTAGTCTCCATGGCGCTTTCCAAGTTTGCTATGCTTGCGTCCGAAAGTAAAATAAATAACGAGGCCAACAGCCAGCCAAACGAAAAAACGCAGCCAGTTGGTGACACCAAGTTCTGACATCAGGTATAAATTAATCAGCAGTCCAACCACCGGAATAAAGCTCCATTGGCGGATTGTAGCAGCTATCATCACCACGATGGCCACACCAAAATAGATTAAAACCGGAATTCTTTCCCCCATAAATGCTTCCAACGAAAAATCGCTGGTGAACATGAACAGTGCAATATAAGCAGGAACCAGCAACAGCGGAACCCAAACGCGCGAATTCATATATGGAATGCGAAAACCTTTTCTGATTTCAGGATCGCTTTTATCAAGCAGAATGACGCCACCGGTTACCAGCACAAACGCAAACAATGTCCCGATGCTGGTCAGGTCGGTCATCTCCGTAAGATTTGTAAACAACGCAGGTACCGCAACCATAATTCCGGTAATGACCGTGCTGAATGCCGGCGTTTTATATTTGGGGTGAAGTTTCGAAAACCGCTTTGGGAGCAGTCCATCGCGACTCATGCTCATCCAGATGCGCGGCTGACCCACCTGAAAAACAAGCAGCACACCCGCCATTGCAATCAATGCAGACAAAGCAATAATGCCACTGAGCTGCGACATTCCAACTTCATCAAACACGAATGCCAGTGGATCACCTACTCCAAGTTTTTCATAAGGCACCATTCCGGTCAGAATAAGCGCAATGACAATATAAATCACCGTTGTTATACCCAGCGCATACATCATGGATCTCGGCAAATCGCGCTTCGGATTTTTACATTCTTCTGCCGTGGTACTGATGGCATCGAATCCGATGTAGGCAAAAAAGACACCAGCCACTCCTTTCATCATGCCCGAAAAACCATTGGGTGCAAAAGGTGACCAGTTGTCGGGATTCACATAAAAGGAACCCACGGCGATTACAACTATCAAAATAATCAGCTTCAGCGCCACCATCAGATTACTTGCAATTTTCGATTCGCGGATACCGCGAAAAACAAGAATGGAAATCAGTGCAACAATACAGAATGCAGGAATATCGGCAATCAGATGCACACCGCCAATTTGTGGCGCATTGATCCAGGCCAGATAACCCTCGCGCAAAGGCGCATCAATACTACCAAGTTCGGAACCTTTCGCTAACAACGCTGAAACCGTTTCATGCGCCCGAGAAGCAGTGAGAAAATCCACCGTCATAAATTCCGGCAAATGCCATCCGAAGCCCGTTAGAAAGCCCGTAAAATAATCGCTCCACGAAATGGCTACGGCAATATTTCCGATGGCGTATTCCATAATCAGGTCCCACCCGATAATCCAGGCGAACAGCTCCCCAAAACTGGCATAAGCATACGTGTAAGCACTTCCGCTGATAGGTATGGAGCTGGCAAATTGTGCATAGGCCATGGCCGAAAATCCGCACGCAATCGCAGTTATCACAAACAATAACGAAACAGATGGACCGCCTTCGACAGCGGCTTTTCCGATGGTGCCAAAGATTCCGGCCCCAATGATAGCAGCAATTCCCAGCGCCGTCAGATCGACCACGCCCAATGTGCGTTTCATGGGCTTATCGTCCTTTTCGTGCTGCGCGACAATATCGGCAACCGATTTACGTCTGAATAATTCGCGGAAGCTCATCCGGAAAATTTTAGTTGCGCAAACTTACTCAAATTTCTGAAAATCACCAGAAATAGCCGAATGAAGTTCCCGGTCACTAAATGACCACAAGCTTTGCCTGTGAAAGCCGGGATCTCTTCGTATACTTCAGACTTCTGTTGATTTTCACTCTTGCAGCGCTTTCATTTTTGGATTGAGCATCATACGAATTTTTACACAGATAATCGACTTTTTCCCGATTATCTGTGCATTTTTTGGTATCTCCCGGCCATTTTAAGTGAATTGTATTTGCAAAGTATCCAGACTGAATGGAGACTTTTGAGTAAATGTATCCATTTTGAATGGAAACTTTGTATCAGCACCACACAAAAAACATCCGGCACTGAATTGCTACAATGCCGGATGAAAGAATTTGAAAATTACATAAAGATAAGGAATGTCTACATTGTTGAATTAGTGTGATTTGTATAAACAATTTAAACACAAGATGCTACAGTTATTTTAGGAGTTTGCTGACGTTTTCGCAAACAAGAAAACAACAATGTAAAAGAAGCTATTTAAACGTGATAACACAATACTTTTCTGCACTGTCCATATACAACACTGCATACAATTCATTTGTCGATTTCCACTCGCCAACCTCAGAAATCTGAAACGAACCCGATGAAAGATCTTTTTCACAGAGCATAACAATATTTGCGCCTATGGCCGAATATATTTTATAATTGGGGTCACTCCAGGATAACCCAAAAAGACTGTTGACAAATGTGAAAAGAACTGACCCATCCGGTGATAAAACAGGCAGTTCATTAAACGTAAATTCAGCTCCGGTAGCTTTGCTGACGAATATGAAAGATGAACTTTCATAACAACCAGTTTGAACAACAAAAAAATCTTTAAAATCACCAATGTGTTCATATACAGTAAAATATTCTGGACCGACTGCCTCGCATGGTGTTTCTTTATAAACCACATTTTTGCCCGTCGCAAGTGGCAAGACTAAAACATGATTTATAGTTTTTATAAGGCGACTGGTGTCATACATATTGCTCACAAATGCTTTAGATGCAATGTAATCAGCCTGATTTATACTTCTGACTACAATGTACTTATCTTCGTAAACGACAGAATTTCCCATCATAATTTCCTTTGCATCTTTAATAAACCTGCATTCGGTTTTCTCAAAATCACCATTCATATATTGCCCATTCTCATAAGAAACCCGAAACAATTTATTTTTTAAAGAAGCATTTATTTCACCGAACCCATCACCAAATGCAGATGTCGTGGTGTTGCTAAGTAAACCAAATTGTATTGGTACGAAATCAAATGGCACATTCGAAATTTCTACAAATTCAATCTTGTTGTTTTTTGAATCATGGAACTCATAGAAATAATGAGTTACATCCATAATATCGTAATAATAGGCTGTGTCAAAAACTGCTTCGGTGGTATTTGTTTGTGCATGGCAAAACAGGCTTAAATTAATTAACATGCAAAAGGCCATGCCTGCAAATGATATTTTCTTCATTTTATCCTTTTTCAAAAGCACCTACTCTCTTCCCGCTTTTCGGCTTCCGCGTTTTTTAATCGCTCTATTGTTATTTAAAACTGTTGCAAAGGCTAACGATAATGATCGCCTCTATTGCACTACCTTTAAATAAAAACCCATCTTCAGCTTTTTCTTTGCTGTCAGCTTCTGAATCAAATCTATTCCCATTCACATATCCATAATTATAATAATGATCAGAAAGTCTCTCTCCCGTTGATTCTGACACAGTATAAATCTTAACAGAACCATCCGCCTCAATTACAGCTTCATTATAGTGTTTTTGCCGATAAAATATTTTCTTTCCATTTCTAATCAAAATTTTTGATCCAGTCGCTTTCCATTCTCCAAATGAATTTTCCAACCTACTATAATGACGTCTATATACTGTGTTATTTTGATAGTAAGCTACAAATCTGCCATCTCGATAATCACACAGTTTTGTTGATGCATATGGTAACGTTTTGTCTTCGAGCATTATCTTTTCATTTGGCGAATTTGCTGCCAATAGTTCTTCCCTTGCTTTTTTTGCTTCAACGGCATACTGTTCGTGTCGGGCAGTTTCTAATAAAGAATAAAGTATATTTTTATTGACATTATTGAGTTCTTTTAATTTTTCAGTGCACAAATCATTTATTAAAGATGAGTCCGCAATTTGCACTGGTTCTAATGAATAATAATGTGATTGATTATCCACTTGTGAATAATAACTCACTTCAGATAAATTATTACCATCCATTTGATAACTAACGCTGTTATACTTTAAAGATTTTTTTCTATTATCAAAATAACTATAAAGATTTGAACTCATTGTACCAGGGTGCTCAACCTCATCAGGAACATCTGACAAAACAATATCAATGGGCAACTTCAGTAATCCAAGTGCGGCCATTTGTTCTTTAGCAACAATATACATTTCATTTGCTTTTTTATAATCATATATTTTTGTTTCATAATAAACATGTTCAAATTCAACACACTCTGCAACAAATTTATAATGCACAATTTCATCAATGATTTCAGCCATTGCGAGCCTTTCCTTTACTTTTCTCTCTTCTTCCTGCTTTTTTTGTTGTATTTCCGCAGCTTTAATTTTAACATCATTTAATTTTTCAATATATGTATCTATGTTGCCTTTTTTAGGGTGATCATCGTGCTTCATTATTTCAAACCATACATCCGCCGAATCAGCATATTCAACTGAAATCATTGACGTAGCTTTATTGAAATAAATCACAGCTATATTTTCACTAGCTAAATACATAAAATCCATTTGTAGAATAGCCTTATTTGTCCAAACCCCATACTTATCAAGTCGTTCATTATAAAACTTTTTAAGTAAAGGCAATGCCTCATCAAACTTTTGTTCCTTCAATAAAGGCTCAATATCCTTTTTGTAATTTGTTGCTTTCTGAGCTGAAAGACAAAACGACAAAAACACTAAAGCACCAAAAATAAACAGTCGCATAAAAAATATTTATTTCAACGCCTACTCTCTTCCCGCTTTTCGGCTTCCGCGTTTTTTGAATTAGTTTTACTGTTTTAAATTTCAATTGTCTGTCCAGGATAATTGTTTAAATCAAATGTAATGATTGCAGATACAGTGTCCTTCTCTTTATGCAAATAGATGTTGTGCCCACGATTACCTACATATGAACTAATATAGTTATTGAGGCGTATTCTTGCATCATTCATCATCAGGATATCAAATGGTGGTATGATCACCCAAAATACTGCAATAAAAACACGACCATTTTGGTCTCTGAATTCTTTTAATTCTGCATTCATAGCTCTGTCTGTTTTTTAATACCTGCTAGTTGTTTCATGTCTTCAACTTCTTCTGTAGAAGATATATTTTCGAATGTAGAGAAAGTCCTATCAAAAATATTTTCATCAGATAAAATCTCAAAGAATTCTTTCAATTTTTCTACATTTTCAGTATAGAAAATCGCAGAAGTACTTTTGCTATTGTTCGCATAGTGAATAGTTATTTCAACTTTTTTCATCTTATGTTAATTAAATGGTCCAGAATTACCGCAGTAAAAATATAATGCAGTTCCGAAATCCTGCAGCGGGTCTTCATGTGCTGTGGATGTGTATGCATCAAACGCAATACTAATTTCGTCAGATTCATATTTTCCACTTTGGAATAAACCAGGAATTTTCCACGTATACAATACTTGTCTGTCGCCATCAGCATTGTGAGTTTCCCTTTTCCCTGACGGATATCCCCATGCTCTATAAAAATCCCCATATTCGTGACCTTTAATATATTTCCACGCATCCTGGCCACATTCGCAGTCATACGCCTTCCTTACTTCCTTTGGCCCGCATGCAGAAAGGCCAATTATAACAATGGATACATAAACAAACGCCAACCTATTTCTCATATTCATTTTGTTATTATTAAAATTTTGATTCACTACTATTTACTTAAATGGTCATATTGTTCCTTAGTAACTTTTCCATCTCCACCGCAAGATGAGCAAGTTGTATATTCTCCTGTTACATTGTTTATTCTTTCACCCGACCCATTACAATGAGGACAATCATAAGAAGATTGGCTAGATTCTGTAGTGACTTTAGAATCTGAAGAACTTTTGTTGTTTGATTTTTTTCCAGAGCAGCCAACTTGAAAAACTAACAAACTTGAAATGATTAGAATAGCAAATCCAAACAAAATTTTCTTTTTCATTTTTCTCTTATTTTAATCCATGCCTACTCTCTTCCCGCTTTTCGGCTTCCGCGTTTTTTGGTTTTATACCGTATTAATCAATCGAAAAATGTAAATGTTACAATGCGTAATAAATATTGTATATTTCTGATTATGATTGATTTAATAGACGTTTTGAACTTTTTCGCGATACAAAAGAATAAAGATTATTAATAATCGAAAATGCAACCTATGTATATCACATTTTTACGTAAGTTTGCGACAATGAATCCGGAGGTGTCGTTTCACATATTGCAGCAAGCTATTACAGCAGGAAACCATGTTGTTTTCGGCGATTTGTATGCCGTATACCGAAACGATTTCATACGCTTTGGCTGCAAAAAATCGGGCTGCACAGAAGAAGAATGCGCCGATGCTTTTCAGGAAGCCGTGATTGCATTGTATGAAAATATCAGAGACAAACGTTTGACGGAGATGAATTCTTCGGTTAAAACTTATTTGTTTTCGATTGGCAAATTCAAACTAATCAACCTGCAGAAAAGAAAGCTCCTGCATGGTAACTTTTGTTCGCACGAATTGATTAATGGGAACACATGCGATGTGAATCTGATGGAAACAAAAAGCAATTCGGAGCATATAAAAAAACAGGTGGGAGCGTTTCTGACCGAACTCTCCGAAGAGGAAAGGGTGATTCTGGATCAATATTATATACAGGAGCAACCTCTGAAAGAAATTGCTGCTGATCTGGGCATTAGCGAAGGAGCCCTTCGCAAGCGAAAGTTTGATATACTGAAACGCTTGTCATTAAAAGCAAAAAAAATTCTGTTGGTTTGTTTGAGTGTATTATGATGGATGAAGAAAAAGACATAGAACTGGCAGAATCATACCTGTTGCACCGGATGACGGAGCAGGAAGCAGCGGCATTTGAAAAACGCATGATTGCTGACGAAGAGTTGGTAACCAATGTTGAAATATTGCGCACATTAATTGACAAGATTAAAGAAGAAGACGAGAAAAATCTGAGGTCGGTATTAAAAAACAAAGAAGCCGGATTCAGCGACAAGCGCGGCAACAGAAAGCCTATACGGCGTATCGTATTTCGTGCAGCTGCCATTCTGATACTTATGCTCGCTTTGTTTGCCATCCTGTATCCATCATTGCGCAGTAATCAATCAAATACCATAGAACTGGCCACGAAATACAAACCCTCCGAGCCAGGTTTGCCGGTATTGATGGATCATACTACAAATATTAATTTCAACGAGGCGATGAATCTTTTCCGGTCGGGAGACTTTTCCGCCGCAGGGCGCAATTTCAACGAAATGCTAAGCAAAAAACCCGTCAATGACACCTTGTTATACTTTTCCGCCCTCTGTCATTTTGAAACAAACAATTATTCAATGGCCGAAAAGAATCTCAAAAAACTTCTTTTGGAAAAGGAATCTGTTTGGAATCAAAAAGCGGAATGGTGGCTGGCTTTAACGCTGGTAGCTGAAGATAAAAAAGCAGAAGCGGCAATAAGTCTTGAAAAAATTCAAAACAATCCGCATCACTCATTCAGTAAAAGTGCATCAGCATTGCTGTGTGAAGAGTATTTCAACAAATAAAACGGATTTTTATTTCTTATTCTGACTCAACTTTTTCCGTCGGCGTAAAAACACCAGCAACAGCAATCCAGCCAGCACAGCCGATCCCGCTACGGCTGCTAACACAAAATACTGATTTTTCCTTTGAGTACTCTTTAATGAAACAGTCAGATTATCGCCTGTACATTGTATCGAAGCCCAGTAAAACGGATGAGCCATTTCGGGATGTTCTTTCCTGAACAAAGCTTTTGCCTCAACCAAAGCTGCGTGAACGGGATATCCCTCGCTCAGAAAGCGGTAAAATGAAGACATTATCAGAGCAGAAGCCTTATCATCAGCTTTCCATAAAGAAGTGATAACAGCAGGAGTGCCGTTTACTGCAAAACTACGTCCAAGGTTATCGGAGCCTTCGTACATTTTTAAAACGCCTTTCCCACTTTCGCACATAATCAAGCAGGCAATTATTGGCGTTGATAAAAGATTTTCAATTTCACTATACGTCACAACAGCTGAATCATTAAGTAGCAATGCTGGTTTCATTATCGAGCTATCGAAATAGCCATGCGCACTTATCTGTAAAATATAGGGATTCGAATTTTCAATTTCCTTTAAATGATTTGCCGAAACAGCATCGTATTGATGTTTTAAATCATCGCACAGTTTGCGGTTGAACAATAAGTCAGGATACTTCTTATAACTTGGATTCACCGTAAAAACCGCTACATTACTATCGAAATGGTCCTTTCTGAATAGTGGATTAATCAATAAGGAAAAGCGATTCTGAATGTTGTATTCATCACCAAAAAAATGATTTTTATTTTTTAAATCGGGAAGTAATGCATCAAACGGCACATTGCAAAAATCAGCCTTAGAGGAGATGTGAACAAATCGTTTCCCAATCATATATCCGCAAACAGGCTTTATAAATGAATTGTATAATGAATTCAAAGCAATATAAACCGAATCTTGTGTGTCGTTTATAAATTCAGGATTGGCAAGTACAGACAAATCAGAAAAATCGGGTTTTGTTCCGGTATAATAGTTCAATTCCCCGTTTGACACAATGAATATCACGAAAGGATTATAATATGATGAATAATAATCAAGAAAAACATGCCTTGTATATTTAGTGAAAAAAATATTTTTTTGTATCCCATCAATAAAATATTGTTCGTTGTATTTACTGTTTTGTTTTTCCTTCCGGGAAGCAAGCAAATCAAGGTATCTCGATTGCTGACTGTGGCAAAAAGCATCCGTTAAATATTTTTTATTGCCGGTTAACTTGTACAGTTCCAGTTCGGCAAAAATCAAAGCATCAAACTGAAATAAATTATACACTTCAAAAACAGATCCCAGTTTGTCTGTTTTCAGATTATTAATTAAGTCAATATATACTTCATATGCAGCTGAAGTATTTGCATACAACTCGTTCAAATGTTCTTTCTTTTTTTGAAGAAGATATAAATTGATAAGAAAATCACTCTTAAACATCATCACATTCAATTTGCCTGTTTTAAAAAACATACGGTCAAGCTTCCCTGACACATTGTTTTCATTAAGAATCTGAATTGATTGGTTCGCATAACTCAAGCAATTCAAATTATTGTCAATCGTATTCCCAAAAGTATACTTTTGAACCAGCGCCTTTGTGAAATACAGTGTTGATAACGGATTTGGGTTGTCATTGAATTTGTTTCTAAGATACAACTCCCTGTCATAAAGTTCCTGTGCCCTGATATAACAATACTCAGAAAATGCACGATCGGGATTCTTATTGGAAGGCTCATCACGAAAATGAAGGGCAAGGTCAGTAAATGCATTTGCCTTGTCATGAATAAAATCAGGCAGGTAATAATTCAGCCATGGGTGCGGTATTGCGGCGATAGAGTCAAGTTTTGCTGCTACCTGAATACAAGTTTTCTTTTCATTACCGCGCATATAATAAATTTTGTACGCATAAACATATGTCCGCAAAATCTCCGGAGCATTTACTTTGTTACGCTCTTCAATGGAGCATGAATTAATTAGCTCAACTGCCTCTGATGAATAAATCATGGCGCTGTCGATGGCAATCATATAATTAAAACACCGCGCCAGATTACTGTAACTTTCGGCAAGCAGGCCTTTCCTGTTTGAAAAAAAACGGCGCTTAACTGATAAGGAAAGTTCCCACACACGCTTTGCTTCTTCAATATCATTCACAGAATATAAAATGTGACCTTTAACATCCAATGCTCCAGTCAATGCAGGGGTTACTTTTATTCCATTTTTATAAAGTGATTTGATTACAAAATCATTAAGTGATACTGCTTCGTCAATGTTTCCATGTTTTATATATAAAAAACTAAGTTTGTTCAAGTTTTGCAGAACACTATCCGAAGCACTATTCTGAGTGCTGCAATTCATTTTAAGGACAGCAATTTCAGATTCAAGTGCGCAGGGTTGAGCATTTAAAAAACGTACAACAAATAAAGAAACAGTAAAAATTATTATTCTATTCATCAATGTTTGTAGTGAAAAATATGAAGCCCGTGAATTATTAGGAGGCTACTATCAATACGTCTTCGTCATCGAAGCCGGAACAAGAATGGTGAAATCACCTTTGTTCAGGTCTTCCGGAGCGGGATTCAGAATGTCATCCACTTCTGAAACGGAGATGACTATGATTTTTAAAGCAGAATTTTTCTTTTTAATATACCATGCAATGCCTTCGCCGTAATCGCTGTGAAAAGAGCCATTATAATGAATAAAGGTGTGTCCGGGTTTCATGTTCTGCAGAATGAATTGCGCCATGGTTGCATCTTTGGCGGCCTGCGCCTTTGGCAGATTGGCGTTTGCGTGACCTCCGCCCATGCCGCCCATACTCATCATACTTTTATAGCAATTCAGATTTTCGTCGTAGGCCATGGGCAATGTTGCCATAAAATTTTTTGCGTCAGCACTTAATGAATCAAGTGCCTCAAATCCGCCTGCAGCCACCATCGACGCATAGCGGCGCGGAATGTTTGAAGCTACAAATGTCAGCTTCTTTTCTTTGGCAAATTCAATCAGTGGTTTATAGTCGGTCTGATAATTATTCCACAGTTTTGCTTCGTCCTCGAAATTTTTCTGTTTGATTTTGCCGGCCAGATATTCATCAAGCAATAGCTGGTTGTCGGTTTCGAACATTTCGGCACCCAATATAATTTTTCCGGCCTTCTTTTCGTGAAGCGCCGCAGTAATTTCATATTCCATCCAGTGACAGATCGGGTTGTTGTGGTATTCGCCGATAAATACAATGTCGGCAACAGCGAGCTGATCAATAAATGTTGTCCAGCCAACTTCTTTACCCGCAGGATTTGAAAGCACATAGGCGGGTTTCTGCGCTGTTGCGCTAAATGAAATAAGCAGAAGAAAAAATGAAAGATATTTCATATTCTGGAAAATTTGGAGGTTCTGGTTATTCTTCTCACCGACTCTTCCAGGACACTTCGTGACTCTGGACGGTCGGGAGCAAATCGAATATCTGATATCATCTCTTTCGCTCCGCTTCGTCTTTCAGGAACTGATAGAAAAGCCGCACGCCGACACCGGTTCCGCCCTGTGGCCAGTAATTCCAGGCGCTTTCCATAAAGGCAGGGCCAGCGATATCGAGATGGATATATGGATAGTCGGTAAATTTTTCGAGAAACTTTCCTGCTGTGATGGCACCGGCATACTTGCCTCCGATATTGGCCATGTCAGCTACACTCGATTTAAGCTGTTCGGCATATTCATCCCAAAAAGGAAACTCGACAATACGTTCAAAAACCTCTTCAGCAGCAGCATGCAGACGTTCGAAATAACCAGAGGCTCCTGATTCCATACCAACAATGGCATAATGACCTATAGCAGCATGAGCGGCTCCGGTGAGAGTTGCAATATCAATAACAACAGCCGGATCATATTTCTGAGCATAGGCCAGTGCGTCGGCGAGAATGAGACGGCCTTCGGCGTCGGTGTTTTGTATTTCGACCGTTTTTCCGTTCATCATAGTGAGCACGTCGCCAGGCGCATAGGCATTGCCTCCCGGACGATTGTCGGTAGCCGGAATCAGTCCGACCACATAAACCGGCAGCTGCATGGATGCAATTAATTGCAGGGCACCGGCCACAGCAGCTCCGCCCGACATATCGCATTTCATATCGGCCATAGAAGCGCCGGGTTTAAGATTCAGTCCGCCTGTGTCGTACATTACCCCTTTGCCAACGAGAATAAATGGTTTTTTATTGACATGTTTTTTGGGCTTGTATTCCAAAATAGTAAAAGTTGGTTCATCAACGCTGCCCCTGTTTACGCCAAGCAATCCACCCATTTTCAGCGCTGTGATTTTTTGTTTTGAAAGTACCTCAACTTTCACCGGAACATCTTTCAGAAAAGAAGCAATCTGCTTAGGAAACGAAACAGAAGTAAGCGCCGATGGAATCTCATTCACCAGATCACGAGCAAAAGAGACAGCATTATGCATACGCATCAATTCAAATATATGAACATGTTCCACCATTGTCTGGCGAATCAAAATTGAATTAAGGTGCTTCTTGGGTTCGTTGTTTGTTTTATACTTCAGAAACTCGTAATTGCCAAGCAGCATTCCTTCCAGAAAATATTGCGTCAGCGCTTGTTCTTCGAGATAAACATCCAGCGATATTTCCTGAATTTTCTCCTTATTCGTGATTTTTACAACATCGTTACCAAGGCGACGAAGCTTCTCAAGATCCGATTCCTGCTTGATTTTTTCAGGAATAAAAGCCACAATGTCCAAATTTGGAAGTCGGTTGAAATACACAATTTTAGCTTTGTCTTTTCGCAGCCGGGTTTTCATATACGCCTTTTCCTCCTTCGAAAACAAGCCGGCAGGCAGACTTTCGGGCGAATCGGTCAGATAAACGGTAGTGCCTACTACAGTGCGGCGGCGATATAGTCCAATTTTGACTTCCATGATTTTTGTTTTTACAAAAATACTAAATATTAAGGCTTGTCAAATATTCCTGTATAAACCTTTTGTAAAACTAGAGACTCTGTCGATAATAACATTAGGCTGACCCTTGCCATTATGAATAATACCGAACTTTGCATATTAATCAATATCGACAATTTAGTGAGAAAAGAAATGAAAGAAAAAGACAACAGACAACAAAAAAAGGGTTCTGAAGTAATGGAGAAAGCCATAAAGGTTGTTTTTCCGGTAGTCGCAGGATTATTCGCCAATATTCTGATGTTGCTTTTGTTTTTCATAATTGTTGGCCAGAATCACGCACTTTCACTAGGATACAAACATTTTTTCCTTTATTATGCCCCATTGTGCCTTATTATTGCTATTCTTTTTCAAATACTTATTGTTATTCCTGTTTTTTGCAAATATCAGTTTACAACAATCCGACAGCAAACCATTGGTATAATTGCCCTATTTATAATTTCCGTTTTTGGCTCAGTAGCATTCGCATACCAGGTTTCAAGCTTAGATTCAACTCCTTTTGATTATATTACTGACGCGATATATAGCTTTATGTTCATTTTCGTTTACTGGCTCATCAACATTTATGTCATGGACAAACTGTGTAAAATTGAAGACTCTGAAAGACAGGATTAAAATCGGATGACTTTCTGAGATTAGTGCAATTTGCCGTGATTTTATAAATGTTTTTTATCTTCGCAAAAAAACGGCATGAAGAAATTTATACTATTCTCTGCACCCACTGCGTTTTTCCTGACTCTGTTAAACATCGTATCAGCTCAGAATACCCAGCTCGCCGGAATGGATTTCGAAAATTGGAGTCAGAATTATTACAATGTAATGTTTCCTTCAAATTGTTATTGGGAAAATCAGCCAACAAGTTTCTGGGCCAACTCAAATGCTGCGACTACCATTGTTAATGATTTCTGTTGCGAACGCACTTCAGACTGCAATAGTGGAAGCTATGCGGCACATCTTGAAACAAAAAGCATTTTTGGTGTTCCTGCTGCCGGCAATCTTTTCACAGGAACATTTGTTGCTGATGGATTCAATTCGCAGGCCCTGCGGGGCGTTCCGTTTACTGACAAACCGAAATCTATTAAGGGATATTACAAATATACGCCGGCCAATTACAACAATGGAAGCGCCACTGTTCCGGACACCTGCGCCATTTACGCCATCCTTTCCTATTGGGACGGCATGCAAAGAGTGGAAATCGCCAGAGCTGAAATGTATTCAGCCAATATTGCATCTTCTTACACTTTGTTTGATCTTGATTTTATATATTATTCTAATACAACGCCCGATACTGTTTCTGTGGTTTTTGCATCTAGCAAATACGGCGATCTGTTTGAGGGCGGCATTGGAAGCACGTTGATGATTGACGATGTGGAATTTGTTTACCCGGTTGGATATGCTGAAGACAATACCTTCAGCAAAGTTTGGAACGATGGCGAAAACTGGATTTTTTCTTTCCGAACGAATGCTGATCGCAGCATTTTTCTGTACGATGTTTCGGGCCGTTTAATTTACAAAAAGTCAACTTCTGAGCTCAATCACAAGACGTCGTCAGACTTCTTGAATCACGGAATATTTCTGTACAAAATTGTTGAAGGAGAAAAAACCTTCAGCGGCAAACTGGTCAAATAATGCGTTTTTTTGTTGCCTTCTTAAGTATCTTTTTTTTGCCGAATTATTCGTCGGCACAGGATGTGACCATTGGGCCAAAAATCGGATTCAACATCGGAGCTCCGCTGCCTCTTGGCAACATTCCGGAAGGCGCCAAAGGTACGCCGCTCGCCTGTCATAATCTGGGCGTTTTTGTCAATTACAAAATCTCAGAAAAATTCAGCATTCAGGCAGAAATACTGTACAACCGCAAAGGAGCTCATTTCACCACTCCGCTCGACAGCATGTCTTATACCGACCATATGCAGCATCCTTTGTATCCCGATGTCTGGCTTGATGTGGAAACATTCTTCAATGGCACTGCTGAAGGCGCTTTCGATAATTATTATCTTGAATTTCCTTTGTTGCTGTCGTACAAAATCGGTCAGTCAAAATGGTCTTTAATGGTGGGTGGATATTATGGTTGGCTTGCACAGACAGAGACGCATGCAACAGCTACCGGGTATGTCGGTTACGATCCGGCATTACGTGAAGAAGTGCTTGATTTTGCCGAAAATACTCGAGAATACGATTACGGAGCATTGATAGGCACTACCTATAAAGCCAGCGACCGCATCGATATCAACATCCGTATTTCATTCGGAATGGAATCTGTTTTTGTTGATGACTACGAAAAAATCGATTACTCGCTCAACAATATGTTCGCACAGTTTACCGCCAGTTATTCATTCATACCAGCCAACTGGTTTACAAAAAAATAAATGCATACCGATTGCTCTACCTTGCTTGCAAAGCCACTCAATGGAGAAGAACTTTCTCCAAAAGACGCTTTGCAAATTTATGAACAGGCATCCTTTCCTCAGCTGATGGTCGCTGCGCATGCAATGCGTATGAAGCTACATCCTGAAAATGAAGTTTCATGGATCATCGATCGTAATGTAAACATCACCAACATTTGCATCACCGGATGCCGGTTTTGCAACTTCAGCTGCTCAAAAAACAGTACTTCGGCTTATGTTACAACACGAGATGAATACCGCAAAAAAATCAGCGAATTGTTTGCGCTTGGCGGCAATCAATTGTTGTTGCAGGGCGGCCTGAATCCTGCGCTGGATCTGCAATTTCATTGTGATCTATTTCGCTGGATGAAATCAGCATTTCCGGAATTAAAATTACATGCATTGAGTCCCGCCGAAGTGGATTTTATGGCGCGTACCGAAAAATTGTCACACACAGAAGTTCTGCAAACATTGATGAATGCAGGCCTCGACAGCCTTCCGGGTGCCGGAGCTGAAATACTGAGTGATCGCGTGCGGAAGATTGTATCACCTTCTAAAATCAGCGCTGATGGCTGGATTGAAGTGATGCGTGCTGCACATAAACTTGGGTTGATTACATCAGCTACCATGATGTTTGGTCATGTGGAAACCATAGAAGAGCGCATTGAGCACATGATTCGTATCAGAGATTTACAAAAAGAAAAACCCACAGGTGCGCCTGGATTTTTATCGTTCATTCCCTGGCCGTTTTACGGAAAAGATACGACACTCATGAAAGAAGGACTGGTACAAAACTTTCCAACACCGCTTGAATACATACGTTTGATTGCCACGGCCAGATTGGTTTTGAACAATATTCCGAACATTCAGGCATCGTGGCTGACGGTAGGAAAAACAACGGCTGCGGTTTGTCTTTATGCGGGCGCCAACGATCTGGGCAGCATCATGATTGAAGAAAATGTAGTGTCATCGGCCGGCGCATCGTATCGAATGCATGCTGATGAAATGCAGCAGCTGATCAGCGATTCAGGGTTTGGGCCACGTCGGAGAAATCAGGACTTTACAGACGCAGAGTAATTTCGCCACAAGGGCACGACGTGTCACGTTTTACGTGAAGACACAAACATCTTTCTTCCGCGAATGACGCAAATTCACGCGAAAATCATTTTTTATTACTCGATATAACCCTTCGATTAACGCTAATAGAATCACCCTTCATCTGCGATGAAGACTGATTCAGTTGGTCGCTCGAAAATCGCGCGCAGAGGGCGCAAAGTCGCAGAGAGGTTGAAGAAAACGCTGCATCGCTCAAAAGACAACGCGCTGAGATTGCAACGACGCTGAGGATTTTCTCGCAGAGAGATTGAACCTAACATCACCGTACGGACCTGATATTTTTCATCTTTGTTGACTTGAGAATTTGCTATCTTTACAAACAAATTTAATTTACATGCCTGCGGCAAACAACACCAACAAATTCCTGACTCTGAGCGAGATTCTGTCGCAGGTTCGGATTGTTGTTGCCCGTGAGTTTTCGATGCCGATATGGATCAAAGCCGACATGCTCAAGCTGAATCACTATTCGGCATCGGGCCATGCTTTTCCGGAGCTGGTGGAAAAAACCAATGGGAAAGTCACCGCCAAATGTCAATCAATGATCTGGGCCGACGACCTGCAACGAATTGCCACAAACTTTCGTCAGGTCACTGGCAAAACACTCTCCGACGGTATTGAGATTTTGTTTCGCGCCGAAATTCGATTTCATGAACAATTCGGAATGCGGCTCCGCATCATTGACATCGACGCGCAATACACGCTCGGTCAGATGGCGATGGAACGCAAAAAAACCATTGAAAAACTGAAAACAGAGGAGCTGTTTTTTTTAAACAAACAGATTTCTCTTGCTGAAATTCCCGGACGACTGGCCATCATCAGTGCCGCTACCAGCAGGGGTATGCACGATTTGAAAAATATTATTTTCACAGCAGGTGCCGCCTATAAAATAAAAATGACATTATTTACAGCAGTGCTGCAAGGCGCTCGCGGAGCCGAAACCATTGCGTCGCGAATTCTACAGATTGGAAAGCGCGCTGATGAATTCGATGCCATTCTCATCATTCGCGGCGGCGGCGATGACACCGGAATGGACTGCTACGACGATTATGCGCTGGCCCGCACAGTGTGCGAATGTCAGCTGCCGGTTATCACTGGAATCGGGCACTCAACGAATGAAACGGTGACCGAAATGGTTGCACATACAAACAAGATTACACCGACCGATGTAGCCTATTTTGTTGTCGGAAAGTTTTCGGAACAACTGATGCGACTGCAGGATCTCACTGCGCAACTAAGCGCTCAAGCACTTATGACTATAGCCGAACAAGAGCAGTTTTTACAGGATTTGGCGCAATCGGTTTCCGAAATCGCCCGCGAAGAATTTCAGCAACAAAAAGACTTTCTGATGCAGGCCGGAAACATTATTCAGCAGAAATCATTTCAGAAAGTTGCAGCTGCAACAACAAAACTTGATTCAAGCGCTGCTGAACTCCGGACGGCTTCACAGCGGGTTATTATGACACAACAGCACCGCACCGATATGCTAAACTCATCGCTAAGTCAGCATTTTCAGAGTTTTATCCGGAAGAATAATTCAACACTCGATATTCTGGAAAGCAAAGTGACGATGCTCGATCCGCAAAATATTCTTCGTCGCGGATACTCCATCACATTGCATGAAGGTAAGATTGTGAAAAGCGGCAAAGCTCTTAAAGACGGAAGCGAAATTGAAACGGTGCTTCTTGACGGCCGCGTCAAATCCATTGTTCAGAAAAATAAAAAAGATAAAAAATGAGTGAACAAAAGTATTCCGAAGCCATGGCGGAGCTTGAGGAAATTGTGAACGCCATTGAAAACGACAACCCGGATCCGGATGAGCTGATTGTTAAGGTAAAGCGTGCTGCCGAGTTGATTCAGTTCTGCCGCAAGCGGCTGCTGAACACCGAAACGGAGATTAACACCGTGTTGTCGAAATTGAAAGAGATGTCGGATGGTAGCGAAAGCCAATAAAAAAATATCGATCGTTTTCAGGCAAACATAATATTCCATCGTCTGATGGCGACGCAGGAGCCAGAGGATATGGAATCGTTATGTTTGCAGCAAAACCGACGATTCCATATTCTGCGATTCCCTCCGAACGATGGAATATCGGTTTTGCACTTCTGCATGAATTTGAATAAAGCAGTTGTGCGATATTGTTTCAGGATTAGCCCCAAATGGAAAATTTTAACGATATTTGCACCTCTTCTTAAAAAGCAAATGAAAAAAGACAATGCATTCAAACGACTGCTTCACAAGCTGCGGATACCATACCGGCTTGTGATTATGAATGACAGCACCTTTGAAGAAAAATTCTCTCTCAAGCTGTCGCGTCTGAACGTATTTGTAGTATTTGCCCTGCTTTCGTTTCTTTTAATAACCCTGACCGTTTTTCTGATCGCATTCACTCCAATACGTGAGTACATCCCGGGTTACGGCAATGTTGAAGCTCGGGAAATGGTGTACGAACTCTCGCTCAAATCCGATAGTCTTGAACAGGAGCTGGTTGCACGCGATGTGTATTTTCGTAATTTCTTTGCTGTTCTGACCGATGCAGATTCAAATATTCTCGTCAGCAATTATTCCAATTACTCCGAAAGCAGTACCAGCAGCGTTGTTTCAGAAAACACAGACGCCACAGGACTTTATTTTCTTACTCCACTTGAAGGAAGTATTGTAAGTAAATATACGCCTGCAAACAGGCATTACGCCATTGATATCAGTGCTCCGAAAGGCAGTCTTATCAGCAGCATTTCTGAAGGAACGGTGCTTTTCTCCGACTGGACTCTTTCCGGCGGAAACACGCTCATCATCCTGCATCCCGGAAAAGTTATTTCAGTGTATATGCACAATCTTTCGCTATTTGTAAAGCAAGGCGAAACCATCCGCGCAGGCGATCCGATTGCCGTCATTGGAAATTCGGGTGAAAATTCTACTGGACCTCATTTGCATTTTGAACTCTGGATTAACCTGCAACCGGTGAACCCCGAAAATTATATTACTTTCTGATGAAGCAGCGATTAGCCATACTTGGTTCAACCGGTTCTATCGGCCTGCAAACACTGGATGTTTGCCGAAAATTTCCTGATCGCTTCGAAGTTGAAGTACTGACAGCCGGAAAACAAGGCGGAGAGCTCATTCGACAGGCGCTGGAATTCAATCCGAACATGGTTGTCATAGGCGACGAATCGCAATATGACGTTGTTTCCGAAGCCTTAAAAAATACCGATATCAAGGTTTTCTGCGGCAGCAAATCCATCGCAGAGGCAGCAACCGTTGAATCAGTCGATACGGTGGTTCTGGCCCTGGTGGGAATTTCAGGACTTGCACCCGCCTATGCCGCATTGAAAGCCGGAAAGAAACTTGCCCTTGCCAACAAGGAAGTGCTGGTTGTGGCTGGTGAACTTATTGCAAAAACATCCATCGAAAACCGCGCTGCCATTATTCCCATCGACAGCGAACATTCGGCCATCATGCAATGTTTGCAAGGTGAATCGTCGGCTACTATTCAAAAAATAATTCTGACAGCATCCGGTGGTCCGTTCCGCGGATTCAATATGGATCAGCTGCAAAATGTAACTCGTGAACAAGCGCTTGCACACCCGGTTTGGAGCATGGGAAATAAAATTTCCATCGATTCAGCAACCATGATGAACAAAGGGTTTGAGGTGATCGAAGCACGCTGGCTTTTTAATGTTCCGGCAGAAAAAATCGATGTCGTCATTCACCCGCAATCCATTATTCATTCGATGGTGCAGTTTGTCGATGGTTCGGTAAAAGCACAGATGAGCCGCCCCGACATGCGTCTGCCCATTCTGTATGCACTCACCTGGCCGGAACGCATACCAGCACCTTTTCAAACCGAAGGCATAAAAGACATCTGGTCGCTGACCTTTGAAAAAGCCGATACTACCACATTTCGTCACCTCCAATTTGCCTTTGAAGCGCTGAATAAAGGTGGCGGCGCACCTTGCGTACTCAATGCTTCGAACGAAGTCGCTGTCGAGCTTTTTCTAAATAATAAAATTTCATTCACCGGCATGCAAAAAATGTCGGAGTCTGCACTCAACAACATTTCTGCGGGTGTACCTGCCAGCATCGAAGAATATCTGGCACTCGATCTCGAAACCCGCGCCTATTGTCAAACTTTGAATCTCAAGTAAAATGGAAATATTCATCAAAATCGTTCAACTCCTTCTCAGTCTTTCAATTCTTGTTATCCTGCATGAATTCGGACATTTCATTACTGCCCGCATGTTTGGAACAAGGGTGGAAAAATTCTATCTGTTTTTTGACCCTTGGTTCTCGCTGTTTAAATTTAAGCGGGGCGATACCGAATACGGAATTGGCTGGCTGCCCCTCGGTGGCTATGTGAAAATCTCTGGGATGATTGACGAGTCGATGGACAAGGAGCAGATGAAACAACCGGCTCAGCCGTGGGAATTCCGCAGCAAGAAAGCCTGGCAGCGCTTTATAATCATGGTAGCCGGCGTTATGATGAATGTAATTCTCGCCATACTTATCTACATAATTATGCTGGCAGCCTGGGGTGAAAAATATTTGCCCAATGCTGAATTGAAGGATGGTATTGCCGTTGATTCACTGGCCATGCAGACCGGACTTCGCACCGGCGACAAAATCATGAAAGTGGACAATATTGTTATTGAAGACTTTTTCGATATTGTTCCCAACATGTTGCTTGAAAACGCAAAAACACTGACGGTTGTTCGCAATGACACCGAAAAAGTATTGGATATTCCAAGTGACTTTCTAAAGAAAATGATCGATTCGGAGCGCGCCAACATGATTATGCCGCGTATGCCGATGATCATCGACAGCATTGTGCCCGGCTCCGTTAATGCCGCATCAAAGATTAATAAAGGCGACCGCGTGATTGGAGTCAATGGAAAACTGATTCATTACCATGATGAGTTTAAAGCTGAAGTTGAAAAATATAAAAACCAGGAAATCACGCTGCGCGTTCTCAGAGGCACCGAAGATTTGACTTATCCGGTCAAGGTAAACGACAAAGGCCAGCTCGAAGTGATGATTGTGACCGACCTGAACCGCTTTTTCAATATTGCAACGCACGACTACACCTTTTGGGAAGCCATTCCGGCAGGATTCAGCAAAGCCGGCACCAAGATATCGGAATACTGGAAACAGCTCAAGCTCATGTTTAACCGTGATGTGCGCGCCTATGAAAATGTAGGTGGATTCATCACCATGGGCAAGATTTTCCCGGGTGTCTGGGACTGGCAGGCCTTCTGGAATCTGACCGCCTTTCTGTCGCTCATGCTTGCTGTGCTCAACATTCTCCCCATTCCGGCACTCGACGGAGGTCATGTAATGTTTGTACTCATTGAGATGATAACCGGCCGAAAGCCTTCGGAAAAGGTGCTCGAAATTGCCCAATACATCGGGTTTGGGCTTCTGCTCACGCTTTTGGTCTGGGCCAACCTCAACGATATCCTGAAACTTTTTTAAGCTCTGTTAACCGTTTGTAACCCACCTTTATTGTTAAAGGTGTTGCATGCGCGTGGGTGGGGGTGTATATTTGTGGGATTGATTTTGCCAGAAAATCTCTTCAAAACCATCTGCTTATGAAAATTACAGGAGCTATTTCATTTTATGTCAGAGAAATGCATAAGCAATTTACATTGGTTTGCATATTGATGGCCTTGTGTTTTAGCTCTGGTGCAGCTACATATACTTCTTGCGCAACAATGATCTGGCCAGGTGTTGTTGGTAATTGGAATACTGGAACTGGCTGTAATGCACTATTCCCAACAGGAAGCACAAGCCACAGTATGTTGATTTCAGCAGGGCATGTCGTTACTTACAATCTCACAACATTAAACACCTCAGGATCATTAACAGTAAATGGGACCTGGAAATGCAGTACAAATGGGACCGTTGGCGCCTTAGTTATAAACAGCGGTGGAGTATTCACAATTACAGGAGGAACTTTTACCTGTTCCAGCATTACAATTAATTCTGGTGGAACTTTGAATGTAAATGGCGGAACAATTTCCTTAACCAATACTAGTGGAAACTCACTTGTTGTTAACGGAACACTTAACCTTGGAGCTGCAGGAATTGGCGGTGGTCAAATTAATAATAAAAGCAATATAATTGTTTCAACTACAGGAGTTGTTAATATTAATCACTCGAGTGCAAAATTGAATTATACAGGAACCGGCTCAAACACAACAAATCCAATGGATGGGACCATTGAGTGCAATGGAATATTGACTTCTTCAAATTATTACAACTTTGACTTCGGATTTATTATGGTCACCTCAGGAACCTCAACAGGACTAATCAGATCGCAAACTGCCTATATTCCCTCCAATAATACCTGGTCAGCTGCAAATAACTTTTTCGGTTTCAATTCAACATATGGGGGAACCGTTGAGTATTATGGTACTTCAGACATTTCTTTTGGTTTATACTCACAGCGAACTTATCACACATTAAAAATTAGCAACACCAATGCATTATGTGTTTTATTGTATTCAACATATTGTTACTCAACAAGCATATTAAACCTCGCTAATACTTCATCTTTCATAAATATTGGCAGTGCCAAATTATTTATCCGCGGAACGATCAAATATACTGGAAACAGCTATATTAAAACTTCAAGTTCCAGTAATCTGGCTGTTCACGGCTACATAGGGGCTTCAACAATTTGTGCAGACAATACTGCTGGAGTTGTATCAACTGTAAGTTCTGAAAACACATCAGTCAACATCATGCAACCTCTCTTAAGATTTTCGCCAGCTGGAGGATCAACTGGATTTTTAAATAGTCTGGATTTATATAGAGAGGATGTAGTGACAATTAACGATAATGTTAATGTTAGTGGCACATTGTCGCTTCGCAGAGGCATTCTCAAAACGAATTCTTATATTTTATATTTAAGTAACACAACTCCTTCGTCTTTGACATACAATACTGTTGGTTTTTCATCGACAGTAGGATGGGTTTCTGGAAATTTGAAAAGGGCCTGTAGTTCGGGACTGTATTATGAGTTCCCTGTTGGCAGAACAGATGTAACAACTTTTGCAAGTGATTACCCGAAATACCGTCATTTTCAAATCCAGTTATTATCTGTTGCAGCAAGCCCATGTAATATCAAAGTGAATTTCAACACAGTTTTTAATCCTGATGTTTGCAGTGGCACATTAATTAATGCATGGGATGATGGAATAAACTATAATCAACTTCATCCCGAAGGATGGTGGAGCGTGATTCCTGATGCTGGAATAACTTCTACCACCTATAATGCCCGAGGATATATTTATGGATTCACAGGAGCCCCTGTGCCAGTAAATAACAAATATGGATTATTAAAACGAATAGATGGAAGCTCACTCTGCAGTGACTGGACAAATGGCAACGGAACTCTAAATACTGCAGGGACATCAGGAAGAATTCATGAATATAGTAGTACTCTTGAAATTGGATATGCCCAAAGAAATGGATTAACCTCTTTTTCTGAATTTGCAATCGGTATTACAAACGGACCACTGCCAGTTGAGATAATTGAATTGGCAGCTCTCAACAAGAATAATAAAATAACCCTCTCCTGGACCACCGCCACCGAAACCAATAATGATTATTTCACCATTGAGAAAAGCATCAATGCCGAAGATTGGGTGTCAATTGAAACAGTAGATGGTGCGGGTAATTCCAATGAGCTGGTCAATTATGAATTCGAAGATGTGGAGCCCATGTCGGGGACATCGTATTACCGGTTGAAGCAGACGGATTTCGATGGAAAATTTGAATATTTCGGACCGGTAACTGTCAATTGCAATGAAGGCGCGAATGGGATTATCGCCTACCCGAATCCCGCACAGGAAAATGTGTTGGTGGTGGGTAGCCAGGATGTTCCAGCCAACATTTATCTGTGCGATCTTACCGGTCGAATCATAGCAGCATACAGCTGCAATCACCTTTCAGAGCCATTCAGCATTGATCTGCAGAATATTTTGCCAGGCATTTATCTGATACGCGTTGACGCTCAAAACAGCCCGGAGTATTTCCGGGTGGTGAAGGAGTAGCTCCTTCCTCAACCTGAGTGCCTCGCGGCTGTGTCACGTGACTCGCGGAGCGAGCTCTCTGCGTTGAGGAAGACACGTACTAGCCAATGCACTCAGGTCGATTTCATCGACGCAGAGAGATTGGCTGTTCATCACATAGCGATTTCTCAACGCAGTGAAAAAAAACAAAGCTCTTCCAACACCCACCCCACAATAAATATTTGTTATTGCACGAGGCCATTTGCATCAGAAACACATTTGTTCTTTATCTTTGGCCCAAACACAAAACCTATGAGAATAAAAATTCCTGAAAACCAGATCACATTTGAACAGTTGAAAGCTGATGTCGAGAACCAGTTTCCGCAGTATGCTTTTCACGTGAAGACAAAGAATTTTCTTGTGGCCCGCAAAAACGGTAGCACCGGCGCGAATATCCTTTTAAGAAAATCGAAAGTCGTTATCAATGGCGGTTTCCCAACAATGGGAGGCACATTGCTTTTCATGCTTTGTATTTTCCTGCTTGGTTTTCTGATTCCGCTGATTGTTTATTTCATCGTTTTTCACAAGAACCAGAAACAGCTGGAGACCGAAATCGGCACATTTATTCAGCAAAAATACGGGCTGAAAATCTGACCCGCATTATGAAAAAAAAGAGGATTTGCATTGCAAATCCTCTTTTTTGTTACTGTACCCGAGGCCGGGATACTAATATTACTTTTTATTACTTCGCAAGCAAATTTGGCATTTCCTTATATTACTGATATACAACCGCAAAGATAATATTTATATTCATACTGAAGTGATAATAGAATATCTTAAAATGTAATTAAATGTAAATAATGTTTCCGCAATGTTTCCGCAGACCTTAAATTTTGTATCTTTGAATCGGGATACTTAATGAAAATCAAAATGGCAAACAGCGAAATTAAAAAGGCCAAGGCTGATAATATTACATACAATGTGATGCTATCAGATAGGGCAAATAAGGATGGCACATTCAATCTATATCTGCGGATCACCCAAAACAGAAAGCATCGAAAGCTGAAATTAGATATAAGGTTAGAAAAAGCAAGGTATTTTCTAAAGAAAGCCAAATATGGCAAATGGATTACCGAACACCCAAAAGCCAAGGCCTATAATGATTCAATCGAACAGGAAATTGAAAAGGCCAAGCAGCATCAAAGGGATATAAAAAAATCAGGTATAGCCACACCCGAAGTGATTATATCAAGAATTGCCGGCAGTGATTCGGATTCATTCTTTCAGTACGCAAATATGCGGGCGCAATATTTCTATGATTCGGGCGGGTATAGGAATTACAAGAAATACAAAAGCTTCATCAGTAAATTGCAGGCATATCTTAAAGGAAAGGATTTGACCTTTGCAGAAATCACCTTAAAACTGATCACCGGATTTGAAAGCTATTTGAAAAAGCAGCCAAATTCAAGGCAGCCACAATTCATGCTGCATAAGAACACCGTAGCCCGGCATTTGATAGTATTTCGATCAATCGTAAATGAAGCAATAAATAATGGCCTGATGAATGCCGCAGATAACCCATTTTTAGTACATAGGCCGAAAGAAACCAAGACCACCAAAGAAAAGCTAACAGCTGAAGAAATAGATGTCTTAAATGGGCTTGAATTGGCTAAATACAGCCCGATGTGGCATTCCCGAAATTACTTCATGTTTTCTTTCTATTGTGCCGGAATCCGGGCGGGTGATTTAATGTCGCTGAAGTGGAATTCTATTTCCAAGGCGGGCAGGTTGGGATATCAGATGTCCAAAACAAAACAAACCAAGTCCATAAAACTGCAGCCAAAAGCATTGGAAATTCTGAAATTTTATAAGCGCAAGGCATCAAAAGCAAATGAATATATCTTTCCATTGCTGAATAATGCTGCACCTTATGCAATAGCAGGCAATGAGCAAGAAAGGGCATCGCTGCCGGCAGATATTCAAGTAATGATGTATAAGGATATCAGCGCAAAGAATGCAGCAATCAATAAGCAGCTGAAGAAACTGGCCGAATTGGCCGGGATTTCAAAAAAGATATCATTTCACATCAGCCGGCATTCATTCAGCAATATAGCCCGGCAAAAGGGCATCAGTGTTTATGATGTTTCAAAGATGTTAGGGCATAGCAGTATTAAAATTACGGAAACTTACTTACAGGAATTCGACAGTGAAAGTATGGATGAAAGCATGGAAAGGATATTTGAATGAAAAATGACAGAAACAAACTTGCCCGGGATCTATTGCTGAAATACTTTTCACAGGAAGTCGATGCAAGCTACATTGAATTTGCGTACAAATTGGGATGGGAATATTTTGAATATCTAACAAAAAGCCTATTTGATTCATACGCACTGCCGGCCTATAAAAGAGATGTTATAATCTATATGGGAATCATTAATTCAAGCAGAATAAATAATACAATATTGGGCACCCAATATGATAGCATACAATATACAAATGAATTTAATAATACACTAATTCGGCTTTGCCATTTGTTAGAAAACTACTTTGAATCAAGCAAAAAAACCCAAGATTTCGCAATGCAGATATCATATTTGGATGGTGGCATTGAAAAGAAAATAACAATTAAAGATTCGATGTTTATTCAGAATTTAATAGATGGATACATGGAATCTAAGGGTGCCAAATTTGTGGATGGCATAATTAAAGAATTGGAAAACTATAATGAAAACAGCAAGCCGAATTCGAATAAAACCGGCAGAAAGAATATCCGGGCAGCTTTAGCGGCATTTGCAAATGATCTTAATGGATTGCTGACAGATGAAATATCGGCCAACACTAACAAAATAATTTCCGATCAAAATGCAGGCTTTATCTATGATCTCTTTTTATTATATGGGTATGGCATTGAAAAGGAAACCAAAGCCGATGGCATTAAGTATATTAGAAGCCTAATCAGTAATTATCAACAAAAAATATATAAAACAGCTAAAAAAGAATAGAGTTTTATATCAACTTGTTTATATTCAATGACTTACATTTGTACTGGAATAATCAATTAAAACCAGTACCAATATGGAAACAGCAAGTATTTCAATTACTGCAATCCCGGAAATAAGATTGCAACAGCTCGAAGCCGATATTAAATTAATACGGTCGGCAATCTTTGATAATAAAAAAGAATCTTTCATGGCCGAATGGCTCGAAAGTGAGCAAGCCCGGAAAGAATTGGGAGTGTGCCGTAAAACATGGCAGAATTACCGAAACAAAAAGGCATTGCCATTTAGTCAATTTGGCCGAAAAATCTATGTCAGGCGGTCGGATTTGGATGCATTCATGCAAGGTAATATCATTAAATAATCGGGAGGGATACTGATATGAAAAATGACTTTATCGCAGCAATGCACCGCACAGCCATATACAAGCTGAAGCCCGGCACCTCCACAAGTTACTATTATCAATCCGGTACTGATTTACTGCCAAACAGAATTTGTATTACACAGGATGCATTTGCAGTGATACGGCAGACCGGAAATCATTTGCATAAGCCAGTCGGCCAAATAAAAGCGACTTTCACCAAGAAAGAAAGTGCAGTATACAAGCTGAATTATCCTTTCAATGTACATACAAGCATTTATCAATATCCCGATTGTCCCTTGTTTATAGGATATGGCAGCATCGGCATTTCCAATAATAGCGGCAAGATATCGGAAACCGGTGATTTGGTGATTCTTTATTGCAGCACCTCCGCATGGGATGAAATCGAATTGCATTTCTTTCCGGGTATGCTGAAGAAACTGCCCGAAGCATTTGAGTATTTATATAAAATCAAAAGGTGCAATCCTTAATCGGGCTGCACCTTTCAATGGGATACTGCATGAATGCGATGTATGACTATATCGGCATAACAAAACAGCTGCACAAAGATAATATTAATTTGTCAAATTTGGAACATATCGCAAGCAGCCGTAATTGTGAACACTACCTGATCCCGGGCATTAAGCCAATGAAACTACAATACAATAAGGATAACAAACTAATGCGGATCACCGGCAGTGTGCCGTATTGGGTAAATGGCCACAACTTCAGTATTACGATGGCCGAATATAATACCGGACTGGATTACATGGCAGACTTATTAAAAGTGAAAATATCCGATGCTATTGTGGATGTGATGGAATTTGGCGCAATCGTAAATACATCGCTGCCGGCAAATCAGATTATATCCGCTCATTCATCAGCCAAGGGCATGAAGTCAGTAATATATGACAATGGCAGATACTTCAGCGATTCGGCCTGTAAAGTAAAAATGTATAATGCAAAGGCCAGGATCTTTCAGAATTTAGACAAAGGCACACAGCATGAAATTGAGGCCGCAGGATTCGACAGAAAGGCTGATTGGGTAAAGGTGGAGGCTCACTATTTAAAGCCACACATGGCAATCAATAAGGGTGCAGGAATCATTCTTTCTGATCTGTTTCGGCCTGATTTCATACGCAAGACTGAAGAAAATTTCCTGTACCAATATAGCCGACTTTCTTTCATCAAATCAGTTGAAATACCCATGAATAAAAAACACCTCAAAACAGATAATTTGCTCATGCTCGCATTAGCTGAAGTATCCGGAAACATTGGTAAATCACCCAAAGATTTAGCCTACGGCATACTTAATCAGATACCCGATGAAGTACTATCACCAAATGACAAAAAAGCCCGCAGGGCGCAAATAAGAAAGCTACTGAAGCAAATTTCAACTGATATAACAAGTAAATACGATTTATCACCCTTGCTGCAGGATGCAATGTTATATCACCGGACAGCCTAACCCTTTTTATTACCCTAATCAAATGGGTATGATTTCTTACCCTACACAATAGAAAATATATGCATGAAGAAACAAGATTTGAAGAAATCAGATTCGATTTGGAATTACCGAAAATCAATTTGGAAATACCGAAAGTGGAATTCGACTTTCCAAAGATGGATTGGGACTTTCCAAAAATGGATTGGCCGGAAATTACATTGGATTGGCCTGTTATTGATTTGGATTGGCCTGTTATTGATACTGATTGGATAAAGTCGGAAACAGAATGAAGTGGCTGCATCGCACATCAGGACAGCTATACAGCTCATTTGATGCATCACTAATCAGCTGCAAACCTTAAGAATTTAGGTTATTATGGGCAGAAACACAACCGGATCGGTATGCACCAAGGAAGTATTAAGAATCGAACTTTCGAAACTTTTGCGCCAAGGCTATATTAAAAAGGGCTGCAGAATCAAAGGAGTTATCGAATGGACTGATGGCAGCAATATCAGTATTGAAACAAACTACATGGCAGCTGAAAAGTGGATTCAGCTAACATATACAATCACATTGGCATCAGGTGAAAGCTTCGGATATCAGCGGCAAATATCATTCACCACAAAAAAATCAAATTTGGGCAGGGGTGAAGTATTGTATTTTATCTGCCCGGAAACAGGCCGCAAGTGCAGAATCTTATATAAATGCTACGGTAGCCACATTTGGAAATCCCGGCAGGCATATAAGCATCGGATATATTACAACAAACAGATGCTAACAAAGCGAAGCTATTACATTGAATCATATTTTGAAGCTGAAGAAAGGCTGCAGCAAATGCATCGGCAGCGGAAATCCTATACATACAAAGGAAAGCCGACAAAAAGATACATCAGATTAATAAAGACTGAAAAGGCATTGGACAAATTCGATATGCTGCGGTGGCAGCTATCACCAAAAATGTTTCAACTGATGTTTCAATCAGAATAAATTTGACCGGGTAAAAAACACCTCAAAAGGCAGAATTTGCCCAAATGTTTCCGCAATGTTTCCGCAGCTATACAAAAAACCCATGCAATTAACTAAATTACATGGGCTTATTGTTTATAATCTGTACCCGAGGCCGGGATCGAACCGGCACGAGCTTGCGCTCACAGGTTTTTGAGACCAGCGCGTCTACCAATTCCGCCACTCGGGCAAATGATTTGAGAAATTAGATATACGATTTGAGATTTTCAATCTCATATTCCAATAACTCGTTCGCGGGGTGCAAAAATACAAAAAAATCAATATCATTGTCAATTCATCTTTCCCTCAAAAATTATTATCTTTGACTGATTGTACCTATGAGGCCTTTTATTTTATTCAATATACTCCTTTTGTGTGCGGCTTTTTCAACACACGCGCAGAACCTGCAACAAATGCGGGAATACATTCTTACTGAACAACCGGCTGCTTTTTCCGTTGACCCGATGGGCTCCATATATGTTGTTTTCGACAACGGAAGCATGTTGAAATACGACACCACCGGAACACCGGTAGCGATTCCCGGCCGCAAGGGTAAAAGCAGTGTTTGGCAGATTGATGCTTCGAATCCATACAAAATTATCGTTTTCAATCGCGACATGCAGGTGGCCGATATCTACAGCTCGCAATTTGCAAAAATAAATTCCATCGATTTCACATTGCTGGAGACTGGTGATATTGCCATGCTTTGCAGTTCGTACGACAACGCCTTCTGGACACTTACATCTTCAACTGTAGAGTTGGTGCGATTTTCGGAGCAACTGACCGTGACTTCAAAAACAAACGCAGGGCTGCTGATGGATGTAAAAATGTACTCACCCACCGTTCTGCAGGAATCGGATGATCATGTTTTGCTGGCACAAAAAAAAGGTCCGGCATATATTTTTGATCAGTTCGGAAATCTGCAATTGCGCTTTAATGAAGCGGCTGATTACTGGTCGCTCGATGGAGATGTATTGTACTATGTACTCAACGATACGCTCCAGGCCTATCACACCCGGCTGCACGAAAAAGCAATTGTTGAAACAGAACTTAAAGACATTCGCGGAATAGCTGTCTCGGCCCAATGGATCGCCATTCTAGTTCACAAAAAAATTCTCCTCTTCAGAAAAAATAACTGATACGTCAATTTATTTTTTCTTTTTTTGAAATAAAAATCTGAAATTAGCACCCTGATTAAATAAATATCGTCTTATGCACATAGCAATCGCAGGAAATATCGGAAGCGGCAAAACCACCCTCACCGCGCTGCTGGCCAAACACTATAAATATGCTCCGCAATATGAGGATGTTGACACCAATCCCTATCTGACCAGTTTTTATGAAGATATGAAGCGCTGGTCGTTCAATCTTCAGATTTATTTTCTCAACAGCCGGTTCCGCCAGATTGTTGAATTGCACCGACAGGCACAGAACGTTATTCAGGATCGCACGATATATGAAGACGCCTGTATTTTCGCTCCCAACCTGCACGACATGGGTCTTATGTCGTCGCGCGACTTCGCAACATATCAATCCATTTTCGAGCTGATGGTGTCATTCATCAAGGCGCCTGATCTTCTTATTTATCTTCGCGCTGATGTTCCCACACTTGTGAGTCAGATTCAGAAACGAGGACGCGATTATGAAGCTTCGATTCGTCTCGATTATTTGAAAAGTCTGAATGAGCGCTACGAAAGCTGGATCAGCGAATACAAAGACGGCAAGCTGCTCATCATCGATGTGGAGAAAGTGAAATTTCACGAAAGCAAGGAAGACCTGGGACTCATTATTGATAAAGTAAATGCCGAACTTTTCGGACTTTTCTAATATGAAATTCATCGGAATCATACCTGCACGCTATGCCTCACTGAGGTTTCCCGGAAAACCGCTCGCCATCATTGCCGGAAAGCCAATGATACAGTGGGTATTTGAAAATGCGTCGAAGGCCACCTGGTTGTCGCAATTATTTATTGCTACCGACGACAACCGCATCCTCCAGAAAGCAGAAATGTTTGGGGGGAAAGCTTTAATGACGGCATCAAATCATCCAAGCGGAACCGACCGTTGTTTCGAAGCTGCTTTGCTGGCCGGTGCAGATGCCAACGATGAGGAAACTGTTATCATAAACATTCAGGGTGATGAACCATTTATCGATCCTGCTATTATTGATCAGCTTGCAGCAGCATTCACCGACCCGAGAGTAAACATTGCAACCCTTGTAAGGCCCTTCGATTCGGATGATGCATTGTTTTCGGAAAACTGCATGAAAGTGGTTGTAAATACTTCGGGCAATGCCATGTATTTTAGCCGGTCAATAATTCCCTTCATCCGGAATCCGCGCCGCGACAAGTTTCTGTTCGAACAGTTTCCGTTTCGTCAGCACATCGGTGTTTATGCATACCGCATCAAAACGTTATCGCAACTTATAAAGCTGCAGCCATCGCGACTTGAGCAAGCCGAATCGCTCGAGCAATTGCGCTGGCTCGAAAACGGATATTCTATCAGGGTAATTGAAACCCGCTACCGTGGCCATTCCGTAGATGTTCCCTCCGATATCGAAAGTCTGAAAGAGCATTTTCCCGATATCTTCAGAAATTCGTTATTGTAGGTGTTTATGAGCGAAGCCGGTGCAATTATTTTATTTGCTGTTTTTTTGGGGGGAATAATGTACCTCAAATTAAAATTTCCCTCCATGTTTCTTACAGCAAGCGATACTGAAACCGAACAAGGCGTTCATATACCGCTGCATCGTCACGAAGCAGACATTGATAAAATTCTGCTGAACGAAATGTATTATTACAAAACATTATCTCCGGAAAAGAAACGGGAATTTATCTGGCGCGTAATCAAATTTAACCGCAGCACCGTTTTTTATCCGCAGGCCGGATTAATATTGGGCCCCAGACAGGTAATCCTGATTTCAGCAACATTTGTTGAGATTACTTTTGGACTTGAAAAAAGTCTGTTGGGCTATCTGAATAAAATAAAAGTTTTTCCTGCACATTATCTCGACCCGCGCACCAAGCGACAATACAAAGGGGAGGTGGATGTAAACGGAATGATTTGTCTTTCATGGGAAGATTTTGAAATAGGCCTTCGCGATGCAACAGATGGCCGCAACGTTGGGCTGCACGAGCTCGCTCATGCATTTGCGATTGAGATCATTGAAAAAGATGCGAGCTATCATCATTTACTCATGAAACTGAAACCGGTTTTTATGCGCGCAAAATTCGAGATCTACAATCCCTACCAGCGTCATGGATTGCTGCGTGAATACGGTTATTCAAACATTCACGAGTATTTTGCAGTTTCCACTGAATTGTTTTTTGAGAAACCCGAATATCTGGCTAACTCTGGATCACCGCTCTACAGCGAGCTTTGTGATGTATTCAATCAGGACCCGTATAAGCAGTATCTGGCGTTTGAGGCTGGGCATAAGGCATGAAGCATACGGCATGCGGCACAACGCGCAAACTCACTGTCACGAATGACAGATCCGCGCCAGTGCGAAGAAATATGTGAAGATGTGCTGCTTCGCAGATGTGAGGCTCACGTAAAACGTGACTCGTTCGCCGGTGTGGAAATGTGTGAAGAGAGATTTAACTGAGAATCCGTAACGCCTTCCGCTTTCAGCGGAATAAATTCCACGTGTAACGATTCCCGCTTGCATCGGGATAAATTCCACGTGTAACGACTTAATTCAAAAAATCATCAATCTTTGTCGAGAGCGTAATCACATTGGGAGAACCGGCCAAATGATAGGCGCTGCGTGCATAGGAAAAATAGAATTTCTTTATACGGAATCCAAAGCCCCAGCTGAGTCCAACTGTTGATAAACGCGAGGACACGGTAAGTTCTTTTCGTCGCTGATAATTATATCCAATACGAAAGGCAAAAGATTTCGACGGAGCAATCTCTGCGCCGATAACGAAATGCCTCATCAGCTTATCGCCGAACGCGCTCAATTTTCTTTCTTCAATAATCAAACTTGTGAGTGGGTCGTATTCGGCATCAGCAGGATTATTATAGCGGATATCCCATTTATACAGATGGTGCGCGAGTACAGAAAACCGCAGAGGCATGTGCAACAATCGTTTTGAAACACCGAGTTGAACATCGAAAGGCAATGGTTCGGAAACGCCCTGAACGTAAGTATTCATCTGCCGACCAGCGTTCCGGACAGCCAGCGTAGCACTGAAATACTTTTTGTCGTTAAAATAACTGCCCGCCAGATCTACCGCCAGGCCTGATGAAACAACTTTATACAAATCGGAATAAATTAATTTTGCATTGGCACCGATAGAAAAATTATCATGCAGTTTGCGGCCCCAGCCCAAGGTGACGGCCATATCGTAAGCATTAAAATCACCGAGTGTGTTTCCATAAATATCGGTTTCCTGAAATGATCCGTAATTCAGATACTGAACGCTTGCTGCAAAACTTCCGATCTTTTTTGCGGTATGCGAATAAGTAACAAAGCCGTAATTGATGTCAGAAAAATAATCCGTATAATTAAGAGCCAGTGCCGTGTGCATCGAATCGTTGATATAGGATGGATTGGCAAGTACAAGGCTGACATCATTATCGTGAATACTCGCCATGTTGCTACCCAAAGCCGTCAATCGGGAACTATTGGAAAGTTCAAGAAAAGGAAACACTCTGTTGGCTCCGTTTTGTGCGAGGAGAGCCAAAGGCATCAGCATCGAAATAAAAAGGAATACGCGTTTCACAGATTGGTTTTGTGTGTAACAACGAGTAAAGGTAGAAAATATTTTATTGAGACCGTCTGAACATTGAACAAGGAACAAGGATGTGAGAATTATGAAGGAATATTGATCAAGGAATAACGAACAAGGCTGTGAGAACGTTGAAGGATACTTTAAACTTACTTCATAATTACTTGTTCTATGTTCATGATTTAAGGAGATTACTTCTTCCTTCAAAATTCCTTGCTCCTTGTTCATGATTCATGGTGGCTGACCTAGGTCTTGTACTATATTTCACCGACCAACACATTCTCAACATCCCCCAAAGCAGTCGATTTTGACTTTAATAACATTTTAATGATTTCATATACAGAAATTTTCGTAATTTTGAAACCGAATATTTTTGTTATCGTACAAACGGGGACATTACCAACTTGAGAAAAATGAAAAAGTTACTCTTTCCGCTGATGATTCTACTCATTGCCTTGGGAAGCTGTACGACCAGCAGTCAGCTGACCGGATCTGAGGATGAGTACGAATTATTGAAAAAAGGATACAATCGTATTTCAGTTAAAGACTACAAAGGGGGAATTCAGATTTTCACCAAAGTGTCTGAAATGAACCCTGACAATGCAGAAGCTGTAGCTTACCGCGGCTTGTGCAAATATCATTTAAAAGATTTTGAAGGTGCTATCCGCGATTATAATAAAGCTTTGGAAATGCAACCCGGCTATGCCGAGGTGTATGACCTGCGCGGAATTGCCAAAGGCGAGCTCGGCGACAAAGAAGGCGCCTGCGCTGACTGGAAAAAAGCTTTTGAACTTGGTTTGAAAGGCGCTTTTGACCTAATCAAAGAATTTTGCTGGGACGAGCAGATTGAAAACTAGAATCTGGCCCGAATTTATTAATTTTAGCTCCTCAATGGAGCTTTTTTTATGCGATATATCCTCACTTTAATTTTTCTCACAAACGCACTGGTCGCTCTGACACAGGTAAGCAGCAATGCCTATCCTCCAATGACAAAGCCGATTCAGCTTACAAGCAATTTTGCCGAATATCGTAAAAACCACTTTCATTCAGGCATTGATGTGAGTGTGAGAAACCGGACAAACATGAATGTCTTTTCCATCTGGGACGGCTATGTTTCGCGTGTGCGCTACAATTCTGCGTCATATGGAAGAGCGGTTTATATCACCCACCCCAACGGCTATTCATCGGTGTATGGCCATCTCGATTCCTTTGCACCATTCATCGATTCGCTGGTTTTAGAATACCAGTACGCAAACAAAGTATTTGAAACCGATATTCAGATTCCTGCCGGAACCGTCACTGTGAAAAAAGGACAGGTGCTGGGAATTGCAGGAAACAGCGGCTTTTCGTTTGGTGCTCACCTCCACTTCGAAATACGCGATGCCGCCACCGATGATCCGGTGAACCCGCTCAAATTCATCCCTGTCGATGATCTGATGGAACCGCAGTTTCGTCAACTCAGCATTTACCGGATGCAGCCAGGTGGCTTCCTGCCTGCAAAAGCAACCTATTACAAAACAATAAAAAAAGGAAATATTTTTACCACGGCCACCGAAATCATTGTCCCCGACACGTTTTTTCTGGGCTTCGACGTTCAGGATTTTCAGTCGTTTTCCTACTACCGGCTCCTGCCGCAAATTATAGAAGTCCTGATTGATGATGTTCCAATCTGGAGTATCAACTTCGACCGTTTTTCATTTGACCAGTCCGGCGCCTGTCGCGGCGTTTTCGATCATTATGCGGGATTAAACAGCAACAAGCAGATCGTTACAACATACACCGGGAATCATCTCAGGCAGCGCTTTTTCAAACAATATTCAAACGATGGATTGATTATTCTGACGGACACACTTCGGCACAAACTCACAGTAAAAGCTACCGATACGGAATTCAACCCTTCGGTTTTCAGCACCACCATTCGAAAAGGCAACATTGTTGCGCCATCTGTTGGAAAGCATGTAATCTGTACAAAATATTTTCATGAATTCTCAACAGAGCATCTGACAGTGAAATGCGATACCGGGACTTTTTACAGCGATCTGGCCCTGGACGAGCCTTTGCTGGCCGAATTCGGAACAGGTGCCGACGTGTATTGGAAGATTGGTTACAACGAAATTCCGTTGATAAAACCCATTCACGTTTCATTCGCTCCGAAGGAAGAAAAAAATGAAAAAATACTGTTGGCAAAAGTATCCGGAAAAAACATTGACAAAGTCTGGAAACCCGCGATGAATGAGGATGGTAAAATGACTGCGGACATTGATCGCAGCGGTATTTTCCGACTCATGACCGACACTATTCCACCGGTGATTTCAAAAACAAATATTCCCGCCACTTCAAAACTTACATGGCAAAAAGAAATCTCACTGCAGGTTACCGATAACAGCACCGACATTGACCAATTCAATGCTTACATCAACGGCGAATGGACGCTGATGACTTATGATTTAAAATCGGACACCTTCACTATTCCGCTGAGTACGGCAAAAAAAACCACACTGAAAATACTCCGCGTCGATTTCACCGATTTGGCCGGGAATAAAACGGAAAAAGAATACCGGCTTATGCAATAGCGTAACACGCGGGACGTAGGGCATGAGGCGCAAAGCACAAAGCACAAAGCGCAACGCGTGAGACACAACGCGCAAGGCACAAAGCACAGAGCATAGGGCATGGCTTAGCTCCCGACCTTCAAGAATCACGCAGTGACCTGGAAAAGTCGGAGAGATGATGAGGCATGCGGCACAAAGCACTCAGGTCGCTTTGCGACGCAGAGAGGTTGGCCTTTAAAGCTCCTTCTCAGAGCTGATTGTTGATTACTGACAGCTATTTGCAACGCGTAACGAAAGCAATGATTTTCCAACAGTCTTAACACACCAAAGATGAGGACTGAAGAGGGTTTTGTTAAAAATAATCAGCTGTTTTCATTTATAATTAATTTTTGAATCGTTCATTTAATTTGAAATCCAACAAATAATTTCAGACATCCGCTTTCCAACTCATTTTTGTGTATTCACAATGCAATAACCGGAAATCGATTTTTGGTTTATGTCGTTAATTAACACTTTTTCGCCTATTTTTTTATTGTCTTTATATGTGATGTTTTGTAACTTAAGGCAATAAAATGTGGGAGGGATATAATATGAAAACATTACTATTTGTAGTCGTTTTGTCTGTATCGTTTTTGTGGAGCGAAACAATCCTTGCTCAAGGGATAAGCAATCAGACTCAATCCATGAAAATACAGACTTCTGCAAATGCTGTAAAAGCAGATGCCGGGCTGGTTCTCCAGACATCGAAAATAATGCAGAAACCGGAGACAGAAGACGTTGCTTCGGAAAATAAAATTAAAGTTGTTGTAACCATTCCGGGAGAAAAAATCACAGCAGTGGTTGAACCCCGCGATGAATCAAAGAAAGGAGGCGATGATGAAAAATAAAGCGCTCCTTACATTACTATTACTGTCGTTGAGTTGTGGTTTACACGCTCAGAAATACCTTATTAATTTATTCGATGGCGATACTGTTACAACCTGCAGCGGCACTTTTTACGACTCCGGCGATTCCACCGGGAACTACAATGGCTATGAAAACTATATTGTGACCTTTTGCAGTCCCACAGGACTGTTGTATATCGATTTCACAATGCTGAATATTGCACTGAAAGATGTAATGACAATTTACGATGGCCCAAGCACCGCAGATCCGTTAATCAAAACTTTCAGTTTAGGGGCAACGCCTCAAATTGTTTATTCCAGTTGTGGCTGCCTGACTATTAAATTTGTCTCTGATAAAATTGGCGTCCTGGCTGGATGGAGAGGTGTGATCGGATGTTTAACCTCAAACGATAACATTCATAGTGCAGTAACGCTTCCGCTCAATGGAACATACCTGACATCGCAATCAAATATAGGGGCTACGGCTGATTTCAGTTCCGGCTGCGCGACCTCCGGAAACACCGTCTGGTACGGATTCTCAACCGATGAAGGAAACAACACGGTGGATGTATTTATGCAAAATGCCACGATGAGCGATGTGCAATATTTATTGATGTACGATTACGTATGTACACCAACCGGGCAAACAGCGTCTGTTGCTTCTGCGGTGTGTGCTTCATCTTCAGACACAGTGCAGTTTACAGGGCTGACCGAAGGATATTACTGGCTGGGTGTGACCAGCATAACTGAGGGCACATTTGATATAGGAGCGACGGAAAGTTTTACAGACATTTGTGGCGACTATTTCTGCGGTTCGTCGGAATCCTGCAACAACTGTCCGTTTGATTGTGGTGCGTGCCCCGAAGCCGAGGGTGGGCCCTATTTCCATCCTGTGGTCGGAATCCAAAACACTTATTTAGGCATCTGCCTGGTGAATACCTGCACCGGATCTTACTATGACAATGGCGGGCCTGGCAATCCATACAACGACAATATCAATTCGGTTTACCGCACATTTTGCCCGGGCACTCCTTACAGTGCCATTCAGGCCTCGTTCAACCTGCTCGATATTGACTACACCTTAAATCCAAATGTCTGCAACGACTATATTATCGTTCGCAACGGACCTACTCAAAACAGTGATATTATCTGGGCCGGTTGTGGAAACAGCATCAATAAAAAAATAATTACACTGGCCGGGATATACACCAGCGGCATTTTTCGCTCTACTCATCTAAGCGGATGCCTCACCTTTACATTCTATTCCAACAACAGACCCAACGGAACCTGGGAAGGATGGAATGCCGAGTTGGCCTGCGTACCAAGCCCTGCGGGGCCTGACTCTTCGTACAACAACGATTGTCCAAGAAACACAGCCATCTGCGATGATCAAACAATTTCATCTGAGGTATGGGGTCCCGGAACCTCATCGGAAGGCTGTGGAAGTTGTGTGACTTCGGAAAACTTCACCGAATGGTACAGATTTAAAGTGAGTTCAGGAGGCATCATGGAATTAGAGCTAACTCCGCTCGGCAACAGCGATATGGATTTTGCCATTTACAAGTCCAACGCCTGCGGCGATATTGGAATGCCGATCCGCTGCAGTTATGCCGCCTATGTTCCTCCAGGAAAAACCGGGCTTACTGTCGAAGCCGGAGATATGGCAGAAGGCGTAGCAGGCGACCAGTGGGTGGCCGAAATGGAAATTAAGGCAGGTGAAGAATATTTTCTCATGATCAACGAATGGGACAAACGAGAGCCCAACGCCTACACCATAGATTTTCAGCTATCAGGGGGCGCCTCGTTCGATTGTTCAGAAGTGTTGCCGGTTTCGTTTCTCGATTTCTACGCTGTAGTGAATGAAAGCACCATTGATCTCATCTGGAAAACAGCTACGGAAAGCAACAACGCATATTTTACAATAGAACGTTCAACAGATGCTTTCGATTTTTACCCGCTCTACGACATTGACGGAGCAGGAAACAGCAACACAATTATCCGATACATATATTCCGATCCGGAACCGGTGAAAGGAGTGGCTTATTACAGAATAAAACAAACCGATTTCGACGGAAAATTTAATTTCAGCAATGTAATTGCGGTGGATTTTCTCAGTAACGAAGAACCATGGCTCAACATTTATCCCAACCCCTCCTCCGAAGCCATGTTCATCTCATGCGACGCTACTTTGCTTGACAGGGAATACACGATTTACAATTCTGCCGGAGCCGAAGTGGAATTCGGAATAGTTACAACAACCCACTTCAAACTACCGGTGAGTGATCTCGAAGAAGGCGCGTATTACTTTGAAGTAAAAGGGCTTTCGCGGCATTCATTTATGGTATTAAGAACCGACGATTAATTCATCCAACCGCAAGAGCATTGAAAAGCCAGGGAAATCACCTGGCTTTTTTTGCGCTGAGCCGCAGAGAATTTCGCGCAGAGATCGCAAAGCCGCAGAGAGATTGCACGAAAATATCGCGCGGAGGGCGCAGGGGCACAGAGAGATTCGCCACCAAGGCACCACTTGTCACGTTTTACGTGAAGACACATAAATCATCACCACTGAGTTCCCGACCGGAGCTTTCGAATCATGAACAAGGAACAAGGAATTATGAAGTGAGGAGAAATTTTACTTCGATATTCTCACTTCCTTGTTCGCTGTTCAGTGTTCATGCGAGCCGGAATCTCCTCGAAAACCTTCGCAGCCTCTCTGGGCGCGCGTCTCCAGACGCGTGACCTGATCCTATTATAGCAATAATGCCAGCAAAATGTAGAAGCATAAAAAAACTTGTGTATTCGTGCCCTTGTGGCGATATCCGCACTATATTAGGATTATGCGTCTTAAGCCATTGTGGCAAAATCCAATCACTTTGTTAAATTTATCGCGAAATAATACCAAATATCACGTACTGATAATCACCAAGATAGCTTTTCCCAATAAAAATATTATAATTAAATCAACTTGTAACCAACTGTCTTTTAAGACGTTAAAACTCATTTAAGTAATATACAACCATTTACATATTTTCAGAAAAAACATACAAAAAGAGGTCTTATGTGTTAACTTTGTCCACAATATTTGCGTTTTCACTTGAAATTTATTATTTTTAGCTGAGTAATCCTGGCTTTACGTGTTTTATCGCCTCACTATTTCTGCCTTAGCGACTTTTATTTAATACTTACATCATTTTTTTTTCGACTTGTTTTTACTTTTCGGCGCTCAAACAATCTTATGTAGACTGATTTATTTCGCATCTCATATCATTCAAAAAATATATGCCATATGAAAACGCTATTGTTATTTGGGACGGGGGTCTTTTTGCTTTGTGTTTTCGCTTGTTCTGACGTGGTTGCTCAGAACAGCATTACTGTGGTTTCTGAGGGAACGACGATAAGCATCGCCCCGAATGAATCGAAGATGCAGACTGAAGCTGTTCAGCCGGTTCAGATACAAAAAACGCTTCCGGCGATAAATTCGCAGCGCGAAGATGAAATTCATGTACAGATACGTGCAAAGAAAACCGAACTCGAAAACTCGGCCGACAATGTGCGGAAAGCAACCCTCAACGACGAAATCCAGCAGCTGCAGGATGAGTTGAAAATTATACAAAACCCACCGGTTCAGATTCATAAAGACCCGGTTCTTCCGGATTTGAACTAAAAGAAAGGAGGGCCTATGAAAAGATTTATATCCATAATTACCGCTGTTTGTTGTTTATCGGCTGTCTCCGTTGCTCAGCCAGCCAATGATAATTGCACCGGAGCCATTGCACTCACAGCAAGCAGTTCATGCACCTTTTCAACTTATTCCAACGTTGGCGCAACTCCTACAACCTCGCCAACAGTGCCCCCGGCCCCCGGCTGCGGCAACTATCTGGGCGGCGATGTGTGGTTTTCGGTTACTGTTCCGGCCTCCGGCCATCTGATTTTCGACACACAAACACCCAGCGGTGGTCTGACCGATATTGCCATGGCCATTTACTCCGGCGATTGTACCACAGGTCTAACCCTGATTGAATGCGACGACGACGACAGCGACAACGGTTATTATATGCCAAAAATAGACCGGATCGGACTTGCACCAGGCACAACCATTTATATCCGTGTCTGGGAATACGGAAACAATTCATTTGGAAATTTCAATTTCTGTGTGTATGAACCACTTGGAACCGGGCCCTGCGCGAGCGTACCAACCATTCTTTGCGGTCAAACACAAACACTGAATTTCCAGGGAGGCGGAGATTGGAATAACCAGTATTGCGGCAATGCTGCACCTGGCGAAGAAGCCATCTTTGCTTATACCCCCACCCAAAACACTGGTACTTTTCTGACACTTTCGGGAAACCCCAGCGCAGAATATATCAACTTTGCCTACAACACAAGCTGTACTTCAACTGGTTGGACTTGTATTGGTCGCACCGCTGCCAGTAGCGCAACTTTTGGACCTCTTGCTCTTGATTCAGGTGTTACTTACTATTTCATTTGCGACAACGAAGATGCTTCGAGCAATATCACCAATGTTTCTTTTTACATTAACTGTCCTGAAATTCCCGGCTATTATGAACATCCAACCGAAGGAATACAGGGGACATACAACGGAGCCTGCATGGTGAACACCTGCTCCGGAACTTATGTAGATGACGGAAATGCAAATCCATATTCGCCCAACATTAATGAAATTTACAGAACTTTTTGCCCGGAATTTCCTGGCAAATGTATGACTGCCACCATTAACAGTTTAGTTATTGAGAGTTCATCAGGTTGTGTAAATGACGCTCTAATTATCAGAGATGGTCCAACACAAGGCTCGCCATTTTTATGGGGTGGTTGCGGCAATTGGTCTGCATCATTGCCATTGACAATAACTTCTACAAACAGCAGTGGCTGTTTGACATTTGTTTTTTACTCAAACGCAATTACAAATTTAGATGGCTGGAACATCACATTGGGGTGTGTTAATTGCAGTCAAGTATCTCAAACAAATAATGACTGTAATACTGCAATTCCAATTTGTGGAGCTACCAATCTGAATTCATCCAGCCCGGGACCAGGCCTCACTTCTACTTGTGGTGGCTGTAACCTGTCGGAGAATTTTTCAAGCTGGTACTATTTTGAAATTACTGCCGATGGAAAACTGGCGTTGGATATGAAACCGGAAGAGTTTTTTGAAGATTATGATTTTGCCTTATATGAAGCAGACACTTGCGCAACACTGGGTGATCCGGTTCGTTGCTCTTATGCCATGTCTCCAACATATTGCAGACAATCCTATGCAGGGGGGTTTTCAACTGGCATTTACAATGTAGTGTTTAACACTATTAGTAATAACAGTAATGGCCTTACTTCAGGACATTATGCAAACTATACAAGTCTGTCGACAACCGTTAATGCTGGGTCCTCGTATAACTTAACAGTAAATGTTATAGGAGCCACAGGAGCCCAAACATGGAAACAAGCTTACGTTAGAGCTTGGTTCGACTGGAACAAAAATCTTGTTTTTGATGCAGGAGAAATATTTGATCTTGGGGGCGCCACAGTTAGTCCGCAAAACCTTACTTTATCAATACCGATTCCATTAACAGCTCGTCCTGGCAAAACAGCTTTTAGAGTGTTTTCTCAATACGCAAGCTATCAAGCCAACCCTTGTGCCGCCACCCCCACTGGTGAAGCCGAAACCTACGCCATCTTCATCAGCGACGGCACCCATTGCAGCAACAACGTGAAAGACGCTGACGAAACCGGTGTTGATTGCGGTGGTGCAGATTGTGTTGATTGCAGCAAAAGCAGCTGGCCAACCAATACCGGAATGAACGGAACCTCCACAGATTACAGCGAAGATGTATCGGGCGACAGCTGGGTCAATTGGCAGAGTGTGACTGCCGGCCAGCGCTATTATATTTTAATCAACAACTGGTCGCCGGGCGCCAATGGCTTTGACCTTGTATGGCAGTTCGCAGAAGGCGGCGCTATGGATTGTGCAATTGTGTTGCCGGTGGAACTACTCTCATTCGACGCAATATGCAACGATGGACTCGTTGACATCGCCTGGGAAGTGGCTTCGGAAACAAACAACGATTACTTCGTTGTGCTGAAATCGTATAACGGAATTGCCTTTGCAGCGGTTGATACCATCGACGGCCGCGGCAATGCAAACAGCTACATGAAATACGAAACCAGCTACCTGGAAGAAAATCCGGGCACCGTATATTATAAATTGAAGCAAATTGACCTTGATGGGGCCTTTGCTTATTCAGAGCCAATTGTTGCCAATTGCGGGGCCGACACCCGCACGTTCAAAGCTGTGCCGAATCCCGCAACTCAAGGCGAAAACTGGAAAATTGAAGGCATGGTGAGCGGAGACGAGATGCGGATTTTCGATATATATGGCCGCGAACATTATAAAGAAAATCTTGAAAAAGGAATGTACACGATTGTTATAAACGGTGAACCCGCCACAAAACTGATTGTTTATTGAAAAAGAAAAAATAATTTCAACCCAAATAACACCCTAAAACCCTGACCCGGTTTTATGAGAGCCAGAAGAAATTCTGGCTCTCTTGTTTTGCCACGAAGACACCAAGACACAAAAACTGAATCTTGAACATGGAGCAAGGAAATATGAGGTAAGAAGTAAGTTTGAAGTAAATAATCCTTCATCATTCTCACTTCCTTGTTCGCTATTCAGAGTTCATGCGTGCCGGGATCTCCGCGAAAACCATTAAAGCAACAACTTCGGCGCTCCGCTTGTCCGCGAATTAACGCGTATTATTCACTCATTATTTTGTATTTATCGGTGTTCATGAGCTCGTGCCTGTTAGGCACTTCGGTTCACGCGAAAGATTTTGCCTCCCTCAGCAGGGCTAATGAACGCGAATTCGAACCAATCTTCATCTGCGATGAATCTTGGTTCAGTTTCATCGCGCAAAGCTCGCAGAGGCGCAGAGAGTTCCGATAGCTATCGGAATTGCCACAATGGCACGAAGGCACAAATAAATTATTCATGGGCACGCGTCGGGAGACGCGCGCCCAAAGGTGCTTAAGCCACGAAGACACCAAGGCACATAAATCATCACCACTGAGTTCCCGGCCGGAGCTTTCGAATCATGAACAAGGAACAAGGAATTATGAAGTGAGGAGAATTTTTACTTCGATATTCTCACTTCCTCTTGATCCGTAAGAATGCACGGATTGTTCGCTGTTCAATGTTCATTGAGAGCCGGGATCTCCTGAAAAACATTCGCAGCCTCTCTGGGCGCGCGTCTCCAGACGCGTGACCTGATCCTTTTATTGCAATAATGCCAGCAAGATGTAAAAGCCTCAAAAAAACTTGTGTCTTCACGTAAAACGTGACACGTCGTGCCATCGTGGCGAAATTCCAACGCACCTCAATGCAACTAAATATTCAAGTCGCTACATGTGCTCAAAATCGACATATGTAGGCCATATTTGCTCCTTTCGACAAGATATTTTGTTAAATCATCGGTGAACATCAAAAAACCCCGGGGTTTAATTTACAAAACACCGAAACACCGCGGCCAATGTCTTAAGCAATAAAAAACTCACCTTATGTTGCATAAACAGTATTTTGTCTACGTATTCTTGCATTAACAAACACAACATATATTGCTATATATCTTATAATCAGATAATATAATTGTTAAACACGCTCCTTTCATATTAAACCTCACGGGCTTTTTCGTATCTTAGCACCGTTATTTGGGGGTTATTGTCATGTTCAGAAATTCTATTCGCTGTAATTACAGCTGTGTTTTTTCGCCTGATTTATTTCAGCGCGAACCTCTGTTTATACTTAATATCCAAATAGCACCGAGTGTAGAAAATATCGCATTACTAAATTATGCCTTATGAAGAAACTTTATTCGTTTAAAGCGGGCTTTATTAGCCGGATTTTGTTGGGGTTGGTGTTGGTTGTTGTGTTTGGGCTCAATGGTATTGGTCAGGTTACAATAATGCCCGGCTCGGTTAGTATTGATGCCTGTAATAATTTCCCTGTGTCAGGAACAGTAACAAATATTGTATTAACAGAAACAAATACTGCTGACCTTACTGACGGCACCCATACGATTATTTTAGCAGCTCCAGCAAATTATATTTTCACGAGTCCAGGAACGGTTTCTTATACAGGGCTTAATATTTCTTCCGCATCAATTGTTCTCTCCAGTTCTACAACTTTAACGATAACAATTAATGTCAGCGGTGGTAATAAAATAAATACAGTTACAATTGCTGGAATAGTTGTGCAATCGTCATCAGTTTCAATTGGAGATATTACACGCAATGGTGGGACTGGCGTTTCAAGCATTCTTAACGGAGCTGTTTTTGCCACATTATCAACTACTAGTACATCAGCACCTACCCTCACCGCCCCAACCAACGGCTCCAGCCTTACATGCAATGCGACATCCACCACTCTTTCCTGGAGTGCCGGCGGGTGCTCACCTTTATGGGATGTATATCTTGGAACAACAAATCCGCCAGCAACATTGGTCAGCAACGATCAGGCAGCCACGACATACAACGCCAGCGGTCTTACACTAGGGACAACTTACTACTGGAAAGTTGTGCCTGCCAGCGGAAGCTTGAATGCCTCTACTGTGAATTCATTCACTACAGTTCAGCCAACAGCGCCGGTTGCACCCGATGTCATTCGTTGCGATCCGGGAACAGTCACGTTGGGAGCCAGCGGCGGCTCGTCTTCAAACTATTTCTGGTACGATGCTGCCACCGGAGGAACATGTTTGGGCACTGGAAACACCTATACAACACCGAGTATTTCGACGACAACACCATATTATGTTGAGAGCGTTTCGTTGAGTTCTGAAACATCGTTGAATAGCGGCTTAACAGTTGTAACTGGCGCCCTCAGCGCTAATTCCTTTGCTGCCTATAATATCACAAACCTCTCTTCTGATCCTTTGATTGTCACACAGATTTCAATCCGGGTAAACGAAGGAAGTGTTTCAAGAAACTTTCAGGTATATTACCGTACCGGCACCTTTTCTGGCAATGAAGCCATTCCCGGAAACTGGACTCAAGCTGGAGGCACATATACAGTAACTACTGCAGCCATCGGAACACCAACGATTATTGATGTAGATGACTTTACAATTCCTGCCGGGCAATTGACGGGAATATATATATACACAACCAGTCAGGTTATTTACTGTACCGGCACATCTACAGCAAATGACGGAACGCTCTCGATGTCAGGAGGAAGTGTACAGGGAGGATTATTAAGTCCATTATCAGCTGCCGGCGTAAACGGCTACGGAATTATTGGAGCTGTATATTACCAGAAAAAATCCTGCATCAGCTCCCGCACCGAAGTTGACGCCATCATCAATGGATTTGTTACTCCTGGTGGAACAATTGCAGCCGATCCAGGAAGCACCATAGCGCCTTGTCAGAACGTATCCTTTACATGTGTGCCCATTAACGGAGGCACCTCTCCTGAATATCAATGGAAGCTGAATGGTGTTGATATTGCCAATGCCGATGCATCGACCTATTCAACAATGACACTCAACAGTGGAGATCAGATATCCTGTGTTGTGACTTCCGACTTCATGTGCGCATCGCCGGCAACAGGCTCCTCCAATGTAATAACCATGACTGTTTCGGGCTCTGGAGCAACAATTGCAACTTCCCCAACAGATGCGCAGGCTTGCCAGAATGGCTCGGCAATCTTTACGGCCACAACCAGTCCAGCCGGAGGGCCTTATCAATGGATGGTAAGTTCTGACGGAGGAACGACATGGGAACCCATAACAGACGCCGGTTCAGAACCAACCTATTCAGGATGGAACACCGGAACACTTGGATTGACCGGTATTGGCGCCTCCAATAATGGCTTTTTGTACAAATGCATGACCGAGTGTAATTCTTCAGCTTCAGCAATACTTAACGTAACGCCTACCGGTTATCCATCGGTAACAGACGGCGGAAGTTGTTCCACCCCTGCAACCATTACACTTGGTGCATCAGGAGCAGCTGCAGGAGAGAGTTATCACTGGTACACCGCCGCTACAGGAGGTGCCCCGGCTGCAACAGGGTCCAGTTATGCACCAACAGTGGGAACCACTACAACTTTCTATGTTGCTACATTCAACACAACAACACTTTGTGAAAGCTATCCAAGAACACCGATTGTAGCAGAAATTTATTCAGCTCCGGTAGTTACATCACAACCTACTGATGAAACCGTTGCCGAAGGAAGTGGAACAAGTTTTTCCGTTTCTGCAAATGGTGCAACCGGTTTTCAATGGCAGGTTTCGACCGATAATGGATCTACCTGGACCAACATAGCGGCAGCCGGAAGTTCGCCGACGTACAGTGGATGGACAACCTCTTCTCTATCATTATTTAGTGTTCCCGTTAGTTGCAATTTATATCAATATCGTTGTATTGTTGATGGACATTGCACATATGAAACCAATTCAAACGGGGCAATACTCTCAGTCAGCACGTTACCGCTTATTTATCTGCATCCAACCGTAGGTCTCCAGAGTACTTATGTAGGCGCCTGTATGACTGCTACCTGCAATGCCTCTTATTATGACGATGGTGGCGCTGCTAATCCTTATTCCAACAACGTCAACCAAGTATTCAGGACTTTTTGTCCGAACACTCCGTTAAAGGCTGTTCGTGCTACTATATCCATGATTGATGTGGAATATGCTGCAGGGCCGGTTTGCAGCGATGTTCTTTATGTTCAGAATGGCCCTGGACAAGGATCTCCAAACATGTGGTATGGCTGCGGCAGTAGTCCCGCACCAGTATATACCGCTGGTGGCGCTTGGAATGGCGGAGTTTTTACATCTACCCATGTAAGTGGATGTCTCACCTTTAGATTTTCATCGGGAGCATCAAGTGTCGGCCCATGGGATGGCTGGCAAATCAATCTCACTTGTGTCGATTTCCCGACCGGACCTTCGGGCGAAACCAACACCGACTGCGTTAATTCCACGCCGGTATGCTCCGATGTCACTGCCAGTTCGTTTACTTATGGGCCCGGTTTGACCTCGGATAATTGTGAAGGATGTATTACCTCTGAATATTTTACAGAGTGGTATTATGTTCACATTGCCACAAGCGGCACCGTTGAAATGGAAATTGTTCCCAACGGTGTCAGCGACCTCGACTTTGCATTCTTTAAGGCCAACAACTGCGGATCGCTTGGAACACCTATTCGTTGTTCCTATGCTGCAAGAACGTCGCCTGGCAAAACCGGCATGGAACAAGCGCCGGGCACAACTGATTTTTCCGAAGATGTTGCTGGAGATCAATGGGTAGAAGAAGTAAATGTGGTAGCTGGTGAGTATTATTATCTAATGGTAAACGAATGGGACAAACCCAATCCGAACCAGTACACCATTGACTGGACCCTGACCAACGGCGCATCGTTTGATTGCGACATTACCGAACCGCTGCCGGTATCGATGATTGGCTTCTATGCAGAGAAAGTATTTGATGGCTCAGAGCTCACGTGGATTACTGCCACCGAAAACAACAATGATTATTTCACTGTTGAGCGCTCGCTCGACGGCATTGAATTCGAGGCCATCGGAATTGTGGATGGCGCCGGCAACAGCAATGTGGTAAGGACATACCAATTCTCCGATTACGGCCCACTTAGCGGTGTTGTTTATTACCGCATCAAACAGACCGATTTTAATGGAGAATTTGAGTATAGTGATATTGTAGCCGTTGACTTCGCAACAGATGAAGAGCCTCTTATTGTAGAACTTTTTCCAAATCCGGCTGATGACTACATGACTGTGCGCGCCAGCCGCTACTTTGTGAATAAGCCGTACAAAGTGTTTAACCTGATGGGAATGATAATCATGGAAGGCACGCTGGATGGCGTGATGCCACGAATTTATTTCGATAATCTGCAGGATGGTTTATATCTGTTGAATATTGAAGGACTCGAGAGCCAGCGCTTCACAATCCTGAATAAATAAGTTTTAAAGACAACCCAAATAACAACAAAATCTTTTTAGATTTTACAGGAGCCAGAAGTGATTCTGGCTTTTTTTGTACTTGTAAAAAGCGGGTCACATCAATTTCTTGGGGAGAAAGCAAAAAGTTTGTGCAATCTGAATAGGAAAAAACTTGTGTCAACAACACCTCTTTGGTTAGCTCTGAAGAGTTTGATTTTGGAGTTAAAAGACTCTGCAT
>Ga0209319_1000063_pt1 | contig 206225 bp, 162 predicted proteins | sample RifGroE2_FD_184000 | JGI IMG/M metagenome (GOLD analysis project Ga0209319, IMG submission 184000) | Groundwater microbial communities from Rifle, Colorado - Groundwater E2 (SPAdes) (version 2) | ecosystem: Environmental > Aquatic > Deep subsurface > Groundwater | place: Rifle, Colorado... | reverse complement strand
ATAGTCAAAACTTGATTATTTCCTTTTTCGTTGAACCCATCTGGCTGAAAATACAACCCATGCAGCAAAATCGATACTGTATGACAAAATCTGCGGCCTAATAAAATAAAAAAGAGGATGACCTTTTGGGACACCCTCATGATTATTGAATTATTTGGCAAGGTATTACGTGAACTGAGAGAAGCAAATCATATCTCTCAGGAAAAGCTTGCTGAATATTGTGATCTTGACCGGACATATATCTCGCTTCTTGAACGTGGCCTCCGGCAACCTACTATCACAACCATTTTTAAGCTTGCCAATGCTTTAAATATTTCACCTTCTAAGTTAATTGAAAAAGTTGAAATTCAAGACAAGCTTTAGGCTGTTCAAATCTTGGATAGTTATAGCAGAATAAATAAAAATGCTTGTACAATAATGGTAAGAGCCTAGAAAAAAAATTACATCAAAATATATGAACCGTTTCAATAAAAGTTGAGGCGGTTTTTTTGTTACTATGTTGGACTTTGTTACTATTTTGTTACTCACCAAACAAAAAACCCTTACAATCATTTGACTGCAAGGGTTTTATGATTTATTAAAAGTACCCGGGGCGGGAATCGAACCCGCACGATATTGCTATCACTGGATTTTGAGTCCAGCGCGTCTACCAATTCCGCCACCCGGGCAACTGTATCGTAGACAGGGCTGCAAAATTAATGGAAATTTCTTTTGTGCAAAACAAATTATTCAAAAAAAGCCGGAATTGGCGGACCTTATTTACTCTGTTCTTGCTAACTGCCTGTCGGCTAACACATTTTTACATAAAACCGTTCCGTCCGGGCGATAGATCATCACCGTAGAAAGATTCTCATTCAGTTCAGCAATCTTGATAAACTTTTCGTTTTGTTCAAGCCACAAGCTGTGGTTTTTACTGTCAATCTTCAGACGTACCGACTTCCCTTTCTCCGGACCGTCAATTGCAGTGATGGTATAATGGTTCCGGGTAGCAGTAACCTTGTATGTGCCGTTTTCGTTGGTTACAATCTTTTCGTTTGATTCTCCTTTTTTCAGAGCAACCGGATTGTCACCTGTCCAAAATTCAATGGTATTCAGAATTACTGCATCAATAGTCAGTGCAATTTCATATACCGGTACAATCAAAAGGCCGTAAAAAACAAGAGAGTTTACCCATTCGTCACCCAGCGAACCGTTCCATTCATGAAGGTTTTGAGTCAACCGGAAAGGCCCGTAACAACCAGCCAGTCCTATACTCAAAACTAAAATGACACTCATAAGTTTTACTCGTAAATTTTTCATTTTGAAAGTTTTTATTGTACGTTAAACAAATGTAAACGATTATTTGCCCGAAGTCAACCCCAAAATGAGATTAGAAGAAAAGACCATACAACATTTTATGATTAGTATTTCTGAAACTTTGTAAGCCTGAACAACAATTTTTTTTACCTTAGCCCGAAACATCAATACCGACGTTTATTCGATGAATAGTAAAGACGATAAAAGTCTTGCATTGGAATTGGCCCGGGGAAACAAAAAAGCTTTTGAAATTATTTTCAGTAAATATTATCAGTCGCTGTGTGTGTTTTCAAGGCAATTCCTGAATGACGATGAACTGGCTGAAGAAACGGTACAGGATATATTTGTAAAAATCTGGGAAAAGCGGTTTTCCCTTTCCATCGAAACATCCCTGGAGCATTATTTATTCAGGGCTGCGAGAAACCATTGCTTTAATCAACTTCAACATCAGAAAATAAAAAAAAGGTATGCACAAAAAATACTGGAAAACACCGAAATTGAAATAAACACCGAAGAATATTATCTCGAACCCGGGTTAAAACATGCGATAGAAAAGGCCCTCGAATTATTACCTCCGAAACGAAAGGAAATCTTCAGGCTGAGCCGCGAAGAAGGATTGAAATACAAAGAAATTGCCGATCAACTGGATATTTCAGTAAAAACAGTTGAGGCCCAGATGGGACTGGCTTTGAAATTCCTCCGCGAACAATTGAAAGATTTTAGCGACATTGTGAACTTCCTCTTTTTACTGCTGAAGAAAAAATAATTAACCTCCTATTAGGGGTATAAAAACACTTCCCTGTCATAAAAGTACTATGGAAAACAATGATAATATAAAACCAACCGACTGGGGTTTAATTGCCAGGTTGCTGTTCGATGCCGGCCAAAACGCTACCGCTTCCGGAGAAAGCGGAGCAGAAGAATTAACGGAGAATGAGAAAACCGAATTATTACACAGCCGCTCCCTCAGCAAAAAAATCGATCTGTACTACTCGCAAAAAAAATACTCCGAAACCAAGGCATGGCAACAGGTACAACAAAAAACAGCAAGCCGCAAGGAACGGCAATTACCCCTGCAAATGTTTCTGAAGGTTGCTGCTGCTGTGGTCGTTGCTTTCCTGCTGGGGGCATTTGCCTACCAGTATTTTTATGCAGGCGCTTCCCGTCTGCAAAACCAACTGGTCGCTTTTGCAGAACCACTTGCTTCATTTGAATTGCCCGACGGAACAAAAGTTTCCCTTAATTCCGATTCGAAATTGTTCTTTCCGAAAAAATTCAAAGGCGGAACCCGCGAAGTCACACTCGAAGGCGAAGCCTTCTTCGATGTCGAACCTAATCCAACTAAACCATTTATAATCAATGCCGGAAATGCTCAGATTAAAGTTTTAGGTACCAGCTTTAATGTGAATGCTTATCCCGGCTCCGATAAAGTTGAAGTTATTGTTGAAACCGGCAAAGTTCGTGTTGCCCGTAAAACAACCAATACTTCAGCAATCGGTGAACTGATCCTTGCCCCGGGCGACAAAGGAATTTTGCTGTACCCGAATGGTGTTTTGCAGAAAAGCAAAAACAACGACGACAACTTCCTGGCCTGGAAAACTCACAACCTGATCTTCAGGGAAACTTCTCTTGGTGATGTTATTGAAACCCTTGAGAAGGTTTACAAAACAGATATTGACATCGCAGATGATGAGATGAAAAAACTTTTGCTGACGGGTCAATACAACGATTATTCCCTTGATTTTATTCTGGAAGTAATTGCTTCGACCCTGCATTTGGAAGTTGAAAAAAAAGGCAACAGGTTTTTTCTTTGCAAAGAATCCTGACCCATCAAGTATTGTTTGCGGCTTCTGTTTTTTTATTGAAAACGGATTTTTAACCTACTAAATTCGTACCAATGAGATGAGCATGGATGGAATAATTATCAACGGGAACGATTCTTAAGTTTTACGAATGATTTAATGTTGTATTGGAATCAGTATAAGGCACTGTTGTTCAATGCAGAGTGCAATAATCAATAGTCAATTATAAATCATCAATTACTTAACCATGCGAATTCCATCCGTTGAAATTTATTTTGGAAAGTTAACGTCGATACGGAAATTGTATTAGGGAACATTGAAAAAATAAACCAGATGAAAACAATTAAACAAAAACGGGCATTCAGCATCGCCATTATAACTGTATTCTTGCTCGGAACGTTGCCTGTCGCTGCACAGGAACAAAAACCAAGCGATAATATTCTTGACCAAAACATCAGTATTTTTGCTGAAAATGAACCACTTTCCGATGTTATTGAAAAAATTTGCGGCTACTTCAACCTCGATTATTCATACAACTCGAAATTGATAGAGGGGAAAAACATCAACCTGAACATCTCCAACAAACCAATTCGGTACGTGTTGGATAAATTGATGAAAGACTTTTACCTGCTCTTCGAGATTGAAGACAATATACTGATGGTAAGAGATTACGTTCCGATGGAGGAAAGTGCAAAATACGAAGAAAAGATAAAACAGGTGGGCACACACACCGGCTTCGTTTTTGAAAATCCCCGGAAAAAGTCGATAACCATTAATTTCAAAACGGCCAGTAACCTGATCATCATTCCGGTAAACATCAACAATTCCGATACCCTGAATTTTATTCTCGATACCGGCGTCCGGTTTCCGATCATTACCGAACTTCCTTTTGTAAACAAACTGAATCTTAATTATTTGCAGCCGGTTGAAATCAAAGGGCTTGGCGAAGGAGAAGCCATGATGGCCTATCGCTCATTAAATAATCAGATCGGCATTGAAGGTCTGACAGCATACAATCAGGAAATACAGATGATCATCAACGAAAATTTCCAGATTTCACACATTCTGGGTATTCCTGTTCACGGACTGATCGGCTTCAACCTTTTCAAAGATTATGTGATAAAAATTGATTATTCGAACAACAAGCTCACGTTAATGAAGCCGGAAAATTACAAATACAAAACCAACGAAAAGGACATTGTGATGCCGCTTCATTTTGAGCAGAACAAACCCTACGTGAGGACCAGCATTATGACCGACAAACACGAGGAAGTTCCCGTAAAACTGCTGGTCGATACCGGTGCGAGCGATGCGCTTTGGCTTTCGGTAAATTCCGATGAGCGGATCGGGTTACCCGAAAATCACATTGAAACTTTCCTGGGGCGCGGTTTAAATGGCGACCTGTATGGAAAAAAAGGAAGAATCGGCGGAATATGGGTTGGTCCGCTGATCCTGTATGAACCGATTGTTGCGTATCCGGAAGGAGAACTGATCGATCAGCTCATTACGTCCAACGACCGCAACGGAACACTGGGAGCCGAAATCCTTCGCAGGTTCTATGTTACTTTCGATTACCCCGGCAAACGGCTGGTATTAAGACCTACCGGCGATGTCAAAGACGACTTCAATTACAACATGAGCGGCATTGAAGTTGCGAACCCGATGCCCGGGATCCCGATCTTCACAATTACCAATATCCGGAAGAATTCTCCGGCCTATTTTGCCGGGCTATCTGAAAATGACCAGATTCTGGAAATCAACAACAGTAGCCATAAATCATTAACTTTGAATGATATTAACCTCATGTTTCAAAGCAAGGAAGATAAAAAAATAAACATGAAAGTACTTCGAAACGGAAATGAACTAAAAACCAGCTTCTTCCTGAAAAAGGTATTTTAAATGGAATTTAAATTCCGGATATTGTTGATTACTCTCTTGCTGTGGCCGTCTTTCGTAAACGGGCAGCAAGAGAGTAATTCTGTTTTACAATCAAAATTGTCAATTCGGCTGACTGACCTGCCGGTAGCATCTGTTCTCGACAGTATTACCCGGCAAACCGGTTATTTTTTTTCCTACGACCCGGTGCTGGCACAGGCCAACCGCAAAATAAATATTTCGTTTTCCGAAACAAGCCTCGAAAAAATATTGAATGCCATTTTTAAAGAAACTCTGTCGTACAAAGTTTTGCAAGACCAGATTATAATTTACAAAGAAACCGGAAAGAAAACCATTGAAATAGTACCCGACAAAAAAGAGAATCAGTTTATTTTACTGAGCGGAAAAATTCTTGATCTGGAAAGCAACGCGCCAATTCCCTATGCAAGCGTTTCGCTGTGGAACCAACCCATCGGCACAATTTCGAATCTCGACGGTGAGTTCGATCTGAAAATTCCGGCGGAAAAAGGCAAAGACACCCTGGTCTTTTCCTGCGTTGCCTATCAGAAGTATTTACTGCCGATACCCGACTTCGAATTTGAAAGAAGCAGTATTTTCCTTCGTCCGGTCTCCATCCGGATAAAGGAAATTAAAGTAAAGTCAATTGCTGCAATCGATGTCATTCATGAAATGCTGGCCAATATCGGTCAGAATTACCCTGCCGAACCGTACCTGATGACTTCCTTTTACCGTGAAACGCTTCAGCAGGACGGAAAATACATCAATGTTTCCGAAGCGGTGATGGAAATTCTGAAAACCTCGTACGGAAGCCAGTATCGGGAAGACCGGACCCGCATTGTACGGGGCCGGAAAAACAAGCAGGAACCGCTTTTCAAGTGGGTCGACTTTAAAATGCAAGGTGGCCCGTATTACATCACCCTTCTCGATGTTATCAAAACACAGGAATCTTTTCTCAACTCCGAATCACTCGACCTGTACAAATACGAAATCGAGGAAGTTATTTTTTTTCGCGACCGGCCAACCTACGTCATTGCATTTAAACCTTCGGTTAAGTCCGAACAATCGGTCTATCAGGGAAAATTATATGTCGACAGGGAAACTTCCGCATTGGTACAGGCAACTTTCGGGTACGATAAACCCGGTCTGAAAATTGCCCGCGAGTCGATGATCAAGAAGAAGCCAAAAGGGTTCAACGTTCGTCCCGAAGATGTAAGTTACCAGGTAAATTATAAAACCGACAACGGCAAATGGTTTTTCAACACAGCAAAAGCGCAGATTGAATTCAAAGTGAAAAGCAGGGACGATAAAATCAATTCGTTTTATACAAGCATTTCCGATTTACTGGTCACCGACTATGAAAAAACCGATGTAAAACGTTTTAAACACACCGAGTCATTTCATCCCGATGATATTTTTACTGAATTGATCGTAGATTTCGACAAAGAATTCTGGGGAAGCTACAATACCATCAAACCGAATGAAGACCTGCGAAATGCCATCCGTCCGGCAAAAAAAACCAACTCAAAAAAATCAACCCTAAAACACCAGCAATGAAAACAATCCTTTTTGCATTTTCTTTTTCCCTCTTATGTCCCGCTGTTTTTTCGCAGCCCAAAGGCGCATTGTCCCAAGTAATCGATCAACTTGGGCTGTATTATTCCGCTAATCCAAAAGAGCAAATTATTATACAGACCGATAAGGATTTCTACCAGCCGGGCGAGAACATCTGGGTCTCATGTTGGTATTGGAATGCAGACCAATCGCAACCCTTACCCGTGCAAAAAGAAATGGAGGTTCGGCTTTTGGGCCCTGACGGGGCGACCATTCTGTCGGATAGATATTTGGTAGAGGAACGTGTTGTCGCTGCCGATTTTTTACTTCCCGATAATCTGAATGCAGGCAATTATTTTATTGCAGCCTTTTTACCCGGTCAGGAAAATGCGGAAAATAGTTACTTCCGGAAGATCATTATCCGTCCGTTTTATCAGAACTCACTGGTAATTTCAGTAGCTCAGAAAGAAGCGTTTCTTCAAAAAGGAATTGACAATGAAATTTCTATTCGGGCAAAAAGCCTCACCAAAGGCGTCGCTAAAAACGAGAAACTGGAGTATACCATTTCAGCGGGAGGGCAAATTGTTGAAGAAGGCAAATTAAAAACCGGTGACACCGGCAATGCAGCGATCCGTTTCCGTATTCCTGAAAATCAAACCGGAATGCCTTTTATCCTCTCGGTATCCGACAGCAAAAAGGAATCGGTTGAAACGGTGCAACTGGCTTCTGAAACCGATCAGTTGAATATTACTTTTTATCCCGAAGGCGGTACAATTATTCCTGAACTGGCATCCAAAGTTGGGTTTTACGTTACCGACAAACTGGGAACCCCGGTTCATATCGAGGGAGAAATCCGGGATTCGGAGAACCAAATGGCCTATTCGGTAAAAACCTTTCGCGAAGGGTTTGGCTTTTATTTGTTGAAAGCGGCCCGGAACGTAAGGTATTCACTGCATATCACTAAGGGACAAGGAAAAGGTCTGCAATTTCAGCTTCCGCAGACGAATGCAACAGGTTCGTCGCTGTCGATAGCAAAAACCGATGCAGAGTTTTTTTGGTTAAATCTGTCATTTGCCGATCAGTCGGGGCACAAAATATCCGTAATGGCTTCGCAGGGAGCAGAAGTATATTGGGCTGCCGATTTGCAGATAAACGGTACCGGCCTGTTGAAAGTTCCGGTTGCTGAATTGCCCCGGGGCATTGTCCTTTTAAGTTCTTTTTCTGCCGAAGGGTTTCTCTTAAACCAACGATTGGTTGATGTCCCGAAGAACGAGAAACTGAAAATTGATATTTCTGCCGTTCCTGAATCGCTAGCGAAAAAAGATGAAATCAACCTTCAGCTTAAATTTACTGACGAAAAAGGTCAGCCACTTATGGGAATTGCCCGGGTATTATTTAGCGACGCTGTTTGTAACGATATGCAGAGACCGGTACTACCATTTGAAATAACCTTCAATACCATTCTTAAGAACAAGATTATTTCGGGAAAAACCGGCTTTTCGGATGACAACGACCTGAAACGATCATTCGACTATTTACTTATTGCCAATGAACTATCTAATTTCGACTGGTCGCGTATCTCCAATTTTAAAGCCGCCAAACCTACTGAAAGACTGAGCATTTCCGGGGAGAATTTATTTTCCGAAGAATTTGAAGCAAGCCTGAAAGAGAAAGTAAAATCTCTCAATCAGATCAAACCGGTGTCGGTTGTGTCAACTATTCCTGAAAACTATTTTGTGACAAACAACGGGCTGATTTCGAAAAAGGCAAAAAGAAAAATAGGCGATATTCCACAAAACGACTCGTATAAAAAGTTTTTGGAAACCAGCACCAACCTGCTTGAGGTGATTAAAATTATCAAACCGTTTGATTTGGAAGGGTCTAAAATTATTTTCCCTGGCGGAAAAAATTCGATCAATGCCCAGGGCGGTGCACTGATTGTTGTCGACGGACAGCAGATGGGAGAAGATGCTTCGGTTTTAAATGGCATCAATCCTCATGATATTGAGGAAATCAATGTTTCGACCCAACCAATGGATATTCAGCGTTACACGGGTTTGAATTCGGTGGGACTTATTGAAATCACAACAAAAAGAGGAAACATAGAAGAACCGGTAAAAGAAAAAACGCCCGACGCAGTTCTCTATGATGGCGATTACCGCATATCCCGGGAATTTCAGGTTTCAGAAAAAACTGGCTTGCGGACAACTGCATGGTGGAATGGCCGGCTTTTTATTGATAATACCGGAAAAGCATTACTGAAAATACCGGGTCCGAATGTTGTTTCCGATTTCATCATTTCGGTTGAAGGAATGGCTGACAACGGGCAGTTTGGCTACACGACAAAACGGATCAAAGTAACTGAATAAGAATATAGTTACTCATTGGATGACTTCGAGTCATCCAATGAGTAACTTACATATTTTTTCGAGCCATTCGGCATCCACTTCGTCAAACGAGGCCAGATCTTTGCTGTCGACATCCAACACGCCGGTAATTTCGCCAAAAGAATTCCGCAGCGGGATTACAATTTCCGATTTCGACCGCGAGTCACAGGCAATATGTCCCGGAAATTCTTCCACATTTTCAACCACCAGTGTTTTTTGCTGATTGATTGCCGCCCGGCAAACACCTCTGTCTTTTGCCAGAACCTGGCAGGCAACCGGTCCCTGGTACATTTCCACAGTCAGCTCGTCGTCAACGAGCATATAAAAACCCGTCCAGAAAAAGTATTCCATTTTGTGGTGCAATACCGCGATAACAGTTGCCTTGCGGGCAAGCGGATTACTGCTCTTCTTCAGCAGGCTTGTCAATTGATCGTATATCCTGCTATAACGGGCAGCTTTTTTCTTTTTGTCCATATTTCTCGTAATATCAATATTCATTCAAAAAAGTAGTTGAAAACGACTGAAAACGATTGTCTCCCATTGTCTTCCATTGTTTCCCTCTCTTCTATTCTTCTATTCTCCCATTGCCATCTTAAAAGTCGAGCCGGTAAAGGATCGAAGTGCTCAGCACATTATTATACTGATCATTCCACCAGTAATCGATCCGGTCGCCGGGCAAATCACGAATGGGCAAAAACGAATAGGCGCCTCTCACGTCCACGCTAATCCGGTCGGTCAATTCGAAACGGACACCCAGAAACGCCTGAAAATCGAAATCGTTAAAAGCCCGCTGTTCAATCTCAACCAGTTCTCCGTAATTATCGTATTCGGTGCCGTGCATCAGGTAGCCAAACGACAAGCCTGTAAAAATGGAAACCGTTTCGCCGGTGCGGATTCCAACATAAGCAGGCACGTCGATGTAGCCTAGCCGCATAATGTATTTCTCCTGATCTTGTGTTTTCGGATCAGGATTTTTGCGGCTCCCTTTTTGCGAATATTTTAATTCGGCGCCAACAAACATACTTCGGCTGATATCGGTTTGTACATATCCGCCAACCAAAACTCCCGGCTTGTGATACCCGGTGGTATGGTCGCCATCCACCTGCGACGCATTCAAACCGCCCAAAATACCGCCTTCAAACCGCTGCCCGTACGATTTGGTTTGCAACCCTGCCAGCAATACAACCATAAACAAAAAAGCGATGGACACACTTCCCAATCGTAAATCGTAAATCGTAAATCGTAAATCGCAACTCATAACTCGTGACTCATAACTCATAACTCCTTCAGTTTTTCTTTTAAAATTTCCACTCCCCGTCCTGCTTTTTCTTCAATAAAAATCACATTTTTTCCTGAAACGGGAGGTTCGTGAGGATCGATTACAAAAATCGGGATATCGGGTTGGGTGTAATAGAGTAATCCTGCCGCCGGATAAACGTCCAGCGAAGTGCCGATCACCACAAAAATATCAGCCTTTTCTGCAATCGAAACAGCTTCGTCCATTGCCGGGACCGCTTCGCCAAACCAAACAATATGAGGCCGGAGCTGGCTTCCTTTTTCGCATTTATCACCGAATTTCAGTTCCCAGCCATCCAGTTCGTAAATCAGTGAGGGGTCTTTCTGACTGCGCACTTTTTTTAGTTCACCGTGCAAATGAAGCACTTTCGAACTGCCTGCCCGTTCGTGCAGGTCATCCACGTTCTGGGTGATGATTTCCACATCAAAATCCTTCTCCAGTTCGAACAAACCAATGTGCCCGGCATTGGGCAAGCACCCGTACAACTGTTTGCGTCGGTCGTTGTAAAAACGCATCACCAGCTCAGGATTGCGTTGCCAGGCTTCGGGCGTAGCCACTTCCATAACATCGTATTCCTCCCACAGTCCTCCCATGTCGCGAAATGTCCGTATCCCGCTCTCTTGGCTCATCCCGGCCCCGCTCAATACGACCAGTTTTTTCATCTTTCCGGTTGTTTTTTATTGACAGCCTAAAGGTAAATTGAAAATTATACAAACCAACGGAAACAAGTCCTGAATTTGTATCTTTGAAACCTGACAAGGATTTGAAACCTTGTCAGGTCTATTATTAAAAAAATGGCAAACAATTTACACCGGATAAAAACCCTTTGTTTTGTTTTCGATGCCGAAAACGACCTGATCCTGTTGCAGCAATACGGCGCCGGGAAATATGCCCGCCTGCATTCGGGTGTCGATTCGGATTGCCTGTTTGCCGAGGATACAGCCGCTTCGTGCAAGACAAACCTTTTGCAAAAAGCCGGAATTCAAATTGCCGGGTTGAAACTGAGAGGCATCCTGAAAACCATTGATCCGGCTGAAGGGGAACCGACCATCTACTTTGTTTATGAAGCCGGATTTGTTCACGGCAATTTGCAGCAAAATGCCGAAGGACGCCTGAAATGGGTCGAAGTGCTGAACATGTTCAACCTGAAATACATCCCGTTTGTAAAAGAAATTATCGCCCATCTGCTCGATGGAGAGAGTTTTTTCGAGGCTTTTTTCGAACTCAGCGAAAGCGGGGAAATTGTTCGGCAGCAAATCCATCCGGAATACGAATAAAATTTTTTACTACCCTCTTGAATTTCAAAGATTTTTGTTTATTTTTGCCGAGCTTTTAAAAAATTAATTTTAAGCTGTTGTTATTGAAAGCGATGCTGCGGCTTAAACATTGTATCACAAATTAAATTAAAAAGAAATGTATTTAACTCCTGAAAAGAAAGCAGAGTTTTTTGAAAAGTTTGGTAAAGATGCAAAAGACACCGGTTCGGCCGAAGGTCAGGTTGCATTATTTTCGTACCGGATTGCTCACCTTACCGAGCACCTGAAAGTGAATAAAAAAGACTTCGGCACCCAGCGTGCATTGATCAGTTTGGTTGGTAAACGCCGCCGCCTGCTCGACTACCTGAAGAAAAAAGACATTGGACGTTACCGTGAGATCGTTAAACAATTAGGTTTACGTCGGTAAAAAAAATAAGAGAAAGGGCAATATATTTATTGCCTTTTCTTATTTTTGAATACAACTGAAAAATTCAACGAAATTCAGTTCTTGTTTTTTTTCAGTTGATGTCAGAAAATCCCCACCACGAGATTAGACATTTGTTAAATTAATTATCAAAAAAGAATTATGAGTCAAGCTATTATCAAGACAATTGACCTTGGCGATGGCCGTACGATTTCAATTGAAACCGGTCGTCTGGCCAAACAGGCCGATGGTTCAGTTGTTGTACGTATGGGGGACACGATGTTGCTGGCCACAGTCGTTTCGGCCAGAGAAGCAAACGAAAATGTTGATTTTATGCCGGTTTCGGTTGACTACCGCGAGAAATTCTCGGCAGCAGGCCGTTTCCCCGGTGGTTTCCTGAAAAGGGAATCCCGTCCGTCAGACGATGAGATTTTGGTAGCCCGTCTGGTTGACCGCGCTATCCGTCCTTTATTCCCGGAAGATTATCATGCTGAAACAGCGGTGATGATTTCCCTGATTTCCGTTGATCCGGATGTGATGCCCGATTCGCTGGCCGGATTGGCCGCATCGGCAGCTATTGCCGTTTCAGATGTACCTTTTGTAACTCCGATTTCAGAAGTACGTGTGGCACGCCTTAACGGTGAATTTATCATCAACCCAAGCGCTGCACAGTTGAAAAAATGCGACATCGACATCATGGTGGCCGCATCGCACGACAACATCATGATGGTGGAAGGCGAAATGGACGAAGTGTCGGAAGAAGATATGCTCGAAGCCATTAAAGTGGCCCACGAAGCCATCCGTGTGCATTGCAAAGCACAGGAAGAACTGGCTGCCGAAGTAGGTGTGGTGAAACGCGAATACTGTCACGAAGTAAACGATGCCGACCTGAAAGTTGCAGTCAAAGAAGCAACCTACGCAAAATGCTACGAAACTGCCAAAGCGCAAATTAAAGATAAACAATTGAGGATGTCGTCATTCGAGGCTATCCGCAATGAATTCATCGAAGCGTATAAAGCTGAAAATGAAGGCAACGAACAAATCGATTTGGGACAAAAGGAAATGCTGATCAAACGCTATTTTCACGATGTGGAAAAAGAAGCGATGCGCCGCATGATCCTGGATGACGGAATCCGTCTGGATGGCCGTACAACCACTCAAATCCGTCCTATCTGGGGTGAAGTTAATTATTTGCCGGGATCGCACGGATCGGCTATTTTCACCCGCGGCGAAACACAGTCGTTGTCATCGATCACACTGGGCAGCAAGCTCAACGAGAAAATGATTGACGGTGTTACCGTTCAGGGAACTGAAAAATTCATGCTTCATTATAATTTCCCGCCTTTCTGCGTGGGTGAAGCCAAAGTTCCACGCGGATTGGGACGCCGTGAAATCGGACACGGGAACCTCGCTTTACGTGCCCTGAAACGCATGATTCCTGAAGATTTCCCGTATGTGGTACGCATTGTTTCCGACATTTTGGAATCGAATGGGTCGTCATCGATGGCTACGGTTTGTGCCGGAACCATGTGTATGCTCGACAGTGGTTTAAAAATGAAACGCCCTGTTTCGGGTATCGCCATGGGTTTGATTACAGACAAAGATTCCGATAAATTCGCCGTTCTTTCCGATATTCTCGGCGACGAAGACCACCTCGGAGATATGGATTTCAAAGTAACCGGTACCGAAAAAGGAATTACCGCTACCCAGATGGATATCAAAGTAGATGGTTTGTCGTACGAAGTGCTTTCAAAAGCACTGCACCAGGCCAAAGAAGGCCGCATGCACATCCTGGGCAAAATCCTTGAAGTGATTGCCGAACCTCGTCCTGATTTCAAACCGAATGTACCGCGTATCGAAACTATCCAGGTACCGAAAGACATGATTGGACCAATCATTGGCCCGGGCGGAAAAAATATCCAGAAACTTCAGGAAGAAACCAACACGGTTATTGTTATTGAAGAAATCGACGGATATGGAATGGTACAGGTTGCCGGCCCGAACAAAGAAGCCCTGGACGATGCAATTGCCCGTCTGAAAAAAATTATCGCTGTTCCTGAAAAAGGCGAAATCTACAAGGGAAAAGTTAAATCGATCACATCGTTTGGCGCCTTTGTTGAAATTATGCCGGGAAAAGAAGGATTGCTCCACATTTCAGAAGTTAGCTGGGAACGCATCATGAATGTTGAAGACGTTTTGCGCGAAGGCGAAGAAGTGGAAGTGAAACTGATTGAACTTGAACGCGACGGCAAACTGAAACTTTCGAGAAAAGTATTATTGCCAAAACCTGAAGGTTATGTTGACAGACCGGCAGGCGACCGTCCTCCCCGCAGGGATGGCGACCGTGGCGGAGATCGCGGAGGCGACCGTCCACGCAGAGATGGTGATCGTGGTGGCGACCGCCGCGACAACCGTGGTGGTGGCGATCGTCGCGACTATGGAGGCGACCGCAGACCCCCGAGAGATAGAAATTAAATTTCAATCGATACAGAAATGCTCCGTTACCAGACGGGGCATTTTTTTTGCCAAAAAAGTTGATAATGAAATATGGAATGGGATCGATTTTATAATTCCTTCCTCAATCGGGCCACGGGAATGCCCAGTTGTTCACGGTATTTGGCCACGGTGCGGCGGGCGACAAGGTATGATTTTTTTTTCAGGATCAGACCCAGTTTTTCGTCAGTAAGCGGTTTGCGCTTGTCTTCATTTCCAATGCACTCCTGCAATATCGATTTAATTTCGCGGGTCGAAACCTCTTCGCCGGTATCGGTTTGCATGCCTTCTGAAAAGAAATATTTTAGCGGGAAAATGCCAAAATGGGTTTGTATGTATTTGCTGTTCGACACCCTCGAAATGGTCGAAATATCGAGCCCGGTACGGTCGGCAATATCTTTCAGGATCATTGGCCTCATCTTGGTTTCGTCTCCGTCGAGAAAATATTCTTTTTGAAAACTGATAATCTCCATCATGGTGACCAGCAGGGTATGCTGGCGTTGTCGGATGGCATCGATAAACCATTTTGCCGAATCCATCTTTTGTTTCACAAACATCATTGCGTCTTTCTGTCCCCTGGGCGCCGATTTTTTATTGGTAGTGTATGCCTTCAGCATGTTCATGTACGTTCCGTTGAGCCTCAGCTCGGGTACATTCTTCTGGTTCAGGCTTAATTCCAGTTCTCCGTCAACATTATCCAGAATGAAATCGGGAGTGATCACCTGGTTCGTTTTGCTTAACGGATTACTGTACGAACTGCCTGGTTTGGGGTTCAGCTTCAGTATTTCATCGATGGCTGCTTTCAGCTCTTCTTCCGTAATTTCATATTTGCGGATGATCTTGTCGTAATGCTTCCTGGTAAACTCTTCGAAATTATCCTGAATAATCTTCGCTGCCAGGCAGGTTGAGTCCTTTCCCCGTTTGCGCTGGATTTGTAACATCAGGTTTTCCTGAAGGTCGCGGGCACCCACTCCCGGCGGATCGAAATCCTGTATTATTTCCAGTATCTCGGCCAGTTCTTTTTCCGAAATGTCCATATTCAGGGCAAAGGCCAAATCGTCGCTGATGGAAAGCAAATCGCGGCGCAGGTAGCCGTCTTCGTCGATATTGCCAATGATGTATTCTGCAATTTTCTTTTTCTCATCATCCAGATCGGTCAGACCCAGTTGTTCGGCCAGCGATTCGTGAAAACTGACCCCTCCGGACAAGGGTATTTCAGACACTCTGTCGTCGGGCGAATAATTGTTTATATTGAGCCTGTAGGTTGGAATTTCATCGTCTTCAATGTAGTCTTCGATCGAAAATTCATCGTCGTTGCTGTTATCCTGTTCTTCGTTATCCTGTGTACTTTCTTCCATGTCGGACGACTCGGAAGCCATCTCCAGAACAGGGTTTTCTTCCAGCTCTTTTTTGATGCGCTGTTCCAACTGCATAACAGGTATCTCTAGTAACTTGATTACCTGTATTTGTTGAGGCGACAGCTTCTGCAACAACTTTTGCTGTAAACTTAGTTTCTGTTCGGCCATAGAAAAACAATTTTCTCAAAAATATAGTTTTTATACGAATGTTGAATCATCTGATACAAAAAGAGGCTGGCAAAATTGCCAACCTCCGGTGTATTATCTTTGCTGATCGGATAAATCGAAATCATCCGATCCGTTCTTTTGCTTTTCAAAATTCGGCATTCTTTGGTGTACGCGGGAAGGCAATCACATCACGGATATTGCCCATTCCGGTCACAAAAAGAATGAAACGTTCGAAACCGAGTCCAAAACCGGCATGTGGCACGGTCCCGAAACGGCGGGTGTCAAGGTACCAACTCATTTCTTCCACAGGGATGTGCATTTCTTTCATGCGGGTTTCCAGCTTATTCAGGTCTTCTTCGCGTTGCGAACCACCAATGATCTCACCGATTTGCGGAAACAATACGTCCATCGCAGCAACGGTTTTGTTGTCATCGTTTTGCTTCATGTAAAAAGCTTTGATGTCTTTCGGGTAGTTGATCAGGATAACCGGCTTTTTGAAATGTTTTTCAACTAGATACCGTTCGTGTTCACTTTGCAAATCAACGCCCCATTCAACGGGGAACTGGAATTTGCCTGCTTTACAGGTTTTTGAATTTTTCAGAATATCGACTGCTTCGGTGTACGTGCAACGAACAAAATCGTTGCTAACCACAAAGTTTAGTTTTTCTATCAACTCCATTGAGCGCTGATCCTGCGGTTTGTCTTTTTCTTCGTTTACAAGACGTTCGCTGAGGAATTTCAGGTCGTCCAGACAATTATCGAGCGCATAACGAATCAGGTATTTCAGGAATTCTTCGGCCAAATCCATGTTGTCGACCAGCTCGTAAAACGCCATTTCCGGCTCAATCATCCAGAATTCGGCCAGGTGGCGGGTGGTGTTCGAATTTTCGGCACGGAAGGTCGGTCCGAAGGTGTAAATTTCACCCAGCGCGGTGGCTCCCAGTTCGCCTTCCAACTGACCGGAAACCGTCAGATTGGTTGGTTTTCCGAAAAAATCCTGTGAGAAATCAATAGCTCCGTCTTCCGTCAACGGCGGATTTTTTGCATCCAGCGTGCTCACACGGAACATCTGCCCGGCGCCTTCGGCATCCGATGCAGTGATGATGGGTGTGTGCAGGTAGACAAAACCTTTGTCGTTGAAATAGTTGTGGATGGCAAAAGCCATGGCGTGACGGATGCGGAACACTGCGCTGAACGTGGCTGTGCGGAAACGCAGGTGAGCATTCTCGCGCAAAAATTCGAGCGTATGACGTTTCGGCTGAATCGGGTATTTATCCGGATCGGCTTTCCCGTAAATAATAATTTCTTTGGCATTCAGTTCCACCTTTTGTCCGCTTCCCTGCGACTCGACCAAATCGCCGGTAATACCCAGCGAGGCGCTGGTATTTATATCTTTCAGAAGCTCTTCTCCGAATTTGTCAACATCAACCACAACCTGCAAATTATTGATGGTGGAGCCGTCGTTCAAAGCGATGAAATTTACATTTTTACTGCCTCGTTTGGTTCGTACCCATCCTTTTACCAATACTTCTTTACCGATTTGGTCACCGGTCAAAACTTCTTTAATTTTCAGTCGTTTCATGATGTTTAAAATTTCAATATCTGTTAATCAAATCTCTGATTTTGAAAGTGTACAAAAGTACATTTTTCTTCAAAAAACAGGAGAAACGGTACGGAAAAAGTTCGGAGCACGGAAATTATTAGCGATTTGTTGAAATTGAAAGTAGAAGAATTAAGATTCTGACAAAATAATTTCTTTTTGCATCCATTTTAAAACACAAAATCATCCGCGAATAAATTGACGTTATTTAAATTTTTCGCGATTTTTTTAAATAAGAACTTCACTTATTAAAATATTCTGCCTAATCTTTACTAAGAATATTTTTCTGCCTTACCGATCAGCATCATAAACTACTCAACAGAATACTCCACGCTTACAACGACCCGGACTTTCTTGTATATATCCATTGTGTTCGGCATGTAAAATCCGTCACCCTGACCGGAAAGGGATTCGTCGCGGTCGACAATCGAGAAAAGCCCCTGACTTGCTCTTTTTAACTTACCTAATTTTACCTGACTTTCAGATGTAAACTGAATCGCGGCATTGTATGCATTCTTCGTTGCTTCAGTCAGCATGGCCGGTTTCACTTCATTGAGTTTGGTAAAATAATACCTTACTGCGCCTCCGTACTGGTTGTTCAGTATAACGCCTACCTTCAGTAGTTCATCCGTCATTCGGCTGACTTTTTGAATATTATCGACATTATTGCTTCGAACCTGAATAACCTTGTCGATGATATACCGCAGATTATTGTTCGAATCGAAATTCCCGTATTCCTGGGCCATTTTATCATTTACAACCAAATCCTTTTGAATGATTTCATCCGGTTTAATGTTGTTGTTGATTAGAAAGTCAACCACTTTGTTTTTGGCGTCTTCAATTAATTGACTGCCCTCCATTAAATTGTTATTCGCAACACGGCACTGGATCGTCCACAACGCCAGGTCCGATTTGACTTCCCGTTCAGAAAATCCTTTTACTGAAATCGCCCGGTCTTCTTTCTTGAACCGTTGTATTGCCCGTCCTGTGATCAGGGCATTTAGTGCAAATGCGGCGATAAGACCTGCTACAATGATAAGAGTACTTTTCGTTTTCATATTTTCTTGTTTTTAGTTCCATGTACAATGCCTGACGATCGGCAATATATAAACAAACTTATTTCTTCTTTATCTCTGGACAATGTAAATAATATCGTTCCATTTTCCGAAAATATATTCTGCTTTATTTTTAACCTTATCCGTTTCACTTCTTCATTCAATGTTTCCATCCCTCCGATTCGAACAGAAGTGAAAACAAATTGCCCTACAATTTATGACTATTTGAGAAGAGATCATACACGCAACAGGTCTTTTTATTATTGTGCTAAAAAAGTATGCACTATTCGGTTTTCATGTCGTTTAAGCGCCGGGATTTGCCATCCGGATTTTCAGGTAAGGCATTCCGAAGGCGGGAACCCTTGCCTGAGTTTCCGGCATGATATTCCGAAGGCAGAATGTGCTGCCTGAGTTTCCAAACAAGGTATTCCGGAAACGGAATGTGTCGCTGAGTTTTCAGGCACGATATTCCGGAGCAGGGAACCCTTGCCTGATTTCTGGGTTAATTCTTATCTGACGGCATTCTGTTTTTCAACGTTTTCACTGTTGAATTTGTATCTTTCGCAAAAATTTCAGACAGATGATGAAACGCATATTTTCGTATTTCCTGAAAGGTCTGGTGCTGGTGGCTCCCCTCATCATCACGGCATATACCATCTACCTGATGTTCGACTTTGTAGATGGCCTGTTGCGCGACTACATTAAAGACTGGTTCGGAAAAAGTATTCCCGGGCTGGGCGCTATTTTTATCTTCATTTTCCTGACTGTCCTTGGATTGGTTGGCGAAAGTATTATTGCGAAACCATTAAAGGCATTGATCAACAGGTTGCTTACCCGTGCGCCGCTGCTGAAAGTTATCTACAGTTCGCTCACCGATTTGTTTTCGGCTTTTGTCGGCAAAGAAAAAAAATTCAGCAAGCCGGTGATGGTTTGTTTCAATCGGGAGAACAATCTTTGGAAAATGGGGTTTATTACACAGGAAAGTCTGGATGACATTGGAATAGAAGGAATGCTGGCCGTTTATTTTCCGCACGCATACAACTTTTCAGGTGAACTTTTTTTTGTAGATTCGTCGGCTGTCAAGCCGCTTGATATGAACCCGGCGGAAGCCATGAAATTCATGGTGTCGGGAGGTGTAACACGTTTTAATTAATTGATCATGATATCGAACGAAATTTTATTACTCGGTGGTTTTATTGTGTTTATTATTTCCGTGCTGATGATCGACCTGCTGGTCGTAGGCCGCGGATCGCATATTGTTTCGTCGCGCGAGGCGTTGGGATGGACCACCGTTTGGGTACTGCTGGCAATTGGCTTTTATTTTTTCCTGAAGTATTTCGGCCATCTGCTTCATGGCATCGACTCGCCGGAAAGCCTGAATGAAATAGTTCAGAAATATGCGCCCGATCTGCGTTTCCGGACATCCGATTTTGCCGGGATGCTGGCTGAATACCGCAACTATATGTCGATGAATTACCTGTCGGGTTATTTTATCGAAGAAACCCTTTCAGTCGACAATGTATTCGTTATTCTTCTGGTGCTGAAAAGTTTTAAAGTTCCTTTCGAAAATTATAAAACGGTTCTTTTATGGGGAATCTTGGGCGCCATTGTATTACGTTTTATTTTCATCTTTGCCGGGGCAGCCCTTATCCAGCGTTTCGAATGGATATTGCTGGTTTTCGGGGCGTTCCTGGTTTTTCAGGGCGGAAAGATCCTGTTCAATAAAAACGAACACCATAAAGACCCTCACGATTACGGCTGGGTAAAATACCTGTCGCGCCACCTGCGTATTACCAAAGGATATGTTGATAATCGTTTTGGTATTAAAAAGGAAGGTAATTTTTATTTTACCCCTTTGTTTCTGGTTTTGGTTATCATCGAGTTTACCGACCTGCTGTTTGCCATGGATTCTATCCCGGCCATCTTTTCGGTTTCACTTGATCCGTTCGTGGTGTTTTTCTCCAATATTTTCGCCATCATTGGCTTGCGTTCGCTATTTTTCCTGATCTTCAATATGGTTGAAAAATTCAGGTTCCTGAGCATTGGAGTAAGTATCTTGCTGATATATGTCGGATTGAAACTGTTATTCCATAGTTATCTGGAAGAAATTGGTTTTAAATCGACGTATTCGCTGTATATTGTTTTGTCTGTTTTAATCGGAAGTGTTATCCTGTCGATCCTGTTTCCGAAGAAAACCGAGACCACAGAATAGAAACCGACAAATCTGTATTCAATATATAATGAGACTGGCTTAAAACGCTGCCAACTATCAGCAAGAAAAAACACTAAAATGTACTTTCTCATCGAAATCGAAATCATTTTGAAGCTGATTTTTCGTATTCGCTTTTTATAAATTCCCAGCTCCCTGCAAGTTCTTTTGCACCACCAGTGTTTTCAGGCGACTTTTTTTTCACTTCAAACATAAAAGGCCCCTGATAGCCGGCTTTCAATAATGCTGAAACTACGTTTGCCCAGTTAATATTTCCACGCCCCGGAAGCCAGTGCCTTGATTTTAGGCCATCATAATCGGAAATATGAACGGTACAAATCAATGCCCCGACTTTTTCCACAAATTCTTCCGGTTTCTCATGTAACAGATGGTTTGAATCGAAACAAATCCCAATTCCATTGCCTACTGAGTTTACAATATGAAGTAGTTCTGCTGATGTATTTCCCAGGCAGGTACGCGATAAACATTCGACCGCTAATTGAGCTCCTTGTTTTTTTACTTCTTCGTTCAGTATCTTTAATGAAGCGATACAATTTTCAATCTGAATACTCCTGTCGCTTTCATTTTTAATGTCGGTACTTCCATGTATCACATATTTTTTTGCCCCAAACATTTTTCCTAAAGTGATATACCGGATTATCTCGTTGACTGCAAAATCCCTGGCTTCTCTGTCAACGACCGAGATATCGTAAATACTGTCGAACGGCAGATGTATTGACCAAATTTTCATGCCTGAATAATCCAGTTTTTCTTTCAAATTTTCAAACAGTGAATCCCTTTCTTCGTTTGAGCTCGTAATAAATGATTTTAAACCTAACTCCAGGCAGTTAAACCCCTGGTTTTTGAATTCAAAAAATTCCTGTTGTGAGAAGCTGGTAAAAAAACCAATCGAAGTACCAATTTCCCAATTGTCGGGCGAAGGTACCGGCTTGTTTTTACAAGAAACAGCACTGATAACCAACGACAGGATAAAAGTATATTTATAGATATTTCCCATTGTCCTCATATAATCCAAATTTTAAAGTAGAGGGATATCTTTCCCTGAAGGATGAAGATTGGGTCCACCTCCGGCAGTATAGCCACTGCTTTCACCCGTGCTATATTTACTTATCCAAAAGGAATAAAAAGCTGTATTTTTAAGGTAAAACCTGATTTGTATTGTTTTCCCGGATAAATTCTCCAATTTCTTCATATTCTTCCATTCAATAGCAAGTTTGGTACCGTTGACTTTTACAGGAAGACATTGATCTTTTGAATAGCCATCAATAATTTGTCCTTTCTCATTCAGAACTTCAGCTAAAAGTTGCCCGTTCGAAGCATCTGCATTTACAAAAAGAAATTCCCCATCGAATTTTAATTTTCGGGTAAGAAGAGTTCCTTCATGTTGCCCTGCATCTAAAGAAGCAAATCCGTCCCTGCGGAGGGTGGCTAAACCGGTACTGGAAAAGCTATCCCAGAATACAGTATTTTGTTTCCGCCCACTCATGTAAAAATAGAGAGAATCAAAAACAATAATCGGGGCGCCGCAAACCGATTGGATATTCCCAAAATTCCAGGCTCCTTTCGTTTCATCTACCGGAAAAAACCTGTTCATATCCGGGCGGTGCCAGTGAAAACCATCGCGGCTGAATCCAATGGCAACTTCATTACGTTTTTGTATGCTTAATTTTTCGCATGTTTCATTTTCGGGACCTTGCCAAACAGAGAAAAACCCTAGCATCAGACTTTCGTAAGCAATTGCATCGTGATTATAGATTTGAGGTTTTATATCACAATATTCAGGATTCGGGTTCGTGAGTTCTTTTTCCCACGGGCCAAACCAATAAACGATGTTTTTGTCAATTGCTCCCCAGGTGCGGTGGGCTAAACTTGCCCCGATTTCCGGATCATCATTTTCGAGATAATTTCGGCATCTGCCTATATCGTATCTCACCCGTAGACTAAATACCCATTTATCCCGAAATGGATTGTAAAAAACGGTAGAACGGTCATAAATATCACCCGATTGGGCAACGCCTTCAGACCAATGAATCCCATCGGAAGAATATTTCAGAACAAACCTCCACCGGTCATCAGGCCATCCAATTTCAACGTTAAAAAGCTTGTATCTTTTGGTTGAGTCTGGTTCATTTTTATCGAGCCAAACTGTATTGGAATCCCTGAAACGAATATCAACCAGATTTGTCCCCGAGACAATATCTAAAACCGGCTTTTCCCAATGTATTCCATCGTCTGAAATTGCAAAGGCTGTAACAACATTGAACCGGTCGGTTTTTTGATTCAATTTGCCGCCGCCTGTTGAGTACCACATTTTAAACTTCCGGTCCTTCTCATCGTACCAGACACCGTCACTAAACGGGGCTGCGTAGGGGTATCCCGATGCAGTATATTCCCAGGGTTTATCTGGCCCTAAAACCGGATTTCCTTTATAATAATGCGGAGAATGAAATGTCCTTATAAGATCCGTCTCTTCAATCAGAAAGTCGTCTATAAACAACTGTCTTCCTAAACTGACCGGGATAATATCAGGAATATTTTCCAGGTAAGGAACTGGCATATCCGTTGGCTTATTGGGAACAGGATACCTTGGAGGCCACTCTTTCGGAAGTATAATTCCATTACACAACGTAGTTTCTTTTGCACCATCAGGGGTAGGGGCACAGCAATATGCAAGTGTAAGAAATACCGCGATCGCACCTACTAAAATGACAGGTGTTTTTATTTTTTTCTTCATCCTCGTAAAATTTTATAATAGTTGAATTCCAGAAATAATTTCATCATTCTGCCTTTTTTACATTTAGGTGAAAAAGTTCAACATCAGGCTCTCCTTTTTCAGAAAGATGTGTAATCCCTTCTCGTTTCAAAATCTGGCAAAAGCGATCATACGTTCCATCAATCCTGGCTTGAACCGGAGTTCTTTTACATTTTAGATACATTACAGGCAATCGCGCCATTTCAACTCGTTGTAATATTTGAACATTATCTGCAACATGCTCTGCTTTGTCAAATATTTTTTCAGCTTCTCTGACAAACTCCTCCGTTAACAAGGAATTATTATACGTTACCCCTTTTGATCCTATATAAATATGTGTCTCAGGTGTTATCATACTATGAAGCAGATTAAAATATAAACGAACATACTGTCCGCTGCGGCCATAGTAACCGGTCATAAAATCATCAATAACCAAATCCACATTAGTTTCAGCATTCCACAACAATTTTGCAATAAGATATGCGCGTAATTCAGCAAATTCGGTACCCCTGCACTGATAAGCAGCCTGCTCCATTATCCCGATGGCTTTGTTATCAAGAAAAGTTCTAATATTTGGTTGAAGGACATTAAAATTGGGAAAAGGTAAAAGGTATTCTTTAAAACTGACTACATAATCCCAAATATATACATGAGGCGCAATGGCTGCCCAACCTTCAAGGTCTTCCAGAAATTTTTTATTTTCAGGACAATTTTTAAAGTCGTGTGCAAAACAGCACTCAATACTGCAAAAACGTACAACAACATTTTCAAGGGGCTTAATTGTAGCAGGAGGTTTTCGGGTATACTGGTAAGCAAGCGTTCCTACATATTTACCGGGAAATTCATCTTTAATTCTTTCCGCTACCTGATTAACAAACCAAATAACAGGTCCCGCTTCACTTTTTTCTTTTTTTACAATTGCCTGGCATTTTTCACACTGACAAGGATTTCTGCAATCGTTTTGAGACACGCAATAGATCAGACATTCAGGCTCATCGATCATTACTTTCTTTAACCTTTCGGCAACAATATCCAAAACATCCGGATTTGTCAGACAAAGCTGTGCCTGATTGCAAGTTCGTTCTCCATTAATTAAACTGTAATACTCAGGGTGTGTCCCGAAAAATTCGGAAGGGGGCAAAAACCGGTCAAACGTATGTACACCCCAATACCCTTCAACGCCGCCAATCTGCTTGCGAGTTCCCATTGCACCGTTTATTTTATTTCGGGCTGCCCATATCGGATCAAATGCTTCGTAATAAAAATCGTTTCTGACTCTTACCGAAGGCGATTCGGTATGATTTAAATAACTAAAAGTAAAATTTGCTTTTGGCGGAATAACACTTACAGCAGGAGTATACCACCGGCATCCCAATTCGTTCTCAAGAAAGGAGAAAACGGAATACATTGATCCTCGTTTTTCTCCTCCTAATAATAGAATAGTTGGTCCTATGTTTTTATAGTGATAACTTTCATCCGTGTCTGTCGGTTTTTTAGTTCCAGGCTCAAGCAGTGCAAGTGAATGCCTGTTGTAGCCAATGATTATTTCATGCGCCATAATTTCTTCATCATCTGTTTTTATTGGAAAGGTAGCCCCACAAATTTGGGTTAACCAATGTTGAAGTTCTTTTGCAGCCCATTGCTCACTCTCCGATGCATCTTTAGCAATCGTTATATGATAATTTGCCTTTCCATTTTCGAAAAGCTTATAACGAATGGGTATCCCGGAACTAAATGGAATTTCCTTTTCCCACAAATTACCATCCGCCATTGTTGCGGTGATTATCAATCTGTTCTTTTTGTATTCATCACTTCCAACAGGCAAAATCATATCCTGCTTCTTTGTCCAATCTCCCTGCCAAATTGTATTTTTATTGTTTTCATCTACTATTTTAAGCTGAACAGACTTGAACAATTTTTCCGTGAAAGACTCCTTCTGCAAGAGTCTCAACTCAGGAATACCATCACTTTTTATACCCACATGAAATAGGGATATCAGATTTACAAATTCACCCGAATTAGAGGGTAAAATTCTGGCATTGAAACCCCATGCACCTTTACGCTCTTCAACTTTTAATAAAATTGTATTCTTTCCTTTGCGAACGTGAACGGGGATTAATTCATCATCCCGAATTATGCCTCGTTCCTTCCTGGGGTAGTCCCATACTTTTTCTCCGTTAAACCACAGTTTTACACCATCATCGGTTCCAAGGGAAAATAGATGAACTCCTTCTTTGTCTGATTCAATTTCAGTAAATGCATAAGCCGAAACAAAATTCTCTTCCGAAATTACTCTATCCAGGTTTATGATAGCATCCGGGCTTTTATATTTTATCCAATGTACAGGTACATCATTAAATTTTACCATCAGCCCCTCTTTTACCCGAGGATTAGCTTCACCACCGCATTGAAGTAGAAAATCATTATCAAATCCCGGTAAATGCTGATTTTCATTTGAGCTTTTCTCCAGGGGAAAAGGACCCAACAAGTACCAATTGCGTATCCATTCACCTGTTTTCAAGGTTAAATTTTGTGCTATTGATAAAACTGACACCTGTATCAAGAAAACAATAAGGATTACCCTTATAGTACTATATTTATTCATTGTATAAAATTCTTTTTTATCCTTATGGTGATCCCTTTTTTCATTAATCTTTAAGCAATTAACCTTGGATTTCTTGACCCAATTTTTCCGGTAAATGGAAAAGGCTTATTTAATTTTGGTGACAACTACTTTGCTCTCCTTTTTAATTATTCCGTAAATAAACTCTGATTTACCGTCTTTCTCATAGGCTATTCCCTGACCATAAGATCCAACCGGAATGGTATCAACCCATTTAAGTGTCACCCCTTTATTGGGAAATTCCAAAACATAGGTTTCAAAATTATCATGACCTGTAATCAAAACTTTTCCATCGGATAAAATAACTCCTCCGGAATTACTTTTGGTACCGAACTTTTTTAACAGCTCCTTCGGAAAAATCCAGGATTCAACCTGTCTCCATTTGCGGTCAAATTTCACCAGTCTTGTCCAGACGTTGCTTTGGCCTTCCATGCCATCTTTCCCTGAATAATGCGCGAATGCTACATACCAAAAGTTTTTATACTTGTAAACCCACGTTGCTGAACCGTTTAATATCCCAAAACTATGATTAGAAACGTGTTCAAGTGTAATGGGATTGAAAATTTCCAAAGAACTCGCCATGGGTATGTCCGGATAGTTCGAGTTAATGCAATACAGTTTGTTTCTAATAATAATTCCACTATTCATGTGATGTATCAACGAATCTTTATCCTCCCATGAATCAACCAAAAGACCATCACTTTTCTGATGTTTGGTGATTGAGCTGTTGTTAATTACATAGAAATACTTTGAATCAACGGCAACTGCCTGTTTGGAAGACGGGACATTATAAACTTTTACAATGTTCTGCGATTGTGAAATAAAGCAGGTTCCTACGAATAAGATAAATAAAAATATTTTTTGCATTCCTTAATGTTTTTAAATATAATAGATAAGCACAATTTTCATTCCTGTGGTTTAATGTTCCAGGCAAAACATGCCAGTAATAAAGATACAACAGAAGCGCCGATCCAGAAATAAAATACCTTGTCGAAGTTGTAGTTCGTTTCACTGCCCGTCACAATTTTTCCCGAATCAATTAAAAAACCACTGATCCAGTCCTGCGTTGCCGCACCCAAATAGCTAAAAAGCCCTATTAAACCCTTCACCGCACCAGCTGCTTTTTTGGGCATTACATCAACAGCTATCAACCCGGCCAAAAAGACAATCAGACCGCCGATAGCAAATTCGAAACCTCCTATTGCTATACTATCGAGCCAACGGTGTCCCGGGGGTACCAGCATCAGCATTGTAAGCGAACCGGTCAGCAATATCCCGTACAACAAGGTAGGTATATTCCGTCTCGAATGGAAAAATTTATCTGAAATCAGCCCTGATGTTACCGCACCCAATAAGCCAACAACCGTATTTGCCCCGATTATAACTCCCGATTCAACGATGGAGTAATCCTTTACTTCCTGTAAATACAATGGGCCCCAACTGTGAATGCCATACCGGCATACATACATCAGCGCACTGCTCAGTCCAAGTATCCAGATAATCGGGCGCTTTAAAACCATCCGCTGCAACTTTCCGGTCGATTCATTTAACGGTTTGCCTGCCGAGTAATCTTTTTTATAATCGGCCACGTTTGGCAAACCATACGTCTGGGGACGGTCGGCAAGGTTAAAAAACATGATTGACGAAACCAGCAGGCACACGATGCCCGGCCCGATAAACCCCCAGCGCCAGCCCATCATACTGATCAGAAAAGATGTCCCTACAAATGTGAGCCCTTCGCCCAGGTTGTGCGCACCTGCCCATATCCCATAACGGGTGCCCCTCTCCTTGTTGCTGAACCACTGGCATATTGAAACCACGCTGGGAGCTGAACCGATTGACTGGAACCACCCGTTTAAAGCCCATATTATAACAAAAAGAACAAACAGGCTTGTAAAACCGAAAATCAGGTTCAATATAGCGGAGCAAAATAAAGCAATTGACATAAATTTACGGATATTGGCATAGTCGGCAAGTATGCCGTTCACAAATTTGCCTATCGCATACACATACAGCAATACCGCACCGATAATCCCCATTTGCACCGGGTCAAGAATCCCGGCATCCAACATCGGCTTTTTAGCTACGGAAAAACTTAACCTGCATGTATAAAAAAAGCCAAACCCTATTATCAATGTAAGAAAAACGGCCCAGCGCTTACGTTCATAAATCCTTTTTACTGTTTGTTCATCCCGGATCACCTCAAGATCAGGGCCAGTCTTAAAATAATCAATCAATTGACTAAGTTTCATAATAAATAATAGATAATAATATTTGAAGTGAAGCGATGCCGAAAAGAAAAATGGACATCAATATATTTTTGAATCTGTACACAGATACTGTTTTCGTACATTGATTTCAGTTGTTCATGTAATGCTCTCTGGCTCTATACAAAACAGGCTGTGTGAAAACTAACTTATAAGGAAATTTATTCGGTTGGTATCTTTAAATTTTCCCAAATATGAAAAACTCATCAAGTTAAATTTCAATTTCACACAGCCTGTCTGGTTCGATATTAGGTTTAATCTACTTTATTAATAGCCTGGATTTTGTGGGTATTCATTCGTACAACGGTCTATCTGTTCCTGGGGAATTGGGCGCAACATGTGATACTCCTGAATATAGGGCGCTGCCTCCTTGTTATATTTTCTCACCCGTTCCAGTAATTTGCCGGTTCGTTTAAGATCATACCATGTGAGGTATTCCCCTGTAAGCTCGCGATGGCGCTCATTCAGTATTTCATCGATATTAAGTTGAGCCGGTGTGATTAAGGGCATCACAGTACCAGGTACTTCCGCTCTTTTTCTGATAGCGTTGAAATATTCTGCCGCCTTATCCAAATTAGCCGCACCACCCATCATCATATAAGCTTCGGCCGCGATCAAATATGTTTCCCCCAACCGGAATATAGGTTCAGTTCTCCAAAAATAAGCAGGATTATAATCGCCAAGCGCTGCAAGCGACATCTCTGGTGAATCATCACCCCGCATGCGGAATTTTAATGCCAGGCTCGGCCAAATTTCAGTAGTCCAGTCCTTCATTCTATACATCCGGAAGTTGTGTTGTTTTGAATATGCAGCAGCTTCTGCATCGGTCATCTGCTCAAATCGTTTCTCCGTGGGAAGAAATACCGCCGTGTCACCGAGAGTAGCTCCTTTGGGCAGGGTTTTCGGATTATTATAGCGCCACACAAGTTTGAAGCCTGTTGTCCAGCGCTCGTCATTCCATTGATTAGGAACATCCGTTCTGTCCGGATCATTATTAAATATCTCATGCACGAGGAAGGGGGTCGGCTTATGCCTGGATACTTCATTCCCGATATAAAAAGTTGCCTGAAGACCTGGTACGGTGCGAACTCTGGCAGCAAAACGCCTTGACTTCTGATCCCTGGCATTAATTCCTGATGTTGGAGTTATCAGGAGCCCAAAGATGGTTTCAGCGTTATATCCCTTCCCCGAGTGGGATTGGTAAGGGTCCCAAAGTTGATAATAGCTGGCAATCAGGCTGTACTGTTTGGAATCAATAACTTCCTTTGCCCATTTCGCAGCTTCACTCCAATTCTTCGTGGTAAGGTTTACTCTTGCCAGCAGATGCTTGGCTGCCCCCGAAGTTGCCCTGCCCACTTCACTTTGAGTTACAGGCAAGTTGGCAGCCGCAAATTCCAAATCTTCTTTAACTACTTTCCATATTTCATCTTCAGTTGCAGGGTATGCTTCTGTCACAACTCCAACTGTTTCTTCAAGATTCAGGGGAACACCTCCGTGTGTTTCTACCAAATGATCATAGTAAAGAGCCCGTAAGAAGCGGGCCTCTGCCACCAGCGTCTTTTTTCTCTCATCTGACATATCCACCACATCATCGGCACGTCCTATCACAGAATTCGCCAGATTTATTCCCTTGAAGTAAGCAACCCATATTGCATACCAGTTTCTCGAAGTGGCACTCGGATTCAAACCAGATTCATAACTATTAAGATATTCCCGTGCGCCTGAACCGTATGTCCAGATATCAGTTCCATGGTCCCATATATTGTTGTAATCTCCATACTTAACCTGAATGGGATAGTACTGCGCTTCTGCCAGATCTTCAAATCCTACCGCTGTTGAGTAATATGTCTCTGCAGTTATACCTGTTCGAAGAGTTTCGTCTAAATCGGCACACCCTGCCGATAAAAAGGCAGTTCCTATAATTAGTATTTTTACTATTCGTTTCATTATTTTTTTGTTTTAAATGAAATTTTAAATCTTTATCCATTACACATTTGTGCCAATATTAAAAAGTCAGATTAATTCCAAGAAGGAAAGTTGTATAATTGGGCATATCGAAATCTCTTGCTGCCTCGGGATCGTATCCACCAAAGGAAGTGAATGTGAATGGGTTTTGCACTGAAGTATAAATCCTTGCCCGACTGAGCCTCAACCGGGATATTAGATCCTGAGGAATATTGTATCCAAGCGTCATATTCTTAACCCGAACAAAGGAGGTGTTTGAAAATGACTGTATCTGATTCATTGTCTGAGAACCAATATGTGGCTTTTGATATTTATTGGATGGCCTGTCAGGCATCCAGTATTCGACATCCCGTATATTATCCTGATAAGCATGAGCCTGAAGGGATAAAAGATCCAAATAACCGGAAGCACCATAAACACTTTGATGTTGTGTGCCTTGAACTGTGTAAATAAAGACTGAAAAGTCAAAATTTTTGTATTGCAGTCGATTTGTTATCCCGGCTATCCATGATGGTTCCTCACTCCCGAGAATACTCCTGTCCTCATCGTCTATCTTACTATCAGTATTTAAATCCTTGATCCTGAAATCTCCCGGGGTCGCTCCATATACGGCAGCCGCCTCTTCTTCACCTAACTGCCAGATACCATCAAAAACCCAATAATAATTAATATTGATAGGCTCACCTATAAACCAATTGTTTCCCACATCGTCGTCCTTTCCTCCGTAGAGGCTCACAATCTCATTTCGGTTCATTGAAAAATTGAGATCGGTACTCCACGTAAAGTTGGGAGTCTTAATATTTATACTTGAAATCTCGACCTCTAGCCCCCGGTTTCTGGTTTCGCCTACATTTTCAAGAACACTTGTATATCCTGTCGTAAATGGCAAATTTCTATTCATCATCAGATCGAATGTATTGTTGTCATAGACATCGATGCTTCCTGTAAAACGATTATTCCTGAACCCAAAACTAAGACCCAGGTTTTTGGAGAGGGTCCGTTCCCATTTCAAGTCCGGATTCGGAATAGCCCCGTGTTCAAAAAACCGAACATCATTGCCACTAAACGAATACACGTCTCCTTTATAAAGTACACCCTGGGTTTGATAAGGAGAAATCCCCGTATTCCCTGTTTGACCAATACTAAACCGAAGTTTCAGCTCGGATAGAAAATCAACATCCTTCATGAAATCTTCATTTTTAATATGCCAGGCTACAGCCATAGATGGGAATAAACCATATTTTTTCCCTTCTGCCAGGCGGGAGGAGCCATCAACACGTCCGGTGAACGTTAACAGATAACGATCATCATATACATAGTTGGCCCGTAGCATATACGATTCCAAAGCCCATTCCGAAAGCCCGGTACCCCAACTATCCAATATCTCTACACTACCCAAATTATGATAAAGCTGATGTTCATAAGGTAAGCCTCGTCCTACGATTGAATATGAGTCTGATTTATAATTTTGTACCCCGTACATCGCTGTCAAATGCACCCGGTGTTTTTCGAAGAAGGTGTCATGATAGGTCAGCATGGATTCATACAAAGTATTTAAAGTCTTACCTCCATTTTTTGATGCTGAAGATATTACATCCCTGGTATATTTACCTCTGGTGGTGAATTGAAAATCAGGAGAAAAAGTTGTCCGAAAGGTCAGATGTTCAGGAATAATGTCTACTTCTCCATAAACAGTTCCGAGAATCCGGGTTTCTAATGTTTCATCCAATGAGTTTTCCCTTTGCATATCATAGAGAGGATTCCTATCGCCAAGCTCATCCTCCATACGTATCGTTCCATCTTCGTCGTAAGGCAAAACCATCGGGGAATTTTTGATTACATTGGCAAAAGCCACTGATTGATGTTTGTAGCTGTCACTCAGAAAAAACGATAAGCCCACACGTAACCAGGATGAAAGATTCTGATCTACATTGAAGCGGGCCGAAAGTCTTTTGTAATCATTATTGGGTACCGTAGCCTTATGCTCAAGCAATGTTGCCGAAATAGAATATTTTGTATTTTCAGTTCCACCACGCACACTCAATGTATGGTTCTGCTGAAAACCTCTGTCAAAAACAAGGTCCTGCCAATCAGTGGTTCGGTTTTGGGTTATCGCCTCCAATTGCCATGGCGCAAAAATCTTTGTATCATCGGTGTATGAACCGGCCAGACGGTGTGCGTCCCTGACAAATTCCGCATAAGTCGGCGTATCCATCAAATCCAACCGTTCGAAGGTATATTGTATACCTGTATAACCATTGTATTCAACGATAGCTCTTCCTTCCTTTCCACGCCTTGTAGTAACTAAAATCACTCCGTTTGCTGCCCTTGATCCATAGATAGCAGAAGAAGATGCATCTTTTAGTATTTCTACAGACTCCACATCACTTGGATTTATATCCATAAGCCCTGATTCCACGGGAACCCCGTCTACGACAACAAGTGGTGCATTACTGCCTGCCAAAGACCTTTGGCCCCGGATTAATATGCTTGAAGCTTCACCAGGCCGATAGCCTCCCTGGGTTATCTGCATCCCGGCAGATCTTCCCTGTAACACATTATCCATTGAATAAACCGGAAGTTCAGTAATTTCCTGACGACCAATAGAAGCCATAGAACCTGTTAAGTCACTTTTTTTCATGGTTCCATACCCAATCGCAACAACCTCTTCAATACCTACCGTTTCTTCAACCATGGTAACATTTATCTGGCTTTTGCCTGAAACGATAATTTCCTGTGCCTTCATCCCCACAAACGAAAACACGAGAGTTGCATCTGCCGGAATATTGGGAAGAGTGTATTTTCCACTGGAATCTGTAATTATCCCGGTGGTAGTCCCCTTTAAAACTACTGTTACCCCAGGAAGCGGCTGCCCGGAGGAATCTGTAACTTTCCCCGTAACGGTTTTTTGCTGCTGAGATGCCAATTCGGATATTTCGTCATTTTTTATAATAACGACATACCGGTTCATGACACGGAATGAGAGATCGGTATTCTCCAATGCCTTTTGCAGGACTTTTTCTACCGATTCGCCGTTCACATCAATATTGATCTTCCGGGTTACATCAATGGCTGATACATCGTATGCAACCTGGATGTCGGAATGGGCTTCAATTTGTTCGAAAACCTCCAGAAGATTTACATTCTTTAGCTGGAAGGTGAAGTTCTTCGATTGTGAAAAACTTCCCGAAGCAAAGGAAACCAAGGTCGTAGTTAGAAGAATAAGCAATACTTTCATAATTCGTAATGTTCTTCCCCATGGGATATTATTAACCCATGAAAAAATGTTCTCGTTTTTTTTCATAAATTTGGAATGAATTAAATTTAAACGTTTTAATAATGTTTAGATTCCGGGGGAAGTGGTAGGACACTTCCCTTTTTGGTTAATACAGAGAGTTATAGATGACCATAGGCCTGCTAATTTTATTGAATTTTGGTTATTAAAATTCTATTCTCTTTTACAGTACATTTTGCGCCAACGGCTGATTCAATAATTTCGAGCAAACGGTTTAATTGTTCTCCTTCAAGGAGTTTCACCGTTAGTTTATTTTCTTCAAAATCATCAGGATTATAAACCACCTCAACATTGTACCACTTTTCGATCTTCCTTGCCAGTTTCGAAAAATCATCGTCAATAAAGATCAGGCGGTTGTCTTTCCATCCGATAGCGACTTCTTCGTTTAAACTGTGAGATGAAATTTCGTGAGATGATTTTGAGTAAGCCAAAACATTACCCGACGTTAACGGAAATGATTTGTCTCCGTTTTTCAGCAATACATGAACCGTTCCTTCTACCAATGAAGTTTCGATAAACGGTTCGTCGTTATAGGCATTGACATTAAATCGGGTACCGGTTACTTTAACATCTAAAAACGGGGTGTGAACAAAGAATGGTTTCCCGGTATTCTTTTCAACTTCAAAAAATGCTTCTCCATTGAGTTCTATTGTCCGGTTCTTTCTGTTAAAATCAGAAGAGTACCGGATATTCGAACCTGAATTGAGCCACACGGTGCTACCGTCGGGTAATTCAACTTTCGCTTTTTGTCCTAACGGAGCTTCGGCAACGTAAAAATTTTCATTTCCTGAAGGAGTGAACACAAAATACAATGAGATTCCGATGATCAGAGGGATGAATAATGCCGCAGCAATTCGTTGATAGTATTGAGAATACCCGATGATATGCTGATAAAAAGCAGGCTTGAATTTTTTTTGGGCTTCGTATTCCAGGATTTTCTGTTTCAATCCGTCGTAACTGATTTCAATATCATCGAAACCAGCAGTATCCCATTTGTTTGCAAGCCATTGGTTTATTTCTTTCCGGTGAATATTTTGGGTAAATATTCTTTTCAATTCTTTCATCTCAGAAACCGATACGCTTTCGCCGAGAATAAATCTTTCAAGTATTGCCTGAGCCTTTTGATCCATTTTTTCCTTTTTTAACCTTAAATACGTAAAATGGAAAAACACCCGTGACAAAGAAGGAAAAAATAATGAGGCCATCTCAATTTTTTATTTTGAGACGGCCTCTTGTTAAATTTGGCAATTTATCAATTATCGTACAAACAATAATTCGCGGTATTTGGGCAACGGCCATAATTCGTTGTCCACAGTAAGTTCGAGCCTGTCGATATGGTACCTGATTTCTTCCAGAAACGGACGTACGGAAACATCATAAGCCTCCGCCTTGTCAATGGAGTCTTCAATTTTGTTGGCTACTTTACGTGCTTCCACCATTTCTTTTACCAGCGCTTTAATCGAAGAAACATGTCCGCCGATTTCTTTGATCAGCTCTTTCCGTCCGGCGGCCAGTTGATTATATTCTGCTTCTGAAAATACTTCTTTCAGGTTTCTCACATTTTCGAGCAGCATGGTCTGGTACCTTACCGCAGTCGGCACAATGTGGTTAATAGCAAGATCGCCAAGCACGCGCGCTTCAATCTGAATATTTTTAAAGTACTTTTCGTATTCAACTTCGGCACGTCCTTCCAGTTCTATTTCGTCGTAAACCTCAACAAATTTAAACAGTTCTTTTACTTCAGGGCTCATGAATGCTTCCAGCGCTTTCGGTACGCTGAGAATGTTGGTCAGTCCTCGCGATTCGGCTTCAACGACCCAGTCTTCGCTGTAGCCGTTGCCATCGAAACGGATGGGTTTACAGTCAATAATCAGCTTTTTAAGCACCTGGAATATTGCCTCGTCCTTGCGTACATTTTTTTCAATCAGAGTATCCACTTTGGCACTGAACTTTTTCAACTGGGCAGCTACTGCTGAATTCAGGGCAATCAAGCCTGATGAACAATTCGCTGACGAACCGACTGCGCGGAATTCGAAGCGGTTTCCGGTGAATGCAAATGGCGACGTACGGTTGCGGTCGGTATTATCAAGCAATATCTCAGGAATACGACCGATATTTAATTTGAGAGCTGTTTTTTCATCCGGGGTCATTTTGCGGTCGACCACCGATTCTTCCATCAAGTCGAGCATTTTGCTGACTTCAGTTCCCAGAAAAACGGAAATGATAGATGGCGGCGCTTCGTTGGCTCCCAAGCGATGCGAATTGGAAGCGCTAATAATGCTGGCGCGCAGTAAATCCTGATGGTCGTAAACCGCCTTGATAATATTTATCAAAAACGTGAGAAACTGCAAATTCGATTTCGGGTTTTTTCCCGGTGACAAAAGATTGACACCGGTATCGGTTGCCAAAGACCAGTTATTGTGCTTACCCGAACCGTTAATGCCCGCAAAAGGTTTTTCATGAAATAATACCCTGAAATTGTGGCGACGCGCCACTTTTTTCATCACATCCATAATTAGCTGGTTATGGTCGTTGGCAAGGTTGGCTTCCTCGTAAATCGGAGCCAACTCAAATTGGTTGGGAGCTACTTCGTTGTGACGGGTTTTCAGAGGAATGCCCAACTTGTACCCTTCATTCTCCAAATCTTCCATGTACCGGTAAACGCGGGTTGGTATCGAACTGAAATAATGGTCATCCAACTGCTGGTCTTTGGCCGATGCGTGTCCCATAAGGGTACGCCCGGTAAGCATCAGGTCGGGACGAGCCATGAAAAGGGCTTCGTCAATCAAAAAATATTCCTGTTCCCACCCCAAATTTGCATATACTTTGGTCACATTTTTATCGAAATACTGGCAAACAACGGTAGCTGCCTCGTCAATGGCACGTAATGAACGGAGCAAAGGTGTTTTGTAGTCGAGCGCCTCGCCAGTGTACGAAACAAAAATAGTCGGGATAGTCAATGTACCGTCGACCACGAAAGCCGGCGACGAGGGGTCCCATGCAGTATAGCCGCGGGCCTCGAAAGTCTGGCGGATACCACCGCTTGGAAACGAAGAAGCATCGGGTTCCTGTTGCGCCAACACAGAGCCGGAGAAACTCTCAACTACTCCGCCGTTTTCACCGTGGACGATGAATGCATCGTGTTTTTCGGCCGTTCCGTCGGTTAAAGGATGAAACCAGTGTGTGTAGTGGGTAGCCCTGTTTTCAACCGCCCATGATTTCATACCCTGCGCCACCTGATCGGCCATTTTCCGGTCGATGGTGGTTCCGCTGTCAACAGCGTCAACAACGGCTTTATATGCTTCTTTCGAAAGATATTTCTTCATTTTCGGACGATCGAAAACCGAGACGCCGAAAAAATCAGATGTCAAAATATCTTCCCTTTTTACTTCCTGAGGTTTTCTGGAAAGTACTTCTTTTAATGCGTTAAACCTGAATTCAGCCATACCTGTAATTTTTTAATAAATAGTCTCAAGTGCGTACGTTGTTTAAATAACGTTTCAAAAATAAGAATAACTTTTGGGTTGCCCCCTATTTTTTATTGGTATTATAAACTATTATACTAATTTTTTACACATTCGGTATAACAAAAAAGGGGGCATTTCTTTTTCAATGCTTTTAATATAAGAAAAAGGTAGAAGCAGGCAGGAATTTCAAAAAATCATAAAAAGGCTACCCGAAAAGTTAATCTTTTGAGCAGCCTTTATTTTTGGAGTAGCTTTATTTCTCTTAATAACAATCAAAGATTTACTGCCGACACTTTCAGAAAGTTTTTTAAACGTTCTTTTCCGGGCCTGGCAAAACAATGGCTAGGACAACGTAAAGAATAAGCATCAGCGGATTAAATACGGTCAGTATTCCAAATCCGATACGTGTAATTACCGGGTCCAGTTCCGGATTGATGTATTCCGATATTCCGGCGCAAACGCCTGACAATACCCGGTTGCTTGATTTTCGTAATCGTTTCATTTCTCTTCATCATTTTTTGAAAGATCAATTCCGATATGGGTCAGTTTATCCATATCGTCAATGTTAAAGTTTCCGTAGAAGGAAACCAAAAAGTGCATGCTTTCGGGGCTGTCGTTTTTTATGAACAAATGAAATTCCGTTGCTTTCTTTTTGTTGCCCAGCATCCAAGCTTCAACGTCATCATCCTCAATGTCGATTTTACTATACGAAGAAGGCAATAATGCCATCGCCTTTTTTGTAAACTGGGAGCCGTTCATCTCCCCTTTCTGAGGATTGTACGAAAGGAAACGGATTTCATACAGATCGCCGGTGATTGTTTTCCCTTCGTCATCCAGATCGATATTTACCACATCAAGCATATTTTTGCTGAATGAAAACTGGGAAACACCATCCATCTCAGAGAACGAATCGTAAATTTTATACGACTTGCTTTGTGCCGTTGCTATTCCTGAAACAATCAGAAATAGCAGGAGAAGCAATGTTTTGTTGATCTTCATACGTTTTTACTTTTCTGTTTCATCTTAATTTTGCAACTCAGCCGGGAATTGACATATAGCCAATCCCCAAAACTGAGAAACAACAGGGTATAAAACCCAATTTATTTGATTTCTTCCTTTAAAGCAAGCCCGTCTTCGGTCATGGTCCAGTATTTACCGACCATGTCGCCATCCCAGGTATTGCTCACATTTTCAATATCGTAGATGATCCGGACCATTTTTTTATCGAGGAACACCGATTTACCAACCGGCACCTTTACCACAATGTCAACCTCCTGGTTCCGCCATTTTCCACCTTCTCCGAGTGTGTAATACGGATCGAATGTGACCACAGAATCTTTTTGCTGGAAATTGTACACAATAGATTCTGTGTTTGTCTGTGCTTCTTCCTGACTTTTGCCGCGGGCCTTTTTCTTCAGAACAATTGTAAACTGGTCACTGGTACTCTTTTCAATATCAAGTCGTGGACCGCCCACCAGCACTTCATTCTCATCAACCTTGATCATTTTCATCCGGTCGAGATCGATTCCGGTATCGGTATAATTTTCGTATTTATCAGTCCCTAATTCCATGATCAGGTTTTTGCAATCCTGACATTCAATTTTTGTACTTACCGTGGTTGAAGTGCGTTTACTGAAATTGTCGACCTGCCCGACGGAAACCAATATCAGCGTAACCAATGCGACCAACCAAATTCCCACCGATGCCAAACCAATAATTTTATTGTTGGTTTTGTACCTGAAAATCATTTTGGTTCCGATGAATAATATCGCTATCAGCGGAATGGCAACCAGCAATACAATTGCGATGATCGAAATGGTCATTGCCCCCGGGCTGACAAAATGGTTGAACAATCCGGGTATGTCAAAATCTGCATGGGCTCCAAATATCCAGGGAGCGCCTGAAACAATTGAACGTCCGATAATCATGGTGCTTAAAAAGCCAAGCAAACCCAAAAAACCGGTTAAAATCAGGAATGCCCCGACAAGGATTCCCAATATTTTCAGGGAAACTTTTAATACGTTATAAACCAAGTCTCCGAAACGCGAAACGCCATCTTTTCCTTTTTCATACGTATCCGAACTTCTGAACCGCTGGAAACTGTCTTTTACATCCTTTACTTCTTCTTTTATCGATTTCTCGATATTCGAAACCGTTGCTTCTTCGCCCCGCATTTCAAGGCGCTGTGCCGTGGTGCGCGCTTTGGGAACGGCAATCCACAACATGAAATACAGCAGTATATTAAACGGGCCAATTATGAAAAATAATACGAAGAAAATGATCCGCAATATTACCGGATCGATGTTGAAATAAGCGCCCATTCCTCCGCAAACGCCACCGAGTATCCGGCGATCGGGATCACGGTACATTCGCCGCTTAATTTTCGGTTGAACAGGTTGTTCCTGCGGGGCCGGTTCTCCCTCTTCCACCTCCATAAAATCTTCCGGTTTTCCCATCCGGGCAATTACCTCGTCAACCCACGGGTCGACAATAACGTCCCTGCCGTCTTTCATTTTTTCGTTGAAAAGTTCCGCAATGCGGGCTTCAATGTCCTGTAAAATCTCCCGGCCTTCTTCCGAACCCCGAAAATGGCTGCTCAACATCTGGAGATACTTTTGCAGTTTTTCATACGCATCTTCATCGATGTGAAAAACGCTTCCGCTTATATTGATTGTAAATGTCTTTTTCATTGTTATTCGTTTTTTCCTGTTGTTGTCTCAATTTTATTTTCGGGAATACTAGTTATGGTTTTTAATCATCGCCACAGCATCAACCAACTCGTCCCACGATTCACCCAACTCTTTCAGAAACACTTTTCCTTCGTCGGTCAGTTCGTAATATTTTCGCGGAGGACCTTGTGTGCTTTCTTCCCAGCGGTACGTTAACAGACCGTCGTTTTTCAGTCGGGTCAGCAAAGGATAGAGGGTTCCTTCCACAACAATCATTTTTGACTTTTTCAAATCGTCAATGATGTCGTTTGCATAAAGAGGTTTTTCTTCAAGCACCAGCAGGATGCAATATTCCAGAACCCCTTTTCGCATTTGTGCTTTTGTGTTGTCTATTTTCATTTTTATTATTTTTCAGAAGTTAATGCCTGTTTTCTTTCTTTCAATTCATTCGTTCCCTGAAGGCATTCGAACTATTTCAACCATTTATCCCGAACGGACAGACAGGAACAGCAACTATTCCCAAAATTACATTCTCCAGAAGTTGTCGCTAACCATCCAGTTTTCAAGTTCCAGTTCCGAATCTTTTTCGGTGTTGATACGCGGCTCTGTCCTGAAGTATTTGTTGTTGATCATCCAATCTTCAAGTTCCAGGTTTGCATCTGTTGCTTCATTTACCGAATACACTGATTCTTCAAAATATTTGGTCATCCACGACTCCAGATTCAAGGGTTTATCGCTTTCATGTTCAATTTTATGGTTGAATGGTTTGTCTTCTGTAAAATTTACATGCAATGACTGAGCGTTGGTAGTCGCTGGGTTTATTCTTCCGGTATTCCCAACCATAATCATCGCCACATTGCTGAGGCTGCTTTCGGTCAATAATTGTTTCCAAAAGTCCTGTGCGCTGACGGTAAAGCTGATGAGCACAAAACTGATAATGATTGCCCCACCTTTTAAGAATGCTGTTTTCATTTTACTTTCTTTGTTTCCTGTGTTGTTGTTTCTTGTTTTCATGACTTTGTTTGTGTTTTGTTTCTTGTTTTCTGTTTCTGTTGTTTAATTGTCTTCAGGCCCGAGGCCGATTGTTTGTTTTCTAATTGTTTTTATGACTGTTTGTTTTCTGTTTTCAACCGTAAGACGATTTGTTTTTGATTTCGTTACAAAATGTATAGAACTTTTTTTAAACCTGTACTCTTCTTTACACTGAATTGTGTATTGCAAATATATGAACTAAATATGGTACTATGCAATACAAAATACTATATTTTTTTAAAAAAATTTGAATTGTTTTCATTTATCGCTTATTATCAATCATTTATATTGTAATTTATTTTTGAATTATTTTAAAAATTCATTCGCAGAAAGTAAAATTTTATTTAAAAAGTGGTTTTTACGAGACAAAAACTCGTAGTAAAAATCATGTGAAACCATAAAAAGAGAATTTTTTTACTTCATTCCGGTCAAAAATGGAGCTGATTTTTTTTCAGTCATAAATTGGAGTTTATTTTTTAAACAGGAAATATCATTGTTCTGTTAGATTAAGTCAGCATATCTTTACACTCCATTTTTAATTCATTCAGGAATGAGTAAGTTTTTAAGTTTTGTCGGATTCCTCTTGATTAGTTCAACGCTGCTTTCCCAGCCTGTTCAATACTATAATAATGCTGAAGGAAAAAAAGGGGATGCATTGAAATCGGCGTTGCACACTATTATTTCCGGGCATGTTGATTACAGTTACAACAATGCCAAATATTTATTGAATTATTGTGATGCGGACCCGGCAAATCCGGCAAATGTTATCCTTTTGTATACACAACGTTCGCAAAGCTCCGATACTTACGGAACCGGCGGCGATTATATCAACCGGGAACACGTATGGGCCAAATCACATGGTGATTTTGCGGACATCCGCCCGATGGACAGCGATGTACATAACCTGCATCCGGCTGATGCATCGGTAAACCAGATCCGCAGCAACCGCGACTTTGATAAGGTATCGCCAAACGGGACACAGGCGGCTGAGGCGCCGGGAACCTGGTATAATACCAACGCATGGGAACCGTCCGATGCGGTGAAAGGACAGGTTGCACGGGCGATTTTGTACATGGATGTGCGTTACGAAGGCACTAACGGTGAAATGAACCTGACAGCAGTAAACGGTACCGGAACTTATCCTCAGCCTCAACACGGGAACCTTCAGGCCCTGCTCGAATGGAACCGGCAGTTTCCGCCTACCAATTTCGAACGCCGGAGAAATGAACGGGTATTCAATATGCAACTCAACCGCAATCCGTTTGTCGACTATCCTGAATATGCCGATTTAATTTGGGGGAGTTCACAAGCTCCAACGATTCAGATTACAGGCAATTCTATTCTTCCTGAAATCCCAATTGAAGGAAATACTGTTCAGTTTAAGGTTTCTGTAAGTTCAGCAAATCAAATCTCTTCGGTTGTCGTTTACTGGGGCAAGTCATACAATTCAGAAGAGAAATCGGCAACAATGACTGCCTCCGGGAATAATTATCAGGCGGAAATGAGCCTGAGCGGTTTTTCAGGCGGGCAATATCTGTATTATAAAGTAGTGGCAACCGATGCTGCCCAAAACCAACGTACCCGGCATTTTTCAGCCTTCATTCATAAAAATATCAGCAAAAATAACCTGACAAGTTTGGCTGCTATCCAGGGAACACAGGAAGTAAGTCCAATGGTAAATCAGACCGTAATTGTATCGGGCCGGGTTTCAAAAATTATTGACGGAGAATATTTTATACAAAACAACGGCCAACGCGAGGCCATTTGCATTTACACTGCTCCTGAAACCGGTGCTATTGGCGACAGCGTGGTAATAAGCGGAACAGTGACTGAATATAACAACCTTACGGAAATAAAAGACATTACTTATTTCTGCAATCTGAAAAATAACAAACCGGTAGTTCCCCTCGAAATAAAAACCAGCGACGTTAACGAAAATCTGGAGGGAAAACTTGTATCGTTTAAAAATGTAACATTTTCGCAGGCAGGTACCACCATTCCTTCCGACGGCGGCACCTATACCTTTAGCGATGGCTACGGAAGCTTTCCTTTGTACGTGAACTATTCATCGAAACTGGTGGGTCAAAAAATCCCGACCGGAACCAACACTGTCACGGGAATCATCGGTCAGTATAAAACTACCTACCAATTGATTGCCCGGGATATTAATGATTTAAAAAGTGGTACGAATAGCGTAATCCCGGAACTGGCCAGTGAGGAAAAACCTTTCAGGATATTCCCCAATCCTGTTTATTCAGGTAAAATAAAGATTCAGGCAAAACCTTCTTCTGTGGAAAGTTTCGCCATAAACGATCTTTCCGGACGAACTTTCTTGAGCGGGGAAATCGATTCGGAAATTAAGCTGATCAATGTTTCCGGCCTACCGGCAGGAATATATTTTGTTGTATTCAGATTGAACGATGGAAGTACGGGAACCTGCAAATTATTGAAAAATTAATCACTACAGATGTCAGATGTGTCGCCATGATGTTACGAAATAGTTAACAGACAATCACCATAAATAAGAAGATATGAACAATAGATACACGGAAAATGCCGGGTATGTCCGGTAAAATTTCAGGATTTGAGTTGTTCTTTTACCTAAAAAGATCAAACAGTCACAAAAACGACAGCTTTTAAATCAATACAAAAAACCGGCTTTTTTTGTAAATGTGTAATTAATTCCCCGAAAAAAGCGCCGTTCAATTTTAATTAATAATCGTCAGGAAGAATCAACGATTAAATAACGATTTCCTAATGTTCAGGATTGAAAAAGCTGTTTCTTTTGCAAGATGTTTTTCTTTTTAAACAACCACGGGAAGTTATAAACAACCTGTTAATTAATGTTAAAAAATAATTGCATGCCTCCTTTTAAAATTTCATAAATTGAGTTCAAATTTTACAGCTTAATTAACAATTTATTCTATGAAAAAATTATTCATCAAATTTTCATTGGGAGCCTTGGTTTGCCTGGCAACCCTTCATTCCTTCGGGAAAGGAACAATTACCGGAAAACTAATTGATGCCGGAACCGACGAGTCGCTAATAGGCGCCACTGTTACCATACAAGGCACGACAATGGGTGTTTCAACCAACCTTGACGGATCGTTTGTTTTGAAAGCTCCGGCCGGTGACCATGTATTGGTTTTTTCATTCATCGGTTACATTAACCAAACAAAGAATGTAAAAGTTGCAGATGATAAAACTCTGGAACTTGGAACCGTTAAGCTGGAATCGAATGTGGTTGGCCTGGCCGAAGTGCTGATTACCTCATCGTTTGCCAAGGATCGCCAGACACCGGTTACCATGTCGAAAATTGAACCGCTGATGATCGAAGAAAAACTGGGGGGACAGGAATTTCCTGAAATTATGAAGACAACACCTTCCGTTTATGTAACGAAAGACGGCGGAGGTTTTGGAGATGCTACCGTGCGTGTTCGTGGGTTCGACACCTATAATGTTGGGGTACTAATCAATGGAATGCCTGTAAATGGCATGGAAGATTCAAAGGTCTATTGGTCGAACTGGCAAGGACTGTCCGATGTAACTTCTAAAATTCAGGTACAACGAGGTTTAGGAGCTGCAAAAATGGGATTGTCTTCAGTTGGAGGAACGATTAATGTTCTCACCCGGACAACCGATGCAGAAAGGGGTGGAAGTATTTACGCAGGAATGGGGACCGGCGGAATGAGGAAAGAGTCGTTCAATGTTTCTACCGGCTTGCTTGACAATGGCTGGGCAGTGACCATTATGGGAACCCGAACATCAGGAGACGGATATGTAAAAGGCTTAAGCTATGAAGGTTATACTTACTTTGGCAATATCTCAAAACAAATAAATGAAGATCATCGTGTGTCATTTACGATCTTTGGAGCGCCGCAAACACACAACCAACGAGGAAATAAACACACCATCGAGCAATACAGAAACCACAAAGACGGTATCCGTTTTAATTCCGATTATGGTCTCCGTGAAGGAAAAACTTACGGTGGCGCGTATGGTTACAATTACTATCATAAACCGGTTGCTTCAATAAATCATTATTGGAATATCAACGAAAAAACACTCTTAAATACAGTAATATATGGTTCTACCGGTACGGGTGGCGGCCGTCGTGTAGGCGGAACTAAGTCATCATGGTTGACGGTAAATTACACAACAGGAGAAGACAATGCCAGTATCAAACGTACCGCTGAAGGGTTACTTGATTTTGATGCAGTTGCCGAAGAAAATCGCAAATCGCTTGATGGTTCACTGGCTTTCATTGGTTCATCGGTTAATAATCATGTCTGGTGTGGCGCTATTTCAACGTTAACCACCGAGTGGAAAGGATTGAACTGGACCGCAGGCCTTGACGGAAGATGGTATAAAGGAGAACATTACAGCGAAGTAATCGATTTGCTGGGCGGGCAGTTCTACATGAATAGCGACGACAAAAACTTACCCGCCAACACCAAATTAAAAGAAGGAGATTATTACAGCTTCAACAACGACGGAAAAGTATTGTGGGGCGGCCTGTTCCTGCAATCTGAATATGTTTCGGACAATTTATCAGGTTTTGTTTCCGGGTCGCTTGCAAACAAGAGCTACCAGCGCACCGATTATTTTCTATATGCTCCTGGGAGTCAGGTGTCCGACTGGATTAACTTTTTGCCGTGGAATGTGAAAGCCGGTGTAAATTATAATATTAATTCAAGACACAATGTATATGCAAATGCCGGGTATATCAAACGAGAGCCTGTTTTTTCAAATGTTTTCCTGAACTACACTAATGCAATTAACGAAGACGTAAAGTACGAAACAGTAATTACCGCGGAAGTTGGATATAGCTATACTTCGAAAAGGTTGTTCGGAAAAGCAAATGCATATTATACCAATTGGCTTGATAAAGCTTTGGTAAAAAGTTTCGGACAAGCAGGCTCAGCAAACATTCCGGGGATCAATGCCTTACATTATGGAGTTGAAGCAGAAGTTGTTTATAAACCGGCGTCAAAAATTACCATTGAAGGTATGTTCTCGTGGGGAGACTGGACTTGGACCGATGATGTAAGTTTTACACTTTATGATGAAGACAAAAATGTATTGGGCACATACAAAGGATACTTCAAAGGCGTACATGTTGGCAACTCTGCACAGGCCACTGCCGCAATTAGCGCAAATTATGAAGTGTTACCAAAACTTCGCATTGGAGCCGATTATACCTATTATGCCAAGAACTTTGCCCAGTTCGACCCGACCAACCGGGTCAAACCGGAAGATGCGGTCGATGCCTGGCAGCTTCCCAACTACGGATTGATTGACCTTAACATGAATTATAAATTTAAAATTGGGACTTTGGATGCCAAGCTATATGCAAATGTAAACAACCTGCTCAATACGGAATATGTTGCAGATGCCGCCGACGGAACAGATCACGGCCCACAAAAATCTGTTGTTTATTTCGGATTCGGGACAACATGGTCAACCGGATTGAAAATCTATTTTTAAGCAATCCACAGTAATAATCTGAAAAAATGAAAAAGATGAAAAAGATATTCTCAATATTATTTATGAGTGGGTTGCTTTTTGCTGCATGTAACCCAATGAACGACATCTACGATGAAATCGACGCCAAAGAGATTACGTATGTTTCAAATCAGGAGATTACCCTTACAGATGCTGATTATGAATCAATGGGCGGAAATGTTAAAAAGAACCATAACTTCAGTGCAAGTGAGCCTGCTGATCAATTTATTCCGGCTTTTCTTGCCAAAAAATATCCGGCTTTTACCAAAGGATCTATTGTCAATGTAACATACAATTATTACAATGGCTATCCTTCCTACACCAATAATTACAAAAATGCCACTGCTTACACTTTAACTGATGCCGATTACAAAACAGCATCGAACGCAATTGGCGCCGTTAAATATTTTTCCCCAATGAACCCGGCCGACCAATATCTGCCCGGTGTTTTAGCTAAGTCATTAACAGGTGTATCCAATGGTTCTGTTTATCTGGTCAAATACAAATACTCGGATGTTGACCCTGCTGCAGGAGCAGGCGAAATTGCAACTTTATTTGAATTTGACTTTGCCAGTGATCTGGGTACATTTACCAAATTCGATGCTCTCGGCGCACAAGCCTGGACTTGGTCAAGTTATAGCGGAGACGGATTTGCAAAAATTTCGGGTTATTCAAGCGGAAATAAACCCAATGAAGATTGGTTAATTTCTCCTGAAATTGATCTTTCAGGATATATAGATGCAACCGTAAACGTAAATCAAACTGCAAAATTTGTTAACGGTCAGTGGGATCAGTTAAAAGTACTTGTTTCTTCAAACTATAACGGAACCGATCCAACAACAGCAACCTGGACTGCCGCCAATATTACAACTTTACCAACCGGAAGTGATTACACCTTTGTTAAATCCGGAGATGTTGACATTTCAGCATTCGACGGGAAGAAAATTCGCGTGGCATTGAAATACGTTTCATCATCTACCAATGCTGCAACCTGGGAAGTTTCTGATATTACAGTAAAAGGAGCAAAAAGCACCAAATCAGCCATTATCATCAATCCAATTGTTATCGAAGAATTCTATACCTATAATTCAGGCTGGAAGAAAACAACCGATGGCTATTACGTAACAAGTATTGATTACGATGCAATGGGCGCTCCCGGAAAATATGACAATTTTTCGAGTACTGATCTTCCCGGTAACTATCTGCCAAAACTACTGTCAGAAAAATTCCCATACGCACTGGAAGGCACTAAAATAGTTGCTGTTTACAAATATTATGGCACCAGCCTAGGAACCCGTGCCGATGAATATTCGCTTAAATCAGGAATATGGACGGTTTATAATCCCGTTTCAGAACAGACCGACCAGTTTATCCATGCAGGAACTGATGGCTGGGTATTTGACCCAACGGTTGTATTTACTATGGTATCAGGCGATTTTCTTACCATTGTAAACTATGTAAAAGCAAACAAAGGCGCTTCATACATTGATAGTTACGGAACTGCTGAATTCTATTACGGGGCAAGTTCTTTTTACAGCAATTTTGACCTGCGTGCCGGAAAATATTATTCCGGATTTTCAACTGGCATTGATGGAGTAAAAGAGGCTATCGGAAAGGTTCTATTACCAACAAAATTTCCGAATGCTGTTACTAAGGTAAGCGGGATTGATGTAAACTACACCGTTACCTTCGCTGTATACGACGGTACGAATTATATAAGCACAATGACATTCCAGTGTACCAAATCAGGGCCAAGTCCTGAATTTACTTTCGTTAAATAAATTATCAAATTGAAATCAAAATAGAAAAGGGCCGGAATAATCTGGCCCTTTTCATTTTCAACAATTTATATTTTATTCCTGATCCATTATTTCTGTTTGCATCCGTACAGAATCTTCATGTATCAGTTGAAAGAGAATTTTTACAAAGGTTTTGTTCAGGTTCATGTTTTCACCCAGTGATACCCGTTTGTCCATTAGTTCAGACCATCGGTTTATTTGCAAAGCCATCACATTATTGTCCTTTTTATACCGCCCGATTTGTTTTACAATTTCCATTCGTGCCGAAAGTGTTTCGAGCAATTCGGTATCGATTGCATCAATGCGGCTGCGAAGGTATTCGAGCTGGGTTGCAAATTCTTTGTTGTCCGAAACTTGCTGACGGATAACCAATTTGTCGAGCAATTTTGCAAGATCATTCGGGGTCAATTGTTGTTCTTTATCGCTCAGTGCGCACGAAGGGTCGCGGTGCGACTCGATCATCAGCCCGTCAAGGCCCATGTCAAAAGCTTTTTGCGATATTTCGTACAAATACTCACGTTTACCTGCAATATGGCTCGGGTCGCAAATAATGGGTAAATTAGGCACCAAACGGCGCAATTCAATCACGGTTTTCCAGTTTGGATGATTCCGGTAGGGCGTTTCGCCAAACGGCGTGTAACCGCGGTGAATGGCCACCAGGTTTTTAATGCCTGCCTGGTTGAGGCGTTCCAACGCACCAATCCAAAGCTGCACATCGGGGTTCACCGGATTTTTAACCATCACCACCGCATCGGTTCCTTTTACCACGTCGGCTATTTCCTGCACCACGAATGGACTTGCTGTCGACCGGGCGCCAATCCATAAAATATCCAACCCGGCTTTCAGCGCTTCTTCGGTATGTTGAGCATTGGCCACTTCGGTGCCTACCGGCAAACCGGTTTCCTTACGGACAGTCTGGAGCCATTCCAGCCCGATTGAACCAATTCCCTCAAAAGAACCCGGACGGGTGCGTGGTTTCCAAACTCCGCCGCGATACGCAAAAACACGTTTGTCTTTTACCAGGGCTTTCGCCGTTTCAACAGCCTGCTCTTCACTTTCAAGGCTGCAGGGGCCTGCAATAAGCAACGGATTGTCGATCTTGGGCATCCAGTGCTTTATCGGATTTATTTCCAATTCTATTCCCATAACTATTTTGTGTAAAGTTTTATGAATGTTTCTTCATTTTGAATCAACGAACTGCCGTTGCTTCCATCCAGAATACTGCGAATGCGGTTGGCATTTGCCATCAGCTCATTCATTTGATTTTCATCATTTTCAATACTTTTTTTGAATTCTTTCAAATGCCGGATATAAACTTCCAGCGATTCGACAATGTATTCTTTGTTTTGCTGAAAAATTGGCCCCCACATTTCGGGAGAACTTTTGGCCAAACGAACGGTCGAGTTGAACCCACCGCTCGCCAGATCGAAAATAATTTCGCGATTTTCCTTGGCAAGCACGGCATTCGCCAAAGCAAATGCCGCAGCGTGCGGCAGATGTGAAATAAATGCCGTACTGTGGTCCTGTTCATCAGCCGTCATATAGGCGATTTTCATTCCGAGAGTTTGCAGCATTTTTTCAATCAATGCGACATGTTGCGGACCAGATTCATCCTGATCACAAAGAATCGCAATCTTTCCCCGGAAAAGATCTGGCAGAGCAGCAATTGGTCCTGAATTTTCGGTACCTGCCATGGGATGGGCCGGCACATAATTTTTCCGTCTTGGGTGATTTTTTACGGCTTCGGAAATCACCCGTTTGGTTGAGCCCATATCAGTTACCGTTGCATGCGACGGGATGTGATCGAGAACAATCGGCAGTACCGACAGTATTTTATCGACAGGTATGGCTATCAACACCATGTCGGCTTCTTTACAGGCCGTTTCGAGCGTTCCCGTTTGGTCGATAAACCCAAGTCGGAGAGCTTGTTCTATGTGCTCTGAATTTGAATCAACACCGATGATTTCGGTGGCAAATTTTGCTTTCTTCAAATCGATGGCTATCGAGCCGCCAATTAAACCAAGTCCAACAACTGCTAGTTTCATTTTGTAATTTTTTCTAAATAAAAAAGGGCCCCGTTTTTCGGGACCCCTTGAATAATATTTTTTACCTTACAACAATATATTACCAGTCGATCCCGATTTCTGAACCGAAATAATAAAACCAGTAATAAAAGCTATTGTTGTTGAAAAGTTTCATTTCGTCGCTTTATTTGCTGCAAATATAGATATTTATTTCAGAAAACATCTTTCTTGCATGATTTTCAAATTTGAATTTTACTTTTTCAATACTTTCCTGCTGATCCGCTGTCCGTTTTCAAAATCCACTGCAATCAAATACAATCCGGGAGCAAAATTGTTCATTTCAATATTTTTTCTGAACGAAATTCCAAAAACATCAAGCTGCTCCTGCCATACCAATTGCCCGGAATTATTGTAAACCGAAAGCCTCAAACGGTCGGTGTTTTCTGTAAAGGAACCTTGCAGTGTGAGTTTGTCGTTTACCGGGTTCGGGTAAAAAATCAGTTCCCCGGGAGAATAATCCAAAGAAGTAACGGCCGTATTCGGGTCCTGAATGTTCAGGTTATCGATGCACCATCCCCAGCCATTGGCAAAGGGGTCGGAATAAAGACGGAACTGAATCAAAATGGTGTCGTCAACGGCAAAGTTTCCTTTTTGGTTGATTGCAAACTCTTTTTTTACAAACAACTTTTTGGTTCCGACAGAAGTTGAATTGTTCCCGGAAATACCCGCATTGTATATCAATTCCCAGTTTGCATTTGAACCGGAATCGTAGCCGTCAATCAAGTGCTTCCAGGTTTTTCCTTTATCTTTTGATCCTTCAACAATTACATAATCGAAAAAATTATCGCTGCCAAAAACAGCCCCGGTTTCACCAGGTTCAACAAGAACCACTTCGTCGTAGGTGATAATTCCCCCGTTTTTGATGATGATAGGGTATTTTAATTGCGCCACATAATTATACGACATATTGTCTTTTTCCGGACTTTGATAGGGATGCAGGCTGTGCAAGGCCCCGTTATCGAAACCCGATGGCGTTGCAATGGTGAAATCGGAACTTATAAAATCTCTTTTTGCTGTATTAAAATCAGTATAATAGTGCTTAACAGGAGCATAGGTTCCCTGAATATAAAAAGTATAATATCCTCTTACAGGAAGCATTTTTGTGTTTTTATTGACCGATTTATCTTCAGCAATTATACGGTAACGGATAGAGTCCCCATCGGCAAGTGAGCCTTCCGGAAGACTTAAGATTCCCCTGTAAATGTCAGCCGAATCAAGGGCCAGTGTTAACGTTGAAGGAGTTGTTGTTTGATTGATGAGATATTCGACTTTAACAGAATTTATACCCAAATTATCGTTGGCTGTCACAACCAATTCCGCAGACAAATCTTCTGCTCTCATAAAAGAAATTGGCTCATGGATCAATACCGGATCGGTAGTATCATTTCCGAAGGTTACCGAATATGCTTTTTCAGGTGCAATGCCGGGCATCCGGAATTGGCGCTTTTCAGTATTGGCAGCCGAAAAATAATATTTCATTGTCCCCTGTTCTTTCAATGGAAGGGAGGCTTCAAATTTATTCAATGTTGAGGTTGGTGACAATTTCACGGTATCGGCATTAACAAATTCATTGGATGATGAAATCAGGTACAATCGTGTTGAATCCAATGGGTAATCACTGTTGATGTAAACCTCCACCTTCTTTAAATCTTCAATTTTCTCGATATCGGAAAGTTCATCATGTTTTATCTGAATAAATTTCCATCCCATCTCATAAAGCATTCCTAAACTTAATAACCCGGGATTGTGTATGGCTTCTGCCCTATCCAACGCCGGAGTCATCAACGAGTTGCTTGTGCCTTCAGCGTAAGTATTTTCATCTAAGTGGCTTATACTGGATCCAGCATCCCATTCAGAAGGGGCATACAACCGCGCAAATGTCAAAAATCCGGAATTGTCAAACGGTAATTGCTTGTTGAATAGCAAATGTCCCGACTGAAATTGCTGATATAACGCGGCTGAGGGGTTTTTAAAAAGGGTGGTATCTGTTAAATTCTGCGAATTTTTATTTACTGTATATCGGTCGAAAATACCCGGGTAGTTTTTTATATACCCATAACCACCAATATGTTTGACTGTGTCGCCGAGCGACATACTCATGTAACCCAAACCATGGCCAATTTCGTGCAAAACAACACTCAGAAAATCGTATTTGTCTATCGGCGTTTTTCCGTCTGACCCAAAATACCAGCTTTTGTTACTTTTGTTAAAACGGGCAACAATATCCGGTGTTGCGGCATCTGTAATTTCCCTGCCCTGCATTTTCTCTACTAATGCCCCTGTGTAATACGTATTTTTTTGTTGAAGAAAATCCAGATTTTCATAAAAATCCCACGCCGAACAACTCCCTAAAACATTATCATCCAATTCGTCCCAATAGGCATATAAATAAATCGGGACTGTTGAAGAAAGCAGGCCTTCCCATATTTGAACCGCTGCTTCAAATGCTGCCTTTGCCTGTGTATCTGCCTCAAAATCCGCATCATAATTGACAATTATATTGGCATTCTGCTGTCCTGTTGATTTCAAGCGGTTCAACAATTCATACGGAGGTTCGACATACGTACGACTCACCTTATCGGAACCATAGCAAACCGGCGGCAAAATTTTTATCCTTTCTTTTTGCCATTGTTTTTGTGCAAAACCTATTGTCGCCATCGAAAATAATACCGTTGCAAGAAAAAGTTTTCTCATTTCACCCATTTTATAAAAGCATATCTATCAGATAAATAACACAAATATGGCACGATTGTTTACCGTACAGAAAAACAAAGTTTAATAATACCAAAATATCTGATTCCGGGAACAAATTGCTGCTGATATTTTCTTTCATCGCCGGATGTTTGTTTTTTCGGCTATATTTGTCCGAAAGCATTGAAAAAATCAAGCAAATGAAAACTTTTCTCAAACTAACTCTATTTCTTTTTTTAGCAATATCATTTTTTTCAGCAAAACCGAAACGGGAATATAACAATGAAATTCTTCGCCCGCAATTTCACTTTTCTCCTGAAAAAAACTGGATGAACGATCCCAACGGACTGGTTTATTTTGAAGGTGAATACCATCTTTTTTACCAGCACAATCCCTTCGACCTTGGATGGGGATATATGCACTGGGGACATGCGATAAGTAAAGATTTGGTACATTGGGAATACCTTCCGATAGCATTGGCTCCTGATAATAATTCAAAAGAAAAAGAATACGCCACAGCCTGGTCGGGCAGCGGGTTAATCGATCATAACAATATTTGTGGTTTTCAAAAAGATACAGTGAAAACCATGCTCCTTTTTTATACCAGTTATCAATGCGGGCAGCGCCTTGCTTACAGTACCGACAAAGGACGCACATGGAACAAGTACGAAAAGAACCCTGTCATTCCTTTCGATGAAACGGATGATGCGCGCGACCCGAAAATATTCCGGCACCAGGCAAGCGGGAAATATGTAATGGCCATCTACCGCAAACCAAATGGAGATGACAGCCAGCGGGGAATTTCGTTTTACACGTCGTCCAATCTTTTCGATTGGGAATTAAAAAGTCACATTGCCGGATTTTATGAATGTCCCGACTTGGTTGAACTACCGGTAAATCGACGGCAGGATGAAAAAAAATGGGTGTTGTTTGATGGCGACGGCAGTTATGTGGTTGGCAGTTTCGACGGAGAAAAATTTATACCCGAAAGCCCTAAACAAAAAAGCGATTTCGGTAAAAACTATTACGCAACCCAAACCTGGAACAACATTCCTGAAAAAGATGGAAGAACGATCCAAATTGCATGGATGAAAGACGGCGAATTTCCGGGAATGCCTTTTAACGGGCAAATGGGGTTTCCTTGTGAATTATCTCTGGAAAAATCGAAAAACGGGATTTTCCTGGTTCGGAACCCGGTAAAGGAAATTGAAAACCTGCACCTGAAACAGGAATCGTGGATACAAAAAAATATTATCCCGGGGCTGAATAAAAATCTGATCAGCAAAATTAAAGGCGATTGTCTGCACATAAAAGGGATTTTCGATGTGAAAACTTCCGATAATTTCGGCTTTTTGTTACGAAACGGGAAAACAAACCAGGGAGCAGAAATTAGCTTCAATACAAAAAATAATATCCTAAATTGCATCGGCCGTCAGGTTGTTGTCGAACCAATTGGCGGTAAACTGCAACTCGAAATCCTGCTTGACCGCAGCTCTGTCGAAGTTTTTGCAAACGGCGGAAAAGTAGTGTTGAGCTCCTGCTTTACCCCAGAACAAGACGCTGAAGATGTGACCCTTTTTACATCCGGCGGCGAACTGTTTATCGAAAACCTCGACATTTTCAGTCTGAAATCAATATGGGAAGCCGAAGAAGAATAATTCTTCTGTGTCCCTTGAGGGAAATATGATATTCCCTATTTATTTTCAGCATAAAGTGACCTAAATTGCATTCTCATTTTAAAATTTCAAAAAATGAAAGCAATTGTAAAAAGCAAAGCTGAAAAAGGAATCTGGATGGAAGAAGTGCCAATACCCAAAGTTGGCCCGAACGATGTCCTTATCAAAATAAAGAAAGCAGCTATTTGCGGCACCGACCTGCACATTTACAAGTGGGACGAATGGGCGCAAAATACAATCAAAGTACCAACCATCATTGGCCACGAATACATGGGGGTTGTGGTTGAAACCGGCTCCGAAGTTTCACGTGTAATAGTGGGCGAACGGGTTACTGTTGAAGGACATATTGCCTGTGGTTTTTGCCGGAATTGTCGGCGCGGGCGACAGCACATTTGCGACCATACCGCTGGTATTGGTGTGAACCGTGATGGTGGTTTTGCCGAATACATTTCTGTTCCGGCACAAAATGTTTTAAAAATTGACTCGCGCATTCCCGACGAAATCATGTCCATAATGGATCCGCTGGGTAACGCAACCCATACTGCACTTTCTTTTCCTCTTCTGGGTGAAGATGTCATTATTACCGGAATCGGAGGACCTATTGGAGCGATGGCTACAGCCGTTTGTAAGTTCGCCGGGGCACGGTATATCGTTGGCACCGATTTAAGCCCGTATCGCCGCGATTTGGCCCGAAAAATGGGTGCTACCATGGTTGTAGATCCAATAAAGGAAAGTATAAAAAGCGCGATGGACGAATTGGGCATGGTGGGCGGTTTCGATATTGGCCTCGAATGCAGCGGATCGCCGGTTGCATTTAACGACATGGTGAACCACATGTATAACGGAGGAAAGATTTCGCTACTCGGCCTACTCCCAAAAAGCACACAAATCAACTGGAGTGGATTAATATTCAAAGGGTTGACACTAAAAGGAATTTACGGCCGGGAAATGTACGAAACCTGGTACCACATGGAAATGATGCTTTCAACCGGTTTGGATATCAGCCCGGTAATCACACACCGGATGCCTGCCGATGATTATCAGACAGCTTTTGAAATTATGGAAGAAGGAAATTGCGGAAAAATTATATTGGATTGGGAATAAACTCGTCTTCAATAATCAACTTCTACCATTACCGGACAATGATCGGAATGAACCGCATCGGGAAAAATTGATCCAGCTAAAAGTTTATTTTCCATTTCGGCAGTAGCAATATGGTAATCAATACGCCATCCCTTATTGTTGGCCCTTGCCCCGGCACGGTAGCTCCACCACGAATACTGATGTGGTTCCGGATTGAATTTTCGGAAACTATCCACAAAACCATCATCAACAAATTGCTGGAACCACTCTCTTTCTTCCGGCAAAAAACCAGATGTATCTTGCTGTTTTTCAGGGTTATGAATATCGATCCACAGACGACAAATATTGTAATCGCCTGCAATCACCAAATTCGGGCGCTTTTTTCTTAACTGCTGAAGGTATTTGTGAAAATCAGACAAAAAATCCATTTTATACTCCTGCCGGATACCTCCGGTCGTCCCCGACGGAAAATACGCATTGATGACCGACCATTCGCCAAAATCGGCACGGATAACACGACCCTCAATATCGTATTTCGGATTGTCCATACCATACTCAACATGATCGGGCTTTTCCTTACATATAATTGCCACACCACTGTAGCCTTTTTTCTCTGCCGAAAACGCATAAATCTGATAACCAAGCCTTTCAAACTCTGCCTCGTGCATTTGTCCGGGTTGTGCCTTCGTTTCCTGAATACACAAAATATCGGGATCAACTTGTTTTACCCAATTCAAAAGACCCTTTCCTGCAGCAGCACGGATCCCATTTACATTATATGAAATAATTCGTTTCACAATTTTTCTTACTTTTGATTTATAATATAAGCGAAAAGATAATCAATTTGTTTTATTAATACCCCGCCATTTTGAAAAAAGGAATTGTCATAAAATCAACAGGGAGCTGGTTTACCGTGAAATCAGAAGATAACGAATTGATCAACTGTAAGATAAAAGGTAAATTCAGGATTCAGGATATCAAAAGTACCAATCCTGTTGCAGTTGGCGATCATGTTGAATTTTCAATTTCAGAAGAAAACGATGCGCAAACTGGACTGATTACCAATATTATAGAACGAAAGAACTACATCATTCGCAAATCGACAAACCTGTCGAAACAATCTCATATTATTGCTTCCAATATTGATCAGGCTTTTTTGGTTGTTACTGTAAATTTTCCGGTTACCACTTCCACTTTTATCGATCGTTTTTTAGCTTCTGCAGAAGCATACAGAATATCTTGTATTTTGATTTTCAATAAGATAGATCGATATTCACAAACCCAAACCGAGCACATGGAATCGCTTATTTCGGTTTATTCTGAAATTGGCTACAGGTGTTTGAAAATTTCGGCAAGAAAAAATATAGGAATTGATGAACTTCAGGAATTGATGAAAAACAAAACCAATGTTTTTTCAGGTCATTCCGGAGTTGGAAAATCAACAATTATCAATACCATTCAGCCAGGACTGAACTTAAAAACAAAAGAAATTTCAGATTCTCATTTTTCAGGAAAACACACCACAACATTCTCTGAAATGTTCGAACTTGACTTTGGCGGATTTATTATCGACACTCCCGGAATTAAAGGTTTCGGAATGCTGGAAATGGAAAGCTGGGAAATTTCGCATTATTTTCCTGAAATGTTTAAATTACTCGACGGCTGCCAATACTATAATTGCTCGCATACCCATGAACCGGGTTGCGCCGTAAAAAATGCTGTTGCAGAAGGTAAAATTGCAAAAAGCCGCTATGTTTCTTATCTCGGATTACTGGAAGACGATGAAAAGTACAGAAACTGATCTGGATGGCAATTAAAACTAGAACTAACTTTTAGTTGATTTAGCAGACTTATTGATTTGATTTACTGTTACTTAATTTAAAATAATCAAAGATAATAAGCGCCCTAGAATCGCCTATTTCATCGGCTACCGCACGGAAGGACTGTTTTTTCAGGTTCTCAACACTTTTAAATTTCTTCAAAAGCAGTTCAATCGTCACCTTTCCGACTCCTTTAATCGTTTCCAATTCCGATTTTATAAATTCTTTCGATCGTTTATCACGATGAAAACTGATTCCAAAACGGTGAGCCTCGTCCCGCAATTGTTGAATTACTTTTAACGATTCTGAATTTTTATCCAGATAGAGCGGAACCGAATCTCCGGGGAAATAAATTTCTTCCAATCGCTTTGCAATGCCGATGATTGTAATTTTTCCGCGAAGCTCCAATTTTTCCAATGCCGACAAAGCTGCACCCAACTGGCCTTTTCCGCCATCAATAACAATCAATTGCGGAAGCGATTTTTGTTCATCAATCAACCGCCGGTATCTTCGGAAAACAATTTCCTCCATCGAAGCAAAATCATTCGGCCCTTCAACCGATTTCACATTGAAATGCCGGTATTCCTTTTTTGATGGTTTGGTATTTCGGAATACAACACATGCTGCCACCGGATTTGTTCCCTGCAAATTACTGTTATCAAAACATTCGATATGGGTTGGAAACTCATTCAGATGAAGGTCTTTTTTAAGAGTTTCTAAAATTCGTTCGGTGCTTTTTTGTGATCTCGAAATAACCGTTTGCTTTTCTTTTTCGAGTCGATAGTATTTCGCATTTCGCTCCGATAATTCCAAAAGTTTTTTCTTGTCTCCTTTCTGCGGAACACGAAATTTTACATTTTCAAGTGAAATATCAAGTCCCATCGGAACCAGAATTTCCTTTGCATTGCTGAATATTTTCTGGCGAATATCGACAATGGCATACTCCAAAAGCTCCTGTTTCGATTCGTCGAGGCTCTTTTTTATTTCCATTGTGTAGGTTTGCACAATAGCCCCTTTTATAACTTTCAGGTAATTTACGAACCCAAAATTTTTATCCTCATCAATACTGAAAATATCCACATCGGTAATAGTTGAACTAACAACAGTTGACCTGCTTTGAAACTTTTCAAGCGAAATCAGTTTTTCTTTTATCTCATTTGCCTCTTCAAATTTGTATTCATCAGCAAATTGTTTCATTAATTCCTTCAGATATTTTATTACTCCTGAAATATTTCCTTTCAAAATATCCCGAATCTGATCGATATTTTGATTGTAAAAATCAGTATCTATTTTTCCCTCACAGGGACCTAAACAATTTCCGATGTGATATTCCAAACAAATTTTGTACTTCCTGTTTTTTACATTCTCTTCCGACAGGTTAAAATTACAAGTCCTTAGTTTGTAAAGTTTGCGAAACAATCCAAGTAATGTGCGAACGGTTAAAACCGATGTGTACGGGCCAAAATAGGCAGATCCATCCCTGACAATATTACGGGTTTGAAAAACCCGAGGAAAACGTTCGTCCTTTACAACAATCCACGGATACGTTTTATCGTCCTTTAAAAGTACATTGTAGCGAGGCTTGTATTTTTTAATCAGATTATTTTCCAGCAAAAGAGCGTCTTCTTCGGTTTCCACAATCATGTGCTTTATATCGGCAATATTGCGAACCAGCAAAGCTGTTTTGCGGTTTTCCTGTACTTTCGTGAAATAAGATGAAACTCTCTTTTTTAGGTTTTTTGCTTTTCCTATGTAAATAATTTTTCCGGCATTATCGAAATACTGATAAATCCCCGGCATATCCGGAAGTATTGAAATCAATGACTTTAGATAATCTCTGTTTTTATTTACACCAAAATTTTGTTTCATTCTTTCACAAATACTTCAACAAAATCAAACTTATCCACATCGAATAAACCTTTATCTCCAAGTTTTAGCTTTGGGATTACCAATAACGACATAAATGCGATAGTCATAAACGGCGATGATAACCGGGAACCAAATTCTCTTGAGCGTACAATCAATTGATTGTACAATGCTGCAACTTCCTCCCCTTTTTTACGAGTCATTAAACCGGCAATTTCCAATTCCAAAGCCAGTTGTTCATCGGCGTCTCCAACCACAATTCCGCCTTTGTTTTCGATCAGTTTATTTACAACCGAAACAATGTCGGCATCGGACACGCCAACCGCAATAATATTGTGACTATCATGAGCGATGCTGCTTGCAATTGCCCCTTTTTTTAGTCCAATGTTTTTAATAAATCCAACCTGAACCGGCTCATTTTTATACCGGCTCATCACAACTAATTTCAAAATATCACGATCGGTATCCGATACAAGACTCCCATTTTTCACCAATGGCTCATGTAATTCCTGTCCTGTTATAAGCTCTCCATCGGTAACTGTAATAACCCTAATTCGCCCCGGCTTAGTTTCCAGTTTTAAATCATCTGTATTTATTTTTTTCCGGTTAAAAACATTGATTGTTTTGGATTTGGTTTCGGCAAATAACACTTCACTGTTTCCATAAACAGGAATACCGTCAATAATGGTTTGCAATAGCTTGAAATTTTTTAAATCTTCAACAATAATAAAATCAGCAGGATCGCCTTTCTGCAACAAACCAACATTCAGTTTATAATGATTCACCGGATTTACAACTGCTGCTTTTAGTAAGTTATAAAGATTAACTCCTTTTTCAAGACCTTTTTTTATCAGTTTGTCGATATGGCCTTCTTCTAAAAGTGTGTCCGGATGCGAATCGTCGGTACACAACATTACCTGATCCGGATATTCATCAATCAATGGATACAACTCATCAAAATTTTTAGCCGCGCTTCCTTCCCTAATCAGAATATTCATTCCCATCTGTATTTTCTCAACAGCTTCATCGTACGAGAAGCACTCGTGATCGGTAGAAATCCCAGCCTTTACATATTTTTTTAAATCATCGCCTCTCAGACCCGGAGCATGACCATCAATCAATTTATTGTATTTCCGAGCCGATTCTATTTTACTCATTACATCCGGGAAACCATAAATTACGCCTGGGAAATTCATCATCTCTGAAAGGAAATAAAGATCATTCCTTGCTAATAAACGATCAACCTCTGTTTCATCCAAAATACAACCTGCGGATTCGAAAGGTGTTGCCGGAACGCAGGATGGAACTCCAAAATATATTTTCAAAGGAACACTTCGTGCATTTTCAATCATAAAATCAATACCCTCCACTCCCATTACATTTGCAATTTCATGTGGATCGCTCACCACCGCAACCGTTCCACGTGAAACCACCATTCGCGCAAACGAAGATGGAACCGTCATGGAACTTTCAATATGCACATGTGCATCAACAAAGCCAGGAAGAATGTAATTTGTACATTCGTGTTCGCAAGCCCGGATCGAATCAATTTTACCATTTTTTACAATTACTTCGCCTTTAAATTGCCGCCGATTGATGACATCAACAACAATACCTTGATATTTTGTTTCCATTATTAAACTATTAAGGGTCAATTGCATTAATAAAGATATAAAAAGACGGAAAAAAGTTCAATTGTTTTTCCTTTTTCCGTCTTTCTTTTACTGGTGTTCCACGTGGAACACTAACGTCCCATTAGTACCAACAAAACATTTATATCGGCAGGACTAACTCCGGATATCCGACTAGCCTGACCAATTGTCTTCGGTTGATGTTTTGTAAGCTTTTGTCGTGCTTCTGTCGAAATTGACTTAATTGAAGCATAATCGAACTTCCCATCAATATTAATATTTTCCAGCCGACTATACTTATCAGCAATATTCTTTTCCCTTTCAATATAACCAGAATATTTTATCAAAATTTCAACAGATTCCAGAATCTCATAAAACCTATTTTCCGGAATTGCTTTTAGAAACTTTTTAAACGGTGTAATATCATTTACCAAATCGAAAATCGAAATTTGCGGCCTTAAAATTATGTCAATTAGCTTCACTCCCTGTTTTAAAGGTGTTGTACCTTTTTCTTCTAAAATATGATTGACAAAAACCGGCTTTACTGAAAAGTTCCTGACAAACTCAAAAACTTCGTCACGCATTTTAACTTTCTCTTCGAGTAAATCAATCCTTTCTTTTCGTGCCAAACCAAGCTCAAAGGACTTTCTGCTTAAACGAATATCTGCATCATCTTGTCTTAATAATATCCGGTATTCAGCACGGGAAGTAAACATCCGGTACGGTTCATCAACTCCTTTCGTAACCAAATCATCAATTAAAACGCCAATATAAGCTTCATCGCGTTGCAATATAAATTCATCTTTTCCATGCACTTTTTGATGTGCATTTATGCCGGCCATTATTCCTTGTGCCCCTGCTTCCTCATAACCGGTAGTCCCATTAATTTGCCCGGCAAAATATAGGTTCGAAATCAATTTGGTTTCCAGTGTATGATGCAACTGTGTTGGTTCAAAGTAGTCATACTCAATAGCATAACCCGGTCTGAAAATTTTAGCATTTTCCAAACCCTGAATCTTATGAATCGCTTTTAACTGAACATCCCATGGCAAGGAAGAAGAAAAACCATTTAAATAATATTCAATCGTTTTTTGACCCTCTGGCTCCAGAAACAACTGATGTTGAGTCTTTTCTGAAAATGTGACCAGTTTTGATTCAATACTGGGACAATAACGCGGACCAATACTTTGAATTGTTCCATTATACATAGGAGAGTCATCAAAACCTGCTTCCAGTTCTTTATGAACCTCTTCGTTTGTATAGGTAATCCAGCAACTGCGTTTCTTTAACTCTGATTTTTCATCTGGCAAATACGAGAACTTATAAACATCAATATCACTTTCCTGCTCTGTTAGTTTTGAAAAATCGATAGTTCTTCCATCAATCCGTACCGGGGTTCCGGTTTTTAACCGACCGGTTTTAAAACCAAAATCAGTCAATTGATCAGAAATAAAATAAGAAGCGTTCTCTCCTATCCTGCCTCCCTTCATTTTACTACGACCAATATGCATCAATCCGTTTAAAAAAGTACCGTTTGTAAGAATAACTGATCTAGCCTGAAACTCAACGCCAACACCAGTAATAACACCTTTAACTTGTTTATTATCAATCAATAAATTTACAACAGTGTCCTGCCATAAATCCAAATTTTCAGTATTTTCAAGAATATCACGCCAAAATTCAGAGAATTTAAAACGATCGCATTGTGCACGCGGGCTCCACATTGCCGGCCCTTTTGAACGATTTAGCATCCGAAATTGAATGGTGGTACGATCGGTAACAATACCCATATATCCACCCAACGCATCTATTTCTCTGACTATCTGTCCTTTAGCTATGCCTCCAATAGCAGGATTGCACGACATTTGGGCATATTTCATCATGTCCATCGTGATCAAAAGAGTTTTTGATCCCAAGTTGGCCGCCGCTGCCGCCGCTTCACATCCTGCGTGTCCCCCTCCAACAACTATAACATCGTAATACGGTAACATTTCAAAAAAAATTAGGGTGCAAAACTACATTAATTATCTGAATTTTAAAACTTTGATAATTCCAAAAGATACTCGTCTTCCTTCATTCTCATGATTGACTGCGAAGATTCATCTTTATCATCAAATCCGATTAAATGTAATACTCCGTGAATAATTACCCGACTCAATTCATTTTCAAAAGAAACACCGTATTGCTGAGCATTGTCCCGAACCCGATCAATACTAATAAAAATGTCACCGGAAATTATATTTCCTTCCACGTAATTGAATGTAATTATATCGGTATAATAATCGTGGTTGAGATACTCTTTATTAATTTTCAGCAAATATTCATCGAAACAAAAAATGAAACTCAAATCACCACACTTGAACTTTTCTTTTTCAATAGCAAAATTTATCCAGTTTTTCCTTTTTTTCTGATCAATTATTCTGCCTGAAAAATCTTCTTTATAAAAATTGATACTCACTTTTAATTTTAAATTTTAATTCCATTATTCTACCTTTTTCAATAAAACTGAATTCGTCAGTCAACCTGCTAATTAAAAATAAACCCCTCCCCTGCTCCGAAAAAATATTCTCAGGCAAAGTTGGATCTTTAATATCATTTATTTCGAAGCCGTTTCCTTCATCTTCAACAGTTATGGTAAGTATTTCGTTTTCCCATGAACACGAAATAATGACATTTTTATTTTCATTGAATTTATTTCCGTGCGAAATACTGTTATTTACCGACTCAGACAAACTCAGAAGAACATGAAAAAAATTATCTTTTTTCAATTTTAATTCATCGAAAAAGTCTTGCAAAAATAACTCCAGTTTATTGGTGCTTTCCGTTCGTGATGGTATAATTAAATATTTTTCCAAAGTTATTTTTCCAGTTTATTCAGGTAGTTTTTGTATTTTTTATCGTAATACTGTTCCAATTTATAATTACTCCTGAGCAATTGTTCGTCGCTTTTTTGCACATCCTTTTTATACTGAAAAAAAAGATCGGGGTTACTGAAAAACTTTTCAATTGCAGTTTTCGATTCTCTTTCATTATCAATATCCCTTTCCATTTCCGATTTTTCTGCATCCAAAAGTTTATTTAAAATTAGGTTCTGCCTGTTAATCGTTTCTGCCGAAATATTTCTATTAATAATATCACGCTTATTCCCTTCCAACAGTTGATCAACCATTTTAAGCTGTTCTTTTGCCGAGCTGCCAACCTCTGAGCTACCCAACATTTCACGAATTAGTTGCTGCATAACTTCCTGTTGAGCTAATGTTTGTCCGAGTTGTTTGCTCATTCCATCCATATTTCCACTTTTCATTTGCTCAATCATTTTCTGCAATTGCTGCTTCATCGATTCCTGCGATTGTTTCAGCATATCCATGCTCGATTTTTTTCCCTTTCCGGGTCTATCGCATTCCTGATCGCCCGGCATGCTGTTTGCCATTTCTTCCTCTGCTTTTTTTATTACTTCAGAAATGAAAAGAGCCAAATTATTAAACGAAGTCATGGCGTTTTGCTGATTGATCAAAACACTGTAAATCTGTACTTCTTCCAGCATTTTCAGCGCCTGATCGGAATTCGTCTGAATATTCAAAAGCTCTTTGTTTACAACATTTGAAATTTGAGGATTCCTTTCGGCTAAAGAATACAACGAATCTTTCACAATAATTGTTTGATCAATAATTTTCGACTGGTTAATTCGTATCTCGTTTATTAGCGGATCATTCCCCTGAAGGTTTTTTAAATTACCGTGCAACCGTTCCTGAAAAACACTCAAATAAACCAGATTATCAAGTATTTGACGTAAATTTTCCAAATCTTCATACGCTTCTTTTCTCTCGTTCGAATCCAATATCTGTTGAAGCGCAAATGCCAAATTTTCAATCTTTTCTGAAATTGCTTTTATTTCATTTGTAGAAGCGTTTTTTCTTTTCTTCTCCAGCAACAATTGAATTTGACCGAACTTCTCTCCTATTTCCGAAAAATCAATATTAAAATCAGCAAGGTTTAATGGTTTCTTCAATTGTTTATTAAAATCGAAAATCAATAAATATTCATCTTTCTGAAATTCAAAATCAGTTTTCTGCTTTTTCTGGGTTTCAATAGCTCCTTCAAAATCCTTTAAATCATCCATTTTTCCTGATTCCACATTTTCTTTTTCAGCTATATTATGTAATTCATCTATTATTTCCTGTATTTTCTGCTCAACCTTCATTCGTTTCAGCATTTCGAGATTGCGCTCCAATTGTTTCGATAAATCATCCAACTGCATGTCCATATTGTCGGTTAATTCATCCAGTTTTTTCGAATTGAAATCCTTTGCCAACTGATTAAATTCTTCAAAAAGCTTTTTCAATTCGTCGCTTAAAACTTCTTTAAGCAACTCTTCTATTTGTTTTTGTTTTTCAATAATATCCGATTTTTCCTCAGTAAACGAGTTTTTGTAGTTATTTAGTTCCTCATTTTTTTTACTTATTTCCTGAAGTATTTCTTCCAGTGTTTTCCGTTTTTCAACTATTTCATTTACTTTTTGTTGCTTTTCCCATTCCGTTAGGTTTGTATTAACCTGATCCATGCGCAATTCATTCAAATCCGAACGAATTTCTTCATTCAATTTAAAACTTTTATCTATTAAGTTTTCCAATTCTTTAAAACCTGAATTCTCAAAATTTCTAATATCCTGATAATCCGGAAATTTTATACTGAACGATTCGGAACTGGTCTCTTTAAAACCACTTATCGCATCGTTATCAAAAACTGAAAAGTAATAGTTCAATACGTTGTTATCTTCCTTAAAATCAGAAAAATCGAACGTAAAGTAAAAATCCTGCTGATTGAGTGATTTTATAAATGGAATAGTAATAGTGCTATCTGTATTTTCATTGAATAATTTAAAAATCAGATTAGAAAAGCCGTAATCATCATTTATACTTCCTTTAAAATAATATCGCATAAAATTGATTGAATCTTTGATCTGAACAACTTCCATTTGCGGATATAGATCGGGAGTAACTTCAATATGATAGGTCAGTATATTTTCTTCCAAAAAATGATCATTTTTTAACGATACCGAATAGAAACAATTTTTTAGTATTTTTTTTTCAAAAACAAAATCATCTGATTGTTTATCACTTAAATACACAGTTGAATCGTTAAATTTTAGCAATAATTCATTTGTTTCAAAAGCTCTGAAATTCCATTTTAAAACAGATCCATATAAAATTTTTAAGTCACCAACATTCAAATACGTTTCATTTTTCATATTACTATATGCTGGAGAAATAACTTCTATATCAAAATTTTCCATTAAAGGGACGGGCAAAACACGTATATTATATTGTTTCGAAAAATAGTTGTCGGCTAAAAAATAGAACAAAAAAGAATTGTTGATATTTTCTATTTCATAACTGTAAATACTTTCTTTTTTCTCCATTAAAAAGTTATTACCACCAAATGAAATAAAAACCAGTTCAGGAGTAATTTTTCCTTTAAGTTCTATTTCAATTTTTAAACCCGAACCTTTTCTTACCTCCAGATTTTCAGTTTTTAATAAAAAATCAAACGGGGCTGGTTTTATAAATTCTGATTGATAATAAATCAATCTGTTTGCACTTTCAACCATTTCATTATTAAATAATAAGAATGATAGAATAAACACGGAGAAGACAATGGCAAAGCGCAAAAAGAAAACTTTCAAATGACTTATTTTCAAAGCTGAAGAAAAATCGAATACTTTTAATTTTTCTATTTTCTGATCAATACTTGCTAAAATAAGTTCATTGGAATAATCATTGTTAAAATCTTCAGCCAGTTCAATGCTGTTTATAAGTTTATCATCAATTTCAGGAAGGTATTTTCTTATATTTTGAGCTACCTGCTTTTTATTCATTGTTTTTCCTATACCAAATAGCTTTAAAGCAGGTATTAGAACAAACCAAATTACTATTATTACACTAAAAATGAGAGAAATATAAAACACAAAAACCTTCTTTTCAGGTTTTAAAAAAAGTATGCTTTCAGCTAATATAAGAATAAGCAAATACAATAGAAGAATACTAAAAAGCATCAGTATTCCTCTTAAAAGACTAAATAACAAAAATTTGTTTCTAAACTTTTTTAGGCTTTCAATAAGATGTTTATAGTTTTCTGTCATTTTTATATTTTACTGAAATAAAGCACTTTAAAATTAACAATGAAATCTAAAAACCTTTCATTCTCCTGTTTATAAAAATCACACAAAAGATCAAAAATAATCCTTATAAATTGAAAACAATTTTTGCTTGTAAATTTTTAAGTAAAAGTCAAGTATATTTCTTCTTTTTCTATCAATCAAATACAAACACTTTTAGGAGTCATAAATACAGTAATCTTATCAATAATTTTAAAAATTAACAGATGTTGAATACTTTTGCATTTAACTGATTACTTGAATTTTTATATGTGTAAAACAAGTTTAAAATTGGTGACAATAAAACCTTTTTTAAATATTCAAGTATCTATAAAAAAAGTTTTCAAAACAACTAACAGGCAATATATATTAGTATATTTAAAATTGATTTTTAAAAATTATATAATACATATAAGGTTTCCTTTTTGAAGTTTTGAGGATTAAGGTAACAGAGAATAAAGATTAGCAGCGTATGGATTCTCAACTTTCTATATTATTAGTGGAAGATAACATGCTTAATCAGCGGATTGTTACTTTTAGTTTAAAAAAATACAATCATGCGGTTCATATAGCCAATAACGGGCTGGAAGCAGTAGAACAATTTCAAAAAGCTTCATTTGATGTTATATTGATGGATATTATGATGCCGGTGATGGACGGACTGGAAGCAACCCAAAAGATAAGAAGCATAGAGGTGGAAAATAATGTTGAAAAAAGGACGCCCATTATTGCAATTACTGCAAATACAATGGACAATGACCGCGATAAATGTATTTCATACGGCATGGATGAGTTTATGGCCAAGCCTTTTGATATGGATAAGCTTAATTCCATATTCAAACAGATGAAAATTGTAAAGTAAACTTTAGAAGCCTTTATTCCAAATTAAACTATATTTGTTGTTCATCATTGAATGACATAGAGAAACATGGCCGAATTTATTGACCTTCACAGTGGACAGGTACCTGAAAGCGAAAAAGATTTTGACAAACAATTAAGACCTTTACATTTCGATGATTTTAAAGGACAAAACAATATTGTTGAAAATCTGATTGTTTTTGTGAAAGCTGCCAAAATGAGAGGAGAGCCGCTCGATCATGTTTTATTGCACGGTCCTCCTGGTCTCGGAAAAACAACTTTATCAAATATCATAGCAAATGAAATGGGGGTGGGTATGAAAATTACTTCTGGTCCCGTTCTCGATAAACCCGGCGATTTGGCTGGTTTATTAACAAATTTAGAAGAACGTGATGTTTTATTTATTGATGAAATTCATCGTCTGAGCCCGATTGTAGAAGAATATTTGTATTCGGCGATGGAAGATTTTAAAATTGATATCATGATTGATAAAGGGCCAAGTGCACGTTCCATACAGCTTGAATTAAATCCTTTTACACTAGTGGGTGCAACAACCCGATCCGGTTTGCTTACAAGTCCTCTGAGAGCCCGTTTTGGTATAAAATCACATCTTGAATATTACGATGTGAATGTACTTACTGGAATTGTAAAAAGATCTGCCTTAATTTTGAATGTAAAAATTGAAGACCAGGCTGCCATTGAAATTGCGTCGCGAAGTCGCGGAACACCGCGTATTGTAAATTCGTTATTGCGCAGGGTTCGTGATTTTGCGCAGGTGAAAGGAAATGGTAATATCGATTTGGAAATCACCCGTTATTCGCTCGAAGCGCTTAACATCGACAAATATGGACTCGATGAAATGGACAATAAAATATTGTTGACCATTATAGATAAGTTTAAAGGCGGCCCTGTAGGTATTTCAACGATTGCAACAGCGGTTGGTGAAGATGCCGGAACTATAGAAGAAGTATATGAACCATTTTTAATAAAAGAAGGTTTTTTGAAAAGAACTCCGCGTGGAAGAGAAGTAACCGAACTAGCTTACAAACATCTTGGAAAAATCAATTATAACGGTCTGTCTACTCTTTTTTAAGAAGTTCAATTTCAAATAATTTTGGCCATAATTTTCCGGTTACATACATTTTTTTGTTTTCCGGATTGATGGCAATTCCGTTTAAAACATCAATACGTTCGTTGGGGTTATAAGTGCCTAATATTCCTCGTAAATCAATTTCATCAACTATTTTTCCTGATGAAGCTTCAATTTTAACGATGTTGTCGGTGGTATAAATATTGGCATAAATATATCCTTCAAAATATTCCAGTTCGTTTAAATATTGGACGGTTCCCTTGTTGTCGGCTACCTGAAGTTTTGTTACTGGTTTTAATGAGACCGGATCGAGAAATGTTAAAATATGTGTTCCGTCGCTCATAATCAAATTTTTACCATCATTGGTCATTCCCCACCCTTCCGATTCGAAAGTAAAATTACCGGTTTGTTTAAATGATTGCAGATCGTAAATAAAACCTTTTTTTTCTTTGTAAGTGAGCTGATAAATTTTCTCATTAAAAACAGTGATTCCTTCTCCAAAATATTGTTGGTCCAAATCAACAGATTGCAGTACCTGTCCCGTTTTCAGGTTGACTTTATAGATTCCGGAAGTACCGTTTTCTCCGGTACTTTCAAACAAAAAACCCTTATGAAATTCAAGTCCCTGGGTAAAAAACTTTATGCTGTGTGGAAACGAGTTGGTTACTTTGTAAGTATATTTTTCAGGAACAATATCCGACACAACTTCGAACGATTTATAACTGGTGCCAACCATACCATCTGTTTTGGAGGCAACAACCTTAACGGTATGTTTTCCTACTTTTTGATAATTTTCCAGTTTATGAGAAAAAATCAGTTCATTTTTAGTTGCAATCAATTCATCATCAATGAATATCTCTGTTTTATAGAGTTCGCCATCGTGTAATTTAGTTGAAACTGAAAACAAAAGTTCCTCGCCTGCAATCAGCTTGTTTTGTTTGTTTTCAATTTTGATCTGAGAAACCGGTTTTCTCGACTGTTTTGGTTTTCCGGAACAGGAAACGACGGTTATCACAGTTGTCAAAATCAATAGTTTTGAAAGGATGCCAATATTCATTTTTTCAATAGAATTTAAAAATCAAAGATAAAAGAAAAAGATTTTCGGAATAATCAATACGAAAGGGAAATAATGCAGCAAACTATTTCTTCCGGAACCTTCGGATTTTAATAGTTTCAATATCTTTGGTTAAAAATTTTTCGTTTTGGGAAGCATAAAGAAATTAGCCGGAGACACCGCCATTTATGGTACAAGCAGCATTATTGGCCGGTTTTTAAACTGGTGGCTGGTACCGTATTATTCCCGTATTTTTTTACCTGAAGAATATGGGGTTGTAACCAATTTATATTCGTATGTCGCCATTTTACTGGTGTTGCTTACATACGGGATGGAAACCGGTTTTTTTAGGTTTGCCGGGCAAAACCAAAACGACAATAAAATTTATTCAACCAGTCTGATATCCCTGTTTTTCACCTCGGTAAGTTTTGTGTTGCTGATATTTGCATTTTCGGGACAAATAGCCGGTTGGATCGATTACGGCGAACACCCTGAATACATAAAATGGATGGGAATTATTGTTGCTATCGATGCGTTTACCTCCATACCATTTGCGTTGCTTCGATTGAAAAATAAAGCCTTGAAATTTGCTTCGCTGAAATTTTTGAATATCGGGATCAACATCGGGGCGAACTTATTTTTTCTTTCGTTTTGCCCCTGGATTTTAAAACACCATCCCGATTCGTTTTTTCGGTATTTGTATTCCCCTGAAATTGGTGTAGGGTATGTTTTCATCTCGAATTTAATAGCTTCCATTGTACTTCTGATCACCCTGCTTCCTGAAGTTTTCAGGGTAAAAATGAATTTCGACTGGCAATTAATGAAACAGATACTGGCTTATTCGTTTCCTGTGTTAATTGTTGGGATTACAGGAATGATCAATCTGGATATTGATAAGATATTAATTCCGGAATTAATTCCGGCAGAAGAAAATCCGATGAAACAACTCGGAATTTACGGGGCCAATTACAAGCTGGCTGTGCTGATGAATATGTTTACACAGGCTTTCCGATATGCTTTTGAGCCGTTTTTTTTCAGCCGGAAAAAAGACCGTGAATCGAACCGGATTTACGCGTTGGTGATGAAATATTTTGTGATTTCAGGATTGGCGATATTTCTGGGTATGATCTTTTTTATGGATATTGTGAAGTTGTTAATTGATCCGTCGTACCATGAAGGTTTAAAGGCCGTTCCGCTGATCCTGATGGCCAATTTGTTTATGGGCATTTATTTCAATCTTTCACTTTGGTATAAACTCACCGACAAAACCATTTACGGAGCGTATGTTGCAACTGTTGGCTCGGTAATCACACTGGCACTGAATTTTCTGCTGATCCCGAAATTTGGATATATGGGTTCGTCTGTTGCAGTGCTTATTTGCTTTGTGAGCATGACCATCATCTCGTTTTACTACGGACAAAAATATTTTCCGATAAATTACGACATCAAAAGAATGGGCGTCTATTTTGGTATTGCACTGGTTTTATATTTCGTATTTCTTTTAATACCTTTCCAGTCGTTTCTTATACAATTATTCGTCGGAACAATTCTGTTTCTGATTTTTGCGCTGGTTATTTATTTTGGAGAAAGGAAAGAAATACGGAGCTTGTTGAAAAAATAAAATTTACCATTCCCTATTTTCTGAGAAAAAACTTTTAAAGTTACGTTAGTTTCGTAAAAAATACTTTTTAGTATTATTTTTGCAATAATTATTATACCTCATGGAACGAATAAAGATAGCGCTGGCATGTGACCATGCCGGTTTTGAACGCAAACAGAGTATTATTGAATACCTGAAGGAACAGGGATACGAAGTGAAAGATTTTGGAGCCTATTCAAGTGAGAGTTCAGATTATCCCGATTGGGTACATCCGATGGCCGAAGCTGTTAGTTCTGGTGAGTATCAGTTTGGAATCACCTTTTGCGGAAGCGGAAACGGAATTAACATGACGGCCAACAAACATCAGAAAATACGTTCAGCAATTTGCTGGATGCCTGAGATTGCCCGTCTTGCCCGTCAGCACAACGATGCCAATGTTTGCGCCCTTCCGGCCCGCTACATTACTGATGACGAAGCCCGGGAAATTGTCAAAATATTTTTGTCGACCGGATTTGAAGGTGGCCGTCATTTACGCCGTGTACAAAAAATCCCGGTTCAGTAAAATGTCTAAAACCAAAAACATATTCATCAGCGATTCCGAAAAAATTGTTGCCGACCTGAAGCATCGCAACACCATCAAATTCAATATTTCAAAATACGACGCAGCGGTTGAAAAAGGAGTACAGCGGTATTCCAATCTGGAATTGGCCCGCGAACGTGCTTCATTTATAAAAGGTCAGGCAATCAATCATCTGTATGAATATCTTATTGAATTCGAAAAAAACAGTACCCGCAATGGGGCGCAGGTGATTTGGTGTCGCGATTCAAACGAAGCCATCGAATCGGTAAAATCAATTTTGGTTCAAAACCAGGCTTCGTTGCTGGTAAAAAGCAAGTCGATGACTACCGAGGAAATTGATTTTAACGAGCATGTTGAGAAAATCGGGGTTGAAACGCTGGAAACCGATTTAGGAGAATACATTGTACAACTGGCGGGGGAGAAGCCATATCATATTTTGACCCCGGCAATGCACAAATCGCGGCACGATATTGCCGATCTGTTTCACGAAAAATTTAATACGCCGCCGGGTAGCGATCCTCAATTTCTGACTGCCTATGTCCGAAAAAAACTGAGACAAAAATTCCGGACGGCGGATGTCGGTGTAACCGGTGCCAATTTTTTGGTAGCCGACGTTGGTGGAATTGGGTTGACAGAGAACGAAGGAAATGGCTTAATGACGGTTTCGTTTCCCAAAGTACATATTGTTATTGCCGGGATTGAAAAAGTGATCCCGTCAATGAAAGATTTGGGTTTGCTTTGGCCGTTACTGGCAACCCGGGGTACGGGGCAGCAAATATCAGTTTACAATTCGCTGATTACCGGCCCCCGAAAAGAAAACGAGGCTGACGGACCCGAAAAGATGTTTATTCTTTTGCTTGACAATGGACGAACAAATCTGTATCAGTCCGACGACCGTTACGAAGCATTGAAATGCATCCGCTGCGGGGCCTGCCTGAATGTTTGCCCCATTTACAAGAACATTGGCGGATATACCTACAATGCGACGTACAGTGGACCGATTGGTTCAGTGATTACTCCTTTCTTCAAGGGTGAAAAAGAATACAATCATCTGAGTTTTGCCTGTACCGTTTGCGGGAAATGTACCGAAACCTGCCCGGTGAAGATTCCGCTTCACAACCAGTTGTTGCTTAACCGGCGCGATGCAGTTGAAAACGGGGGAGATTTTGTGTGGAACAAAGGAATGAAAGCATTTTCCTATACATTTTCAGAACGGAAGAGGCTCGACAGGTTCAATGGGAAAATGAAAAACACAGCACTTTCTTTGGCAAAAAACACCCTCGGAAAGCGAAAGTCGCTTCCGAAAGTTGCCGCTCAATCATTCAGTAAAGAATGGAAATCAAAACAATAAAGCTATGTTATCGAATACGTGCAAATATGCAGTCAGGGCGCTGATTTATCTGGGGAAAAACGCAACGGAAAAAGAAAAGGCAGGCATTAAAAAAATTGCCGGCGATCTGAATATCCCGACTCCTTTTCTGGGGAAAATATTACAGAACATGGTACGGCAAAAAGTATTGATTTCAACGAAAGGGCCGAATGGGGGTTTTGCGCTTGGAAGAAAGGCAAAAGATATTTCATTGTACCAGATTGTTTCTATTGTTGACGGAGAAGACTATTTCAAAAATTGCCTGATCAGTCACGAACCATGTAGTTCGGTTCATGAAAAAGGAAAACATTGTCCGGTTCACGGGCGCTTTGGACAAATCAGGGAGCAGTTAGTCGCTTTTTATAAAGAAACCAATATCCAGGTAATACTGGATGATATGAAAGGGCATGAAAATCTTATCGAACTGTAAAAATCCGTTCGATCTTTTTCCCTGAAACAAAAAAGCGGTAGAAAAAAAGCGCCAATGCAGCGCCTGCCAGATCAGCAAAAAAATCATCGTAATTTCCCGAGCGGTTACGTGCAATGGTGTTTTGCAAAACTTCAAACAGGGCGCCCAGAAAAAGCGATGAAACAAAAGCGGCAAAATAGCCTTTGCCTACCCGCAGTTTTTCAAATGGAGGAATAAGGAAAAGGCAGCTTATAAAATACATTCCGACATGAACTATTTTATCAAAATGCGGAATAATAAAGGTTTTCTGAGGAAGATCGTCGCCGGGCAACAAACTTAAAACAGCAATAATAACAATCCATAAAAAGGGTTTCCAAAAATATCTCATCACTATCATTTTAATGGCCGGAATTTACATTCACATACCGTTTTGCAAAAAAAAATGTCACTACTGCGACTTTTATAAAAGCACCAATCTGGGACCAAAAGTACAGCTTTTATATGCAATGATGCAAGAGCTGGAACAACGAGCAGATGAACTTTCGGGCGACAGCATTCAAACGATCTATTTTGGAGGTGGCACTCCCTCTGTACTTTCTTCCGGAGAAATTTCAATGCTCCTTGCGCAGATCAGTCGTTTGTATAACGTACAAACTGTTGCGGAAATTACTATGGAATGTAATCCGGATGATATAAATCCGGAATACCTTGGTCAGATCAGGGAAACAGGAGTAAACAGATTAAGCATCGGCATCCAGTCGTTTTCGGCTGCCGACCTGCACCTGATGAACCGAAGACATTCGCCCCAACAGGCCGTTGATGCTGTAAAAATGGCGCAAAATGCAGGATTTGACAACATCAGTATGGACCTGATTTACGGATTGCCCGGGCAGGATTTGCAAGCCTGGGAAGAAAATATCCGAAAGGCCATTGATCTCGACGTGCAGCATATTTCAGCCTATCATCTAACCTATCACGGAGGGACCATTTTTTACGAAAAACTGCAAACCGGCACTCTTCGTGAGTTGCCCGATGAGCTAAGTCTTCAGCAATTTAAAATGCTAAAAGAGGAGCTTGCAAAAGCAGGTTTCGAACAATACGAAATTTCGAATTTTGCCCGCAACCAGCTTTATTCAAAACACAATACCGGGTACTGGTTTCAGCAAAAATACCTGGGAATTGGCCCTTCTGCGCATTCATTCGACCTTGAAACCCGACGCTGGAACGTTTCCGACAACCTGAAATATATCGACGGAATTGAGAAGGGAACCAACTATTTCGAGTCGGAACAACTGAGCCGTTTCGACCGTTACAACGACTATGTAATAACCCGCCTTCGTACCATTTGGGGAATTTCGGAAAAAGATATCGATGATGAGTTTGTCCCGCATTTCAGGAAAAACATAGATAAATATTGCCGGACAGGGCATATTCTGCAAAAAAATCAGGTATGGGTTTTGTCGGAGGACGGGCTATTTATTTCCGATAAAATCATGGAAGACTTGATTTTATTGCAGTCTTAAATATTGTTAATTCAAAAAACGAACTTCTTTGATTCACTATATAATTCTATATCTTAGCGGTTTCAAAAAATTGGAGTCTACATGAAAGTAAAAATTGTCAACAAATCGACCAACGATTTGCCATCATACAGCACTGTACATTCAGCAGGAATGGACCTTCGGGCAAACCTTGAAAAAGAAATTGTACTGAAGCCGCTGGAACGGGTTTTGGTACCCACCGGCCTGTTCATTGAACTTCCGGTAGGATACGAAGCCCAAATCAGGCCACGCAGTGGTTTGGCCCTGAAAAAAGGAGTTACGATTTTAAATACCCCGGGAACAATTGATGCTGATTATCGGGGTGAAATAGGAGTTATTTTGATTAACCTGTCGAATGAAGATTTCGTAATACAGCACGGCGAACGTATTTGCCAAATGGTAGTTGCATCGCACGAAACAGTGCAGTGGGAGCTTGCTGAAGATCTGAAAGAAACGGAAAGGGGAGCCGGAGGCTTTGGACACACAGGGAAACATTAAAAAAGAAATGCAAATTAAATATTCGGTTTTACTCGTAGTTATTGTGGCTTTGCTTTCATCGTGTGCCAGTGTAAAGCAACCGGTAGCAACTGTTCCTGTTGTGAAAGATGAACCGCAGTTTCCTGCTTTGTCCGACGAAAAGCAAAATGAGTTTGAGTATTTATACATCGAAGGGCTGAAGCAAAAACAACTGGGGAATATACAAACTGCAGTTTCCGTGTTTTCGCGATGTCTGGAGATTGACCCGAATTCGGCAGCTACCATGTTCGAGCTGGCCAATATCCATCTGGGAAACGGCGATTTGACCAGTGCATCGCTGTTGCTTGAAAAGGCAATAGAAATAAATCCCGGCAACAAATGGTATAAAATTCAGCTTGCACGCATTTATCAGCAATCCAAACAATTCGAAAAAGCGGCCAATTTGTATGGGCAGCTTTATGCAGAGAACCCCGATGAAATGGAAAACCTCGAATACCTGTACATGAAGGCGGGAATGCTTTCGTCGGCTAAAAAATACGATGAAGCGATTGTTGCTTTCGATTTACTGGAATCGAAACTGGGTTTTAACGAGCAGATAATCATGGCCCGTCAACAAGTTTATATAGCCGCCGGAAGTACGGAAAAAGCTGCATTGGAAATAAATAAGCTGATTGAATTTGCCCCTGAAGATACCCGTTATTACGGACTGATGGCCGATATGTACCTCGATCAGGGCGACTCGGTAAAAGCACTTGAATATTACAACAAGATACTTGAAATGGACCCTGAAAACGGGTTTGTACATTTTTCGCTGGCCGGTTATTATCAGAAAATGAAAGATCCCGTCAAAGCGTATGAGCACACCCGCGAAGGCTTCAAAAATGAAAGTCTGGAAATCGATGCCAAGCTGCAAATGTTTTTGATGCTTACCGGTAACCCGCAACAATCAGTCATTAATGAAAAACAAACAAATGAATTGCTGGGATTGTTACGGGCTATGTATCCCGATGATTTCCGGGTAAAGGCCCTGTATGCCGATGTTCTTTTACAAAAAGGTCAATTGGAAGAAGCCCGTACGCAATTGCGAAACATTCTGGAAACCAACAGGGAAGATTATCTTATTTGGGAACGGTTGTTGTTAGTCGATAACGACTTGCTCGATTTTGAAAGCCTATATACTGAAAGCAAAACTGTTATTGAGCTCTTCCCGGAAATGCCAATGCCCTATATGCTTCACGGAGTAGCTTGTCTTCAGAAAGAACTATACGAAGAAACCCTGAAAATAATTACCGAAGGCGAAGCTTATGTGGTGGAAAACAATCCGCTGGCTATTCAGTTTGCCTTATACAAGGCTGAAGCCAATTACAAACTCAACCGGGTTGAGGAAGCGTTCAAAGCGTTTGATGAAGTGGTAAAACTGGACCCTGAAAACTATATGGCGTTGAATAATTATGCGTATTATTTGTCGCTCAGGGACGAAAATCTTGAAAAAGCTGCTCGCATGAGCGGCAAGGCTGTGCAGGCAAACCCGCAAAACGCAACCTATCTCGACACATACGCATGGGTTTTATTCCGGCAAAAAGATTATAAACTGGCCCGGTTTTATCAGGAAACGGCTATTCAGAACGGAGGCGATCAGAATGCAGTAATTCTGGAACATTACGGCGATATTTTGTACATGCTTGGAGAAAAAGACAATGCCATGGAGTATTGGAAAAAAGCTCTCGAAGCAGGAGACGGAACCGATTTTCTGGGAGAGAAAATTAAAAAAGGACAGTACATTGAAAAAAAGGTTCAGTGAGAAAGAAGACTATAAAAAAAACCTGCAAGCTACTGGCAACGGTTGTTCTTTGCTCCGGGTTCTTTGCCTGTAAAACATCTCGCGAAGTCGTTCGGGTCGAAAACCTGAGGCCCATTGGTACCAACCGGTTGCTGAATAACCTCGAAAAAAATGCATTCGATTATAAAGAAATGGAACTTAGCCGCATTTCGTGCCAGTATGAAAGCAATACCCAAAATGTGTCGTTCCGGGGTACGATAAAGGCAATAAACAACGAAGCAATCATGCTTTCCTTCAATAAAATGAATGTACCTGTTGGAAAGGCTTTGCTGACCCCCGACAGCGTGAAGTTCATTAATTACATTGAAAAAAACTATTTGCTCGATAACTACAATTATTTAAGTGATCTGCTGAATATTGATCTCGATTTTGAAACCGTGAATGCCATCCTGTCGAATAATGCTTTTTCGTACCACGAAGATAAACGCAACAACGAATTTCGGGAATTTACCTCCGAGATCGATTCCGGAATGTATGTTCTGAAATCGATCGGGGACCGCAAGCTGGATAAAGTGATGCGAAAAGGGAAAGAAAAAAAGGCTGATCGTCTGCAAAAAAAACGCGATGGGGAAGATCTCGTTGTGCAGACACTTTACATTGATTCAAAATTCAAATTGCGAAAGGTGGTTCTCGACGACCAAGCAAATAAAAGACTGGGCATCATCACGTTTTCCGATTTTATGGATATTGATCGTCAATCTTATCCAGGTGAGATTAACTTGCAATTCATCGGGGAGAAAAACCGCCTTCAGATGAAAATAAAAATCGGGAAACTGACGATGGAAAATAAACAAAGTCTTAATTTTAAAATTCCGGAACGTTACCAACCGATTAACTAAGAAATGCGACGATTGATCTTTTTCGGGTTTTTTATTTTTTCAGGAATTCTCCTGAACGGACAATCGCTTGAAGATCTCCAAACAAAAAAAGAGAAAACACTTGAGCAGATCAAATACACCAATCGTTTGCTGAACGAGGCTCAGAAAAACGAAAAATCAACGCTGAATAAGCTGAAACTGCTGAACGAACAAATCAAGCTGCGCAACCAGTTGATAACCGGATATAACAATGAAATTAAGACCATCGACGGGGGGATTGATGAAAATACGGAACAGATAAAAAGGCTCGACAGCGATCTGGAGGATTTGAAAAAAGAGTATGCCGAAATGATCCGTTTTGCTCAGAAGAACCGGAATTCGTATGATAAAACTCTCTTTTTGCTTTCGTCGAAAGATTTTAACCAGGCCTACAAACGGCTCATCTACCTTCAGCAATATTCAGAATACCGGCAAAAACAAGCCGCCCGGATTACCGAAACGTGCGATCTGATAGATCAAAAGGTAAAAGATCTGGAAAAACAGAAAAACCAAAAGCAGCAAATCTTGTCAGGTAAACGGCAGGAAGCCCAAAAACTGGACGGCGAACGGGCAAAACAGGGGAAATATGTGGTTTCTCTTCAGCAAAAGAAAAAAGATTTGCAAAAACAGTTGAGGGATCAGCAAAAGATAGACGAACAGTTGAGTCGCGCAATAGAGCGTATTGTTGAAGAAGAAGCCCGTAAATCGGAAAAGAAAGGTTCGACCGGGTTTACACTTACCCCGGAACAGAAATTGATTTCAGGGAAATTGGAACAAAACCGGGGACGTTTGCCCTGGCCGGTTGAACGGGGAGTAATTACCGAACGTTTCGGTATTCACGCCCACCCGGTACTGAAAACCGTTCAGGTAAAAAATAATGGCATCGATATTTCAACCTCACCCGGAACCCGGGCGCGGGCTGTATTCGATGGCGAGGTGAGCCGGGTATTTGGCATTTCAGGCGGAAATATTGCTGTGATCGTCCGGCATGGAAATTACCTCACCGTTTATTCAAACCTGAAAGGTGTGACTGTAAAAGCAGGCGATAAAATAAAAGCCAAACAGGAACTGGGAATCATTTTTACCGATGAAAACGACGGAGGTAAAACTAGCCTTAAATTCCAGATTTGGAAAGAAAGCCAGAAACTTGACCCCGAACTGTGGCTGAGCAAATAGGGCAGGGGCATAACCTGATTATGACTGCAAATTCTTGATATAAAAAATCATGATTAATGACTGATTCGATGAATCGTAGCTTATAATTTTTGCAATATTACCGAGTGTGTTTTACTGACATTTGCCGGGCCAAGAACGTTAAATCCTGCCTGTTCGGCAAGCGATACCGATTGTTGGAATTCTTCTTTTTTCACATGGCCGGGAGGTTCTGCAAAATACAGAAACGATTGAGGTTTTAGCATCCGGTAAAGATCTGCGAACAATTTTTTCCGGTCGGGTACTTCGTGGGCAACAGCAAATAACAGGGCAAAATCGGCCGATTGTTCCATGCCTTCAAAATCACTCTCATTTCCGGCAATCAGCTTCGGTTCAATAATTTCCCGGACGCCTGCCTTTTCAGCTCTGCACTTCAGTTTATCCAACATTTTTTGCTGAATATCGAAACAGTACACTTTCCCGGAGCTGCCTACCATTTGAGCCATCGGCAGGCTGAAATAGCCCATGGCGCAGCCAAAGTCAATAACACGCATACCGGGTTTCAAATACGGACTTAAAATCTTTTGGGGATTGTGGCTGAATTTCCGGATCGGGACCAGAAGCATGTACCCCATCCACCACGGGCAAACTTTTGAATATTCCATAGTTTCTGTTTTCAGTTTTTTTATTGCAATACTAATTGGTTCGGTTCTTTTTTTCCTGTGATAATCGGTTAATAAGACGATTTGTCCGGTTAGCGATGGTAAAGTTCCTGATGTATCGTGCTTTGCCACAAAAAGTATAAATTCAGGAGAACAGGAAAAAATGACTTCTAGAAAATGGAAACACCTGAAACAAGCAAGAGATTCTTCTGTTTGAATGATTACTAAAATCAGTACTTATTCGGAACATAGGTCATTTCGTCCAACGGTGGGCGGACATATCCTTTGCTGTCTTTCCGCTCGGTCAGTTCAAATGGTTCGGGCGTCAAATCTTCGTATGGGATGCACGAAAGCAAATGGCTGATGCAATTTAACCGTGCCCGTTTTTTGTCATCGGCTTCAACCATATACCAGGGAGAAATTTTCGTGTCGGTGTACGCAAACATCTCGTCTTTTGCCTTCGAGAATTCCACAAATAATTCTCGCGATTTCAGATCCATTGGACTCAGTTTCCATCGTTTGGTCGGGTCATTTATCCGCGACTGAAACCGTTTTTCCTGTTCTTCTTCGCTTACCGAGAACCAATATTTTATCAGGATGATTCCCGAGCGGATCAACATCCGTTCAAAATTTGGGCACGAGCGCAAAAATTCCCAGTATTCTTCTGAAGTACAGAATCCCATCACTTGCTCAACGCCTGCACGGTTGTACCAGCTCCGGTCGAAAAGCACCATTTCTCCGGCTGCGGGCAGGTGGTGTACATAGCGCTGAAAGTACCATTGTGTTTTTTCCTTGTCGGTGGGGGTTCCGAGCGCTACCACCCGGCAAATGCGCGGATTGAGCGACTGGATAATGCTTTTAATCGTTCCGCCTTTGCCAGCCGCATCGCGCCCTTCAAAAATGACAACCACTTTTAATCCTTTCAGTTTGATCCACTCCTGAAGTTTTACCAGTTCGATCTGCAATTTGTTAAGTTCTTGCTCGTAAAATTTATTATCCAGCTTTTGGGGTTTCGTAATGGTGGTTGAATCATTTTCCATAGTTTTCCGGTTTTTGATGAAACAGCTATTAAAATTACGGAAACTATTGATTAGAAATATTATATATCCGTATGTTTTTTATTCATCAAGTGGTTTCGGGTAATTTGGTTGATGTAACAAATGCAATTCCCCGATGTTTACGAAAAAAAAATCTGCTTCGACCTGAAATTTCATAAAAAAGCCCGGCGTTTCGGCCAGGCTGGGTGTATCTTGTTTACAGGTTTTACAGATTGGCAACCCGGTTTAGTTTTGGCACATCCAGAAATTTAATTTTGCGGCCTTGCAGGTCAATTAGCTTGTCTTGTTTAAATTCCGACAACAGGCGGATCACACTTTCTGTAGCTGTTCCAACCATGTTGGCCAATTCTTCGCGGGTCAGCGAAATTTGCAGGGTATTGGTATTGTCCAGGTTGAAATTATCCTTCAGGAGGAGTAAAACTTCGGCCAGACGTTCACGGACCGTTTTCTGGGCAATGTCGGTTATGTAATCGTTGGCTTCGCGCAATTCGCGGCAAACAATCTGCAGCATGTGGTGCGAAAACTGCCAGTTATTTTGAATCAGGTACAAAAGGGTTTGATACGGAATGTGGCAGAGTACAGCTTCATCGATAACCTTTGCCGTGGTACATGCCAGTTCCTGGCTTAGCAACGAACGGTATGCAATAATATCGCCCTTTTTGACGAAACGTATAATCTGTTCCTTTCCGTCAATTCCGGTTTTAAAAATTTTCAGGATACCCCTTGTAATGCAATAGAATCCGGTTAAACGGCTGCCTTCGCGATAAATAATATTTCCTTTTTTATAAAGCGAGCAGGTTTTGTCGAAATTCAACTGTGCAAATTCCTGGTCGGTTAATTTTTTGAATAACTGAAAACCTGAAAGATCGGCTTCCTCGTCGGTTGGTCTCTTGATAGTGCTTCTCATCACCCTCTGTTTTATTTAATGAAAAACTATTTGAAATTAAATTTAAAGATACAATGAACTTTTCTTCTTCAGAAACGATTAATTTATATATTTAAATATATTAGGTTTGTTGCGACAAATAAAAACAAATAAAAGAATAACCACAAAAAAAAGATAGTATTATGAAGCACACAATTGATTTAGCATGGAAAGAAAGTATGACTTTTGAAACCGAATTGGACGGACATGTACTGACTCTTGATACCGCATCCGAATCGGGAGGTAACGACCGGGGCCCAAGGCCGAAAAAACTCATGCTGGTAGCGCTGGCCGGTTGTACCGGGATGGATGTAATTTCTATTCTGAGAAAAATGAAAATTGAGCCCGAAGCATTCAATGTTATTGTGGAAGGAGATGTGGCCGACAGCGATCCGAAAAAATATACGCAAATGAAGGTTATTTACCAGTTCAAAGGAAAAGATCTACCGGTTGATAAACTACAAAAAGCTATCGACCTTTCGCAGGAAAAATATTGCGGTGTAAGCGCCGTTTATCGCAATGCCCTGAAAATGGAATCGGAAATCAGGATAATTGAGTAACAGTCTCAGCAATTTCTTATTCATAATACAAAATAGAATCCGTCCAATTTTTGGTAACTTTCCAAAAATTGAGAAGGGAAAGGCAAATGAAGAATTTCAGCTTATTCGGGCCAGGCGATGACAAAATTTTCAACATGATGAAAATTTGTGATTTCAACGAGGAAGATCGTTCGCAAAACGAACTTCCCCACCTGCACGAGTTTTATTCTGTTTTCTGGATGATAGAGGGAGAAGCGGTGCATGCGACTGACTATGTGGAATATCGTCTGCCCACCGGTTCTGTCCTTTTTGTGCCGCCCGGCTTAAAACACCGCCTGGTGTTGGACAATCTTGCTGGTGGATATTCTGTTATTTTCAACGAAGAATTTATTCGTTTTAACCGGAAAAATCACGTTCCTCTAAAAGAATATAAACTGTTCAACAATCCTTCTTTTCGGAGTATCATTACCTTGGATGAACCGGGGAATAAAAAGTTTGAGCAGGTGTTTGGCTTCATGTTCGATGAAATTCAGAAAAAAGACGGATACAGCCACGATATTGTTCTGAACCTGTTGCACTTGCTTCTTTTGGAGTCGCGCCGGATTTTCGATGAACAGTACGGACAAATTGAATCTCAATCGGGCGGAGAGGCCGACACACAGTCGATCATTCAGTTTAAATCGCTCATCGAGGAACATTTTAAAATCCACAAAAATGTTTCATCGTATGCCGATATGCTGAGTATGAATCCTTCGTGCCTGAATGAGGTTTCGAAAAAGACAACCGGAATTACCGCCGGTGAAATGATCCGCAACAAAGTAATAGAGGAAGCAAAACGAATGTTGTACGCTTCCGATCTGTCGGGAAAAGAAATTGCTTTTGAGCTTGGATTCGACGATCCGGCCTATTTTAGCAGGTTTTTCAAAAAGTACACCGGGCAAACATTAAAGCATTTTCGTGATCTTAGCCGAAAAAAGTACCATTAAATCTTTTTTTAGTCCATTTTCTACTCGATTTTCCTGTTTTATCTTTGTAACTGAAATATTAACAAATTAATTATCAGTTATGAAGACAATGAAATTGAAAACAGTTTTTATCCTTTTAATAGCATTAGGATTAAGTTCGGCAGCATTTGCTGAAACGTATAAAGTTGACAAAACCAAAAGCACCGTGAAGTGGCTGGGTAAAAAAGTTACCGGTCAGCATAACGGAACAATCTCTTTTAGCGAAGGCGCTTTGCAAGTTGCCAACGGAAAACCATCGGGTGGTGAATTTGTGATTGACATGAATTCGATTGTAGACGAAGATTTGACCGACGCAACCTGGAACCAGAAATTGGTTGGACATTTGAAATCAGATGATTTCTTTGGAGTAGAAAAATTCCCGACAGCAAAACTGGTTTTAACCAATGTGACGGCAAAAGGCGGGAACAAATACCTTTTTAAAGGAGATCTTACTATAAAAGGAATTACCCATCCCGCAGAATTTGAGGCTTCGTTTTCGATGAGCGGAAATTCTGTTTCAGCCGAAGGGACTCTGGTGATCGACCGTTCCAAATATGATGTGCGCTATGGTTCCGGCAAATTCTTTGACAACCTGGGCGACAAAACCATCTACGACGATTTCACGCTTGATTTTAAAGTTGTAGCCAGTAAATAAGAATTTTAAAAAAGTTTCAATTTCCTGTCATTGAGCATCGCGAAACATCTGTTGCATTGAAATACAGATTCTTCGCTATGCTCAGAATGACAAGGGATTTTTAATTTGCATAGAAATGGAAACAATTATATACCGTTCAGAACAGCGCGGACAGGCTAATCACGGTTGGTTAAACGCGCGGTACAGTTTTTCGTTTTCCAATTATTATAATCCGGAAAACATTCATTTTGGGGTTCTTCGTGTGTTGAACGACGACATCATTCAGCCCGGGATGGGCTTTGGCACACACCCGCACGATAACATGGAAATTATAACCATTCCGCTGAAAGGCGCTTTGATGCATCAGGATAGCATGGGGCATCAATCGGTCATTAAGTCTGGTGAAGTACAGGTAATGAGTGCCGGAACAGGTATCCGTCATTCCGAGTTTAATGCTTCGGAAGAAAAATCGCTGAACCTTTTCCAGATATGGATATTCCCCCACCGGCAAGGTCTGAAACCCCGTTACGATCAGAAAAAATTTGAAGCTGAAGCCGGAAAACCCACCTTGCTTGTTTCTCCCGACGGACGTGATGGTTCGCTGAGGATCAATCAGAATGCCTTTATTTCGAGAATCAGCCTGGAAGCCGGAAACAGTTTTAATTACAAACATTATTCTGAAGGAAATGGCCTTTTTATAATGGTGATTGAAGGAAAAGCAAGTATCTCGGGAGAAACACTTGGAAAAAGGGATGCTCTGACCATTAAAAAGACCAACGAATTTACCGTTGAGGCACATGAACAGCTCGACGTATTGATTTTGGAAGTACCGGTTTAACCGGTTATGGCCAAACTTCCGAGATCGGAATTTCCAAACGATCGACCCGTAAGAGGTTAGTTTCGAAATCGGTATGGTCGCGGCCTTTCACTTCAAATACAGCTTTGTAATTTTCGGTTCCACTTTGTTTTGCCATCTTTTCAAGCTGTGATAAGCCTTGTTTTTCGGTCAGCAGTTTCAAGGTGGCAATATTTCCAACATCGCTGTCGCACATGAAGAAAATAATTCTTCGTCCATCAATGGTTACAAAATGTACCAGCGAAGCATATTCGTAAGTCAGGTTATTCAGACTGTGGTTGTTGAAGCTGATAACGGAATCCGCAGTCGTGTAATTCAGTAATCCTTCTTTGATGTCGTAACTTATCCCGATCTTCTCATTGATCGGTCGAAGAAGGTTTTGGGTTTTATATGAGCCAATAAAAATAATATGGTTTCCCGGAAGGTCGTTCCAGCGCAACTGGCTTGAATAGATCATGTTGATGTCGGTCAGACCTCCGCCAAGGATATTCATGATTTTATAAATTCCGAAAGGCGCCTGTGAATTAATGTATGTTTGACTGGTCTTTTCAATCCGGTCAATCAGCTCCGGGTTTTCAGCAATATATTGGTCGAGGTCTTCATTGTTGTTGATGCTGTTGATGCGCATCGTTCCTGAAACTTCATTTTTACTGTTCAACCGGAAGAAATAATGATCGCCCAATATTAGCAAAACCGGATAGTCGCCCCGGCGAAGCTCTTTCCAAAACGAAAGCCGCGCTGTTTCCGGGCTTTTCCGGTGTTGGTACAAAAAATACGTAAACGTCAGAAAAAGGATAGACACACCAAGGAAAAAAGGAGCAATGCGAAATAAGCGTTTGCTGTAAATCTTGTAATAATTGGTATGAAACTGGACGTTGTATTTTCCCTTCGGGATTGAAAAACGAATTTCATCGTCTTTGCCTTCCCGTTCGTAATATTCTTCCAGCTTTTTCCGAAGGTTTAATATGTAGACACGAATGTTCAGGTCCTTCTCTTGGCTGACATTTTTTCCAAATACCTCATTTGCAATCTGAAATTCTTTTGGATTTTCCCCTTTTATTGTGGATTCAACCAGGTAACGAAGCAGTTCACGGTTAATGCCCGATTTTGAAAAACACTGGCTTTTCAGGATGGATTCAAGGTATCGCGCTATTTGTTTGTAATCTGCCATTATTTACTGTAAATGAGGATTGTTAAAAGAAATTTTAACCTTCTTTTTACTGTTTTAAAAGTATAAATTTTTCAGGAACAAAAAAACGGACTTACATTTAATAGAAAAACACAGAAAAAGAACCGTTAATAAATAAATTTCATGAAGAAAAATCTAAGCAGAAGAAGTTTCATCGGGGTAACAAGTGCAGTTACTGCCGGGACTCTGATTACAAATCCGGTCAGTACCTTTGCATCGGCAGCCAAATCGAAACAACGGCTGGCATTGGTTGGTGTTGGTGTACGTGGAACTGGTTTTTGGGGAAAAAATATTGTCGACCGTTATTCCGACCAAATAGAGTTTGTTGGCCTTTGCGACATCAACCCCGGAAGATTGGAATATGCGAAGGAATACATGGGTATAAATTGCCCGGCATTTAGCGATTTCGATGAGATGATTGCCAAGACCCGGCCCGACACCGTGATCGTTACTACCATGGACTGCACGCATCATATTTACATTATCCGCGCGTTGGAACTGGGATGCAATGTAATTACCGAAAAGCCGCTTACCACCGATGAAGACAAATGTCGCCTGATTCTCGATGCAGAGAAAAAATCAGGAAAAAATGTAATTGTTGGTTTTAACTATCGCTGGGGAATTCAGTTTACCCGGTTGAAAGAATTACTTGCCGAAAAGAAAGTTGGTAAAATCACTTCGGTTGATTTTCACTGGTACCTGAATACCTATCATGGAGCCGATTATTTCCGCCGCTGGCATGGAGAAATTGATAAAAGCGGTTCGCTTTGGGTACACAAGGCAACTCACCATTTCGATTTACTGAACTGGTGGATTGATTCCGATCCGGTGGAAGTTACCGCTTACGGAAGTCTCGAACATTACGGGAGCAACAACAAATTCCGCGGATTGAATTGCCGCAATTGTGCGTATACCAGTCAATGTAAATTCTACTGGGATATTATGAAAGACAAGCATGCGGTGAAATTGTATGTTGAGAATGAAAAATACGATGGATATATCCGCGACAATTGCTTGTGGCGCCATGCAATAAACATTTACGATAAAATGTCAGCTCAGATAAAATATGCCAACAACGTAGTGGTAAATTATTCGCTGACGACGTATTCGCCGTACGAAGGATGGCAAATTGCTTTCAATGGAATGGACGGACGCATCGATTCATGGGAAGGCATTCCGTGGAGGGCAAAAGAAATGGTTAATCAGGCACAGTTGCATGCACAGGAAATGAACCAGGCCGTTAAACGCGATGATTCGGAATACGATGAAATCATGGTTACCCCCAATTGGGGCGAATACGAACTGGTAAAAGTTCCCCGTGTAAAAGCGGGTCATGGCGGTGGCGATGTGCGCCTTCAGGATAAAATTTTTAAAGATCCGAACATGGCCGATCCATATCGTCATGCTGCGGGAACACGAGATGGCGCATTATCGATCATGATTGGCATTGCAGCCCGTAAAAGCATCCAGGAAAAACGGACAGTCAAAATTTCGGAATTAACCGATTTACCGTTGCTTGCCGTTCGTCCGTAATAACTGATAACCAATTAAACCATAAACCTTAAATAGCCGTCTGCCAACTGGCAGATGGCTATTTTACCGAAACATTGTATTTGGGATATTGATTAAAAAAATAGAAAAATGAACCAATCAAGAAGGACATTCCTGAAAAGCTCACTGGCGGTTGCAGGTATTTTTTCCGTTTCAGACGCATTCTCATCAATGGGGTCCCAATCTGGGTTTTTAAAGAATATTGGCGTATGTACTTCGGTGACGAATAGCGAAATTCTTAAAAAATACGGATATTCCTATATTGAGGAAGGAGTTCGCAATTTTCTTGTGCCATCCGAAAGCGAAGATAAATTCAGCGAGCAGTTGGCATTAGCCGGAAAGTCGAAACTTCCGGTAACAGCCTGCAATAGTTTTTTACCCGGTAACCTGAAAAGCGTGGGCAAAGAAGCGGTTCATACCGAGATTCTGAAGTTTGCAGAAACAGCATTCCGAAGGGCAAAAATTACAGGGGTCAAAATTATTGTTTTTGGGAGTGGCGGTTCCAGGGCTATTCCCGAAGGTTTTCCGAGAGAAAAAGCCAAAGAGCAGTTCATTAATTTATGTTCCCAAATGGGGCCAATTGCAGCAAAATACGATGTAATAGTTGTTATTGAGCCATTAAATAAAAAAGAATGTAACTTTATCAATTCGGTTTCTGAAGGGGGCGAAATTGTTAAAGCAGTGAAACATCCGAATATTCAGCTTCTGGCAGACCTTTACCACATGAAAATGGATGACGAAGGACCCGAAAGTATTTTGAAATACGGTAAATTACTGCGCCATGTACACATTGCCGAGAAAGAAGGTCGTGCAGCGCCTGGCACACACAGAGAAGATTTTCGGCCGTATTTTGAAGCATTGAAAAAAGTGAGATACAAAGGAAATATTTCAGTAGAGTGCAAATGGGAAAATTTTGAAGCTCAGATTCCACTTGTAATTAAAGCCATTCAGGAACAAATTTAACCACTAAAATAAAAACTGAACCATGGAAAAAACACGAAGAGATTTTATTAAGAAAACAGCAATTGGCGCTGCCGGTCTTACCATTGGCGGGATAGGCATGTCATCCAAAAGTTATGGAAGCATCATGGGCGCAAACGACAGGGTGAAGGTTGGCATATTGGGGTTTTCGGGCCGTTTTAGAGGTTCGCTCGGCCCGGCATTTCTGAAGTATGCCAAAGAAATGAACTTTGAATTTGTTACTGTCTGCGACATCTGGAACCGTCGCCGCGATGAAGGACAGGCCTGGTATAACCAGATGACCCAGGGAACGATTAATACAGCAAGAAATACCGATGAATTGTGGGATCAGAAACCGGATGCAGTGATCATCAGCACGGCCGATTTTCAACATGCCCTGCACCTGGCCGAAGCAGTAAAAGCCGGTTGCGATGTATATTGCGAAAAGCCGTTTGCTGAAACGATGGACGATGCAAATGTGGGTTTAAAAGCAGCAAAACAAACTGGAAAAGTCATCCAGATTGGTTCGCAACGCCGAAGCGGGACGAATTACCATGCAGCACATGAGTATATTCAGTCGGGCAAATTCGGCAAAGTAATTGCCGTTGAAATGACCTGGAACGTCAACCAGCCGGGAAGATGGCGCTTGCCGGAACTTACTTCGCAAATCAAAGAGTCGGATACCGACTGGAAACGCTACCTGATGAACCGGCCCTACGAACCGTGGGACCCCCGCAAATATCTTGAATACCGCCTGTTCTGGCCCTATTCTTCAGGAATTCCCGGACAGTGGATGTCGCACCAGATTGATACGGTTCACTGGTTCTCTCATTTGCCGCACCCACGCTCAGCAGTTGCCAGCGGTGGAATTTATATGTGGAAAGACGGGCGTAGCAATTTTGATACAATGACCGCCGTGTTTGATTACGGTTCGGAAGATAAGCCCGATGACGGATTCCAGGTGATTTACTCGTCACGGCAAACCAATGCATCAGGAGGAACCAAGGAATGGTACTTTTCGAATGGTGGAAAACTCGACCTCGATACAAATAAGGTGAATAATGATGGTGGTTTATCGGAAAGCCATGCAACCAGAATGGGCATGAAACCTTTCCTTTTGGAAGATTTTGATTTACCACAAATAAAAGTTGAGGCAGATGCAAATACCGGAGCAGACTCGCTTACCAATGCACACATGAAAAACTGGATGGATTGTGTACGTGCCGGAAACGTAAAAACCAATGCGCCCATCGAAGCCGGGTACAGCCATTCGATTGCCAATATCATGGTCACCGCAGCTTTGCGCACGGGACAACGTGCAACCTTCGATGAAAAAACGAAGCAGGTAATGGCCGGAGGCAAGGTATTTAAATATTGATTTTAAGCATGTAGAAAAAGTGAAGGCGCCTAAGTTTTGGCGCCTTTTTTTATTCTTAAATTTGAAGAAAAACAGATGTTATGCAGTCCATTAATCCATACACCGGTCGGCTTGTTGCCAGTTGCAAAAATTATTCGGAAGAAAAAACGAATGAAATCATTGATCTGGTTGATGCTGAATTTCAGCAATGGAAGAAAGCCCCTTTTCTGAAAAGAAAAGAATTGATGCTGAGACTGAAAAAGCAATTGCTTGGTCAGAAGGAAACGCTTGCCTCGCTGATGGTTGCCGAAATGGGGAAGGTGAAACGCGAAGCGCTGGGTGAAATTGAAAAATGTGCTTTGGTTTGTGATTATTATGCTGAAAATGCAGAGTCATTTCTGAAAAATGAAACGATAAAAACCGAGGCGTCTGAATCGTATATTTCTTTTCAGCCGCTGGGAACTGTGCTGGCGGTGATGCCCTGGAACTTTCCGTTTTGGCAGGTTTTTCGGTTTCTGGCTCCTGCGCTGATGGCCGGGAATACCGGTTTGCTGAAACATGCAAGCAATGTGGCAGGTTGTGCGCTGGCAATCGAAAAACTGGTAACCGATGCCGGTTTTCCGGAAAACGTGTTTCGCACATTGCTTATCAGCGGCAGCGAAGTAAAAACGGTCATTGAAAACCCGAAAGTGAAAGCTGTTACATTGACGGGAAGCATGCCAGCCGGAAAATCGGTTGCTGCGATTGCCGGTTCGGCACTGAAAAAATCGGTTCTTGAACTGGGCGGCAGCGATCCGTATATTATTTGTGAAGATGCTGATATTGCCGGAGCAGCACGACTTTGTGTGACCAGCCGTTTGATCAACGCCGGACAAAGTTGCATCGGGGCAAAACGGTTCATTGTGATGGAAACGGTTTACGAGTCTTTCCGCAATGAATTTGTATTCCGGATGGAGGCTGCAACTTACGGCGACCCCAACGACCCGAATACCACGATTGGTCCGCTGGCCCGCCCCGATTTGCGCGATGAATTGCATCAGCAGGTTACCAAAAGTGTCGAACTTGGTGCGAAGATTCTGTGCGGTGGCTTTATTCCTGAAGGAAAAGCTCCGTTTTACCCGCCAACCGTTCTGGAAAATGTAAAACCCGGAATGCCTGCCTATCACGAAGAACTGTTTGGGCCGGTTGCCGTTCTGTTTTGTGTAAAAACAATGGATGAGGCGCTGCAAATAGCCAACGACACAGTGTTTGGATTGGGTGCAAGTATATTTACTTCTGATATTGAGTCCGGGAAAATGCTTGCAGAAAAAGGTCTGGAAGCCGGGTGTGTTTTCATAAACGACTTTGTAAAATCCGACCCGCGCCTGCCGTTTGGTGGAATAAAGGAAAGCGGTTACGGGCGCGAACTTTCCCTTTTTGGCATCCGCGAATTTGTAAATATCAAAACGGTGGTGGTGAGGTAATACATTAAACCTTCAAGGTTTTTAAAACCTTGAAGGTTTAAAATGCTCTGTTTTCTTCTGTCATTCCGGCGAAGGCCGGAATTTCACCGCAACGAAGAACAGAGTCTGATTTAGCCTTAGTGGGCGTCGTGGTTTGTAACCGCGATTTTGTTATTTCCACGGAAGTTAAAAACTTCCGCACCCACCGGGAACTGAATTTGTCATGTGATTTTTTTAAAGACAGTAAGAATATATCAGACTTCATCCAGGTAATGTAAATGTGTTAATTGAATTTATTAAAAATCGAAATGATTTTTTCTCTTTTTTCGTCAAATTCTCCATCACGAATAACAGCTATTTTGTTCTTAAGGCTATTAATGATCTGACTATTAATCTCATTATTAATGATTCTTTTGTGACCCTGGCCTTTGTTCATGTGTTCACGCTTAAATGAGTTGTCAATTTTAAAAACTCTACATATTGCAATACTTTTAAGAGAATTTTTATTGAAAGAAAATGGTCCTTTTTCTGGATCCCAGTATGGAAATAATCCCTCATTGTATAACTTCTCCCACATTAATATATCATTTTTCTTTAAATTAAAACACTCGATATCTGCCACATAGGAACTTTCATTTATATTAGTTAGATTATTATAGTATTTATGCCCTTCAGGAGAAAATTCGTAATTATTATATGTTTCTTTGTTTTTGCTAAATAATAGAATATTGTTGGTGCTAACCTTTCTGTTGGTACAATACATTATTTGCTTTTTCTCAATTAGTCCAAAATAATTGACTAAATCGAGAATATCTACTATTAGACCGTTGTTTGATATAATATTATTGGAGTCATTTAATACATCGTTTTTTTCACTATTATATCCAATTGTATCAAATCTCGCCTCATCAGTTAATTCTGATAATGCTAATTCTATTTTTTGTAATTCACCTTTTAGATCACTAATTTGATTTTCTATATGCTCTTTTTTCAAGAGCAATTCTTTGTGCTTCTTTAAATTTTCCTCATGCTTCCTTTGATATTCAATAAGTTTTTGTTGAATGTTTCCACTAGCTATTGCGTCATGAGATAATAAATCATTGAGAATGCCTATTTTCTTTGGAAGGTCTTTCTGTGCAATTTTGAATAATAGAGTATCATTAAAACTGCTTTTACGCATCCAGAATGGATGAAAAATCCAAATTTCTTTGCCATTACACAAAATGGCTAACGTATGTCGTTTTGTATCCCAGTATTTTTTTAGTTGGGGTACATAACTTTCAAGTTTTTTTGTATGATGCTTTGCTTCAAATAATAAACTGTAGCCCGAGTCCAAATCTTCAATCGTTATGTCCATATATTTTGACTCAAGATTGACTCTACGATGACCAAGTGCTTCAATTAAAGGGAGTAAAAATTTAATTTTAAGCTCTTCTTCATTATTGCATTCTGCTTCTAATTGGAAACTGCTTAATTCCTCAATTTTTTTTAAATTCATATTGTTGCCTTTAAAATTGTTTAATCGACATCAACTTTTGAAACTCAAATTCGATGAGAAATCGAGGCTGATGATTTTGAGTCTGCATCAAATTTAACAATACTTTGAGTTATACGGAAAAATAGTTTTACTTTCTTTTTTAGATAGAAAAATTTAGCTTTTATTAATTGAAAGTCTGCATCATGCTTAACTACTCAGTAGTGGGTTTGAAAGGTAACCCCATAGTCCTTTACTTTTTTTCAACAAAATAACTGTGAATAAAAAAGTATTTACTGCTTAACATCAGTAAATCTATTTTTTGTAAATTGTATTCAGCTTCTACCCAAGTGGGCGGACGGCAAAAAAAATAACTTAATTATCAACCCTTTAAAACAAATCCATTATGAGTAATGAAAACCGTATTTCACTGGCTATCCCGGAAGAAACCGCGACCGCCGTTAAGCAGCATTTTACCGAAGCGGCACAGATGCTGGCCCCTTACCTGATCAATTTGACGCCTGAAGAAAAAAAGTCGCTTCCGAAAGTGGGTGACAAAGGTTATTCGTTTGTAAACAAAGGCAACGAGTATTTGCAGTTGCCCTCTACCCCCATGCCTCCTTACCTCAATGTACCCGAAATTTCAGTTGACCTGAAAGGTTACGACACCTTGAGGCAAATACTCCAGGTGATTATGCCAACCATCGACCGTTTGGACGATACCATGACCTTGTCGGGCAGCGAAGCGTATGGCGGTGTGCTGGCTTTTTACAATTACATTAAAGGCGCGGCAAAAGCCGGGGTTCCCGGGGCACAAACCATTTACGACGATTTAAGTGCCCGTTTCCCCGGCCGCAAGGTAAAAGCCGCTACAGGCGAATAATTCTTCCCTATCAAACCTGACAGGTTTTCCGGAACCTGTCAGGTTGAATAACCGTCGAAATTCTCCCTCTGCTTTCAATCTTCTCTCGCCCGGAACAAAATTGCCTCCTGTGTTTTGGCTTTGTCATTTAAATGAGCTTTTCGAGGAAAAATCGGGCAACTTTCCCGTAAAAACGACAAACTTGTCAAAATCGGGAGAAACTTCTCACTTTTTTGTTCAATTTTCCCGCAAGAATGACAAAAAGCTCCCACCAATGACAACTTACTCGCCAGGGAAGGAAATTCCCTCAAAACAGGGGAAAATTAATGGTTAAATACAATCGAACCCGTACCGGGTTCCGGTTGGCATCGGTTATTATCGGTCTACTATAATCAAATCCGTACCGGATTTTAAAACGATTGCGTTTTAAAAGTTGTTCTAACAATGCCATCGGCATTGGATTATAGTAAAAACGATAGCTATGGTTAGGCGAACAACCCGGTACGGGTTGGATGCTTTGGTCATAAATTTTATCGGATTTTCCACATCTCTCCCACGCACCGGCAAAATTATCAGATAATTTTTCCTATGCACCGGTAAAAATATCTGATAATTTTCCCCATCATCAAATAAAGAAGAATAAAATTATCTGCTTCGCGTCTTTGCGCCTTTGCGAGAGACATTTTGTACCAGCTCGTCCAGCAACTCCACCCAATCATCGTTGCTGTTCAGGCTTTCCACCATTTGGAGTTGGTTGGCTGGTTCTTTTTCAAAAAATTCGCGGTATTCAATGCCCAGTTCAACAATAGTTTCGAGGCAGTCGGCCACAAATGAAGGAGCGGCCAGCAACACTTTTTTCACCCCCGATTTTTGCAGCGACTCCAGCGTTTCATCGGTAAAAGGCTGGAGCCAATTGTTCGACAGGCGCGACTGAAAAGCTACTGAATACTGATCTTTCCGGAGATTCAGCCGGGCCGCCAGCAGGCGTGAAGTTTCGTAGCATTGCGCTTTGTAACAATGTTTACCGTGTTCGGGAAACTGTTCGGAACAGTTACAACTGTCGGCTTTTACCTGCGGATGGATTCGTTCCACATGCCGGTTTGGCAATCCATGGTACGAGAACACGATGTGATCGTATTTTTCAGGCCCGTATTTGCTAATCTGCGCAGCAAATGCATCAATAAATTTTAGATGGCTGTAAAATTCTTCAACGGTTTTCAATTCCGCAGAACACCTTTGTTTTTTCATCTGAAATTTCACCTCTTCGATACTCGTTTCGGTGGTTGACATGGCAAATTGCGGGTACATTGGCACCGCAATAATCTGTTTAAATCCATTCGATTTTATTTCGCTGACAGCTTTTGCAATCGATGGGTTTCCGTAACGCATTGCCACAAAAACCCGGTAGTTTTCGCCCAATCTTTCCTGAAGTTTTTTCCCTGCATTTTCGCTGTGAAAAATAAGAGGAGAACCGTCTTTGGTCCAAAGTCGCCGATACAGTTTAGCTGATTTGGGCGCCCGGAAAGGAACAATAATGAGGTTGACAAGCAGTTTGCGCCACAGCCACGGCAGGTCGATCACCCGTGGGTCGTTCAGAAATTGCGACAGGTACGGGCGTACTGCCTTTGTGGTGGGACGGTCGGGACTGCCCACATTGAGTAAAAGTACTGCTGTATCGGGTTGTTGCATTTCCACTTCTATTTTTTCTCTGCGAAACCCGGTATCTTCTCTGTGTTACTCTGTGGTTGAAAAAATATTTACCACAGAGTGCCGCAGAGTTATTCACGGAGAAACACAGAGTTTTTAAATCGTAATTCGTATATTTTCAGCTATTTCTTTTCCCTGCTTAATTCGGTCGGACATGCCAATTCCATTGCGAACATTTCCGGCCAGAATCAAACCCGCATGTTCGTTTTCAAGAACGGCGATGGCTTCCAGCTTTTCTTCCGATTCGGGTCCGTATTGCGGGATGGCGTGTGCATACCGGTGAATTTTCAGCAAATCGGGGTTGAAATGTTCCAACCCCATCATGGCCGAAAATTCACGGGCAAGAATTTCAACCAATTCGTTTTCCGGCATATCGTAAATTTCCGGTTTTCGCAAGCCTCCCATGAACACTGAAAACAATGCACCGCCTTCCGGCGCGCGACCGGTAAAACTGGTAGAGAGGTACAAAACACCCAGCAATCCGCGTTGTTCTTTCCAGGGTACAAGTCCGCCAAAAGCATTCACCGGAATACCTTTCCATTGCCGGAAACCCACCGAAAACTGCACCACTTTGGCATATTTCATGCGCGTAATTTTTTCTGCTTTTTCTTCAGCAAGAAAAGGAAAAACGGACGGAACAGCATGTCCGCCAATGGTAGAAACGACCTTGCTGAATGTGCCCAAATCTTCGCTCCCGTTTTTTACTGAATAAGTCCCGTTCGTTTCTTTGCTGACGGTTAATTCATCACAGTTGAACCGGATATTTTCTGTGCCAATTTCAGTTTGCAGTGCGTTGATTAAATTCGATAAACCGCCTTTTATGGAGAACACGTCGCGGTTTGCTTTTTTGTCGCGTTCGCTTTTGGGCTCTTTGGCTTTTTTAATCGAGCCGCCAATGAAGCTGCCGTATTTTTGTTCGAGATTATACAATTTCGGAAGGGCAAAACGCGGCACCAGCCACGAGGGATCGCCTGCGTAAATGCCGAGCACAAACGGATCAACAGCGTAGTCGAGAAAACTTTTTCCCAACCGGCGCAATACCAATTGGTCGAGCCGTTCGTTGGGATTGGTTCCCTTTGAACGGAAAGGCTCACCCAGGATGCGGAATTTATCGTACCACGAAAACAACGGTGTGCTGATACCTCCCCATAAACCGGAAGGCAGCTCGTGCCACTTTTTACCTTTCCACACCAGCCGTTTTTTTGCCAATTGGTTTGCAATTTCAAGCGAGCAGTGCGAAGCCAGTTCTTCCAGCAGTTCAACGGTTTCGGGAAAGGAAATAACACCCGAATTGGGGCCTTTTTCGTAGGTAAAACCGTCTTCAGAAACGGTTTGAATAACCCCGCCCACGCGTTTTTCCTTTTCGAAAACACAAAACCGGATACCTGCTTTTTTCAGATAAAAAGCGGTGGTCAGTCCGGTTAGCCCGGCGCCAATGATTGCTACTTTCGCGGATGTATCCATTTTATACCGATTTTGAAAATGCTTTTCCTGAGTTGGCCAGTTTGGGATCGAAGGCCGACGCGATATTACGGCTGAATAATTTGCCCGCTTCGTTTACGATCAGTTTATTCTGTCCGAATTGAACCAGTCCTTCAGCAATAAATTCGTCCAGTTTTTCTTCTGAAAAATCAAGTGTTTGTTTCAGTTCTTCTTCTGAAATCGAATATTTTACAGCAACCTCTTCAAAGTCAAGGTACTGGTTGCACATAATTTCGTTGATTACGTGACGGATGATTTTTTCGGAGCCATTCAGTTCGTAACCTTTTTCGACGGTAAAAATCCCCTGATTGATCAGCTCCACGTAACTATTTACATCTTTGGCATTTTGAGCATACGAATTTTCGAGCTGGCTGATGCCCGTTGCCCCAAACGCATATACCTGTCCGGTTGTTTCGCGGGTACAGTACCCCTGAAAGTTGCGGTGCAGTTTTTTGTTGGCAAGGGCGATGGTCAGTTCGTCACCGGCTTTTGCAAAATGATCAAAACCAATCGAATGAAACCCGTTTTCTTTCAATAGGTTGTAACCGGCTTCAAACATTTTCAGTTTTTCCTGCGGACTGGCCAGGCCTTCCACTTCGAGTACTTTTTGTGCGCGACGCACCCACGGGACATGCGCGTACGAAAAAGTTACCAGACGGTCGGGTGAAAGTTCAACAGCCTTCTGAATGGTACGGTAGAATGATTCCGGGTTTTGGTGCGGCAATCCGTAAATAAAATCGAAGTTGACGCCCACATGGCCAAACCGGCGGAAAAATGCAACCAGCTCGCTCACCGGAATTACAGAATCGTCGCGGTTCACCGTGTCGAGTACTTTTTTGTCGAAATCCTGAATACCCAGGCTAATGCGGTTAAACCCGGCTTTGATCAACCGTTCCGAATAGTAAAAATCGAGATGGGCCGGATGGCATTCCATCGCTATTTCAGGTTTTTCGGTATATGTGAAATTCCTGGCAATGAGTTGCATGATCTCTTCGATCCATTCGATGGGCAAATAGTTGGGCGTTCCGCCGCCCCAGTGTACCTGCGAAACTTTTCGCTGCGGGTTGAGCAATGCAGCCACCATCCCGATTTCCTTTTTCAGTGCATCCACATAAATACGCATGAGGTCGCGGTTGCGGGTCAGATGGGTATTGCAGCCGCAGTAATGACAAATTTTGCTGCAAAACGGAATATGAATGTAAATTGAAATATTCTCCGGCTGGTCGTTGTTCGACCTCCGGATCAAATCGGCGTATTGTTCCGATGTGAATGTATCAGAAAAAAAATTGGCTGGAGGATAGCTGGTATAACGGGGAACCGGCACATTGTATTTTTCAATCAGATGTTCGGGAAATATCATTTTTCGTAAAATTTTTCTTTGAAAATAAAAGGCAAAGCGACCAGTATCAGCACGCAAATCACCAGTTCAATGGCAAAAAGGCCGCGATAGGTAATTGCATCGGCAATCTTTCCGCTCGACACGGCGATGATCAGGCTGCTCAGATGGGTGATCACAATTTGCAGGGTAAAATCGCTGCCTTCGCGAAACTGCCTGACGATGTTCATTGACATGGTGTAAATAAATACCGACGACATGGCATAGGCCGACCACAACAGGGCAACCCCGATATAAATCAGGTAAATACCGTGACTGCTGTACGTCAGAAATAAAAAATAGGCAGCGGCTATAATATTGATTGATGAAAAAAGAAAAACACTTTTTTTCAGTCCTTTTTTTCGTATGAAAAAACCGGCGGGCAAAGTCATCAGCGAACCAATCGCTGTTCCGAAAATCCCGGCAATAAAACCAATTTCCTTGACTTCGTAACCCAAATCAACCAGATACGGTTTCAACATGGTTAAAATGCCGATAATTCCTGAATAAAAAATCATCAGGATCAGCACATGAAAGATGATCCCTTTTTGCCGGAAGAAATGGACAAATTCGAAAAAAGAAATGGATTTTGCAGAAGCAGGCCTTTCTTCGGGTTCCCGGTTTTTCAGTCGGTAGAGGCTGAGCGGAATAATAGCAAAAATGACGCACAGGGCGAGTGTCCAAAGCAGGCAATTCCAGCCAAGATAATTGTACACGATCAGTAATATGCCGCTCCCCACCAAAGTTCCGAGAAAACTTCCGGCCGACTGCATGCTGTTGCCAAGGCTGCGTTCCTCTTTCTTCAGGTTTAAAATAGCAAAAGCATCGGTGGCAATATCTTGTGTGGCCGATGCCGTAAAAGCAATGACCATCAGTGCAATGATGGTTTTAAAATCAGTTTGCAGGCTAAAAAAACCGATGCAACTGATTACCATCGCATAAAACAGTTCCGAAAAAATAATCCAGCGCCGGTATTTCCTGCTGGTTCCTGCTGTTTTATCAATCATTGGCGCCCAGAGAAATTTCAGAATCCACGGGAGTTTAACCAGTTGGAGGTATCCGATCGATTCCAGCGAATAATGCTCCATCCGCATGATGACCGGCACTACCGTCGAGAAAAAACTCATCGGTATTGATTGCGCCAGATACAGGTTCAGCAGAGTAAGGTATTTTCCGGTTTCGCGGTTTTTCATGATTATTTTTTAAAAGGTCACTTTCAAACTGACGCCAATACGTGCAGGCTTTCCAGGTTGAGCGTACGAATTCCCCAAAGCATTGAAATAAAACGCATTGTAGTTGGCGCCTAAAATGTTTTTACCCCAGAATGAAAGTACCAAATTTTTCTTTTCAAAACTAATACGGTGGTTCAGCAAACCGTAATAATCCTGCCATGCCGTATTGGTTTCGAGCCAGTAATTTTTTCCAAAGCCTTGGTAACTAAGCTGAAAACGCATCCGGTCGAGCCAGCATTTGTTGAATTCGGCCGTATAATTTCCGCCAATATTGAATGAATATCTGGGAACATACGGAAGGTAATTCCCGCTGTAATCGGTTTTTGCATCTTTCACATATTCAATGAATTTTGCATCGTTGTAGCCAAAAGAAAACCAGGTTTCCAGGTTTTTGGCCGGAAGCGCTTTCAATTCCAGTTCAACGCCTTTGCTTTCCGATTTTCCGGCGTTGGTGAGCATCGAGCCGGTTCCGCTGGGCACGGTCTGGTAAATCTGTTGGTTGCTCCAGTCGATGTAAAAGAAAGCAAGATTGGCGTAAATGCGTTGTTTCAGCCATTTGGCTTTCACTCCCGCTTCGTAATTCCACGAAGTTTCCGGATCGAACGAACGGTCCTCTTCGCGCTCGAAGGTAGAGTTGAACCCACCGGAATTATAGCCTTTCGAGATGGTTGCATACGGTGTCAGGTAATCCGATAAACTGTACTTGAAAGCAATTTTCGGCAAAATCTCGAAAAAGTCCATGTCGCTTTTAAATGTTTCGACTGTGCTTTGATTACCATTTGTAAACTTGTTGTAGATGTAATCGAGGCTTGCTTTTTCATAATCGGCGCGAATTCCGGCAGAAGCCGAAAATCTGCCCAACTTAAGTGTTGACTGGTGAAAAAAGGCAACTCCCGAATTGATGTTTTCGTGTGTTTTTATGTAACTGTACGACTGATACGGCAGCTTGTACTTTACAAGATAGTCGTGACCGTAATCCATGCCGACATCTTTATTTTGTTCCTGGCGGAAGCCAAAAACGCCAAACAGCCATTCGTAGTTTTTTGTTTCTTTCGACTGTATATTGATTTCCTGGGCAAACATATTTTGTTTCTGATCCTGGGTCACAAAATAGAGGGAAGCCGGTGTGAAATCCTGGTCGATTCCCTGTGCATCGTCAACATATTGGTAGCTGCTTACCGCGCGAAGGATATAATTTGGAGCAACGTACTGGAGATTTAGCCCGGTCGACAGCATTGAACGGTCGTAGGTACTTTCTTCGTTGTAATTAATATCATTGGCTTCCCGGGTATCGTTGTTGTAAATGGCATACGGATAACCGCCCTGTTTGCTGTCTTCGTATTGCAGGTTCAGCAACGTTTTAAATTTTGCTGAAGGTTCGAACAACATTTTGATCCTTCCTGAATAGCTGTTCAGCTTGTCGACTTTCTCATCGTTATAATGGTTGGTGTAAAAGCCATCCTGATGCTTCTGTCCGAAATTGGCCAGTACCGACAACGATTTACTGACGGGCTGATTGTGGCTGATTTGTGTGGTTATCTGGTTGTAGTTTCCGTAGTCGGCAATCACACTGGTTGAGCGTTTTTGTCCCGGACTGGAAGTGAAGATATTAATGAGTCCGCCCATGGCATTGCGCCCGTACAAGGTTCCCTGCGGGCCGCGCAGCACTTCGATACGTTCGATATCAAAAAACTCGAAATTGAATGCCGATTTTTCAAAGTACGGGATGTTGTCAACATACAAACCGACCGATGGCGTATTGATGCGGTTTCCCACGCCGCGTATATACACTGGCGATGTTAATTTCGAACCGTAGTCGGGCATGAAAAAGTTGGGCACAATTCCCGAAATATCCGTCAGGTTTTGAATACCGTTGCTTTCGATGCTCCGCGCCGGGACCATGGTGGCGGTTACCGGCAATTCAAAAATATTACTGTTGTATTTGGGCGATTTAATCTGTATTTCGTCGAGTTTGTAATTTTTTATTTTGGTTGTATCCCTGTCTGTATCTTCTCCTTCAGCAAACCCAAAAACTGTTATCATGGAAAAAATAAGCAAACCTGTAAGTTTTCTCATACACATATAAAAAGGTTAGTTGGATAAAACAAAACACACAAATCCTGTGATTGTTTCATCAGTGAATGTTAATTCAATAAAAATCCGGATATTGAATCACAAAACGGGCGGAGGTCTGCTGAATAAAGGAGAGTAAAATTGGATTCCCGGTCCCTGGTTATTATTTAGGACAGGTATTTGTGTTATTACCTGATGTTCGGGAGAAATGTCTGTCGGCTGTTCCTGAATTTCTGCATCGGCCTGAAAATAATAGGAAATTGCAGGTTGCTGCACCTGTTCGGCCTGATAAGAACGTTCAATAAAAACGATCTTTTTGTCGTCGGTGTTTGCCGGATCGTCTTGTTTAAACTGAGAGGGGAACAGTAGATAGAAAAGATAAAATGCGACAAAAGCCACGTAAGGGATGTGTGAACTTAAAATGCCGAATGTAAACATGTCTTTTCTATTATCCTGATTTTTAAGGATGCTAAAGTATAAAAAATACTTCAGCGAAAAAATTTCAACAGTTTGTTTTTCTTTAAGTGACGCACACCGGGTAAAATATATTGAATGAGGAGTCGTTCTTTTAGTAATTTGCCGAAGATCAGGATTGAGGGCAGAATGTTTTTTAACAATCATACGTTAATAACCCGTGTGAAAAATTGATTAGCAGTCGTGCCTTTTTCGTATTTTCGCAATGAATAATTTAAACTTTTAATCATGAAAAAGACAATTTTATCAGTGTTCGTATTGGCTGCCATATTATCATCATGCAAAATCTTCGAAAAATCAGGCAAAAATAAAGAAGTTGCGCCTCAGCAAACTGAAACAACAGCTCCTCCGAAAGTTTTTTCAGCAGAGAACACAGCGCCAACAGTCCGCGAGAATCCAACTTCAGACCAGATGTATGTGAAACCCGAATCAAAGCCGATTTCCATGCGCAAGGAAAATTTTACTTTTTCTCAGCAAGACGACCAGGCTTCGTACGGGAACAAGAATTTTTTCGTAATTGTGGGCAGTTTCAGCAATTATGATAATGCCAACAGGCTGAAAGCCGACCTGCAAGGCAAAGGCTTCAGTCCCATCGTGTTGAAAAGTGAAACAGGGTATTACCGTGTTTGTGTAAACTCGTATACCGACGAAGCTGACGCCCGTGCAAAAGTTAGTGAGATCAGGCAAAAATATAGTAACTTTAGCGACTGCTGGCTATTAATTAAAAACTAACACAATGATACGGATTGCTTTGATCGTCGTTTCCCTGCTTGGGATGAACTTTTTCGCAAAGACCCATACCACCGAAAACATCAAAGCATCTTATCAGGAAAAAACAGACTCCCGCTACTGCATTGTAGTCGGGAGTTTTTCGTCTTTGGAGAAAGCCCAAAAATACGGCGTTTTAGCTCAGGCAAAAGGGTATGACGTTTCGTACCGCGACAACGGCAAAGGATTTTACCGTGTTTGTGTGTTCGATCTGGCAAGCGGAGCAGAAGCCCAAAAGCGAATTGAAGAATTAAAACCCAAAGACGATATTTTTAAACAGTGCTGGGTTTTGAAGTACGATGGTGATGCTGTTGTACCGGAAAAACCGGAGGTGGCTGTTAAACCTGCCGAGAAACCTCGTTCTGTAGTGCCGGTTCCGTCTGTTGCTAAGGAAGAGAAGAAGAAAGTACAGGAAGAGAAACCAAAGGTGACCAGCGTTACCCCGTCCGTTGCGGATACAAAGGTGCCCGACAAAAAAACGGGAAAAGAATATGCTCACTACTGTGTGGCTGTGGGCAGCTTTGCAACTCCGGGCGAAGCAAAAACGTTTGGCGAATCGGTGCAGAAAAATGGGTACGGAGTGTTTTTCCGGAAAGATGAAAAAGGTTCGGTGCTTGTCTGCATGTACGATTTGAAAACAAAGGCTGATGCAGACAAACGAATTGACAAAATGCGTCATATTGACGGGATTTTTACCAAATCATGGGTGTTTGGATACGATAATACTGCGGAAAATCTTAGTATCGATCAGTTGTGAAACACCGCGAACCAGTTGCTACCGGTCGTTTTTATCCCGACGATGAAAACGAACTGAAAGCAAACCTGGAACAGCTTTTCCTGGCTTGCCGGCCCCCCCTGAACCTGAAAAATATACGCGCCCTGATAGTCCCTCATGCCGGCTATGTTTTTTCCGGCGAAGTGGCCGCTTCGGCGTATAATCAGTTGATCCCCGGTATTGTCTTCCGGCGTGTTTTTATTCTTGCTTCCAGTCACTGTGCCCGGTATAGCGGCGCTTCTCTTTATAATCAGGGACATTATAAAATACCGGGTGGCAAAATTGAAGTCGATCTGGAACTTGTTAATCAACTGATTAAAGATCATCCCGTTTTTGATTTTTACCCCGAAGCCCATAGCAACGAGCACAGTCTCGAAGTACAATTGCCTTTTCTCCGGCACCGGCTGGGCAAAAGTTTCAAATTGGTGCCTATTGTAATCGGGACCAACGATTTGGACGAAATCAGACAGATTGCCGAAGCTTTAAAACCATATTTTTCAGAGGAGAATCTTTTTGTGGTTTCCACCGATTTTTCGCATTATCCCGAATATGAAGCAGCAAAAAAACTGGATAAACTCACTGCTGAAGCCATTCTGAAAAACGACCCCGGAGAGTTTTATCAAATCATTCAGGAGAATAAAAAGCGTGCTATTCCCAATCTGTCAACCAGCATTTGCGGCTGGACTTCGGTACTCGCCCTGCTTTATCTTACTACAGGCAACAAATCATTAAAATACCAAGCTATTCAGTATCAGAATTCGGGCGATGCAAAATTTTATTCCGATAAGAGTAGGGTAGTGGGTTACCATGCAATTGTAGTGAACGAAGTGAAAGAGGAGGTTTTTCTGCTTTCTGAAAACGATAAAAAATACTTGCTGGCACTGGCTCGCGAGCGCTTGTCGAAATATCTGCAACACCAGGTTTATGGTTCTCCCAAAGAAACTGTTCCGGAGGCAGCAAAAGAAGAGTGCGGGGCATTTGTCAGTATTTACAAAGGCCGTGAACTGAGAGGCTGCATCGGCCGTTTTTCAGGCGGGCAGAAACTTTTTAAACTGATCGAAGAATTAGCCGTTTCGTCGGCCAACGATTATCGTTTTGAACAGGTTACTGAGGATGATTTGCCGAAAATTAACATTGAAATTTCGGTGCTCACCCCGCTGAAGCGTATTTTCAATATTGATGAATTTGAGTTGGGACGGCACGGTATTTACATCAAACAAGGAGATCGTTCAGGAACTTTTCTTCCGCAGGTTGCCGAAAAAACAGGGTGGGGCAGGGAAGAGTTTATCAGCCGCTGCTCGCGCGACAAAGCACAACTTGTACCCGACGGCTGGAAAACTGCCGAATTATATACTTACGAAGCGATTGTGTTTAGCGAACGGGATTTTCAACAAGAGTAACCGCCTTCACCGATTTCAAAATTTCAGATGCTTTTTCGAGTGTTTCGTTGGTTTTTGCAAAACAAAGGCGCACCATTCTTAGTTTTGTTTTTTCATGAAAGAAAGCCGAAAGCGGTATGGTTGCCAGTCCGTATTCGTTCAGCAGGCGCAGGGCAAAATCAGTGTCTTTTTCGTTCGATAAATCCGAATAGTTGAGCAGTTGGAAATAGCTTCCCTGGGTGGGTTCAATCCCAAACGGGCTACCAACCATCAGGCGTTTGAAATAATTGCGTTTTCCCTGGTAAATCTCTGAAACTTCAAGATAACTTTCATCATTGCTGATGAATTCGGCCAGCGCATATTGCAGTGGTGTGTTTGCGTTAAATACCTGAAACTGGTGAACATTCCGAAAGTCGCGCATCAGATTTTCGGGAGCCAGACAACAGGCAATTCCCCATCCGTTGACATTGTAAGCAGGGCCAAAAGATGAAACAATAAAACTGCGTTTGGCAAGTTTTTCGTAACGGGCCACACTTTGGTGCTTTTTATTGTCGTAAACAAACGATTCAAAAATTTCATCGCTCAAAATAACAATGTTGGTTCCGTTGGTTATTCTTTGCAACTGCACCATATCCTCGTCGGAAAGCACTGCCCCAGTGGGGTTGTGTGGTGAATTGACAATGATCATGCGGGTTTTTGAGCTGATCATTTTCCGAAGTTCTTCCCAGTCGATATGAAAATCGGGCAATTTGAGCGAAACAAATTTCGGGCGGCCTCCATTAATTAAAATGGCCGGAACATACGACTCGAAAGCCGGTTCGAAGACAATTACTTCATCGTCTTCTTTCACAACCGAACTAATGGCTGTTGTTACAGTCTGAATATGTCCGGCGGTGATGTTTATCTCGGTTTCGGGATTGTAGGCATATCCGTACAATGTTTTTGTCCGGGTGGCTATTTCTGAACGTAATTCGGGGATACCTTCCATCGGGGCAAAATTATTGTAGCCCAGACGGATATATTTGGAAGCCAATTCGGTAAGCGCCGGTGGACAGGGAAATTCGCTTTTTCCGACGGCCATGTCAATTATTCCCGGTTTGTCTGTGAGTTTATTCATTTGAGAAAATATGCTTCCGTTATTGTTTAACATCTTCGATTGTACCATGTCGTTCAAATTGGCTGACAAAGGTAAAAAATAATACAGTCCTTGGATTTATTTTATCTGTGTCATTCTCAAAAATACAGAATTAATTTTCAACTATCACTAGTTAAATACTTCTTTTAAAACACGTAATGATTTTAATTCGCCAATGAATTCAAAATGAATCTGGTAAAATTCAATCAGTTTTTGGAGCAAAACCTGTCGGTCCGATCCGGTAAGTTGAAGTTCCGGCAGGTTTGAAAAGCCTAGATCAAACAAACGGGCAAAAATTTCAGTGGTCCGTTTATCCATAAATTGCGGGTGTATAGGTTCCGACGAAACGAACTCCGCTTTTTTCAGGTCGAAATAATTTGAAACGCTTAAATTTTCGCGGTTGGGAAGAATTCCCAGAAAAGCGGTCAGTTTCAGTAAAAACCACAAGTGAAAATTGGCGACCCCTTTTTCTGAAAGGTCGAGAAAAGTGAGTGAATGAAAGATGAAGTGGTACAGTTCGCGGTTGGTCTCTTCTTCCCGGAGGCATTTATTCAGAACTTCAGCAAGAAAAATAACCAGCGAACTTTTCCGTATGTCGTAAGGAATGCTGGTATACGGTACGGCAATCCCTGCGCTTTTCAGCCGGTTGAGGTTGCGCCCCGGTTTGTGATAAACCTCCAGATCGAGAATGTACATCGGTTGCAGGATGGATGCTTTTACCGTTGCATTTTTGCTGTGTACCCCGCTGATAATGTACGACTGACGTCCGAAATTTTCGGTGTAAATACTTGCAATTACACTGCTGTCGGAGTATTTGACCTGATGCAGAAATATGCCTTGTGTTTTTTCTATCAACGGATAAGCAGGCTTTATGAGAATCTTTCCCTGTTACAAATCGAGTAACCCAAATTCTGTTGTATATTTTTTATTCAGATCAATGAACCTGAAATTCAATTTTAATGTTGAATTCAGAATATTGAAAATCTTGAGACTTTCGTTGTCTGAAGAAAGATAAAAATTAATGTAATCTTCAGAGTCAGCTTGCGAAAATAATTTTGTATCATTAGGAATTAAGAGTCTTTCTCTTAATATGAGCGCTTTTTCTCTTCTTGCTGAAAATGCAATTTTAGCAAATTCACCCGTCCGTTTCCCATGATTTAAATTAAAAGGCAGTATTTGAAGATTTCGTAATGGGAGTTCGGAAATATCGCCACCAGAACAATATTCAGCAATTGAAATAGTAGAGATTACCAGATCATATTTTTCTTTTAAGAAATAACGAAAATAGCCGTCGGCGTTAGCAAACAATGGATCCGATTCGTTTAGAAACCGTAAGAAGAAGCTTGTATCTAATAAAACAGCCTTACGCATCGTAACCTCGTATTTCGTTTAACCACGAGTCAGCATTTATTTTCTTCAGCCAGTTGGCTTTTTGTCTCAGGCTTTTTAAATAGACCTCATCATATATCGACTGATAATCAATGATTTCGATAAATTTTAAAGTTGATTTGTCTATTTCTCCGGTTTCGGAATGCTGTTTCCCGATAGCCCTGATTCCAAAATTTTTATATAAAATGTTACTTTCCTGTTTGATGAGAAAATCGATAGGAGTTTCAATTATCACCCGGCCTAAATCATCCGTTTGAATATGAATATTAGCTTTGTCTTTTCCTCCGGCATTGGTAATTTTTCCATAAAAATAAAATTCAGCATCGGCCCAAATGGCTGAATTTCTGTAATAATGCGTTGTTTTATCAATTTTAAGCTCGAAAGTATTGTCCAAAGAAGTACGAACAGAAAAAGAGAAATCCTTTTTAATCGCCGCTTTTTGAAAAAACTCGATGGACTGGGCTGTTGGCAAATCTAAAAAATCAATGTTTTGATTTGTATTTATCTGGCCAATTATTGCGTTAAATCCAATTATTGCCTGAATCGAAGTTTTAAATAAATGCCGAACGGAACCTTCTTCAATCGCATAGCTTATTACCGGGCGATTTGCTTTATCATTCGGGAACAATAAATTATCAACCTGTTCAAGCACTGAAATAATTTCTTTAATATCAAAATTATCAGGGCTTACATCCAGGTTGCCTTTTTTCCCGGCTATACGAACTTCTATGTGTCCTTTCTTTTCCACAATGGCAAATGTACAAAAAATACACAAATGTATTTTTAGGAGGTATTACATGTACTATTTTGCTAACTTCTAATGAATAAACAAAACCTTTGTCACCAACGTTTCTTCACCCGTTTTGTTATTCAGAAAAACCAGGTAAACACCCGTGTGGCAGCGGTTGCCGTTCCGGTTTTTACCATCCCACGAGATCTGTCCGCCAAACGAAGTCCCGTGAAAAACCAGGTTTCCGCTGATGTCGGTAATTTTTACATCGGTATCTTCCATCAGTCCCGTTACCACAATGGGACCATCATACGTTTCGCGTACCGGATTGGGAAAAACATATACGTCGGTAAATGCTTTTTCCGGTTCGGTTGCCACGCCCATATAGGAAATAAGCCCTTCGCTGGTTCCGAAAAATACTTCGCCGCGTTGGTCGTTGATAACGATGGAAGTGATTTCGTTGGAAAGCAGGGGAGAGTTGTCAACTGTAAAATGTTCCAGTTCTTTTTCGCCATCCTCCGAAATTAAAAACACACCGTTGGCTTTGGTGCCACACCATTTCCGGTTACCACCATCAACGGCAATGGCCGTTACGGTTTCGCTGGCAAGCAGTGGGTGATAAATGCCATCGCCCAGTTCGAGGCCCGGTTGCCGTGCATATCTTGCAAGCGGGTCCTGTTCTGTTGAATTCCATATCCGCGATGGTTCATCGTAAACAGCCACACCGGCTGCCGAACCTACCCAAACAGCGCTTTCGCGGTCAAGTGCGATGGAATACACATCGTGCATGGGCAGGTAAATTTCTTCCGAGCCATTGCTGAAATAGGCAATGTTTCGCTGCCACTGACGGGCTTCATTTTCGCCCTTTACTACATAAATATCCTTGTTCCTATTTGACAGTGCGATCCATTTATCTCCGTCGTCGGTGATAACAATATTTCCGAAATTAGGTCCATTGGCAATATCCGGAAGTGAATATGACTTCCACTCTCCGTTTTTGTATGATGAAAGTACTTTGCTTACTCCCCCGTTATTAACCCATAATGTTCCTTCTTTGTCGAAAGCCATTCCTCCGATTGCTACAAAGTTTGCATTTGGAATAACGGACTGCAAAGTGCTGTTATGGTAGCTGTGATGTTCAATTAATTCGTCTCCCTGAAATTCCAAAACTCCGGCTCCCCAGCATCCTGCAAAAACATGTTCAGGGTCGTTGGGATCGGCAACGATACAAACTATGTCGTGGAATCCGGACATGATGGAATATTTACTGTAATCGAAAACAGACCATGTCCCTGCGGAATATTTTTGAAAACGAGCCTGATTCCAAAGGTTCCCCCAGGCGGCATCGCGTCCTCCCGAAGCAACCCAGAGGTTTCCTTCGGAAATGCTTAAACTGAAGATACTGTTGTCGACCGGCCCGCCGGGAGATACTTGTTCGGAAACTTCGCCTTTTTTGCGCACCAGTCCGTATAAATTATCGGCAATCCAGTATGTTCCGTCCGAATTTAAAAGAGTGCAGCGCGGGTCAATTCCCTGGCTTTGCGAATCGGCAAAGACGTACATGTAAATTTTTTCGATGATTGTTCCGTTTTCAGCAAAAATATACACATCGCCGTTGTTCGAAATGATAATACGGTCGTTGAACGCAACGGTCATGTCGTACACTTTGCTGATCTCCGTAAAGGCCCGTGTCCAGTTGCCGTTGTCAAGTATGTAAAGTTCATCGTTGCCGCTTGCAGGTGAATAGCAGACAATAATTTTTCCGTTGAGATTTTCAATTTGCGTAAAACGTCCGTTTGGATGAAGGTTGGAAAATCGCTGCCAGTTTGAATAATCCTGAAGATTGGGTTCGCTGGCAAGGGCACGGTAAATTCCTTCAGCGGTGGCGGCATACAGGTAAGTACCGTCGGAAGCCATGTCGTAAACAGTAAGGTGGGCGCCGCCTTCGGCAATATACCAGGTATCTTTTATCTCTTTCTTCTCGGTATTGATAACAACAATACCAAACCCGCAGGAAAGATATGCCATGGCGCCGTCGAACATCACCTTGTTGATGGCCTTGTTGCCCATAATCTGTTTGCGTTTGATGTCGGACAGGTTGTAAATATCTTTTCCGTAAATCAGGTCAATATTACTGTTCTCATAGGCAACCAGTACTACATCGTTTTCGGCGCCGTAAGCCAGCGCTTCGACACCCACATCCGACAATCCGTTGATACTGCTGAGTTTTTGCACGCTGTTGTCGGTCTTGTTATAGGTAAACAGTCCGCCATTTCCGGCACAGTAAATCAGGTCTCCGGTATCAACCAGTCTCGAAGCCGAACGGTACGATTGATAATTTGTCCATTCGCCAACAGGAATCTGGGCAAAGGATGTCACCCCCAAAATGATAAAAACGAACGAAAGTAGTTTTAACTTCATCAGCAATTCAATTTCAATTAGTCATTATCTTCCACAATAATAGTTCTAAAACGGGCTCCTGCAATTTTTATTTTAATCAATTTTCCATGGACGTTTATTCCCCGGTAATCAAAATTCGTAAAAATCAACTTTTACATCATCAATATACATCGCTGTTTTCCCTTTGTTCCAAATATAGACCCTCAGCCTGTCATTTGGTTTTAAGTCGTAATAATTCTTAAAATATTCAACTCTGTTCCATGAATTTATTTTTTCAATTTGTTCTCCCAGCCTTGCGCCAGACCAGTCAATTTGCTCATTGTTACGCACCAACTGACAAACAATGACTGCGGCACAATCTGTTTTTGGAAAGATTTGTGATGAATACCGCAAAGTTCCTCGTTCAAGTTTTTCGCTGGTAAAAACAATTTCCCGGGCAGGAGTATATTCCGTCAAAGAATCAACATATAAACTCTTGTTTCCGGAAAAAACCGTTGTGGAATCAGCAAGCGTGGATTCAAAACTTTCTTCAATATGAATCGCAGAAGGAAGATTGCCCCATTTTTTATCAATTTGCTGATGCGTATTTTCATTTGTTTCTTTCCCTCTCAGACGCATAACAAGGAAAACCGACAGGGTAATTAAAATAACCGGTACGATTAAAAATGGAATAAACCGGGAATCTGTTTTTTTTATGAACAAATTCAACGCAAAGAACAATAAAACTCCGGCAAAAAACAGATTTGAAAAAATGTAACTGTACAAGACCGCATTATTTTTAAATCTGAATCTTACAAGGTGCTCTCCCTTTGGCAAAAAGATGGTTTTATAATTAAAGTTTGAAGTGTAAACCGGAACTTCAACATCATCAACAAACGCACTCCATCCTTTATAATTCGTTTGAAGAATTGTCAGGTACTGGTCATTTTCGGTAGAGGTTTCAATCATCACTTTATTGGGCGAGAATGACTTTATCTCAACACGGTCTGAAACATTTGCTGAAATACTTTTATCCCGAAGTCCATTAAAAACCAAATCGTCAAAAAACAAATATTTTGAATGTGTTTCAGGCTTAATTATTGAATCAGAAAATTGGCTCAGGGGCAAAATCTTATCTGAAAGATAAACCAGTTTATTATTTAAAACGGCCCTTCGCAAATTTGGATAATCATCGTCTAATTTGCTGTAATTCTTTAATTCAAAAGAAGAAAATGAATCAAAACTGACTTGCTTGCTGAAGATATTTGTATTCCTCCAAAATGGAGGCACCAATGTATGTTGGTCGTTGTAAATCAATTTGTCGTCCACCGGAACCGGGAACCCTTTGGGATACAATGACAAATCCCTGTCCATTCGGAGTGGCTTGAAGGTAACATCAGCGGCAGTATAGAAGATATTCAACTGAGTGGAAACAACCAAATCCATTCCCGTCAGGAAAACAATCAGGAAAATGGCTTTTTTTATCTTTTTAAAAAATACAATCAGGAATAAAAAGGCAATGCAAAAGAATAATTGTATGGCGCTTTGAATAAAAAGGTGCTCGTAAAAAGTAGAATGATCCAAAAATTCCTGAAAATTTTTGTGCTCTTTAAAAAAAGAGAAATTTGAGAAATCGGTTTGGGTGCATGAAAACACAAAAACAGTCACCACCAGGAGTGAAATTAAACCGGTTACGAATTTTATTTTTTGATGCCATTCAATTTTATCCTCCCTGAGCTGAGCAAAGAAATTTCCGGAAATGACTGCAAAAACCAATATTGCAAAAATACTCACATAGGGTGTTGTGTGATAAAGGTTCATGAAAGGGATATATCGGAACATGAATTCCCTTACGGGCAGAAAGCCTCCCATTGCAGAAGTAAATACAATTATCCCGAATACAAGAAACAGGTATTCTAAAATGCTTCTTTTTTTGAATACGGCCGTCAGGAAGAAAATCAGTGGAATTATTCCAAAATAAATGTTTCGCACAGAAATATCGGTTCCAAAGAATTCATTGTTTTTTACTGTAGCGAAAGGGAAAATAAACGAAAGTAGTGAACCCGGAGACAAGCCTCCGGAGAGGGCTTTTTGTATATTCACCCCACTTTCCAATCTTTCGACGGAAAATAAAACGTCAAGCGTTGAAATTATAAGGGGCAGACAAAAGAGAATTGTCACAAAAGCGAGATAGATATTATATCTGAAAATTGAAAACGCATTTCTGATATTCTTCTTTTTTATTTCCCTGATAATAAAGTAGAAGAACAGTAGAAGCAAAAAATACAGTAAGAAAATAGAAATCGCCTGGTATCCTCCGGAAAACATGAGGAAAAGAAAAACCCCGCATTTAAAGACATTTATTAACTGCCTGTCCTCATTAAGTTTCAAATAGTATAAAATTACAAACGGCATCCATGCTGCGCCAACCAGTAGAAAGAAATGTTGTCCGTGAGCTACAGTATATCCGGAAAGGGCATACACCATTCCAGTGAAAAAAGAAGCGATATGATCCCTGTTAAAATAAAAGGAAAGTTTATATGCCCCAACTGCGGAAATGAACACATATAACACAAACAAAATATTCATTGTACAAATCCCGTATCCGGTAAAAAGGCTGACTAAAAGTAACTCAGGATAGTAAGTTGGCACCTGCAAATCGGCATAAAATGGTACTCCGGTCTGCTGGTAGGGATTCCAGAACGGGAAATTTCCGCTTTGTATACATTCTGAAAAATGAAAACGAAACGGGAAAACAACATCAATAACGTCCCATTTCAAGCTACATTGCAAAAATGCTATTTGCCAATACGCCAGAATGATAATGGGAACGAAATAGAATACACCCAAACGGGGCTTCTTATCAGTGGAAATGCGAAAAAATTTGTCCGAAAATAGTACAGACATTTGTGTGAAAAGTTGAATTTCAAAAACCAAACAACGAATTACCTGAAATTAAACATACTCAATAGTCAGGAAAAACTTTTCAGATAGTCAACCAATTTTTCGACAGCTCTTCCCCGGTGGCTGATCTTGTTTTTTGCCTCGGCATCCATTTCAGCAAACGATTCCGCAAATCTGTCGGGCCGGAAGATGGGGTCGTAACCAAAACCTGCCGTTCCCCTTGCTTCGCGGAGTATTTCCCCGTCGACAATGCCTTCAAACTGCTTTTCATGTCCGTCGATAACCAGCGAAATAACAGTTCTAAAACGGGCTTTGCGCGAATTTATTTCTTCCATTTCACGAAGAACTCTGGCCATGTTGTCGGAGGCTAGTTTTTCGGGACCTGCATACCGTGCCGAATAAACACCCGGCGCACCATTCAACGCTTCGATCTCCAGTCCCGTATCATCGGCAAAACAGTTGTACCCAAATTTGTTGTATATGTAGAAAGCCTTCTCAGTAGCGTTGCCTTCCAGTGTTTCCTGGTTTTCCGGAACCTCGTCGGTGCAGCCGATGTCGGTTAAACTCAGCAATTGAATTGAATTGCCGAGGATTTGTTGCAGCTCGCGTAGTTTATGCTGATTGTTGGTGGCAAATACCAGTTTCATCGTCGTTTTCTGTTTTGGTATTAAATATCGTAAAAGTATAAATTATCCTGAAAAAGCAGCAAGTGTTTGTTTGGAAGGTCGAAAACCGCTTTTAAAAATTATTTAATGAATAATGCGAATCAAGAGTTGAAAACCGGCATATCAAGTTGTGTTTTTCTAAAAAAGAGCCAATTATTGAACCCACCTCGGGGTTCTGTGTATGGCTTATTGCATTTCCCGGCACTTCGTACAGGGTTATTTAAATTAAACCACATTCGTGGTTTTAAAGAGAAAATTCCGAAAGGATTTAAAATGAATAACCTCGGGTGTAAACCCGTGGCAACTAAAGATGTACAAAATAGAACCCCGAAGTGGGTTCAATAATAAATCAATATTTCTGCCTGATTCGCATGAATATCCTCAAGTTTACCTAATGTCGTTAAAAAGCAAATTCAGTAGTAAAATTTGCGAAAGGCCATCCAATCTTAAAATCATCCCGTATATTCGTAACTCAAAATCGGCAACATGAACCTTGAGCAGGAACTTTTGAGGTCGGTAGTTAAAGGCAACAAAAAGGGGTTTGAGATACTTTTCCGGACGTATTACAAACGCCTGTGCGCCTATGCCGTAAGTTTTGTTTCGCAAAACGATCTTGCCGAAGATATTGTGACCGACGTGTTTCTGAAATTATGGGAGAAGCGGGAAACGCTGAATATTCCGGAATCGGTTTCATCGTATCTGTTTCAGTCAGTTAAAAATTCCTGTATTAATTATCTGAATCGCGAAAAAAACAGGAAGAATACAATTTCCGAGAATGAAATTAATTTGCTCAACCTGAAAATAAAATACCCGGTTTCCGACAAATATCCTTTGACCGACCTGATTGGGCAGGAACTGGAAGAAAAAATCAGGACGGAAATTGAAAAATTACCGGAACAATGTCGCGAAATTTTTTACCTCAGCCGTTTTGAAGAACTTTCGCATAAAGAAATTGCCGAAAAACTAGGTATCTCCGAAAACACCGTAAAAGTGCAGATATACAGGGCATTGATAAAACTTCGTACAGGTTTAAAAGATTATCTGCCCATACTAATTCTTCAATTTTCCGATTTTTTTTAATTCCGTGTAATACCAACGGTTGATTTTTGTGTCCTATGCGTACAAATCAACCAAAATGGCACAGAGAAATATCCTATCCGAAGAAATTAAAGTTTCCATCATCAATTATTTGAGCGGGAAATGGGAGGAGTGTGATTCCGTTCTTTTGACTGCGTGGCTGGAGGAAAGCGACGAGAACAGCAAATTGTTCAGCCAGCTTGTCGATCTGTGGGAAGCAGACAAAATGGCCCGGCAAGAAAATAACTTCAACCCCGATAAAGCCTGGATGAGGCTCGAATCAAAAATGAACAGCAAAAATGATCAGTTTTCTTTGTTCCGGCAAATCAGCAGATATGCCGCTGTTTTTATTTTGGCGCTTCTGCTCGGTGGCCTTGGGTATTCATGGTTGCAACCGCATTTCAATTCCGGTTCTTCTTCTTCTGCCTTAGTCGAATATACAGCCCCTTATGGTTCGAAAACCAGTTTAAAACTGGCCGATGGTTCGCTGGTTTGGCTGAATGCAGGTACTACCTTGAAATATGACCAGCAGTTTGGAAGCCGGAACCGGGATATTGAATTAAGCGGGGAAGCCTATTTTGAAGTGGCAAAAAACAAGGATTTGCCTTTCACTGTAAATGCGAAAGAAATGTCGGTTATGGCGCTGGGAACTAAATTCAATGTGAAAGCCTATCCTGAAGAAACCGCAGTTGAAACAATTTTGCTCGAAGGTTCGGTTAAGTTGCAAAATAGTGAGACAGGAAAAAGATCCGAGATTCTGTTGAACCCCGGGCAGAAAGCTATTCTTAATTCAGGGAGTAACAAATTCGAGGTATTGGCAACCAGCGATACGTATGAAGTATCATGGATTACAAATAAATGGGTGATTAAAAATACCAAACTTGGCGAGTTTGCCAAACTTTTGGAACGACGCTACAACATTGATTTTACTTTCAGCGACGAGCGCATCAAAGAGTATGAATTTGGCGGAACAATTAAAGATGAGACCATTGAGCAGGTGTTAACGGCAATTTCCTATTCAGCGCCGCTAAAATACAAGATCATTAATAAACACGTAACCTTGACAATTGATGAACACAAAGTAGATAAATACAAAGCTTTATTGAAATAGTAATAAAAAGAGAGATCGTGCAGGACCTCTCTTTTGTACTGAGTTAATTTCATGTTACTGTCAAATGTCCAGTCTGCCGGTAACAATTATTAAACTTTAACGATTCAAATTTATGAAAAAAAAACGTAACTGCCGGTGGCGTACAACAATGCGTATATCCGGGAAAATTTTTCTGACTATGAAACTAACTTTTCTGTTGGTATTATTGGGGGCGATACAATTATCAGCCTCGGTTTATTCGCAAAACGCGAAACTTTCGCTTGACCTGAAAAACCGTACAGTGAAAGAAGTTCTTCAGGTAATTGAGGAACAAAGCGACTTCCGTTTCTTTTACAACGAGCAGTTTGTTGATTTAAGCCGGAAAGTATCGGTAAGCAGCGAAGATCAGAATATTGAAAGCATTCTGTCGGAAGTTTTCGATGGGGCCAGTATTTCATTCAAAGTAATGGAAAACAACCTGATCATTATTACCCCTGTGGAAGGAGAACAATCGCAGCAACCCAAAGCAGTAAGTGGAAAAGTAACTGATTTCTCCGGTGTCCCGATCCCGGGAGTTTCCGTGGTTGTAAAAGGTACCACCAACGGAATCATTACCAATGCAGACGGAAACTATTCACTGAAAAATGTTCCCGGCGATGCAATACTGGTATTTTCGTTTGTTGGCATGAAAAGTCAGGAAGTTGTAGTTGTCGATGATAATGTGATTAATGTTAAAATGCAGGAGGAAACTGTTGGTCTGGAAGAAGTTGTTGCTGTAGGTTATGGTTCCATGAGGAAAAAGGACGTAACTGGTTCGGTTGCTTCAGTTGGAAGAAATGATATTTTATCGAATCCTTATATGAATGCTGTACAATCGATACAGGGAAAGGTTGCCGGGATTGATATATATTCAACATCAGCTAAACCGGGAGATACTCCTACAATCAGGGTTCGGGGAAATCGTTCAATCAAAGCCAGTAATGATCCTTTGTATGTGGTTGACGGTATTCCATTTGTTGGCAACCTTAAAGACGTAAACTCTTCGGATATTGAATCAATTGAAATTCTGAAGGATGCCTCCGCAACTGCAATTTATGGTTCGAGAGGTGCGAACGGAGTTGTATTGGTAACTACCAGAAAAGGCAAAACGGGAAAAACGGAAATATCAGTTGACAGTTATTATGGTGTCCAGATAAACAATGAAGAAAAATTTATGAGTCCTGCAAAATTTGTTGATATGAGAAGGTGGGCCCAACGTAACGCCGGTAAATATGCTTCTGATGTCCCTGATTTGGAATTGGACAAGAAAATGTTTTATTATCCTGACAAGTATGTTATAGAGTCAATTTCAGCGGCCTATGATGAAAACGGGAATTATGACCCATCAAAAATCAGATCGTTTGACTGGATTGATGCAATCAGTCAGACAGGCACAATTCAGGACCATCAATTAAGTATGGTGGGAGGAACAGATAAAACCAAGGTCTCATTTTCTGCCGGATATTTTGAAAATAAGGGTGGAATAAAGGGATTTAGTTATTCTAAATACTCTCTAAGGTTATCAATTGATCAGGTTATCAATGATTGGATGACAATTGGAGGGTCGATGGCAAGTTCTTTCAATATGAAAAAAGAAACCAACAATAGTATATATAGTTATGCTGCCCAAACCAACCCGTTAAATCCTTTCAGGGATGAAAATGGAATCTTGCAATTATATCCGGGAGGTGAACTTTTCCCGAATGCACTGCTTGTTCTCGATAATGATTTCATAGAAAATAAGGCAAATCGTTTTTACGGAAGTTATTATGCTGAAATCAAATTACCTGCCGGGTTCAAATATCGTTTGAATTTCGGCCCTGATTATCAAGACGGTCGTACAGGTAACTTTAATGGATCACAAGGTTCCAGATTGGGAGGAACGGCATCCGCATCCAGTTCCATGTTCAATCAATTTCATTATACATTGGATAATCTAATCTATTTCGATAAGACATTTAAAGATATTCACCGGTTGGGGGCTACATTATTACAGAGTAGTGAAGAGTACAAATATGAGAACTTGGAAGGAAAGGTCGATGGACTACCATACGAATACCAGCAGTGGTATAACCTAGGAACTGCAACATCTATAACAGGTGTAGGGTCAGGCTATTCCCGTTGGGCGCTGAATTCCTATATGGGAAGAGTTAATTACAGTTTTAAAGACAGATATTCAGTTACCGTAACAGGGCGATATGATGGGTCTTCACGGTTAGCAGGAGGGCATAAATATACTTTCTTCCCTTCAGCAGCATTTTCATGGCGGGTTACTGAAGAACCTTTTATGTCAAACATCAAGTCAGTTGATGATTTAAAGATAAGGATCGGTTATGGTGAAACAGGAAATACATCTATTGATCCTTATGCGACACTGGGATCATTAAGCCGTACAACCTATGCCAATGGTGATAATGGGTTCCTTGGTTATGCCCCAAATGCTTTGGTGAATTCCAGCCTTAAATGGGAAACAACTGCACAGTATAATATAGGGGTCGACTTTAGTTTGTTTAATAACAGGTTATCAGGAACAATCGATGCTTATCGTCAGAATACCAGCGACCTCTTGCTTCCCCGACAATTACCCATTGCTTCTGGCTTTACAAGTATTACGCAGAATATTGGATCTACCCGAAATTCAGGACTGGAAGTTTCTATTTCAGGAGTTATACTCAAAACAGCAAGTGGTTTTACATGGGATGCTGATGTGATGTTCTATATCAATAAAGAAGAGATAACAGAATTGTATTATGGGAAAGTGGACGATATTGGCAATAAATGGTTTATAGGAAAGCCAATAAATACGTATTATGACTATAAGTTTGATGGAATTTGGCAAGATAGTGATGAAGACAAAGCCCTTATGGCAATTTACAATGCGAACGGAAGCAGCTATGCTCCTGGAGAAATAAGGATTTTTGATAAAGATGGAAACCAGAAAATAAATGCTGACGATAGAATGATATTAGGGTCAGATGTTCCGAAATGGACAGGTAGTATAACCAGCAATATGCAATACAAAGGGTTTGATTTATCATTTTTTCTCTATACACGTCAAGGACAAATGCATTATGATGTTATGCTTGCTAATCATGAAGCCAGGTATAGCGGAATAGACGTAAATTACTGGACTCCTGAGAATCACAGTAATAGCTGGCCCAGACCATTGGCCGGAAGGCAGGAAGCATTGAATTACACCACACTATGTTATCAGGATGGGTCATTTATTAAATTGAAGACGGTGACTTTAGGATATACACTTCCTAAAAGTGTTTTATCTGACATTGATGTGAGTAGACTGCGAATTTATATTACGGCACAGAATCCTTGGATATATAAAAAATGCTGGAGTATAGACCCTGAGTCATTAGGCCTTACTGTACCGACAGTGAAAACATTTATGGCTGGGATTTCAGTGTCATTTTAACCAATAAAATTATGTAACTATGAAAAAGAAGATATTTATTATAATAGCAATGTTTTTCTTCATCACTTCCTGCAAGGATTTCTTGAAAGAAGAATTTGTTTCGGGGATAGGTTATACTTACTACGATACAGAGAGTGGTATCGAAGATTTAGTGAGGTCCGCGTATGTTCCACTCAGAACATGGGGAGGTACGGACAAGGGTTTAAAAATGACTTGTCACGGAACAGATGTTTGGGAATATACAGATGTTTCAGATGGGAACGAATTCCACATGTATACTTCAGCAATAAATCCGGCTAATGCTATTTTTTATAGTGTTTGGAGCGACTTTTATTTGGGAATAAGCCGTTGCAATATTGCTATAAATCGTATACCAAATATTACAGGTACTAAAGCTTTGCTCACCGATGCAGGTAAAAATGCAAGAATTGGAGAAGTGAAATTTCTACGTGCCTATTATTACTTTATTTTGGTTCAATCATTTGGTAAAGTCCCATTATTACTTGAAGAAAATATTGGCGTTATGACAGACATGCAAAGGGCCTCGGTTGCTGATATATATAATGCTATAATTTCTGATTTAAGATATGCTTCCGATTATCTCCCTCAGACCCAATCTGAAACTGCCCGTCCTGCTCAATCGGCAGCGCAGCAGTTGTTGGCAAAGGTATATCTGACGAGAGGAAGTGCTATAACAGAACAGCGTGGGGAAAAAACAACAGATATGGATAGCGCGGCGTTTTATGCTGAAAAGGTGATCACGTATAAAGGAGATTTATTACCTAATTATGATGATGCAAGACGTCAAACCAATGAAAAAAATAAGGAGGTGCTTTTTGCTGTTGAGTATACCACAAATTTACTTTATGATGGTTTAGGAAACCAGAGTCATCGGTTTTATACAATGCAATATATGACAATCGGTGGGCTTACTTTGAGTATGGAATATGGAGAAGCGCATGTGCGTCTAAAACCTTCAGATTATTTCTTTGATTTGTACGATCTCAAAAACGATTCAAGGTTTTATAAACAGTTTCAAACAGTGTGGTACTCTAATAATAGTGCAACCATTCCTAAATGGACTACAGCTTATGCTCCTTCTGCTGATCTGGTTGGGAAAAATAAGTTTGCTGTTGGAGATACGGCATTATATTTTACTATGAATTCTGTTGCAGATAATACTACTATAGAAAAAAGACCCTATACCTGGAGGCCAAGAAATAAATTCACGAACCGTGTGTTTCCTGAATACAAGTACCACTTGGATCCTAAAAGACCAAGTCCCAGTTCTTCCGTTGGATCGCTCGATTTTGAATTGTTGTGGTTAAGCGAAAGTTATCTGATTGCAGCAGAAGCTTATGGTAGGAAGGGCAATTATACAAAGGCAGCAGAATACATCAATGTTGTAAGGAGAAGGGCTGCGTATAAAGAAGGAGAAATAAAACCAAAGGAATATTACAAATACGATGGTGGCAAATTTGAGGATCTAGCAAAAAGTACAGAATCTGCAATGGAGATTACACCTGACAAAATCAACAGTTTTGAGAAATTACGCGATTTCATACTTGAAGAACGTGCTCGAGAATTTGCTGGTGATGATGAACGATACTTTGATCTGGTTCGTACGGAAACTTTTCATGATCGTGTTGTCAGGTATAATAAACGGTGCTATGCTGCCGTGAAGTCGTGGCATAAACTGCGCCCTATACCACAGAATCATATTGACCGGCTTCAAAACAAAGGGTCAAATGAAGAGGAACAAAACGAAGGCTATTATTAATGTTTTAATAGGAGCCGGAAAGTTCCGGCTCCTATTGATTTTTCAAAATATTGGCTAACTAAACCAGCTAAACTTAATTTCTTTAAAAGGCAACCTATAGTTTATTCTTCCTGAAAGGAGTTGCTTTTTTTACATTGAAATCATAATATGTTACGACGAAAATTTATTGAACATTTCGGGAATATAGGTGGAGCAGCCCTGATAGGCCCTTTAGTTGTTGATGAAAATCATTTATCACTTGACCGGCAAAATGGTTCCGATAATTTTTTTTCAGAGGATAACACAGCAGTATCATCCGCCGAAGTAATGCAATACAATGGAAAACCGACTGTGTTTGTCAATGAAAAGGCATACTTTCCGATGGCCTTTATTTCGTATTACCCAAAGCAATTCAGATACCGGAATATGGAGCAATCGGGCATGCGTTTTTTTAGCCTGAGCATAACACTGGGAGACCGTTTTGTCGCATCACACCGGAAGGATAAAGTAAGCTTAGGCAAAAAAGGAATATGGGATGCCCCCAACAGTATTGATTTTGATCTTTTTGATAAAAGCATAAACGAGATACTGGAAGTTGCACCTGATTCTTATATTTTTCCACGGATATACTGCGATAGCCCAAGTTGGTGGGACAGTTTTCACCCTGCAGAAACAAACCGTACTTACGATGGATTTCCTCAGCGACAGTCATTTTCTTCGTTGGTGTGGCGTAACGAAACAGCAGATGTCCTCAGGAAAATAATCCGGCATATCCGTCAGTCGCTCTATTCTGCAAGGATAGTAGGCCTTCATATTACTGCAGGGAATACGGAAGAGGCATCCCATCATAAATTTCTGGGAGACAGTGATTACGGCATGGCAGCGCAAAACGGCTTTAAACAATGGCTACTGCGTCGGTATAATAATGATGAATCAGTTATAAAAAAGTATTTTGAGAAGAGTCTTCATGAAATTAGTATCCCTTCGCCGGAAGAGCGGAAGAAAGCAGGGATGGGCGATTTCCTCGATCCGGAAAAATCAAGGTTGGTTATCGATTATAATATTTTCAGATGTGAGGAAGTTGTCGATAGCCTTGAATTCTTGTGCCGAACCGTAAAAGAAGAAAGTAAAGAAAAGTTGCTCACGGGTGTTTTTTACGGATATACCCTTGTTGGCTGGCGTGACCATTCTGACTTAACCCGTTTGCTGAAGTCGCCCTATATCGATTTTTTATCAAATACAAACGGGGCAGGGAAAAGAACAATACTTGGAGAAGATGACCTGCATTTCCTTTCAGAAACAGATTCTATCCATAAAGCCAATAAACTCTTTTATTACGAGGCCGATACAAGAACGTGCATGAGTAAATGGATATCAGAATTGCAACCCGAAATTGATCCATTTCACGAATATGACCTTGAAACGTGGCTAGGACCAGAAACAATAGAAAAAACAATTAATCTTTTAAAGGCAGTTTTTTCCAGGGTCATTTGTACCGGTTCTGCACATTGGTGGTTCGATCTTTGGGGCGGATGGTACGATCATGATCAAATACAGGAGCTTTTGGGCAAAATGCAAAAAATCGGAGATGAAAGTATTCATTTACCCCGAAAATCAGTTGCTGAAGTTTGTGTCTTTGTCGAAGATAAGTCTCTCCTCTATTATGCGACTACTGGAGGAAATGCCTCTTCGTGGATTCATGCCCAGATGAACCAAATTGGAAAAATGGGAGCCCCGTTCGATATCTATTTGACAGATGATTTAAACGACATTGATGTATCGCGATACCGCGTATTTATTTTCCTTAACCCGATTTATCTGACTCAGCAGAATATTCAGATAATCCGCCGGAAATGTATGAATGGGAACCGAGCTCTGATATGGTTATATGCTCCCGGTTTAATAGGTAATAAATTAGACGTTTCCAATGTCTCATCGGTTATTAGTATGGATGTTGATTACGCGGCGGAACATCACGAGATGAAGATACTGGTCGATATTGATTCAGAAAAGCTAAACTATCAGGGGACAAATGTTTCGCCTTTTGTATATATAAAAAATGGCATGGATAAAATATACGGGCGGACAGAAGATGGGTATGTTGTTCTTGCTTCGAAGAAAGAAAAAGATTATTTGACCGTATTTGCATCTGTTCCTCCTGTGCCCTGGCAGACAATTCAGCATTTTGCAAAACAATCGGGGGTACATATATACAGCGATACAGGCGATGTAGTATATGCAAATCAAAGTTATTTATCTGTTTCTGCTGCAAAACCGGGGAAAAGGCAAATCAGGCTTCCAGGAAAATCCAGGCTTCAGGAACTACTGGGAGAAGATACCATGTATGAGCCGGGAAGTGAACATGAAATTTACTTCTCAGAAACAAGTTGCCGTTTCTTTCGCATACTCGCATAAGATATATTAACATATAAACTAACGACTAACAGTAAAAATCAAAATTAAAGTAATGAAAACAACTATTTACATGCAAAGGCTTATTCTGGCGTTCTTGTTTGTTACAGCTATTTCATTTCAGGGAACCAGTCAGAATTTATATACTTTAAAGAACCGAAATATTGAGTTGTCTCTTGATAAAAAAGGGGACCTTGTTTCATTAACGAACCTTCAGACCGGTCATAACTATGCATCGGGCAGATCATTGTGGCGATTATACTTCGACCGGAAAAATCCCAAAGATAATGAGATACTGGCCAGTGACAACCTTCCTTTGATTCAGCAAGATGGTAATCAGATTCTTCTGACATATAGCAGTCTAAAAATGGGGAATGAAGAATTAAAGTTTAAACTATCCCTAAAAATAGTGCTCGAAGAGGATATGGTTCGGTTTTGTTCTGAGGTTTCCAACAATGAACTTCATACCATTATCCGTGAGTTACAGTATCCTTTAGTTTCTGATTGCCAGGTACCTCCTGATCATCAGCTTTTGACCACTGAAACAGGAGGCCGGCTTTACACTGATCCGGTAAAGCAAATATTATCTGTTCCTTATTCATATATGGGGCCGGATCAAAAATTCCGCCTAATGAGGGTAAAATATCCTGCAGGTGTTTCGTCAAATTGTTTTGCTTTGGTTGGGAAGGCGCAGGGCATCTATTTTGGCAGCCACGATCCGACATTTCAGGATACATGGCATGGGCTAAGAGTCTATCCTGATAAGAATAACAATTTTAATGAGCTAGAAACAGGTTTATATAAATATCCCAATTGTCTCGCAGGAGAATCGTGGAAGAATGATGCTAATGTGATTGCCCCATATTCGGGTGACTGGCACCAGACATCAAAAATGTACAGGACATGGGCCAATACATGGTGGGATCACCGGGAGGAACCGTTGTGGGTAAAAAAGATGAACGGTTTTCAGCGTATTATTATGAGGCACCAGTATGGCGAGACTTTTTTTACCTATAAGGATTTTGCCACCAGCGTGAAAAAAGCAGGTGAAAGTGTTGGTGTAAATGTAGTGTTCCCATTCGGATGGTGGGACAGTGGAATGGATAATGGATATCCAGATTCGTATTTTGTAACCGATCCAAAACAAGGAGGAGATCAGGCCTGGAAAAAGGCAATAGCCGATTACAAACAGGGAGGCGGTAAAGTTATGCTTTATTACAACGGGAAACTGATTGATACCGAAAGTGATTATTATAAAAAAGGGGATGGAAAGAAAGTCTGTTTCAACAGTAATACAGGAACCGAGTTGAATGAAGCATACCGGTTTTATGGTCCCGGGACTTTTACAGGGTATTATGATGCGCGTTCATTTGTTGTAGCAGATACGAAAGATTCCCGGTGGCAAAAAGTACTTTTCAAAATAGCTGACCATGCGCTGGAATTTGGAGCTAACAGTGTATTCTACGACCAGTTGGGATATGCGGAAACTATGGGAGAATGGGATTTGTCCAAGGAATTTCCTGTCCCGTATTTGCGAATTATTGCAGATAAAGGTAAAGCATTAAAAATGGTACATGATTATATTGATACAAAAGATAAGGATTTTGCCATTGGAACGGAACATATTTCGGATGTTACAGCTCAGTATTGCGATTATGTACACAGTATTTTAAACATGGAGAGCAGTGACTTTTTTATCGACTGGTTCCGTTATACGTTCCCGGAGATAATTTTAAGCGACAGAAATATTGACGGCGATGAACCAAATCTCGAATGGTTGATAAACCAGGATGTATTACTGGGATTGCGTAATAATCTTCAGATTTATCGTCTAAGGGAGACTATTGACAAAACGCCTGATTATCAGGCATACATGGCAAAAGTGAATCAATTGAAGGACAAGTATAGTTCGTTACTACTTTTGGGAATATATCGCGATACAGAAGGTTTTTCGTTAGATGACCAGTCAGTAATAAAGGCCAGAAGTTATGTAAACGGGAAACAAATGGCAATTGTTATGACCCATAAATCAAATGAACCGGCATCAACATGGCTGTCTGTCCCGGGTTACAACTATAAAGAGTATTCAGAAGTTGGGGACATAAAAGTTGATATTGGTGCCGATGGTAATCCCAATGTAATGATCGGTAAAAACGGTCTGGTGGTATTAATATATGAGAAATAATACTCCAAACACTTCTTGTAATTTAAAATAACTCAATATGGAATAGCTATAAGGACCGAATTCACGATAAATGAAGTGGTTACTCATGGCTATTCCATGTAAATTTTATTTGCTAAATCAATGTGAAAAAAGGGATTTATAGAAATTTGAAAAATATATCACCAATGAAAACTAATCTGAAATTTATTGTTGTGTTACTGCCCTTATCATTTATGGTGCTTTTTAATAGATGTAATATAGCACAAAATCAACAAGAAGAAAAATCAGCAGGTAACAGATATATAGTAGCAGCCTACGTATGGCCATCATGCCATGATGAACCAATGAGCCGGGAAAAGTTATGGGGAGAAGGAATTGGTGAATGGGAAATGATCCAAAAGGGCAATCCCCGTTTTGAAGGTCACTACCAACCGCGTATCCCTCTTTGGGGATATAAAATGGACGATGATCCGCAAGCATGGGAACAAAAAATTGACGCAGCGACATTGCATGGCGTAAACACCTTTATATTCGACTGGTACTGGTACGATGGCAAACCTTTTCTGGAAGAAGCAGTTGATTTAGGTTTTCTTGGGGCATCGAACAATGAAAAAGCAAATTTCTACATCATGTGGGCCAACCACGATGTGCCGGGAAATATGTGGAACCATTACCGTTACAAAACCGATTCGCTGATTTGGCATGGGGATGTGGACTGGGAGAACTATAAAATCGTTGTCGACCGGGTTATCAAACAATATTTCAACAAGCCAAACTATCTAAAAATTGATGGCAAACCTGTTTTCTCAGTCTATAGTCTTGGTAACCTTGTAGAGGGTTTCAAAAATAATCTGGAAGAAACAGCAAAAGCGCTTGATTATTTCAGGGAAGAGGTAAAAAAAGCAGGTTTCCCCGGCTTGCATCTGCAGTTGGTTGGAGGCGAAAGAAATGGTGAGCCCTGTTTCTGGGGAGTGGATGCCTCTGTATCTGAGATTGTAAAAGTTCTTGGGGTAAACAGTGTAACAATGTATAACATGGCTGGTAAAAGGGGTGAAGATTACTTGAGTTACGGAGAACATGCAGTTGCATTGAGGAAAGGCTGGGATTCAACATTGGACATTCCTTTTTTTCCTTGTGTGTCTATTGGCTGGGACAATACACCCCGTTATCCAGAATATGGCAAGGAAAAGGTTGTTCACTATCATAATACACCGCAAAGTTTTGGTGCTTATTTGCAAAAGGCAAAAGAATATGCTGATGCCCACCCGGAACAACCGAAGATTGTTGCGATTAATGCGTGGAACGAATGGGTGGAAGGAAGCTACCTTGAACCAGACATGTTGAATGGATATGGATATCTGGAAACAGTAAAGAAAGTAATGAGTGGGGAGTTTGATAATTATTCCAACAAGTAAAATTACGGAAAGAATGATACGAAAATCGACATCCATCATTTCTCTGTTGGTTTTGTTTTTCCAGGTCGAAGCACAGTTACCTCCTGTTTTTGACAATGAACATGCTTTAAAAGCCCGTGCCTCTGGGTTGACTTATACGTTTTTAACACCGGAACGGGTTGTCTGGGTTTCTGATGATACAGGTAATACGGTACAGAATATTAGTTCAATCTTAAAGCCCGGAAATAGGCAAGCAGATTTAATTAAGGGAGAATATCTGAAACTTATAAGCACAAAAGATACTCTTCCCGGTTTCATTCTTGATTTTGGCAGGGAAATTCACGGAGGACTAGAGATTGTAACTACCATTAGTAATGAAAAACCTGCAGGACGGGTTCGTTTACGTTTTGGTGAATCGGTAAGCGAGACGTTGAGTAATATTGGAGGTGAAGGAGGTGCTACAAATGATCATGCTATGCGCGATTTTATAGTAACATTACCTTGGCTTGGTAGCCTGCAAATTGGAAATACTGGTTTCCGTTTTGTACGTATTGACATAGTTGATCCCAATATCCAAATAGAAATTAAAGAAATAAATGCTGTATTTATTTACAGGGATATTCCTTATCTGGGTTCATTTCAATGTAACGATGAACGTTTAAATAAGATTTGGCTGACCGGTGCTTATACAGTCCACCTGAACATGCAGGATTATTTATGGGATGGGATAAAACGAGACCGGTTAGTGTGGGTGGGTGATATGTATCCTGAAGTAATGACTATTAATTCCGTATTCGGATATAATGATGTAGTACCTAAAAGTCTGGATTTAGCCCGTGATTTAACTCCTTTGCCTGGCTGGATGAATGGTATTAGTTCCTATTCGATGTGGTGGATAATAATCCAACATGACTGGTATTATTATCAGGGTGACATTGAATATTTGGGACAGCAAAAAGATTATCTGGTAAATCTGATCCGTTTGCTGGCCACTAAAATTGATCCATCGGGGAGAGAAAATTTGGACGGACGTTTTCTTGACCATCCTTCGAGAAATAATCAGGATGCAATACATGCCGGCTTACAGGCGCTGATGGTCATGGCCTTCAGGGCTGGTTCTGACTTGTGTCAAATACTGAATGATATGGAAACTGCTGAAATCTGTAATCGATCAATTGGAAAATTGGAAAAACATATTCCTGAAATGGTTCATTCAAAACAGGCTGCGGCATTACTTGCTCTATCAGGGTTGGTCAAACCTGAAAAAGTAAATTCGGAAATACTAGCAAAAAATGGAGTTCACAAGATGTCAACATTCTACGGATATTACATGCTTGAAGCCCGTACACTGGCTGGTGATTATCAGGGAGCTATTGATAATATCAGGGAATACTGGGGGGCTATGCTCGACTTAGGGGCAACTACATTTTGGGAAGATTTCGATATTGACTGGATGAAAAATGCAGCACGTATCGACGAAATTGTCCCGGATGGTAAAGTTGATGTACATGCAGCTTACGGACAATCTTGTTATGTTGGTTACCGCCATAGTTTTTGCCATGGTTGGGCATCAGGGCCTACTTCCTGGCTTACTAAATATGTTTTAGGAGTTAATGTGCTCAACCCAGGCTGTAATAAAGTTAAACTGGAACCCCACTTAGGTGATTTGGAGTGGGTGAAAGGAAGTTTTCCGACTCCATCTGGCGTGATTTCTATCGAACATAGAAAAATGCCGGATGGGTCTGTTAAAACATCTTATACTGCTCCGGATGAGGTTGAAGTATCAGTAGGTAGAAATTGATCTATGCATTCAAGTACATTAATCTGTAAATCTATGAAGTATAAAACTTTTTTAATATTAATTGTAATGGTTTTGACCTGTCTGTATTCTTATGCACAGGAAGATGGAAAAACGTTCATAAACCATGTCAGCAGCATCGATGGAACCATGCCTGAAAGCTATGTCCCCCCATTGGTCAGTAACGGTAGCCTCAGTATGCTGGTCGACTATACAGGCGGGCAGTTACAGCAGGAATATGTAAAAATGATCCCGGTAATTTATTGGGCCGGTCGCCGTTACGGGCCACCCAAAGACGCACTTATTTCTTTTGGCCATTTTGAGCAGGAATATACGGTAAACGGACAGGTTTACTCTCAGCCCGACACGTGGGAACAAACGTTGGATACCAAACGGGCAATCGTCTCCTGCATGAATACCTACGGAGAGGCGCTTCGTGTGGAAACAGTGGTTTTTACCCATTTACAGCATGATTTAATTGTTGTGAAGAAACGGTTTTACACAAAATCTGCCGGGGTAAATTCGGTAAAAGTTTCATTCAAATACCAGTTTACCCCTCCGGGAAAGGAGAACCGTTCGCCCAAACGGGTTTTTAGTGAATGTTCCTGGAATGACAAAACCCAAAGTGTGGAATACAGGTACGAATCAGATGCCTATCAGCCGACAAAAGGGATTATTTCTGTTTTCTCCGACCAGACTGTTTCCCCCTCCATTGATGGGCAGGCAACTTCTCTCGTATCAGAAATGAAAATGAATGGTAAAAATCCTTCGGAAATCACGTATTATCTATTGTTTTCCGATACGATGGACGGGGATGATTACATGGAGAGGCAGTCGGAGATGCAGATATATGTCCGGGATTCAGGATACGAAAAGATTCTGGGCACCCACGAGTCGGGATGGGCGCAATTCTGTGATGAGTCGTATGTAAGCCTGCCGGACAAAAAGATGGAAAAAGTCTATAATACTGCACAATATCACCTGATGTCAAATGCGACGAAGTGGTCATTCCCTGTTGGGATATTTACAACCCACTGGGCAGGCCGGTATTTTGGCTGGGACGAGATGTTCTGTTTCCAGGCGCTGGCTAGTAGTAACCATCTGGATATTTCAAGACGTTGCCCTGAATTCCGTTGCTCGGTACTTCCAAAGGCGACATATAGGATTGCCCATTACGGAAAATCAGGACAATATGGAGCTCGCTATCCCTGGGAAGTATATGAAGACGGGGCAGAAGGTACTCCTCCGGGCTTCTGGCTTGACCATGTATTTCACATGTCCAATATTGCCCTGTCTGCATGGCTTCAGTATTTGTATTCTGCAGATACAACCTATCTTAGAAAGACCGGATACCCTGTCGTGAAAGAATGCGCGAGGTTTTATGTGTCGCACATGGTATATGAAGACAGTGACGGGCGCATGTTCATAGGCAAATGCACAGATTTGGAACGCTTAGGCCCGGCTAAACAGAACCCATTTATGACTGCTTGTGGTACCATTTATACTCTGGAAGCAGCAGTAAAGGCTTCTGGTATCCTTGGTGAAGATAAAAATGAAGCAGAACAATGGGGACATATCGCAGTTAAATTAAGGGAAAGCCTGCCATCTGAGCATGGAAGATATGTTCCGTACCAGGGATGTGAGGAAAGGAGTGTGGCTTCGCTGGGAGGATTGTTCCCGTACCCGATCTTTGATTCAGGAAATCAGCTTCAGCGCAATGCTGTTTACGATTTTGTAAATGAAGGCAAGGCATCGGGTAATATGTACCCGGTAGGGAAATCACTTTGTGCTTGGTATGCAGGCTGGCTGGCCGCTGCCCTTGATTTACTGGGAGACAGGACAGAGCCGGGAAAATTGCTAACGGAAGCCGCCAACGGGGCTGGATGTTTTTCTGAATTATTCGAGATCAATGAGACGGAGGTGAAGATGCACCCCTGGTTTTCGACAGCATCCGGTAATTATGTCTATGCTTTGAACCAGATGCTGGTACAGAGTAAAGAGGATCAGATACTGGTTGCTCCTGCTGTCCCAGATTCATGGAGAGATTACTCGTTCAAATTAGCCTGTTATGAAGATTTGACAGCTACTGTAGTCGTAAAAGAAGGAAAAATAACCAAATTGCTAATTACTCACGGCCATACCGGTGTAAAAATTCGCCGGACGTTGAAAATCCCCTCGTATCTGATAACCATGAAACAACTGAACGAAAAAGCCGTGAGTTCTTTTGAAACCAATGGCGGATATTGTTATATCCATTTCGATATAAAGGATCAAATTCAAATTTTTTAGTCATTCAAATATCAATAAAAATGAAAAAATATTTTATTATCAGTATTTTGTGCTTGGCGGAGATAAGTCTCATGGCGCAATCCCGGTCAGTTACCTGGGAAAAATTCAACGTGTCGGGGCCCGCTTTGAAACCAATAGGGCAAATAGCCGTCCGTCCTTCAAAAGATATAGCTGCGTCGCAGTGGTCGGTAGGTTGCGAGACACTCGACAGGGACTATGGCAAGTTTGACAACTATAAAAGCTATGTGGGCGAACTGGGTGTAAAAAGTGCCCGTATCCAAAGCGGATGGGCGAAATGCGAAAAAACAAAAGGGGAATATTCCTTTGAGTGGTTGGATACCTGCGTGTACGGTCTGAGCGAACAGATGGTAAAGCCGTGGATATGCTTGTGTTACGGAAATCCGCTTTATGGCGCCAATAAAGAGTTAGGTGCCAAAATATTCACCGACGAAACCACTATGTCAGCATGGTTGCGGTACGTCGAAGCAACGGTAAAACGCTATAAAAATACTGTTTCGGAATGGGAGATATGGAATGAACCCAATCTAAGGTCCAATCCGCCCGAAGCATACGCTTCGTTACTCATGAAGACGACAGAGTCCATTAAAAAAATACAGCCCGACGCCGTCATTATTGGGTTCAGCCTCGCAGGAATATCTACAGACTGGGCAAAAGGCGTTTTTGAAGTATTAAAAGCCAATAACAAAACAAATATTGTTGATTACCTGACCTATCATCCTTATGTTCATAATCCGGATGATGCGTTGATCAATATTCGGGAATTGTCGGAAATGGCCAAATCTTACGATCCGGGAATTAGATTATTTCAGGGCGAAACCGGTTGTCCGTCGATACTCGAATGGGGCCATGCTTTGAGCTATTATGAATGGACGGAATACAGCCAGGTTAAATGGGATCTGCGTCAAATGATCAACCATTGGGCTGAAGGTATCCGTTATTCCATTTTCACCCTGGTTGATTTACAATACCCGAACATGTTGCAGTCGTTTGGTTTGCTCCGTACTAACCTACTGAAACAGGTAGTTTATAAACGACCATCCTATTACGCCGTACAACATGTGGTCAATTTGCTGGATAATAGCGTTACTCCATCAGGGAAACATAAATATACTGCCAATACGATGCGTAAAATATCTGTTGTCGGTCTCAAAAAAGATAATGTTTTCGGTGTGATGCTCTGGTATAATGACCGCATCCCTGACAACGATCTGAAGTGGGATTTAACGGACATCACTATTGAAAGTGTTACACTCAAAGACCCGGTATTTGTCGAGTTGGTTACAGGAAAAGTATATGAAATACCAGCCTATAACAGGCGAGCAATAGGTGTGGATATGAAATTCATTGATTTGCCATTACGGGATAGCCCTGTGTTGATTGCGGAACGTGCACAATTAACAATTAAAGAATCTGAATAAAAAAAATGAAATACACAACTGGGTTACTGATATTTTTATTCACTCTTTTTGTTTCTTCTACACAAAAGGAAAAAATTTCTGCAGAAGAAGGAACAGACCTACAAAATGATAGATTACAAACAGAAAGTTCTTTACCTTCCAATAAAAAATGGAGACTGGTATGGAACGACGAATTTGATGGAAATACCCTTGATACTACCAAGTGGAGCTACCGTTTAAATTTCTGGGGGAAAAGACATGAAACGTTGACGGAGGAAGGAGCTTCGCTGGACGGAGAGGGCAACTTGTTGCTGAAAGTTTATGAAAAAGACGGAAACTTTTACTCTTCAACTCTTCAAACAGGAAGTATGTATCTCGATAATCCGTCTATTAATAAAGGAAAGCATCCTGCATGGCCAATAGGGAAAATTGAAACTCCCAAGTTCATGCACAAATACGGATATTATGAAATACGGTGTAAACTACCAACAAAAACTTCCGGTTGGTGGCCTGCTTTCTGGATACAGTCTCCTTGTATTGGTTCCACTCTGAATCCTCTCATTTCAGGGGTAGAGATCGATATTATGGAATATTTCAAGCGTGATGGCCGTACCCGTTCTGCCGTTCTGTGGAATGGTTACGGGCCTCACAGCCAGGGCGGATGTTCCGGGGATGAGCTTCGTCCCGGAATTACTGAAGGATATCACACTTTCGGAGTAGATTGGGGTAGTGACGGATTGTATGTTTTTTACATTGACGGAAAAGAAACATGGCGTTTTCAGGGACCTGTTTCCGGCATCGAAGAATTCATTCTTGTTCATACGGAATGTGCTGGATACAGAGAGGGAGGTCCCTCTCCTGAACTTCAAAAAGATCAGTTACCTGATTATTTCATTGTCGATTATGTTCGTGTTTTTGATGAAATAAAACAGTAGAAAGCCCATTTTTTTGAAAACGGCGACCCTAAAAACCAGTTAAGCATAAATACTTTTCGCAAAAGCAAGGTCACTTTGGCGATAAGCGACCCTGCAAACCATTTGAGCATACCTGTTTTTGACCAAAGCCAACCCATTTATGTCATCTGACAATACAAAACAGGGTCCGGAATTTTTGGAATTCCCTCCCTGTTTTGTATAATAACTGTCGTATCTTTTGTAATACACACCGGTAAATTCGGAATACCTTTGGGTATTTCAGGATTACAGAATGTGATATTTGCAACAGAAATTGTTGCATTTTGAGAGGAAAGCAGAAATGGTAAAATAGCATTATTATTGTCTGAGGTTCGGCAAATGCACTGGTTAATAACTATTTCAATTTAATGTTCAAAAATCAAGAACCGGGAAATATGTTATAATGAAAGATTCACTAATTTGCGCCATGCTAATTATTAACGGAATAGAAGAGAAAATTCTTGTCGAGCGGATTATTTCCGGCGACCAGACAGCTTTTGAACTGATTTTCCGTTTTTATTACCCGGGGTTGGTTGTTTTTACGTCTCAAATTACTTTAAACCAAGTCGAAGCCGAAGAAATTGTTCAGGATTTTTTTGTCAGGTTATGGATTAAGCGGGAAAACATAAACAGCTCATTCTCGTTGAAAAATTTCATGTTTACTTCCGTAAAAAACAGTTCTCTCAATTACTTGAAAAAAGAAAAGATAAAGGGGAGAATCATTAGCGAACTCACGCATTTAATAGAGTACGATGAACTTTATGATCCCGGCCTGTTTATTGCCTCAGAGCTACAAAATCAAGTTCAGGAGGCTTTTAACAAATTGCCGCAGCGGACGCGTGAAATTTTTATCCTCAGTCGGTTTAAGGGGAAAAAGAATGACGAGATTGCCGAACAGCTTAACCTTTCAAAACGTACAGTTGAAACCCAGATTTCAAACGCCCTCAGGATATTACGTGTTGAATTAAAAGACTATTTTACCCTTCTTTTATTTTTTTGAACGGATTAATTTTTAGTCTGCCCATATTTTATTCATTTATTAAATACGTGTTTTGGCTTCTTCGATTGTATTTTAACTAAAAACAAGAATCATAGGTTACATGGAGCGGTACAACCATAAAAATAATGATCCCACCCATCTCAGGAGATTCCTCGATTACAGGATAAGCCTTTCCGATTTTGACAAAAAGCTTGAGGCTGGTGCATTAATTGACCAAATAAGTACGATTGATGTTGATAATGCCTATGCCCTAGTAAATCAGAAAATTAGGATGAAAGGGAACAGCAGGCGGATACTTACAGTAATTACACGTATTGCGGCAATTTTTACACTTCCGCTACTGATGTTAACCCTTTGGAGTTTGTTTATCCACGACCGGACTGTTTCAACCGGGGAAAATGGAACAAGTTGGCAAGAGTTAAGCAGCCCGATCGGAATGAGGTCGCAAATCGTTTTGCCCGATGGAACCAACCTTTGGCTGAATGCAGGTAGCAAAATCAGATATCACATACCATTCATTTGTAAAAAAAGAGAAATTGAACTATCCGGTGAGGCTTATCTTGAAGTAGCAAAAAATCCGGCTTCACCTTTTATAGTAAAATCGGGGACTATGGAAATTGAAGTTTTGGGAACCCAATTTAATGTAAAATCCTACCCGGAAGAGAATAATTTTGAAGTTGCTCTAAAAGAAGGCAACGTGAAGTGTTTGTTCAAAAACAACGGACAGCAAAAATTTCTTGATTTAGAGCCAGGCGACTACATGGTTTATAATAAAGCAGATGAAACGGTTTCGCGTTTCAATACCGATATTGAAAAATACATTGCCTGGTCTCGAAATATATTGATATTGGATGAAACACCAATGGAAGAAGTAGCAATACTCCTCGAACGCTGGTATGGAGTTGAGGTTATTATTGCTGATTCAGACATTAAGAACTACCGGTTCACAACCAAATTTGAAAACGAATCGCTATTCCAGGTTTTAGAATTGCTGAAACTTAGTTCTCCGATTAATATTGAATATATACCCGGAAAGATTTCTAAAACATCAGGCAAAGTGAATAAATCTACTTTAAAAATTACAAAAAACAGTAGCCTATGAGGTATTAAATAAAGCATTATAAAAAAAGGAAGAAGCGCTCGAACACTTCCTCCCTTTTTCATCAAACCAATAAAATTGGTTAACTAGTTTGTATAATAAAAACGTTCAAATTTATGAAAAAAATCGTTGAATTGGTATGCCTGTTTATGAAAGGGCATAGAGAAAAAATTATGATTATGCGCAATGCAATTCTTATTCTCTTGATCAGTGTTTTTGAAGTAGCTGCTTCAGACAGTTATTCGCAAACGACAAAGCTTAATTTGAGATTTCAGAATGTATCTATAAAGGAGGTGCTTTCGGCTATCGAAGATCAAAGCGAGTTCTATTTCCTTTATAACAGTGAATTAATCGATGTGACCAGGAGGGTTGATATATCAACTAAGGATGAAAAAGTAGAAGATGTATTAGCCCGGTTGTTCAATAAAAATGAAGTTAACATTCTGGTTAAAGACAGACATATCGTATTAACTCCTGCTATGGGAACAGCTCAACAGCAAAAAGACGTCAGCGGGAAAATAACCGACTCGAAAGGTTTGCCTTTGCCTGGAGTAACCGTTTTGGTAAAAGGTACCATGCAAGGGATAATTTCCAATGCCGACGGGAATTATTCGTTAGCCAATATTCCTGCGAATGCTACTCTGGTATTTTCTTTTGTTGGCATGAAGAGCCAGGAAATATCTGTGAACGGTAAAGCAAGCATCAATGTAAAACTCGAAGAAGAGACGATAGGAATTGAAGAAGTAGTGGCAGTAGGTTATGGTACGATGAGAAAAAGCGACCTGACCGGTTCTGTATTTAAAGCGGATATAGACAAATTCAGAGATCAATCAAATGTATCAATAATACAATCCTTACATGGTTCAGTGGCAGGGCTAAATGTAAGTCAAATTACAACAGCCGGGGCAGAACCAAGTATTTCTATTCGGGGGAGAACATCCATTTCCGGAGAACAGGATCCATTAATTGTACTAGATGGAGTACTTTTTCGTGGCAATATGATTGATATTAATCCGGATGATATTGGCTCGATAGATATTTTGAAAGACAACAGTGCAGCAGCCGTGTATGGTTCTCAGGCAGCCAATGGAGTTATAATTATTACCTCAAAGTCGGGGAAGGGGAAGAACAATAAACCATTGATTAATTATACTGCAAGTTATTCTTTACAAACACCCACTGTTGAATTAAAGCCGGGTAATGGAGAAGATTTTATTAATAAAACTACTGAGATTGATTGGCGTGAAAGCCGGACTTCTGAATCCGGATATATTGATCCAAAACCAGATTATTCTGTTTTGTCTCTTCTTGAAACAAATGAACTGGTAGAAAATTATCTTGCCGGAAGAGAAACAAATTGGTATGATCTGTTAACGAATGACAATATTTTTATTCAAAACCACAATCTTAGTCTAACAAACAAAACTGAATATCTGAACTATTTTATATCAGTTGGGTATACTGATCAGCAGGGGTATATGCTCAACGAGGATTATAAAAGATATAATGCCCGTATCAATGTGGATAATCAAATCTCAAAATGGTTAACCATAGGTATACAATCATTTTTCACTATGAGTGATAAATCAGGGAAAAGCCCATCTCCATCTGATAGGTATATAAATCCCTATGAGGCAGCATACAAAGAGAATGGAGAACTTAATCCTCTGGTTAGAAATTTAGCAGTTGGACCACTCGTAATTGCAAATGCTGATAACCTTGATATCCGGAATAATTTTTTCGGGAATCTTTATGCAAATATTGATGTTCCTTTTGTAAAGGGATTATCGTACAAAATTAATTTTTCAAATAATTACCGGACAACACGAAGTTATTATTTCCAACCTTATAGCAACAATTTTCAGGGAGAAGCACAGAAATCTTATAGCAATACGCATGATATGTCATCCGATAATATTTTGACTTTCAAACGTAGATTCAACAACAAACATAATTTGGATGTTACTCTTCTCTATGGATTTGAACAACGAAAATATGATTATACCGATGCTAATTCATCGGTTTTTGTCAACGATATTTTAGGGTATAACAGTCTTCAGTCGGGTAGTTCTGAGCTTCAGAAGACCTATTCAGGTGCCTGGGCAGAAAAAAGTCTCTATAGTATGGCACGGCTTTTTTATAGCTACCGGGATAAATACATGATTACTGGTACAGTTCGGCGCGATGGGTTCTCAGGGTTCAGTGAAAAAAATAAATTCGGGATTTTCCCTTCTGTAGCAACAGGTTGGGTTGTTTCAGAAGAACCTTTTTTTAAGGATATAAACAAGGTTATGAATTATCTCAAACTCAGGCTTTCGTATGGAACGATAGGAAACCGTACGGTCAGCAGGTATCAGACATTGGCTAAAGTAGACGGAGATTTCGGTTATGTAGATGCATCAGGTGCATCAGTTTATGCAAAGTCGATTAGTAGCCTTGCTAGCACAGACCTGAAATGGGAAACCACAACCGGATTTAATTTAGGGGTCGATTTTGCATTTCTAAACTCCAGGTTATCAGGTTCGGTAGAATATTACAACAACAATACAAATAATCTGCTTTACAATGTTGATATTCCCAGTATCGGCAGGTTTAAAGAATTTCCTGATAATTTAGGGCGTATACATAATCAAGGGATTGAAATCACTTTATCTTCAATCAACATTGAACGGAATGATTTTAGATGGAATAGCAATGTTACCTTTTCCAGAAACCGGGATGAATTAAAAGAGTTGCTCGGATTTGATAACGACGGTGATGGAAAAGAAGATGATCTTATTTCTGAAGGCCTTTTTATTGGGCAGCCCTTAAGTGCTGTTTATCACTATGAAGTTACCGGAGAATTATACCAGCTAGACGATAACGTAACTGCAGGCATGGTGGGTTCTCAGATAATAGTCGATCAAAATGGCGATGAAAATATTGATCCGAGTGATAAGGTAATATTAGGATATAGAGAACCTTCATACCGGTTTAGTATAACCAATCAATTTAAATACAAAAATTGGTCTCTTAGCGTGTTTATTAACGCTGTTCAGGGAGGAAAGGATTATTACCTGGGTAGCGATAATCTCCATTCTTCCAGTTTTGGTAATGGAACTGGGTTTTCAGACAGTTCGAATGGTCTGGGACATTATAGATTAAATTTCCCCACAGGTCTTGACTATTGGCTTCCTGAAAATCCAAATGCCAGATATGCTGCAATTGGGACAAATGTTACATCCGGATTACTTTCATCCTCTTGGATACAAAGAAATTTTGTCCGGTTGCAGGATGTATCATTGAATTATAATTTCAAATCTAGCTTTCTGAATAAAATTAATGTCAATAATTTGAGACTTTTCTTAAGTGGGCAAAATCTATACACATGGACAAAATGGCCCGGGTGGGATCCTGAGACCGGCGAAGGAATCAGCAAGGATGGCAGGCCGGTTTTGAGAAGTTATACTTTGGGATTAAATTTTGAATTCTAAAATAAATAAGGATATGAAAAAATTATATATTTCAAATAATTTGGCTATTTATAAATTAAGCATTTGTTTTTTAATAGCCTGGTTCACATTTTCTTGCAATGAAAAGGAATTTTTGAAAGAAGTACCCTTGGATTTTTATTCACCGGAGAACTCCTTCGTTACAGCCGAGGATTTCGAAGCTGCAATTTATAGTTTACATGCTTCAACCAGGAATGGATTCTGGGGACAGTCAGGAGGATCGGCATTTCCAAGGATCGGTTGGTTAGGAACTGATTTGGTTGAAAGTCGGTATGATGCAAGTGGAAGTCAGGATTACAGCATATTATGGGGTCCAACAGGCACTACTTTAGGCATTTGGGAATTGTGTTACCAAATTATATATGATGCGAATGTGATTGTTGGCCGTTCGGAAAGCGATGACAGTAAGCTTACCGATGAACAAAAAATACTGGTTCAGGCTGAAGCCAGATTTTTCAGGGCATACGCCTATAATGTCTTAGCGAGTTTGTATGGTGGTGTACCAATTATACTTGAGGAGGTTACAACTCCCAAAAGAGATTATGTAAGGGCAACACGCCAGGCAGTATATGAACAATGTGCTGAAGACCTTAAATTTGCTGTTGCTAATTTGCCGAATATTGACGCGGTGGATGAATCAAGGATCAATAAATTGGCTGCCAGCCATGTATTGTCAGAAGTCTATATTTCGTTGGGCAAGTATCAGGATGCCATCAACGAAGCAACAAAAGTTATTGATCATCCGAAAATGGCATTAATGAATAAACGATTTGGAGCCAATAATGAAAAAGAATTTAATGACCCTAACTGGGAAGGTGATATTTATTGGGATTTATTCAGACAGGGGAACCAGGATCGGTCAGCCGGGAACACAGAATCTATCTGGGTGCTGCAATATAGCTACAAAATGTCCGGTGGAGGAGATAGTAATTATGAACTCGAACGTATTGCTGGTCCGGATTTTACCGCAGCTCATATTTATCAAAGTAATGGCAAAACGGTTCCTATACTGAAGAAACCTAATACCTATTACTGTGGTCGTGGCCAGGGTTTTTGTAAGCCAAGCCCTTATTTTCTTAAAACTTTATGGGAAAAAAGTGGGTATACTCAGGATATGAGGAATTCCAGGTATAATATTATTCGCGACATTAAAGTAAACAATCCCAGTAATCAGTACAATGGCAAGTGGGTCATTGCGGATAAGCTTCCATTGAAAAGAGCCACCAATGATGATACAACGCGAGTTTTTTATCCCATTATCGGTAAAATAATTACCCCTGGAAAACATCCTGCTGAATTCTGGGATCCGGATCAAACTATTCCGGGGTCTCTTTTGGGTACCGCAGCTCACACATGGCGAAAACATTATATGATACGCCTTGCAGAAACTTATTTACTAAGGGCAGAGGCTTATTTAGGAATTGGGGATAAAGTAAAAGCAGCCGCAGACATTAATGTCGTCAGAAGAAGGGCGAAAGCAACTGATGTCACATCTGATAAAGTAGACATTGATTATATTCTTGACGAGCAATTGCGGGAACTCGGTTTTGAAACATTGCGGATTATTACCCTGGGTAGGCTCGGGAAGGTGGTAGACAGGGTAAAACGGTTAAACCCGGTTGCTGGGAAAACAATACAGTCACATCAAAATTTATGGGCAATACCTTACAGTGAAATCAGTAAAAATGTGGAAGCTGTTTTAGAGCAAAATCCTGGTTATTAAAGAAGCTTATGGAACAAAAGAGAGAATTTGAATTCAAAATTCTCTCTTTTGTTTGCTCATATCTTGAGAGTTTAGGTTGCAGGGTCAGTAAAAAATATAAAGATATTGCTATTGATAGAGCAAATAAAGGCACATTGTATCACCTTCGTAAGGTGAGGGAGAAAACCTGCTATATGATTAACCGATAAAAATGTTTAAAATGAAAAAAAAGGTAGGCATTATCATAGCAATGACTATAATATCCCTGATTTCCATCGGAAAAGGCAATCATCCGGATCCCGTTCTCAGGTTTAATTCAGAAGGAAAATTTAAAATTGTTCAGTTTACCGATGTGCATTTCCAGTACGATTCGTACCGCTCCGACAGTACATTGGTAATACTTAAAACAGTAATTAAAAATGAGAAACCCGATCTGGTCGTTTTAACTGGAGATATTGTTACTTCGAAAGAAAATACAGAGAAAGCCTGGTTGAAATTATCGAATATTTTAATTGAAGCTAAAATCCCCTGGGCTATTACGTTGGGCAACCACGAGGCTCAATTTCAACTTACTAAAGAACAGATCATAGAAACTGTTTCAGGTTTGCCATACAGCCTGACCGAAAATGGTCCAAAAACTATTTCCGGACATGGCAATTACGTAATAAAAATACAATCATCAAATTCATCAAAAACTGCAGCTTTGTTGTATTGCTTCGATTCGCAAATGGGTTTTCACCCCAAAACGATCTATGGCAGTTACGAATGGTTCGATTTCAGCCAGATTGATTGGTACCGGAAATTGAGCAACAAGCTAACAAAAGTTAACAAGGGGAACCCGTTACCTGCCTTGGCATTTTTTCATATCCCGCTTCCCGAATATAAGGAAGTTGTTGGCAAAGAAACTACCATAGGTAGCCAGGGTGACCCGGTAAGCTCATCGGACCTGAATTCCGGGTTATATACAGCTATGATTAAAAGTAAAGATGTTATGGGTATTTTCGTAGGACACGACCATGACAACAACTTCATCGGATGCCTGCGGAATATTTGCCTGGCTTACGGAAATGCAGCCGGGAGGCAATGCTATGGGACGATTGGCCGGGGAGCGCGTGTCATCGAATTATATGAGGGCGAACGTAAATTCGATACCTGGATATTAAAACTGTATGAATGCAACCGCGATTCGGATATCTGGTTCCCGGCAATCAACCGGCAGCCCCGGTATTTTGTAACATACCCCGATTCGTTTAAGGTGCCCGCCCCGGTTTCAAAGTAAAATGTCTTTTTATGAATAGCTGAAACGATGGCAAAGATAATCCTGATTATAATAACGCTTGCCAATACATTGACGGGGATCGCAAGTAATCAACAAAACGATATTCCAATTAAAGGATGGATCATTCTTTCCGATAGTTACAAGGAAGCGCTGGTTACCATTTCAAAAGCCAGGGATTACAATATTAACCATTTGGAGCTGTCGCACAAGTTGATAATGAACCTTCGGGAAGTAAGGGAACCTGAAAAACGCAGGATGATCAATAAATTGGTAAAAAAGGCCCATTCGGCTGGAATTACCGAGGTTTTACTCTGGGACCACGCGCTGTACGATCTGGACTATTATCCGGATAAGTTTAAGACAGGCCCTGGTGGAACAATCGACTTGGATAATCCTGTATTTTGGGAATGGGTTAAAAACGATTACCGGGAAATGTTGAATCTGGTTCCGGATATTCAGGGAATTGTGTTGACATTCATCGAGACAGGCGCAAGGGCTGAAGATCAATATTCTGAAAAACTGAAAAATAATCAGGAGAAACTTGCGGCAGTGGTTAATGCGGTTGCCTCCGTGGTGATTGGCGAGAGAGGCTTAAACATGTATGCGCGCACCTTTTCCTATACTCATAAAGAATACGATAACATTGTCGGAGCTGTAAAATTATTTGCATACCCCGAAATCAGGCTGATGATGAAAGAAACTCCCCATGATTTTTTCCTGACCCATCCCAACGATTTTTTTGCCGGCACCATCAACAGACCTACTATCATCGAATTTGACTGCGGGGCTGAATTTAATGGGCAGGGGATTGTAGCCAACACCTGGCCTGAATATATGCTTGGACGCTGGAGCGACTTTTTACATCGCGATCACATTACCGGTTATGCAGCCCGCACCGATAGATATGGCAACACCACCATTATTGGCCGACCTTCGGAAATTAACCTTTATGCACTTAATCGCTATCTTGACGACAGAAACATTACCGCAGAAAATATTTATGACGAATTCATTACTTCAAAATACAATGCCAATGCCCTTCCTTTTGTAAAGGCAGCATTTAAAAATGCTTTTGACATAGCCACCTCGGTTTTTTACACGCTGGGAACCAGTACAGCCAACCATTCAAGCCTGAATTACGACTCGTACGCGTCACATTGGGCACGCCATGTGTCGGGAAAATGGTTCGACCCACCGGTTGTTTTTGTGAAGCATGGAGTGAACCACGAATTCCATTACTGGAAAGATGTGGTTAACAGGTTGGCGCCTGTTTGGGCAAAAGCGGGTGGAACCCAATGGGACGAAGTGCCGTGGGTCCTTGAAAACGGATGGATTACCCCCGGCGAGATGATGAACGAAGATTACCTCAATTATATAAAAACTGAAAAAGAATACGGAATAACCCTAACACGGGAATCGTTGAGTATGGTCGAAAAAGCAAAACCTTTCCTTACACAAGCCCAATACCAGGATTTACATCATTATTTCAACCGGACATTGCTGACGGCACAACTTCATAAAGCTACTGCGACAGCCTATTTTGGATACCGAATTTATGCCCGCGGGAAAAATTTTAGGACAGAAACTCTTCGGAAAAACATGAATGAATCTCTGTCGGAAATAAAAAAAGTAGCCAACCTGATCAAGGAATACCCGGAAAAACCAGCTTCCGGGAATTGGGATTGGTCGGCAGACGCAGAGAGGGCGTTAAAATATTACGATTGGATAACACACGGAACCTGGCCGGCAAAAACAAATGGCTTCGAAACAGGATTGGATGAAATTATATATGAGAATATGGTTACTGAAGTGAAATAAATTCAAAAAAAGCGATAAATATGAAAAGTACAAGAATTCAATTATTATTAGTGACAACTTTGTTTTTCAGCATGTTATCACCAATCAACGGACAAGGACGGACAAAAAACAAGGCGGCTTCATTTGCCCGCTGGTACAAGGGCAATACACACACCCATACGTTGGCGAGTGATGGGAATGCTCCGGCATCGTATGTAGTAAAGTGGTACTATAACCAAGGGTATAATTTTATCGCCCTGACAGACCACAATAAAATCATAAATCCCGACACTGTGAAACTTCCGGGTAAATTAAGGAAGGACTTTATACTGATCCGGGGAGAAGAAGTTTCCGGGGGGAAAAGTATTCATACAACAGGATTAAATGTAACCGGATATGTTGATCCTGGTGATAAAACCCTGGCGAATGCAGCGATATTACAAAACCATGTTGATTCAGTTCTGACTCATTCGGGATTGCCAATCCTGAACCATCCAAACTTTAGTAAAGGTATTCATGCAAGTAATATTTCAACTACAAGTAAACTTCACATGCTCGAATTATTTAATGGGCATCCGGGTGTTTATAACTGGGGAAAGGAAGGTCATGCCCCCGTGGAAGTAAAATGGGATTCGCTATTAACGCAGGGGCACAGGTTTTTTGCAGTTGCATCCGACGATGCACATCATTACGACCAATTTTATCCTGAAAAAGCAAATCCAGGCAGAGGATGGGTAATGGTAAAATCTACTGTTTTGAGTCCCGATTCTATTGTTGCTGCAATGGTACGCGGCGATTTTTATGCTTCAAATGGTATTATTTTGAAAACAGTCGAGGCAAACCAAAATAACCTTACTGTTGAAATTGACCTTGTTGCCACCAAAGAACAGCTAAAATCACCCTACCTTACAGGTAATATCACCACCGAAGGAAAATCTGGATTTTTGATTGAATTTATTGGCTCAGGCGGTAAAGTTTTAAAAAAGACAGAAGGCACATCAGCAAGTTACGCAGTTAATGGCAGTGAGCAGTATATCCGATGCAGGGTATCCTACTGCCGCAAACGCGCAGAAAACAAATTTGAATACCTCTATGCCTGGACACAGCCGGTATTCCCGGGACAGAAATAAAGGATTTTAATATACAAATTCAAACTAAATCAATAAGGTTAATGAAAAAGATCAAACGGTTTATTCTGGTTGGGATAGCTGCGGTATTATTTGCTGGTTGTACCAACAATGCTTCCCCTGATTTAGGGTTGGCAACTATAAAAGAAGGACGTTCGAGGGCAGTGAGTTCACATGCACCGGGAAACAGTAATGCCGACCGGCTGAAGTACATCAAGTCAGGGGAAACAGTTGTATTGTTCGATGTGCAAGGGGCTGGCGCAATCAATCACATCTGGTTGACTTTTAACGAAGCGCGCCCAAACTGGCTGGAGAAAGAAGGGTCAGCTACTCCCGCAGACTTGGTAATCCGAATGTATTGGGATGGCGCTTCTGAACCGGCAGTCGAAGCGCCAATTGGCGACTTTTTTGCGTCGGGGTTTGGGCAGCGAATGGAAGTAAAATCGGAACCGGTACTTGTTGAAGGCGGTGATGGGTATAACTGCTATTGGCAAATGCCTTTCTTCAAATCGGCAAAAATCACCGTTACCAACGAAGGAACAAAAGCATCGCGTAGTTTTTACTATCAGTTCGATTATACGGAATATAAAAGACTTGACAAAAACACTCCTTATTTCTGCGCGCAGTACCGGCAGGAATTCCCGGAACAAATGGGTAAGGATTATTTGATCGCCGATATAGAAGGACAGGGACATTACGTGGGTACGGTTATGTCTGTGCGCTCGCGAAGTCCATACTGGTTTGGCGAAGGGGATGCAAAATTCTATGTTGACGGGGAAACGGAACCATCAACATGGGGCACAGGTACAGAGGACTATTTTCTGAGCGCCTGGGGCTTTAGCGAAAACCTGAACCCATATTCTGGGTGCAGCTACATGGGTAAAGGTGAAGAGGACTTAGGAGCAAAATATACGCTTTATCGTTGGCATGTAAAAGATCCTGCCCGGTTTACAAAATCGTTCAGGTTTGAAATCGAGCATACAGGTTGGATGGCTGCTGATGAAACGAAAACAGGAGAAGTTGACGGTCATGTTGAACGTGAAGACGATATTGCGACAGTTGCATTCTGGTACCAGTTGGGGCAGCCCAAACGTTTTACAACCATGCCTCCGCTTGCAGAAAGGATATTGCCTAATCTGGAAACGGTAATTGAAGGAAAAGATATGATCGGAACCGTACGGCATTCTTCAGGTAAGGTTGAATTGCAGGAAGGTTATGATTGGACAGGCAAAGGGCAAATCCTGTTTACCCCATCAGCAAACAATGCCTGGATGGAAGCTGATTTCAATATTGAAACAGAAGAATATCAAGGATTACTGGTGAAGATGAGCCACGATTCCAATTATGGCAATTATAAATTGTTTATTGACGGGAAACCGGTTCCCAGGGTGCCAATGACCATTGATTTTAACGTAGGTGGAGCGAAAGAAGAACCCAGGGAACTTAATCTCTATTCGAAAATGCTTACTGTTTACGATTATTACCTTGGCAGCGCTGCTTTGAAAAAAGGCAAACATACCATCCGTTTTGAGCAAGTCGGCAAAGACCCCAATTCGACAGGAAACTCGCTGGGATTCGATTCGTTCAGACTGATGAAACGTTGGAATAAAAAGCGAGCATCGCTGAGATAATGAATCTGGGTATTAATTATAAGAAACAACCAAGTAACAGGTCCCGGAGATTGCCGGACCTGTTTTGAAAAATCGGGTAAAAATGAGAAAAATCGGAATATTAATTTTTTTAACCTTTCTGATAGCGGGTATAAAATGTTTTGGGGAGGGGAAAGATTTGAGACCACAGTTCGAAAAGTACAGTATTCCGATTTATACTCAGGGAGAAAGGGGCACCTGTTCCGTATTTGCAATTGTCGGTTTGCTCGAATTTGAATATGCCTGCAAAACCGGACAATATACCCCCCTTTCGGTTGAATACCTGAACTGGGCTTCAAATAAAATAACTGGGGAATTAAACGACGGAACGTATTTTTCAGATGCGGTTAAAGCCATAAACAAATATGGAATTTGCGAAAACAGCGTGTTCCCGTATTATATAAAAAACTATTCGAATAAAGTAGAGCCATCGAAGACTGCTACTAAAGATGCCAAAAAGAGGCGCGGAATTTCGCCTGTATGGATAAAAGAATGGGATGCTAAAACAGGAATGTCGGCAGGGCAGATTGCACAGGTGAAAAGCCAGCTAAACAACGGACACCCGGTAGCGATTGGTTTCCGCTGGCCCAAAAAGGACGAAAGGTACAGTAAAGAAGAAAAAGGACTGATGTACATTCCTCCTGAAGAAGGGGTGTTCGATGGACACAGTGTTTTGATTGTCGGCTACCAGGACATGCCGAAGGTTCCGGGTGGAGGATATTTTATTTTCAAGAACTCGCATGGCCCCAATTACAGCGAAAACGGTTACGGGAAAATGCCTTATGGTTACGTCGAAAAATATGCTAACGATGGCGTAGCAATTTATATTGATCAAGATTAGCTGTTGGGTTAATAATCAAACAAATCAGAAAAATCTATTGCTTAAAAACTTCCAATAATGGAAAAATTATTTCCTTACATACTTGGCTCCCTGCTTTTCATTCTTTCGTGTAACCCCAAAAAACAGGTAATTCTTTCAGAATTAGATATTAATAAAGTGCAATGTGGTTGGGGTGTTGCCCAACAGGATAAGTCGGTAGTTGGAAAACCCTTGACGATCGGAGGGGTAAAGTATGAAACAGGAATTGGAGTACATGCCGATAGCAAATTTCTAATCTTTTTAAATTGTAATGGGGATCGTTTTACTGCCCTTGCCGGACTTGACGATGCTTCAAATGAAAAAGGTTCAGTCGAATTTTATGTTCTTGGCGACCAGCAGGTATTGTGGAAAAGCGGGATCATGAAAAAGGGCGATGCCGCAAAAAAGGTTGATGTTAAAATTGTTGGAATAGAAAAATTAGCCTTGCTTGTAACCGGAGGAGGAGATGGAATAGAAAATGATTATGCCGATTGGGTCAATGCCAATATCGCTTACAACGATATAGAACCAATAGCAATTGATAATTCATATCTTCCCGGAAAAGAAGAAATACTCACTCCTGTGCCTCCGTCAAGTCCACGGATCAATGGACCTAAAATATATGGAACCCATCTCGGATCACCATTTTTATACAGGATACCTGCAACGGGCGAACGACCGATGTCTTTTTCAATTACCAATTTACCCAAAGGGCTTATTCTGGATAAAAACACCGGGATTATCACCGGGAAAACCGAAAAAGCCGGAACGTATGAAACTGAAATAACAACCCAAAACGCTGTTGGTAGCGATAAACGCGAATTTAAAATTGTTGTTGGCAATACCTTGGCTTTAACTCCGCCGATGGGCTGGAACAGTTGGTATATTTATTATCATCAGGTGAGCGACTCTGCTATACGTTCTTCTGCTGACTTTATGATCCGTTCTGGAATGGCCGATTTTGGCTATCAATATGTTAATATTGACGATTGCTGGGCGATTAAAAATAAATCGAACGATCCAATCATTGGAGGCGGAATGCGCGACGAAAATGGCGAAATACGGACGAATAAGCGCTTCCCCAACATGAAGGCATTGACCGGTTATATCCACCAAAAAGGATTAAAAGCAGGTATCTATTCCTCGCCCGGGCCAACTACCTGTGGAGGGTATGCAGGTAGTTATAAACATGAAAAACAGGATATCCAGACATTTGCCCAATGGGGTTTTGATTTTCTGAAATACGACTGGTGCTCGTATGGTCGTGTAGAAAAAGAGAGAACCCGCGAAGCCTGTATAAAGCCATTTAAACTGATGTGGGATGAATTACAAAATGTGAACAGGGATATTATTTTCAACCTGTGCCAATACGGGATGGCTGATTCCTGGGAATGGGCGGGTACGATGGGAAATAGTTGGCGTACCACGGGCGATTTAGGTATACTCGACGGGGTATCATTACCTGCTTTTTATTACATAGGGCTATTCAATTCCAAACATTGGAAATATGCCCGTCCGGGAGCATGGAACGACCCGGATTATCTTCTGATCGGTTGGGTAAGGAATGCCCTGAAAGACGAAGAATTTGAAAAAACAGGGTTAACTCCAAACGAACAATATTCCTATATGTCGCTATGGTCACTGATGGCTGCTCCTTTATTTTTTAGCGGCGACATGGGGCTGCTCGATCCTTTCACATTGAATATTCTTTGCAATAATGAAGTAATTGATATTGATCAGGATATTTTAGGCCACCAGGCGCGAATTATCACCAGTAACGATGATGAATTTATAATGGCTAAAGAACTGGAAGGAGGGGCAAAAGCCGTCGGTCTTTTTTATGTACCCGGTAATGCCAGCGCCCAGCGCCTCAGTATGGTCGACAACGAAGCGAATGGTATGTCTGATGTGATGGGGAATTCTGTAAATCCGGTCAATTATTTCGTTTGGGACAACAATCCTGTCCCAAAAGTAATAAGGGTCAATGCTTCCGATATTAATATCGAAGGGAAATTCAAGGTCCGGGATGTCTGGAGACAAAAAGACCTTGGTGTTTTCGAAAATTATTTTGAAACATCGGTTCCGTTTCACGGGGTTATGCTTTTAAAAATTACCGAGGAATAATTTATCTATTGTTCCTCAAGAAATTTGGCTGAATTCTAAAGAGAGAAAAGATTTTGGATCGGAAGTGTTTGGAAATGATTTAATCCGCAGATTGACGGAATTTAGGATATTTCATCTTTAATAAAAGGTCTCCGACTCTTTGGGTATAAAAATGAGGTAAACTCTTAAGGGTTACGGAAAAAGTAAATGTAATTTTTGACTCCGACTGATTAACTTTCCCCCCAAAAAACTAATATAATTTGCCGGTTACCTTTTCTAAAATCCAGTCAGCAGATGCCCGTCACATAGCCTTTTTAATATCTTTCAGTTAGCTTCTCTTAAACAGCAGCCTCGCAGTACGCCGGGTTTTTTGCTCGATATAAATCTGATGTCCGTTGGCAATCCGGTCAATTGCTTCCTGGTTGTAGTAGCGGATGGTCACCAGTTCGAGGCCGGTGTTGTAACGCACCTCAAACGATCTACGTAGTTCGGTGATTAATTCGTCAACGCCTTGTTCGGGTTCGTCGAATGCCATCGAAAGGTTAAGCGCCGACTGCTGGATCAGGCTCACCCGCAGGCGGTATCTGGCAAACAGCGAAAAAACGTCGGAAACCGTATAAATACTGATAAACGAAAAGTCAGCAGGAGTGAGGGTTATCAATGCCTGGTACTCCTTGTTAATAAACACGGGAACCAGATCGAGCAGATGATCCACATTATGGATGATGGTCCCTTCTTTTTCAGGATCGTCAAATGATTTCACTAGCAGTGGAATATGTTTGTTCTGAAGTGGTTTTATTGTTTTTGGATGGATGACTTTTGCGCCCGAATACGACAATTCGATGGCTTCGCGGTACGAAAGTTCGTCGAGTTTTTGCGTGGCGGGTAGAAAATCAGGATCGGCATTCAGGATACCCGGAACATTCTTCCAGATAGTAACATCTTGTGCATCAAGAATATTTGCCAGAATTGCTGCTGTATAATCAGAACCTTCGCGGCCCAGCGTGGTGGTGTGGTTGGTTGTTGTTCCGCCCAAAAAGCCCTGTGTTATAATCAGTTCATGAGTTGCACTGTCAAAAGTTTTTTTCACCTGTTTTTCAGAAAGCGGCCAGTTGATGTTTGCATCGCGGTAAGTATCGTCGGTGATCAGGCTTTTGCGAATGTCGATCCACTGGTTAGTCAGCCCGATGGAATTGTAAAAACTGCTGATTATTGCTGTCGAAACCAATTCACCGTACGACACAATCTGGTCGTATTCGTAATCAAAATTCATTGAAGGCGGGGTATTCAGCCGGTCTTCCAGTGTGCAAAAAAGATGGTCAACACTGGAATAGTCGACTTGCTGACCGTTGGCCAGTTGCAGCATGATATCATCGTGATATTGCCGGATCTTCCCGAGAATATCTGTTTTCCCCTGATCGCCTTTGAAATACGCTTTCACCAGCTCTTCGAGTGCGTTGGTAGTTTTGCCCATGGCTGAAATCACCACGACTTTCGGTCCCGGAAACATGCGGATAATACCCGCTGCGTTTTTAATTGAAGGTGCCGAGCTAACGGAAGCCCCGCCGAATTTAAATATCTGCATGCTGTGAATTTATAATCGCGGCAAAAATAATTATTTCCCGATTAATTTATCATGATAGAAATAGTTTTATCCTTCTCGTATTTTTTCCTGAAGATCAGCACAATTGAACCTGTTTTCTCCGGAAAAATTAAAACCAGCTTTTCCGTTTAAAGAAAAGAATGCCCCCAAGTGTCATTACAACTGAAATGAGAATAATTGCATAAAATGCGTATGGCGAATTTTCGAAGTGGTTCGACACATTCATCCCATACAAACTGGCGATCAGCGTTGGGATCATCAATACGATGGTGACCGATGTTAGTTGCTTCATGATCACGTTCAGGTTGTTCGAAATGATCGATGCAAAAGCATCCATCATCCCGCTCTGAATATCGCTGTAAACCTTTGCCATTTCAAGAGCCTGCCGGTTTTCAATGGTCACGTCTTCCATCAAATCCTCATCGAAGCCGGTCAGTCCCTGGTATTTTTTTGTCCTGATCTTTTCGAGCACCATTTCATTACCTTTTATCGAAGTAATGAAATATACCAGGCATTTTTCCATTCGCAACAACTTGTGCAATTCCTCGTTGCGGGTAGCGTATTCCAGGTCTTTTTCAATGTGCGAAGTCTGGGCATTGATTTCTTTCAGGAACTGAAGGTACCATGATGCAGATATAAAAAACAGGCGTAGTATATCGTCAAGTCCCTGCCCGAGAGGGAATTTCTGAACAGCAGCCATTTTGAAAAGCTGAGAAATAACTTCATTGCGTTGCGAACAAATGGTGATCGTTCCTTTTGGAGTGAGGGCAATACCGAGAGGCACGGTAACATAAGGGACACCGTTATTGGGATTGCTTAAAGGGACACGCAAAATGATGTAAGAATTGGGTTCATCCAGTTCAATACGCGGTCGCTCGTCGATGTCGAGTACGTCTTTTATAAAGTCTTCAGCAATGTTAAATTCTTTAATTAGATAGTCGGTTTCTTCAGCGGTAGGAACTTTTACATTAACCCAACAACCAGGCTTGAAATCCGAAATTTTCACAACATTTTTGCCTGTTTCCCAAAAAGTAATCATATTCTTTCAGTTTTACGAAAAACAAAAGGAACCGTGATTACCTATTGTTTTTCAGGTTAATAACTCAGAAAGTTTTTCTCATGATAGTCGTCCATCGGTGTTTCTTTGCATTTTGCGGTGCAAAGGTAAATTTATTCACCGTCTATCCGAAAAATTCTCCTGAAAATTCTTTGGAATGTTCAGAGTAAAATAATATCCCATAAATTTATCGTGTTGAATAACTACAGGAAGTCGAACTAAAAACGATAAAAATGATCAACCATATTTCACAAAAAGTTCGGTTATACAATGGGGTTGAGATGCCCTGGCTCGGATTGGGTGTCCACAAATCAAAAGAGGGTGCGGAAGTTGAAAATGCAGTACTTTCGGCTATCGAAACCGGTTACCGGAGCATCGATACGGCTACGTTGTATGCCAATGAAAGCGGCGTCGGAAAAGCGGTTAAAGCAAGCGGGATTGCCCGCGGGGAACTCTTCATCACTACCAAGATATGGAATACCGATCAGGGATACGAAAGTACATTCCGGGCCGTGGAAACCAGTCTCAACAAACTGCAAACCGACTACCTCGATCTTTACCTGATTCACTGGTCAATCGGACAGCGGTCGGTTGAAACCTGGAAAGCCATGGAAGAACTGTATGCACAGGGTAAATTGAGGGCCATCGGGGTCAGCAATTTTTTAATTTCACATCTTCAGTCGCTGATGGCGCAGGTAACCGTGAAGCCGATGGTCAACCAGTACGAATTTCACCCGAATCTCACGCAGCCTGCTTTGTACGAGTTTTGCCGGAAACACGGTATTCAGTCCGAAGCATGGAGGCCCATCATGAAAGGACTGGTGAATGAAATTCCGCTTTTAAACGAAATGGCTGCCAAATATGGAAAAACGCCGGTTCAACTGGTCCTGCGCTGGGACCTGCAAAAAGGGGTTGTTACCATTCCTAAATCAGTTCATCCGGAACGAATACGGTCGAATGCCGATATTTTTGATTTTGAAATTGAAGAGGAAGATATGAAACGAATTGATTCGCTGGATAAAAATTACCGGTTGGGCGACGACCCGAACGATCTGGAGAACCTTTTCCTGAAATACGGAAAACCATAACAAGTATTTCTGCTGATCGGGGGAAAGAATTGTTATTTTTAGACATTTCAAACAAATGGAATTTTCCGATTGATTTTAATAACCAGAGAACGACCTAAAAAATTGAGAAAACCTGCATTTATGAAAAAGTTTTTTTATTTGTTCACAGCATTGTTTGTATTCATCGCATGCAATGACCATTCCACCACTTCAACTTCCATTTCATTTGTAAGTTATTCCGATTTGGCCAATCCGCTGATGGGAACCGATTCCGATTTTGCCTTGTCGAACGGGAATACTTATCCGGCAATTGCACTTCCGTGGGGAATGAATTTCTGGACTCCGCAAACCGGCAAAATGGGTAATGGCTGGTGCTATGGTTACGATTCGTACAAAATCCGCGGCATCAAACAAACCCATCAGCCCAGTCCGTGGATCAACGACTATGCAGCTTTTTCGCTGATGGCTGTTACCGGCGAACTGAAATTTAAGGAAGACGACCGCGCTTCGTGGTTTTCGCACAAGGCCGAAACCGCGAAACCGTATTATTACGGTGTTTATCTGGCCGACTACGATACCCGCGTTGAAGTTGTCCCAACCGAGCGCGCAGCCATGTTCCGCTTTACTTTTCCTGAAAATGAAAAATCCTACATTCTACTGGATGCATTTTTCAAAGGTTCGATGGTGAAAATTATTCCTGAAGAGAAAAAAATCATCGGTTATTGCCGCAACAACAGTGGCGGCGTGCCCGAAAATTTTCACAACTTTTTTATTGCTGAATTCGACAAACCATTTGAAATTACACATACGTGGAATGGTGAACAGTTAATTGAAAAGTTGAATAATGCGGAAGGCGAACATGTGGGCGCTGTTATTGGTTTCCGGACAAAAAAAGGGGAACAGGTGCATGTAAAAGTGGCTTCGTCGTTTATTTCTCTTGAACAGGCAAAACTCAATCTAAACCGGGAAATCGGGAACAAGTCGTTTGCTGATATCAAAAATGAAGGACAAAAAATATGGGACAACGAATTGGGTAAAATCAAAGTGGAAGGAGGAACGTCTGACGAGATAAAAACTTTCTATTCATGCCTGTACAGGGCATTGTTGTTTCCCCGCAAGTTTTACGAACTCGACGCCAGCAACCAGGTGGTTCATTACAGTCCGTATAATGGAGAAGTGTTGCCCGGCTATCTGTTTACCGACAATGGTTTCTGGGATACTTTCCGTGCAGTGTTCCCGTTTTTTACGCTTATGTATCCTGAACTGAACGGCCAGATTATGCAGGGATTGGTGAATACCTACAAGGAAAGCGGATGGTTGCCCGAGTGGGCAAGTCCCGGTCATCGCGGATGCATGATTGGTTCTAATTCCGCATCGCTGATTGCCGATTCGTACCTGAAAGGTATTCGCGTTTATGATATAGAAACTTTGTACGAAGCCATTCTGAAAAACACCGGCGCTGTTCATCCGTCGATTGGTTCGGTTGGCCGCATGGGGTTCGATTATTACAACAAACTTGGGTACATTCCATATAACGTGGGCATCAACGAAAATACGGCACGCACGCTGGAATATGCGTATGATGATTATTGCATCTGGCAATTGGCCAAAGAATTGAAACGCCCGCAGGAAGAGATTGACTTGTTTGCCAAACGTTCGCAAAATTATCGCAACGTGTTTGACCCGGAAACAAAACTGATGCGCGGTAAAAACGAAGACGGTATTTTTCAGTCGCCTTTCAGCCCGTACAAATGGGGAGATGCGTTTACCGAAGGAAATAGCTGGCACTATACTTGGAGTGTTTTTCACGATATTGCCGGTCTCTCCGACTTAATGGGAGGTACTGAAAACTTTGCTTCCATGCTCGACTCGGTTTTTGTGGTGCCGCCGGTTTTCGACTGTTCGTATTATGGGTTTCCGATCCACGAAATCCGCGAAATGCAAATTGCCGGAATGGGCAATTACGCACACGGCAACCAACCCATTCAGCACATGATTTACCTGTATAATTTTGCAGGTCAGCCATGGAAAGCGCAACAACATGTTCGCGAAGTACTGAATAAACTGTATGCAGCAACGCCGGATGGTTACTGTGGAGACGAGGATAACGGGCAAACCTCAGCCTGGTATGTTTTCAGTTCGATGGGTTTTTACCCGGTTTGCCCCGGCACCGACCAGTATGTTTTTGGTGCGCCGCTGTTCAATAAAATCACGCTCTCACTTGAAAACGGCAACCAGTTCGTTATTGAAGCAAAAAATAATTCAGCAGAAAATATATATGTTGACAATATTAAACTGAACGGGCAGGAATGGGATAAAAACTTCATTACTCATTCAGCCATTCAATCGGGTGGAAAACTTGAATTCGGAATGAAATCGGTTCCCAATAAATCAAGAGGAACCAGCGAAAAGGCATTTCCGTATTCAATGTCAGTCCAAAACTGATTGCCTCATTTAAAAGCAAAAAGAGGCTGTCCAAAAAGTTCTAAAATCCGCAATTCGCGTCACTCTGAATTTATTTAAGGGTCTGATTATTAGAAAGATGAGATCCAGAAACAAGTTCGGGAAGACTTGATCACAGACTTTTCGGGCAGCCTCTTCTTGGCTTATTGCTTTTTTTATCAGATAATCAGCATTGCATCGCCATACGTTCCGAAACGGTATTTTTGTTTGATGGCGTCGTCGTAAGCTTTCATTACAAAATCGTAGCCTCCGAAAGCAGCAACCATCATCAGTAAAGTTGAGTACGGGAGATGAAAGTTGGTGATCATTTTATCGGCCACGCTGAAATCGTAAGGAGGGAAAATAAATTTATTGGTCCATCCCTCGTATGGTTTCAGATGCCCCTGGGTTGATACCGAACTTTCCAGCGTACGCATAACGGTAGTGCCTACTGCACAAACGCTCTTCCGGTTGTCTTTAGCCCGGTTGACTATTTCGCAGGCTTTATCGGTAATCCAGATTTGCTCCGAATCCATTTTGTGTTTGGTCAGGTCTTCAACATCCACACTGCGAAAGTTTCCAAGCCCAACATGCAACGTAATATAAGCGTACTCAACGCCAATAATTTCGAGACGTTTCATCAATTCGCGGCTGAAATGAAGTCCGGCAGTTGGCGCAGCAACGGCTCCTTCGTGTTTCGCAAAAATCGTTTGATAACGTTCTTTATCTTCCGGTTGAACGCTGCGGTTGATGAATTTTGGCAGTGGAGTTTCACCCAGGCTGTAAAGCGCTTTTTTAAATTCATCGTATGGTCCGTCAAAAAGGAAACGAAGGGTTCGGCCACGCGATGTGGTATTGTCGATTACTTCGGCAACCAGCAAATCATCGTCACCAAAATATAATTTGTTACCAATTCGTATTTTACGGGCCGGATCAACCAGCACATCCCACAAACGCTGTTCGCGGTTCAGTTCACGAAGCAGGAAAACCTCAATTTCGGCGCCGGTTTTTTCCTTGTTGCCATTCAGCCGGGCCGGAAAAACTTTGGTATCGTTGAAAACCATTACATCTTTATCGCTAAAGTAGTCTTTAACATCTTTAAATATGCGGTGTTCAATAGTTTTTGTTTTGCGGTTCAATACCATCAATCTCGATTCGTCGCGGTTTTCAGACGGGTGGAGGGCGATTAAACCGTCGGGAAGATTGTATTTAAATTTCGATAACTTCATCTGTATAATGGTTTATTTATTAATTGTCTTCTGATTTTCTTTATGTTCTGAACTTATTTCAATTTCATTTTTTGTTATCATATCAAAGCTGGGATTCCACCGGCATTCAGACATGAACCCCGTTTTACGGGGCAATATTCAATTCGTTACGTTTCCCCTTAAAATTTTTAGAAAATTTTCTACTGAAAATGCACTTTCTACCGAGAAATTCCCAATCCGGGTTCGGCGAAGTCCTGTCAGATAGGCCCCGCTGTTCAGTTTAAGTCCCAAATCACGGGCAAGAGAACGGATATAAGTTCCTTTGCTGCACACCACCCTGATGGTGATTTCTTCTGCTGAAAATTTCTGCAATTCAATTTCCCGGATAAATATTGGCCGGGATTTCAGTTCCACATCTTCGCCTTTTCGGGCATGTTTGTATGCCCGTTTTCCGTCGATTTTTACCGCGCTGAATATAGGTGGTACCTGATCCGTTTTGCCTTCGAACTTCTGCAAGGCTTCCAATACCAGTTCCCGTGTGATATGGCTGGTTTCGTAAGTCGCCTCTTCTTCGGTTTCCAAATCGAACGATGGGGTAGTCGCTCCCAGTTTTAAGGTGGCAATATATTCCTTTTCTTCTGCCTGAAGCGATTCAATTTGTTTGGTTGCTTTCCCGGTACAAAGAATCATCAGTCCGGTCGCTTTTGGATCGAGCGTTCCGGCATGGCCTACTTTCAGCTTTTTGATACCCAACATACGGCAAAGATTATTGCGTACTTTCTGCACCAAATCGAAAGATGTCCATTCCAGTTCTTTGTCAAAAAGAAGTATTTCTCCTTCCGGAAAGTTAAAGTCTTGTATCGACTCTCCCATAGGAAAATCTTTTAAATAAGAGATTTACAATTATGGTAACCTAGCTAAATTCCGGCCGCAAAGATAGTAATTAGTCCTACAATTAGACAATAGATGGCAAAATAAATCAGTTTACCTTTCTTTACAATGCCGATCATCCATTTGCATGCCAAAAGCCCGGAAACAAAAGCGGCAATAAAACCAACCAACAGCGGAAGGAATCCTATGGAATCATTTGAACTCATTTCTCCGTTCATTATATCCAGAATATTCGCACCGATGATAGGGATTAAAACCATCAGAAAAGAGAAGCGGGCTACACTTTCGCGTTTGTTTCCCAGCAAAAGGCCGGTTGCAATGGTCGATCCGCTGCGGGAAACACCGGGCAAAATAGCAACGGTTTGGGCCAGACCTATAATAAGGGCATCGCGGAAACTGATAGATTTATCGCCCGACTTGGCAAAGTAGGTAAAGGAAAGAATGGTTGCGGTGACCAACAGCATAGCTCCCACAAACAAAATATCGGAATCGAATAATGAAGCGATTTCTTTCTGAAATAAAAGTCCGACAATTACAACCGGAACGGAAGAGAAAAGTATTTTGGCGATGTACCGGGTTTCTTCGTTCCATTGAAATTTAAAAAGCCCTTTCAGCAAGGCCCATATATCTTTTCGGAAAACAACGATGGTTGAAAGTACTGTTGCCCCATGAACAGCAACTGCAAATATCAGGTTGCTGTGTGCATTGACACCAAAAAGGTAATTCCCGATTTCGAGGTGGCCACTTGAACTGACAGGCAGGAATTCGGTAAGTCCCTGAATAATACCCAGTAAAAATGCCTGCAATGAATTCATACTGATTCGTTATCCGATTTTGGTTTTTTCATAATGGCATAAATCTCGAACAGGAAGCCGAATAAAACGACCATCGGGGCGAGGGTAATTCGCCGGAAACTAAAAATTTCAGAATTGAAAACATTCGGATCGTTACTTTTGCCGCCGACCATCAATATGAACCCGAGAATGATAATTGCGAAACCGATAACCAGCAACTTATAATTCTCTTTTGCCAGAGCGAAACCTTGTTTCATATCTTCTTGTTCTTTTTTAACCATAACCCAAAAATTTTCGATAAAGATAATTAATTCCTTTATAACAGGTTTGCTGAATTGTAACAGTTAATTTAATAAAACAGTTCATCAAACCGCAGGCGAAGGAACTTATTAACCGCGAACCAGGTTGATAACCAAGAGATCAGGATACCCATTGCCAACACAAAAAGAAAAACAATACCAAGCGTTTCGTATCCCGAAATTTTAAAAATGCCGGCAAATTCATTTTTATAAGTCATAAAAATAAGCGCGAGCAGAGCATCCGAAACAAGAGCTCCGATAATTCCAAAGGTAATACTTCTCAGAATAAATGGTTTGCGAATAAACCCGCGTGTGGCGCCCACCAGTTGCATGGTGTTGATTATGAACCGCTGTGAATATACCGAAATGCGAATGGTGTTGTTGATGAGCGAAGTGAAAATGAACAGCAGTAAAACGGAGAAGACGATCAGAAACAGGCCAATTTTACTGACATTCTCATTGATCAGGTTCACCAGATCGCGCTGATAATAAACTTCTTTTACCTGCGGATATTTCAGAAATTCTTTTTCCAGAACAGCAATGCTGTCGGGACGGGTGTATTCGGCATACAACTTCACATCAATGGACGAAAGCAACGGATTGAAACCCAGAAACCCTTGAAAATCTTCGCCCAGATCTTCCTGAAGTTGCTTTGCTGCCGTTTCTTTGTCGATAAAACGGGTCGATTTCACCGGCTCGGAGGCATCCAGTATTTTTTGCAGCCGGATGACGTCAATTTCTTTTACATCGTCGTGAAGCACCAGTGTAAAACCAATATTTTCGCGCACGTAATCCGAGAGCTTGTCGGCATTCAGCACCAGCAGTCCAAATAATCCAAAGAGGAACAGCACCAGCGAGATGCTAACTGTTGCACTGAGGTACGACCGGAAAACCCGGCGTTTAAGCTTTAATGGTTTCTGTTTCTTCATTTTTTAGTTTTTTTAACCGGAGAAACAAAAAAGCAGCAATTGCGAGCAAGAGTAAAACTGAACTAGCCATTGAAATTTTGTTTCCAACGAAATAGGATTGCGGTTCAAATTTGAATTCGACTTCGTGTTTTCCGTCGGGCAGCAACATGGCTCGTAGCACGTAATTCACCTGGAAATGCGGAGTTTCTTCCCCGTCAATAAAAGCGTTCCATCCTTTCGGATAATAAATTTCGGAGAAAACAGCCAGTTGATCACCGTTCACATTGGCTTCGTATTTCAGATAATTGGGTTGATATTCGGTTAGTTGTACCGTCCCTTCAGCACTAAATGTCTTTTCGTCAATCAACGAGCTGAAATTTTTATTGATGATTGCTTCTTTTTCAGGGTTGAACTGCCCCAGCGCTGTAACTTCCTGATCGGCATTTTCAACCATTTTTACCGACGAAACCAACCATGCATTTCCCAATGCAGCAGGATTGGTGATCGGCGCCTGCTCAGTGTCATAAATAATGTAACGGGTATTCAGCATGTTAATTACCGGCAATGCCGATATCAGCGAATCGATGGTTTCCGGTGATTGGAACCCTGCTATCAGCCGTTGCATTTCGGGTTGAATTTGGTATTGGAACAACTCATTGTAGCGTTTCATTTTAGCGCCATGGTAACCACCAAGTGACTTGTGGAAATACGAAGTACGTGAATCGGCAAATGGGTTTCGCAGGTTCAGCACCCGGAAATATAAATCTTTGTCTCTTTCAATTGCCATGTCGGCTGCCGTCTTTTTAAACGGTTCGGCTACTTCCTTTTTTGAGCTGAAATTATCATTGTTGAAATATTTCTTGTTCACCGGCCACATATCGATCAATATCAGGGCAACCCAAAGGACAATGGCATATTTTGCCTTCAGTTTGTTTTTCCGGAAAGCCCACAAACCACCGGCGGCAAGCAGTACGAAAACCAGTGAGCGAAAGGCATCGGTGCGTAAAACCGACTGGCGGTCGGCTTGCAACGCATCAATCAGTTGTTTTGGCCAACCTGCCTGCAAATACTGGGCATCGGTTGCGCCTGAGAAATTTCCGGCCAGACCGGGCGAGACAGCAAAAATCAGCGCAAGCCCGCCGGTTATTCCGGTGGCATATTTCAGGCTTTTCATGAAATCGGCATCCGAAATTTTGCGCAGATAAATATCGCGAACGGCCAGTACACCAAGCAAAGCCATTGCAAACTGCTGGATGACAATGATATTTTTCACATCGCGAAACTTGTTGTAGCCCGGAAAATAATCGAGCATCAGGTTGCTGAGCAGCGAGAAGTTTTTGCCCAGCGACAGTAAAAATGAAACCACGACAACGGCAACTAACCACCATTTGTCTTTTCCTTTCACTACAAATAAGCTGAGAACAAACAGAAAACAAAGTACCGCGCCAAAATAAAAAGGCGCTCCCGAAATCGGTTGGCTCCCCCAGTACAATGGTGCATTTTTCGAAACTTCTTCCGCCAGTTTTTTACCGCCTTGCATTTTCTCCAATTCTTTGTAGAAATTAGAGTTTTCTCCCAGAGGTTCAGACATACCGCCACCTTTGAAACGCGGAATAAAAGCGGTCATTGCTTCACCGAAATCGTAACTATAGTCGAGAATATAGTCTTTATCGAGCCCGCTGGTTTTGTTCTCTTTGTTCAGGGTCAGTTCCGACTTGCTTCGCATCGAATATTTTCCGTATTCATACGTGGTGTACAGGCGCGAAAAATTGGTTCCCACGGCCAGAATAACTGCCACAACCAGCATCAGCGAAGTTTTTGCAAACGAAGGCAAAGTTTTTTCTTTGATGGCGAAAACCAGGTAAGTGATACCCAAAATCAATATTAAAATGATTGCATAATAGGTCATTTGCAGGTGGTTGGCGCTCAACATCCAGGCCAGCGCAATGGCTGTGATGAGGCTTCCGCCAATGCGGTTCTTTTTGTAGGCCATCAGCACTCCGGCCACCAGCAGCGAAAGGTAGGCGAGCGTGTGCGCCTTGGTCATGTGCCCGGTGACCATCACTACAAAGGTGAAAGTCATAAAACCATACGCCAGGCTGGCCGCAAAAGCAACCCACAGGCTGATGTCGAGGCTCAGACAAAGAATAAAAAAGAACAGAAAACTCAGGGTCAGTATCATCACCGGGTGCGAGATGGAAACTACAACTTTTTGTATTTTGGCAGGCAGTTCGCCCGGGTAAAATGTTGATGTCAGGTAGGCAGGCATTCCGCTAAACATGTTATTCGACCAAAGCGCTTCCTTGCCGGTCGCTTCGCGGTAATCCACAATCTCTTTGGCCATTCCCTGAAACTGGGTGCCATCGGAACTTTGCACTTTTTTCCCTTCCAGCACCGGAGAAAAATAAGCTACACTAATAACCAGAAAAAGCAGGATGACAGCCAGAACAGGCCCCGTTTTTTGAAGAATGGCTTTTGTATCCATATTCGTGTTGCAGTAAATGATAAATTCGTAATTTCGTTGTTAGCAAAAATAAACCTTTTTAAATCAATTGCTAAATATTCATGGGCGTAATTAAAAGGCAAACGATCAAGGGTTCTGTGTACTCATACCTGGGCATTATCGTTGGTTTTCTTTATACAATAATATCTAATGAGCTTTTATTAAAAGAACAGATTGGTCTTATTGCCATTTTAGTTGCCGTTTCCGGACTTTATTCTCAATTCTCGACGCTTGGATTTACAAAAGTAATCGAACGACTTTTTCCTTATTTCAGAGATAAAGACAAAAATCATAACGGATTTGTATTCCTTTCTGTTGCAGTAGGTATAGCTGGTTTTGCAATTTCACTGATCAGCTTTTTTATATTAAAACCGTATATCATAGAAAGTAATGAAGTCAAGTCTCCCCTGGTGGTTGAATACATTTGGTATTTGGTTCCTCTTATCTTTTTTCGGATGTTTTTCAATCTTCTGGATTCCTACAACAAGATGCTTTTTGATGCAACAACCGGAACCTTTCTGAGCGATTTTGTGTACCGGGTAGGAACCATTCTCTTGCTCGGAGCTTACTTCGTTAATTGGATCAATTTTTCGCAATTTGTTTTCGGTTACGTGGTGTTTTTGAGTATACCGGCAGTTTATCTGGCAGCGTTACTTATTTACCGGAAACAGTTCAATCTGCGGCCAAAGCTTGATTTTATAAAACCTCCACTGCGAAAAGAAATGGTTAGTCTTTCATTATTTGGTATTATCGGCGGAGTGAGCAGTGTGGCCCTAAAGCAAATTGATACCATTATGCTGAATGCTTACACAAACCTTTCGATGACTGGTGTTTATTCAATCATTTTCTATTTTGGAACGGTCATCCTGATTCCCGGCGTAGCACTTGGCAAAATCTCATCGACCATTATTGCCAATGCCTGGAAAAACAAAGACATGGATACCATTCAGGATATTTACTACAAAAGCAGCATCAATCAGTTGTTTGCCAGCTTATTGTTATTTATTTTGGTTGTAACAAACCTCCATAACATCATTCAACTATTAGGCACTGATTACATAGGCACCGAATGGGTAATTACCCTGATTTCGCTCACCAGCCTGATCGTTGCCTCTACAGGGTCGAGTGTCCAGATTATTGGAACTTCTCATAAGTACAAAATTCAAACTTATTCTCTGGGTGTATTAATGATATTATCAGTAATAATTTACGCAATTTTTATCCCGAATTTAGGAATGATTGGTGCTGCTCTTGGTTCGATGCTATCATTGTCCGGAGCATCACTTCTCCGTGTTTTCTACATCCGGCAGAATATGAAAATGTTTCCATACCGGCTCATTCACCTCAAATGCGTGGCTTTTGGTGTGATTGCTTTTATTGCCGGAAAAATAATCCCGGTACTCGACCATTTTCTGATCGACCTGATTATCCGTTGTTCGGCCATCAGCATTGTTTTTATTGGCCTGTGTTACTGGTTTGCTATTTCTGAAGATTTGGTAAAAATCGGGGATAAAGTTTTAGTCGCACTTCGTTTAAAAAGAAAATAAATGAAAATCCTATGGGTAAAAAGCGACTAAAAATAATGGTTTCATCAACGGTATCCGGGAACGAATACATATTAGACCAGATCGCTGCTATTTTGAGACAGAAATTTAAATATGATGTAATTATGTCGAAAAAAGGTAGCGTTTATGTGCCAATTGATTGCACCGAGGACAAAGAAAAGGCTTGCCTGAAAGCGGTTGAGGATTGCGATATGTTTTTAGGAATAATTTTCCCCCGGTATGGCTCTGGCATTACACACAAAGAGTTTCTGGAAGCTAAACGGTTAAATCGTCCGAGATTATTTATGGTTCATGAAAGAATTGAATTCCTGAGAAAACTTTTTCACCCTTATTTGTTTGATGGACAGAATCGCAGAACTGATTTTGAGATTAAAGAAAATTCAGTCTTAGACAGTATAAAGGTTGTTGATATGTATTATGATGTTAGCAATAACTGGATACACTCGTTTTCCAATGAAGGAGAGTTGCTGTCTTTTATTGAACAGCAATATAAAGATCACCAACGGAGAATCAAAGAGTTACAAAATCAAAAGGCATGAAAGACGAACAACTTATAAAAAACCTTATTAAACAAGGAGAAAGCGATCAGCTTGAATTTAAAGAATCTGTTCGCAAAGAAGATATTGCAAAAGTCCTTTGTGCGTTTTTAAATGCTGAAGGAGGGACTATACTTATTGGTGTGCAAGATGGCGGTAAAGTAATTGGGATAAATGACGCCGACAAGCAAGAATCAGAGTTAAAAAATTATTTGTTCAGGTCTATTATTCCTGAAGCTCCAATCACGATATCAACAGAAATAATCGGCAATAAAACCATACTTCTTGCAAAAGTCTGGAACGGCTCAAAACCACCCTATGTTTTTAATGGTGCGATTTATTACAGAAAGAAAGCACAAACAGTAAAAGCAACGTCAAGTGATATTTCAAAACTTATTGTAGAACGACAAAAAACAGAACTGCACTGGGAGCGACAGCCAGCATTAGGTATTGGTTTAGAGGATTTGGACGAATTGGAAATTCGAAAAACATTAAAAGATTTGGCTCAATACGGAAGAGGCAAAATGTTTTCAGAAACAGAGACAGAGGATTTTTTAACCTATTATGGGCTATACCAGAATGGAATTTTAACTAACGCTGCGGTTGTTTTATTTGCGAAAGAACCTACACGTTATTTACCTCAATGTCGTGTTCGTCTCACTGTTTATAAAGGTTCAAAATCTTCAGATACATTTATCTATGATAAAATCTTTGAGGGCAATCTCTTTCGGAGTATTGAAGAAATTCTTCAGTTCTTTGATGTTAATATTGCTACTAAAAGTAGGTTTTCGGATAAAAAATGGTTTCGTGAAGATATGACTTTTCCCAAATTAGCATTACGCGAAGGTTTAATGAATGCATTTATTCATCGCGATTTTACTTCTGTGTCTGGGACTGTTACTGTTGCTTTTTACCCCGATCGCTTGGAAATAACCAATACCGGTGAGTTATATGGAGGATACACTCCTTCCTCGCTTGCTAAAAATCATTTATCTGTTCCTCGTAACCCTGATATTGCACATGTCTGCTTTTTAAGACAATTAATAGAAAAGATTGGTCGGGGAACAATTAAAATGATTGAAGATTGTGAAAGCAAAGGATACCCAAAACCTGTTTGGCAAAGTAATTCCGGTGTTACAATTCTTACATTTAAGGATGTTACAGTGACTTCTAATACTGATGATGCTGTAAATGATGCTGTAAATGATGCTGTAAATGATGCTGTAAATGATGCCGTAAGAAGAGGGATTATTGATGCTGTAAGTGATGCTGTAAGTGATACTATAAGTGATGCTGTAAAAGCAATAATAGCTAACGATAAAGGAGTTTCGATAACTGAAATAATGAATAAAACAGGTAAATCAAATGCAACAGTAAAACGTTACCTTCAGATTCTCCGGACAATTCAATTTATTGAGTTCAGGGGAGCCGCTAAAACAGGGAAATATTATCTTACCCAAAAAGCATTAGCTGAGATAGCGAAAAAGAAATAAAAAGAGAATCTTGATTGTTAGATTTCAAATACTGTCTTCATGTTTCAAACTACCATTATTATACAGGCCCGTACCGGCTCGACCCGGATGCCAAAAAAGGTGATTCTTCCGTTTTACGAGGGAAAAAGCATCATCGAAATCTTGCTGGAAAAACTGTTGGCAACCGGATTTCCCATTGTGCTGGCAACTACTGAAAACCCGGGCGACGATCCGCTGGTGGCAAGAGCTGAAAACTACCCGGTGTCGGTTTTTCGCGGTTCCGAAGAAAATGTACTGCATCGTTTCATCGAAGCTGGCACGCAGTTTCAGGCAAAAAATATCGTTCGCGTTTGTGCCGACAACCCCTTTCTCGACGCGGCTTCTATTCTGGTTTTGGCGGAAGAATTCGTGAAAAATCCTTCCGACTACCTGAGTTTTCAGTTTAGCGGAGATCGTCCGTCAATAAAAACCCATTTTGGCTTTTTTGCTGAAGCAACCACGCTTGAAACGTTGAAAAAAGTCGCTTCTCTCACTTCTGAAAAATTATACATCGAGCATGTAACTAACTTCATTTACGGGCACCCGCAACTTTTTGATGTCCGTTTTCTGGATGCGCCGAACCTCATTTTTTCGCGTTCCGATATCCGTCTGACGCTCGATACACCTGCTGATTTCAGTCTTCAGCAAAAAATTTATGCTGAAATGAAGCTGCAAAACCCTAATTTTGGCGTCGACGAAGTAGTTGCTTTTCTGGATAAAAACCCGGAATTGTTGCAGCAGATGAAACTTGAAATTGACAAAAACAGCAAATGAAATGAGCATGATTTACAGAAACACCAATGGAAATGAATAGTTTTTCATGCGCTCCGAGGCTTCGGAGCCATCTCGTTGAAAATTAGATTGAAAGACTGATATAATTACGAAGATTATAGAAACCAAAATTGAATTTTTATACGGATGAAATCAACCTATATAATTGGCGAAATCGGGCAAAACCACAACGGTGAAGTGGAAATTGCAAAAAAACTGATCGACGAAATCAGCAAGCCGGTGACCGACTTTTTGTTTGGCCAGCACCTGGCGCCGATGAACGCAGTGAAGATGACCCGCCGCGACCTGAACGAAGAACTTTCGGCTTCGGCCATGATGTGCCCTTACCTGAACGAACATTCGTTTGGCAAAACGTATGGCGAACACCGGCAGGCGCTCGAACTCGACGACGAGGAGCATTTCGAGGTGTACCGTTACGCGAAAGATCGGGGCCTTGATGTAGTGGAAACGCTTTGTGCAAAGGGTTGTCTTTCGATGCTGAAATTGTTCACACCCGACCGTCTGAAAGTAGCTTCGCGCGACCTGACCAACCTGCCGTTGCTGGCTGCCATGGCCGAAACCAAAATACCGATCATTTTGTCGACCGGCATGGGGGGGCAGCAGGAACTGGACGATGCGCTGGCGGTGATTACCCGCTACCATTCCGACATCAGCATTTTGCATTGTTTGTCACAATATCCGTCGGAGTACAAAAACATCAACCTCGAAAGTGTCCGCTTTTTGCAGGATCATTATCCGGATTATACGATTGGTTATTCCGACCATTCCATCGGTATTGTGGTGCCGGTAGTTGCTGTTTCGTTGGGGGCTAAAATCATTGAAAAGCACGTCACGCTCGACCGCAATATGAAAGGCACCGACCATCGCGGATCACTCGAACCAGAAGGTATCTGGCGTATGGTGCGCGACATCCGCAACATTGAAATGGCGATGGGCGAATACGGTTTGTCGGCCAGCGAAGTGACCCGCGAAACACGCACCAAGCTCGAACGTTCAATTGCCACCAACCGGACGATTAAAAAAGGCGAAACAATCGATGAAAGCGACCTTCACCTGCTGAGCCCCGGCGACGGTTTCAAATGGGCCGAAAAAGAACAGGTAATTGGCAAAACCGCTCTGCAAAATATTGAAAAAGATGAAATTATTTACCCAAACCTGATCCGATGATAAAACTGGTATTGACTGATATAGATGGAGTTTGGACCGATGGCGGAATGTATTACGACCAAACCGGGAATGAGTGGAAAAAGTTCAATACATCCGACAGTGCAGGTGTACTATTCCTTCGTTTGCTTGAAATCCCGATGGGAATTATCACCGGTGAAAACACTGAAATTGTACGGAGCCGCGCTGAAAAACTGAAAATTACCGAGTTGCACATGGGCATCAAAAACAAACTGGAAACGGCCAAAACCCTGTGCGAAAAATATGGAGTTTCGCTGAAAGAAGTGGCTTATATTGGCGACGACATCAACGATATTCCGATGCTCGATTCGGTCGGTTTTTCGGCCTGCCCGGCCAATGCGCCCGACTATGTGAAATCGCATGCCACGCTGGTGCTGAAGAAAAAAGGTGGCGACGGCGCTTTCCGCGAATTTGTGGAATATATTCTCGAAGATGAAGACCTGTTCGAAAAAGCAATGGAGTTGTATCTGAAAAGTATTTGAATTTTGCAGGATATAAGTTAGTTGTATCATGCTAGGGGACAGTGGTTAATCATACTTGACTGCAAGAAATGAACATAAAAGAGACGATAAAAAATAAATTGTAGAGTCATACATTAATAACGATGAACAATGAATATTCCAGTTACAGATATTTTAGCAATAGTTTCCTTGGTGCTTGGCTTAGTTGCATTAATAGTGACGATAATTGGTTTTTTTGCTTCTCTCAAATTTTATAGAGACGGAGTAGCACTTCAAGATAGTGCTACTAAAGCATTAGCGAAAATTGAAGAAAAGACCTCGACAATTGGACAGCAGGTAACTGACATGTCAGGAAAAATGTTAGATGCTGTAACAAATAAAGGGGAACCAATCAATAAGAACTTTGACAAGATATATGAAGAAATAGAAAAGGTTAAAGGTATAATTATTGATAAAACGAAAAAGCTACCTGCAATTAATGTAGTTGAAAAAGAAAAACTTGAAAAGATTATTTCTGCAGAATTGGAAACGATTAGAGGTCAAGTAACAGCTACAGAAGAAAAAGAAGAAATTAACTTGGTGACAAAGAATATTGAAAACCATATTATGCTTGCATTCGCAGTAGGTACATCTCTTGCAGAAAATTTGAAATACAATATTTATTATGACCCTTCCAATAGGAGTCATTACCGACGTTTCAAGTATATCGGACTTTACGCTGATAAAGCTATTTTGTATGTAGGCAAAATAAGTAAGATTGTTCATTGTAATTATGACAAAGTAAACAAACAACTTGTATCGACCAACGACTATGATTTAACTCTGTTAAGCGAAGACGAAAAGAATCGTATCATAGGAATAATTGAGAATACGGAGTATTATGATTTACAGGTAGGGATTAAATTTTTCCTCGTTGACAAGTTCTACGATACAAATTATATGAAAACCTCTGCCTATCCTCTTCGTGCGAAAAAATATTTTTTCCTTGATGAAATAAAAGGATTTAAAGAGGGCATGACAGCACAACAAGTTGCTAAACTACTTGATGAGAAATTTTGGGAATAACACAAATAAATATGGCTACAAACATTGTTGACAAACAGTCTGAGGTAATAAAAGCACGAACTCAGCTACCCGCAAATTCAGCAGCATCGGTTTTTGGTGTGCATCTTTCCGCTCAGGCCGTCTTTCGGCTTGACACCCACCAGATGGCGAACGCAATCCGCCTTTGTTTGTAACTTCCAACATTCCCAGTTTTCATGGACTTTTACAAAATTTTCATGTGTGTAAATTTTCAAATTTGGTTTGTACAATTTTCGTATCAACTTCTGTTTTTTCAATCAACATTCCAACGCATGGAATAGCCATTTATTCGCTTCGCGGATTTCCCTTTGGTCAATTCATTTTCTGTTGGTATGAGCTTTAGCTCTTATGGCTATTTCATCTGTCCATTAATCACTACCCCGTCGATTCCCATGATTTGTGCTGAGTGACAGGCATCATCCGCACTGTGAACAATGGGTTCGCCCTTGGCATTGAATGAAGTGTTGATCAACGCTTTTACCTGGTGGTGTTCGTCGAGATACGTCAGCAAATCCCATAAATACGGATTGTCGGTGCGGGCAAAAAGGGTTTGGATGCGCGCTGTTCCGTCGGCATGGACTGCACCGGCCAGTTCCGTTTGTTTTTCAGGAAGGACAGCAAAATCGAGCAACATGTATTTGCTGAGCGGATAAATGTTGTCAAGTCCGGTAAAGTAGCGGCTGTTTTTTTCGAGCATGACAGGCGCCACCGGGCGGTACCATTCCCGGCCTTTGTGCTGCATGCTGATTTTCCGGGCCAGTTTCTTCGAACCGGCCAAACACAATAAACTGCGATTCCCCAGTGCACGCGGCCCCGCTTCACCAAAACCATTGCAAATGCCAATCGTTTTCCCGGCAACCAGCGCTTCGGCACAATTTTTAACGTCGTCTTCGGAATAAGAAAATGTTTCATTTTCGAGCTTCCAACCATTTAAATACGGCGAATGAAGTTCTGCCTTTCCATGCTTTTTCCACTCGGCAAAAGCTGCTGCGCCAAGCGCCAGTCCTGAATCTTCGGTACAGGGAGGAATGTAAACTTCAGAAAAAAGACCGCTGTTTACGAGTTCGGTATTGGCAACAATATTGAGGGCACAACCTCCTGTGTAATAAAGTTCTTCGCAGCCGGTTTGTTCTTTCAGCCTGCGGAAAACAGATAACATTTCGTTCACAAAAATTTGGTGAAGCGTTGCCACCACATCCTGGATGAAGGGGTTTTTCTGATCGAAATATTTCAGTTCGATACCAAATGCTTTTTTTGCTTCCTGAAAAAATACGGACTTGCGATTCCATATATTTTCGAAGAAATCATGTTCGATGAGCCATTTTTCCAGTTCAGAACGGTAACTGCCATGTCCGGCCAAACCCATCATTTTCCCGGGTACTGAATTCTGCTCCTCCAGCCGGGCGCCAATGATGGCAAAAACCAACGCATTGGCATTGAAAATGGAGCTCATTTTTCTCAGTTCCCAATGGTATTCGAGCAACTGAAGTTGGTTATTCCTGAAAATCCATGCAGAGAAATTGCTCCGGCTGGCGCCTCCGTCGAAATGCACCAGCAAGCTGTTTTCTTTGAAATTTCCGAAGAAAGGAAGGCAGGAAAAGATGTGTGCCAACTCGTGGTTCAGCGCCCACCCGCGTGTTTCACGGCCAAACCACCAGCAACGGCCTTCTTCCAAATCGTTCGACAGTCCGGCGCTGAGGGGCGCTTCGAAGCGGACATCGCCCCGGGACGTGAGAAAAGTTCGGCCCACCACATTGTCGACAAAAACAAGATCGAATTCTTCGGCAAGCAATTTTTTTTCTTTCAGGATGGAATATAATTTTTCGTGCAGTTGGTTATCGCGTTTGCGGCGGGTAATACGTTCGAGTTGAAGAAATTCGCGGACACGCCCGTTCTGCATGATGCAAAGATTGTGGTCGTGTACATAAAACGGATGTTCATAGTCGAAGCGGTCCTGTATCCCGTAAATGGCCAGTGTTGCCCGCGACGAATTCATTTTGGTGCAAATTGCAGATAAATGACCCCCGCAAGTAACACATAAAGGAATAATTCACCCCAAAACCTCCGTTTCATAAATACCAAATAGTTGGATATAAGAAACGAAAGCGGAATGGCCAGAATGATAAATATTTCGTGTGAAATGGCAGGTATGGTAATCATCAACGCCAGGGGAATCAGAAAAACAAAAAAGAACACCTGAAAGAATTTTCGGGAACTGATTTTCTTTTCGTCGTATTGTACCAAGAAAAAAACACTGCTGAAAAAGGTGATAAAACCCAGAAAACCCAGAAAAACAAGAAGAGGAATATTGTTGTCGAAAAAATTATCGAAGGATATGAAGTCATTGTCGGTGATGAAATTCTTTTCAATGATAACCAACAAATCGAAAAACTTATTGAAAAAGAAATACCCGGCAAAAGTAAACAACCAGGGAAGCAAAAGGCCGAGCAGGGGCAATACAAAGTCACGCCATTTAATTTGTTTGTGAATCACGCGAAGACCGGCCCATACCATCGGGAAAAAGAAAATCAGGTTCATGTAGAAAAGCGAACCGATGGAAATCAGCATTCCGGCATCAAAAGCATTTGAATGGATTTTCTCTTTTTCGTACGAGTCGAAAATACGGTCGATGGCAAACAGGATAAAGAAAATAGCGAAATATACGGGGTGCATGGAATGCATGCCCACGAACCCGCTGGTGATGAGAATAAGCAGGCTGGCAGGCAAAAAGGTGCGGATACGAATAAAGGCATACTGGATATTCAGCCGGATAAGGAGGAAAGCCAGTAACACAAGCAAGGTGAGTGGGATGATGCTGTTCAGAAAAGTACTTTGCATCATGAGCCAGGCAACCGGTTGGTAAAGAGGCATCATGTCCTCGCCCGCATAAAAAGGGTACGGCTCCGGTTTGATCAGCGATGGCAACCAAAGCAGAACAGCCATCAGCGGGATCAGAATAAAATGATATGCATGGTTGGTTCTAAGTATTCTCAGTATCATGGGTCAAAATCCAAGTTTCAAATTTCACAAGTATTCAGTGTTCAGTCGCAGTATCCAGAGAAAATTTCCGGTTCCTGACGACTTGTTGCCAATATCGGTAGCAATTCAGCAATTTAGCAATATACAAGCATCTGGTTACAAATCAAACCCTAAATCTCTCCGGTAATAGCTGCCTTCGAATTTAATCTTTTCAGCATTTTTATACGAAACAGCCAGCGCTTCCTTCATGGAGTTTCCGTACGAACTGACCGCAATTACACGGCCTCCGTCGGTAACTACATTTACAGCCGACAATTTGGTTCCTGCATGAAACAAAATGCTGCCGTCAACTTGCCCGAAACCGCTCATTACTTTGCCTTTTGCGTACGAACCGGGATAACCGCCCGATACCATCATAACTGTAACAGCAGTGCGCGGGTCGATTTCGAGTGTCTTTTCAGCAAGGTTGCCATCGGCTACTCCTTCGAGCAATTCCACAAAGTCGGATTGGATGCGCAGCATGACTGCTTCGGTTTCCGGATCGCCCATGCGGACATTGTATTCAATAACAAACGGTTCGTTTTTTACATTGATCAGTCCTAAAAAGATAAAACCCTGGTACGGGATTCCATCTTCCTGCAACCCGTTGACCGTCGGTTTTACAATGCGTTCCTCCACCTTCTGCATAAAAATTTCATCAGCAAACGGGACAGGCGAAATGGCGCCCATACCGCCTGTATTCAGCCCGGTATCGCCTTCGCCGATGCGTTTATAATCTTTGGCAACCGGCAATATTTTATAGTCTTTGCCGTCGGTCATCACAAACACCGAACATTCCACACCACTCAAAAACTCTTCAATTACTACTTTGCTGCTGGCTGTACCGAATTGACCATCGAGCATTTCACGGAGCGAAGCGGCCGCTTCATCAAAACTATTAATGATGAGTACTCCCTTTCCGGCTGCCAGCCCATCGGCTTTCAAAACATACGGAGCGTTCAGCGTTTTCAGAAAATGAATGCCTTCATTCATCGTTTCTTTGGTAAAAGTACTGTACCGGGCAGTCGGGATGTTATGGCGTATCATGAAATCTTTGGCGAAATCCTTGCTGCCTTCGAGCATGGCGCCGTTTCGCCGGGGCCCGACAATTTTTAAGCCTTTTAATTCTTTCTGAAGAAGAAGGTAATCGTGCAGTCCTTCGCAAAGCGGTACTTCCGGTCCGACCAAAAGCAAGTCGATTTGGTTGTCGATAATGATTTTTTTGATGCCTTCAAAATCGGAAACACCAATTGGCAGGTTGATCCCAACTTCGGAAGTCCCTGCATTACCCGGGGCTATAAATAGTTTTTCTACTTTCGTCGATTGTTTAATTTTCCATGCCATCGCATGTTCTCTCCCTCCGGAGCCTACAATAAGAATATTCATTGGTTTATTTTTTAAAACCGGTATCGTTTCGAACCGGTATCCTTGCTTTTTCAAAGATCGAATTACTTCGGGCAGGGCTTCTTTCATATTTTTTTCAGCCTTTAGCGAATCGTGAAAAATCAGAATTGACCCCGGCCGTACAAAATCCATTACATTATTGAAAACTTCCTTTGCCGAAATACGGTGATCGAAGTCGCGGCTCAGTACATCCCACATCACAATCCGGTATTTTTTCCTGACCAATCGGTATTGCGGACATTTCAGGAAACCGTGCGGCGGCCTGAACAGCGGAGACCCGATCAACCGGTCTGCCTTTTCAATATTGGACAAATAGCTGTCGCGGTCCGATTTCAAACCTTGCATGTGGTTGAACGTATGGTTGCCAACAGCATGTCCTTCCGCCAAAACCTGTTGGAATACGGCAGGGTATTTTTCCACATTCTCCCCTACACAGAAAAAGGTAGCCCTGATGTTTTCCTGTTTCAGCAGATCGAGAACCCAGGGAGTTACCTCGGGAATCGGCCCGTCGTCGAATGTAAGGTAAACCACCTTTTCGTTCCCTTCGATTCTCCAAAACGCTTTTCTGTAAAGAAGACGAACGATCCACGGCAAGCGGACCCCTGGCCTCAAACGCATCATTTCGATGAACTGTATATTTTCAAATATTTGTTAAAACTTTCCATAATTTCTTTCGCCAGATTTTCCTGTCCGTTTTGCGTACAAATGGTATTCATCTCGCGCATGAAATAGAGGACACGCTGAATCTCTTCATCAACGATATTGGCAAATTTCTGATCCAGCGACAGGTAATAATCCATTTCCTTGAGATAAAGGCCATTCATTAATTTAATTATTTCACTGCCCTTCTGGCTGGCTCCTGCTTTAAAGTAGCTTTCAGCCATCATGATCGTGAAATAGTTATACGGTACTGTTTTGTGAGGAATCAGTTCAACACAGCGGTCGAGCACAGCAATTGCCGAATCTTTTTTACCCTCCAGAATCAGCGCTTCTGCCAGCCTGTTGAAATTATTGCGAATGTTCATCATCATGCGCGAATTGTTTTCATCGATGTAAACATCCGGTTTTTCCATATTTCCCCAAGTGAATTCTTCCATCATTTGCTTGTACATCAAGCTGGTATTTACTCCGCCTACCTGAATATTGTCGCTTTTCGATTTCAATGGCACGAACCGGTAAGCAAAACCTTCGAGACGGAAATAATCCTGAAGCCCAAGGTATTTGTCGCGGCCCACGGTAATAGCCCAGTAGATAGGCCGTTCCCAATTGGCCTGGTCAATCATGTCGAGTACCATCAACTCGTCTTTGGACAAGTAGCTTCTGTTCCCGAAGTTGATGAAAATAGTATCCACGATATTATTGTAATCTTCAGGGCCAACTACTTTGTTCCGGATTACAGCTTCCTTGTCAACTATATAATAAAGCTGTTTCGTCGGAATATAAGCGGAATTGTCTGCCTGGGTCAGTTTGGTTTTTGGGTTGTCATCCTTGATAAAATTAATGGCCCTTTTCAGTTCAATAGCTCCTTTGATACGCGGGTCACTCATCAGGTACACCACATCGCGGACCCCTTGCACGTATTGGTCGTGGCTAAAACTGATCGGCAGCGGCTCCGAGTCGTATGCTTTACTTTTCATCTGGTCGATATACCAGTCGGTCTGGAAATAACTGAGATTGCATACACGCACGTCGGTGCGGAATTCTTCCACTTCCTGATTGTACCAAAGCGGGAAAGTATCGTTGTCACCATTGGTGAAAATAACAGAATTTGGTTTGCACGATTTCAAATAGTTGGCGCCAAGTTCGCGGGCAGTATAGCGGTCTGAGCGGTCGTGGTCGTCCCAGTTTTCGGAAGCCATGATGCCGGGCACCAGAATCAGTGATAAAACAGAAACTACAATAGCGCTTATTTTTGCCGGAGCCAGCTTTTTCAATGCCTCGTACAGCGACAATACCCCAATGCCAATCCAAATGGCAAATGCATAGAACGAACCGGCGTACGCATAGTCGCGTTCGCGGGGTTGGTGCGGATATTGGTTCAGATAAAACACAATAGCAAGACCGGTCATCAGGAATAATAAAGAAACTACCCAGAGGTTCTGCTTCCCTGATTTTCCTTTGTTGTACATGTAGAAAAATCCGATTATCCCGAGAATGAGAGGAAAGAAATAATACGTATTCCTTCCTTTATTTTCTTTCAGGTGGGCAGGCAGGGTTTTCTGATCACCCAGACGCATGGAGTCAATGAAGTTGATCCCGCTGATCCAGTTACCATTTGAAATATCGCCATGGCCTTGAATGTCGTTTTGCCGTCCCACGAAATTCCACATGAAATAACGCAGGTACATAAAGCCAACCTGGTAGCGGAAAAAGAAAGTCATATTTTCAGCGAAAGTCGGTATCTGTAACATTTGGGTTTCGCCGGAAGGATCGGTATAACGAACATTCCGTCCTTTTATGTTGGCCCATTGCTTGTAATCTTCAATGTGTTGATCTTCGCGACTGTACATGCGCGGCAGGAACGTACTGTAATCGCTCATGAACTGCGGTTTTTCACGCATATCGGCAATCACATATTTACCGTCTTTCTGAATATAATATGGTTTGTCGTCAACATACGGTTCGCGGTCGTCGAGCGGAGTGTTGTAATATCTTCCGTAGAAAAGCGGACGGTCGCCATATTGTTCGCGGTTCAGATAGCCGAGCAGGGAAAATACATCATTAGGACTGTTTTGGTCCATCGGGGTTTTAGCCGACGAACGGATAACGATGATGGCAAACGAAGAATAGCCGATCAGGATAACCGTGAAACTGAGCAATATTGTATTCCAGAGAACCATGTTTTTGCGGATGGTGTAACGGATACCCCAAACAATGAGACTGATCAGCAGTAGTGCATAAATAATTACCCCGGTATTGAATGGAAGTCCAATCCCATTTACAAAAAGAAGCTCGAATTTGGCAGCTATTTTTACCACGCCGGGAATGATTCCGTACATGATAACAGCCACGATGACAAAAGAAATAGCAAGGCAATAAAGAATACCTTTTTTAGAGGCATTGTATTTTTTGAAATAATAAACAAGGACGATAGCAGGAATAGCAAGCAGGTTCAACAGGTGAATCCCGATGGAAAGCCCGACCATATAAGCGATGAAGATAATCCAGCGATTGGCATAAGGTTGATCTGCTGAATCTTCCCATTTCAGGATGGCCCAAAAAACAATGGCCGTGATCAGGGAAGAGGAGGCGTACACTTCGCCTTCCACTGCCGAAAACCAGAAGGTATCGGAAAATGTATAGGCCAAGCCGCCAACCACTCCGCTCCCAATAATGGCAATAGTTTGAGAAAGGCTAAATTCTTCGCCGTTGCCAATCAGCTTTTTTGCCAGGTGGGTGATGGTCCAGAACAGGAACAGAATGGTAAATGCACTTGCCAATGCTGATAAAGCGTTGATAACCATGGCGGCTTTCGACGGATCGCCGGCAAGAATAGTGAAAAAACGGCCCAGAACCATGAAGAATGGTGCACCCGGAGGATGACCAACTTCCAGTTTGTACGATGTGGTTATGAACTCGCCACAGTCCCAAAAGCTTGTTGTTGGCTCAATAGTGAGCAGATAGGTAACAGCGGCTACCAGAAAGGTAACCCAGCCAAAAACATTGTTGATCAGCCTGTAATTTTTCATGCGAACCTATTAATTGAGTATCGATTGCGAAGATAGTACATTCTTTCAACTAAGGCCAATTTGACCTGTATTTTGTGAGTTTTTCGGGGAAACAGAGGAAGTGAAATGTTCCCGGATGACTTCAAAATCAGTCGATCGGCAGCCTGAAATACTCATCAGCAATTGATGCTTTTTTAATTTAACTTTGCAGCTATGGAAAACCAGCCCGTATATATTCCTGATTTGAGCCCGGAATTTGTTTTTCAGGCTTCGCGAAGCGGAGGCCCCGGCGGACAAAACGTAAACAAGGTGAACACGCGGGTCGCCTTGCGTTTCAGTATTGCCCGGTCGGAATTGCTGAGCAGTGAGCAAAAACAACTGCTGCTGGAAAAACTGGCCTCAAAAATTACTATCGATGGGCTGTTGCAGGTGGTGAGCCAAAAGGAACGTTCGCAACTGATGAATAAGGAAGCCTGCATTGCAAAATTGTATGCCCTCATTGAAAAAGCGCTCACTCCGCAGAAAAAACGTAGAGCCACCCGGCCTACCAAAACATCAATGGAAAAACGGATTCAGGGGAAAAAGCTGTTGGGCGAAAAAAAATCATTGCGCGGAAAGGTTGATTTTTAACGGGAAACGATGAGAAAATTACTGAATATTATGCTGCTGCTTTTATTACAGGCATGTGTGCTTCGTTCTTCGGAGATTGAGCTGCAATCGGGTGATTTACTGTTTCGGGGCGAGACCGACGGACGGCTTTCCAAAGCTATCGACAGGGTAACGCAAACCAATGAAGGAACGCATTTTTCGCACGTGGGGCTGGTTGAGGCCGCAGATAATGGAATCACGGTTTTGCATGCAAGTCCTGTTCGTGGTGTGTGCCGGGTTTCGCTGTATGAATTTTTACATCCGGAAGGCGATTCGGTAGAAGTGGTGGTTTACAGGTTAAAAAAAGCATGGCAACCTGCAATTCCCCGAGCTGTGATCCGCGCCGGAAAGATGTTGGGCAAACCCTATAATTTTAGTTACATTTTATCCGACACGGCACATTATTGTTCTGAATTTATTTACCGGGCATTTGCCTCCGATTCGGTTTTCGAACTCAACCCAATGACTTTCAAAGATCCGCAAACCGGTGATTTCTCCCCGGCCTGGATAGATTATTACCGTGAGCTTGGTCTTGCTATTCCGGAAGGACTGCCGGGCTGTAATCCCAATGGGATGGCCGCCTCCGAAAAGTTGGAACGACTGGGTAAACTGAAATAACAAAAAAGCCTTCCCATAACCGGAAAGGCTTTACTGTATATAAGGAATACTTTATTCTTACATTTTATTCAACTGCGAGGCAAGTTTCGATTTCAAATTGGCAGCTTTGTTTTTGTGAATAACATTCTTTTTAGCCAATTTGTCAATCATGGAAACCAACGTTGGTAACTCTCCGGCAACTGCTTCTTTTTCAGAAGTATTACGAACTTTTTTCAATGCATTACGCATGGTTTTTGCGTAATATTTGTTCTCAGCTTTTTTGCCTTCGTCTTGCCTGATTCTTTTTTCAGCAGATTTATGATTTGCCATTTTAATCTTTTTCTTTAAAGTTATGTAGCCCGTAGGGGAATCGAACCCCTGCTACCAGAATGAAAATCTGGCGTCCTAACCGCTAGACGAACGGGCCATCCTATAGTTCCCTGATTTTGGGACTGCAAAAATAAATCAAATTTCGAAGCCGCCAAACTTTTTCAGAAAATTTTTCCAAAATTAATTTCTCCCTGTCTTTCGGAAATGCACCTTAAAATTTTGGCGCCGCAAATAAAAACAAGTTTTTCCGATCGGCAAATAAAACGATACGATTTTTTTATCTCCATTCAACGATTGTTCCCCGCTCTTTTTGTAGTAGTTTTTCAGGCATCGATGCAATGATTTCTTTCCACAGCAGTTCAATGAGTTTCGATTTTGCGAAGTGGCGCGAATATACCAGGCTTACCTCCCTCAACGGGTTGATATCGGAAAATTTTAGCACGTTATCGAACCGGTTTTCCGACATCCCTACTGTTGCCAGTTCGGGAATCAGCGTGAGTCCGCCTTCCTTGTCGATAATGTTCATTAGTGTTTCGAGCGAACCTGCTTCGAAGTGGAAAGGCAGTTTTTCGTTGTTCCCTCCCTGGTAGGAGCAAAGGTTGATCACCTGATGACGGAAACAATGTCCGTCGCTCAGCAACCATATTTCAGGAGTAGCAATATCTTTTACCGTGATTTTTTCCTTGGTATGCAGCGAATGATCCTGATGGGCATAAATCATCATTCCTTCGTAAAAAATTGGCTTTTCGTTGATACGTTCTTCATGCAGGGGAGTGACCAAAATACCCACATCAATTAAATCGCGCTGAAGACGGTCGATAATGTTTTCAGTTGTTAGTTCTTCAACTTTAATTTGAATGTTCGGGTATTTACGTTTGTAATTTCCGATAAAAAGAGGCAAAAGATACGGGGCCAAAGTAGGGATAATTCCAATTTTCAGTTCTCCTGAAATCAGGTTTTTATGTTCCCGTATAATGTTGTTGATTTTTTCGGTCTCCTTTAATAAAATCCGCGACTGCTCAATGATACGGGCGCCAACGTCAGTCGGGATGAGCGGTTGTTTGCTGCGATCGAAAATAATAACTTCCAAATCTTCTTCCAGTTTTTTTATCTGCATGCTCAGGGTTGGCTGGGTAATGAAACAACTTTCGGCTGCTTTCCCAAAATGCCGGTATGTATCAACAGCAACAATGTATTCAAGTTGAGTAAGTGTGATCATGGTTCTTCTATTTAATTCGCAATAAAGATAGAAAAAAACTATTGTGCCTGCTATTCATATCTTGTTTTCACGATCCTATTGCCTTTGCTGTAAAATCCCGGCAAACAACCAGTAATTTGAAAAAACAGGGAGGTTTATTTTTATCCTTTTAAACTATTCCCTTATTTTTGGTACGAATAGCGAATATTAAAAACAACATACAGATGAAATAGCCATGAGTGCAAGGCCCACGCATACCGAAAATGTTTAAATGGCTATTCCATCCCGTTGGAAATTAGATAGAAAGATTGATTTTGATACGGAAATAGTACGAACCATTTTTGAAAATTTATACAGATGAAATACTTTCAGATTTTTACTTTTGCCCTGTTAACGGCATTTATCATTTCGTGCGGAAACCCCGATAAAAAACGGGCTGCGCAACGGTTGTCACTGGCTGAATCTCTTTATCAGCAGGGCGATACGTCAACTGCACTGGCTCATCTCGATTCGATCCGGAAAATGTATCCTTCCGCTATCCAGACTGTTGTCGCTGCCGATCAGCAAAAAAAGAAAATCTATTCTGAAATCGTTTTCAGGAAACAGAACGAGCTGGACTCGACCCTGGCGCATATTGCAAGACTGGAACCGAAATTTGATGCTGAGAAGACAGAATTCGACCGCTATACCCAATACATTCACAAACGCCAAAATTTCGACCGGCGCTGGAATAAGTCGTTTATCCAGTTTCACCTCGACGAACTTGGGAACCTGTACATGTCGAGCAATTATTATGGCGACCAGTGGCTCGAACATACCGGTATCCGGGTTTATGATGAGGACATTCAGGCCAAAACCGAAACCATTGATCTGGACGATCCGAACAACCACCGCAGCGATTTTATGAATTATGTGTGGGAAAAAGTGAGTTACCGGAATGGCAAAGACAACGGGGTAATCCGGTTTATTGCCGATCATCCCGACCGTACGCTGAAGGCTGTTTTCCTGGGAAAACGTCTTTTCTTTATTGTGCTCGAAGATTACGACAAAGAAGCGGCCCGCGATGTGCTTATATTTTCTTCTTTACTGAAGAAAAAGCTGGTTCTTGAAAAGGAAATCAAAAGCCTGCAATCGAAGATCGGGTAGCGGCTAAACGATTCGGTCGATTTCGTTTGGCGGTTGCGCCAATACGCCCCGGTTGCCGTTGAGTACAATAGGACGTTGCAGCAAGCGCGGGTTTTCGGAAAGAACAGTCAGCCATTCATCATCGCTAAGTTCTTTATTTTTGTACTGTTCTTTGTACAATTGCTCCTGTTTGCGAATCAGCTCATCCACCGTCAGATGGGTGCGTTTCATGATGGTGCGGAGCTCATCAACCGAAATTCCATCCCGCATATAATTAACCACCTGAATTTCGTAACCCCGTTCTTCGAGGTATTTCAGTCCCTCGCGGCTTTTCGCGCAACGCGGATTGTGGTAAATTTTCATGGTAATATGGTGTTGTTGTTTGATGTAATTATAATAATCTTCCTGGGCACGGAACCGTGCTTCAATTTCCTGCCGGTTGTACTTATTCGACAGGTCGTTGTTTAAAATACGGGCTTTCGAATTGTCTTTTAACTGAATTTTCAGCATTTGCCGGAGTTCTTCTTTTATCTCATTGGAAAAGATGGGGCAGGCAACTTCAATACGACGGTTAATGTTTCTGGGCATCCAGTCGGCTGAAGAAATAAAGATACGTTCATCGCCGCCGTTTCCGAAAAGGAGAATACGCGAATGTTCGAGGTATTTGTCCACAATGCTGATGGCCTCAATGTTTTTGCTCAATTCCTCGTCATCGGTTTTCAGCCCGTAAATACCGCGGATGATCAGGCGGATTTTCACCCCTGCCTTGCTGGCTTCATACAGTTTGTCCATCATTCCCACATCAATGATACTGTTCATCTTCAGGATCATGTAAGCTGGTTTTCCTTCTTTTGCCAGTTCAATTTCCCGGTCGATCATCCGGCAAAAGAAATCGCGCATGTGGAATGGACTGACCACCAAATAATCGAACGGATAGCCTTGGAACGGCTGCCGGAACAACTCGAAAACCAGTGCGACCTCGTTGGCAATACGCGGGTCGCCGGTGAGCAGGCCATCGTCGGCATACACATTGGCTGTTCCTTCGTGAAAATTGCCGGTACCCACATAGGCATAATTCCGGTATCCATTCTTTTCTTCCCTTTTGATGAGAAGCAGCTTGCTGTGTACTTTCAGACCGGGAATCCCGTTAATCACCAAAGCTCCTTCTTCCTGTAATTTATTCGACCAGTAGATATTTGATTCTTCGTCGAAGCGGGCTTGCAACTCGACAACAACGGTTACTTTTTTCCCGTTCCGGATCGCATTCAGCAGGGCATTCATCACCTTCGAACTGTCGGCTACCCGGTAGATAGTGATGCCGATTTCAACTACCTTCGGGTCGATGGCCGCCTCGCGCAACAAATCGATGAAATGCGAAAAACTCTGGTACGGATAGTGGAGCATGATATCCTTCTTCCTCATTTTTTTCAGGATGCTTTCGTGCGAATACAAATCCTTGTGCGGAATGGGAGGAAGTTTTTGGTAATAATGTCTCTTTTTCCCGATCTCAGGAAAATCCATGAAATCTTTCTGGTTATGGTAACGTCCGCCCGGCTGAGTTTTTTCGATGTCGTCAATTTTCATTTTCTTCATGATGAATTCCATCAGGTCGGCGGGGATTTCTTCGTCGTGGATCAGTCGCACCGGCGTTCCTTTTTTACGCTGCTTGAGGCTGGCCTCCATTTTTTCGATGAAGCTTTTTGAAATATCATCGTCGATATCGAGTTCAGCATCACGGGTAACTTTCAACGTGTAGGCTTCAAACTTATCGTAATTGAAAATCGGGAAAATATCGTTCAGGCAATAGCGGATCACATCGTCGAGCATCATCCAGTATTTCTTTTTGCCCACCTCGGGGAGTACCAGAAAGCGTGGGACCGACCGGCTGGGAATACGGATCAGCGCATACGAAAACTTTCCGGGCTTCTGTTTTTTCGAAAGTTTCACAGCCAGGTAAGCCGACCGGTCGCGCAGATACGGAAATTTCCGGTCTTTGCTCAGCATAATGGGTACCAGGTTGGGCAGCACTTTCTGGTGGAAATATTTGCGGACAAAAATACCTTGCGAATGGGTCAGTTGCTTTTCGTTGACCATAAAAATACCCTCACTCTCCATTTCTTTCAGGATGTCGTGAAGCACTTTCTGGGTCTTTTCCTGCTGAAGAAATACCACATTGTTGATTTCATCGTGCAATTCCTGTGGGGTGAAATTCCCCAGCAGGGTTTCCTCATCTTTTCCGTATTCCACCATGCGGCGCACAGTGGCCACCCTCACCCGGAAAAATTCGTCGAGGTTGTTCGAGAAGATGCCGATAAAACGAATGCGTTCGAAAAGAGGAACCGCCGGATCGGCTGCTTCCTGCAACACCCGGTCGTTAAACGACAGCCAACTTATTTCGCGGTTGATATATTTCGTCGATAAGGCCATATTCCAACATTAAATAGCAAAATGCCGCTTGTAAGTTAAAAGGAATTTTGGTTTTATCCGAATTCTTTGGAACTTCTTTTATTTCGCAGTTCCGGGTTATTTTCCGGAAAACTAAAAACGAATTTGTTCTTTTGCGTTATTCAATATTTCAGGGAATGATCCTTTCGAAACAATTTCTTTTAACGGAATAATGTTTCCCGGTTTTTCGAAGCTGCTGAAAAGATTGTATTGCCACCACCCCACTGTCCGCCATTCTCCAAGTTTGAACCCTATATTTTTGTATTCGGCGCATTTCGTAAAACCTAGTTTTTCATGAAAACTGATGCTGGGCTCGTTGGGAATGGTGATGATGGCAAGCAGGGTAAAAATACCTTGTGCACGGGCAATCTCAAACACAGTAGAATAGAGGGCGCTGGCCACTTTATTTTTCCGGAACCGGGGATGAACATACACGGATATTTCTTTTGACCAGCGGTACGAAGCCCTGCTTCGGTAAGCAGAATAATACGCATAACCTGCCACTTGTCCGTCGATGATACAAACGAGGTACGGATGTTCTTTCTGGATCGCCTGTACCCGGCCCCACATCTCTTCTTCCGAAGGCACTTCTTCATCGAAAGTGACAGCCGTTTCCAGTATGTACGGTTTATAAATATCGATTATCCCGGCAACATCTTTTCGTTCAGCCAAACGGATTTCAATCTTGCTCATCGCTGAATTCCATTAAAAATGCTTTGATAAAACCATCAATCTCGCCATCGAGAACAGCCTGTACGTTTCCTGTTTCGAAACCGGTACGCACGTCTTTCACCAGTTTGTACGGTTGCAAAACGTACGAGCGGATTTGCGAGCCCCACTCGATTTTTTTCTTGGTGGCATTCACCTGTTGTTCCACCTCACGACGCTTGCGAAGTTCCAGTTCATACAACTGCGATTTCAGCAGGCGAAGTGCATTTTCTTTGTTGCCCAGTTGGGAGCGGCTTTCAGTATTTTCAATAATAATTCCGGAAGGGGCATGTCGCAGACGAACGCCTGTTTCCACCTTGTTCACGTTTTGTCCGCCGGCGCCCCCCGAACGGAAAGTGTCCCAGGTAATATCGTTGGGATTGATTTCTATCTGGATGGTATCGTCGACCAGTGGCGCAACAAAAACCGAAGTAAAGGAAGTCATTCGTTTATTTTGCGCGTTGAACGGCGAAAGGCGAACCAGCCGGTGAACCCCGTTTTCGCTTTTCAGGTAGCCGTACGCATATTCGCCTTCGTATTCGATGGTGCAACTTTTCACGCCCACCTCGTCGCCCGGATGGAACTCGGCGGTTGTTACCTTGTACCCCTGTCGTTCACCCCAGCGAAGGTACATGCGCATCAGCATGTCAGCCCAATCGTTACTTTCGGTACCACCCGCTCCGGCATTGATACGAAGCACAGCGCCCAGTTTGTCTTCCTCTTTGCGCAACATGTTGCGGGTTTCCAGATTTTCGACCAAAGAGATACATTCCTTGTACTGTTCGTCAATTTCTTCTTCCGAAGCATCACCTGCTTCAAAGAAATCGTAAAAAACGAGAAAATCTTCAATGGCCTCGTTTACTTTCCGGAACCCTTCGGTCCATACTTTAATCGAACGGATGACTTTCATCTGGGCCTCCGCTTCCCTGGATCTGTTCCAGAAATCGGGGTCCTGTGTTTTTAGTTCTTCTTCCTGAAGTTGAATTAGCTTACTATCGTAGTCAAAGATGCCTCCTTAACGCATCCCGGCGATCAATAAGGCTTTTTATATGTTCTTTTAAGACCATTTTCGTGCCTGTTTTTAGTTCGGGTCAAAAGTACACAAACCGTCCGATAATTCAATTAAAATTAAAAATGCAGTCCGAATTTTATATTATCGGAAGAAATATCCTTGAGAAGGATAAAAAAAACCGGGCAAAAAATTACCCGGTTTCCTATTGAGATTTTAAAAACTTCGTTTTTAGGAATTATTACTGCCCCCAAACCAGAGTACTTTCATTGCTGGTTGATGCCTGTACGTTGTAGCTGTCGCCGTTCGTTTCGTATTTAAATGCGCTCAGCACCATTTTGAAGTTGGTTCCGGTGGCTGGTTCGTATCCTTGTCCCCAACTACTGCTGCTTGAGGTAAATTCTACTTTTTTGTAGGTTGGGTCAATTGCCGGACTCAGGAATACAAGTTCGTCGTCGTCATATAATTTTATGACATATAAATCGGCTCCGGTAACAGATTCCCATTCAACAACTGCTTTCGAATTTGTAACATCGTAATCCGACGTTTTAATTACAGGAGGGAGCAATACGTCGGTTGCCAATACATCGTCGTCGGTAAGAACTTCTCCGCTTTCAAAAGTCGCAGTAAAATGGTATGTGCCGGTAACCGGCTTTTCAGTTGACAATTCATCTTCAGGCGTATCGTAATAAAAATCCGTTTTAAAACCGGGATAGGCTTCCAGATGATAGGTAACACCCGGATCGCTATTGGGATTGACAGTTACTGATGCAAATGCATCAAGGGAATAAGCGTGAACAGACAGACCGTATAAAATATCCTCACCGGATAATTGGCTAACCACATATACATCGCCAACTACGGTTACTTCATCTTCATCTTTGTTACAGGAAGCCAGAAATAACAGGCTGCCAATAAATGCAAAAGCTAATCGTTTCATTTTTTATTTTTAAATAATAATTCAAAGTTAATACTCCTTAGATGAAGAAAAACAGAAAAAGGTTGGGTTGTCACTTCATTTTTTTTCATTTTTTGTCTCACTACCTTATTTTTCTTTACATCCGGACAGTAAAAACCAAGACTAATTTTAGTTGATACCGGCCAGTTCCCGTATTTCCATAATGATTTTTTGGGCCAGCAAATCAGCCTTTTCCATACTTGGCGCTTCCGAATAAATACGAATGATCGGTTCGGTATTCGATTTGCGCAGGTGGACCCACTCTTCAGCAAAATCAATTTTTACTCCATCAATATCGTTCACCTGTTCGTTGCGGTATTTTTCCTTCATTTTAACCAGAATTTGGTCCACATCAATTTCAGGAGTCAGTTCAATTTTATTTTTCGAAATGAAAAAATCGGGATATGTTTTCCGAAGTTCCGAACATTTCATGCCGGTTTTTGCAAGATGGGTCAGAAACAGTGCAATGCCAACCAGAGCGTCGCGGCCATTGTGCGAAGCCGGATAAATTACTCCGCCATTGCCTTCGCCTCCGATTACTGCATTGGTACGGCGCATTTCAGCCACCACATTTACTTCGCCAACAGCGGCTGCCGAGTACGAACCGCCGTGTTTTTCAGTGATCACCCGCAGCGCGCGCGACGACGACAGGTTGGAGACCGTGTTGCCTGGTGTATGGCGAAGCACATAATCGGCCATGGCAACCAGCGTGTATTCTTCGTTGAACATGCTCCCGTCTTCGTTGATAATTGCCAGCCGGTCGACATCAGGGTCAACCACAAAACCAACATCGACTTTGCTCTTTTTTATTATTTCTGAAGTTTCAACCAGGTTTTCGGGAAGAGGTTCGGGAGTGTGCGCAAAATGGCCGGTCGGGTCGCAGTTGATTTCAATAATTTCAGCAACGCCCAAGGCTTTCAGAAGCGCGGGTATTACCGTTCCGCCCACTGAATTCACTGCATCGATGGCCACTCTGAATTTAGCGGCTTTAATTGCCGCTACATCAACCAGTTCAAGGTTCAGCACATCCTGAATATGAATGTCAGTATAATTTTTGTTTTCAACTTTTCCCAGTTGGTCCACTTCAGCAAAAACAAACGATTCGCTTTCTGCAATCTGCAAAATTTCGGCGCCGGCAGCAGCCGAAAGAAATTCGCCGTTTGCATCGAGCAATTTTAGTGCGTTCCATTGCTTCGGGTTATGGCTGGCGGTGAGAATAATGCCGCCATCGGCATTTTCTTTGGGAACAGCAATCTCGGTTGTCGGAGTGGTTGCCAGATCAATATCGACCACGTTGCAGCCCATGCCGGTGAGCGAACCAATAACCAGCGATTTTACCATTTCACCCGAAATACGGGCGTCGCGGCCAACTACTATCTTTGGATTTTGCTTGTTTGCTTTTGCTTTAATAAAAACAGCATACGCCGAAGTGAATTTCACCACATCAAGCGGACTCAGACCTTCGCCGGGTTTACCGCCAATGGTGCCGCGAATTCCTGAAATTGATTTAATAAGTGTCATGTTCTTATTCTCCGTTTTTAGGTTTACTTTAAACGTAATTCAACTTGCAAATTAAACATTTCCGGTTCAAAAGCAGAGGAAAGTTTTCATGAAATTCATTTATTATTTATCAAGTCTTTGTATGCAAGGTTTTTGGGAGGCCGTTAAATAAAAAGGTCCGGCAACTTACCGAACCTTTTCTCTTCTAACTAATGTTAAAGCTCAAACAAATTTATGAAAAAAAATCTTGTATCTATACTTTAGACAGTCCGTGGAAAGAATACCCTTACTCGCCGGACAAGTTTTTTATGAATTTTTATGAAAAAAGGTGTTTGGGGGCAAAAAGTAGTGGCGGGGATCTCCGGGAAAAGTAATTCAGTTCAAAAAAACTTTGAAAAACAGGAAAGCACTTGTACTTTATCCTTTTCCAACTGTGCTTTCAATTCATCGATGGAATTAAATTTTTGTTCCTCCCTGATTTTTTGATAGAAACAAAGTTCGATCTGTTTCCCGTAAATGGCTTCGCCGAAATCGAAAATATGAACTTCGATGCTGCGGTGATCGGCATTGGTATTCACGGTTGGCCGGGTGCCAATATTCAGCATTCCCTTGTAAACATTGCCGTTGAACCGGACTGTTACAGCATAAACTCCGTATCCGGGGATAATTTTATGCGGATCGGATGCTTCAATATTCGCTGTTGGAAACTGGATTCTCCGACCCAGTTTCTGGCCTTCTACCACGTTTCCGTGAAGGGTAAACCGGTAGCCGAGGAATTCGTTGGCCCGCCCGACGTTGCCTTTCTCTAGCGCCGTACGTATTTTGGTTGAACTGATATTTACATCGTCCACATAAAATGCATCCAGCTTTTCAAGCCTGAAATGATACTGATCGGCACACTGCTTCAGAAACTCGTATCCTCCTTCACGGTCTTTCCCAAATTTATGGTCGTACCCAATGACCAGGCAACGGGTATTTAGTTTGTCTACCAGGATGGTTTTTACAAAATCGGTATAGCTCAAATTGCTGAATTCTTTGGTGAATGGAAACGCGATCAGATGATCGATGCCGGCTTCTTCCAAAAGCCGGATTTTTTCATCGAGAGTGGTCAGTAACCGCAGGTTTCCTTCTTCCGGCGAAAGCACCAGCCGTGGATGCGGGAAGAATGTGAAGATGACCGATTCGCCTTCAATTTCCGCTGCAAGTTCTTTCAGTCGCCCGATTACTTTTTTGTGCCCGTTGTGTACCCCGTCGAAAGTGCCGATGGTAACTGCCGGGTTAATCGCCCTGAAACTTTCTATGTCGTAATATACTTTCACCTGTTTAAGCCAAATTCAAGGCCAAAAATAAATAAATCTATCTGTTTGCCGGGAAAAATTACGGTTATTTATGGAATGCTTTCATTTCTGATTGCTATTTTTACGGCTCGTTAACCGAAAAGAAATAAGGAATTATGGTGAAAAATATTTTCCCTTTACTGATTGCTGTTCTTGTGTTGCTTTTCGCATGCAGCAAAAAAAATGAATTTGTCATTGAAGGTAAAATCACCAATGCCGCTGACAAGTACATTTATCTTGACGAACTTAAGCTAACTGTTAATCAAACGGTCGATTCTGTGAAGATCGATAAAAACGGAGAATTTCAGTTCAAGGGAAATGTCAGTTTTCCAACTTTTTACCTGTTAAAATTGTCGGATAATAATTTTGTCACTTTGCTGGTCGATTCGGTTGAAAAAGTTCAGGTTTATGCCGATGCAGCCAATTTTTCGAGGGAATATGTAGTTACCGGTTCCGATGGTTCGATGCTCGTTCAGGAACTAAATAACCACCTTTCGGTAACAAAACACAAGCTCGATTCGATCCGGAGCCTGACCGTTTTATACCGGACACATCAGAATTATCAGGAATTGAAGCAAAACTGGGAACAGGAAATTAGTCAGATTAAAAAATCGCAGATCGATTATTCTGCCGATTTTGTTCAGAAACATCCCTTTTCAATGGCCAGCGTGCTTGCCCTTTATCAGAAATTCGACGACAGCAATTACGTGGTACAGGATCTTCAGTCGTTGAAGGTTGCGGCATCGGCGCTGAATTCGGTTTTTCCGAAATCGGAACATGTGCGGGCCTTGTATGAAAATACCCTGAAACTGATGAAAGACGAGCAAAGCATGAAATTGCAAAATATTATTCAACAGGCAGGCGCCAATAGTCCTGAAATTACGTTACCCAATACTGAAGGAAAAAACATCTCACTTTCATCGCTGCTTGGGAAATACGTACTCCTGCAATTCTGGGCCGCAGTTGATAACGGTTCACGGATTCAAAACCCGGTATTGGTTGAGCTTTACAAAAAATACAAAGGCAGAAACTTTGAAATTTACCAGGTGAGCATTGATGAGAACCGTATCGAATGGGTTGATGCCATTGACAAGGACAACCTGACCTGGATCAATGTTGGCGACATGAAAGGAAGTGTTTCTGCAATAAATAATTACAACGTACAAAAAGTACCGTTTAACTACCTGCTTGATCCTGAAGGCAAAATTATTGCCCGCGATGTACAGGGACCGGCACTAAACAAATTGCTTGGAGAAGTACTTAAATAACCGGCAAACATTAACCAATACGTTTTTTAACTTTTTAACTTGATTTTTACTGGTATCTTTACCGCAAATTTTCAATGTTTTGGTTCAGACTCAAGGCAAAATATATTTTATATCCGATGTCCATTTAGGTGCGCCAGCCCTGAAAAATAATAAGGAAAGGGAAAAATTATTTGTTCGTTGGCTCGACGAAATCAAAGTTGATGCAACGGCTCTTTTCCTGATGGGTGACATTTTCGATTTCTGGTTCGAATACAGGAAAGTTGTTCCCCGTGGTTTTACCCGCACGCTCGGGAAAATTGCGGAAATTGCCGATTCGGGCATCCCTGTCCACTATTTTACAGGAAACCACGACATCTGGATTTTTGATTATTTGCCTGAAGAACTGGGTATTATCCTGCATCGCGAGGAATACAAACCCGAATTCAACGGGAAAAAGTTTTTCCTCGCCCACGGCGATGGACTGGATTCATCAGACAAAGGCTATTTGCTCCTGAAAAAAATATTTACCAGTAAAACACTGCAATGGATTTTTGCCCGTTTGCATCCAAATTTTGCATTTGGGATTGGCCACAACTGGTCGAAAAACAGCAGGATTGCAAATGGTATTCAGGCCGATGGTTACCGGGGCGACGACAAAGAGGGTCTTTTCATTTTTGCCGAATCGATGGAAAAGAAAGAGCATTTTGACTATTTCATATTCGGGCACAGGCATTTATTAGTAGAAAGACCCATTGGTAACGAATCTGTGTTTATTAATTTGGGCGACTGGATCAACTATTTTTCCTATGGCGTTTTCGACGGAGAAAAATTTGAATTAAAAAAATACAACATTCAATCATAGCGCTCTGAATTACTGCAAACTATGACAAAAAGAATTTATACAAGAATTATTGGAACAGGAAGCTATATTCCCTCACGGATTATAAAAAACGATTATTTTAAAGATTACCGGTTCTTCGATCCTGCGACGAAGGCCCCGTTTGAAAAAGATAACAACGAGATTATTTCCAAATTTGAAGAAATAACAAATATAAAGGAAAGACGGTGGATTGAAGAGGACAAAGTAACTTCCGATATGGCAGCGGAAGCGCTGAAAAGTGCAGCCGAATCAGCAGGTATTGATCTTGAAACGCTTGATTTTATTATTGCCGGAACTAATTTTGGAGATGTTCATCCGGGAAATGTCAGTTGCGATTTGTTACCTGCGGTTGCCAGCAAAGTAAAAGCCCGGATGAAGATAAAAAATCCGGCATGTGTTGCCCACGATGTTATTGCCGGCTGCCCCGGATGGATACAGGGAATGATTATTGCCGACGCATATATCCGTAGTGGTTTGTACAAACGTGGTGCAGTGATTGGCGCCGATGTGCTTTCCCGTCTTTCTGATCCGCACGACCGCGATTCTTTGATTTATGCCGACGGGGCAGGGGTAACCATTGTTGAAGGTGTTGAGAGTGATGTGCCAACCGGTATTCTCAGCCATTCGAGTCGTTCAGATTGTGACCCGTATGCCAATCTTTTAACACTTGGCCCTTCGTTTAATGAAGAACTTGACAAAAAGAATTTATACCTGAAAATGTCAGGGCATAAATTGTATGTATATGCCCTCAGCTTTGTTCCCGGTGTGGTAAAAGAAAGCATTGATAAGGCCGGTTTACAATTGACAGATATAAAAAAAGTAATTATCCATCAGGCCAACGAAAAAATGGACGATGCCATCCTGAAAGGTGTTTTCAAATTGTATAAAGAAAAAGATATTCCGGAAGGAATAATGCCCATGAGCATCCGGAAACTGGGAAATTCATCAGCCGCCACAGTTCCTACCCTGCTCGATTTGATTGTAAAAGGAGAGATGGAAGGACAGGAGATTAACAAAGGGGATAACATTATTCTTTGCTCTGTAGGTGCCGGAATGAATATCAATTCGATAATATACAAGTGGTAAATTAGCAAGATAAATTTTCATAAAAAGGCGGACTGGTTTTCAACTGATCCGCTTTTTTTGCAGACAGGCCCCGGCCTCTGGGTCGGATGAGGTACGGTTGAGGTTGCCCGACAACCCCGGAACCTGTCTTTGTGCGCGAATGTACTATTTTTTGTGGTACGATTGTTTTTCCTGGTTCAATCAGCCTTTCAGGAAGAGATCAACACAGACGGCCCAGACGATAATTCCCAGGAAGAAAGCAAAGGCGCCATGCAGTTGTCCTGTCGGGGTATACTTTTTATATCTCCCTCCATTCACTGTTTCTTTGCCCATCCATAACATTGCTCCTGTGATGATTCCTCCGACACCGCCAAGGACTGCCAGTAAATAAGCTGCGGCTACCAAATTTCCTTCGGCATTTCCCGTGTCGGGAAGAGGACGATAGCTGCTCGCTGGTTGCCGTGCCGATTGCTGATGACTTGCAGGAGGCGGAACATTTTGATGGTACGGAGGCGGTGGCGGCGGCGCTGCAAACAGCTCGTTTAACTCGCCGATTGTTGCAGCCTGTTCCCAGTTGGCCATTCCTTCAAACCAAATCAGGGTCGACGGGCTAATTCCCTTCATCCGTAATTCATCAATCGACAAAGGTCCGGTTTGCTGATTATTTTCAACGATAAAATACTTCTTCATGCTGATTATTGGTTTTAGTTTTTCAGATGTAAATTATCAGAAAAAATCCAATAAAACAATCCCCGTCGAACCAATTATTTTTTGTACCCCATCCGTAGTAAAAAGTAACCTGCTGTCCCGGAAATTAACGAGCCTAAAAGGATGCCTGCTTTTGCTGAATCGAGGAAGTCCGGATTTTCGGTGAAGGCCAGGTTGGCAATGAATATCGACATGGTGAAACCCACTCCTGCCAGCATGGCAACTCCCAGTACCTGCATCCGGTTGACATCGCCGGGCAAATCAGCAAGTCGCAATTTCACTCCCAAAAGCGAAAAAAATGATATGCCCAGCAATTTTCCGATAAACAGGCTAAGCGCGATGATCATTATCAGCGGAAAATCGAGTTGCATATTGCTGCTGAACGAAATACCGGCATTGGCAAACGCAAACACCGGCATAATAAAATAAGCCACCCAGTTGTGTAACATGTGTTCGAGGTGCTGAAGCGGCGATTGTACTTTTCCGGTCCAGTCTTCCAGATCGTCAATTTGCTCAATTTGTTCCGTCGTCAAAACCGGATCGTCATTATCTTCCGCCCCTTTTATATTTTGAATTATTTCAGATAATTTGCGGGTATAGGTTTTTACATCAATTTGCTGTCGGATGGGAATGGTAAAAGCCAGCAAAACACCGGCTACTGTAGGATGGATGCCCGATTTCAGGAACAGGAGCCAAACAACAGTCCCTAAAAGGAAGACCACGTATTTGCTGTAAATTTGTTGTACCGACAGAGCGGAAAGTACGATCAGTGGGACTACCGATAAGGTAAGCAAAAACCAATTGATACCGGAACTGTAAAAAATAGCGATCACCAGTACTGCGCCAATATCGTCAATAATGGCAAAGGCGGTAAGAAAAATTTTCAGGCTTAACAGAACCCGTTTCCCCAGTATATTTAATATAGCAAGCGAAAAGGCAATATCGGTTGCCATCGGGATTCCCCATCCGCCGGTTGTTTCCGGATTTTTATTCAGCAGAAAAAACAAGGCCACCGGGATCAACATTCCCCCCAAAGCGGCAAAAAACGGGAACGTAGCTTTCCGAATGGAATTGAGTTCTCCGATCAGGAGTTCTCTTTTTATTTCAAGCCCGATCAGGAAAAAAAACAAGGCCATTAAACCATCGTTCACCCATAAAATCAATGGTTTGTTGAGTTCAAAATTTGGCGTATTAATTCCGATTTTATATTGCCATAACGATTCGTACATTGACGCCCAGGGCGAATTTGCCCACAGCAAGGCAAAAATGGCAGCGCTAAATAGCAATATTCCGCTGAAACTCTCAATCTTCGTAAATTTCTGAAAAGGGGTAATTATTATTTTCTCAATCATGGCCTTTCTTTTTTACATTGTATGACCAACATGTTACATGTTGGTTACCCAAAAGATAGAAATATATTTTTAATCCCCGCCGCAAAATTTCGCCCATATTCTTAACTTTATACAAAAATCAAAACTTAACCGTCATGAAAAAGCTCTTTTTATTTGTATTGGTTCTTTCGGTTGGGCAGGCGATGGCCCAGTTTGTTTCCAATCCTTACAGTCCTACACGGATTGGAGATTTTATTATCCAAAATGGGAAAATCTATTACATAAAACAAGTTGGGATGCCGTTCAGCCCTGAGAATTATGCCGGAATGTTGCTGAAAAAAAACACACCCAACGAAGCCATCAAAGTAAATATGAATGTAAAGGAAGGACTAAAAGGAACTTTTACCAATTACCCGCTCGACTGGGCAAGCACCGGTTTCAAACTGAGAAAAATTGAATCGTTCCTGTTGATGCCGTTCAATGCTACATTCGAAATTGAAAAACAAACACACGGGTATGTTCTGAAAGTCACCAATATCTGGTTTAACGATTCGAATGAAAAACGCAACCTCACGCTCGAAGATATTGTTTTGTCAAAAGGCGGAAATGTTTTTTCAAAAGAGAAACAGGAAATCCGGTCGCTTTCGATCTTAAACATGAACCTGAACGAAGTTTTTATGCCGCAAATGACCTTCTAAAATAATCAGAAACGGTCTCAAAAGAGAAACATTTCAATCATGCCCTGACTTTTGAGACCGTTTTTTTATTGCCGTTGAACAACCGGCAAAGGATCTGCATAAGATCATGGTGTATTTGAAAAAAGATTTTTGTCAGATATTTGTTTGAGTTTTCTTGTCAAATTAATATTTTCACGCAGAAGTGATATTTCACTTTATCCGGGGCCGTTTCAACGAAAAGGGAAAAATACAATGAGTAATTGTAAATGTGATTGTTATACCAAAATAGTAGTTTCTCGGAATACTCTTCTGATCATCCTTTTGATGAGTGTCTATATTTTTTCCCCGTTGCCTGTTGCTTCGCAAAATATCCAGAATTCAGAGTCCATCCAAAAGCGGATTGAAAACCAATATCAGGGATTTATTTCGAAAGGGGATTTTGATTTCAACAACAAGAATTTTTCCGAAGCGAAAGGCAATTACCAAAAAGCGCTGGAAATGGACCCAGTAAAGAATTACCCTCTCCGACAAATTCAGAAAATCGATTCAATCATGCTGGTAAACAAGGCGTACGAATCGAGCATCGAAAGGGCTGATTTCTTTTTTAAAACAAATAAGCTCGAAGAAGCCAAAAACTATTATCTGAATGCCTTGAAAATAGTTGGTAAAAGCGCGTATGCCGAAAGCAAGGTTGATTACATCGACAGTGTTTTTCAGGTAAAACACGACCTTGCTTATCTCGACGACCTGGAAGATTTTCATTTTAAAAGAAAAGGGATTTCAAACGAAGAACAATACAAGTTGTACATTGAAAAAGCCGATGAAGCGTTCAATTCAGGAATATACAACAAGGCCGGCAGGTATTATGAATGGGCTTTGCTGGTTCTGCCTGAAAAAGAATATGCAAAGAAACAGCTTGATTTTATTTACGATTTAGTTGAAAAGCAAAATGCCGCAAAAGAACAGTTGGAAGAACGTGCGCGGCAAAAACAGGATTCATTACGTCAGGTAAAAACCCGAAATTTTTACAAAGCTATTGCGAATGCAAATCTTTCAATTCAGCAAAACCAGTTTGAGCTTGCTGTCACCTATTACAGCGAAGCAGCACGTAGCTGGCCCGAAAAATCAGGTGATGTGGAGCAACTCATCAATTTTGTGAAACAATCGCAGGAGAACCGTGCCAAAAACCTGAAACTTTACGAACGCATGATAGGCGATGCCGATCGTGAATACATGGGTCAGGAATACCGGAATGCACTGGCGCTTTATCAGCGGGGCAACGAATTAATTCCTGACGATCGGTATCCGCTGAAACAGATCGCGAAATGCGATTCCCTGATCCGCAGTATTGAAGAACCTTATGATGAACTGATTAAACAAGCCAAGGCTTTTGAGGACCAGAACCTGTTTGCTGAAGCGATTAAAAAATATGAAGAAGCTGCAAAACTAAAACCTGCGTCAAAATTTTCCGTCAGTAAAATTACCGACATCCGGCAGAAGCACGACAACATTCTAAAAACAACCGGGAAAGTCGAACAAACTCAGGCTGATTACCTGTCGGTTATCAAACGGGCCGATCTGGCTTTTAAAAATAAAAATTACCAGGAGGCTGCATTAAATTATGAATTGGCTACCAACCTGAAGCCGTATGAAAGTTATCCAAAAGAAAAACTGAAAGAACTAAAAGAAATTCAGGGTCAGGTGAAAACAGATTACAGGGAAATACTGAGCAACCGCACAGAGACTCAATATTCAGAGGCCATCAACCTTGCTGACGAACATTTTAGGGCAGCAAGATATACCGAAGCAAGAGTATATTACAAACGCGCTTTCCTGTATAAACCCGACGAAGCCTACCCGTACAATCAACTGAGGGCCATTGACGATTTGTATTCGCAGTCGGTGCGCAAGGAGCTGGAACAAAAAGCCCAAAAAGATACAATGCGGCAGATGATCACCGACGAAATAAAAAGCGGACTGTCGAAATCTGAAAAAGAACAATTGTTGCTTTTTCAGAACTTACAAAAGCAGGCTGACGATGCTTTCAATAAAGGGGATTATTCGGTGTCGAGAGTTTATTATCAACGGGCGCTGGCAATGCAACCAAACGATGAATATTCCCTCAAGCAGATCGATAAAATTGCTCAGTTCCTGAAAGCGCGACAGGCTGATGAAAGCAACAACCAGTATCAGGAGCATGTACAGAAGGCAAACGAGGCATTCCAAAACGGTAATTTTTCAGTTGCCCGGTTCTTTTATCAGAATGCGCAAAAAGTAAGCCCGAAAGAAGAATACCCGAAAAAGCAACTGGATGCGATTGCAAAAATTGAAGCAGAGATTCTCCGTGAAGAAAATGAAAAGAAATACATTGAGATCATTGAAATAGCCGATAATGCGTATTACGATGAAAATTTTTCAGTCGCCAAATATCAGTATAATAAAGCATTGGAAGTAAAACCGGATGATGGGTATGCCAAAGGGCGGATTGAAAATATTCAGAAAGTGCTGGAACTTCAGCAAAACGATAAAATAAACAAAGCTTACCTCGATGAGCTTCGAATTGCCGACGATGCTTTTTATCTGGGCGACTTTGCCAAAGCCAGTTTTTACTACCAAAAAGCCCTCAAACTGAAACCGGAAGAAGAATATCCCAAACAGCAAATCAAAAAGATAGAAGAACTTACCAAATAGGAATATTCCAAACCACAGGCCTTTTCTTTGATTTTTAACATCTGTTGAAAAGTTTGAATGAACAATCCGCAGGTTTATTTCCTTCCATCTTCGAAACGGTTATCTTTGTTTTTGATTCAGAAATAATTTAAAAACGCAGGTTTTGACAACTTCAAGAAAATACGTGGAAACGCCGTTGATGAAACAGTATTATGCTGTAAAAGATAAACATCCGGACGCAGTTTTGTTGTTCCGTGTAGGCGATTTTTACGAAACGTTTGGGGAAGATGCCATCAAAGCGGCTGAGATATTGGGGATCACCCTGACACGCCGGGCCAACGGGTCTGCCAGTTCCGTGGAATTGGCCGGATTTCCGTATCACGCGCTGGATACCTATTTGCCCAAGCTGGTTCGGGCCGGGCAGCGGGTGGCCATCTGCGAGCAGCTCGAAGACCCGAAAATGACCAAAAACATTGTCAAACGCGGGATTACCGAACTGGTGACACCCGGTGTTTCCATCAATGATAATATTCTCGAACACCGTGAAAATAATTTTCTTGCTTCCGTCCATTTCGATAAAAACATGGCGGGAGTTGCCTTTCTCGACATTTCGACCGGCGAATTTCTGACGGCTCAGGGAAGTTTTGAGTACATCGACAAGCTGCTGAATTCGTTTCAACCCAAGGAAGTTTTATTTCAGAAAGGAAAAGGAAAGGAATTTACGGCTTTATTTGGCGGAAAATTTTACACGTATACGCTCGAAGACTGGGTGTATACCGAAGATGCTGCGCTCGACCGCCTGTTGCGTCATTTCGAAACCAAATCGCTGAAAGGGTTTGGGGTGCAAAGCCTGAATTACGGGATCGTTGCATCGGGCGCCATCCTGCATTATCTTGACCTCACGCAGCATACCAATCTGGGCCATGTTTCGGGTTTGTCGCGCATCGAGGAGGACAAATACGTTTGGCTCGACCGCTTCACCATTCGCAACCTCGAACTGTTTAATTCGATCAACGAAGGGGCAAAAACGCTGGTGCAGGTAATTGACAAAACCATCTCGCCGATGGGCGCGCGCCTTTTGAAACGCTGGATTGTTCTTCCGTTGAAAGAAGTTTCGGCAATCAACAACCGGCTTGACATTGTGCAGCATTTCACCCGGCATTTGGAACTGAAAACGGAGATTGAAGAGCAACTCCGACAGGTGGGCGATTTGGAACGCATCATCGGGAAAGTAGCCGTGGCCCGCATTAATCCGCGTGAAGTGGTGCAACTGAAACACGCACTGCGGGCAATTGTTCCGATTAAAGAATTGTGCGCCAATTCCGGAAATGCCGGGTTAATGCGTTTTGCTGAGCAACTCAATCCCTGCGAATCAATCCGGCAGCGGATTGAAAAGGAAATTCATCCCGATCCGCCGATGTTGATGAACAAAGGCCGGGTAATTGCCGACGGTGTTTCGGAAGAGCTTGACGACCTGCGGAAAATTGCCTATTCAGGAAAAGATTACCTGGTACAAATGCAGGAACGCGAGTCGCAACGGACGGGCATTTCTTCATTAAAAATTGCATTTAATAATGTGTTCGGCTATTACATCGAGGTTCGCAACACGCACAAAGATAAAGTTCCTACGGACTGGATACGAAAACAAACCCTGGTGGGCGCCGAACGCTATATTACCGAGGAACTGAAGGAATACGAAACAAAAATTCTCGGGGCGGAAGAAAAGATCCTTTCGCTCGAATTGAACCTGTTCAACCAATTGGTCGTTGCCCTTTCGGAATACATCGCGGCCATTCAGTTGAACGCATCGATGCTGGCGCAGATCGACTGCCTGCTTTCGTTTGCCACTTCGTCCATCGAGAACGAATATTTCAGACCCGAAATCAACGATTCAAGAATTATTGATATAAAAGATGGCCGCCACCCGGTGATTGAACAGCAATTGCCCATTGGCGAACCGTACATTGCCAACGATGTGTTTCTCGACACCGACGACCAGCAGATCATTATTATCACCGGCCCGAACATGGCTGGTAAATCGGCGCTTTTGCGGCAAACCGCACTGATTGTGCTGATGGCACAGATCGGCAGTTTTGTGCCTGCGAAAGAAGCAAAAATCGGTTATGTCGATAAAATTTTCACCCGCGTTGGGGCTTCCGACAATATTTCGTTGGGAGAATCAACCTTCATGGTTGAGATGAACGAAGCGGCCAGCATCCTGAACAACCTTTCCGACCGCAGCCTTATTTTGCTTGACGAACTGGGCCGCGGAACGTCAACCTACGATGGCATTTCCATTGCGTGGTCGATTGTTGAGTATATTCACGAGCACCCGAAAGCCCGGGCAAAAACCTTGTTTGCCACCCATTACCACGAGTTGAACGAGATGGAAAAATCATTTGCCCGTGTGAAGAATTTCAATGTTACCATTCGCGAAATGGGCAACAAGGTGATTTTCCTGCGGAAGCTGGTTCGAGGTGGCAGCAACCACAGTTTTGGTATCCATGTGGCGCGCATGGCCGGAATGCCAACATCGGTGGTTAAACGAGCCAATGAAATACTACTTGAACTGGAGGGAGCGCAGAAAAAGGACAAATTGACCAAGCCATTAACCGGCATGGCCGAACACCGCGAAGGTTTTCAGATGAGCTTTTTTCAATTGGACGACCCGGGGCTGAAACAAATCCGCGACGAGATAAAAAACCTCGACATCAACAACCTTACACCCATTGAGGCGCTGAACAAGTTAAACGGGATAAAAAAGATTACCGGACTTTAGTTTTTTCGTTCTATAAGCGGTCAGTCAGCGTACAGATTTTCCGGTATTTTTTTACATTTCCGTTCATGTCGAAAAATTCGACCAGCACAATGTAAATTCCCAATCCGGGCCGCGTATTGTCTGCCTTTTCTCCGTCCCAATGCCATTCTCCTTCCTGCCCCAGAATTTCATTCTTCACCAGATGGTTGATTAGTCGTCCCTGCGAATCGTAAATTTTCACATTGCCCGAATAACCCGGTTTCTCCAGTTGGTAATGAATCAGTAACCGGTCGTTGTAGCCGTCGTTGTTGGGTGAAAAAACTTCAGGGGAAAGCACAATATTTTTCATGGGTTGCAAATCTTCCCGTTGTTGCGAATTGGCATAGCCGGGCGTGGCAAAACCAACTGATGAAGCGGCCGAATGCCAGTTAGCGGCACTTGCTGTTGGCGACTCAAACGACAGCCGTTCCAGCGAAACTCCTTCACAATCATCAAGCAGCGGATGATGCAACTTTTCGGAATACTGAAATTCATCAAGAATTTGCAGCGAATCGTTGAGCAAAACCACCGTTCCCCGGTCGTCAGGAAAAGAAGGGAACGATGCCGTTTCGCAGAAACATTCCGGGCAAGGGGTGTAATAAAAGGGATGGACAGCAGATGAATCGCCGGTACACAAAACATACCCGCCGGGCTGAACCCAACGGTCGTCATCGCAAAGTTTGCGAACTTCTTTCAGTTCCGACTGGTCATCGCGGTTTGCCAGACACAGGTTCTTCAGGTTAACCTTTTTCTCCGAATGATTGTAAATTTCAACAAAATCGGCGCCTCCCGGGTAGGGATTAAACAAAACTTCAGAAATTAAAATATCGCCTGCATCCAGTTGTTGCAGTTCAAAATTATATTTTTTGTTCTCTGTGATGTTTCCGCATTCATCAGTCAATCCGGAAACCTGCAACGAATAGTTTGTATTGGGAATGAAGTTTTCTGAAAAACTCAGAAGCACTTCTGATGAACTGTTTGTGTCAATTCGCGACGGATGTCCGATTGCCGGATTGACCAGATAACTTTCAGGGTTTTTCAGCGAATCCGGCGCAATGCTTTCCGAAAAAAGTAGTTTTAACTGGTTTGCCGAAACCACATCCAAAAAAGTAATTTTTGCAGGAAGCTGGTCAATATTTCTTCTTTTTACCGAATTTTCCTGACCTGGCGTACCGCCTTTTTCATTGACGGAAGTTTGCCAGTTTTCCGGCTGGTTGCAAAATCGGTCCGGATCAATCCGTTCGAGCGACCAGCCGCCGTTTTTCTTGTCCTCGTTGGCATACCAACTATCGTTGTAGCTTATTTCATCAATAAGCAGTCCGTCCGAAGTTTCGATACTGATTTTCGCGCCGCTGTTCCGCAACGAAGGAAAGTTTTTCATACCAACTGAATTTTCAAAAAGGGCGGCGCCTTCCGTATTTGTCAATAAGAGATATTTTCCGGGATACAACGGCGCTATTTCAAACGAACATTCTTTCTCATCAGCTTTTAAAATTGCGTCTGACAACGAAACGGGAAAACCTGTCCGGTTGAAAAGTTCCAGGTACTCGAATTCAGGCAGACCCTGTACGGGATTGGGATCGGCAAAAATTTCGTTTACGACCAGCGAATGTTCCCGGCAGGGGAGTACCCAGCAAAACGCGAGTGTATCGGGCGCCATCTGCAACCCTGACTGATCAGAAATTCCTGAAACCATAAGTTGCATGTTAAATTCGGAAGGTTTTTTTGTCGTTAATTCAATTGTTTCTGAAGATTCTGATTTTATTCCCGCTGCTATAATCTGAAGCTGGTTTCCCAAATCCGAAACAAGTTTAAAATTTTGAATTTTTACCGATGCGGGGGCTATTTTCTTGTTGAAGACCAGTTCCAGTTGCTCTTCATTTAAAACAGTTATTTTTTGAATGAAAGGAGGACCCGGAAGCTCAGTAATTGCGATATCATCGGCCCAAAGTTGTCCTGCGCGGGTACTCGTATAATCGAAATGCAGGCCGATAAAATTGAACCCGAAAGTTGAGGAATCGGTTCCTTCTGCGGGTTTTGTTTTGCCTCCGGAAATATCGCGGGAGCAAACCGACCATTGTCCCGGTCCTTTTCGTTCTACTTCGATCTGTATTTGGGTATTTGCCTTCCAAACCAAATTACTTTGTACAATCAGACTGTCGGGACGTCCGTTTTTAAAGCGCCAAAGTTCAAGCAGATCGCTGCTGCCGGTAATATTTACCCCCACAGCCCAGCCATTCAGTATTGCCGGATTGGAAGAATCGGACAACAGGTAATGCCAGAATCGGTTGCTCGACGAAGGGTCCCAGTTGCCATTTTTCAAGGTAATGTTCCATCGGTAATCGGCTGCCGCCAAATCGAGGTTCATGGGGCAGAAAATCACACTTTCCGGGTTGGTCGCTTTGGACGAGTGTCGCAGCGAAAAATTTCCGTTTATTTTTCCTTCGGAACTGATCATCCAGTCGTCTGCTGAAATCCACCCTGTTAGCTGCTGGTTTTCAAAGTCGAACAGGAATGAAGTATCTTCTTTGCCTTCGGTGGTATGTTGGTAAGCCAAAACTCCGAAACTCTGTTTTGTTATATCCGACATGTCGGAATGAATGCTTGTTCCGCCGGAGTTGCCCCAAAAACCTTTATTGGGAAAAGCAAACGATTCGTTCCAGATCTCTTCACCACGGGTTGTGATTGTTAAAAAAAAGAGAACCAGAAAGTATAATGTACAAATAATTCGTGTCATTGGCTTAAAAATTAAAAGCAATAAACTATTATTGCAAACTAATTGTTACAGACTTGAGTATGAAAAATCGATAAACTAATTTAACAAGAATTTTTCACAAGTAGTTGTAACAATAAGAATATTTTTAACTCATTTTAAAAACAAAAATTAATTTCTCAGAAAAAATGAAGATTGCGGTTGTAGGTGCAAGTGGAGCGGTGGGACAGGAGTTCCTAAAAGTTCTTGAAGAAAGGAATTTTCCGCTTGATGAGTTGGTTTTGTTTGGTTCGGCCCGCAGTGCCGGAAACGTGTATAACTTTAAAGGTCAGAAACTGACAGTAAAGGAGTTGAAGCACAACGATGATTTTAAGGACATTGATATTGCCCTTACATCGGCTGGTGCTTCGATTTCTAAAGAATTTGCAACTACAATTACTAAATACGGCGCTATTATGATCGATAATTCGAGCGCTTTTCGTTACGACGACGATGTGCCACTGGTGGTTCCCGAAGTGAACCCGGAAGACAGCCTGAACCGTCCGCGTAATATTATTGCCAACCCGAATTGCTCGACTATCCAAATGGTTGTTGCGCTGAAGCCGATCAACGATATGTCGAAGATTGTGCGGGTACATGTAGCTACTTATCAGGCTGCCAGTGGCGCCGGTGCACAAGGAATTGCTGAACTTGAAACCCAGGTAAAACAGGTTGCAAACGGCGAAGAACCAACCATCGCGAAATTCCCGTACCAGTTGGCAATGAATATCATCCCTCAGATTGATGTGTTCCTGGATAACGACTACACCAAAGAGGAAATGAAAATGAATTGGGAAACCAAGAAAATTATGCACACCAACGCTGAAGTGAGCGCTACCTGTATCCGTATTCCGGTTGCACGGGCACATTCCGAAGCTGTATGGGTCGAAACAGAAGAAGTGTTGGATATTCAGCAAGTAAAAGAAGCAATGGCAAATCTTGAAGGATTGACCGTATTGGACGTTCCTGCCGAGAAAAAATACCCGATGCCTTTGTTCATTTCAGGGAAAGATGATGTGTATGTTGGCCGTATCCGCAAAGATGTTACCAATCCAAAAGGATTGACTTTCTGGTGTGTGGGCGACCAAATTAAAAAGGGAGCAGCCCTGAATGCAGTGCAAATTGCTGAATGGCTGATTGCCAACGGAGAAGTGAAGTAATTACGATAGAAATAAAATACATTAAAGAGGGTGTCCAAAAGGTCATCCTCTTTTTTATTTTATTAGGCCGCAGATTTTGTCATACAGTATCGATTTTGCTGCATGGGTTGTATTTTCAGCCAGATGGGTTCAACGAAAAAGGAAATAATCAAGTTTTGACTAT